>Ga0315334_10000005_pt1 | contig 471288 bp, 471 predicted proteins | sample M150034915metaG_FD_205555 | JGI IMG/M metagenome (GOLD analysis project Ga0315334, IMG submission 205555) | Ammonia-oxidizing marine archaeal communities from Monterey Bay, California, United States - M1 500m 34915 | ecosystem: Environmental > Aquatic > Marine > Intertidal zone | place: USA... | reverse complement strand
GAAGGTCGTTGGTTCAAATCCAACCCCCGCAACCATCTCCAGAAATAACTCTCCAATAGCGACGCTCCGCCGCAGCATGCCCGCAGACCCGGAACTGCGCGCATGCGCGCCGTGGGTCGGGAAGAGCAATTCGCTCTGAGACCTAGGGAAAGAGCAAATGAACGCCTCACGGCAGTTGCCGGTGATCTCATAAAAATCACGGGAAGCGGTTTGGCTACAGACCCTTCGTTTGCCGATGGGGTTTCTGGTACCGCGAGACGACATCGCCCAGTTCGTGCGGGAGCACCGGCTTCGAAAGCATCGCCAGGGGACGGATCGCAAGTCGTTCCTCCTTGGTGACGCTGTGCAGGCTTCCGCTCAGGATTATACAGGCCACATCCAGTTCGGAGCGCAGGACCAGCGCCGCGTCCTGCCCGCGCGAGCCGTCAGCAAGCTGGAGATCGACAAGCGCGAGGTCGGGCATGGTTCGGCGCGCGGTGTCGATCGCCTGCGCTGCGGTTACCGCGACGTCAACGACATCGCATCCCAGATCTTCCATCTGTGTTTCGAGATCGAGCGCGATGAGGGCGTTGTCCTCGATGATGAGCACGCGGACGCGGGAATCCCTATTCGGGGAAGAGGATGCGGGTTGTCCATCCATTCACGCATTCCTCTTCTATCGTACCGCGCAGCTGGGCCGCCATCCCGCGGATAAGCCGCTTGCCCAACCCCGATGACGGCATGTCCTCGCTCAACAAGCCGGACGTGCCGCCTGTTCCATTGTCCGACACTTCGAGCACGATCTGTTCGCCTTCCTCCCGTCGCAGTTCGACCGTGACGGTTCCGCCCTGCTCGGGCCAGCTGGCATGCTTGACCGAATTGGTCACCAGTTCGTTGACCGCCAGCGACAGCGTTACCGCCTTGTCGATCGGCAGGCGCAGCGGCGCCACCTGCAGGACGATATGAGGCGCCTGTTCCTTTCTCCCGGGCAGCGATGCGCGAAGATGTTCGACAAGGCGCCCGATATGGTTGTCCAGCCTGACCGTCTTCAAATCGTTGTCTTCGTAGAGCGAGGCGTGAATGGCGGCGACCGCCTGCACGCGCGCCGTCGCCGCATTCAGCGATACGCGCGCGGTCTCGTCCCCGGTCGCTTGCGCTTCGAGGTTCAGGATGCTCGTGACCATCTGCAGCGAATTCTTCACGCGGTGATTGACCTCGGCGATCAGCAGGTCGCGCACGGCGATCGCCTCCCGCAGCTTGGCTTCGCTCTGCTTGATATGCGTGACGTCGAGCAGCATGCCGACGACCAGTAGCTCTTCCGTATCGGGATTGCGGATCGATTCCCCGCGGACCAGCAGCCAGCGCGTCGTACCGTCCGGCCAGACAGTGCGAAAATCCTGGTGCAGGTCGGCGCCCACTGTCCGGGAAACCCGCTCCATCTCGGCCTCCAGTCCGGCCAGGTCGTCGGGATGGACCCGCTCCATGAACGGCCGTATGGATGATGTGCGTGACCTTGGTCGGATCGCCGCGATCGGCGAACACCGGCGAATTGACGATCCGCCAGTACCGGACCCGGTAATGTCCGTCGGGCCCTGCCACATCATGCTGGCGAAGCGGCATCTCCTGCGCTTCGCCCGTCTCCACGACGCGATCGGCCGACGCCTGCAATTCGGCTTCGGCATCCGCCTGGGGATCGTCGGGATTGGCGGGGAAGGCTTCGAAGACACGCTTGCCGACCAGCTCCGCCCATTCGATACCGAGCATCTCGCAATAGGAGCGATTGGCAGCGACGACGTGCAGATCGGGCCGGAACACCATTTGTGCCGTCGGTTGGGAGTCGAACAGCACGCCCATGTCGATCGAAGTATCCAGAGCCGAATTCCTCTCTTGGGTGACTGGGCCGGATCGCGCCGGATCGGGACGCCAGCAGCCAAAGCCTGAAACAGAAACGCCCGGCTTGATATGCAGCTTGGCCCATCGGGGCAAGGTCAGTGGTTTTTGACACGGCGGGCTTGGCCTGACGGATGCGCGAGACCCGCGTGGCTGCTCGAGCGGCCGCTACGGTATGCCGATTGCGCGTATCGCCGCCATGTCAGTCCCGACCGGCTTTGCCTCCTCATATTCTTTACGACTATGTAAGATGGCTGGCTTCCCCATCCGATACGAAGACTAGCAACCACCCGACGCTGTAACCGCGGGCGTGGGGGCGCTTGTGCTTCGACGTGCGCTCTATGTAGCGAAACTATTCGGGAATGGCACGCCCGGCCACGCCAATACTAGGCTCTCCTAACTCATAAACAGGCTGGCGGATCAGGGTTATTGCCCGCGCCGATCTTCACGCTCGGGTACCGGCGGAAGGGGCGCTATGCCGATTGCGATCAGGGGATGAGGTCGCTCAACTTGCGCAGCGTTTGCGCGGCGACGTCGAGCGATTGAAGCTTGGTCATGAAGCGCGCGACGACCGCCGGATCCTCGGCGAGGTCATCGGCCAGCGCTTCGACTGCGGCGGCGATGGCGGTGACGTCCTCGCGGCCCAACTCGGCAGAGAATAATGGTGCCGGCTTGTGGCTCGTGGGAGCTGCAGGCGGGGGCTGCGACTTGGCCAATGCCACCGCGGCATCGACGTCGTTCTGCGTCCGGCGTCCCGAAGGCAACCATTGCGCCACATCGGCATGCTGGTGGAAACGGATACCGGCCTTGCCGAACTTCATCCACACCACGGTGGCCTCGAGCGCTATGTCGCCGCGATGGAGCAGGCACTCGGCCCCCTCGGGAGGAAGAGACGTGCCTTCGATCAGTGCCCCCCTGGTCGACATGTTGCGGACCTTGACCGTTTCCTGCGCCTGCCCAGCCGCGAGCGAGGCCATCACGAACATGTTGGTCCGCGGCTCGATCCGAGCGCAGTTGGAATAGGGTTCCGGCGTTTCGTAGGCGGCAGTAAGCATGTTCAATCCCCCAAGCCGACATGCCCGATGGTTTTGCAAGATAGGCTATGTGCCCACTTACGTATTAACCCCTAGTGCGGTCTGCGATGAACAGCAGAGCCGCTATGTCGGGACATCGGACAAGGCAAGGCCCGCCGCCCTTTCGAGCGACGGGCCATCATCCCGATCATGTGGGTATCGGGAGGATTAACGGAGCAGCGAAAGCACGTTCTGCTGGCTCTGGTTGGCCTGTGCGAGCATTGCGCTCGAAGCCTGGCTGAGGATCTGCGACTTGGCGAGCGCGGTCGTTTCGGCCGAATAGTCGGTGTCTTCGATCCGCGAACGTGCGTCGGACAGGTTCGTGATGTTGTTGTTGAGGTTGGTAACAGCCGATTCCAGCTGGTTCTGCGACGCACCGAGGCCGGCGCGAACGGTCGAGACCGTCTTGATGGCGGTGTCGAACAGGGCGATATCGCCAGCCGCGAGGGCTTCGACGTCGACGGCTGCCGCAGCGGCCAGATCGGCGTCGGTGGTGAGGTTGGTCGAAAGATCGATGTCGATCGCATCGGCTTCGTTCGCGCCGGCCTGGACCGACACGACACCGGCAGTACCGGCCGAGGCGTCGAACAGCTTCTGGCCGTTGAATTCGGAGTTCGCCAGAACGCTCGTGATCTGCGTGTTGAGAGCATCCATTTCCGAAGCGAGGTTGGCGAGGTCGTCGGCGGAATAGGTGTTGTTCGACGCCTGGACCGTCAGTTCGCGCTGGCGCTGCAGCATGTTGGTGACTTCGCTCAGCGCGCCTTCAGCGGTCTGCGCCATCGAGATGCCGTCATTGGCGTTGCGGATACCCTGGTTCATGCCGCGCACCTGCGAGGTCATGCTGGTGGCGATGGCGAGGCCGGCCGCGTCGTCCTTGGCGGAGTTGATGCGCTTGCCGGTCGACAGGCGTTCCATGGCGGTTCCGAGGGCCTTGCCCGCGGCATTCGATGCATTGGCGGCCTTCAGCGCGCCGATATTGGTGTTGATGACGTTCATGGCTAGTTTCCCTTTGGTCTACGATCACTGCCCCCGTTCGGGATGCGGCAGCCACAAACCAGACCGGCAGGAACTTCCCGGGATTAAGGGCATTGTGATTTTCAGCGAGTGGGTTTCCAAGCCGACCTCGTAAATCTACCAGCCCTAAAATTAGCCGTTCTTTTGACGTCCATGCGCCATTTCCACGTCTGTCGATAAGACATGCCATGTGGGGGCACAAATGGACGGAATTTCAAAGAGCGCGAATTTTTCGCGTACGCACAGCACGATCGATGCTCGAATGGCAGGGATTGCATCCTCGCTGTTCATGGAGCGGCCGGTCACGCTGGCGGACGAAAGCGATCTTTCGGCCAGTCGCGATGCGCGCACCATCACGCTGGCACGCGGCGACACGCCCGCGATCGAACTGGCCGGCGCCGGTGGAAAGCTGACCTACAGCGATCCGATCGCCGAGAGCAGCCTCGCAGCGCTGGTCGCCATGACCTATGCCGGCCAGGGGCCGGTTGCAGCCGACCCGGCGTCGCTGTCGGTCATCGCGCTGGCCGATCGCCTCGCGCGGACCGATATTCCCGTGCTTATCAATGGCCCGACGGGAACCGGCAAGGAAGTCCTGTCGAACTTCATCCATCGCCGCAGCGAGCGTGCGGAAAAACCCTTCATCGCGGTCAATTGCGCCGCGATCCCCGAAACGATGCTGGAAGCGATGCTGTTCGGCCATGAAAAGGGCTCGTTCACCAGCGCCAACGCGGCGGGTGAGGGCTTTTTCCGTGCGGCTGACGGCGGCACGCTGCTGCTCGACGAAATTGCCGAAATGCCGTTGTCGCTTCAGGCCAAGCTGCTGCGCGCGTTGCAGGAAGGCGAAGTCGTTCCGATCGGCGCGACCCGCCCGATCAAGGTCGATGTCCGCATCATTGCCTGCGCCAACCGCGATCTGCCGCAGGAAGTGGCCGAGGGCCGGTTCCGCGCCGACCTCTATTACCGCCTCAACGTATTTCCCATCGAGATGCTGCCGCTTCGCGAACGCCGCGCCGACATAGCGCCGCTGGCCTTTGCCATGGTGCTGCGCCACGTTGCCAAGGGCGATGCGGTTCCGTGGATCAGCGATGCTGCCCTTGCTATGCTGGGCGACTACGCCTGGCCTGGCAACGTCCGCGAGCTCGAGAACGTAATCCGCCGTGCGCTGCTGCTGTCGCAGGGGCGCGGCGAGATCGGAACCGAACATATCGTCTTCGACATGACCGCACGGGCGGTCGAGACGCCGGCCGCGACGCAGCCTACGGAAGAGGCCAAGGGTCCGGCCAAGCTGTCGAAGATCGTCCAGATCTCGGAAGCCCGCGCCATTATGGAAGCGCTGGATTCGGTTGGCGGGCATCGTGCCAATGCGGCACGCGCGCTGGGGATCAGCGAACGCACGCTGCGCTATCGCCTGGCTTCGTTCCGTGAAGCCGGAATTGCCGTGGGAGCAGGCCGATGAACCCGGTAGGCGGAATTGGCGGCGGCGGATCGCTCGAACAGGTCATCGCGCTGCGCCAGCAGATCATCGACCGGTCGAAGGTCCTGCAGGAACTGCACGAACCCAAGCCTGCGGCCCCGGCCGAAGGTGCAACCGGCGCACCCAGTTTCGGGGATTCGCTGCGCACCGCGCTCGAGAACGTCAATTCGGTCCAGGCCGAATCCGGCAAGCTGACCGCGGCTTACGAGCGCGGTGAAGAAACCGACATCGCCAAGGTCATGCTGGCCCGGCAGGAAGCCGGGGTGGCGTTCGAGGCCACGCTCCAGGTACGCAACAAGCTGTTGTCCGCGTACCAGGAAACCATGCGGATGGGGGTCTAATCCATGAACGGCATCGTTCCTGCAGATAGTCCGCCGCCAAGCGTGCTGACCCCGCTCACTCAAGGGACGGGGAGCTTCGCCGAACGTTTGCGGACGTTCGCGGCGCAGCCGCCTGTGCGCAAGGTGTTGCCGCTGTTTGCCGGCACTGCGGGTCTCGGCCTGTTGGCCTTGACCTGGGCGACCCTGTCGCCCGCGCCGCAGCGCGTGCTCTATTCCTCGCTCGGTGATGCCGAGCGCGCGAGCGTGGTCGCCACGCTCGACCAGGCGGGGGTGGACTACACCATCGACAACAACACCGGCGCACTGACCGTGGGCGAAGACGATGTCTATCGCGCGCGGATGCTGGTGGCGTCCGACGGATCGCTGGCGACTCCCGAAAGCGGCGCTGACCTGATCGAGAACCTGCCGATGGGCGCCAGCCGGACCCTCGAGGGCGACCGGCTGCGGGCGGCGCAGGAACGCGAACTGATGATGACGATCATGGAGATCGACGGCGTCGAGGCGGTCCGTGTGCATATTGCCAAGGCCGAACGTTCGGTCTTCGTACGTGAAGACGTCGCACCGTCAGCATCGATCATGCTGCGCATGGCGCGGGGCCGCCAGCTTACCGACAGCCAAGTCACAGCGATCACCAATCTGGTTGCAGGTTCGGTGCCGGGGCTCGGCATCGACGCGGTCAAGGTCGTCGACCAGCACGGCAAGCTGCTGACGCAGATGCGCGATCCCAACAGTGGCCGGCTCGACCTGCAGTCGCAGATGGAAGCCAAGCTCAACGCGCAGGTCGATCAGCTGCTGGCACCGATGTTCGGTGCGGCTGCGTTCACGTCGCAAGTCCAGGTCGATCTCGACATGAACGAGGTAACCTCGGCGCGCGAAAGCTATGACAAGGACGGCACCATCCGCCGCGAGACCACCCAGCTTTCGCAAAGCGCTGGGGCGCAGGCCGGCGGGATTCCCGGCGTGCTTGCCAACACGCCGCCCGCCGAAGCAGAGGCGCGCGAAGGCGCTCCGCAGGATAACGAGAATGCCGCGCAGGCAGGCGGCGGCGTCGGCGAAAGCAGCGCCACGCGTGTCTATGAACTGGGCCGCGAGGTTTCGGTCTCCAATTTGACTCCGGGATCGATCAAGTATCTCTCGGTGGCGGTGGCCATCGACCAGGCCGCACTGGAGAAGGCAAGCGCAGCCGATATCAACAAGGTGAAGGAACTGGTATCCGCAGCCGTGGGTGCGCGCGAGGATCGCGGCGACAAGGTTACCGTCGTCATGCGGGCCTTCGAGAAGATCGAAGCCGAAAGCGTGCCGTTCTACGAAACCAGCTGGTTCGGCATGGCCGTGCGCAATGGTGTCGCTCTGCTGGCGGTCCTGCTGGTGCTGTTCCTCGCCGTGCGGCCCGCGATCAAGGCGCTGCGCGGTGATGGCGAGGGCAAGGGGGCGGCAGAACCGCAAGGCGGCGGCGGACAGCAGCCTGCACTTGGCGGTCCTGCGGCCGATACCGTACCGCCTTTCGACAGGCAGTCGCTCGACGGCCAGATCGAACTGGCCCAGCGGATCGCGCGCGAAAACCCTGACAATGCCGTGCTGGCGCTGCGCCGCCTGCTGGCGGAAGACACCCGCACCGGAGCCTCGGCATGACCGCGCCCGCACCGCAACTTCTGGGCGGCACCGACAAGGCGGCGATCATGGTGATGCTGCTGGCGGAAGAGGACGCCTCGCGCATCCTCAGCCAGCTCACCCCCGATGAACTGCGGCAGCTGGCCGGGACGATGTGCGGCATCGGCGAGATCGAACCGCAGGCGATTGCCGACGCCATCGCCGGCTTCTCGCGCTCCACCGAGAACAGCGGCATTTCGGGGCATGGCCGCGTCGACAATGTCCGCAAGCTGCTGACCGAAGCGGTGGGCGAGGTGAAGACCGACAATCTCATGCGCCAGGTTGCTCCCGCTGCGGAAGAAGAGAACCTGCCTGCGCTGGGTCTGCTGCGCTGGCTGGATCCGAAGATCATCGGTGAAATCCTAGCCGACGAGCATCCGCAGGCGATTGCCGTGCTGCTGCTGCAGCTCGACAGCGAAGTCGCTGCCCAGGCGCTCGCCGCGCTGCCCGAGGACATGCACACTCCCGTGCTCCACCGCGTCGCCCGGCTGGGTCCGGTGTCGCGCCAGGCGATCGGCATTCTCGAAGCCACGCTCAATGCGAAGATCGAAAAGCTGCATGGCACGATCCCGCTGACCATGGGGGGCATCAAACAGGCTGCCGAAATCATCAACAGCTCGCACCGCAGCGTCGAACAGCGCGTGCTGCCCACGATCGGCAAGATCGACGAGCAGCTCGCCAAGGACCTCGAGAACGAGATGTTCAAGTTCGAGCACCTGTTCGTGCTCGATCTCAAGATGACCGGCGTCCTGCTGCGCGAGATCGAAAGCGATACGCTGGTCCTCGCGCTCAAGGGTCTCGAAGAGGACCAGCGCGAACAGTTCTTCGGTGCCATGTCGTCGCGGGCTGCCGACGGCCTGCGCGACGAGATCGAAATGCGTGGCCGGGTGAAGAAGAGCGAAGTCGAAACCGCGCAGAAGGAAGTCGTCGCGATTGCCAAGCGGCTGATCGCGCAGGGCGATATCATCATGGGCGAGGGCGACGAAGACTATGTCTAGGGTCGCCTATGCAGCGCTGGGCAAGCGGGGCAGCTTTTCCCGCGATACCCGCTACACCGCACCGCCCGCCGATGCGGTGCCGGCGGCGCCGACCGAGGATGCCGCCGAACAGGCCTACCGGGCCGGTTACGAGGACGGGCAGATTTCCACCCGCGCCGAATGTGAAGCGCAATTGCAGGCCGAGCGGGCTGCGCGGTCGGCCATCGAAACCGCCTTCGCGCGCTTCGATGCCGAAAGCGGGCGGCACTTGCGCGAACGCCTTCTCGAAACGGTCCATGCATTGTGCGAAGAGGCGGTGCTGCCGCTGGCGCTCGATGCCGCGGGGTTGGCCCGCCGGGTCGAAGCCGCCGCTTCCATGCTGCAGCGCAAGCATGACCAGCGGATCATACACATCAACCCCGACGATCTCGAGCTCGTGCGCGACAGCGTGGCGGGGGATCTCGAGCTGGTACCCGACGCCAGCGTGGAACGCGGCGGCCTGCGGGTCGAAACCGACGATGGCGGGGTCGAGGACGGCCCGCAGCAGTGGCGCCGCGCACTGAACGAAATCTTCGATACATGCAGGCCCTGATCGACCGCACGCTGGCGGCGGTCGGGACGTCCCCGCTCGATCTTGCCCCGCGCCGGTTCGGCCGCGTGGTGGCCTGCGATGGCGGGTTGATCGAGGTCTCGGGCCTGGGCGTGCCGATCGGCACGCTGTGTTCGATCGCGCAAGGCGCTTCGACCGAACACCGCGCTGAAACCATCGGTTTCCGCAACGGGCACACAATGATGATGATGCTCGGCGACACGGTTCTGCTGCGTCCGGGCGCCATCGTGCGCCCCGAAGGCAATCCGGGCATGCTGAGCGTGGGCGAGCAATATCTCGGCCGTGCGGTTGACGGGGCGGGTGAGCCGATCGACGGCCGCGGACCGGTCATGGCGACCACCGGCTGGCCGGCTGGCGGGCACCGTGTCGGCGCACTGGACCGTTCGCGCGTCACGCAGGTTTTCGACAGCGGCATCCGTTCGCTCAACGCCCTCACCACCTTCGGTGTCGGCCAACGCGTGGGTATCGTCGCCGGGTCGGGCGTGGGCAAGTCGGTGCTGATGGACATGATCGTCGACGGCGCGGATGCGGATGCCGTGGTCGTCGGGTTGATCGGCGAACGCGCCCGCGAAGTGTCCGATTTCGTTACCCGCCATATGGCGGGGGAACGCGCCGCAACCACGGCGATCGTTGCCGTCCCTGCCGATCATGCCGCCAATCTCCGCCTGCGCGGCGCGATGCTGGCGACCTCGATCGCCGAACATCTGCGCTCGCAAGGCAAACGCGTGCTCCTGATCCTCGACAGCCTGACCCGCGTGGCGCACGCCGCGCGCGAAATCGGCATTCTGCTGGGCGAACCCGGCGCCGCACGCGGCTATCCGCCGTCGGCGCTGGCGACGATCACCAAGCTGATCGAACGCGCGGGCAATTCCGAAGAATCAGGCGGCGCAATCACCGGGATCTATACCGTCCTGGCCGATGGCGACGATCAGAACGATCCCGTGGTGGACACCGCGCGTGCCATTCTCGACGGGCATATCGTGCTCTCGCGCGAGATCGCGCAGCGCGGGCAGTATCCCGCGGTCGACGTGGGCGCGTCGCTAAGCCGCGTGATGAACGATATCGTGCCATCCGAATACGCGGCGCTTGCCCGCCGCTTCCGCGCGCTCAGCGCGACTTACGAAGCCAATCGCGACCTAGTGATGATGGGAGCATATAGACAAGGTGCCGACCCGCTGCTCGACGAGGCGATCGCGCTGCACCCGCGTATGTGCCAGTTCCTGTCGCAGGCGAGCGAGGAAAGCATCGATGTCGCCACTGCCTTTGCGCAGATGAGCGAGCTGGTCGGCCATGCGGCCTGACCGCCGGAAATTGAAACGTGCCCAGTTGATCCAGCGGGTGCGGACGGTCGAGCGCATGCAGTCGGCGGTTGCCGCGAGCGATGCCGAAGCCACGCGTGCGCGCCTTTCGGGCGTCGCAGAAAGAACGCGTAGCCTGGCCGAGCATTACGCCCAGCGGTCCGGCGACATGGTTGCTGCGGACCTGCGCAGCGGCAAGGCGATGAGCGACCAGCTGCAGAAGCTGAGCGAGTTGAGCGAGCGACAGGCCGAGGAAGCCGAGCTGCTTTCGCAAACCAAGCGCGAGGATTTCGCCCAGTCCGACATGCGCCTGCGCAAGGCTGCCGAAGGCACGCGCGATCTCGCCAAGATCGTGATTGCCGGGATCGAGAACGGTTAACGCAAAGCTTATTTGGCATGCTTCTTGATAGTAGGTCCGTGAACAAGAAGCGGACCCGTCATGAACCTTTCTTTTGCCCTGCCGAAATCTCCCGAAAGCCCCGCCGCCGGCGGCGCGCTGGAAGGCCGAAACGCGCGCAAAACCGAGGGTTCGCAAGCGCGGGACGGGTTTTCCGAAATGCTCGACCAGCTGGCATCCTTCATCCCGGCGAATGCTGAGGGCGACGGCGCATTGCCGGACCGGCAGGCGCAGGATTTGCCGGGCGGCAAGGAATTGCCGGTCGATGCCGCAAGCTTGCCGGTGTTGCCGGACGATGCTTCCGGCACTCCGCTCGGAGTGCCGCAACTGGCCGTTACGCTGGAGACCGGTGTCGTCCCCGAGACCGGTTCTCGCGCTGCACCCGGCACCGCGCCAGGCACGCCGTCGGCGCTGCATACGGCAGCCGGTACGAACGTGGCGGCAAACCCGGCGCAAGGCGGCGGGCTTGAAGTGCGCATTTCCGCTGCGCAGGCCCCGCAGGACGGCCGCCTTGCTGCGGCTGGTTCGGCAGTGCGGAACGGCATGGCGGCAATTATGCTGCCGGGCGCTGCAGCAGAGGCCGCCGCATCGGCAGAAGCCGCGACAACGGTGACTGCGAAGGTGGAAACGGCCGCGGCGCAAGTGGGCGATCGCGCTGCACTGGGCGCACCGGGGGCCATGCGTTCGGATGGCGGCGACAAACCTTCCTCGGAAGAGGGCGGCAAGCCGGCTGAAGACAATGCACTTGCCGACAAGGGCAAGCCTCGGGCGATGGCCCAGACCGATACCGCGAAACCCGCGGCGCAAGGCATTGCGGCGCTTTCCGACGAGAGCGCGGCATCAGTTCGGCCTGTGGCCGCCGCGCCGCGTCCGATCGCGGGCGACCAGTTCGCCAATGTCGAACGCGTGGTCGAGCATTTGATGGCCGCCCGCCAGGTCGACCTGACGAAATCGGCAGCCATCGCCGTGGCGCACCGCGAATTCGGGCAGCTGACCGTGACCTTCGACCAATCGGCTGGCGGCATGAATGTCGAGATCGCCGCGCAGGACGGGGAAACCCAGCGGGCTCTGGCCGCGGCAATGGCCAACGAGCGGCCCTCCGCGCGCCAGCCCGAAGCGTTCACGCAGGCAGCACAGGCAGGCAACCAGCCCGCGGCCAATGGTGAGCGCGGGGCAGGCGGCAACGCTGCGGGCTCGGGCCAGGCCGACGCCGAGCAGCAGCGTTCGCAGCAATCCGACCAGCGTGGACGCCGTGATGGCGGCAGCGCCGGCCGTTCCAACCCGCAGGCCCAGCCGCCGTCTTCCGATGACGCGCTCTACGCCTGATCCGATCCAGATTTTAGCAGGAAACCACCATGTCGACCGAAAACGCTCCTCAGGAACCCGTCAAGAAGAAGGGAGGGCTGCTCAAGATGGCGCTGTTCTCTCTCGTGCTGCTCGCCGCGGGCGGTGGCGGCACCTATGCCGCGTTCGCCAGTGGCATGCTGGGCCCCGACGGTGAGAAGGAAGATCCGAACCCCAAGCTGGTGCTCAAGGGTGACGAGGACCCGTTTCCGGCGGCGAGCGAAGGCGACCTGAAGGACAAGGCCGCCGTCGTTCACGGCGCGGGCGGCGGCAAGTACCGCACCGCCTATTACGATTTCACCGAGGAGTTCACTTCGAACCTCGGCAACAGCGGTGCGCTGGTGCAGGTCAGCCTGGCTGCATCGACGCATTACGACGGCCGCGTGCTGATGTGGCTCGACGAGCATGAAACCGCGCTGCGCTCGCGGATCCTGACCGAACTGGCCGCAACGGATGAAGCCGATCTTGCCAGCGTGGCGGGCAAGGAAAAGCTGCAGCAACGGCTCACCAAGGCGATCAACGAAGTGCTCGAGGAACGCGAAGGCTTCGGCGGTGTCGACAACGTCTACTTCCGGTCGTTCATCGTCCAATGATGAACGAGCCGACCCCCGTAGCACAGGCCCCGGCCGCGCAGCATTGCGCCGAGCTGCTGAGCCGCGCGGCCACGCCGCCCGATCTCGACATCGAATTCGCCCGCTTCGCTCGCGCGGCGGCACTCGAGGCGGCTGGGCAAGTGGCCCAATTGTGTGACGATCGCGCGATCGTGGTCGACGTTGCCGAAACCGAATTGATGCCGGTGGCCGACTGGTACGCACAGGTCGGCACCGCGCATCGGCACAGCTTCTTCGCGCTCGGACAGGAAAGCCGGGGCATCTTGGCATCGGTCCGGATCGGCGAACTCGTCGGCGAATTCGAACGGATCCTCGGCGGAACCGGCGATGTCGACGAGGGCTGCACCGCGTTGCCCGCTTCGGCGCGCTATTTCGCCCAGCAGTTCGAGGACCGCATGGCCGAAGTGCTGCGCCGGGCGAGCGACCAGCGCGGTATCGCCGCCAGCGCCAATGGCGACGTGATCGAACAGGTGGCACCCTTCGGCGGCGGCGAGCGGGTGTGGACGACGACGCTGGCAGTCAGCAGCACCAAGACCGCGCGCAAATGGTCGATCCGGCTCGCCGCATGCGAGCAGACCATCGCCGGGATCGTCGGTACGCGCACCGTATCGCCCGCCAAGGGCCGGCCGATCGGCGCGCGCGGCATCAACGGTTCGGCGATCGCCGATGTGGCTCTGCCGCTGCGTGCGGTGCTGGTCGATGTCCCGATGTCCATCGCGCGGCTGGCCAGCCTCGCACCCGGCGCGGTCATCCCCGTGGCGGTGAACCGCAATGTCCCGCTGCTGATCGGCGACCTCACCATTGCCCATGGCTGCGTCGGCGAACTCGACGACCGTGTGGCGCTCGAACTCAACCAGACTTCTCTCTCGGAGTAACACCCAATGGCTACGCATGCAGACGGCTTCGGCCTTATCCAGGATATCGATGTCCAGCTCACCGTGGAACTCGGCCGCAAGTCGATGCGCCTGCGCGACGTGCTCGCGCTCGGCGAATCGAGCGTTGTCGAACTCGACCGCCTGACCGACGAGCCGCTCGACATGTTCGTCAACGGCAAGCTGATCGCGCGCGGCGAGGTGATCGCCCAGGGCAACCGGTTCGCGATCCGGGTGCTGGAAATCATGGGCGCAGGGTCGAGCGAGCCGGCAGTCGAACGCCGCGCGCAGCCGATCACTGTCACTCCGGCTCCCACGGCCGAGACCGCTTGATGTTCTGGTACATCCTCAAGCTGCTGATCCTGTTGCCGCTGATCGGCTTCATGATCTGGGGCAGCCTGAAGCTGGCCAAGAAGATGCAGGGTCAGTTCGGCGCCCCCACGGGCGGCAGCAAGGCGGTGCGCATCGTCGAAACCACCATGCTTTCGCCCACGCTGCGGCTGGCGGTAATCGAGTTCCATGGCCGCGAAATCCTCGTCTCGACCTCGCGCAACGGGCTGACCCGGTTGGCCGAAGCGCCCGCTCGCGAGCAGGCCGGGGACATCGTCCAGTGATCCTCCGCCTGTCCAAGCTGGCTGCCAGGCTGGCCGCCACCGCCACGGCGCTGCTCTATCCCGCGCTGGCCAGCGCGCAGACCGGCGATACCGCGGTCTCGGGCGCGCTCGACCGCGCCTTCGGCCAGATGGCGGGCGCCGGTGGTGAGCCGCTGAGCCTGTCGCTCCAGCTGCTGCTGGTGATGGGCCTGCTGACCATCCTGCCCGCGCTGCTGCTGATGATGACGAGTTTCACGCGCATCATCGTGGTGCTCGCGATCCTGCGTCAGGCGCTCGGCCTGCAGCAATCGCCGCCCAACCAGGTCCTGATCGGGATCAGCCTGTTCCTGTCGCTGTTCATCATGGCACCGACGCTGGAGCGCGTTAACGAGGCGGCCATCGCGCCTTACTCCGCCGGCGAGATCGGTGCGGAAGTCGCGATCGAGCGCGCCGGCGACCAGTTCCATGGCTTCATGATCCGCCAGACCCGCGAATACGACCTCGAGATGTTCGCCGACATCGCCGGGGCGGGGCAGTTCGCCAGCCCTCAGGACGTGCCGTTCTCGATCCTGTTGCCGGCCTTCGTGACCAGCGAACTCAAGACCGCCTTCCAGATCGGCTTCATGCTGTTCCTGCCCTTCCTTGTCATCGACCTCGTCGTCTCCAGCGTGCTGATGAGCCTCGGCATGATGATGATGAGCCCGATGATCGTTTCGCTGCCCTTCAAGCTGCTGCTGTTCGTCCTCGTCGACGGCTGGGCGCTGCTGATGGGTTCGCTCGCCTCAAGCTTCGGATAGATCTCATGGACGAAAGCGCCGTACTCCTTTCCATGGCCGACCGCATGTTGTGGATCGCCGCCCTGGTCGCAGCCCCGATCCTGCTGGCGAGCCTCGCCATCGGCTTGGTCATCGGTCTGATCCAGGCCGCCACTTCGGTCAACGAGCAGACGCTCACCTTCGTCCCCAAGCTGGGCGCAGTGGCCTTCGTGCTGGTTATCCTGGGCGCGTCCATGATGGCGCTGGTGGGCGATTTCACCCAGGACGTCTTTACCGAAATCGCGCGGATCGGCGACTGAGGCCACGCGCGGTGAACGGGCTCGATCTCGGCCTCGGGGCGCTGGAGCAGGACATGTGGCGGGTGGTCTTTCTGATGACCCGGCTCGGTGCCGCGCTGCTGGCCGCCCCGTTCTTCGGTGCGACCTCCGTGCCGATGTCGGTGCGCGTGTCGATCACCGGCGCGCTGGCGATTTTCGTGTCCGTATGGATGCCCGAAATTGCCACGCCGCCGGCGCTGCTCTCGCTCGAAGGACTGCTGGCCGTGGCGGGCGAGGTGATCATCGGGCTCGCGCTCGGCTTCGTGCTCCAGCTGGCTTTCGCCGCGCCGACCGTGGCCGCCGAACTGATCAGCGGCGGGATGGGCATGAGCATGGCCGTATCGCAGGATGCCATGGGCGGCGGCACGACGACCTCCTTCGGCCAGTATTTCGTGATCGTCCTCACGCTGATATTCCTGGCGACCGGCGCGCATCTGCACTGGATCGCGCTGGTGACCGAGAGCTACAACGCGTTCCCGCCTGGTCAGACCTGGCTCGGCGCAGACCGTTTCGCCGCGATCGCCGGGTTTGCCAGCTTCATGTTCGAAACCGCGCTGCGGATCGCCCTGCCGGTGACCGTGATCCTGCTGCTGGTCCAGGTGCTTACCGGCGTGCTCAGCCGTTCGGCGCCCTCGCTCAACCTGTTCGCGCTGGGCCTGCCGGCGGGCGTGCTCGCGGGCATGGCGGCGCTGATCATTTCCGCACCGCTGATCTACGACCAGTTTACCGGCCTCGTCGGTGACGCGCTGGCGCAAACCGAAAACGTGATCCTACCATGAGTGAGACCGCCGGCGAGAAGACCTTCGCACCAACCGAAAAGCGGTTGGCCGATGCCGCGAAGAAGGGCGATGTGCTGCGCTCGAAGGATGCGGGCACGGCGGCGGTGATGTTGCTCGGCGGCGCGTGGCTGGCGCTGGCCGGACCGTGGCTGCTCGAAGGGCTGGCCGGGCTGGCGCGCGACGCCTTCCTGTTCGATGCGCGCGACATCCGCGATTTCACGATTTCCGGCCTGTTGATGAAAGGGCTGCTGCTCGGCGTCCCTGCAATCCTGACGCTCGCCGTACCGGTGATCCTGGTGACGTTGCTCACCCAGCTCGCGTTCGGCCGCGGACGCTGGGTGCTCGACAACCTCAAGGCCAAGGGCCAGCGCATCAATCCGCTCTCGGGTCTCAAGCGGATGTTCGGCCCGCAGGGGCTGGTCGAGATGGGCAAGGGGCTGCTCAAGGTCGCATTGCTCGGGAGCATTGCCGGGGCATGGTGGTGGACCAGCATGGAAACCGTGATCGGGCTGGGACGGGGCAATCTCTCGGCCCAGCTGTCGGCGGCCTGGCACTCGATCGTCTCGCTGATCTTCGCGCTCGGCGGGGGATTGATCGTGATCGCCTTTGTCGACCTCCCGATCCAGTGGCTGCGGCAGCAGAAGCGGCTCAAGATGAGCCACCAGGAAATGCGCGACGAGAACAAGGAAGCCGAAGGTTCGCCCGAAATGCGTGCCGCGCGGCGGCAGCGCCAGCGCGATATCGCCACCGGCTCGGTCTCCGGTGCGATGCGCGAGGCGCAGTTCGTCGTCACGAACCCGACCCATTTCGCGGTTGCGATGACCTATGACCCGGCCAAGGCCTCCGCCCCGATCGTCCTGGCGAAGGGCCGCGGCGACAAGGCCATGGCGATGAAGGAACTCGCCCGCGAGATGGACCTGCCGATGCTCGAGCTGCCGCAGCTCGCCCGTTCGGTCTATTACACCACGCGCGAGCGGCAGGTAATTTGCGAAGACCTCTACGGTGCGGTCGCTTCGGTTCTGGCCTATGTCTTCTCGCTCAAGCGGGGCGAAACGCCGCCGCTGCCCGCGGTCGAAGTGCCCGCGGCGCTGCGGTTCGATTCCGAAGGGCGGATCGCTGTTAATCTCGCCAGTGAAGCGTCGTTCTCAGAGCGATGAGTATTGCAACTTCCTCGATCGCCACCACGCTTGGTATCGGCAGCGGCGTAGACATGACCGGTCTTGCCGAGCAGCTTGCCGAAGCGCAGTTTGCCGGGCGCAACGAACGGCTCGCGACGAAGTCGGAAACGCTGGAACAGCGTATCTCGCTTGCCGGATCGATCCGCAGCAGTTTCTCGACCTTCGCCTCGGCGCTGGGCGAGCGTATGCGGACGGGCGATCTCGCCCCGCTGCCCAATATCGGCAACACTTCGGTGGCCGCCGTCTCCTCGCCGGTGGGCTCGATCGGCAAGGGTAGCTACTCGCTCGAAGTGACCAAGCTGGCCACCAACCAGGTGCTGACCGGCCCGGTTTACGCCAGTGCCACCGACACGGTCGGGGCAGGATCGCTGACGATCCGTTTCGGGTCCGTCACCAATGCCGCATTTGCCGAAGACACCGGCCGTACGCCGCTGTCGATCGATATCGCTGCCGGTGCAACGCTGAAGGATGTGGCATCCGCGATCAACGGCAAGAACGCGGGCCTCAATGCCTATGTCGCACAGACATCCGCCGGCGCGCAGCTGGTGGTGAAGGGTGCCGACGGCGCACAGAACGGGTTCGTAATCGAAGCCGCCGAAGACGGGGCAGATCCGGGACTGTCGGCCCTGGCGTGGCAGCCGGGCGGGGACCCGGCCCGGCTCGTGTCCACTTCCGCCGATGCCGAATTCCTCCTCGACGGGCTTGCCCGGACCAGCGCGTCGAACACTATTCCCGGCGTTGCGCCGGGGCTGTCGCTGACGCTTACCGGCACCAATGCCGGTGCGCCGACCACGATCCGCTTCAACAGTCCCGACAGTGCGCTGTCGAGCGTCATGCAGGACATCACCGGCGCACTCAACGAGATCGTATCGGAGCTGCGCAGCGCGATCGATCCGCTTACGGGCCCGCTGTCGCGCGATGCCGGCGCCCGCGCACTGCGCAGCGAGCTGTCCGCGCTCGGTTCGCTTGTCGTCATGCCCAACGCGCCCGACGGCGCCCCGCGCACTCTGGCGGAACTGGGCCTCGCCATCGAACGCGATGGCAGCTTCCGCTTCGACAATGACACGCTCACCGATGCGCTCGAGCGTGATCCGGCGGGTGTGGCAGCGATGTTCACCACCGGGATCAACGGCATTTACGCCACCATCGACCGGATGGCGCGCTCGAACAGCATGGCAAGCGATCCGGGGTCGCTGGCGGGCTCGATCGCGCGCTATGAAAAGCAGACCGACCAGCTCAACCGCGACATGGAAAAACTGGCCGAAAAGCAGGAAGCCCTGCGGTCCAGCATGGTGGCCCGCTTCGCCAGCGCCGACGCGCGGGTAGCGGCATCGCAATCCACCCTGTCCTTCCTCCAGTCCCAGATCGATATCTGGAACTCGCAGGGCGACTGACATGCTGGCACGCGCGCGACCCGGTGACGCCTATCGCGAAAGCAATTTCGATGCCCGGCTGGTCACCAGCGGGCGCGAAGACCTGATCCTGATCTGTTTCGACGATCTGATCGAGAACCTGGGCGTGCTGGAAATCGCCGAGACCCGCAACGACCGGGCGGTCCGCAGCCGCGCGCTGACACGCTGCGTTACCGCCTTGACCGCGCTGGAACTGGGGATCGACCGCGAAGCCGAAATGGCTGCCAGCCTCGCGCAATTCTATGGCGCGGCGAAGGCGCTGCTGCTGGATTCGATCCGCGTGGTCGACCTCGACAAGATCAGGGAACTGCGCGACGACCTGCGCGAAATCGCGCTGGCGTTCCGTGCCGCGCAGCGCGCCGCGCGCGGGGGCTGACCGGCCCTTCCATCCGGCCGCGCGTCGAGGGGGACAGTTGCAGGCGGATTGCAGGACAATTCAACCGGGTTCGTCCTGCTCCCCGACATGGGCGCTTACCTTGACCAGCGCGGCGCCATATGCGCCGACCAGAGCGATGGCGGGGTCCGCGGCGAAGAGGTTGCCTTCCTCGATCTCATCGACGATTTTGACCATGCCCGATGCGGAGCCGCCCGCCGCGCGGGACAGCAGCACCCCGCTCAGCGGCCCGACCAGTTCCAGCGCGGCGCAGACTGCGGCGTCGGCTTCGAGCAGCCGGGCCAAGCGGTCGCGGCTGGCGCGCGGCGTAATGAACGGAGCAAGCTGGGTGGGCGCGGTGTCGAGAAGGTCGGCCATCGCAAGGATGGCATCGGATGCCGTTGCGAAACCGTCGACCGAACATGTGTCGACCAAGTCCAGCAGTCTGGTGTTCCAGAGAGGCATTGGCACGCACCCCGTATGAACGCGCCGTTTCCGGCAACGTTGCAGCGTGAATACACTGCTTACTGGCGGATGTCATCCGCCCGGCGGCCAATTTCACCCGATAATTCTACCGGACTGTCATGGGGTACTTACCAAGTGCTTAAGCGTTCTCGCTTTCGACGATCGCCAGCTTGAGCTTTGCCAGGGCCGAAGACTTCAGCTGATGGACGCGCGGGACGCTGACGTCGAGCACCGCCGCGATCTCGGTTAAATTCAGTTCCTCGATGAAGTGCAGCTTGATGACCAGTTGCAGCCGTTCGGGCAGATTGCCGATCGCTTCGGCCAGAGCGGCGCGATCGCCCGTTTCCAGCAATTGCGCCTCGGCGTCGGGTTCGGCCGACTGGAAGGTCGGGTCAGAATCCGAATAGCAATCCTCCAGATCCACCACCCGCGTCGCCAGTTGCGTGCGCATTTCGTGATACTCCCCTATCGAAATCTGCAATTCCGCCGCGATTTCCTTGGCGGAGGGGTCGCGTCCCAGCGTGCTGCGCAGGCGATCCACGGCCGCATCGATGCGGCGCAGCCGGCCAGCCGCACCGCGTGCATGCGGCGACTGGGCGCGCAGCAGGTCGATCATCGCTCCGCGCACACGCATTTTCGCATAAGCGGCAAAGCCGTCTTCGCCCGGCCGGTCGTGGCGCTGCGCGCATTCGGTCAGCGCGATCATGCCTGCCTGGATGAGGTCGTCGACATCGACTGCCGCGCCGCCGCTGCCTTCGTAATACCACGCCAGCTTGCGGACCATGGGCAGGAAATTGCCGATGCGCTCGTTGATTGCGCCGCCATAGGCGCGCTGCGCGTTGAAATGGGTATGGTCGTATCTCATGCAGCCAAGGCCTCCGTTTGATGGCCGAGTTGTTCTGTCTGTTCGGGTGTTTCGTCGCCCACGACCGCGATCACCTCGATCGGTTGCGAAGCGGGCAGTTCGTTGATCGACAGCACCAGGCATTGCGGCGCGCGCTGGCGCAGCAGTGCGGTCAGTGCGCGGCGCGCGCGTGGCTGGACGATCAGTGCAGGGCGGACCGCAGCCGGATCACGCTGGGCGACGATGGCTGCGATGCGTTCGCCGATCGAGCGGGCGAGGTCGGGTTCGATGACGATTTCGCCCGAGGCGGGATCCTGCAGCCCGCCGACCACCATTTCCTCGAGCTGTGCAGCCAGCGTGATGACCGGCAACTTCGCATCGGGCGGGCAGGTTTCGCTCACGATCATCGCGCCCAGATCCGCGCGGACGATGTCGATCAGGCGATCGTGTTCGGCGGTCTGCTGCGCGGCCAGCGACAGGCTGGAGAAAACGCGCAGCGAATGGCGCAGCGAAATGCCGTCGGCGAGAAGCGCCTTGAGCACGCGGGTCACGGCTGCCAACGTCAGCGGCTGCGGTGTGATCGTTTCGATCAGCTGGCCATGGCGTCCGCGCAAGTGGTCGATCAGGTCGCGGACCTGGTCGGGGCCGAGCAGGTCGTGCGCCCGGGTCGCCAGCAATTGGTGGATGTGGGTGGCGATGACGCTTTCGGGATCGACCGCGAGATAGCCTTCGGCAACCGCGAGGTCGCGCGTGCCGGGATCGATCCACAGCGCCGGACAGCCGAAGCTGGGGTCGACCGTCGCTTCGCCGGGGATCGACTGTGAATTCATCGCTTCGCCGGTATCGATGGCGAGCAAGTGGTTGGGCTTGATCTTGCCCCCGCCGATCGCCGCGCCCCCCAGCGTGATGCGATAGCTGTCGGGATCGACTTCGAAGCTGTCTTCTATGCGGAACTGCGGGACGATGAAGCCGAAGGTCTGGCACATCTGCTTGCGCAGTCCGGTGAGGCGCGCGACCAGCGTGGCCCCGTGCTTCTCGTCGGTCAGGTGGATGAGGCCGTAGCCGAGCTGGACCGTGACCAGCGTCTGGTCGGACACCTCGTCGATCGCGATATGCGAAGGATCGGGGGTGACGACGGGCTCGGGCACGTTCTGCGCCGCGTCCTCGCGCTTGCGCAGGCTGTGCCACAGCCAGAACGCCCCGGCCGACAGCGGCAGGATGATCGACTGCGGCATTGCCGGAATGCAGCCGATAACGAAGAGGATGCACGCGACCGGCAGCCAGATCTTCGGATCGGACAACTGCCCGCCGATCTGGTCGGTCAGATTGCGTGCGTCGGATACCCGCGTCACGATCACTGCGGCGGCGATCGACAGCAGCAGCGCGGGCACCGAGGCGACCAGCGCATCGCCGACTGCCAGCGTGATGTAGAAGCTGGCGGCATCGCCCGCCGACAGGTCATGCGTCGACATGCCCAGCACGAGCCCGGCGATCACATTGATCAGCAGGATCAGCAGCGCGGCAACCGCATCACCCTTCACGAATTTGCTGGCACCGTCCATCGAACCGTAGAAGTCGGCTTCGGTGGCGATCTCGCGCCGCCGCGCCTTGGCTTCCTCGGCGGTCAGCAGGCCTGCGGCGAGATCAGAATCGATCGCCATCTGCTTGCCGGGCAAGGCATCCAGCGTGAACCTGGCGGAGACTTCGGAGACGCGGCCCGCACCCTTGGTGACGACCATCAGATTGATGATCATCAGGATCAGGAAGACGAAGATGCCGACCGCGAAATTGCCGCCGATCAGGAATGCGCCGAAGGCTTCGATCACCTTGCCCGCCGCGGCACCGCCTTCGTGCCCGTTGAGCAGGACGATGCGCGTCGAGGCGACGTTGAGCGCCAGGCGCAGCAGCGTGGCGAACAGCAGGACCGACGGGAAGGACGAGAAATCGAGCGGTTTCTGAGCGTTCATGGCGGCCATCAGCACCGACACCGACAGCGCGATATTAAGTACGAAGAAGACATCGAGCAGCATTGCCGGGATCGGCACCACCATCAGCAGGATGATGGTGAGGATCCCGAAGGGAAGCGCGAGCCCCGGGTTGAAGAAGGTCCGCGCGCTCACAGCCCGAACGCCCTGAACTTGTCATAGGCGGCGGCGATCTGCGTTTGCGCGCGGCCATTGCCCGGGCCGGTATCACCGAAGGTGGCGCGCAGCGTATCGGCCATCGAGGGCCGGGCTGCGGGATTGCTTGGCAGGGCGGGGGGCGCAAGCCCGCCCGAACTGCGCATGCTGCGCTGGGCGGGCTGCTGCGCGGCCAGTCCGGCGAATTGCTGTTCGATCCGCGGCCCGGTGCCCGGCAGCGGCGTGTCGCCATAGGCGCGCGCCACCTTGTCGCGCATCAGCGACATGACGTCACCGACCGAGCGCGGAGCGCCGCCGTCATAGAAGATCGAGCGATTGGCCCGCGCGGCCTGTGGCATCATGGCCGCCGCCGACTGATCGGGATTGCTGGCCAGCGCGCCGAGGAACTTCTGTGCTCCGCCGAGGCCGAGGAAATGCGCCAGATAAAGCTCGGCCGGTTCGGCCTCGCGTCCCAGCACGGTCTGCAGGCCGGCAGCGTTCTCGCGCGTCAGCTCGGCGGCCATCAGCGAGGAGGTGTCGGCATCGTAGCGCAGCGACAGCAGGTGGTCGCGCGTCGCGTGGTCGGCAACGCGGCCGTTCTTGCCGATCGCGGCGTCGGCCCATTCCATCCCGTGCTTGGCGCCGTGCCGGTCGAGCGTACGCAGCCAGGTCGAGTCGATGAACTGGTATAGCCCGGTCGCGCTCGAGGTGCCGGCCTTGGCGCTGGGATCGAGACCCGATTCCAGCTTGGCCTGCGCGAGCAGATAATCGAAGTCGACACCCGTCCGCGTGGCAGCGCGCGCAATGGCGCTCTGCACGTTGGCCGACTGGACTGGATTGATGGTAGGCACGCGATCTCCGGAATTAACTGTCCCGGAAGATCAGCAAGGTCCGTGCCAAAACCTGCGTCGTGTTCGCGGGCCGATCAGGCCAGCGCCATGCTCGCACCCTGCCGCGGCAGCGCGGTATAGGACGTGTTGCCGCCGCTGAGCGCGCCCAGCCGGTTCTGTACATTGCTGGCAATCAGGTTGCGCAGGCGGCGGTTTATCTCGTTCAGGCGGCGCACGGCATCGAGGACGCCGAGGCATTCCTCATCCATGCTGGCCTGATCGACGCTTTCCAGTTTCGCGCACAGATCGAGCTTGCCGTCGGTACAGTTGACGATGCGATCGAGATCCAAAGCGGCAAGCGCCTGCCGCTCACCCTGCAAAAGAGCGAGCATCTGTTGCAGGGTCGACAGCGTTTCCTGTTTGCGGGTCATTTCCCGACCTTTCCATAGAGGCCCGAAGCGATGAGGGCATCGGCAATTTCTGTGGGAATGAGCGGATAGGTGCCGGTTTCGAGCGCCTTGCGGATTTCCGCCACGCGATCATGATCGACGGGAACGTCGCGTCCGGCAGCCAGTGCCGAGGAGGCTACCGGCGCTTCGGCTTCGCGGGCCTGGTCGCCGACCTTGGGGGACGGCGCAATCTTTTCAGCAGGCGCGAGCGCGGCACTGGGCCGTCGCACCGATCCTCCGAATTCCGGCAATCCGACAATACGCATCGTTTCGCTCCATTAGCTGGTCGTTCAGGAGAACGGCGAAGGATGCGCGGGTTTAACACCCCGGCAATATTTTTGCCGCTTACGGCAAATCGATGCCGACCTGGCCCGGGCTGAGGACCATCGCGCGCAGCGTTTCGGTGCGTTCGCCGCTGGCGCGCACCTTGATCCATTCGCCCTGTGCGCCGTCTTCCACGGCAGAGCCCTGCCGGTTGAGCGTGAAGCCCCGACCGCGCACCAGAATGCTGACGTTCTCACCGCGCTTGACGAGCGTTTGCCCATATTGCGGCGCGGCGTTCCGGGCGCTGGAGCCACCGGTGTCGACTGCCACATAGATCCGCCATCCCGCTGCGGGGCAGGCGACCTGCACCGACCGCTGATCGCGTCCGAACCATTGCAGGTCGAGCGGCGACTGGCAGGCCTGCAGACGCAGGCGGCGATCGACGGGCAGTTTTGCGCCGCCGGGCTGTCCGACCTCAGCCCCGGTGAATTCCGCCACCGCGCGGTCGAGCATCGACAGGTCCATCGGCGAGGCCGCCGCCGCGGAAGCCGCAAGGCCTGCGGCTACGAGTGATCCGAGAATAAGTTGGCGCATGGTCGTTCCTGACTCCGGCATTGCAGAACCTGCTCCCGCGGCGGGAGCATTACAGGAACTTATTCAGCAAGGTTCGTGCCATCTTCGGGGCGGCGGAGGTAATCGACCGAAATGATGACCCCGGCGGCCGTATCGGGCGCTAGCAGCAGCCGCGCCGTGACACCTGCCCGTTCGGCTTCGTCCAGCAGGCGGCTGCCCTCGGCAAGCGCTGCGTCCCGGCTGCCCGCCGGGTAGCCGATTTCGATCGTGGCCATCTGGCGGTCGTCGGTTGCCGCCGCGCGCAGCCATTCGGTGACACTTTCGCCGAGGGCGGGGCGGTGCACCGCGAGCGCGGCTTCGCCGGTTTCGGCGGGACCCGTCTGGCGCGCTTCGGGCGGCGGCGCAGCGCGTTCGCCTGCGGCATGCGCGGTGATCAGGAACAGGATCAGCGCCAGATCGGCAGTGATCGTCTGCCAGCTCGAGGGCGCACGCAGGATCATGCGGCGTGCGATGCCGGTTGCGCGGCGGAGGTGGCAGCGCCGGTACTGCGGATGCCTTCCTCGAGCCATTCCAGCACGGCCTCGCGGTCGCGCTCTTCCTTGCGGGACTTGCGGCCGATCGCACTGCCGATCGGGGCGAAGACGAAGTTCGCCGCGACCAGGCCATAGAGCGTCGTGATCACCGCCATTGCGATAGCGCCCACCAGTCCGGCATCCTGCGCCGACGCGCCCGGCGCCTGAGCGAGTGCGACCAGCGTCCCGGCAAGGCCCAGCACGGGGGCCAGTTCGGCGGCGTTGTCGAACACGCGCATCGCGGTTTGCGCATGCGCGAGGCGCGCATCTGCGAACTTCGCGTGTTCGCCATGGAGCGACTGGATCGACCGCTGGTTGATGATGAGGTCGGACAGGCTGTCGAACTCGCTGTCGCCGAACCGGCGCGGTTCGGCCCGCAGGAAGCCGTCGTCGGCGATCTCGCGCACCTGCACCGAAAGTTCGGCCTTGGCCTGCGCCGGGTCGAACGGCTTGTCGAACAGACCGCTCAGCGCGGCGAGCGCAATACGGCAATCGGCCACGCCGCAGCGCAGCAACGTTGCCGCAAGCGTACCGGCAAAGACAATGGCGATCGCCGCGGGATCGAACCAGGTTTCCAGCATGGGGTAGCTACTCCTTGCAGTCCAGAACGGCGCGGCAAGCGCCAGTTTTATCCGGCGGACGAACTTTGCCGCATTCCGGCAAAGGCTTGCCACCTTCTGCCGGTTTCGCCGTTGCAGGGGCGGCAATCGCAGTTTGGCACGCCCCTTGCTGAATGGTTTCCGTAATTTTTGCGGAGGCTCAGATGAGCGAAGGTTTGTTCGGCATTCACGGGGCGGCACTGGAGATCCGGTCGCAGCGCATGGGCGTGCTCGGTTCGAATATCGCCAATGCGGCAACCCCCGGATACAAGGCGCGTGACGTCGATTTCGCCGCTGCACTGCAGGCACGGCTGGGCGGCGCTGACGCCGGCCGGGCGAGCGATGGGGCGATCCAGTATCGCATCCCGACGATGGCCAGCCTCGATGGCAACACGGTCGAGATGTCGACCGAACAGGCTGCCTTCGCCGAAAACGCGGTGGCTTACACGGCCACGCTCAACTTCCTGCGCGGACGGGTCGAAACCGTGACCCGCGCGATCCGGGGCGAATGACGATGAGCGGCCCGACATCCTTTTTCGAAGTAGGCCACCGCGCCATGTCCGCGCAGCTCGTGCGGATGAACACGGCCGCCTCCAACCTTGCCAATGCGGGCTCGATCGCCGGCAGCGAGGAAGAAGCCTATCGCCCGATGCGTACCGTATTCGAGCAGGAGCTCGACAAGGCCTCAGGCCTGTCTTCGGTCCGTGTCGGCGGGGTGGTGCGCGAAGATGTCGCCGCCATCCGCCGGCACGACCCCGGCCACCCGCTCGCCGACGAGAACGGCGACGTGTGGGAGGCTCCGGTCGATGAGAACGCCGAAATGGTCGAGATGCTCGAGGCCTCGCGCCAGTACCGCAACATGATCGAGGCCATGTCCACCGCCAAGCAACTGATGCTCGAAACGATGAGAATGAAATGATCACACCGACGACCAACCAGGCAGCCATGTCTGCGACGACTGCGTCCACCGCAACCTCCGGCCGCGGAATGGACGCGCTGGGGCAGGGCGATTTCCTGCGCCTGCTGACCGTTCAGATGCAGCAGCAGGACCCTTTCGACCCCGTCGACAACAAGGAAATGCTGGCGCAGATGGCGCAGTTTTCCTCGCTCGCAGGCGTCAGCGAAACCAATTCCATGCTCGAGCAGATCGCGGACAAGCTCGACCAGCTGATCGATACCACCGCCTCCGCTTCCGCATCCAATATCTGATCAGGGAGACAGTCCATGTCCTTCTATACTTCGCTCAATGGCATGAAGAATGCGCAGACCTCGCTCGGGGTGATCGCGCACAATATCTCGAACTCGGAAACCTACGGCTTCAAACGCAGCCGGACCGAATTCTCCGAAATCGTCGCCGGTTCGGCACTGACCAATCCGCGGATGATTCAGGGCATCGGCTCGTCGGTGGAATCGATCACGCAGAACTTCTCGCTCGGCCCGGTCGAACAGACCGGTTCGGCGCTCGACCTGGCGATTACCGGCGATGGCTTTTTCACCACGCGGTCGGCTTCCGACGGGTCGACGCTCTATACGCGCTCGGGCTCGTTCTCGATGACTGAAAGCGGCAATATCGCGGATAGCGCAGGCAATCGCCTGCAGGTTTTCGCAGTCGATGCCAACGGCCAGGTGACCGGCAATGCCATCGGCGATGCGCAGGTGCCGCCGGTCAATGCCAACGGTTCGGAATTCGCCGGCGTGACCGTCACGGCCACTGGGATTGTCCAGGCATCCTATGCCGACGGCACGGTCGAACCGGTCGGGGCAGTGGCGCTTGCCAGCTTCATTTCGCCCACCGGTCTCAAGAAGGTCGGTTCGGCAAACTGGGAAGGCACCGGCCTTTCGGGCGCAGCTACCTACGGTTCGCCGGGCACGGGGGCTTACGGGTCGCTGCTTTCGGGTGCGCTTGAACGCTCCAATGTCGATATTGCCGAGGAGCTGGTCGGCCTGATCACCGCGCAGCGGAACTTCCAGGCCAACGCCAAGGCAATCGACACCGCGACCCAGATCTCGCAGACCGTCATCAACCTGCGGACCTGATCGAGATGGACCGCCTCATCCATACCGCGCTGTCGGGCATGCGGGCGTCGATGGACAGCCAGCGTGTCATCGCCAGCAACATGGCGAATGCCAATACGCTCGGGTTCCGGGCCGAAATGCTCGACCAGCGCGCAGTCACCATCGAAGGCCAGCCGAACGAGGCGCGCGCGATGCAGCGGGCCAGCGTGCGCGGCGCGGATATGGCTGCGGGCGAAACCATCGCGACCGGCCGCGACCTCGACGTCGCGGTGGAAACCAACGCGCTGATCGCCGTGCAGGCGGTCGACGGCACCGAAGCCTACACCCGCCGCGGCGACCTGTCGGTTTCGGCCACCGGTTTGCTGGTCAACGGCGAAGGCCGGCCGGTGCTGGGCGACAATGGCCCGATCACCGTGCCGCCGGTCGGCATCCCGGGGATCGCCCCCGACGGTTCGATCACGATCGCCGATCCGGCCGCGCCCGACCAGCCCCCGGCCGAGATCGGCCGGATCAAGCTGGCCGCGTGGGAAGGATCGCCGATCAGCAAGGGCCTCGACGGACTGTTCCGCGTCGAAGGCGGGGGCATCCTGCCCACCGACGAGGCGGCCACCGTCAAGGTGGGCTCGCTCGAACAGTCCAACGTCAAGACCACCGAAGTGCTGGTCGACATGATCGATGCGCAGCGGCTTTTCGCCATGCGCAGCAAGGTCATCTCGACCGCACGCGAAATAGACGAAAGCGGCGCGCAGCTCATGCGCCTCGGCTAGTCAGGGAAAGGATTAACCCATGCCCACTTCAGCCCTTCAGGTCGCCCGTACCGGGCTCGAGGCCCAGGATGCGCGGATGCGCGTCATCGCCAACAACCTCGCCAACGTCGGCACCACCGGCTTCAAGCGCGATCGTGCCAATTTCGCCACGCTCGCCTATCAGGACGCACGCGTCGCCGGTCAGCGCTCCTCGGGCGAAACCGCATATGCCACCGGCCTCAACCTCGGGACCGGCGTGTCGGTCCAGTCGACCAGCCAGATCATGACGCAGGGGGCGCTCAGCACCACCGGCAATGCGTTCGATCTTGCGCTTGACGGAGATGGCTACTTCGAAGTCGAACTGCCGGGCGGCCGTGTCGGCTATACCCGGGCGGGCAATTTCACGACCTCTGCGGAAGGCCAACTGGTCACGCAGCAGGGCTATGCGGTCCAGCCGGCGATCACCATTCCCGAAGGCGCCACGGCCATCGCGGTCGCACCCGACGGCACGGTCTCGGCAACCGTTCCCGGCGAAGCGCAGCCGGCCGAGCTGGGCCAGATCCAGGTCGCGCGTTTCACCAACCCCGCCGGACTGCAGGCGATCGGCGACAACTTCCTCGTCGAGACGGCTGCCAGCGGCGCCGCCGAAGTTGCCCCGGCGGGCGAAAACGGCCGCGGCAACATCCGCCAGGGCATGCTTGAATCCTCGAACGTCAACATCGTCGAGGAACTGGTCGAAATGATCGAAGCGCAGCGCGCCTACGAAATCAGCTCGAAGATGGTTTCGGCCGTCGACGAAATGCTGCGCAACGCCAACCAGACGCTGTGAGGAATTCCGTGATGAAGACCGCCATCTGCTTGCTGCCCCTGTCGTTCGCGCTTGCCGCCTGCGGGGGCGGTTCTGCGCGTCCCGCCGGGTTCGCCGCCGCGCTGCCGCCGTCGCCGCAGGCGGCGCCCGCCCGGCACCGCGATGGCGCCATCTACCAGGCCAGCCAGGGCTATGCCCCGCTCTATTACGGCAACCGTGCGGCGCGGGTCGGCGATATCGTCACCATCGCGCTGATCGAACGCACGCAGACGTCGAAGTCGACCAGCGGCTCGACCAAGCGCGATGGCAGCGTGGGTCTGTCGTTGCCCGAATTCATCGGGATCGACAGTTCCGATCTTAATGCGTCGGGCGGATCGTCGTTCAAGGGATCGGGCGACGCGTCGCAGGCCAGCTCGATCCGTGCCGATCTGACGGTAACGATTGTCGAAGTCCGACCGAACGGCACCGCACTGGTGCGGGGGGAAAAGGTGATGCAGCTCAGCCAAGGAGAAGAATGGGTCCAGCTTTCGGGCATCATCCGGCTGGCGGATATCGATCAGGACAACCGGATCCCGTCGATCCGCGTCGCTGATGCACGCATTTCCTATTCGGGCGCGGGTTCGGTCCAGCGGGCCAGCCGCGAAGGCTGGCTGTCGCGCTTCTTCGGCGCCGTATCGCCCTTCTGAGGATATCGATCATGATCCGTCGTCTCGCTCTCCTCATTCTCGCGCTGCTCGCGGTGCTACCGGTCCCGGCCGCGGCCGAGCGGGTTCGCGACCTGGGCCAGTTCCAGTCGGTGCGCTCGAACCAGCTTACCGGCTATGGCGTGGTCGTCGGCCTCGACGGTTCGGGCGACGACAATTTCGCTTATGCCACGCAGGCCATGCGCGGCGTGTCGGGGCGGCTGGGCCTGCAACTGCCGCCGGGCGTCAATCCGGCGCTCAAGAATGCTGCGGCAGTGATCATCACCGCCGAACTGCCCGCCTTTGCCAAGCCCGGCCAGCGGATCGACGTGACCGTTTCGACCATGGGCAAGGCCAAGTCGCTGCGCGGCGGCGCCTTGGTGATGACCCCGCTTTATGGTGCGGATGGCCAGATCTACGCGATGGCGCAGGGCAACCTCGCTGTCGGCGGTCTCGGCGTGTCTGGGCAGGATGGCTCGAAGCTGACCGTCAACGTCCCCACCGTGGGACGGATCGCCGACGGGGCGACCGTCGAACAGGCGGTGGCGAGCAATTTCGACTTCACCGAAGTCCTGCGCTGGAATCTCTACCAGGCCGATTTCCTTACCATCTCGCGCGTCCGTGATGCCATCAATGCGGTGTATCCCGGCATGGCGCAGGTCGAGGACGGCGTCACGCTCGCGCTGATGCTGCCGCCGGGCGCAAACACGCGTGCGGAAATCATGGCCCAGATCGAGATGCTCGACATCAATCCGGCCGAACGCGCGGCCCGGGTCGTGATCAACAGCCGGACCGGCACGATCGTGATTTCGAGCGCGGTGCGGCTGGCACCCGCCGCGATCAGCCACGGCAGCCTGGTCGTGCGGATCGACGAAAACCCCGCCGTGGTCCAGCCCGAACCGTTTTCGCGCGGGCAGACCGCGCTCGAACCCAACAGCACCATCACTGCCCGACAGGAAGAAAACGTCGTGTCGCGCGTGGGGCCCGGCGCCTCGCTGGCCGAAGTCGTCGATGCGCTCAATGCGCTCGGTGCCAGCCCGGCCGATCTGGTGGCTATTCTCGAAGGCCTCAAACAGGCCGGATCGTTGACCGCGGAGCTCGTGATCATATGACGTCCTATCCGATCAACCTGGCAGGCGCGAGCGTGCTACCCGAGCGCGAGGCGGCCCCCATCCGGGGCGAGCTGCGCGAAGCGGCACAGCAGTTCGAAGCCATCCTCCTGCGGCAGATGCTGTCGAGCGCTCGGAGCACCGATTTCGGCGGCAACGACCTGTTCGGCGAAAGCGACGATACCTTCCGCGAGATGCGCGATGCGCGCTTTGCCGAAGTCACTGCGGAATCCGGCCAGCTTGGCTTTGCCGCCGCGATCGAAACCCAGCTTGCCCGGTTCCTGCCGGAAGGTGGCGACTGATGGCATCCGACCTCCTCTCGATCGCCGCCAGCGGCGCGCGCGCGGCGCGCGGCGCGCTGGATGTGACGGCGCAGAACATCGCCAACGCATCGAGCGATGGCTATGTCCGTCGCAGCTTGCGGATCGAAGAGGTCGCGGCCTCGGGCGGGGCCGGCCAGATCGGCGATATCTCGCTGTCGGGCGCGCGCATCGCGGAAATTCGCCGCAACGCCGATTCCTTCCTCCAGGGCGAGGTGCGTCGCACCTCGGGCGACCTGCAGCGCGCCGATGTCGAGCTGAAGGGCCTGCGCAACATGGAAAGCGCGCTCGAACAGTCGGGCGTGTTCAATTCGATCGTCGAATTCGAAGCGGTGCTGCAGCAGCTTTCGAGCGATCCGGTGGACCCGTCGCGCCGCGCTGCGGTCGTGGCCGAAGCCGAGACGCTGGCGAACAAGTTCAACATCACTGCATCGGGTTTCGAGGCAGTGGGTGAAGGCCTGCGTTTCGATGCGGAAGCGCAAGTGTCCGGTGCCAATGTCATCGGCAGTGAACTGGCCCGCGTGAACCTGCGCCTGACGCGCGCAGGCAGCGGCAGCAGCGACCGCGCCGCATTGCTCGACCAGCGCGACCAGCTGCTCGAACGGCTCGCCGGCTTCACCACGGTCGGCACCCAGTTCGCGGCTGACGGCACGGTCGCGGTGTCGCTGGGTACCAATCCGCCGCGCAGCTTCGTACAGGGCGGTACCGCAGGAACGCTGGCCTCGGCGACTGCTGCCGACGGCACGCTCAGCTTCAGCGTCGACGGACAGGCGATGGCGCCCGGATCGGGCAGCCTCGCCGGTGCGGCGCTCGCCCTCACCGAGCTCGCGTCGGTGCGCACCCGGCTCGATACGATTGCAGCGGGGATTGCCGATACGGTCAACAATGCGCAGGCCGCGGGCTCCGCGCTCGACGGTTCGCAGGGTCAGCCGATCTTTACCGGGACCACGGCAGGCACGCTCAAGGTCGTGATGACCAGCGGCCAAGGGCTCGCGACCGCGCCCGCAGGCGCGGTCGCGGGCAGCCGCGATGACGCAAACCTCAGCGCGCTGCGCCAGTCGCTTGCCACGCTCGATCCGGCGCAGCAGCTCAACGGGGTACTGTTCGACATCTCGAGCAAGGTCGCGGGCCGCAATGTCACGCAAAGCGCGCTGCAGACGATCGCATCGTCGGCGCGGATATCGCTCGAGCAGCAATCGGGCGTGGACCTCGATACCGAGGCGGCCAATCTGATCCGGTTCCAGCAGGCCTTCCAGGCCTCGGGCCGGGCGATGCAGACCGCCAGCGACATATTCGACACTCTCCTGGGGATCGGGCGATGATCAATCTGAGTACCGGCGCATTCTACGAGCGTAGCACCAGCCAGATCGGTGGGCTGCGCGCGCAGGCCGAAACGCTGCAACAGCAGATCGGTACGGGCGAACGGCTTCAGCGCTCGTCCGATGATCCGGTGGCAGCCGCGCGGCTGCGGATGCTGGCGCGCACCGATCGCATCAGCCAGGTCGACACGCGCAATTCCGAACTGGCGGAAGCGAATCTGGCGCTGACCGACGAGACGCTGGGCTCGATTGCCGACCTCGTGGTCCGGGTGCGCGAACTGGCTGTGCAGGCCGCATCCACTACGCTGAACGACGATCAGCGCGCGACGATCGGGACCGAAATCGCCAGCCTGCGCGAGAACCTCGTGCTGCTGGCCAACAGCCGCAACATTTCCGGCCATGCACTGCTGGGCGGCCAGACTGCCGGCCAGGCCTATACCGATAATGGCACGGGCATCGACTACGTCGGCACCGGCGGGGTAACGCCGGTCGAGATCGGCGAAGGCCAGTCGGTCTTGCCGGGGCTTACCGGACCCGACGTCTTCAATTTCAATACCGCCAATGGTCCGAGCGACCTGTTTGCCGTGCTGGGCAATCTCGCAGCAGCTCTCGCAACGGGGGGAGCCGATGCGATCAGCGCCAGTTCCGCCGCGCTGGGCGAACTCGACGCTGGCCTGGAAAAGGTCACCACCGCGCAGACGGTTATCGGTTCGCGGCTCAACTGGGTCGATCTCATGAGCGAACGGCGCGAGGTCAATGCCGAACGCATGGCCGATGAACGCTCGAGCGTGGGCGGGGCGGATATCGCCGTGACGATGAGCAGGCTGCAGGAAACGCTCACCGTACTCGAGGCCAGCCAGGCCAGCTTTGTCCGCCTGGCCAACCTCTCGCTGTTCTCATTGCTGCGCTGATCGCGCCAAACCCGAGGTAGAATTCCAATGTACGCGATTATCGGCATCATCGTCCTGCTCGTCATGGTCTTTGGCGGCTTCATGCTCAGTGGCGGCGCGCTGGGCCCCGTCATGGCGGCCATGCCCTACGAAATGCTGATCATCGGCGGCGCCGCCGCCGGGGCGCTGGTGGCCGGCAACTCGCTCGACGGGCTGAAAGCGCTGGGCACCGCGATGGGCAAGATCTTCAAGGGGCCGAAGCACGACAAGCAGGATCATGTCGATGCGATCGCGCTGACCACCCAGCTGATGCGCATGCTCAAGAACGATGGCCCCGTCGCGCTTGAAAGCCATCTCGAGGATCCCGCCAACTCGACCGTCTTCAGTGCCTATCCCAACCTGCTCAAGAACGAAGCGCTGATCGCGCTGATCTGCGACACGCTGACGCTGCTGGTGGTGTCTTCGGGCACGCTCGAAACGCATGCCGTGGAAGAGGTGATGGACAATGCGATGAAAACGCATTTTCACGAGATGCACGAGCCGCAGCACAACCTGCAGACGCTGTCGGACGCCCTGCCGGCCCTCGGCATCGTCGCCGCCGTCCTCGGCGTGGTGAAGACCATGGGCTCGATCGACAAGCCCCCCGAAATTCTCGGCAAGATGATCGGCGCGGCGCTGGTCGGCACCTTCCTCGGCGTGCTGCTGGCCTATGGGATCGTCGGCCCGCTGGCCGGCCGGCTCAAGCAGGTGCTCGAACAGGACGAGCAGATCTTCCATGCGGTCAAACAGGTGATCATCGCCTCGCTCTATGGCCATCCGCAGCCGCTGGTCGTCGAAAGCGCGCGGTCGGGTCTGGGCCATACGGTGCGCCCGGGGCTGAACGAATTGCTCGACGCGTTGCGGGGTAGGTAGGATGGCCACCGCAGCCGAGGGTCGCAACGATCCCGCCCCGATCATCGTCAAGAAGGTGACCGTCATCGAGGCGGGTCATCACGGCGGCGCCTGGAAAGTCGCCTATGCCGATTTCGTAACCGCGATGATGGCCTTCTTCCTGCTGCTCTGGCTGCTTGGCGCGACCACCGAAGACCAGCGCAAGGGGCTGGCGGACTATTTCACCCCGACCCTGGTCAAGACCAAGGAACAGAGCGCGGGCGCCGATGGGGTGCTGGGCGGTTCCTCGCTGGTCGATGTCGACAACTACCCGCACGCCGCAGGGCAGACGGGGACGCAGACCCTGACCGTTCCGCGCGATGCGACCGGCGGCCCGCGCGAGGGCGCTGCCAGCATCAAGCGGATCCAGGAACGGGTCGCCGAGGCGATCGCCGAAAAGGAACGGCTCAAGCGGCTGATGCATCAGGTGCGCATGATCCCGACCACCACCGGCATCCGGATCGATCTGGTCGACGATGCCGATTTCTCGATGTTCTCGCTCGGCACGACGGTGCTGACCCCCGACGCGCGCGACCTGCTCGATCTGGTCGCCCAGGCGATCGTCCCCGAAGGCGGCAAGATCACCGTGCGGGGCCACACCGACGCGCTCAAATATCGCGATCCGAGCCGGGTCAACAACTGGTCGCTGTCGGCGGGCCGGGCGGAAACAACGCGCCAGAACCTGATCCGGCACGGCATATCGCGCGACCGCTTCCGCCGGATCGAGGGCGTGGCCGATACCGAACCGCTGATCGCCGACAACCCGGCGGACCCGCGCAATCGCCGCATATCGATCTCGCTCGAGAACTAATGGCCGCGCCCGCGGCTACTGCCAGCGCTCCATCTTGCGGTAGATCGTCGACGGATTGACCGCGAGTTCCTTTGCCGCGCGCGTGACATTGCCGGCATGCCGCGCAAGCGCGGCTTCGATCGCGATGCGTTCGATAGCGGCAAGCGTCATTCCCGCCAGCTGCTGTCCGTCCAGCGCCGCCGGCCCCGCTTCTACTGGCGGCTGGACGGGCGAAGGAGCGCGGACCATGTCCTCGGCAGCCTGGGTGAGGTCGGCGGGTGCTGCGGCGAACCGGGCCGGGGCCAGATCGGGAATCTCCAGAACCGTACCGGGCGAGGTGATCGCCGCGCGCCGCAGGACATTGTGCAATTCGCGGACATTGCCCGGCCACGGATGCGTAAGGATCGCTGCGCGGGTCGCACTGCCGAGTTCGAAGGGCTTGCGGTTTTCCTCGCGCGCGATCGTGCGCAGGTGCTCCTCGGCCAGCAGCAGAATGTCGTCGCCGCGTTCGCGCAGCGGGGGCAGGTGAATCGGTATCACGTTGAGCCGGTAATAGAGGTCTTCACGAAACCGCCCCTCGGCCACTTCGCGCAGCGGATCGCGGTTGGTGGCGCAGACTATGCGCACATCGACCGGCTCGGCCCTGGGCGATCCCACCCGCTGGATCATCCCGGTCTGGATGAAGCGCAGGAGCTTGACCTGCAGCTTGAGCTCCATCTCGCAGATCTCGTCGAGAAACAGCGTCCCGCCATCGGCCGCCTTGGCTGCGCCGATGCGATTCTCGACCGCGCCGGTGAAAGCGCCTTTGACATGGCCGAACAATTCGCTCTCGAGCAGGTTCTCGGGAATCGCGCCGCAATTGATCGCGACGAAGGCCTTGTCGCGCCGGCGGCAGGCGGAATGCAGCGCTTCGGCAGTTACTTCCTTGCCCGTGCCGCTTTCGCCCGTGACGAATACGGCGGCGCGTGAATTGGCGACCTGGTCGATCGTGCGGAAGACGCTGCGCATGGCCGGCGACTGGCCGATGAACCCATGGTAGCGGGCCGGATCTTCAGCCGGGGCATCGCGGGTGTCGGGCGAAGATATCTCGGCTTGCTCGACCGCAGCGCGGATCGTCGCGAGCAGGCGGGTCCCGGCGACCGGTTTGACCAGGAAATCGAATGCCCCCAGCCGCATGGCGGCGATTGCACGCGACAGCGATCCATCGGCGGTGATGACCACGAAGGCGGGCGATCCGGCAGCGCGCTTTTCCAGCAGCGACAAGCCGTCACCATCAGGCAGCTGAAGGTCGAGCAGCGCCGCCGAAAAGCGCGTCGCGGCCAGCGCTTCGCGGGCTTCAGCCAGCGTGGCGGCCAGCGCCACGTCGTAACCGGCTTCCTCGAGCTGGGCAGCGAAGCCCAGAGCCAGCGAAGCGCTGTCTTCGACGATCAGGACGGCCGGTTTGGTCATGGGTTATTCCTTCAGCGCGAACTCGGCATGCGCGCCGTCGTTCTTGGCGTAGAGCCATTCGAGTTTCCGCGCGTCCCCGAAATGGGTCATGGCCCCGGCTACGAGACCATGGGCGATATGGGCGAAAGGGCGATGCGAGGCGTATTCGACCCGCAGGAAATCGCCGTCGTCATGCACCCTGACGCTGGGCGGCCGCGCATCGGGATAGAGCGCCTTCACCTCTTCGTGAATGTGGTCCTCGACATGCGACAGCAGCGCCCCGGCATCGTGATAGCGTCCGATGATGTCCGGGTAGAGCACGATGAAACGCTCGAACAGATAGGCGCCGAACTGGTGACACAGATCGGCGAAATCCGTGCCTGTTTCGCGCGAGGCCGCCTCGACGACGCGAACCGCTTCCTGCCAGGGATACTGGCCGACCCGGGTATAGGCACCGCCATTGGGCAGGCTGGCATCGGCCAGGACCCTTTCAGCGAAGTCGGGGCCGCCGGCCAGATCGAGAAAGCCGACCAGCTCCGAAAATATGATGCCTTTCACAGAGTTCTCCAAATTGAGCTGCAAAGATTTGGTAACCACAATGCAAGAGCCGTGCCGGAGCTGGGTCCGTAAAATCGGACCAATTCGATCCTTCACCGACGCAATATGCGAGAATTATTCGCAAAATGCAAAAGCGCTCTGGCAATTTGCAATTTCCGCGTCGCAATTTGCGTCCGTGAGGGACGAAAGGCGCGGATTTGCGACGTTCTGGGGGTTTGGCACGGTGCTTGAAGCAGGCGGGACAAGCTTTGCGGAGAATACCCATGTCCAAATCGATAACGCGAAATGCCGTGGCGCTGCTGGCCCTTGGCTCGGTTGCCGCCGGCTGCGTGTCGGGACCCGCGCCCGCCAATTACCAGGCCGCGCGCTATGCGCCGCAGCACTATGCGACAGCAGGTGATCGTCAGCCGCAGGGCGAGTGGATCGAAACCGCGCCCGCCCATCCCGGTGCAGCGACCTGCCATGCGCAAAGCCCGCAGGAACTGAGACAGTATCGCCGCGCCGCCCTGACCGAATTCGCTTCGGTCGATGCGCCGCTTGCGCCGGGCGACCGGCTTTCCATCAAGGTGCTAGGAGACAGCGACCGACTGTCGGGCACCTATGTCGTCGGCAACGACGGCACCGTCCGCCTGCGCGGGATGCCCCCCACCCGCGCAGGCGGCGGATCAATTGCAGCCTTCGAGCAGGCGCTGCGCACGCGTCTCGTCGGCGCGGGCGTGGTCCGCCCGCTGCGCAATGCGGTAGCGGTATCGCTGGTCGAGGCAGCGGGTGTCTCCGTTGCCGTCAGCGGCGCGGTGTTCGAACCCAATGCGGTGCGCGCCGGCGAACGCACGCCCGAAAGCCGGATCGGCCTGAAAGAAGGCGCGGTGAGCGGCGATGCCAACATCGCGCGCTCGGTCGCCACAGCCATCCGTGCTGCGGGCGGCGTGCGCCCCGACGCCGACGTCCGGCGTATCTACCTGATCCGCGAGGGGGCCTATGTCGAACTCGACCTTTCGGGGCTCGTCCACGGCTGGTCCGCAAACGATGTCCCGATCACGGCCGGCGACCGCGTAATCGTCCCCAGCCGCAGCTGTTTCGACGCCGATCTGGCGCGCCCGACGCCGCTTACGCCTCCCGGCATCCGCGTCTACATGTCGAACCTGACGCGCAGCGCGAACAACAATGCCGGCGCCGGAATCGGCAAGGATACGACCTCGCTGCCCTATGGCACGCGGCTCCTCCAGGCTCTGGTGGCGGCAAATTGCGTCGGCGGCAGCTACATGCAATCCGATCGCCGCGCCGTGCTGATTTCGCGCAATCCGATCAACCAGCGCAGCGTGGTGATCGAACGCGATATCGAGAAGCTCGTGCGCGGCGCCGATCGCGACGCTTACGATCCCTTCCTGATGCCCGGCGATGCAATCGCCTGTTACGACAGCCGCTGGACCAATCTGAGCGAAGCCATCGGGATGGTTTCGCAAGGCGTCAGCACCGTTACACCGGCAATCCTGCTGGACAACGCGCTGTGACCACGCCGCCGCCCCCTACCGGCACGCCAAACCCGCGCATTCTCGAGCGGGTCTGGATCTTCGTGCGTGATGGCATGCCGTCGGTCGGGCGGTATCGCCGCTATCTGGTGGCGCTCGCAGGGCCGCTGGCGGTGGTCTGGGGGATCACCTTCGCCTATCTGCTGTTCGCGCCCGACCGCTACGACAGCCGGATGACCTTGATCCTGCCGGGCACCGGCGTGGGCGGGTCGATCAATCTGGAATCGATCGGGCAGGCGACCACCACCACGGCCTCGGCGTTTTCCAGCCCCTCGCTCAGCCCAACCGAGAATTACAAGCGGCTGCTGACCTCCGATATCGTCCTGCGCGACGCGGCGCGCCGGGCGGGAGAGGACGAGGGCGCGTTTCCTGCGCCGTCGATCAAGCTTATCGACCAGACCAATCTGATCGAGATACAGATGCCTGCGGGTAGCCCCGAACGCGCGCGGGAGCGCATGCAGGCTCTGGAAGCGGCTTTCAGCGGTGCGCTTGAAAACCTGCGCAAAGGCGAAGCCGAAGCTCGCGAGAACGCCGATGCGGAACGTATCGCCGAGCTCGAGGCCAAGGTCGACGAGGCACAGAAGGCGCTGCTCGACTTCCAGGGTGAAACTGGGCTTGTCTCGCTCGACCAGTTCGCCGGCCGCGTAACCGCGCTCGACCAACTCAAGGCAAGCGAGCGCGACCGCCGGGTCCAGCTTGCCGAAAGCCGGGCAGGTGCCGGGCGGCTGGCATCCACGCTGGACATTTCGCTGGCGCAGGCACGCATGGCGATGCGGCTCAAGGCCGATCCGGAATTTCGCGACCTGCTCACGCGCTATGCCGCGACTGCCGGACAGCGGACTGCAACCGGTGCGACGCTGGGCGATGCGCACGCCACGATGGAAGAACTGTCGGTCGAACAGGATGCGCTGCGTGCGGCATTGGGCCGGCGCGGGGCCATGGTCACGGGCGCCAGCGGCGAAGCAGTGCTGTCGTTTGCCGATCTCGCGGTATCCGACACCCGCGAACGGCTATTCGCCTCGCTCACCGAACGCGAAGCGGGCGGGGCGGGCCACGGCGCCGCGCTAGCCGAATTGCGCCGCCAGATCGCGGCGAAGACCGACACGTCGCAGCGGCAGGTCGAACAGGCTTCGCGGCTTGCCAGCCTGACGCGCGATCTGCGCGTGGCCGATGCGGTCTTCAGTTCGGCGCTGGCGCGGCTCGACACCAACAAATCGGATCCCTTCGCCTCCTATCCGCTGGTGCAGATACTGGAGGCACCCTCGCTCCCGCGGTCGCGCTCCGCACCTTCTCCATTGCTGGCGATCGCGGGAGCACTTGGGGCCAGCCTGTTCATCCTGCTAGGTTTCCTGCTGTTATGGCTGCGCCAACCCCTGATCCGCAAACTGCTGCCGAACGCCTAGTCGTCAGGACCATCGCGGCGACCTGGCTGCTGTGGCTGGTCGGGGGCCTGTATATCGCGGGCCCGGTGATCGGCTGGCTGCTGGCGGGCTTGGTGTTCGCCGAGCTCTACCTCGGCCGCAAGGACCTCGCGGCGGTTACCGCGGCGATCTGGCTGTGGCTGGCGGCGATGCTGGCCATGCTGGTAATCCTGTGGATCGGCCATGCGAACTTCTCGCTCGGCACCGGGCAGACCATCAAGAGCTCGATCGGCTGGGCAAAGGGCTGGGCGCTGATCGCGCTGTTCCCTTTGGCGGGAGCCGTGCTCGACATAAGGCTGGAAGTGATCGCCCGCGCGCTGTGTCGGCTGGGCATGTGGACGCTGTTCGTGTTGCCGGTGTTTATCGCCGCGCCCTTTATCGGCCTGCCTGAAATACTGTGGGTGTCGCCGCTCAAGGCGGTCGGCGGTCCGGGCCCCGAATATTTCGCCACGATCCTCTATACGATCGAACCGGGGGCGGGCACGCCGCGCTGGCAATTCTTCGCCCCGTGGTCCCCGGCGGCGGGAATGGTCGCGGTGGTCAGCATCTTCATCGCGGCGCAGGAACGCAGCCTGCCATGGCGCATGATGGGGATCGCGGGCTTCCTCATGATCGCGCTGCTTTCGCAATCGCGCCTAGCGCTGGTGGCGCTGGCGGTGATCGCGCCGGCGGTATGGGGCGCTGCCCGTATCCACCGCGGATCGACCTGGTTTCTGGCGGCGCCGGTGCTGCTGGTCATCGGGCTGCTCGGAACCGAACTGCTCGCCTTCCTCGACCAGCTGATGAGCGATTTCAGTTCGGCGCGGGCCGACTCCAGCCGGGTACGAGCGGCTTTGGGGCGGATCGCGCTCGACCGCTGGGAAACCGAGGCTTTCTGGTTCGGTCACGGCGTGGTCGAAAACGGGCCGCATCTGGTCGAATACATGCCGATCGGCAGTCACCACAGCTGGTACGGGTTGCTGTTCGTCAAGGGGCTGGCCGGGGCCTTCGCACTGGCCGTACCGCTGGCGGTTACCGGGGGGATACTTTTCGCACGCGCCCGTTACACCGGGCTGCATCGGGCGGGTTTAGCCATGGTGCTCACGCTGGTGCTCTATTCTTTCGGCGAGAACCTCGAGATCCTTGCCTATCTCTACTGGCCGGCGCTGGTGGTGATCGGAATGGCGCTTGCCGCGAAGCCCGCGACCGAAGCAGCCGCCTGACGGGCACCCGCCACGTCCTTCGCGGTGCGTGCGTGTACGCGCTGACCGGACGGAATGCCAAACGGGAAACCGCCCCGCCCCCACCCCGGTGAAGGGGAGGGACGAGGCGGCCCTTGCGGCGCCCGGGGTCGCAGTTCAGACGCCGGCAAGTCTGACCGGTGATCGACCGGTCTTGTTCTGGTTCGAGGGATCGGCCTTGCGGATGACGGCCTGCCATGCGGCAACGATGTCATCGTGCTGGCTGCGCACGCTCGCGCGCGCAGCGCGGCCCATGGCGGGCAGATCGGCCTGCAGCAGCCGGCGGATGGAGCTGGCGATCGCGGCTGCGTCATGCATCGGTGCGGCCAGACCGCCGCCCTGGGCGACCTGTTCGGGCAGGCCGTCGACATCGGCGACCAGCACCGGCCTGCCCGCCATGCGGGCTTCGGTCGCGACCAGGCCGAAGGCCTCGAAGCGGGAGGGTACGACCACTGCGTCGCAGCTTTCCAGGCGCGCCGCGAAGGCGTCGCTTGCAGGCAGCATGCAGACATTCGCGCGCTCGCGGGCAAGCGCGATCAGCGCGTCTTCCTCCGGCCCCGAACCGAACAATGTCAGCGCGGCTTCGCCGGGGCCGAACTCATCCATCGCCTCGATCAGCGCGGCAAAGTTCTTCTCGGCCGAGTAACGGCCATAGGCGACCAGTTCGACGGGGCCGCGCTCTCGTGGCTCCAGACCGCGCACTTCGTAGAGCTCGTCGCGGCCCGACCACGGGCGGATCGCCTTCAGTTTCTCGACCGGCACCCCGGCTTCGGCAAGCCATCGGCGCTGCGCCTCGGACACGGCGACAACGTCGTCGACCGGGCGCGCCGCGGTCTGCAGCAGCGCGCGGAAGCGCGCGCGTGAGGATACCTTCAGCTCTTCGAAAGCGCGGGTGTAGCTGTGCTCCACCTGGACGATGCGCGCATGCGGATTGCGCAGCCGCAACGCCGCGAGATAGGGCAACCTGCTCCAGCATGGCGGGACGTGGATCACGATCAGGTCGCAGTCGAGATGCGGGGCGGGGCTGATCCCCCGGCCCATCCGGACGACGCGCGAAGCCGCCTGGCCGAGAATGCGCTCGTCCTCGAACAGCGACAGCGCGCGTGTCACGCCGCCCATGGCGAAATCGTCCAGCAGGTGAACCACGCGGATCATGCCGCCGCTCCCAGGAACGGCCGCGCGATCCGGCGGAAGGCATCGGGGCCGGCGATCCGGGCGAAGGTGATCGCCGCCCAGGTGGTGACCGATTTGACCGGCTCTTCGATCCAGATGCGCGGGGCCAGCGCCATGGCGCGGTCGAACAGGTCCTTGCCCAGACGCTCATTGCCCAGCTGGATCGAGCGGCGGGCGAGGTAGCGCAGCTGATAGGCGCGTGCGAGATCGCCGTGGCGGGCGATAAGGTCGGGACTGTTCTGCCGCGCGATGTCGAGCATGCGCGACCAGCTGAGATACTGTTTCACGACATTCGCCGACAGGGCGCCGCCGACGATGCGGTAATCGGTCAACAGGCCCTCGATCCCCTCGAAGGTCACGCCGTGCAGCGCGGCTAGCCGGACCCACAGCTCGATGTCTTCCGACTGGCGGAAGCTCTCGTCGAACCAGCAGGTGCGCTGCGGATCGTCGGGATGGGGGAACGCCGCGCGATCGAGCGCCACGCGGCGCAGCACGGGCGCGCTGCCATTGCCGACCGGGTTGCGGCACAGGATGTCGCGTTCGCTCACATTCAGCAGCTTGGGCCGCATCGCGACCGCCATCGGCTTGCCGGTTTCGTCGATCATCCGCGAGCCGGCGTAGCTGACGCCGACATGCGGGTTGGCCTGCAAATGCACATAGTGATGCAGCAGCTTGTCGCGGTGCCAGCGGTCGTCGGAATCGAGCAGCGCGATATAGGCGGCGCGGGCTTCGGCAATGCCCGTGTTGCGCGCCCCGGCGAGGCCGCGATTGGCCTGTGAGACGATGCGGATACGCGGATCGGAAAATGCGCGGGCCAAGGCGATTGAGCTGTCCGGTCCGCCATCGTCGACCACGATCAGTTCGAAGTCTTCGAACGTCTGGTCGAGGACCGACTGGATCGCCTCCACGATATAGGCTTCGACATTGTAGACGGGCATTACGACGGACATGCGGGGGGTGTTCATGGCAGGTCTCCGGGACGTTCGATCAGGCGAAAAGGGTGCTGCGGGCGCGGGCGGGGAGGGCACCGCCGGCCAGCGCTGCGCCGGCGGTCATCACGCCGCGCGGGCCGCCCGAGAAAAAGGCCTTGCGATCGCTGGTAAGGCCGCGGCGGACGAAGCTGCGCGCCAGCGTGGTGGTCGAGCCGGACCGCAGCGCGCGGCGCGCGAGATAGCGGCAGTAGAGCGCCTCGCCGCGCTGCACGTCGATGCGGTGCGCCCAGCGGCCCGCCAGGTCTTTCCATGCGCTGAGCATGGCGGCGAAATCGCAGCTGAGGCCATCGGCGCTCATACGGTAGCCGACCAGCGTCTCGGGAATGCCGCGCAGCACGTGACTATTGCCCACGAGGCGCGCCAGCAGGTCCTGGTCTTCGACATGGCGCATCGTACGGTCGAAGCCACCGATCGCCAGCAGGGCCTGCCGCTCGACCACCAGGTTCGACATGGTGCACACGGCATTCTCGATGATGACATCCTCGAGCGCGCACGCCCCTGCGGGAACGCTCGAGCGGGTCCGGCCGGCGCGCAGCGTGCCGTCGCGATCGGTGCAGAACGCGATCCGCGCGAAGCTGGCTTCGACTGCGGGTTCGCTATCGTGCAGCTGCGCATGCCGGGCCAGCTTCTCGCTATGCCAGACGTCGTCGGCATCGAGAAAGGCGATGAGTTCACCGGTGGCCTTGGCCACCCCCAAATTGCGGGCAGCGGAAACCCCCTGGTTGCTTTGCGAGGCGACGCGGACGCGTTCGTCAACGGCGGCATAGCCAAGCAGGATCTGCAGCGTGCCGTCGCTCGATCCATCGTCGATCGCGACGATTTCGAAATCGGTTTCGCTTTGCGCCAGAACGCTGTCGATCGTTTCGGTGATGGTCCGCTGCGCGTTGTAGGCAGCGATCACGACGGAAAAACGGGGCGTGCTCATCAGAGGGCTCCTTCGGTTTGGAAAGTGGGGGAAGCGGGTTTGGCCAGGCGGCGGATTGCTGCAGGCAGGAAGATCAGTGCCAGGCCGGCGCCGTAGCCGAGGCAGGCGGCCGCCAGTCCGAACGGTGCTCCGGCAGCAAGGCCGGTCAGCGCGGCGGCGCTCCCGGCCGCGGTCAGCAGCGTTTCGTGCTGTGGGCGGCTTTCGACGCGCAGGGCCGCGCCGACCAGCGAACCGGCGTAGAGCGGCAGCGCGGCGAGCGAGAGCAGGGCGATATAGGGCGCTGCAGGGATCCAGGTTTCGCCGAAGACCAGCGGGACGTAGAAGGGGGCAAGCAAAGCCTGTGCGGCGACAACCGGGGCCAGCATCGCCAGCCCGGTGGCGAAGGCCTTGCGGAACTCCGCCGCGCCTTCGCTGGCTGCGGTTTTCGCCAAATGCGGGAAAACCACGAGATTGCACGCTGCAACGAAGCTCTGGGTGATCCCCAGCCCGGCATTGAACGCGAAATAATAGATCCCCAGCACCTCGGTGCCGAACAGCGCGCCGACGACCAGCTTGTCCGCGTTCAGACGCAGCGCCGACAGCATTTCGGTCGCCAGGATCGACGGCCCCATCAGCGCGAAAGCACGCCAGCTTGCGGGGCTCACCGCAGGCGAGTTGGTCCAGCGGGTCGAACGGCGCGCAAGCACCGTCCACACCGGGGCGGCGAGCAGCTTGGGCAGGACGATCGCCCAGGCGGTCGGCCAGATCAGCACCAGCGACACGGTCAGCGCGCTGTCGACGATGTTCTGCGTCGCGGCGATCCGTGCGACGGCGGGCATGCGCATCGCGCGCATGGTCAGGAAGATCTGCACCAGGCCCGGCGGCATGACGCAATAGACAAGCGACAGCGCGGCCAGCATCTGCCCCACCTGGGGAAGGTCGAACACGGCCGCGAGCAGCGCGGCCGCCGCCAACTGGACTGCCGCAACGCCAAGGCACAGCATCCAGAACAGGCGATAGGCAGTACGGCACAGCGCCGGAAGCTCGGCGTCGGTGGCCGTGATGAGCCGCTGACCGATCCCGGCGTTGGCCAGCACGCGGACCAGTTCGAACACGCTCAGCGCAAGCGCGGCGGTCCCGAAAATGTCGGGGGTGACGCGGCGGGCAACGATCAGCAGCGCGCCCAGCCGGATCACTCGCGTCGCGGCCTCGGCGGAACCGAAGGCAAACAGTCCCCGCAGCAGGGCGGAGCCGGTCAGCGTCTGAAAGGTCTGGCGAAAGGGGCGCATTTGATCCTCGGGTTGTAGTTGCCCGATGGGTTTCAAGGACCATGCCAAATGCTGGAACCACACGTTTCTGCGGGTCCCGGGAATGGCGAGACCCGCGCCTTGCAATCTGCATCAGCGGTTCTCGCAAATTGCATCGGATCGCTGCTGCATTTTGCGAAAAGCGAATAGTGCTGCTGACGGGAGCGCAGCGAAGGGTTCGCTCAAATAGCTATATGGACCAGTGGTTTAACAAGATTGGCACAGCGCTTGCGGAGTTCGGGGCAACTTTCCTCAAGGAGCCCCCCAATGAAGCATCTCCCCGCCTCCGCACTTCGCACTGCCGCGTATCCGATTGCCTTCGGCGCCCCCGCGGCCGGCATCGCCGAACCCTTTCGCACGATCAGCCTGTTCGGCCTCGACCTCGCCAGCGCGGCGCCCGAAAAGGCTGCCGCGCATATTGTCGACCGGGCCGGCACGGGTGAGCGCACGACGGTGAATTTCATCAATGCGCACTGCGTCAATCTGGCGCGCCGCGATGCCCAGTACCGGCGCGACCTGCAGGAAAGCGATCTGCTCCTTCCCGACGGGATCGGAGTCGAAATCGCCGCGTGTCTCAATGGCGTGGAAGTCCCTCACAACCTTAACGGCACCGATCTGTTTCCGCTGATCTGCCAGCGTGCTGCCATCGAAGGCACCGGCCTGTTCCTGCTGGGCGGCCAGCCCGGCGTTGCCGACGGGACGGCGGCCTGGGCATGCGGCGAATGGCTCGCGCTGCGTATCCGCGGAACCCAGCATGGCTATTTCGACCGGGCCGAAGAAGACCTCCTGATCGAACGCATCAACGCCTCCGGCGCGGGCATCCTGCTGGTGGGCTTCGGCGCGCCGCTGCAGGAAGGCTGGATCGCGCGCAACCGGCACCGCCTGCAGGTCCCGGTCGTCATGGGCGTGGGCGGGCTGTTCGATTACTATTCGGGCCGCATCCCGCGCGCGCCGCAAGCCGTGCGCGTAGTGCGCAGCGAATGGATCTGGCGGCTCGCGATGGAACCGCGCCGCATGGCGTCGCGCTATCTGGTCGGCAATGCGGTGTTTCTTGCGCATGCCGCGCATGAAGCGGCGCGCGTCCGCGGCTGGGGTCAGCGCGTGGATGCCGCTGCCAAGCGCCTGTTCGATATCGTCGCAGCGTCGCTGGCGCTGATGGCGCTGCTGCCGCTGGTCATCTGCACGGCAATCGCCATCTGGGCGGAAGATCGCGGCCCGGTCTTCTTCCGGCAGAACCGGGTGGGCGCGGGCGGGCGCACCTTTTCGATGATCAAGTTCCGTTCGATGTTCACCGACGCCGAGGAACGGCGGGCCGCCTTGCTGGCGCAGTCCGACCGGGCGGGCACTTGCTTCAAGATGCAGGACGATCCCCGGATCACCCGCGTCGGCCGGTTCATCCGCCGTCTGTCGATCGACGAATTGCCCCAGCTGTTCAACGTGCTCGGTGGCAGCATGTCGCTGGTCGGGCCGCGTCCGGCGCTGCCCGCCGAGGCCGGTGCCTATCGCAACCGCCAGTGGGAACGCCTGCGCGGCAAGCCAGGCATCACCTGCACCTGGCAGGTGAAGGGCCGCGCCGAGATCCCCTTCCAGCGCCAGGCGATCATGGACCGGGCCTATCTGCGCCAGCGGTCCTTCGTCACCGATCTCAAGCTGCTGGTGATGACCGTTCCTGCTGTAATCGGTGGACGCGGCGCCTACTGATCGTAGGGGACGAGCGCATCGTACAGGTCGTCGATCTCCAGCAGGCAGGCGGCGACCGCCTCGCGAAAGGGGTCGATCGATGCCTCGTCCCTCGGCCGCCCCTCGCGGTAGAGCGCCAGTTCCTCGACGATGCCGGTGGCCCCGATGTTGAGCGACACGCCGGTCAGCGAATGCGCCGCGCGGGAAAAGGCCTCCTCGTCGCCGCTGTCGACCGCGGCCAGCACTTCCCCGGCGTATTTGGTGATGTCCTTCTTGGCCGCGTCGCGCATGCGGCCTCGGTAGGCGGCAGGCAGGTCGCCGAAGGTCCGCCGGAACAGGTCGTGATCGAACCGCGCCTGGTTCTTGCGCACGTCGCGCCCCGATATGAGCGCAGTCTTGATCGCGGTTTCCAGCGCCTCCTTGCGCACCGGCTTGGCCAGGCAGGCGGTCATGCCTGACGACAGCAGCCGTTCGCGCTCGGACTGGAGGCTGTGCGCGGTCACGCCGATGATCGGGGTGCGCGCTGCCGGTCCCGTCAGGCCGCGGATCGTCTGCGTTGCCTGTTCGCCGTTCATGATCGGCATCATCACATCCATGACCACGAGATCGAAATGCTCGCGCCGCACCGCTTCGACCGCCGCGGCGCCGTTCTCGACCAGGACCACGGTGCACCCCAGATCGTGCAGCAGGCGCTCGATCACGTAGCGATTGCTTTCGGTGTCTTCGGCCACCAGCACGTGGGGCTGTGCGGGGATGCCCGCCGGTGACTGGGGAACGGGCGGGGGCGTCTTGCCACCGAAGGGGGCGGACAGATCGTTCCCCTCAGCAGCGGCCTCTTCGATCAGCCGCGATGCGACCTCGCCCAGCTGTTCTGCCGCGTCGCGGGCCACCGCCAGGTCCTTCACCCCTTCTTCGCGCACTTCGGTCTCGAGCAGTTCGAGGCCGCCCGACAGCGCGAGCAGGGGCGTGCGGATGGCATGCGCCATTTCGGATATGAACCGGTTGCGCGCGCCGAGCGTCTCCTCGACCGTGCCCTTCGCCGCGGCCAGTTCGGCCTGGAGCTTGGCCAGTTCACGGACCCGGCGTTCCGCCCTGAGCTGCAGCGCGCGCACGCTGCGCTCGTTCGCTCGCTCCTCGGTGATGTCCCGAACCGTTGCCAGAAGATGGCCGGGGCGCGCGTCGTCACCCTTCTTGCGGGCAATCGACCAGCTCAGCCAGCGGGTTTCGCCGTCCACGGGGCGGACGATCCGGTGCTCGTATTCGCGCGTGGTGCCCGGTTCCAACTCGCCGAAGAAAGCGGACGTCTCGCGCATGATCCGGCGGTGGTCGAGTGGGTGAAGCACCGCCTCCACCTTGTCGATCGTCATCTCCTGGCCCGGCGGCAGGCCGAAGAGCGAAGCGGCGCTGGCCGAAAAACTGAACCCCCGTTCGCGTTCGCCGTAGAGCGTGGCCATCTGGATGGTGGACAGAGCGCCGAGCAGCAGCGCGCTTTCGACCTCCAGCCGGCGCGCCAGTTCGGTTTCGCGCAGGCTCAGATCCTGATTGGCGCGAAACAGCTCCGTCATCCGCTTCTCGAGCGCGGTCTCGGCGTCGCGCAGCGCGCGTTCGCTGCGTTCGAGCCGCGCCGTCAGTATCTCGATCTGGCGCTCGGCGGGGATGTCATGCATCCTGTTCATGGGCGATCTCCTGCAGCAGATCGGGCAGGATAGCGAGCACTTCACGCTCGCTGGCGATCACGGTTCCCTCGGCGCCTTCGGCCTGTGCGCTGTCGCCGATCAGCACCGCGCGCGGGGCGCCGTATTGGGCGATGATTCCGCGATCGTCGCTGACCACCAGGTCGACTGCGGTTTCATCGGCTGCCGTTGGATCGTGAATGCGGAAGCCCTGTTCGCTGGCGAGCGCCTCGATACGCACGGCCAGCGAGGCTTGGGCCAGATGAATGGCGATGGTCCCGCGGTCGGTGGCGACCGGTTCGCTTGCCGGCACCGTGGGCAGGGGCAGGGCAAGGACCATCCGGGTGCCCCCTCCGGCAGCGCTTTCGGCAGTAACCGTGCCCCCCAGCTGTTCGGCCAGGTCGCGCGTAATCGACAGGCCGAGGCCGCTGCCCGTGGTGCGTCCCAGCGAATCCGGCGCGCTGCCCCCGAACGGTTCGAAAATGGTCTTCATCCGTTCCGGCGCGATGCCGCTGCCGGTATCCTCCACCACGAACGTCCATCGATCGGATCCGTCAGTTGGGGCCGAACAGGACAGCGTCACCTGCCCGGATGCGGTGAACTTCACCGCGTTGGAGACAAAATTGGCCAGGATCTGCTGGATGCGGGCGGGCTGACCGGTGACCGGCATGGCGGCAGGGGCCACCACATCGATGGCCAGGCCCTTGCGCCGCGCCAGCGGCCGGAACAGTTCGGCTACCCGCTCGACCAGATCGTCGGGGCGAAACTTCTCGCGCCCGGCCTGCTGCAGCTCGCGCTCGTTGCGGGTGCGCTGCAACGTGGCGTCGAGCGTCTTGAGCAGCGCTTCGGACGAATCCTCGACCATCCGCAGCGCACGGCTGCGCTCGTCGTCGGACCGTTCACGCCGGATCTGGTCGATCAGCCCGAGAATCCCCGCGATGGGAGTGCGGATCTCGTGCGAAATCACTGCGAGCAGGTCGGTCTTCGCGCGCGCTTCAGCTCGGGCCTCGTCGCGGGCGCGCAGCAGCGCTTCGGCCGCTTCCTTCTGGTCGCTGATGTCCTGCAGGATGCCGTAATAGCCGACCAGATTGCCGTCTTCTTCAGGCCCGTCGAACACGGCGGTGCCGCGGACGAGCACGGCCATGGGGTCGCCATCGGCGCCGATCACGGTGGATTCGAACGCGAATTCCGACCGCGCCGCGATTGCCTGCGCGATGGCTGCCATCGTTTCCTCGCGCACGCGTTCGTTGATCAGTTCGGCCACTTCTTCCAGCGAGATGCTGTCCTTGGGCACGCCCACGCGTTCGCGCAGCCAGGTCGATATCGACAGTTGCATGGTCTCGGGGTCGAGCGAGAAATGGCCGGCCTGCGCACTCGACTGGGCCAGTTCGAGATAGAGCAGGCTTTCCTCTATCGCGCGCTGCGTCTGGTGCTTTTCGGTGATGTCGTGCCCGATATAGGCAGTGCCAAAGGGCGCGCCTGCCTCATCGACCAGCGGGATAAGGAATTCCTCCAGCCATACCTCGCGCCCGCCGGCGAGCGTCCGCTCGATGATGCGCGACTGGCGGCCCGGCCGCGCATGACCGCTTCCCGATGGCGCAGCTTCGGCGGCAAGGCCCCACTCGGCGCCCAGGCGCACCAGTTCCTCCTCGCCGAACAGGTCGAGCGCCCCCTTGCTGGCACGGACGAGCTGCCCGCGATCGTCGAACAGCACCATGGCATAGCGTTCCGCCGCATTGACCAGCACGTCGAAGGACCGCTGTTCGCGCGATCGCGCCATCGCCAGGCGGTCTTCCATCTTTTCGAACGCGTTTTCGAGCTGGCGGATTTCATCCTTGGTCGTGCTGTCGAGCAGGACGCCCTCGGTCGCCGCCACGCGGTCGATCCGCGTCGCCAGCCGCGCGATCCGCAGCGCCACCGTGCGGTGGAAGACCGCGGCCAGCACCAGGCCCAGCGTAAGCGCGCCGACCAGCGCGACGAGGCTGACCCGCTGGGCCTGCGCGAGCGCATGCGCGCTCAGGACCCGCTGCGGCAGGATCGTCAGCACGACCCAGTCCGGCGCGTCCAGTTCGCGCGCCGCGACATAGGCATCGAGCGGTTCGGCGAAGACCGTTCCGTCTGCGGTCCCCCGCTCGACATAGGCGGCGATGCCGCGCAGCAGCGGTTCGTCCGAACTCGGCAGGTCGACATTGGCCTCGAGCTGCCGGCTGTCCATCCCGGCGATACCCGAATGGTGGATCAGCTTGCCCTCGCGGCTGACGATGATGGTAAAGGCGCCTTCGGCCGGCGGGGTAAGCCGTTCGGTCAGCTGGCTCAGCGGGATGCTGATACCCCACGACCCCAGGTGGCGCCCATCGATCCGCACGGGCGTCATGCAGCCGGTGGTCCAGTTGTCGCCTTCCTCGTCATACAGCGGACGCTGCAGGCTGGTGCAGCGCATGCGCGCCGCGGGGTTCTGCGCGGGCGAGGTGATGCGGCTGAATTCGGCCTGCTGGAAATCGAAATCGCTGGGCGCAGTGCGATAAAAGGCCAGTTCATCGGGCCGGCGCGGCGCATAGATCAGCAGATCGTTCGTCGGCGAAAAGAAATACAGGCTCTCGATCCTGTCCGACAGCCCGTTGATCATCTGGCGCATCGTCTCGAACGCCGCGAGGATGGCCGCGCGCCGTTGGCCCTGCGGTTCGGGCGGCGTAACGACCCCGCCGATGCCGCTTTCACGGATCCCGCCCGCGCCCTCCCGGCCATCCCACAGCGCGTCGACCGTATGGAAGGCCCCGTCGGGTGCCGGATTGAAGATGTCGTCAAATGCCGTCGGCCCGCCGCGCGCCAGCTTGCGCCGCATGGTGGCGATGGCCTTGTCCTCGGTTCGTGCGATCAGCGACAGCTCGCGCGACAGCGTGTCGGCGGCCACGCTATTGGCCAGATCGAGCTCGCGCATTGCATCGGCCCGGTCGTCTGCGATGCTCGCGCGGTAGATCGTCCATGCCATCGCGCCGATGATGAACGCGACGATCGGCAGCGCGATGAACAGCCCTCGGGACGACAGCGACATTCGAGGGAGTGTTCCCTATTCCAGCCCGGCACACAATCCCGTTTACGCTGTTCCGCTACGGCGCCGCACACGCGGGGCAGGTCAGTCCGCTGCGTAGGCGCGGCAGAAAACCTCGACCGCGCCCGCGATCCGTTCGCGGTTGCGCGCGTCATCGACCGGTGCGCCGAAGCGCCGTTCGAGATCGCCCATGCCCTTGCACATGCTGGCGAATTGCTCGGCTGCCAGTTCGGGGTCGTCGACCGTCAGTTCGCCGGCTTCGCCCATCGCTGCGATCAGTTCGGCAAAGGCCCGTTTCATCCGGTGCGGCCCGGCGGCGAGGAAGGCCGCACCGATCGCCGGGTCATGCTCGGTCTCGGCGGCAACGCGCCGTTCGAAGCGGATGAATTCAGGGCGTGAAAGAAACGCCACCATCGCCTCGCCGATCGTCGTCAGGCGGGCGCGCAATGCCCCGCTGGGCAGTTCGGGGACGGCCAGGGCCGTGCTGATCTGTTCGCATTCGCGCTCGACCGCGGCAGCGAACAGGCCGCGCTTGTCGCCGAAGCGGTTGTAGACCGTAACCTTGGACACGCCCGCGTCGGCGGCGATCTGCTCGATCGAACTGGCGGCGAAACCATGCTCGAGGAAGCTGGCGCCCGCAGCGCCGAGGATGGCGTCGCGCTTGGCCTCGTCAGTGGGCCGGCCGGGCCGCTTGGCATCGTTTCTTGACAATCTGAACGCCTCCGTTCACTTGAACGCTGTCGTTCAGTAATGGACGAGTGCTGGAGGGAAGGCAAGCAAGCGTGCTCTGGATTGCGATCAGGATGCTGACCGGCGACGCCCAGAAGTTCTACGGGCTGGTTTTCGGCATTGCCTTTTCCACCCTGCTGATCACCCAGCAGCTGACCATCTTCGTCAATCTGATCGAACGCGGCGCGAGCGGGGTCTACAACGTCTCCAGCGCCGATGTCTGGGTGATGGACCCGGTCAGCCGCACCACCGATGTCGCTTATGCAATGCCCTCCACCGCGCTCGACAAGGTGCGCAGCGTCCCGGGGGTCGAATGGGCGGTCCCGCACATCCGGGCGCAGGCCAGCGTGCGCACGCGCGACGGCGATCTCGAAGGCGTGGCGGTGATCGGGGTCGACGATGCGACGCTGATCGGCCTGCCCAAGCGCATGATCGAGGGATCGACCGAAGTGCTGTCGCAGCCTGACAGCGTGATCATCGATGACGTCGGCACCACCCGGATGTTCCCGGGCCAGTCGCCCATCGGCGAACGGCTGGAACTGAACGACCAGCGCGCCGTGATCCGCGGCATCGCCGACGCGGTGCCCAGCTTCACCAGCACGGTGGTGTTGTATACCAAGTACAGCCAGGCGCTGAATTTCGTGCCCGGCACGCGCAACCGCCTGTCCTTCGTTCTGGTCGGCGCGCAGCAGCCGCAGCAGGCTGCGGCGCTGGCCGAACGGATCGAGCGGGAAACCGGCCTCAGGGCCCGGACCCGCGACGAATTCGCGCAGGACGGGATCGATTTCATCATCGAGAACACCGGTATCCCGCTCAATTTCGGGATCACGGTGGCACTCGGCTTCGTGGTCGGGGTGGCGATCGTCGGGCTGACCTTCAGCCTGTTCATCCGCGACAATATCAAGCAATTCGGCGCGCTGAAGGCGATCGGGGTGACCAATGGCAAGATCCGCCGGATGGTTGCCGCGCAGGCGGGACTGGTGGGACTGGCTGGCTATGGCCTGGGCATATTGGGCACCGTGCTGTTCATCTGGGGCTTTTCAAGCAACCCGACCTTCAAGGGGTTCTACATCCCCTGGCAGATCCCGCTGATCAGTCTTGCCGCGGTGACGCTGATCCTCGCGCTGACCGGGTGGCTGGCGCTGCGCAACGTGCTCAAGACCGAACCCGCATCGGTGTTCCGCTGATGGGGGAGGCGATGGACACCGCCGCCATCGGCGGCTGCACCCCGCAGGCGGCAATCTGCACGCGCGGCGTGACGCGCGATTTCGTGGCCGGCCAGCAGACCATCACCGTGCTGCATGGCATCGATCTCGACATACGCGCGGGCGAGCTGACTTTCCTCGTCGGCGAAAGCGGCTCGGGCAAGACCACGCTCATCTCGATCATGTGCGGCATCCTGTGGCCGACGCTGGGCGAGGTGAAGGTCTTCGGCACTGATATCTACGATCTCGCCGATACCGAGCTGGTCGAATTCCGGCTGCAGAACATCGGCTTCATCTTCCAGCAGTACAATCTGATCCCCTCGATCGACGCTGCCAGTAATGCCGCGGTGCCGCTGATCGCGCAGGGAATGGATCGCCATGACGCGCGCGAGCGTGCGGTGGCGATGCTGGAAAAGCTCAATATCGGCGATCAGGCGGCCAAGCTGCCCAACCAGCTGTCGGGCGGCCAGCAGCAGCGCGTGGCGATTGCGCGCGCGCTGGTCCACGAACCACGGCTGGTGGTGTGCGACGAACCCACCGCCGCGCTCGACGCCTCTTCGGGCCGCCGGGTGATGGACCTCCTGCGCGAAGTCGCGGTGGCCGAAGACCGCGCCTGCATCATCGTCACGCACGACAACCGCATTTTCGATCTCGCGGACCGCATCCTCGTGCTCGAGGACGGGCGGATCACGCATGACGGCAAGGACATGCCCGAAGGACACTGACATGGCACTCGACCTGAAGAACCTCAGCTTTTCGCGCCAGATCCTGCCCGTCGCGGCGCTGCTGGGCCTGATCGCCGCGGCGATCTTCATCCTGGCGGGCATGCCTGATCGGGACTTGTCCGAACCCGGCCGCGAACCACCCCGGGCGCCCGAAGCGCTGGTCGATTCCGCTCGCGTGGCAGGTTCGGGCGTGGTCGAACCGTCGAGCGAGACGATCCAGCTCGGATCGGCGCTGTCGGGGCTGATCACGGGCCTATATGTCCAGCCCGGCGAACGGGTGACCGAGGGCGAGGTGCTGTTCACGGTCGATGCCCGCGCGGCGCGCGCGCAATTGCGCGAGGCCGAGGCCGCGATCGCCGAAGCACGCGCCGCGATTGCCGAGGCGCGCAGCACGCAGGCGACCGCGGCCAGCCAGCTCGAACTCTATCGCAATGTCGAGGATCCGGCCGCCGTCAGCCGCGCCGAAGTGATCCGCGCCGAAGGCGAGGCCGCTGCTGCAGATGAACGGCTGCGGCTGGCGCAGGCGCGGCTGCAGGCAGCGCAGGCGCGCGCGGGTTCGGCGCAGACGCAGATTGCCCAGCTTACCGTGCGGGCGCCGATCGCGGGCCAGATCCTCGCGGTGAACATCCGCAAGGGCGAATATGTCAGCACCATGGGCGCGAGCGCGCAGCCCTTCATCGAAATGGGGCAGACCGACCCGCTGCACGTGCGGATCGATATCGACGAGGAACAGGCCCCCCGGCTGGCGCTGGGCGAACCTGCCACTGTCAGCCCGCGCGGGACGGCGGACCGGCAGGTCCGGGCGTCCTTCGTCCGGGCCGAACCGCTGGTGGTTCCCAAGCGTTCGCTCACCAACAGCGCGGCCGAACGGGTCGATGTGCGCGTGCTCCAGGTGATTTACGAACTGCCCGAAACCGATGGACTGTTCCGTGTCGGCCAGCAGGTCGATGCCTATATCGCGGCCGAGGGCGCCGCGAAATGAGGGCTCGCGGGTTTCTTGTCGCTGCCAGTGCGCTGGCGCTGACCGCCTGCGCGGCCGGGCCGCCGCCCGAAGTGGCCACGCCCGTTCCGGTGTTGCCGGACGCGTTCCTGTTTGCGCCCGATCCTTCAGCCAGCGCATCGCTGGCGGCGCTGATGCCGGTCGCGGATCCGGCGTTCGATACGCTGGCAGCGCAGGCGCTGGCCTCCTCGCCGACGCTGGGCGAAGCGGCCGCACGCGTCGAGGAAGCGCGCGCCGGGGCGGATCGCGCGGGCGCCGAGCGGCTGCCGGAGATCGGCGCGAACGGCTCGGTCACCGGGCAGCGCAGCAATCCCGGTTCTTTCGGCGGGGGGCTGCCGCCGGGAATTTCCTTCGACACCGAGCGGGTGTCCTACGCTGCCAATGTCACTGCCCGCTGGGATCTCGACCTGTTCGGCCGGCGGCGCGCGCAGGAGCGCGGCGCGCTGGCACGCTTCGATGCCGCCAATGCGCGCGCCCGCGCGGTGCGGATCGCGCTGCTGGCGGAAATCGCGGCAAGCGTGATCGACTGGCGCACGCTTGCAGCGCGTGAACGCGAAATTCGCAGCGATCTGGCATCGGCCGAAGAGCTCGCCCGGCTGGCCGGTGTGCGCGAGCGCGCCGGGATCGCGCCCGGTTTCGACCGGGTGCGCGCCGAAGGCTCAGCGGCGGGCTCGCGCAGCCGGCTGGTCGCGCTGGAAAGCGAGCGCGCGCGCCTGCTCGGCCGGCTGGTCACGCTGACCGCGCAGGGCGGGGCGCAGGTCCGTGCTGCATTGGCGCAGGAAAATCCCGCGGCGCTCGATCCGCCCCCGCCGGCGACCTTGCCGTCGGCGCTGCTTGCCAACCGGCCCGACGTGATTGCCGCGGCAGCCGATCTGGCCGCGGCCGATGCCGCTCTGGCGGCTGCGGCGCGGCGGCGGTTCCCCGTGTTCGACCTGTCAGGCGCGATCGGCCTGCTCGCCTTCGGCATCGGCGATGTGTTCGACAATGAATCGCTCGTGGGCAGTCTTGCCGGATCGATTGCCGGGCCGCTGCTCGATTTCGGGCGGATCGCGGCGGAGATCGACGGTGCGGCAGCGGGCAAGCGCGCGGCCTTCGAAGCCTATCGCGGTGCGGTCTACACCGCACTGGGCGATGCGGAGGCGGCCTATGGCCTGGTCGCGACTGCGGATGCCGAGGCTGCCGCAGCTGCGCACGAGGCCGCCGCATTGCAGCGTGCCGCGCGGCTGGCCAATGCGCGTTTCGAGGCCGGGCTCGCCGATTTCCTCACCGTGCTCGATGCGCGGCGCGCTGCCGATGCCAGCGGTGAACGCGCCGCCGCGGCGCAGGGCCGCGCGCGGCGCGCCCGGGTGCTGCTGTGGCAGGCGCTGGGCGGCGGCACACTGCGCTAGCCTGCCTGCCGCGATGCGGGGCTAGATCGTCGCGCCGCCATCGACCACGATGGTCTGCCCGGTGGTCCATTTCGCGGCGGGCGACGCCAGATAGACCGCCGCCCCGGCGATATCCTCGGGCTCGCCGATGCGCCGCATGGCCAGCGCCTTCTCGGTTGCCGCCAGCGCATCGGGATTGTCCCACAATGCCTTGGCGAAATCGGTCTTCACCAGCCCCGGGGCGATCCCGTTGATGCGGATCCCGTGCTTGCCGTTCTCCGCGGCGTAATTGCGCACCAGCTGGAAATCCGCGGCCTTCGAGATGCAATAGGCACCGATGGTCGTCGACGCGCGCAGCCCGCCGATCGAGCTGATGACGACGATCGCCCCGTCGCCCTTGTCGCGCATGGCGGGCAGCGCCAGCTGGATCAGCCAGTGGTTCGAGATGACGTTGTTGTCGAGGATCTTGCGGAACTGTTCGTCGTTAATCCCGTCCATCGAGCCGTAATAGGGATTGCTGGCGGCATTGCAGACGAGGATGTCGACCGGGCCGAGCCGGGCGACGGTCTGCGCGAACAGGTCTTCGAGCTGCGCCTTTTCCGAAATGCTCGCCGCGATCGCCACGGCGCTGCCATCGCCATGCGCGGCATTGATTTCGGCGGCGACCGCCTCGCAGGCATCCTGCTTGCGGCTCGAGATCACCACGCGGGCGCCCTGCGCGGCCAGCCCTTCGGCGATGGCGCGGCCGATCCCGCGGCTCGATCCGGTGACGATCGCGACTTTCCCTGACAAGTCGAATGGCGACATGATTGGTTCCCCTTGCATAAGTTGAGGGGGCCCGAAGCTGTCGCTGCAGGCCCCCCGGTAGGTGCGGTCCGTTTGCTCAGAAGCGGGTACGGATACCGAGGCGGTAGTTGCGTCCGATGGCATTGCCGATGAACGGGTTGTAGCCAAGCGGAAGCTGCGCTTCGGCCGGTTCGGCATCGGTGAAGTTTTCTACCGCGGCCTGAAGCTGGACGTCGGCTCCCGCGATCGCGAGATCGTAGGCCACCGAGAAGTCGTGCTGCGTGTAGGAACCGCTTTCGACCCCGAAATTGGTGCCCACGCCGCCGCCCGTGCTGAAGCACGGATCGCGATCGACGCAGCGATCGTCGGTCACCCCGTCGATGTGCTGGACCGAATAGCGTGCGTTGAAATCGCCGAACCCGAGATTGACGAACGCATTGGCGCGCCATTCCGGAACCGTGTTCGGATCGCGGAAATAATTGCCGAAGCCCACCGCGTCATAGGCGGGCTGCACGTTCACGCCTTGGACGATGAAATCGTCGAAGCTGTAATCGAGGTTCCACACCGCATTGGTGCCGAAGCTCAGATCCGCCCGGTCGCCCAGCGGGAAGCTGGCGTTGAGCGCGAAGTCGAGACCGGCGATCTTGACGTCGGGCCCGTTGACGAAATCGGTCCGCACGCGGCTGATGTCGATCCCCAGCGTCGTGCCCTGGATACACTGGTTGTTCGAGAAGGTGATCAGATTGGCCAGCGGGCTCGAACAGTCGACCGGGGCCTGCCCGGTGGTCTGGAAATTGCCCACGAAGCTCGCGATCGCATTCCCCGGCGTGGTGGTGATGCGGTCTTCCAGGTCGATCGACCAGTAGTCGACCGAGAAGGTCACGTCGCCGCCGCCGACCGGTGCGGAAATGATCGCCCCGATATTGTAGGTGAAGGCGGTTTCGGGATCGAGATCGGTCGGGTTGCCGTAGATGTCCTTCGACTTGTAATTGCCGCCTGCCGCGGTGAAGCCTTCGAGCGCGGTCACGAAATTGGGCGACACGTTCGATGCCAGCGGCCCGCGGAAGGTGGTCCCTACCGATCCGCGCAGGGTCAGCCAGTCGGTCACTTCGAAGCGCGCCGAGCCCTTGGGATTGATCGTCGAACCGATCGGGCTGCCGTAATCCTCGAAGCGGACGGCCGCCGACAGTTCGAGCCGGTCGGTGATCGGCGCGTTCACTTCGGCGAAGAACGCGTAGACGTCCTGCTGCAGCTTCACCGGGCGCGAACCGCCAAGGAAGATGAACGGGCCCACCCCTTCGGTGGTCGTGCCCACGCAGCTCTGGTCGCCTTCGATGAAACACGGGTTCACATCGACGTTCGATTCATCGTTGTAGGGATCGCTGGTATAGCGATTGTCGCGGAACTGGGCGCCCACGGCGAAGGCCAGCGGCCCCCCGGAGAAGGTGAGCCCGGTTTCGCCCGCCAGGACGAAATCGAAGACGAATTGCGATTCCTCTTCGCGCGTGCCGTTGGGGACCTGCAGCCACGCCACCAGCTCCTCGCTGTTGTCATTGCCCGGCACGTAGAACGGGTTGGCGATGTTGAACGAACCATTGCCCGGACCGGCGTTGGCGAAGGGGTTGAACCACTGGCAGCCATTTGCGCCCGGGGTGGTGCCATCGCAGTCGGGACCGCCAAAACCGTTCAGCGCCGCTTGCAGGCGCGACCCGATGATCCCGGGGGTGTAGAAGTCACGCTTCGATTCCCAGAAGGTGCCGTCGACATTGAGCCGCAGCGTATCGCTCAGCGCGAACTCCAGCCCGCCGCTGAAACGGTAGGCATCGTTGATTGCGCTGCCGGTGCCGGCGCCGCGGTCGGGATCGCGCGGATTGCCGAGGAAGCCGAACGGCCGGTACAGCACGTTGGTGATGGCCACGATCGGATCGGTTGCCGAGCTCTGCGGCAGGCCGACCTGGTCGAGGAAAGCGGCCACGCCGGGGTTGTTCGGCGAGGTGCTGAACGCGCTGACGAAGCCCGACCCGCGCGGCCCCTGCGTCGGCGGGAATGCCGGCGAATAGTTGAGCGAGGTCAGTTCGCTGCGCGAATAGAGCGCGTCGGCGCGGAAGCGCAGCGTATCGCTCAGGTCGACGGTGAGTTCGGCGAAGGCCTGGTAGCGGTCCTCGTCCTCGGTGATGTTGTCGAAGGGGACATAGGTGAAATAGCAGCGGCCAAGATCGACCGTTCCGCCCAGTTCGGTACAGCCCGCGTCGGGCCGGATCTGCGTGTTGACCGTGCCGGTCCCCGTATCGAGATAGGAGACTGCGAACAGCCCCGGGGTCGCCAGCGCGGAATAGGCCGAGGGATTGGTTTCGTAGCCGACGTTGACGAAGTCGCGCTGCGGCGTGCCGAGTTCGCTGCGGTGCTGCCACCCGGCGCCGAAGACGAAATTGCCCGTGTCGCCCAACTCGACACCGGCCAGTGCGCTCAGGCTGTAATTGTTGTCGGAACCGTCGATGAAATTGTAGTCACCCTGCACTTCGAGACCGGTGAAGGTCGAGCGGGTGATGAAGTTGGCGACGCCTGCGATCGCATCCGAACCGTAGGTCGAACCGGCCCCGTCCTTGAGCAGTTCGATCCGTTCGAGAGCGAACAGCGGCATCAGCTGGGTGTCGACGAAACCCGCGCCGGGGCTGAGGATGGTGCGCTTGCCGTTGAGCAGCACCAGCGTGCGCTGCGGCCCGAGCCCGCGCAGGTTGAGCGAGCCGACGCCCTGGAAACCCTGTGCGTCGGTGGAAAACTGGTTTGTATCGCCCAACGATGCGCCGACCGAGGGCAGTTCCTTGATGAATTCGAGCGGGCTGTCGACGCCCTGTTCGGCGAGGTCGTCGGCGGTGAAGACATCCACCGGCAGCGCCGCGTCTTCGGGCGTCCCGCGAATATAGGAACCGGTAACGACGATGCGGTTTTCATTTTGCGTCGCGGCTCCGGCGGTCTCGACCTCTGCCTGGGCCAGGGCCGGGGTTGCCGAAAGCGCAGCAGTGGCGAGCGCGCCCAGCGCGCAACTGTGGCGTAAAGTGAATCTGGTCATGTCCCTCTCCATTTGGAGGTACGTCTTTTTTATCGCGTACCTTCCACTCGAAAGAGAATGCGCAGTTTCGCTTTATGTCAAGTCGGCAACAAGTTCCTTTTGTAATCGGTCGCCCTGGGCTCATACCGATAATTCTAAATTACTCTTTAAGTTACGCGGGCATAGCGGCGCGATTGCCACGGCCCGAAATTTTTCCACCGACCGTGCTCGACGCACAAAAAAGGGGCCCGGCATCGCGTGATGCCGGGCCCCCGTTCATGGTCGGTGACGCGATCAGAAGCCTGCGCGTACCGTGATGCCGTAGGTGCGCGGTTCGGCGAGGAAGGCCGAATAGGTCTGCTGCTCGGCAACGAACGGCGTGTTGAAGGCCACCTGGCTGTAGTCGATGTCGAACAGATTGTTCGCCCACAGCTCGACGCCCCAGCGACGGTCGGGACCGGTGATGCCGACGCGGCCGTTGACCAGCGTGAACCCGTCCTGTTCCTTGCCGTACAGCAGGTCCGAACCGGTGTTGAAGTCATCGGTGGTGCGGGCGTTCAGGAAGAACAGGCCCGACAGACCCGAATTGCCGATCGGCGGGGTCCAGCTGAGCGAGGCGGTGGCGGTCACTTCGGGGGCGTTCGACAGATTGTCGCCCGGAAGCAGCCGCAGCGCGGGATCGAGCGGCGATCCGTTGTCCTGGCCCACGAGATTGTCCTCGTAGCTGGTATCGGCATAGGTGAGACCCATCGTCATGGTGAGGTCGCGGATCGGGCTCACCGATGCCTCGAACTCGACACCCTGCGCGATCACGCCGGGAGCGACGTTTTCGGCAGCGCAGCTTCCGGTGGTTCCGTCGCCATCGCGATCGGCCCCGCCGAGATCGGTGTCACAGCCATTGATGTTCTGGACCAGGAAGACCGTGCCGTTGAAGGTGTTCAGCTGGAAGTTGGAGAACTCCTGGCGGAACGCGGCAACGCTGAAGCCCCAGTCGCGGGCCGAATATTTCACGCCCACTTCGAAGGCATCGACCGTTTCGGCGTCGAACTGCAGCGCGCTGGGGTCCAGAGTGGCAGCGTCGAATTCGACCGGCAGAGCGAGCGCCGAGCGATCGAGATTGAAGCCGCCGGCCTTGTAGCCCTTCGAGTAGGAGCCGTAGACCATCCAGTCGGGATCGGGCTTCCAGCTGAGGATCGCGGTACCGGTGAACTCGTCTTCTTTGCGCTGGTCCGACAGCGTCACGCCGTCGAGTTCGGCAGTCGAGTTGCCCTGGCACGACAGGCCGATGAGGCCGGCCGCGAGACCACCAAGCGGGGTCGCCAGAAGGCCGTCCAGCAGCGCGCGGCTCTGCGGGCAGAACACGTTGTCATTGCTGAAGGCTGCGTCGAAATCCTTGGTTTCGTTGGTGTAACGAAGGCCAAGCGTCAGATCGACCGTGTCGGTGACGTGGACGATGTTGTGCGTGAAGACCGCAAAGTTCTCGCTCGTCTGGTTGTACCGGTCGCCATTGCTGCCGATATCGCGCACCTGCGCCAGATTGTTCATCCCGGCGATGATCAGCGGCGTTGCCGGTCCGAATGCCGGAGTGCCGGTAAGCGTCCCGTCCAGCGCGGCGACATTGGCACCCAGGCAGTTGTCGGCCGACGGGTTGGCCAGCGCCGGGTTGATCGCCAGCGCGATACGGCAGTTGGCGAAAGTGCCGTAATCGTTGCCGAACCGCAGGTTGTCGCGCGTTTCCAGCTTTTCATTGGCGTAATAGGCGCCGATCAGCCAGTCGAGCGTGTCGTTGAACGCCGTGCCGTTGAGGCGGAATTCCTGCGTGAAGGTCTTGAATTCACGCGCGCCGGCATTGGGGCCGGGGGCACGGTACAGCAGGTCGACCTGCGTGTAGTCGGTGTCGGAACCCTGGAAGTTCGAATATTCGCGATAGCCGGTGATCGAGGTCAGCGTCACATCGCCGAAATTCCAGTTCACTTCGCCCGAAATGCCCCAGTCTTCGGTCTCGCCCTGGTAGGAGCGGCCGGGAGACACGTAGATATCGCGGTTGAAAGTCGACTGCGTCAGCCCGCGCGGATCCTGCCCGAGCCCGAGCAGGATCGGGATGATCGGATTGTCGGTGCTGGTGAGGGCGGGGCCGCCTTCGGGGCGGTTGTACCGGTCGAGCCCGGGCGATACGCGTGCGAGCGGCGCAAATTCGGGCTGGACGAAGGTTGCGGCGCAGCACGCCTCGTCCTTGTTCGAATAATCGCCAACGAGGCGGATGCTGAGATCGCTGGTCGGTTCGAACAGCAGCTGGCCGCGCACGAGATAGCGGTCGCGGTCGTTGATCCGCACATCGTTGACGACATCGTTGTAGAAGCCGTCGCGCTCGAAATAGACGCCGTCGATCCGCGCGGCGACCGTATCGCCCAGCGGCGCGTTGATTCCGGCTTCGACCTTGATCGCGTCGTAATTGCCATAGGTGAAGGCGCCGTAGCCCGAGAATTCGAACTCGGGCGGGGCGGTGTAGATGTTGATGAGGCCGGCCGAGGAGTTGCGGCCGCCCAGCGTGCCCTGCGGGCCGCGGAGGATCTCGACCCGGTCGAGCGGTCCGAGTTCGGACAGCGCATTGCCCGAGCGCGAACGATAGACGCCGTCGACGAAGACCGCGACCGAGCTTTCGAGGCCGGGGTTGTCGCCGACCGTACCAATGCCACGAATACGGGCCGAACCATTGGCTTCGTTACCGGTCGAGGAGACCAGCAGCGAAGGCGCGACCTGGTTGAGGTCGCGAATGTCGGCCACGCCTGATTTCTCGAGCATTTCGCCCGACACTGCCGAGACCGCGACCGGAACGTCGGACAGCGCCTGTTCGCGGCCCTGCGCGCGCACGATGATGACATTGCCGCCATCGACTTCGGCATTGTCGATTAGGTCGGTATCATCGACACTTGTTGCTGCATCCTGCGCCTGGGCCATGGCCGGGGTAAGCGCCAGCGCACAGGCGAGGGCACCGAAGGCGCATTGGTGGCGTAAACCGAATTTACTCATTTTTTCTCCTCTCACCGGGCCCGGCACACACCGGGCCCATTTGTTGTTTTTTTGCAGTTCAAACGGGCATGGCGGGCGCTGTCAAGGCGCAGCGGACGAACGACTTCACCGTTCGACCGATTTCCATACCGGCGTTTCAATTATGTCGCAGATTCGATGAAGGTCAGGCGAACTTTCCGCTGTCTTCGGCTCGCGCGCGCAGATAGTCGCTCACCGGCAGTCCGTGCTGCTCCAGCCCGGCGACCACCGTATCCAGCCCGATCGTCTGCGCCCAGAACATCGGTCCGCCGGTGTAGAGGGGCCAGCCATAACCGTTGATCCACACCACGTCGATGTCGCTGGCGCGCTGCGCCATGCCTTCATCGAGGATTTCGGCGCCCTCGTTGACCATCGGATAAAGCAGCCGTTCGCGGATCTCGTCTTTCGAAATCGCGCGCTGCGGCTTGCCTTCCTGTGCCGCGAAATCGGCGATGATCTGCTTGACCTCGTCCGACGGCGTGCGGTTGCGCGCCTCGTCGTAGTCGTAGAAACCCTTGCCCGCCTTCTGCCCGAACCGTCCCGCCGCGCACAGCGCTTCGCGGATGGTGGTCACCTTGCTCGGATCGCGGTGCCAGCCGATGTCGATACCGGCGAGGTCGGCCATCTGGAACGGGCCCATCGGAAAGCCGAAGTCGAGCAGGACGTCATCGACTTCCCAGTAATTGGCGCCTTCCATCAGCAGTTCGTTCGCCTGTTCCTGCCGCTTCGACAGCATGCGGTTGCCGATGAAGCCGGGACACACGCCCGACACCGCCGCGACCTTGCCGATCTTCTTCGACAGCTTCATCACCGTGGCCAGCACATCGTGCCGCGTTTCCTTGCCGCGGACGACCTCGAGCAGCTTCATGATATTCGCCGGCGAGAAGAAGTGGAGCCCCACGACATAGCCCGGCCGCTGCGTTGCCGTGGCGATCTCGTCGACATCGAGATAACTGGTGTTCGAAGCCAGGATCGCACCCTGCTTGACCACCTCGTCAAGCTTTGAGAACACCTCTTTCTTGACCTTCATGTCCTCGAAGACGGCCTCGATCACCAGGTCGCAATCGGCGAGGTCTTCATAGGCCAGCGTCGGGGTCAGCAGGCCCGTCGCCTGCTCGACCTGCTCGGGCGACATGCGGCCTTTCTTCGCGGTCGCTTCGTAGTTCTTGCGGATGATCCCGGTGCCGCGATCGAGCGCGTCCTGCGCCATCTCGAGGATCGTCACGGGGATGCCGGCCGACAGGAAGTTCATCGCGATGCCGCCGCCCATCGTGCCGGCGCCGATCACGCCGACCTTCTTGATCGGGATGAGCTGCGTGTCCTTGGGCACGTCGTCGATCTTGTTCGCAGCGCGTTCGGCGAAGAAATAATGGCGCATGGCCGCGCTCTGCGTGCCGGTCATGAGCTCGGTGAACAGCTCGCGCTCCTTCTTCACCCCGTCGGCATAGGACATCTGCCCGGCGGCCTTGACCGCCTCGATCGCGGCATTGGGTGCGTCGAAGCCGCGGATCTTGCGCGCCTGCGAGGCGCGGAAACGGTCGAACAGGTCGGGATCGCGCAAGCCGTCCTCATTGGCCTTGCCTTCCGACGAACGCGGCACCGGCTGGCCGATCTTCGACCTGGCGAAGGCGATCGCATCGGCTTCGAGACTGTCTTCGCCCACGAGCGCATCGAGCAGGCCGATCGCCTCGGCCTTCTTGGCAGGGATCGGATTGCCGCCCACGACCAGCGGCAGCGCGGCTTCGGCGCCGATCAGGCGCGGCAGGCGCTGCGTCCCCGCAGCCCCGGGGATCAGCCCGAGCTTCACTTCTGGCAGCCCCATCTTGGCGCTGGGCACCGCGACGCGGTAGTGGCAGGCCAGCGCGACTTCGCACCCGCCGCCCAGTGCGGTACCGTGGATCGCGGCCACGACCGGCTTGTCGCTCGCTTCCATCGCGTCGAGCGTTTCGGGCAGGTTGGGCCCGACCGGCGGCTTGCCGAATTCGGTGATGTCCGCCCCGGCGAAGAAGGTCTGCCCGTCGCAGCGGATGACCACCGCCTCGACGCCATCGTCCGCCAGCGCTTCCTCGATCGCGTCCTTCAGCCCGGCGCGGACGGCCTGGCCCAGCGCGTTGACCGGCGGATTGTCGGAAATGACCACCAGGACATTGTCATGGCGTTCGGTGCGAATGGGGGACGTCATCGGTTTCTCCTCAGGCGTGGGATTGGGTGAGGGCGGAATAGATCAGCGTCTTGAGCTGCCGCCGGATGGGATAGGTCGACGAAGGATAGACCTGCGTCATGAAAACCATGGTGATCCGTTCGACCGGATCGACGAAGAAGGCGGTCGAATAGGCGCCGCCCCAGTAGAATTCGCCCAGGCTCGACGGCATCAGCGTCTTCGCCGGGTCGATCACCATCGCAAAGCCAAGGCCGAACCCGGTGCCGGCATTGTTGGCTTCGGAAAACAGACTGCTCGACATCTCGGTAAGGTCGGCCCCGCCGGGCAGGTGGTTGGTGCGCATCAGCCGCACGGTCTTCGGGCTGAGTATCCGCGTGCCGTCGAGCTCGCCGCCGTTGAGCAGCATCGTGGCGAAGCGGTGGTAATCGGCAATGCTGCCGACCAGTCCGCCGCCGCCACTGTCGAAGGTACCGGCTCGGTTGAGTTTGCTGGTGGCCCCGGCGTCGATCATTTTAGGGGGCTTGCCGGGCCGATAGGCATAGGCATCGACCAGCCGGTCCGCCTGGCCTTCGGCGACCCCGAAGCGCGTATCCTTCATCCCCAGCGGGCCGAAGATATGCTGCTCGAAATAGTCGCCCAGGCGCATGCCGCTGATCCGCTCCACCGCGATCCCCAGCACATCGGTCGACACCGAATAATTCCATCCCTGGCCGGGCGCGAATTCGAGCGGCAGCTGCGCCAGCTTCTCGATGTAGCCGTCGCTGTCGAGGTGATTGCGCGCGAAGTCGAAATTGTTCTCGCGATAGACCGCGTCGATATTGGTGCGGTTCTGCAGGCCGTAGGTGAGGCCCGACATATGCGTCAGCAAATCGACGAAGCGCATCGGCGGGGCAGGGGTGCCCGGCGCGAAGGGGATCGAACCGCCGCCGCCCGCATAAAGTGAGAGGTCAGCAAATTCGGGAAACACGCGCGTGACCGGTTCCTCAAGCGCGACCTTGCACTGTTCGACCAGCTGCATGAAGGCCACCGAAGCGACCGGCTTGGTCATGCTGGCGATGCGGAACAGCGCGTCGTCGCGCAGTTCACGCCCGTCGTCGCCCATTTTGCCGAGACTGGTGTAATGGACCGGCCGGCTATCGCGCGCGACCACCAGCTGCGCATTGGGCAGACGCCCGTTCGCAATATAGGCGTCGCTGAGGAAGGGCGCGATTCGCGCCAGCCTGTCAGCGTCGAATCCCAGCTCTCCGGCATCTGCCAGATCGAACATCCTGATCTCCTCTCCGCACATACCTATGCTTCGGTTTTGCCTGAATAGCGATTTCATCTGTTCTTGCCACCCTCATACCTTTGCTTCGAAGGCGACTTGCGCGACGCGGCCCCGCGGGGTTAGACCGATTGTTTGAGAGAGTTGGAGACTCGCCCACAGAGGCGGGAAGGGGAGAGCCATGAATAATCTCGCGCACGAAATCGGATTCGTGCCACCGGCCGGCTGGCCGGCCATGTCGCGGGCCGAATGCCGCGACCGCCTCACCGCACCGGGCGAACGCTTCGAAATGGAGACGATCGACATTCGCGGCGTGCCCACCCGCGTGTGGAAGCACGCGCCCACCAACATGCGCCAGGTGGCGATGGCCGCACGCACCCACGGGGACCGGCTGTTCGCCATCTACGAGGACGAGCGCGTCACTTATGAAGCGTGGTTCCGCGCAGTCGCGCGAATGGCTGCCGAACTTCGCGAGCGCGGCGTGGCGAAGGGCGACCGCGTGGCGCTGGCGATGCGCAATCTGCCTGAATGGCCGGTCGCGTTTTTCGCCGCGACCACGATCGGCGCGATCTGCGTGCCGCTCAATGCCTGGTGGACGGGCCCCGAGCTCGCTTTCGGCCTCGCTAATTCGGGCGCCAAGCTGCTGGTGTGCGACGCCGAACGCTGGGAGCGTATCGCCCCTCACCGCGGCGAGCTGCCCGATCTTGAACATGCTCTCGTATCGCGCAGCGATGCGCCACTGGAAGGGGCAGAGCAGCTTGAAGACGTCCTCGGAACGCCCAAGGATTATGCAGCGCTTCCTTCCGCCGAGCTGCCCCAGGTGGACATCAATCCCGAAGACGAAGCGACGATCTTCTACACCAGCGGCACCACCGGCCAGCCCAAGGGCGCGCTCGGTACGCATCGCAATCTGTGCACCAATATCATGTCGAGCGCATACAATGGGGCGATCGCCTTCCTGCGCCGCGGCGAGGAACCGCCGGCGCCGGTGCAGAAGGTCGGCCTGACCGTCATTCCGCTGTTTCACGTCACCGCCTGTTCGGCGGGCCTGATGGGCTATGTCGTGGCCGGGCACACCATGGTGTTCATGCACAAATGGGACCCGGTTAAGGCGTTCCAGTTGATCGAGCGGGAGAAGGTCAATCTGACCGGCGGCGTTCCGACAATCGCTTGGCAATTGCTCGAGCATCCCGAACGCGCGAATTACGACCTCTCCAGCCTCGAGGCGGTGGCTTATGGCGGCGCCCCGGCGGCCCCCGAACTGGTCCGCAAGATCCACGAGGAATTCGGTGCGCTGCCGGCCAATGGCTGGGGCATGACCGAGACCATGGCCACGGTGACCGGCCATTCGAGCGAGGATTACCTCAACCGGCCCGACAGCTGCGGCCCGCCCGTCGCGGTGGCCGACCTCAAGATCGTGGGAGATGACGGCGTCACCGAAGTGCCGGTGGGCGAAGTGGGCGAGCTGTGGGCGCGCGGTCCGATGGTGGTGAAGGGCTACTGGAACCGGCCCGAGGCGACCGCCGAGACATTCGTCGACGGCTGGGTCCGCACGGGCGATCTGGCGCGGCTGGACGAGGAAGGCTGGTGCTACATCGTCGACCGGGCCAAGGACATGATCATTCGCGGGGGCGAAAACATCTACTCCTCCGAAGTCGAGAACGTGCTCTACGATCACCCCGCGGTGACCGATGCCGCGCTGGTGGCGATCGCGCATCCGACGCTGGGCGAAGAACCCGCGGCGGTCGTGCACCTCGCCCCCGGCATGTCCGCTACCGAGGACGAATTGCGCGAATGGGTCGCCGCGCGTCTGGCCAAGTTCAAGGTGCCGGTGCGGATCGCCTTCGTGCAGGACACGCTGCCGCGCAATGCCAACGGCAAGATCCTCAAGAAGGATCTGGGTGCATTCTTCGCATGATCCGGCCAGCGGCGACCCGCAAGTTCGGCGAGAAGCGCGAAGCGATCGTCCATGCCGCGGCGGTGTTGATCAACGAGGTCGGGGTCCAGGCGACCACGCTGGCCGAAGTGGCGCGCGCAATCGGGCTCAACGCCACCAGCGTCACCTATTACTTCCCGCGCAAGGAACAGCTGGTCGTTGCCGTATACGACCAGACGCTGACGTTGATGGAAGACATTGCGCGCGATGCGCTGTCGCAGGCCGATCCCGCCGCGCGGCTGCGCCATTTCATCGCTGCGCATGTCGAGCTGAGGAAGCGTATCCGCGCGGGCGAACGCGGGCTGACGGTGGCGCTGTCGGAAATCCGCACGCTCGATCCCGAAGTGCAGGATCCGCTGATGGCGCATTACCTGCGCGTGGTCGATCTGGTGCGGCGTTTCTTCGGCGAATGGCACGACAACGCCGAACGCGCGCTGTTTTCGACGCGCGCGCATATCCTGCTCGAAGCGGTGATGTGGTGGCCGGTGTGGTCGATCCGCTATTCGGTGCTCGATTTCGCGCGCATCGAGGAACGGCTGTTCGACGTCCTGGCGCACGGCCTGCCGGCGCAGCGCGGCCGGTTCGAACCCGAACCGCTGACGGGCGGCTGGCGGACGGGGGAAGACGACGATGCGACGCAGAACGAGGCCTTCCTGCGCGCCGCGACCGTGATGATCAACGAGCGCGGCTATCGCGGCGCCTCGGTCAACCGCATCGCCGAAAGTCTGAATGTGACCAAGGGCAGTTTCTACCACCACCACGAGGCCAAGGACGATCTGGTACTGGCCTGTTTCCAGCAGAGCTACGACCGACTTTCCACCGTGCAGATCGCGGGCCGCGATATCGGCACCGATTACTGGAAGCGCCTGTCGAGCGTGCTGGCGGAGCTGGTCGACCTGCAGTTCTTCGACCGCACGCCGCTGCTGCGCACCACGGCGCTGCAGGCGCTGGATACCGAACACAAGAACGGCGTCGTCACGCGGTCGAACCGGCTGGCCCGCCGCTTTGCGGGCATGCTGATCGACGGAATTGCCGATGGTTCGGTCCGTCCGATTGATCCGCTGGTGGCGGGCCAGGTGATCATGTCGACGGTCAACTCAGCCTATGAGGCGCGGCATTGGGCGGCGCGTTTCGAACAGCCGGAAAAAGCGATCGAGACCTATCTGTCGGTCATGTCGGAAGGCGTGCTGGCACCGTCACGCTGAGGTGCGCGGTTCGCGCACGCGCCACAGCATCAGCGCGAGGCTGGCCAGCAGCGAAGCGAAGGCGGCAACGATCAGCGGGGCATAGCCCAGTGCCGCGATGCTCAACCCGACGAGGATCGGGCCGACGGAGGACACGCCGCCCTCGACCGTGGTCGTCAGCGCCAGTCGCATGGGAATGTCCTCGTGCTCGCCGAATTCGAGCACCAGTGTGACCGCGGCCATCATCCAGCCCGAAAACCCGAAGCCCAGGAAGACGAAGCTGGCATAGACCAGCCAGCCTTCGCCCAGCACGAGCAGCAGCATGCCCACCAGGCTGCTGATCAGCGCGCCGAGATAGACCGCGCGGAAACCGAAGCGGTCTCCCAGCGATCCCCAGACGAGGTTCGACATCGTGTCGGCCGCGAGGAAGGCGAAGCTCAGCGTCCCGATCAGCGCGCCGTCGAGGCCCAGCCGGTCGCCGACATAGAGCGTCCAGAAAGGCAGGCCGACGCGCGCGATCGCGGCGAGGCCATGCGCCCACAGGAACGCGCGGAAATCGCGGTGGCGAAGCAGGTCGCCGAACTGGCCGATCCGTTCGCGCAGCGGGATGGCGGGCCGCCGCTGCGGGGCATCGGGTTCGCGGATCCCCAGCCGCAATACGAACAGCCCGACCGAGGTCAGGATGAAAGCCAGCAGGAAGGTGGTGGCATAGCCATTGCCCAGCCATTGCTGCTCGATGAAAAAATGGCCCGCCACCCAGGCGAGCACGGCGGCAATGAGGCCGCCGACCATGTTGCGTATGCCCTGCAGCCGACCGCGCCGGTCGATCGGGATCAGCTTGGCCATCAGCATCTGGAACGCCACCCGCTGCGCCCCGCTGAAGAAACCGAGCAGCAGGAAACTGGCGAGCGTGACCACCAGCAATGCGGTGCCTTCGAGCGTCCAGGCCGCGATCGCCAGCACGAGGACCATCACCCGCATCATCGACCCCACGGTGATCGCATAGGGCAGGATACGCTTGCGGCTTTCGACCTGCGCCCCCGACACGATCGGCGATACTGTGCCGCCCAGCTGCAACAGTGCGGTGCCGAGGCCGACTGCGGCGGCGCTGCCGGTCAGCAGGTAGAGGTAGGCGGGGATGATCGTGGGGGCGTAGATCAGGCGAAAGCCCGTCATTCCGAATACGCCATGCGTCAGGTTGGTGGTGTAGTTGCGCCGGAGATTGGCTTCCATGAAGGCGCTGTGGCGCCCCCAGACATCGTCGTCCGGGAGCGCCCCTGCGGTGTCGCCCGAAGAGGCGTTAGCGTCGCTCAATCGCCGGTCTCAATAGCTGGACAACTTGGCGAACCGGTCCTTGAGATAGCTCGTCGATCCCCAGCTCGCCTCAAGCACGCGCGCGCGCTTGAGGTAGAAGCCGATGTCGTATTCATCGGTCATGCCGATGCCGCCATGCAGCTGGATACCCTGGTTGCTGAACACGTGCAGCACGCGGTTGGCTTCGGCCTTGGCGATCGTGGCCGCGCGGGCCACACCGAAGCCGCCATCGACCGCCTGCAGGCCGGCTTCCACCGCCGAGCGCATCTGCGCGAGATCGGCGAACAGGTCGGCCATGCGGTGCTGGAGCGACTGGAAAGTGGCGAGCACCTGGTTGAACTGTACGCGCTGCTTCAGATAATCGAGCGTGGTGTCGAACACCTGCTGCGCCATGCCGAGCATTTCGGCAGCCGCCAGCACGCGCGCCCGGTCGAGCACATCGTCGAGCAGCGTATCGCCGCCGCCTTCGAGCTTGTCCGCCGCGGCGCCGTCGAACGCCACATCGGCATGGCTGCGCTGGTCGGTGAGCTTACGTGTCGTCAGCGAAACGCCGTCACCCTTTTCGACCAGGTAGAGCCCGTCCGTGGCCGCGACCACGAACAGGTCGGCGCCATGCGCTTCGTGGACGAAGGCCTTCTTGCCCGACAGCTTGCCGCCCGACACGCTGGCCTCGATCGCGCAAGGATCGTGATGCGCACCTTCGTCGACGGCTAGCGTCGCCACCGTTTCACCGCTGGCGAGTTTGGGCAGCCACTTGGCTTTCTGTTCGTCGCTGCCGCCAAGGATGATCGCGCTCGCGGCGATCGTCGTCGCGACCAGCGGGCTGGCGGTCAGCGTCTTGCCCAGTTCCTCGACCACGAGGCCTGCCGACATGAAGCCGAAATCGGACCCGCCATGCGCTTCGGGGATGATCACCCCGGCCCAGCCCATTTCCGCCATCGTGGCATAGGCTTCGGTATTGTAGGCCTGAGGTTCGCCGGCCGCACGGACCTTGCGAAATTCGGCCACCGGGCTTTCATTGGTCGCCCAGTCGCGCGCCATGTCGCGCAGCATTTCCTGTTCTTCGTTGAGAACTGCCATTGTCTGTGCTCCCCTATCTTACTGGTGGTCGAGCATGCCGAGCACACGCTTGGCGATGATGTTGTTCTGGATTTCGGTCGAGCCGCCGTAAATCGTGGTGGCCTTGCCGAAGAGCCAGCCGCGCACCGCCTCGAGTTCGCCGTCGGTGAATTCGTCGCCTTCCCAGCCGAGCCCCTGCAGGCCGCGGATCTCGATCAGCAGTTCGCTGCGTTCTTGGCTCAGCTTGGTGCCGAGCTTCTTGAGCACCGAGCTGATTTCTGACACGCCGCCCTGCGCCTTGCTTTCCTCCACTGCGCGGCGCGCGGTGAGCAGGAAGCTGTTCCAGCGGATTTCGAAGTCGGCGATCTTGTCGCGCAGGACCTTGTCGGCCAGTTCGCCATCGGCATCGGTCTTGCCGTAGCGTTTGGCAATCTCGCCGAGGCTGCGCCCCATCATGCTGGCGAGCCGCCCGCCGCCCGAAATATTGGTCCGCTCGTGCTGCAGCAGGCGCTTGCCGATGGTCCAGCCCTGGCCTTCCTCGCCAACGAGATTTTCCTTCGGCACCTTGACGTCGCTGAAGAAGGTTTCGCAGAACGGGCTGGTGCCACTGATCATGGTGATCGGGCGCACTTCTACGCCGGGGGCATCCATGTCGATCAGCATGAAGCTGATGCCGCGGTGCTTGTCGCTCCTGTCGGTGCGGACGATGGCGAAGCACTTGTCCGCCCACTGGCCGCCGCTGGTCCAGGTCTTCTGGCCATTGACGATGTAGTGATCGCCCTTGTCTTCGGCGAAGGTCTGCAGATTGGCGAGATCGGACCCGGCATTGGGTTCGCTATAGCCCTGGCACCAGCGGATCTCGCCGCGGCAGATCGGCGGGATATGCTCCTGCTTCTGTTTCTCGCTGCCATACTCCAGCAGCGTCGGACCGAACATCATCACGCCCATGCCGCCGATCGGGTTGTAGGCCCCGGCCTTGGCGAATTCCTGGTCGACAATCTTCGCCTGTGCCTTGGTCAGGCCGCCGCCGCCATATTCCTTGGGCCAGGTCGGTGTGCCCCATCCGCGCCCGCCCACGGCTTCGCGCCATCTGGTCTGCGCAGGCGTTTCGTCGGTCGGGCCGTCGACCCCGGCCAGCGCATTGGCCTTGCCTTTCAGTTCGGCAGGGAAATTGGCCGCGAGGAATTGCTGCACTTCGGTGCGGAATGCCTCCTCATCGGCATGAATGTCCGGTTCTAGCTGGGTTGCCATGGGTCTCTCCTCCTTCTCCGTCGCAGTGCATATCGCAAAGTTTACGCTTACGGAAATACGCTAGGGCATGCTTGACGAACGCTCCGCTTTGCGTCTCAAGCGCGCGGATGACCGATATTCAGCCTACCCGAATCCGCATGCGCAGCTGGCTGTTCGCTCCCGGCGACAGCGTGAAAAAGATGGCGAAAGCCGCCGAAGGCGACGCCGATATCGTGATCTTCGATCTCGAGGATGCGGTGGTCGAAAGCGGCAAGGAAGGTGCACGCGCTAGCATCGCCGAATTCCTGTCCGGCAAGAGCGAGGACGAACGCGCGCGTCTGTGGGTGCGGATCAACCCGCTCGACGGGCCGTGGGCCGCCGACGATCTGGCCGCCGTCATACCCGCTCGGCCGGGCGGGATCATGTTGCCCAAGTCGCGTGGCCGCCACGATGTCGAAGAACTCGACCGGCTCATCACTCCGCTCGAAGACGAGAACGGGATCGCGACCGGATCGACCCCGGTGATTGCACTGGTGACCGAAACCGCCGCAGCCATGTTCACTACCGGCAACTACGGCGGTGCGCTGCGCCTGGCGGCAATGACCTGGGGCGCGGAAGACCTGGCCGATTCGCTCGGCGCGCAGAGCAACAAGGATTTCGAAGGCGATTTCGCCTTTACCTACAAGCTGGCACGCAGCCTGTGCCTGCTGGGCGCCGCGGCGGCCGAAGTCGTGCCGGTGGAAACGATCGACACCAATTTCCGCGATCTCCAGGCGCTGCGCAAGCGCGCGATCGAGGTGCGCCGTCAAGGCTATCGTGGCATGCTGGCGATCCACCCGGCGCAGGTGCCGGTGATCAACGAAGCCTTCACTCCCTCCGATGAGGAAGTGGCCGAAGCGCGCGAGATCGTCGATCTGTTCGAGGCCAATCCCGGTGCCGGCACGATCGGCTGGAAGGGCGGCATGCTCGACCGCCCGCACCTGTCCCGCGCCCGGCAATTGCTGGCACAGGTAGAAGACTGATCAGCCGAGCCGGGCGACCTCTTCCAGCACCCGGTCGGCCCATTCGGTCCGGCAGATAAGCAGGTCGGGCATGTAGGTGTCGCGCTGGTTATAGGTGAGTGGAGAACCGTCGATCCGGCTGGCATGCAGGCCATGCGCAAGCGCCACCGCTGCGGGGGCGGCGCTGTCCCATTCGTACTGGCCGCCGGTGTGCAGGTAGATTTCCGCTTCGCCGCGGACAACGGCCATCGCCTTGGCCCCGGCGCTGCCCATGCCGACCAACTCGGCGCCGATCGTTTCCGCCACGCTGACCGCCTCGGCTGCCGGCCGCGTCCGGCTGACCACCATGCGAGGCGTTCCGGCTGCGTCGGGTACCGCGGCAGGCGTGTCGGTGCGCAGAACCAGGCCAAGACCGGGCAGGGCGACGGCCCCGATTTCGGGCCTGCCATCGATGCATAGGGCGACATGCACGGCCCAGTCGGCGCGCTCCTCGCCATATTCGCGCGTGCCATCCACCGGATCGACGATCCACACGCGGCTCTTCGCCAGCCGTTCGTCGGTGTCCTTGCTTTCCTCGCTGAGCAGGCCGTCTTCCGGCCGCTGTTCGCGTAGCGCATGGACGAGGAACTGGTTGGCGGTCTCGTCGCCCGCCTTGCCCAGGCTCTTGCCTTGGAAGACCCCGCTACCGCGCACTTCGAGCAGGATCTTCCCGGCAACCTCGGCCAGGTGGGCGGCGAGTTCGGCATCGGTCATCACGGCAAGGTATTCCTGGCTGGTAAGGGTGGCCGACGCGCATGGCAGAGACCGCCCGCGCTGCGAACCCCCTAAGGCAGGCCAGATGCAATTTTGCCCGCCCCGCGCTGCAGCTTTCTTGCAGCTACGGGCTTTGCGCGTCTCCATGGTTGCCCAAATGCCGGGGCGCGACTAGCTGGGAAGCCGATGTTCGATCCCCAGGCTTTCCGCGATGCGCTCGGCAGCTTCGTCACCGGCGTGACCATTGTGACCGCGCGCGACGAAGCAGGGCGGCCGTACGGGCTGACAGCGAACAGCTTCAATTCGGTCAGCCTCGATCCGCCGATGGTGCTGTGGAGCCTGTCGCTGCGCTCGGGCAGCCTCCCGGTCTTTCGCGATGCCGACAATTGGGCGGTGCACGTCCTCGCGGCGGATCAGCAGGCGATGTCCGACCGGTTCGCCCGCCCGGGCGATGGCAAGTTCGCCGGGGTCGAGGATGTCGATGGGCCGGAGGGCGCCCCGCTGCTGGCGGGTTATGCCGCTCGGTTCGGTTGCCGCGCGCGCTTCGAATATGAAGGCGGCGACCATGCGATCTTCCTCGGTGAAGTCGTCGATTTCGATCGGCGCGAGGCTGACCCGCTGATCTATCACGGCGGGCGCTACGGCCGCGTGATGCGGGCTCCGACCGGCGAAGACCTCGAGCGCGAAGGGCTGGCCGAACGCGCGGGCACCGGACTTTCCCTTACGGCGAGCGGGGTCGACCTGCTGGCCGCTCTCGAAGCTGTGGCGAAGCGCTAGACTCAGCGCGTTTGCGCCGATACCCGTTGCGAAAAGCAACCAAGGGAAGAGGCACAGCACATGAAAACCCGCATCACCGAAATGTTCGGCATCGAGCACCCCATCATCCAGGGCGGCATGCATTATGTCGGTTTCGCGGAAATGGCGGCCGCGGTTTCGAATGCGGGCGGGCTGGGCATCATCACCGGATTGACGCAGGGTACGCCCGAGAAGCTGGCGAACGAGATCGCGCGCTGCAAGGATATGACCGACAAGCCTTTTGGCGTGAACCTGACCTTCCTGCCGACGGTGAACGCGCCCGATTATCCCGGCCTGGTCAAGGCGATCATCGACGGCGGCGTCAAGGCGGTCGAGACCGCGGGCAACAATCCCGCGCAGGTGCTGCCCTATTTCAAGGACGCCGGGGTCAAGGTGATCCACAAGTGCACCAGCGTGCGGCACAGCCTGAAGGCGCAGTCGATCGGCTGCGATGCAGTCAGCGTCGACGGCTTCGAATGCGGCGGGCATCCGGGCGAAGACGATATTCCCAACATGATCCTGCTGCCGCGCGCAGCGGATGAACTCGACATTCCTTTTGTCGCCAGCGGGGGCATGGCCGACGCACGCAGCCTCGTTGCCAGCCTGGCGATGGGCGCGGAAGGCATGAACATGGGCACGCGTTTCATCGCCACCCAGGAAGCGCCGGTGCACGAGAACGTGAAAAAGGCGATCGTCGCGGCGAGCGAGCTCGACACGCGGCTGGTCATGCGCCCGCTGCGCAACACCGAGCGCGTCATGACCAATGATGCCGTCGAACGCCTGCTGGAAAAGGAACGCAAGCTGGGCGACGACCTCAAGTTCGAGGACATCATCGAGGAAGTCGCGGGCGTCTATCCGCGGATCATGACCGAAGGCGACATGGATGCCGGCGCGTGGTCGTGCGGCATGGTGGCAGGTCTGATCAACGACATCCCGACCTGCAAGGAATTGATCGACGGCATAATGGCGGAAGCCGAAGTGCTCATCCGCCAGCGCCTTGCCGGCTTCCTCGACGCCTGAGAGGAGGACGGACCATGCTCGATACCAGCTATCGCACCGCCTATAACGACGATCACGAGGCCTTTCGCGACACCGTGCGCAAGGTCTTCGCCGAACATATGACGCCCTATCTCGACCAGCACGAGGAAGAGGGCATCGTCCCGCGTTCGGCGTGGAAGGCGCTGGGCGAAGCGGGCATGCTGTGCCCCACGGTGAAGGAAGAGAACGGCGGGCTCGGCCTCGATTTCGGTTTCAATTGCGTGTTGTGCGAGGAGCTGTCCTATCTTGGCAGCTCGGCCGGCTTCACGCTGCAGAACGATATCACCGCCAATTACATCGAGCGTCTCGGCACCGAGGAACAGCGCGCCAAATACCTGCCCGGCATGGTTTCGGGCGATGTGATTTCGGCGATCGCGATGACCGAACCCGGCGCGGGCAGCGATCTGCAGGGCATCCGCACCACCGCGATCAAGGACGGCAATCACCTCGTGGTGAACGGGTCCAAGACCTACATCACCAATGGCCAGAACGCCGATGTCGTCATCGTGGTTGCCAAGACCGATCCCGCGCAGGGCGCCAAGGGCACCTCGCTGGTGCTGGTCGATGCCGGCACCGAAGGGTTCGAGCGCGGGCGCAATCTCGACAAGATCGGCCAGCATTCTGCCGACACGTCCGAACTGTTCTTCAACGATGTGCGTGTGCCGATGACCAATATCCTCGGCGGCGAGGGGCGCGGCTTCATCCATCTGATGGAAGAACTGCCGCAGGAACGGCTGGGCATCGCGGTGGGCGCGCAGGCCGCAGCGCAGCGCGCTTTCGACGAAGCGGTCAAGTTCACCAAGGACCGCAAGGCATTCGGCAAGACGGTGTTCGAGTTTCAGAACACCAAATTCGTGCTCGCCGATCTCAAGGCCAAGATCCAGGTCGGCTGGGCGCATCTCGACTGGGCGATCAGAAAGCACCTTGCGGGCGAGCTCACCACCGACGAGGCCAGCGCGGCCAAGCTGTGGCATACCGACCTGCAGTGGGAAGCCTGCGACATGGCGCTGCAACTGCATGGCGGGGCGGGTTACATGAACGAATATGCGATCGCCCGGCTGTGGCGCGATGCGCGTGTCACGCGCATCTTCGGCGGCACCAACGAGATCATGAAGGAAGTGATCAGCCGTTCGATCTGAGGAGCAATACCGCATGACCGATCCGCTCGACTTTTCCGGTAAGACCGTCCTCGTCATTGGCGGGACGAGCGGGATCGGCAACGGCATTGCGCATGGTTTTCGCCAGCACGGGGCGCTGGTCCACGTCACCGGAACCCGTGCCGCGGCATCCGATTATGCGGCCTCCGAGGGCAGCGATCTGGCGGGGCTGACCTTCCACCGGCTCGACGTGTCGGACGCCTCCGCCACTGCCAGCTTTGCACTGCCCGAGCAGCTCGATGTCGTCGTGCTGTGCCAGGGCACGGTGCGCTATCGCCGCGAGGAATTCGAGCGCGAGGGCTGGGACGCGGTGATGGAGGTCAATCTCAACTCGCTGATGGATTGCGCGCGGATCGTCCGCCCCCGGCTGGCCGAGCAGGGCGGATCGCTGATCGTGGTCAGTTCGGTGGGCGCCTATCATGCCATGCTCGGCAACCCCGCCTATGCGGCGAGCAAGGCGGGTGCGGTCAGCCTGGTGGGCAGCCTCGCGCAGGCCTGGGCGGGAGAGGGCATTCGCGTCAACGGCATCGCGCCGGGCCTTGTCCCGACCAAGCTGACCAAGGTCACGACCGAGAACGAGCAGCGCGCTGCAGGCGCGGTGGCGCGCATACCGGCCGGGCGGATGGGCACCCCGCAGGACATGGCCGGGGCGGCGCTGTTCCTTGCCTCGCCGCTGGCCGATTATATCGTCGGCCAGACCATACGCGTCGATGGCGGAATGACGCTCGCCTGAAACCGGCCTGCTCCTGAAAGGGGATACGATCATGGATTACGTCAATCTCGGCCCGTCGGGCCTCAAGGTGTCGCGGCTGTGCCTTGGCTGCATGAGCTATGGCGACACCAGCAAGGGCTGGCATGGCGACTGGTTGCTTTCGGAAGACGAAAGCCGTCCGTTCATCCGCGAAGCGGTGGAGGCGGGGATCAACTTCTTCGATACGGCGAACATGTATTCGCGCGGCGCATCGGAAGAGGTGATCGGGCGATTGCTGCCTGAATTTGCGCGGCGCGACGAGATTGTGGTCGCGACCAAGGCTTTCCTGCCCTGGCAGCAGGCCCCCAATGCGGGCGGTCTGTCGCGCAAGGCGCTGATGCAGGCGGTGGACGACAGCCTGATGCGATTGGGGATGGACTATGTCGATCTATATCAGATCCACCGCTGGGACGACGCCACGCCGATCGAGGAAACGATGGAGGCGCTGCACGACATCGTGAAGGCGGGCAAGGCGCGCTATATCGGCGCCTCGTCGATGTTCGCCTGGCAGTTCGCCAATGCGCAGGAGGTGGCCCGCGCGAATGGCTGGACGCGGTTCATCTCGATGCAGAACCACGTCAATCTGCTCTACCGCGAGGAAGAACGCGAGATGCTGCCGCTCTGCGCCGATCAGGGCATCGGCGTCATTCCGTGGAGCCCGCTGGCGCGTGGCAAGCTTGCCCGCGCATGGGACGAAACCACCGTGCGCAGTGAAACCGACGGCTTCGGCAAGATGCTTTACCGCCAGCAGGAAGACGCCGATCGCGCGATCGTAGAAACCGTCGGCGCGATTGCCGCGGAACGGGATGTATCGCGCGCGAGCGTGGCGCTCGCCTGGCATTTCGCCAAAGGCGTGACCGCGCCGATCATCGGAGCGACCAAGCCCGGTCATATCGACGCCGCCTGCGCGGCGATGGATCTGGCACTGACCGAGGACGAGGTCCGCCGGCTGGAAGAGCCCTACCTGCCGAAGAACCCGGTCGGCGTGGCCTCCACCGTGCCCCGCGACTGGTCGCTCACGATCGCCAGACCGTAAGACGCGGCGCATTTTGCGCCGCAGTGTTACAAACGCGCAGACGAGGTCACATACGAGTCATATGACTGCGGCATCGCTGCCACCTCACTGGTGGGGTGACGGCTGCGTGCGTACGATCAACATATTCCTGACCGACCCGATGGCAGGCGATTTGCCAGACTTCGAGAACGGCGATCTGTGCTACGCCTTCGCGCGGCTCTATCCCGATGGACCGCGGCGGCTGGTCGAAGGACCGGTCTGCGCGTTCGTCGACTGGGTGATGGACGATCTCTCGGGGCTCGAGATGTGCCGGCGGCTGCGTTCCGACCCGCGAATGCAGGATGCCCACATCACCATCGTGCTCGAGGAAGACGATGCGCAGGACAAGCGCCGCGCGCTCCGCGCCGGGGCCGACGACTACATCACCGGCCCGATTGATCGCACGATGGTGCTGGACCGCGTGATGGCGCTGCAGATGGGCGGCGCACAGCCACGCGTCAACGAACGGCTGGAACTGGGCGCGCTGCTGGTCGATCTCGCGGCCTTGCAGGCGCGGTGGAACGGCCGGGCGCTGGATCTGCGGCCCAACGAATTCCGTCTGCTGCATTTCCTCGCACAGAACCCCGACCGTGTGCTGTCGCGCGGCGATCTGATCGCGGCGCTGGGAAAGCAGGAGCCGCCGATCGACGAGCGCACCGTGGATGTCTGGGTCGGCCGGTTGCGCCGCGCGCTGCGCAAGGTCGGGGCGGGCGAGCGCGTGCGGACGGTGCGCTCGCTGGGATATGTGTACGACAGCTACGATTGAGCGCCGGGCGATAGCAATCTGTCGGTTAGCGACGCGATTACCGGCGTTCATCGCTTTCACAGCGGAGCCCCGATTGACGACCCAATATATGTTCCATATACGGAGCGTATATTTCTCGAGCTGGAACGGACGCTATGGGCATCGTAAAGATAGACGAAGAGCTGCACGAGGAGGTGCGGAAGGCTAGCGCGGTCATGTGTCGATCGATCAATGCGCAAGCCGAATTCTGGGTGAAGATAGGGAGGCTCGCCGAAGCCAACCCGACCCTGTCGTTCAGCGATATCGTCAAGCAGGAACTCGCGCTTGCTCCAGACACTCGTCGCGACCAGCGGACTGCTGCCTGAAGTGGTAAAGACTTTCGATGAAATTGCGCTCATGCGCAATTCCGGTCGTCTGCTTGCCTCGGTTTTCGAGATGCTGGACGGGCTCGATCTTGCCGGCATGTCGACCATGCAGATCAACGATTTGGTCGAGCGCTACATCACCGTCGACCTCGCCGCACGGCCAGCCAGCAAAGGGCAATATGGCTTCGAATTCGTGCTCAACTGCTCGATCAATGAAGTCGTCTGTCATGGTGTGCCCGACCCCGAGACGATCGTACGGGATGGTGACCTTATCAACCTCGATATCACGTTGGAGAAAGATGGTTTCATTGCCGACTCCAGCAAGACCTATGTGGTCGGAAACGCTTCCGGCGCTGCGAAAAGGCTCGTGCGTATCGCTCGCGATGCCATGTGGGCGGGGATAAGGCAGGTCCGGCCCGGTGCCCATCTGGGCGACATCGGCTCCGCTATCGAAAAACACGCGAAAAAGAACGGATGCTCCGTGGTACGGGAATATTGCGGCCATGGTATCGGCCGCGAAATGCACGAGGAACCGCAAGTCCTGAACTTCGGCCGCCGCGGAAGAGGCATGCGACTGCGTGAAGGCATGACCTTCACGATCGAACCAATGGTCAACCTGGGCAGCCGTCAGATATTCACCCGCGATGATGGATGGACCGTGGTCACCAGGGATGGAAAACTGTCAGCCCAATTCGAGCATACGGTTGCTGTGACCGCAGATGGGGTCGAAGTGCTGACCTTGCGCCATGACGAACTGGCACCGGCCTAGGATCGGTCGGGCTGGCGCCGGTCCTAAGTTTAGGACTGCCTTCCACCCGAATCCAGCCGTGCATCAACGAAAAAGGGCCACCCGAAGGCGGCCCTTTCCGAGGGGTATGGTGGCGTGATCAGAACTCGGCGGAAACCGACAGGCTGAAGTTGCGGCCGACGTCGTAGCTGTTGTTCTCGATCCGCGTGGTGCCGGTGGTCTGGTATTCGAAATGGTCGCGGCCCGTCAGGTTGCGCGCTTCGAACTTCACTTCCATGTCGGTGCCGGCCAGTTCGAAACCCTGCCGCGCGACGAAGTCGATCGTCAGGCCGGGGTTCTCGAGGATGTCCGGGCGCGACAGCGTGCTGCGGCTGATCACGCGCTTGCTGCCGTAATTGAACAGGAAGGTCATCTGGCTGACGCGGTCGAGGTCTTCGAGCCCCAGCTGGATGTTGGCGATATGGTCCGACTGACCGGTAAGAGCGGTACCGTCCTCGAAGAAGTTGGACGCCGACTGCAGGCCGCCCAGTTCGGGGACATTGACCTGGTCGCCCGCCTGCACGCTGATGTCGGACTGGGTGTAAGTGTAGTTGGCAATCGCGACGAAGCGCTTGCTGTCCCACCAGTCGCCCAGCGTGTAGAGGTCCTTGTTCCACTGGACTTCGACTTCCGCACCGTAGAGTTCAGCCTGGGGCGCATTGGCGAAGCGGCTGACCACGGTGTTGTCGTTGAAGCTCGAAAACACCTCGATCGGGTTCTCGATGTCCTTGTAGAACCCGGCGAGGCTGAACTTGCTGCCCGAGCCCCAGTAATATTCGACGCGGGCTTCGTAATTGGTCAGCTCGCTATCGACCAGCCCGGGGTTGCCGGTGAACTGGCGGTTGCTTTCCGGATCGTAATAGGTCTGCAGGATCAGCTCGCGGAACTGGGGGCGCGCGATGGTCTTGGACGCGTTGAAACGCGCCTGCAGGCTGTCGGCGATTTCCCATGTCAGCGTGGCTGCGGGCAGCCAGTAATCGTTGTTCAGCAGCGTGGCATTGGCCGATCCGCTGGGCAGGCCGTCAAGCCCGAGCGGCACGACCTGCTGCGTCGCGTCTTCGTAGCGCACACCCGCATCGAGCGAGACCCCGGCAAGCGGTTCGATCCGCGCCTGCGCATAGCCAGCCTTGATCTCGAGCCCGGCGGAGAAAGCCGGATCGGCGGCGGTGGTATCGATAATGGTGTAGGAGAACGGCCCGATCCCGCCGGCAGTCTGCGCTTCCGTATCGTAACCCAGCGCGATCAGCGCATCGCCCAGCAGATTGTCGGGGCGCAGCGCGCCGAACGCCAGCGGGTAATCGCCCGTCGTGCGAATGTCGAATTCGCGGCGCCGCGACAGGCGTTCGGTGTCGGTATAGGCGCCGCCCACCGTCACGCCGAGCCAGTTGGTCAGCTGGTAACTGACATCGAGACCGCCGTAATAGAGGTCTTCGGTCAGGTCGGAGAACGCCACCGTGGTGCGACCACGCTGCCCGCCGTTCTGCAGGTTGAGATAGATATCGTCGAACCCGCCCGAGGGATTGAGGTCGCGCGAATAGACGAATTCCCATTCGTTCGGCGCTTCGCGCTGCGTCTGGGCATAACCGCCGCGCAGGTCGATCGACAGGTCGCCGAATTCGAGTTCGCCGACAAACTGCGTGTCGAGCAGCTGGCGTTCGTACCAGCCGGTATTCTGGAACAGATCGTCATCGTCGTCGGTCAGGTCGGAAATCTGCGCCAGCGACGCGCGCTTGAGCGAATCGCGGATGTAGAGGTTCGTCAGGCGGAAGCGGTGCTCGCCCACTTCGAGCCCGAAACCGAGCATGGCATTGGCGAGGATTCGCTGGTCGGTCTGGAACTGGTTGCCCGTCTGGTCGAGGTCGAGATCGCCGTTCAGCGCGGCCTGCCGCGTGATGAAGCGATTGCGGTACTTGTTGCTGAGCGATGCAGTGGCGATCACGCCGAACCGGCCGTCGGAGAAGACATCGACGCTGGTGCCCGCGGTGATGCCGCCCGACCAGTTGACGGGCAGTTCGTCGGTGCTCTGCAGGAGGATCAGATTGGGATCGCCCAGTTCGGTCAGGATGGCCTGCTGGTCCACGCCGGGGTCGTTGAGCGACTGCCCGCTGTCGAGGAAGGATTGCAGGTTGGGGCCGGGGTCGCGGCGCCCATCGTCGAAGCCGAACCAGTCGTAATCGGACCCGTAATAGGTGTAGCCCGTGCCGAAGGTGGTTTCGGTGTCGCCCGAAATACCCGCGCTGACCTTGACGAAGCTCTCATCAGGCACCGCGCGGGTCGTCAGATTGATGACGCCGCCGCCGAATTCGCCGGGGAAGTTGGCCGAATAGGTCTTCTGCACCAGGCTCGAGGCGATGACGCTGGTGGGGAAGATGTCGAGCGGGACCACGCGGCTGAGCGGTTGCGGCGAGGGCAGCGGCAGGCCGTTGAGCAGCGCGAGCGAGTAGCGATCGCCGAGGCCGCGGACATAGACGAGGCCGTTGCCCACGGTCGACAGGCCGGTGACGCGGGTCAGCGCGCCGGCGATGTCGCCTTCGCCCGTCCGCGCAATGCTGGCGCTGTCGAGCACCGAGACGACCTGCGACGAGGCGCGAGTGACGTCCTGCCGGCGGCGACCGGTGACGACGATTGCGCCCCCGGGGACCGAAATATCGGTTTCCTCGAACGCTTCCTCCTGCGGCGTGTCGTCGATGCCCTCGGCCTGCTGCGCCATGATGGCGTCGGTGGCGGGATCTTCATCGGCGGGTACGCCTTCGGCGCCGGTGCTCGCTGCCTGGGCGAATGCGGCCCCGGCAGGGAAGGTGAGCGCGGTGGAGAGCAGGAGCAGCGCGGAAAGCTGCTTGCCGGTCGACATGGTTCGAGACCCCCTCATATTCAGGTCTTAAAAACTGTGCTGGAGCCCTGCGGAGGCGCCGATGCGAAATGCGAAACCGGCTGCGGGACGCACGGAATGCGCGCCCCGCAGCCGTCGATGCGGATCAGTAGACCGGGAGGCTGCTGCAGTCGGAGACCGCGGCATCGAAGGTCACCGTTGCCGAATTGCAGGTCCAGCCCTGGATCCAGGTGTCGTTGCCCGGATAGACCGCGCCGATGTTGGTGGGGGTCTGGAAGAACGACGAGATCGCGGTCGGATCGAACACGGCGACACCGTTCTCGTTGGTTCCGTTTACGAAGCCCATCGACAGCGTATTGGTGAAATTGGCATCGTTGTTCGAACCGGCGTTGAAGCGTGTTTCGATCTGCGCCGCGGTCACCCCGCCCGAACTGTCGCGGAAGTCCACCGAGCAATCGAGCACGAAGGAATTGAACACCACCGGGCCGGCTTCGTCGATCGCGCCATTGGCAGCGCGGTTCAGCGTTTCGGGATTGTCGATGCGCAGGCACGGCGTGGAGCCTTCATTGTCGACAAGGACCGAATTGACGATCGTGTAGTCGGCGAAACCGCGGATACGGATCGCCTGGTCGCCGGTGCCGCTGTTGGCGATGAAGGTGGCGTTCGAGATGCGCGTGTTCTGGCGCGGGGTGTCTTCTTCGAGCCCGTTCGACGAGTCGGCTTCGATGATCGTGTCGCCGACGCCGGGGCGCTGGATGGCGATCACGTTCTGCATGTCGACCTTTACGCCGGTGTCGGTGTCTAAGCTGTCGTCTTCGGCGCCGACCACGATCAGGTTGCGCAGGTTGAACTGGCCGCCGAAGAATTCGACGCCGTCATCCGAGCTGTTGTAGCTCATGATGTTGCTGAGCTGCGTGCCCGAACCGGTGCCTCCGGTGGTGAGCGCCTGCAGTTCGCTGTCGCCCGACAGGACGAAGCCCGAGTAGCGGATCTGGACGTAGCTCATGCTGCCCGAGCTGTCGGTCGGGGTCGCGCCGCCGAACAGGGCCGGCTGCGCGGCGCCTTCGACCTGGCGTTCGCAGGCGGTGGTGCCCGGGGTTGCGCCCGGGGCGATGCAATCGGTTACCGGAGCGCGGCCCGACAGGACGACGCCGCCCCACTGGCCCGAGGAATTGGCCGTGTTCAGCCCCTGCACATTGTCGCGGCTGGTGAAGATGATCGGACGCGCGGCAGTCCCGTTCGCATTGATCGTGTTGCCGCGGTTGACGTTCAGCCAGCCGGAGCCCGACGAGAACAGGATCACGCCTGGTTCGATCGTCAGTTCGACGTCGGTGTCCGCGCCGGTATCGGCAGCCCCGCCGTCGGTGCCGACATCGACGCGGCCGTCGATGCGGTAGAGCAGGCCTTCGATGTAGGGCAGGGTCGAAGAAGCGGTGAAGCGCGCGGGCAGAGTGCAGACGCGGTATTCGCCGGTGGGGCCGGTGATGGTGTTGCCATCGGTCAGGCCGACCGGGTCGGAAATGGTCGGGCAGCCCGCGGCCGGGGTCACCAGCGTCGACGTCGGGGTCGGCGTGGGGGTCGGCGTCGGGGCCGGGGTCGGGTTGTTGATGATCACGTCACCGCCGGTACCCGGCGAGACGATTTCGTCGGCGCCGCAGCTGGCAAGAGCCAGTGCAGAGCAGCCAAGGACGAGCGAACGATGGAAATTGGTCACGGGTAACGGTCCCCTCAAAAACCGGATGAATCGGATGCGAAATCTCGGATCGCGAATCCCCCGCTAGGGATCGTTCGTGACAGTTTTTGTCGAAAGATGACCGTTGTGTTGCAGAACCTCGGATCATTCCGGGCGGCCTGGCCGGAATGGCGGAAAACCGTTTCCATGGGGTCGGATTACGGTTTTATGACAAAGTTACAGATTTGTTGCAGTCGGCAGGGCCGGGGTTCAAACATGCACTCACAACATAAAAGGAGAGCTGTCATGGCGATCATTACCAGCGTTGCCCTCGTCCTTCTCGCGCAGGGCCCTGTTGCCACCGCGCAGGCCCCGGACACCGCGTTCGACGTCGGCTATGAAGAACTGGTGGCCAACGACAATGCCGCAGCGCGGCAGGCCATCGAGAATTGCGACGAACTGGCCGCGAACGATCCGGCACGCCTGATCAACCACGGTATCGCGCTCGCGCGGATGGGCAATTACGATGCGGCCCGCACCGAATTCGCTACCGCTGCGAACATGCGCAGCAGCGTCGAGCTCGAGACCGCCACTGGCGAATGGGTCGATTCCCGCCGGCTTGGCCGCAAGGCGCTGGCCATGCTCGAGCAGGGCGAATTCGCACGCTATTACGCGCTATCGCTCCGCTGATCTTCGCAACGGCCGAGCCGCAGGGCCCGCCTTCCACAGGGAGGCGGGCTTTTTCATGCGGTCACCGGATCCAGCCCTCACTCATTCGCCGCTTCGTCACGTTCTTGTCATGAAACGTGCCCAGACGCGGTGGGACGGAGGGTGCAATGATTCTCGCACGCTGGGCCTTGGCAATCGGATTGTCCTGCGCCGCGCTTCCCGCCCTTGATGCAAGGGCGGATGTCTTGGAGATTGATGCGGACGGTGCGCGCTGGGTAACCGGCGCAGGCCGCGCGCAACCGGCTGCGCCCGATGAATCGATGACCCTTGGCACGGCCGAGGTCCCGGGTGACATCGTCGTGCCCGACATCGCCGTGGCGGACCCGGTCCGCCACGCAAGGCTGGTGCCCCCGGACTACCAGGCCAAGGTCGCCGAACTCGCCGGACGCTTCGATCTCAGCCCGACTTTGATCGAGGCGCTGGTGTGGCAGGAAAGCCGCTGGCGCGCGAATGCAGTATCGCCGGTGGGCGCGCGCGGACTGGCACAGCTCATGCCCGGCACAGCGCGCGATCTGGGCGTCGACCCCGATGATCCCTTCGCCAATCTCGAAGGCGGCGCGCGCTACCTGCGCGAACAGCTCGACCGGTTCGACGGCGATCTCGAGAAGGCGCTTGCCGCCTACAATGCCGGGCCCGGGCGGGTGATCCGCGCCGGCGGTGTCCCGCGCATCCGCGAAACGCAGCTTTACGTGGCGGCCATCATGGGCCGCCTGTCCGATCATTCACGGGAGTAATCAATTGAGTCGCAAGTTCACCCTTCCGGCAGTTCTGGCCGCCTTCCTGACCCCCAGCGCTGCTTTCGCGCAGGCTGCCGATCCCGTGGGTTCGGGGCCGATCGTCGCCGCGCTCGGCTGGCTACAGGGCACGCTGCTCGGCAATGTCGCCACGGCGGTGGCAGTTATGGCGGTTGCCGCAGTCGGCTTCATGATGCTGACCGGCCGCCTCAACTGGCGTTTCGGGGCGACCGTGATCATCGGCGTGTTCATCCTGTTCGGCGCGGCATCCATCGTGGCCGGCATCCAGGGCGTGGCCGCGTGAGATGATCACGCTCGTGCGCCATCCCGTGCATCGTGCACTCACGCGGCCGCAGATGTTCGCGGGAGTGACATATAACTATTTCATCATCAACGGGATGGTGACGACCGAGGCCTTTCTGATCACCGGCAGCTGGCTGGCACTGCTGGTCTTCGCTGTCATGCACGGGATCGGATATTTCGCCTGCCTGCGCGAGCCGCGCATCTTCGACCTGTGGATCACCAAGGTATCGAAATGCCCGCGGGTGAAGAATTATCAGCGCTGGGGGTGCAATTCCTATGCCGCATAAGACCAAATGGATGGGCGCTGCCGCCTGGAGCGCGAAGGAAACGCGGGCCGGCGACCGGCTGCCCTATCTCCGGCTGATCGACGAAAGCACGCTGCTGCTGCGCGACGGTTCTGTCATGACCGCGATCCAGGTTCCCGGGCTGCTGTTCGAAACCGAGGACAGCGAAGCGCTCAACGCGCATGCGGCCACGCGCGAAGTGGTTCTGCGCTCGACACTCGATGCTCGGTTCGTGCTGTACCACCACGTTATCCGCCGCCGCGTATCGGTCGATCTCGAAGCCGAATTTCCCGATCCGATCAGCCGGCATATCGATGCATGCTGGCGCGACCGGCTGGGTTCGGGCCAGCTGTTCGTCAACGACCAGTTCATCACGCTGATCCGTCGTCCCGCGCGGGGCAAGGCGGGCCTGGTCGAACGGGTCGGCAGGAAATTCCGCCGGCAGGACGGCGACCGGCTCGAACCCGATCCCAAGGACCTGCGCTCGCTGCGCGCGGCTTCGCAGGGACTCGTCGCAGCGCTGAGCGCATATGGGGCGACCCCGCTGGGCGAATACACGGGCCCGCAGGGCAGCACCAATTCGGAAATGCTCGAACTGCTGAGCGCGCTCTACAATGGCGAAATGCGCCCGGTGCGCAAGCCAGCCGACGATGTCGATATCGGCCATATGCTGCCCTATCGCCGCGTGAGTTTCGGGCTCGATGCAATCGAAACGCGCGGCTCGGGTGCACCCGAATTCGCGGCAATGCTCGGGATGAAGGACTATCCCGAAGCGACTTCTCCGGGCCTGCTCGACAGCCTGCTGCGGCTGCCGTTCGAAATGGTGGTCAGCGAAAGCTATGCCCCGACCGAGCGACAGACCGCGCGCGAGCGGATGGACCTGGCAATCCGCCGGCTCAAATCGGCGGACGAGGAAGCCGCTGCCGAACGCGCGGACATGCTGGCGGCGCGCGATGCGCTGGGCAATGGCGCGGTCGGCTTTGGCGACCATCACCTGACCGTCATGGTCCGCGAGCGGCAGCTCGGCCAGCTCGATGACGCCATGGCCGCCTGCGCTGCCGCGCTGGCGGATACCGGCGCGATCGCAGTACGCGAGGATACCAATCTCGAACCCGCCTTCTGGGGACAGTTCCCGGGCAACGAGGCCTATCTCGTAAGGCGCGCGCTGATCTCGAGCGCGAACATGGCGAGTTTCGGGAGCTTGCACGGCTTCGCGCTGGGGCAAGCCCAGGGCAATCACTGGGGCGAGGCGGTGACGCTGCTCGAAACCACCAGCGCGACACCGTTCTTCTTCAATTTCCACCATGGCGACTTGGGCAATTTCTCGGTCATCGGACCCTCGGGTTCGGGCAAGACGGTGGTGATGAACTTCCTCGCCGCGCAGGCGCAGAAATTCAGCCCGCGCACGATCCTGTTCGACAAGGATCGCGGCGCGGAACTGTTCGTGCGCGGCATTGGCGGACGCTACGACAGCATCCGCTCGGGCGAACCGACGGGGTTCAATCCGCTGGCGCTGCCCGACACGCCTGGCAACCGGGCCTTCCTGCGTGACTGGCTGGGCGTGCTGCTCAAGGCCCAGGGCCCCGAAGAGGAGCAGACCATCGCGGCGGCGGTCGATGCCGCCTATGCCAACGATGCTTCGCTGCGCCGCCTGCGGCATTTCAGGGAACTGCTGTCGGGCACGCGGCGTCCGCAACCGGGCGATCTGGCCGACCGGCTGGGCGCATGGATCGGCGCGGGTGAGAGGTCAGGGGGCGAACATGCCTGGCTGTTCGACAATGCCGAGGACCGGCTCGATCTTGGCGCGCGCGTCCTCGGTTTCGACATGACCGCGCTGCTGGAAAACCCGCGGCTGCGCACGCCCACCATGATGTATCTCTTCCACCGGATCGAGGAACGGCTCGACGGCAAGCCGACCATGATCCTGATCGACGAGGGCTGGAAGGCGCTCGACGACGAAGTCTTCGCTGCGCGCATTCGGGACTGGCTCAAGACCTTGCGCAAACGCAACGCGCTGGTCGGTTTCGCTACGCAATCCGCGCGCGATGCGCTTGAAAGCCGCATTTCGACGGCGCTGGTCGAACAGACCGCCACCATGGTGTTCATGCCCAACAGCCGCGCGCGGCCCGAAGACTATTGCGATGGTTTCGGACTTACCGAGCACGAACTCGCCTTGATCCGCACGCTGCCTGCGCACAGCCGCTGCTTCCTCGTGCGGCAGCCCGATGCCAGCGTGGTGGTGCGGCTCGACCTGTCGGGCGCGCCCGAAGTGCTGACGCTGCTGTCGGGACGGGAAAGCTCAGTCCGCCGGCTCGACCTGTTGCGCGAAGCGCTGGGCGACGCGCCGAGCGAGTGGTTCCCCGCCTTGACCGGAACCCGGTGGCCGGGCGGCGCCAATGATGAAGGGGAGGCCGGGGTCGAGGCCCTGCGCCTCGCGGCCGAGTGAGCGTGAACTGCCAGCAAGCCGCCGATCAGGTCGGCAATGGCGTCGCCGCGGCGCTGCGCGGGGTCGACTGCATCGCGGGCGAAGCCAGTGCGGCCGCCTTCGGCCGGCTGTTCGCTCCCGGGGGATCGCTCGGCACGGTGCTCACGCTCGTCCTGACGCTTTTCATCGTGCTTTTCGCGTTCGCGCTGCTGACCGGACGCACCAATATCGGCGTGCGCAGCCTCGTCCCGCGCATGATGACGCTGGGGCTGGTGCTGACCTTCGCCACCAGCTGGCTCGCCTATCAGAGCGTGGTGTGGAACCTCGCGGTTGCCACTCCCGATTACCTTGCCGGGGTTCTCAGCGGGACACGGGGCTCTGCCACCGATCTCTTCGCGCAGAAGATCGATGTCGTGTTCCTCGCGGTGCAGGAAGCCAGCGCGGGCGCGCAGGATATCTCGACCTTTTCGCCTGCCGGGATGATGTGGTTCGGCGCGCTGCTGTTCATGCTCGGAACCGTGGGGCTGCTGGTAACCACCAAGATCGCCCTGGGCGTGCTGGTCGCGCTGGGTCCGCTGTTCGTGGTCATGGCGCTGTTCAACGGCACGCGGGGCCTGTTCACCGGGTGGGTCAAGGGCTTGACGCTGTGCGCGCTTGCACCGCTGTTCGCGGTGCTGGGTGGCAGCGTGATGCTCGAACTCGCCGTGCCGATCCTCGGTGCGCTGACCGCCACCCCCGGGCAGGTCGATCCGCAGGTCGGAATGGCCTTCTTCATGATCGGCGCGGTGCATGTCGCGCTGATGGTGCTCGTGCTCAAGGTAGCGGGCGCGATGGTGGCTGGCTGGAGCGTGTTCGGCCTGGCGAGCGAGCGCGAGGAACAGTCCGCGCCTGCCGCGGCGCCGCAGCAGGCCGCGCCTGCGGCTGCTCTCGCGCAGGCGCAGGCCGCAAGCCAAGCGAGTTCGCAGGCCCGCCGGATCGATGTTTCCGCGATCCCTGCCGCCTATGCCGCGAATGACAGTGGCGGCTCTGGCGGAAGCGGCGGTTCGCGCACGGTGAAGGTCTATGCGACCTCTTCCGGCTCTGCCCCATCATCCCCCACCAGTTCCGCCCGTGTGCGCGGTTCCGGCATCGGAAGCCGGTTCAAGTCCGCCGCGCCGAAGGCTCTTGATCGATCCATGGAGAAAACCGCATGATCCGCGCGCTTATTTCCGCGCTCGCTCTCGCGCTGATGGCCAGCCCAGCCGCCGCGCAGGATGCTCGCCTCGTCGAAGTGCTGTACGACGAAGCCAAGGTGGTGCGTATCGATGGCCGCATCGCGGTCCAGGCGAGCATCATGTTTGGCGACGACGAGGTGATCGAGAATGTCGCCATCGGTGACAGCGCGACCTGGCAGGTGACGCCCAACAAACGCGCGAATATCCTGTTCGTCAAACCGCTCGAGCCGCGCGCCGCGACCAATCTGACGGTCGTCACCAGCAAGCGGACCTATCTGTTCGACCTCGTCGCCAGCCCGTCGGCCAAGCCGCTCTATCTGATGCGCTTCGCCTATCCGGACGAGCCGGAGGAAGAGCTGGTAGAGGTGGCCGAAGCGCCCAACGCAGTGGAGCGGCAGGCCGCGGGCGATCCCTATGCAGTGGTCGATCCGGCGGATCTCAATTTCGCGTGGAATGCATCCGGCGATCCCGAACTGCTGCCCGAGAACACCTATGACGACGGGACTGCCACTTTCCTGACTTGGCCGGGCGGCAGGGAGGTCCCCGCAATCCTGGTGACCAATAGCGAAGGCGTCGAGGGGCCGGTCAATTTCACCGTGCGGGGCGATACGATCGTGGTCGACGGTGTGCCGCGCAGCATCGTTCTGCGTTCGGGCGAAGACAGCGCCGAACTGGTCAACACCGGCCCCCAGCGGCCCGCGAACAGCGCGGGTGCCAGCCCCGCTTTCGCCGCGAGAAGGAAGTAACCCATGCGTCTTGCCATGCGCCTGCCCGAGAAGAAGCCCGGCGATAGCGGGGTCGCCAACGATATCGATCCGCGCGAGGGCTGCGATGCCGAGGTCATCGACCTTGCCCAGCGCAACGCCTTTCCCGTGGTTGCACGTCCGGCGGGCAAGTCCGATGCGCTTGGCCTGGTGGCGGGGATCGCAATCGTCGCGGGGCTCGGCCTTGTGACCATGTGGAGCATGAATTCCGCGCGCATCGCGCCGAGCGAGGGGATAGGCGGTGGCCAGCAGGCACCGGTCGAAGCCGCTTCCGCCGTGCCGCCGCAAGCGGCCCCGGCGCCGATCGCGCCGCAGGTTGCCGCCGCGCCCATCGCCCGGCCCGATCCCGCGCCGCAGCCCGTGCTGTCGGCGCAGCCGCAGCCGGGACTTGCCGCCAATCCTTATGCCAGCCCCACCGTGGTGTTCGATGCCGGCAACGCGCCCGCTACTTTGGCGCTGGGCGAGGCAAGCGCGGCCAGCGAAACGGCCGGAAACGGAGCTTCAGGCAACGGCGCCAGCGATTTCGCCAGCCGGATCGGCGGTGTGGGCGGGGCGCCGGCGCAGGCCAAGGCGATGGGCAATCCCACCACCACGGTGACGCAGGGCACGCTGATCCCGGCGATCCTCGAAACGGCGATCGACACCAATGTCCCGGGCTATGTCCGTGCCGTGGTAAGCCAGGACGTACGCAGTTTCGACGGGACCAAGGTTCTCGTCCCGCGTTCGAGCCGTTTGATCGGTCAGTACCAGTCGGGCCTGCAGAACGGCCAGAAGCGCGCCTACGTCATCTGGACCCGGCTGATCCGTCCCGACGGGGCTTCTGTCAACCTGGCTTCGCCTGCGATCGGTTTCGACGGGACCACGGGTCTTGCGGGCAAGGTTTCGGGTGACGGTTTCTTCAGGCGGTTCGGTTCGGCCCTGCTGCTGTCGGTCGTCGGCGGCGTCGGCTCGCTCGCCACCGGCGGTGCGGCAGGCGTGCTGATCGGCGGGGCCAGTTCCTCGGCCGCGGCCACTGCAGCCCAGCAGGACGGCCAGCGCGGGCCGACCGTGCGGGTGCGACAGGGCGAACCGATCCGCATCTTTACCGCGCGCGATCTCGATTTCTCTTCGGTCAGCTGATCCGGAAGCCCTGCCGTGAGCGCCGACATCCACCCCTTCCAACCCGACGGACAGCCTGAAGCGGATGCCCCGCCGGTCGATCTGCACGGCGAACGCAGCGTCTATCTCGACGCCTATCTCGCGCCATTCCGCGAGTGGCTCGAATGCGACACGGTGACCGAGATCCTGGTCAACAGGCCGGGCGAGGTCTGGGTCGAGGATGCGTCGCGGGCCGGCATGCACAAGGTGGTGCGGCCTGAAATCGACGACCGGCTTATCCAGCGGCTGGCCGAACAGGTCGCGCGGGTCAGCCACCAGGGCATCAACCGCGAGCACCCGCTGCTCGGCGCGACGCTGCCCGGCGGCGCGCGCGTCCAGTTCTGTGGTCCGCCCGCGGCGCGCAAGCACTGGGCCATGGCGATCCGCCGCCACCGCCGGCTCGACCTGCCGCTCGATGCCTATGACACCGGTCCGCTGAGGCCGCAGGGGCGGGACGCCATGCCCGATACGCAGGCGCAGCCGATCGCTTTTCTGCGCGAGGCGATCCGCCAGCGGCGCACCATCCTCGTCTCGGGTGGGACAAGCACCGGCAAGACGACGTTCCTTAACGCCATGCTCGGCGAAATCCCGCGTCACGAACGCGTCGTGCTGGTCGAGGATACGCCCGAGCTCAGGTTGCCCGGCGAAAACGGCGTCGGGCTGGTCGCGGTCAAGGGCGAACTGGGCGAAGCCAAGGTCACCGCCAACGAATTGCTGCAGGCCGCGCTGCGCTTGCGCCCCGACCGGATCGTGCTGGGCGAACTGCGCGGCGCCGAAAGCGTCAGCTTCCTGCGCGCGATCAACACCGGCCATCCGGGCAGCTTCTCCACCGTCCACGCCAACTCGCTGCGGGGCGCGCTCGAGCAATTGTCCCTGATGGTCATGCAGACGGGAATCGGGCTGACGCGGAGCGATACCATCGCCTATGCGGCCAGCGTGATCGACGTGTTCGTTCAGCTTGGACGCGATGAATCGGGCAGGCGCGGCATTATCGAACTGGCCGAAAGCCATACTCTCGTCTGACAGCGGTATTTTTGTACACACCCTGCGCAGCGTCGGGTGCCGTAGCGTCAATGATCGCTCGCCTAGCGTCCCTAAAACAACACTCGCCAAAATTCGCCGTCCTTTTGCGCAACAATCATGCGCCCATGCTTGCGTGCATACGAATGTGTGTTAGCAATACGCCATAAGCCGCAAAGACGGCACATGGAGAGGAGAGGGTTAATGAGGGTAAGGGCTTCCCTGCTCGCGGGTATCTGCGCGAGCGCTATTTCGTTCCCGGCATTTGCGCAGGACGCTGCCGAGGATGGCTTCGATGATCCGCGGTTCGATAACAACGTTATCATCGTTACCGCGCAGCGTCAGAACCAGTCGCTGCAGGAAGTGCCGATTGCAGTCAGCGCGTTCGACAGCGAGGCGCTCGAGGCGCAGCAGATCGAAAACGCCAGCGATCTCCAGCTTACGCTGCCCAATGTCTCCTTCACCAAGTCGAACTTCACCAGCGCGAGTTTCACGATCCGCGGGATCGGCGACCTTTGCGTGGGCGTGACTTGCGATAGCGCGACTGCGATCCATACCAACGGTTCGCCGCTGTTCGGCACGCGCCTCTTCGAAACCGAATATTTCGATCTCGAGCGCGTCGAAGTCCTGCGCGGACCGCAGGGCACGCTGTTCGGTCGCAATGCGACTTCGGGCGTGGTTAATGTAGTGACCGCCAAGCCCGAACTGGGTACTTTCGGGGCCGCTGCCGAATTCGAATACGGCAATTACAACAGCATCAAGGCCAAGGGCATGGTGAATGTGCCGCTCGGCGACACGCTGGCCTTCCGCGCGGCCGGGTTCTATCTCAATCGCGACGGGTTCACCGACAACCTCTACGACAACTCCGATATCGACGGACGCGACATGTATGCAGTGCGCGGGTCGCTGCGCTTCGAGCCCACCGCCGACACCACGCTCGACCTCATGGCGTTCTACTTCCGCGAGAACGACGACCGGTTGCGGATCCAGAAGCAGGCCTGCCAGCGCGATCCCACCGGTGTGCTGGGCTGCCTTAACAACCGCCGCGACTTCGACAGCACCAATGCCAATTCGACGCTTGGTTCGGTCCTATCTTCGGTAGAACTGTTCCGCATCCAGGGCATCCCCGAGGCGCTGGCCCTGGGCAGCGTCTATGGCCCCGACGGATACGCCAATTTCGACGAGCCCAACGACGTGCGCACGGTCAACACCGCGTTCACGCCCGAATACTTCGCCGACGAACTGCAGTTGCAGGCCCATCTCGATCAGCGGATCGGGCCCATGAACCTGTCGCTTACGGGGATATATCAGGAAACCTCGGTCGATTCCCGCCAGGACTACAACCTCGGCATCCTCGATCGCAGCGGTTATGCCGGCGCCCTGAACACGCTGGCTTTCTTCGCGGCGAACGGCATTCCCACGGGCGTACCGGCCCAGCCCTTCGTTCCGGGGTCGAACGCCTATTTCGCGCCGATCGCGAACGCGCTGATCCCGAACGGGCCCAACGGCGTGCTGTGCACATCGGATAACGATGCGGGCAATCTGGGGGCGTTCGAGGGCAATTCGATCTGCGCCGATGTTCCGCTGGCCTTCGACCGGTCGAGCCAGGAGCAGACCTCGTGGTCGGGCGAGGCGATCCTCTCCAGCGATTTCGACGGACCGTTCAACTTTCTGCTGGGTGGCATCTACGCCGAATCCGAAGTCGGCGAGAACAGCTATTACGTCAACAACTTCGGGCTGGACTACGCCAGCGCGATCCTCGGGACATTCTCGGCATTCGGGGCAGGGGCACCGCCATCCTACCTCGCGACGTCGATGTACCGGAACAACACGACCGACTTCAAACTGGAAAGCTTCGGCATCTTCGGCGAAGTCTATGTCGACATCACCGACCGGCTCCAGTTCACGGGCGGCATTCGCTACAATGACGACAGCAAGAGCGTTGCCGCGCGGACGACCTACGCAAGCTTCCTCAATCCCTTCGGCAATGGCGAACCGTTCACGTCGCCATTCGTCGGAAGCTTCGATGCGGACGCCGGGACACCGGGGAACCAGTTGTTGCAGCAACGCGAAGTCAGTTTCGACGCGATTACCGGGCGCGCGGTCCTCGACTTCGCGATCTCGCCCGACAACAATCTCTATTTCTCCTATTCGCGCGGCTACAAGTCGGGCGGGATCAACCCGCCGCTGTCACCGGTCTTCGCAGTTTCCGAAAGCTTCGATTCGGAGAAGATCGACGCTTTCGAAATCGGTTCGAAGAACAGTTTCCTCAACGGTGCGGCTCAGGTGAACCTCACGGGGTTCTACTACAAGTACAAGGGCTTGCAGCTTAGCCGCATCGTTGCTCGGACTTCGGTCAACGACACGATCGATGCCAATATCTGGGGCGTCGAGCTCGAGACCATCCTGCGGCCCAGCTACAACTGGATGGTCAACATGAACGTCAGCTACCTCAATGCGAAGGTGGCAGGCGACCAGTTCTTCAGCAATCCGCGCGATCCGGGCGGCGGCGATCCCGACGCCGTGATCATCAAGGACTTGTCGAACGGCTCGCTGTGCGCGGTGACCGGCGCGGGGGCCAACGCTTTCGTCGGGGCGGTGAACGCCGGACTGGGACTGCAGGGCCCGGCCGCCTTCCCCGCCGACGGGGGGATTGCCTCGACCGGTGCGTTCAGCATCTGCAGCGTGCTCGACGCGCAGACCGCCAACCCGGCTTTCGCAGCTCTGGGTCCGATCGACGTGCTGAGCCCGGGCGTGGAGGTGAACCTGAGGGGCAATCGCCTGCCTCAGGCGCCTGAATACAAGGCTTCGGTGGGCGTGCAGTACACTGCCGATTTCGACAATGGCATGTCGCTCGTCCCGCGGTTCGATCTGGCCTATACGGGCGAACAATACGGCAATGTGTTCAACGGCAACGTCAACCGGATCGAACCGTTCGTCCAGGCGAACGCCTCGATCACGCTGAACGGGAACGACAACCGCTGGTTCGTACGCGGTTTCGTGCAGAACATCTTTGACAGCGACTCGGTAACGGGCCTTTATGTCACCGATGCTTCGTCGGGCAATTTCACTAACATTTTCACGCTTGATCCGCGGCGTTACGGCATCGCGATCGGGGCGAAGTTCTAAGCTACCCGCAAGAGCGGGGGGAGAGGGAAGGGGCGGCCTGCGGGTCGCCCCTTTTTCGTGAAGGTCCCGGCCTCCCGCCGTGTTCAGCGCTTGCTGGATGCAAAAGGCGAGAAGTCGGTATCGGTGTCGAACAGCTCGACCCCTTCGGCGCGTTTGAGCGCGCCGACCGCGGCATAGGTGACCGGGGTCAGCAGCGCCTCCCACAGCGTCTTGATCGCCCATTGCGACAGCACGACCTGCCACAACAGCTCGACCGGCCATCCGGCCAGGCCCCAGAAGGCCAGCGGGTAGAAGATCAGGCTGTCGAGACCCTGGCCGATCACCGTCGACCCGATCGTGCGCATCCACAGATGGCGCCCCTGCGTCCACACCTTCATCTTGGCGAGGACATAGCTGTTGGCGAATTCACCAGCCCAGAAGGCGACCATCGACGCCAGCACGATGCGCCACGAATTGCCGAACACGAACTCGTAGGCTTCCTGTCCGGGCCAGCCCTCCGCCGGCGGCAACTGCACCACGACCCACGCCATGAAAGCCATGAAGAGCAATGCGGCAAAGCCCGTCCAGATGACCCGCCGTGCACGGGCATAGCCGTATACTTCGGTCAGGATGTCACCGATGATGTAGCTGACCGGGAAGAACAGCACCCCGGCGCCGAACGACCATTCACCGATGACCGGCAGTATGACATAGCTCGGTTTCGATGCGCCGATCAGGTTCGACAGCAACAGGATGGTGACGAAGGCCGCCATCACCAGATCGTAATAGCGAAAATGCGGTGCGGGCGTATTCGTCGGAGCGTTTTCCATCGCAAACACGGTTAGTGCCGATTGGCCAGCCGCGAAAGGCACGTTATGGCAGCCCCGGAGCGCGCCCGTAGTTCAACTGGATAGAGCACGAGCCTTCTAAGCTTGGAGTTGCAGGTTCGAGTCCTGCCGGGCGCGCCAATTTCCCGAGAGGGAGACCTTGCGCCGTTCTTGCAGGATGGCGCTTGCGGCCGGATCGCAATCGATCTCCCGTCTATCCACTTACCGGGTCCCCTGCGCTTCAGGACGGTGGGGTTTCGCAACCTGCCAGGCATGGCCGCAGCATTTCGAGCAGCTGGCGGGTTTCCTGCTGGTCTACGGATTGCAGGAGGCGGCGTTCATCGACCCGGCACCGTTCGCCGAGGTCGGCTTCGCCGAAATAGGCGGCCACCCCGGTGACCTGGTGGAGAAGCTCGGCAATTTCCTGCTTCTGCTCAGCATCGATAGAGTGGCTGGCAAGAGCGGCATCGACCGCGTCCAGGCTGGCTTGTCGGCGTTGTTCAAACAGGGCGCGCAGTTCGGGATCCGTTTCCTCTTCGATCGGGTCATCCACGGGCGGCCTACCTTTCATCGCCGGTTTCCTCCGTCATGCGCCTCCCGAGCGCTATTATCCCACCCGCGCGCTTGCCGGGCCGCGCACCGCAAAGTCTGCCTGCAAGTCTGCGGCTTGGCAACGGCCGATCACCCCGCTTGCCGGAGTGCCCGCGCGCGGCTGATCGCTCAGGTGTCGAACCAGTGCCGCAGTTCGTCGAGAGCGCGACCGATATTCGCGTCGTCGGCGGCAAGCTTCAGATCCCGTTCGATCCGGCCTGCAAGCTGGCCGAGTTCTTCGTCACCGAAGTATTTGGCGATGCCGGCCATGACGTGGAGCTTGTCGCGCAGCAGGTCGCATTGCGCGGAACCAAGCATGTCCTCGCCCTCGAGCGCGGCAAGCTGGTTACGCAGTTCGAGCTTGCGCTGTTCGTACATGTTCCGGGCATCGTCCACATCCACCGAAAGGTCGGTTTCCGCCAACTCGCCGGATCCCGGCGCCGGTTTGGTGAGCCATTGTTCGAGACAGGGGCCAAGCCGTTCGGCCGAGATCGGCTTGGCGACATGGTCCTGCATGCCGGCTTCCATGCACAATTCGATATCGTCGGCATAGGCATTCGCGGTAACCGCGATGATCGGCAGTTCGCGCGGACCGACGCCATTCGCGCGGAGCGCGCGTGACGCTTCGAGCCCGTCCATGACCGGCATCTGCATGTCCATCAGCACGGCATCGAACGGTTGGCCCTGCGCCTTCGCCTCCATGACCTGCTGGACCGCCTGCTGACCGTCGTCGGCGACCTGCGTTTCCACTCCCAGGCGCGAGAGCATCGCGACGATGAGCTTCTGGTTGATTTCCGCGTCCTCCGCGAGCAGCACCCGCCGCCCGGCCAGCGCCGTGCGGTAGCTCGATGCCGAGTTGTCCTGTTTGGCGGCGGACTTCTGCGCAGGGCATTTCACCAAGGGCAAGACAAGTTCGAAAGTCGACCCCTTGCCCGGCGTGCTCTCGGCGGTCAGCCGGCCGTCCATAAGTTCGGCGAGTTGGCGCGCAATCGCCAGGCCGAGCCCCGTGCCACCGCCCGAAGCGCTGGCCTTGCCCTTGCCGAAATTATCGAGCTGCGCGAATTCCTCGAAGATGTAGGCAAGCTGGTCGGGCGGCACGCCGATACCGGTATCGATCACCCGGAACACGATCTTGCCGTCTTTTTCGCAGGCCTCCACGCGCACCGATCCGCGCTCGGTGAACTTGATTGCATTGCCGACGAGGTTGAGGACGATCTGGCGGATGCGCAACTTGTCGCCAATGCCTTCGGGCATGTCCGGGGGGACATCAATGTCGAGCCTGATACCCTTGGCCTTGGCATTGGGTTCGAACAAGCGCGCGCTGCTGCGTACGATATGCCCGAAATTCACCGGTTCGCGGGTCAATTGCATCCGGCCGGCCTCGATCTTCGACAGGTCGAGCAATTCGTTCAGCAGGCGCAGCATGGCCTTGCCCGAATCCGAAATCATCCGCGCATATTCGTGGTGCTCTTTCTCGAGCTCGCTTTCGAGAAGCAGATCGGCGAACCCGATCACGCCGTTCATCGGCGTGCGGATTTCATGGCTCATATTGGCCAGGAAATGTGCCTTGGCCTGCGAAGCACGCTCGGCAATGTCGCGCGACTGGCGGAGTTGCTCTTCGGCCTCCACCGTTTCGGTGATATCCTTGAAAATGCCGAATACCGTGACGACTTCCCCCGTGGGCGCGGTTTCGGCGTTGCCCAGGCTGGCCACATGGCGCAGCTCACCGTCGGGGCGCACGATACGGGCTTGGAATTCGAAATTGGCCCCTTCGGAAAACGCCTTGTCGACCATTTCCGAAACCCGCGCGCGATCTTCTTCACAGTAGAAGTCGAGACCGGAAGCCACGTCGGGGACGAAGTCCTTGTCCACGCCATGGATGCGATAGACCTGATCGGACCAGAACAGCGTGCCTTCCTGCACGTCGACCCGCCAGTGTCCGATATTGGCGCTCTCCTCTGCCATCTGGAGCAGGCGGTTGTTTTCGCGCAATTGCGCATTGCGCTCGCTGTCGCGCAATTTCTGGCGTCGCCGTCCCCCTATATCGCGCACGACGCCAACGAAATCGCGTATCTCGCCATCGTCGTGCCAGCGCGTCGTCATATGCGCTTCGAGCCACACGTAATGGCCATCGGCATGCTTGTGGCGGTAAGTGGTCAGCGTCGACGAAACCTCGCCTCTGAACAGCTTTTCGCTGGCTTCCATGGTGAGGGCGCGGTCATCGGGATGGATGGCGTTGATTGGCGAGAGGCCGATCATTTCCTCGGGCGTAAAGCCCAGCAGCCATTTGCATGATGGGCTGACATAGCGGCGGACCCGATCGGCCCCGATAGCCACAATCATGTCGGGCAGACCCTCGACGACTTCCTCGATCGTGGGGGCGACAGGCGCTGTCTTGCCGGGCAGACCAGCGACGGCTTCGGTCTTGCCACGGTTGCTGCTGCGTGCGGTACGCCACAGCGCCAGCAGCACGACCGAGACGGCACCGAGAGCGAAGCCGAGCAGACCCGATTGCAAATCCATGCTCATGTCTACGACGCCCGACCCCGAGTTATGCGCACTATTGCTCCTGCGGTATGCAAGATAGCGGCTGTTGGCACAATCCCGCCGGAAAGAACCGAAAAGGCCGTCGAGAAATGGCGGGCACTATCAACAGGCTGTACATGGCGGGCGCTTAAAAAAGCTTTGGGCCGCAATGTGGGAAACCCTGATGTTTCCGCATAAAAGCGCTCTGGCCAGACGGATCGCAGTACGGATCGCCAGCCCGGGGGCCTGGTCGATCCGGCGAGATTAGCCCCGCGCCGCATTCTCCAGCGGTTCACCGGTGACCGGATAGCCGAAATCCTCACCTATATGCAGCCATGACCGGCCATCGGTATCGTCGATGAAGGGGGTAATGGTGCGCACGGGGATGGCTTCCGCCTGCGCGCGCGCGGCCGCGAAACTGTCGAACATCGCCAGCCGTTCGAGATTGCGCCGGGTCGGAAAGATCACCTTGATGTCACCCTGTTCGGCAGCGTCGAGCGCACCTTGGGCGCTGATCCAGAACAGATGCGTGTTTTCCGACAGGTCAGCTTCGATCTCGACCGCCCCGGTGCCCAAATCGGCCAGATAGAAACGCGTATCGTAGACACGCGGGATCCGTTCGTTCTTGGGAAACCAACGCGCAAACGGCACCAGCTGGGCCAGATCAAGTTCCCAGTTGAAATGTTCGAGCACGGGGGCAAGCTCACCGGTTTGCTGAAGGAACCGGCGTGCGGCACGCGCTTTGTCGGCATCGATTTCGCCTGCAAGCCCGATCGCGAGACCCGTCTCCTCCAGCGTTTCGCGAACCACTGCGACCTGGTGGGCCGCCTCTTCGGGATCGAGCGGTCCGCCGATCCGCGCGCCGAGATCGAAATCGGCGGGATCGACCCGGCCGCCCGGGAACACCGCCATGCCGCCGGCGAAGACCATTTCGCGCGAACGGATCGTCATTAGGATTTCCGGCGGGCCGCCGGCCGGCGCATTGCGGAATATGACGACGGTGGCAGCGGGAATGCCTTCGGGCCCGGCTTGTGGTTGTTCGCTCATGCTCATGTTGTGGCGGGGGGAGGGGGGAATGCCAAGCGCAAAGGTAAACGGCGCCTGTCGGGCTATTTTACACTAAGCATCGCGGGAAAAATCGCGTTTACCATTGAGGTGCGCCGGATCGCACCGTTGCATGGAGTTTGGCACGGGGGATGCATATCGATGGGTATCATGTTCGGTCTTCAACGGAATGCTCCCCCCAGCATCCGGACGAACAAAAGGCCCGCCCGGTTCTCCGCCCGGCGGGCCTTACCCGTTCTGGGAGGATACGGCGCGCGTGACGCCGTATCGCAAAATCATCAGGACGCCTTCGCGACCTGCTTCTCGTCGAGCATCTGCTGGAGTTCGCCGGCTTCGAACATCTCCATCATGATGTCGCTGCCGCCCACGAATTCGCCCTTTACATAAAGCTGCGGGATCGTCGGCCAGTCCGAATAGGCCTTGATACCCTGGCGGATCTCCATGTCCTGCAGCACGTCGACGCTGTCATAGGCGACACCGCAGTGATCGAGAATGGCCACCGCGCGGCTGGAAAAGCCGCACTGCGGGAAGAGCGGCGTGCCCTTCATGAAAAGCGTGACGTCGTTGGCGCCAACGATGTCGGCGATGCGCTGGTTGGTGTCGGACATCGGCCCGTCCTTTGTATGAATCTGGTGGTCGGAATCAGGTGGGGGCTTGGGTGGTGAGTTGCAAGGCGTGCAGTTCGCCGCCCATGCGCCCGCCCAGCGCGTCATACACCAGCTTGTGCTGCTTGACGCGTGTCAGCCCCGCAAATTGGGGCGCCGTGACCTTGGCCGCCCAGTGGTCGTTATCGCCCGCAAGGTCGCGCATCTCGACGCTGGCACCGGGCAGGGCTTCCTCGATCAACGCGACGATGTCGTCGGCAGCCATCGGCATCCGATCAGGCCCCGTCGCTCATGAACTGGCGCCGCGCTTCGACAGCGCATTCTTCCAGCTTGGTGCGGATATCGGACTCGCTGACGTCGCAGTCGGCCGCGGTCAAATCGCCCAGCAGCTTGCGGATCACGTCTTCGTCGCCCGCTTCCTCGAAATCGGCCTGCACGACCGCTTTCTTGTAAGCGTCGGTTTCCTCGTCGGTCAGGCCCATCAGGCCTGCCGCCCATTCGCCGACCAGGCGGTTGCGCCGGGCGGCGATCTTGAAGGCGTTTTCCTCGTCAAAGGCGAACTTGGCTTCCTCGCCGCGCTCGCGATCCTTGAAATCGGTCATGATGGTCCTCTCGGGATGGAATCTTGGGGGCCGGAATAGGCCCGGCCCCGCAAGCCCGCAAGGGCGCTTGTGTGATCCTCCCGCGCGAGCGGCTATTCCATTGTGACCACGAGCTTGCCGATCGCGCCGCGGTTTTCGAGCTTGGCGATGGCCTCATGCGCGCGTTCGATCGGATAGGTTTCGCTGACCAGGGGATTGATCTTGCCCGCCTTCCACAGGTCGAACAGTTCCTCGATATTGCGCTGATTGCGCTCGGGCTCGCGCGCGGTGAAGGCGCCCCAGAACACGCCGCGGATGTCGCAGCTCTTGAGCAGGGTGAGGTTGAGCGGCATCTTGGCGATCCCGGCGGGGAAACCGATCACGAGGAAACGGCCTTCCCAGGCGATCGCACGCAGTGCGGGTTCGGAATAATCGCCGCCGACGATGTCATAGACGATATCCGCGCCATTGGGGCCGACGGCGGCCTTGAAGTCGCTCGCCAGTTGCTTGGAGGTATCCTTGTCGAATGGCGCGCGCGGATAGATGACCACTTCGTCGGCGCCGTGCTGCCTGGCGACTGCGCCCTTTTCCTCGGTCGAAACCGCGGCCACGACGCGGCAGCCATAGGCCTTCGCCAGTTCGACCGCCGACAGGCCGACACCGCCCGCTGCGCCGAGCACGAGGACGGTTTCACCCTCCTTGATATCGCCGCGGTCCTTCAGGCCGTGGATCGTGGTGCCATAGGTCATCAGCAGCGCGCTGGCTTTTACCAGGTCGATCCCCTCGGGTACCTTGAACAGCCGTTCGGCCGCTACCGCGACCTTTTCCTGCAGCCCACCATTGCCGATGCCGCACATCACGCGGTCGCCCACGGCGAAGCCTTCGACGCCCTCGCCCAGCGCCTCGATCGTGCCCGAGATCTCGCCACCCGGAGCAAACGGGCGGGGCGGCTTGAACTGGTACATGTCGCGGATAATCAGCGTGTCGGGAAAATTGATGGCACAGGCAGCGACCTTGACCAGCACTTCGCCCTTGGCGGGGGTGGGGGCGTCGATATCCTCGACGACCAGGGTTTCGGGTCCGCCGGTTTCCTTTGAAAGGACTGCCTTCACGCTGCTTCTCTCCTCTGTGGTTTGTCGAGCCAGGGCAGGACGCCCCCGCGCGTCTGTTCGTGTTGTGTGATGGCGCTTTCGCTGCCCAGCGTCAGGCCGATCTCGTCGAGTCCCTCGAGCAGGCAGCGTTTGCGGAACGGATCGATCTCGAATGCGAAGCGATCCTGGAATGGCGTTGTGACGACCTGGTTCTCGAGGTCGATGGTGATCGGCTGCTCTTTCGCGACTTCGAGCAGGCGATCGACATGTTCCTGCGGCAATTCGACCGCGAGGATCCCGTTCTTGAAGGCGTTGCCGGCGAAAATGTCGGAAAAGCTGGGCGCGATCACTGCGGCAAGACCCATGTCGAGCATCGCCCATGCGGCATGTTCGCGGCTCGATCCGCAGCCGAAATTGTCGCCCGCGATCAGGATCGGCGCCTGCGCGAAATCCTCGACGTCGAAGGGGTTGCCCGGGGTTGCGCGGATCGTCTCGAACGCGCCTTCGCCGAGGCCTTCGCGGCTGACCGTCTTCAGCCAGTGCGCGGGAATAATCACATCGGTGTCGATATTTTTCAGCCCCAGCGGAATCGCGCGGCCTTCGATCGTGGACACGGCTTTCATCGCACGGCCCCCGCCACGCGTGGCGCAGTCCCAAATCCTGATTTCGGCGCCATGGCTCTCCCCCCAGCGACGTGTGAGCTCAATCGGTTTCGGGATTTTCCCCCGAAGGGATCGGACCCGGCTGGCGCGGTCCGTTCTTCTTCTCCTTGCGCTTGTTCGCATAGAGCAAGGCTGCGGCAACGGCGGCGGAGCCGATGGCCCCGACGATGGCGGCTTTTCCGGAAAGCTTCTTGGTCATCGGTTCTCAATGGTCAGCCACCGTTCGCTTGGCAAGGGGTAGCTTGCGCACATCGGCGAGCCGCCCCGTAACCGCGGCGGCAGCCGCCATTGCCGGGCTGACCAGATGGGTGCGTGCGCCCGGCCCCTGGCGGCCGACGAAATTGCGGTTGCTGGTCGATGCACAGCGTTCGCCGGGCGGTACCTTGTCGGGATTCATCGCGAGGCAGGCCGAACAGCCCGGTTCGCGCCATTCGAAACCGGCGTCCGTGAATATCCGATCGAGTCCCTCGGCTTCGGCGGCCCGCTTGACCAGTCCCGAACCGGGCACGACGATCGCCCAGCGGACATTGGGCGCCTTGGTGCGGCCCTCGAGCACCTGCGCCGCGGCGCGCAGGTCCTCGATCCGGCTGTTGGTGCAGCTGCCGATGAAGACATTCTCGACCGCGATGTCCTCGATCCGCATGCCGGGTTCCAGCCCCATGTAATCGAGGCTCTTGCGCGCGGCTTCCTGTTTGGAAGGGTCGGCGAAGCTGGCGGGTTCGGGCACGGTCCCGCCCACCGGCACGACATCCTCAGGGCTGGTCCCCCAGCTGACCGTCGGCTCGATGTCGGCGGCATCGATCACGACCGATTTGTCGAACACCGCGCCATCGTCGGTCACCAGCGAACGCCACCATGCGACTGCGCGGTCCCAATCGTCGCCGCGCGGCGCATAGGGGCGGCCGCGAAGGTAGTCGAAGACGATATCGTCGGGGGCGATAAGTCCGGCGCGGGCACCGCCTTCGATACTCATGTTGCAGACCGTCAGGCGGCCTTCGACGCTCATCTTGCGGAACACCTCACCCCGGTATTCGATGACATGGCCGGTGCCCCCGGCAGTGCCGATGACGCCGATGATATGCAGGATCAGGTCCTTGGGCGTGACGCCCGGGCCCAGCGCGCCATCGACGCGGACTTCCATCGATTTCGAGCGGCGCAACTGCAGCGTCTGCGTGGCCAGCACGTGTTCAACCTCGCTGGTCCCGATCCCGAAGGCCAGCGCGCCGATGCCGCCGTGCGCGGCGGTATGGCTGTCGCCGCATACGATGGTCGCACCGGGCAGCGAGAAACCCTGCTCGGGGCCGACGACATGGACGATGCCCTGCTCGGGCGCGACCGCATCGATGTAATCGATTCCGAATCCGGGGGCGTTGCGTTCGAGCGCGGCGAGCTGGGCAGCGCTTTGTGCATCCTCGATCGGCAGCCGCGAACCATCCGCGGCCACCCGCGGCGTGGTGGGCAGGTTATGGTCGGGGACCGCCAGCGTCAGGTCGGGACGGCGCACCTGCCGTCCGGCCAGGCGCAGCGCGTCGAAGGCCTGCGGGCTGGTGACCTCGTGAACCAGGTGACGGTCGATATAGAGCAGGCAGGTGCCATCGTCGCGCTGTTCGACGACATGCTGGTCCCAGATCTTCTCGTAAAGCGTGCGCGGTGTGTTGCCCATGGCCCGGGAATGTGCGGGAGGAAGCCCACCTGCGCAAAAAGGCAAAACAAGAGTCTTCCAAACTTAACCTTTCCCTGCTCTACTGACATGAATGTCAGCAAAGCCATTCACCTTTCCGATCAAGGTCCTCCCGGACGATATCGATTTCATGGGGCACGTGAACAACGCGCGCTATCTCAACTGGGTGCAGGACACAGTGCTCGCGCACTGGCAGAAACTCGCCCCCGCCGAGGAAGTGGCCAGCAAGGCCTGGGTCGCGCTCAAGCACGAGATCACCTATCGCCGCCCGGCCTTTCTCGACGATGATGTCATCGCCGAAACCGTGCTGGAGAAGATCGCCGGCGCGCGCAGTTTCTACAATACGGTGATTCGCCGCGGCGAAGACGTGCTGGCCGAAGTGCAGAGCATGTGGTGCTGCATCGATGCCAAGAGCCTGCGACCGGCACGAATCAGCCGCGAAGTCGCCGAAACCTGTTTCGGCCTGCCCGGCAAGCCGAAGGTGCAAACCGGCAGCTAAAGCGCCGACCGCCCTTTGCCTGCCGCGCGCTAGCTCCTATATTCACGCAATGGCCGTTTTCATCCCCGCACTGATCGTTCTGGCGACCGTGGTCGCGATGGAATGGGTCGCATGGGCGAGCCACAAATACATCATGCATGGCTTCGGCTGGGGGTGGCACCGAGACCATCACGAACCGCACGACAATCTGCTTGAGAAAAACGATCTCTATGCGGTCGTCGGCGCGGCGATGAGCATTTCGATGTTCGCGCTGGGCAGCGAATGGGTGATGGGCGAGGGGGCCTGGTGGCCGGCCACGTGGATCGGGCTCGGCATAATGGCATATGGCCTCATCTACACGCTGGTGCATGACGGGCTGGTTCACCAGCGCTACTTCAAATGGGTCCCCAAGAGCGGTTACGCCAAGCGTCTGGTCCAGGCGCACAAGCTGCACCATGCCACGATCGGCAAGGAAGGTGGGGTCAGCTTCGGCTTCGTCTTCGCCCGCAGCCCGGCAGCACTCAAGGCCGAATTGCGCCGCCAGCGCGAAGCGGGCATCGCCATCGTACGCGAAAGCGCCGGAGCCTGAGGCCCCGGCGCTTCCAGTCCGCCGTGTGCGGTCTTACTTGGCGTAGTTTACATACAATCCGTGGATCAGGCCGGGGATATAACCCAGCAGCGTCAGCACCAGATTGATCAGCGCGGTCTTGCCGAGCCCGTGCTTGGCGGCAACGCCGAGCGGGGGCAGCAGGATGGTCGCGATAAGAATAAGAATTGCCATGGGAAATGTCCTTTTGTCGTCCCTCCCGTCGTTCGGGTCATCAACGGGCCGGGGCGCGCGCGGTTCCGCCGGCCTATTCGTTGCGAGTGGCAATCCAGCTCCCGCAGATCACCAGCACGGCGACTGAAATCCAGTACCAGGGATGGCCGAGCGTATACCAGGTGAACACCGCGCCAGTGGCCATCGCGCCGATCGCCATGGTCTTCGACCTGCGGCTTATCGCACGGCGCTCGCGCCAGTCTTTCACATGCGGCCCCCAGTGGGGATGATCGAGGATCTTCTGCTCGAGCTCGGGGCTCGACCGGGCGAAGAAATAGACTGCCAGCAGGAGGAAAGGCACGGTCGGCATGATCGGCAGGGCCGCACCCACGGCGCCAAGCCCGACGGCAAGGAAGCCGAGGCCTTTGTAGAGCAGCCGTTTCAAGTCACCCGGCCGCGATTCGCGCCGCGTGCTCCCGGACGAGTGCAATCATGTTCGGCACGCCCTGCGTGCGATTGCTCGACAGCTGGTTCTTGAGATCGAAGGGTTCGAGCGCGCCAGCCACGTCCATGGCCGCCACTTCGTGGGCAGGGCGATCCTGGACGGCGGCAATCACCAGCGCGACGATCCCCTTGGTGATCGCAGCGTTGCTGTCGGCCAGGAAGTGCAATGTGTCGGCCTCGCCGGTGGGATAGACCCACACCTGTGCCGAACAGCCGCGCACCAGCGTGGCATCGGTCTTGAGGGCATCGGGCATCGCTTCGAGTTCGCGGCCCAGTTCGATCAGCAGGCGATAGCGTTCGTCGCCTTCGAGGAACTCGTATTCTTCGGCGATGTCGGAAAGTGTGCGCATGGCGCGCCTTTAGCGGGCGTGCCTGCGGGCGTCCATCGGGCTTAGCCGAACAGGCCGCCGGGCCGGGTGAGCGCATGGTAAAGCACGTAGAACCAGCCGAAAAAGCCATGGATCGCGGCCCAGACGATCGAGCCGTGCAGGCTCCAGCTGATGGCCACCGCAATCGCACTGCCAAGGCCGATCCCGGCGCGCGCGGCGTCGGTGCGGACCACGGTCACAGGTCGACGCCGCTGGCGATGGCTTCGAGTTTCTTGATCCGTTCCTTCAGGTCGGCCAGCTCGATCCGCGCCGCGCCGATCGTCGATCCGCTGTCGGGCCGGTCGGCCGCGGGGTGGCGGTCCAGCTCCTCGCGCTTGAGCGCCAGCCAGCCCTGCCAGGCGCGCAGGAGGGCGGCGGCCACGATGGTCAGGCCGACCAGCGCTGCGCCTGCGATTATCAAAGTCGGTTCGAACATAACCTCATGTCCTCCTTGAACCTCGCCGCCTCAATCGGACTGCTTGTCGCGCAGTTCTTCGATTTCGGCGGCGATCTGCTTGGTTTGCCGTGCGTCGAGCGAATTGTTGTCGGACGCGATCCGTTCGAGCACCTTGATGCGTTCGCGCAATTCCTCGACTTCGCGTTTCTCGGCGGCAGAGATACGATCCTCGCTCTCTTGCTGCCGGCCGCGTTCGATGCGTCCCATTGCCCGGTAGCGCTCGCGCATGATGGCGGCGATCGTGGCAATCGCGACGATTGCGACAATGGCGGTCCAGAAACTCATCGGGTCGCTCCCTGCGGCATGGTGCGGTCCTCGATCTGATGCAGGTCGCGCAATTCGTCGATCTGCGATGCCAGCGCGTGATTGCCGTCGGTGGCTATGCGTTCGAGCACGCGGATGCGTTCTTCCAGCTGGCGATGTTCGGTATTGCCCGTGGCCGCTTGTCCGGCCTTGGCTTCGGCGATCCGCGCTTCCAGCTCGAGCCTCTGCAACTTGTGGGCCCGGCTGCGGTTGCCCGCGACCGTACCGAAGGTCAGCACGATCAGCAGGATGGCGAGCACGAAACCGAAGATCAGAAGCAGGTCGGCATCCATCAGTTGGCATCCTTCGTGTCGCGAAGGCGATCGATCTCATGGGTAAGGTGATAACCGCTGTCGGTGACGATACGTTCGACATTGCCGAGCCGGTCCTTCACCGAACCGAGTTCGGCGCGGAGTTCGGCATTTTCCTGTGTGAGCAGCTTCACCCGTTCGACCGCCTGGTCGTTCTTGGGATAGACCGACTTGCCCCAGCTGTTTTCGAGCGGGTAGCCGTTCTTGATCCGCATCCAAGTGGTCGTGACCCAGGCAATCGAAATGCACAGAACGCCAACTGCCAAGAACGGGGCCAAGGCCTCAACCAGCATAGCCTTTTCCATCACGCCTTCTCCCCGCGCTTGAGGTTCAGTGGCACGCCGGCATCGCTTGCCGGCTTGTCGCGCAGCGCCTCGATCTCGTCATGCAGCGAATAGCCGCGGTCGGTGACGATCTTCTCGAGCACCACCATGCGGTCCTGCATGGTGTCGAGCTTGTCGTGCAGCTGGCGGTTCTCGGCTTTCAGCGCCTTGGTTTCCGCCGTGTCGCTGCGTTCGGTCTTGCCGCCCCATTCATCCTCGAGCGAATAACCGTGCTTGGCACGGATCCAGTTGTTGATCAGCCAGCCACCGGTGCTCAGCGCGATGATGGCAATGACGAATTCGGGTCCACCCCAATTCATGACTTGTGTTCTCCCTGTTTCATATCGAGCGGTGTTCCGCTGTCGGTCGCTTCCACGCTGCTCTGGTCGCGCAGGGCTTCGATCTGTGTTGCTACGTTGTAGCCGCTGTCCGTGACGATGCGTTCGAGCACCCGGACCCGTTCTTCGAGATCGCCCACGCGGCTGGCATATTGGGCGGCCTTTTCGGCAGTGCTCTCGGCGGTCGCACTGAGCTGCATCTCTGCCATCTTGTGCTGGTGGCGGGTCCAGATTGCCAGCCCGCCGATCAGGAACGGCGCCAGCGGAATGAGATAGGCCCAGTCGAACATTGCTTGTGCTCCCCCTGTGTCGGTTGCCGGATTACCGGAGGCGTTCGATCTCGGCGGTCAGCCGCGGGTTGTTGCTGACGTAGAAGGTTTCCACTTCGGCCAGGCGGCGGTCGACATCCTTCATCCGGGCGCGGATTTCGCGCGCGGTACGCTTGGGGTTCTGCCGCACGCGCTGCCAGTAGGTCTGCTCTTCGCGGTCGACATAGAGGTGCGCAGGCTTCTTGTTCAGCAGCAGGCCGGCGATGAAGTAGAACGGGATCGTCGATCCGCCGGTCATGAAGGTCAGGCCGAGAAAGCCGAGCCGGACCCAGAAGGCGTTGACCCCGGTGTAATCCGCGATGCCCGAGCAGACACCCATGAGCTTCGCGTTCTGTTTGTCGCGGTAAAGTGTCGTGCGGGGGCTGTTCACTGGCTGGCTCCTTTTTTCTCGGCAATCAGCTGTTCGAGTTCGCGCAGCTGCTGGTTGTCCTGTTCGCTGTCGTGAACGATGCGGGCGGGACGGAATTCGGGGTTGTCGCTGGCGACGAGGCGTTCGACCGTGTCCATCCGGTCATCGAGCCGCTTGGCGAGGTTGTAGAGTTCCTCGAGCAGCGCTTCGTCGTCGCCGGTGATCGTCGCGGAGGTCTTCCACTTGGTGATGTAGTGCAGGATGATCCACGGAAGCCCGATGAAGATCGCGGGAATGATGATAATCTCTTCCATGGGTTCAGTCCTCCTTGCCGGCGCTGCCCTTGCCGAGCGCCTTTTTCATCTGTTCGAGTTCGTCGTCGATCGCATCGGCGCCCTCTAGCGCGGCGATCTCATCCGACAGGCTGGGCTTGTCCGACTGATCGGCAATGTTCAGCGCATCGGCGCGGCCTTCGGCATAATCGACCCGGCGTTCGAGCTGGTCGAAGCGGCTGAGTGCATCGTCGACGCGTTCGTTGGTCATCAGGCTGCGCAGCTTGACGCGGTTCTCGGCGCTTTCGAGACGCGCGGCGATCGCGGTCTGGCGGCTGCGGGCTTCGCGCAGGCGGTTCTGCAGCTTCTGAATGTCCTGCTCATAGGCGCGCAGCGCATCGTCGAGCACGGCGATTTCCTGCTTGAGCTGCTCGCTCATGTCGCTGGCTTTCTTCTTCTCGACCAGCGCGGCGCGGGCAAGATCCTCGCGATCCTTGGACACGGCCAGCTGCGCCTTCTCGCCCCAGTCCGCCTGGAGCTTGTCCAGCTTGACCGTGTGACGATGCATTTCCTTCTGGTCGGCAATCGTGCGCGCGGCGCTGGCGCGGACTTCGACCAGCGTTTCCTCCATTTCGAGGATGATCATGCGGATCATCTTCTGGGGGTCGTCCGCCTTGTCGAGCATGTCGTTGAAATTGGCAGCGATGATATCGCGGGTGCGGCTGAAAATGCCCATTAAAGGTGCTCCACTGGAAAAAAAGTCCGATCCCTTCGACCGTCCGCTGTCGCGCGTCGGAGTTGGCGAGCGGCGCAGCCGTTCTACCTCCTCCTCGATACGCGACAAGCGGGGGCGGGCCGAAGCGTCGCCGGTGTCGTTGCCCCGGCGGTTTTCGGGGGACTGCCGCTCCGGCCCTAGGGGATCATGATCGGGGGGCAGGGTCATGCAATCTCGACCTGTTCATATGCGGCCAGCACCGGCGTGGGCGTCGTCACCGCGATCTGCGAGCTCAGTACGACGAAGGTGGCCATCGCAGCGATGCTGGCGATAGCGGCCTGTCCAAGTTGGCTGCGGAAGAAGCTGCGGTTGTACATTTGTGGGTTACCTCCCTTGGGGCCGGTGGGCCAATTGCTGTTGTCCTAGGTTAAGCAAGCGGTGTGCCAAACCCCGGAAACGGGAGGATAGCGTGGGTTTTTCCAGATACATCAAATGGCGTGTTGGTTTTTCTTGCCAAGCATTGGGAAATATTCCTATCTCTTGGCCATGGAGCGGGGAAATCAGTTTGTCGGCCAGTCGGGGGCGTTCCTCGATGCGGTCGAACGGGCCAGCCGGGCGGCGCCGATGCGGCGGCCCGTGCTCGTCGTGGGCGAGCGCGGAACGGGCAAGGAACTGATCGCCGAACGCCTGCATCGCCTTTCCACCCGCTGGGACGAACCGCTGGTCGTCATGAACTGCGCCGCCTTGCCCGAAACGCTCATCGAAGCCGAACTGTTCGGACACGAGGCGGGCGCGTTCACAGGTGCTACCAAGGCGCGCGCCGGAAGGTTCGAGGAAGCCGACAAGGGCACGCTATTTCTCGACGAACTGGGCACTTTATCGACCGGTGCGCAGGAACGGCTGCTGCGCGCGGTGGAATATGGCGAGGTCACGCGGATCGGATCGAGCCGCCCGATGCGCGTCGACGTGCGGATCGTCGGCGCGACCAACGAGGACCTCCCGGCCAAGGCGGAGCAGGGCGAGTTTCGCGCCGACCTGCTCGACCGGCTGAGTTTCGAGGTTATCACCCTGCCGCCGCTGCGCGTGCGCGAAGGCGATGTCGAGGTGCTGGCCGATTATTTCGGACGCCGTATGGCCGCCGAACTCGGCTGGGAAGGCTGGCCCGGTTTCGCGCCGCATGTCGCCGACCAGCTCGAACGGCACGACTGGCCGGGCAATGTGCGCGAATTGCGCAATGTTGTCGAGCGCGCGATCTATCGCTGGGACGATTGGGACCAGCCGATCGGGCACGTCGTTTTCGATCCCTTCGACAGCCCGTGGAAACCCGCCGGCCCGGGTCCGCGCAAGGACAGTCCGGCGCCGCAGTCGGCTGCAACGGCCGCGCCTGCCATGCCCGATTTCGATCTCGTCGCGGACCTGCGCGGAGCGGTGGATGCGCATGAGCGCGCGATCGTCGAGCATGCGCTGGGCAAGCACCGCTGGAACCAGCGCCAGACTGCCAAGGCGCTCGGCCTGACATACGACCAGCTGCGCCATTGCATCAAGAAGCACGGGCTGACCGACGACGACTGACCGGTGCGGGGCCGGCCGGGCGCCCGCCAAGCTGTTGCAATCGCGTGCTGTTCGGCGCTTCCCGCTTACCGCTTGCTTTTCGCAGGACTCGCGCCTATCTGGCTGGGCATCCCGACATTGTCGCGACACTGGAGGGGCTGGCGCCGCGAGGGGCCGGCACGAAACCCCATTGTCGCATGGGGCGCGTATTGGAGACTGCATGGCCGACCTGGACCGCTTGACCGAAGTAATCGAACCCGAGGCACAGGCCCTTGGATTCGAGCTCGTGCGCGTCAAGATGATGCCGTCCGAAGCCGGTGACGGCGGCGAGGCGCTCCAGATCATGGCCGAAGATCCCGCCACGGGCCAACTGGTGATCGAACAGTGCGCGGCCCTGTCGCGCCGCGTGTCCGATCGGATCGATGCGCTCGAAGAGCAGGGCGATGTGCTGATCGCCGGGGCCTATCACCTCGAAGTATCGAGTCCGGGGATCGACCGGCCGCTGACCCGGGCGAAGGATTTCGCCAATTGGGCCGGGCACGAAACCAAGATTTCCATGGCCAAGAGCTATGACGGCCAGCGCAACCTGCGCGGCGAACTCAAGGGCATCGACGGCGACATCGTCACCATCGAAGACCGCAAGCAGGGGCTCGTTACGGTCCCCCGCGACCAGATCCATTCGGCGAAGCTCGTCTTGACCGACGAACTGATTGCCGCCACCCAGCCGCTCGACACGAGCGGTGCCGACGAAATTGTCGAAACCCCCGACATTCCTGACGAAGAAAAGGCAGACGACTGATGGCCAGTGCCATTTCCGCCAACAAGGCTGAACTCCTCGCGATCGCCAACTCGGTCGCTTCGGAAAAGATGATCGACAAGGCGATCGTCATCGAGGCGATGGAAGAAGCGATCCAGAAATCTGCCCGCAACCGTTATGGTGCGGAAAACGACATCCGTGCCAAGCTCGATCCGCTGACCGGCGATCTGCGCCTGTGGCGCGTCGTCGAGGTCGTCGAGGAAGTCGAGGACTACTTCAAGCAGATCGATCTCAAGGCCGCCGAAAAGCTGCAGGACGACGCCAAGGTCGGCGACTTCATCGTCGATCCGCTGCCGCCGGTCGATCTCGGCCGTATCGACGCGCAGAGCGCGAAGCAGGTGATCTTCCAGAAGGTCCGCGATGCCGAACGCGAGCGCCAGTACGAAGAATTCAAGGACCGCGCGGGCGAAGTCATCACCGGCGTGATCAAGTCGGTCGAGTTCGGCCATGTGATCGTCAACCTCGGCCGTGCCGAAGGCGTGATCCGCCGCGACCAGCAGATCCCGCGCGAAGCCGCGCGGGTCGGCGAACGCGTGCGCGCGCTGATCACCAAGGTGGAACGCAACAACCGCGGCCCGCAGATCTTCCTCAGCCGCGCGCATCCCGATTTCATGCGCAAGCTGTTCGCGCAGGAAGTGCCCGAAATCTACGATGGCATCATCGAGATCAAGGCCGCCGCCCGCGACCCGGGCAGCCGGGCCAAGATCGGCGTGATCAGCCACGACAGCAGCATCGACCCGGTCGGCGCCTGCGTCGGCATGAAGGGCAGCCGCGTCCAGGCGGTCGTGCAGGAACTGCAGGGCGAAAAGATCGACATCATCCCGTGGAGCGATGACGGCGCGACCTTCATCGTCAACGCGCTCCAGCCGGCCACCGTCGCCCGCGTCGTGCTCGACGAGGAAGAGGGCCGCATCGAAGTCGTCGTGCCTGACGACCAGCTGTCGCTCGCCATCGGTCGCCGCGGCCAGAACGTGCGTCTCGCCAGCCAGCTGACAGGCAACCAGATAGACATCATGACCGAGGAAGAAGCCTCGGAAAAACGCCAGAAGGAATTCGCCGAGCGCTCGAAGATGTTCGAGGAAGAGCTCGACGTCGACGAAACGCTGTCGCAGCTGCTCGTCGCCGAAGGCTTCGCCGAACTCGAGGAAGTCGCCTATGTCGAGCTCGACGAGCTGGCGGCGATCGAAGGCTTCGACGAAGACCTGGCCGGCGAATTGCAGAACCGCGCACAGGAAGCGATCGACCGCCAGGAAGCCGCGCACCGCGAGGCACGCCGCGAACTGGGCGTCGAGGACGACCTCGCCGAACTGCCGCACCTCAGCGAAGCGATGCTCGTGACGCTGGGCAAGGCGGGTATCAAGACGCTCGACGACCTGGCGGATCTTGCCACCGACGAACTGATCCAGAAGAAGCGCGAAGCCCCGCGTCGGCGCAATAATGCCGACGGTCCGCCGATGCGCCGCCCCTCGGTCCGCGAACAGGACAAGGCCGGCGTGCTGGGCGAATACGGGTTGAGCGAAGAGCAGGGCAACGAGATCATCATGGCTGCCCGAGCGCACTGGTTCGACGACGAAGAGGAAGCCCCGGCACCTGCCGCAGCGACCGACACGCAGGAGGCCGCCGATGCGGACTCCACCCAATGAGCGCCTGACGTCCGACATCGCTGGCACGCCCAAGGCACGGACAGCTTCCGAGCCCGAACGGCGGTGCATTCTTTCGGGGGAGACCGCCCCGCGCGAAACACTCGTGCGGCTGGCGGTTTCGCCTGCCGGACTGGTGCTGCCCGATGCGCATGAAAAAGCGCCCGGACGCGGCGCCTGGACCGGTGCCCCGCGCGCGGAATTCGCAGCGGCGCTGGCCTCGGGCAAGCTGAAGGGAGCGCTGGCGCGCGCGTTCAAGACCGGCGATCTGGAATTGCCCGAAACGCTGCCGCAGATGGTCGAGGATGCGCTGACTCGCGTGCTGCTCGACCGACTGGGGCTCGAAATGCGCTTCGGAAGCCTTATCTTGGGCACCCAGCGCATCGCGGAAGCGGCGCGCGGGGGCGCAGTGGCCATGCTGTTGCATGCCAATGATGCCAGCGAAGACGGGCGCAAGAAGCTCGACCAGGCGTGGCGCGTCGGACGCGATGCGGAAGGGTCGGGCGAGCGCGGTCTCGAACTGCCACTGGACCGGAGCGCTCTGTCTGTGGCATTGGGCCGCGACAATGTCGTCCATCTGGCGCTGGCCGATGATGCTGCGGTCGCGAGGGTCATGAAACCGCTGACGCGCCTCACGCACTATCTGGGGCATGACCTGCCCACCGCTGAGCGGCGCGCCTCCGTATGCGCGCCGGATGACGAACTGAACGAGACGAACGAGAGAAACGAGCAATAATGAGCGACGACGACAAGAAACCAGCCCGCAAGCCGCTGACCCTCAAGGGTGCTCAGCCGGGCGAGGTCAAGCAGACCTTCAGCCACGGCCGCACCAACAAGGTCGCGGTCGAGGTGAAGCGCCGCCGCAAGCTCGTGAAGCCCGGCGAAACCCCGCCTGCTGCGCCGCCCCCGCCGCCGCCTCCGCCGCCCGCTCCCGAGCCGGCACCGGCTCCGGTGGCCAAGAAGGCTGCGCCGAAGAAACCGGCTGCGCCCGCCGACGAAACCCCGCAGGAACGCGTCGCGCGTCTGCAGCGCGAGGCCGAGGAAGATCGCCTGCGCCAGAGCGAGGACGCACGCAAGCGCGAGGAAGAGCAGGCCCGCCAGGCTGCCGAAGACCAGAAGAAACGCGCCGAAGAGAAGCGCAAGGCCGAGGAAGAGGCCGCCAAGGCCGCTACCGAGGAGGCGCAGAAGCCGGCGCAGCAGCCCGCGGAAGAACCCGCTGCGGCTGCTGGCGAAACCGCGGCGGAAACGCCTGCGGGTGACAAGGCCGCTGCCGGGACCCCGTCGCCGGCGCCGCGCCGCTTCACCCCGGTTGCGCGCCCCGAGCCCAAGAAGCCCGAGCGCAAGAAGAAGGACGACAAGGCCGCGCGCACTGCCGAGAAGCCGGACAAGCGCCGCGCCGGCAAGCTGACGGTCAACAAGGCCCTCAACGAAGACGAAGGACGCCGCGCGCGTTCGCTCGCCGCGCTCAAGCGCGCCCGCGAGAAGGAGCGCCGCATGCAGGGCGGCCCCTCGAAGCCGCGCGAAAAGCAGGTCCGCGACGTCATCGTCCCCGAAGCCATCACGGTTGGCGAACTGGCCAAGCGGATGGGCGAAAAGGGTGCCGATCTCGTCAAGGAACTCTTCAATCTCGACATGATGGTGACCGTCAACCAGACGATCGACCAGGACACTGCGGAATTGCTGGTCGACCAGTTCGGCCACAACATCCAGAAGGTCTCGGAAGCCGATGTCGACATCGCCAATGTCGATGACGTCGATCCGCCCGAGACGCTCAAGCCGCGTCCCGCGGTGGTCACGATCATGGGCCATGTCGACCACGGCAAGACCAGCCTGCTCGACGCCCTGCGCGGCGCCAATGTCGTCAAGGGCGAAGCCGGCGGCATCACGCAGCATATCGGCAGCTACCAGGTGAATACGAAGGGCGGCGATACGATCACCTTCCTCGACACGCCGGGTCACGCCGCCTTTACCGAGATGCGCCAGCGCGGTGCCAATGTCACCGATATCGTGGTGCTGGTGGTAGCGGCCGACGACGGCATCATGCCGCAGACGATCGAGGCCATCAATCACACCAAGGCCGCGGGCGTCCCGATGATCGTCGCGATCAACAAGATGGACAAGCCCGAAGCCAATCCCGACAACATCCGTACGCGTCTGCTCGAACACGAAGTGATCGTCGAGAAGATGTCGGGCGATGTGCAGGACGTGGAAATCTCGGCCAAGGAGAAGTCCGGTCTCGACAAGCTGCTCGACGCGATCAGCCTGCAGGCCGAACTGCTCGAGCTGAAGGCCAATCCCGACCGCATGGCCGAGGCCACGGTCATCGAAGCGCAGCTCGACAAGGGCCGCGGCCCGGTGGCCACCGTGCTCGTCACCCGCGGTACGCTGGAGCGCGGCAACACCTTCGTGGTCGGTACGCAGAGCGGCCGCGTCCGCGCGATTGTCAACGACCAGGGCAAGCAGATCAAGAAGGCCGGTCCGTCAATGCCGGTCGAGGTCCTCGGCCTTGGCGGCGTGCCGTCGGCCGGTGACGTGCTGAGCGTGGTCGAGAACGAACAGCGTGCCCGCGAAGTCGCCGAATACCGCCAGGAAAAGGCAACCGAGAAGCGCACCGCGCTGGCCCCGACCAGCTTCGATACGATGTTCAACAACCTCGCGTCGAATGTGGTCGAGTTCCCCGTACTGGTGAAAGCCGACGTGCAGGGTTCGGTGGAAGCCATTACGACCGCGCTGCACAATCTGTCGAACGATCTCATCAAGGTCCGCGTGCTGCACGCCGGCGTGGGTGCGATCACCGAAAGCGATGTCCAGCTGGCGGCTGCTTCCAACGCGCCGATCATCGGCTTCAACGTGCGTCCCAACGCCAAGGCGCGCGAACTGGTGAAGCGCGACGGCGTCGAGATGAAGTATTACGACGTCATCTACCACCTGACCGAGGAAATCGCGAAGGAGATGGCAGGCGAGCTGGGTCCGGAACGGATCGAACACGTCGTGGGCCGTGCCGCGGTCAAGGAAGTGTTCCGTTCAGGCAAGAAGGACAAGGCCGCCGGCCTGCTGGTCGAGGAAGGCGTCATCCGCAAGGGCCTGTTCGCCCGTCTCACGCGCGACGACGTCATCGTTTCGGCAACGACCATCGCATCGCTGCGGCGCTTCAAGGACGACGTGGACGAAGTCCGCGCCGGGCTCGAATGCGGCGTGGTGCTGGCCGATACCAACGACATCAAGGCGGGCGACCAGCTCGAAGTCTTCGAAGTCGAGGAGCGCGAACGCACGCTGTGACCGGGGGCTGAGGACGGATGGCGAAAATCCACGAAGGCAGGCGTTCGCCATCGGCCGAGCTGATGGCGAGCGACTTCGTCTCCTTCGATGTGGAGCGGGGCGAGCTGACCACGCGCTACACCCCGCCGCCGAGCTTCGCGAGCCCGCGCGGCGCGGTGCAGGGGGGCCTCATCGCGGGGTTCCTCGATGAAGTGATGGGCGGGGCGCTGCTCGCCGTTACCGAAGCCCGCTTCGGTGCGGCGGCGCAGCGCCTGCCGCTCAATCTCGACATGAACCTCACCTATTTGCGCATGGTTCCGATTGAAACCGTCATTGCCAGGGGACGCGTGCTCAAGCTAGGCAAACGGGTCGCCTTCCTCGAGGGCGAGCTGTTCGACAAGGACGGCAATCTGCTGGTGCGCGCCACTTCGAGCGCCATTCCCACGCCGCTGCCGGGAAAGGACGACTGATGGCCGACAATGCCATCCTCGGCGCGCCGCACGCCAAATTGCTCAGCGTGGAGTTCGACCATTTCGACAAGGACCGCGAGGAAATCACCTTGCGTTTCCACGCGCCCGACAGCTTCATCACCCCGCGCGGCAGCGTGCAGGGCGGGCTTGTCGCGGGCTTCCTCGACGAGGTGATGGGCTGGGCGCATGTCTGGGCTACCGACCACGAAGAAGCGCCGCTCAATCTCGACATCTCGATGAGCCTGCTAAAGCCGGTCATGGCGGGGCCGGTCATCGGCAAAGGCCGCGTGATCCGCCGCGGGCGCAAGGTCATCTTCCTCGAAGGCGAACTGTTCGACGAGGCGGGCAAGGTGCTCGCCCGCGCAACCAGCACCGCAATCCCCACGCCGCGCCCGGGCGGGGCCGCCTGATGGGGCGTCGTCTCGCTCTGCTCGGGTCGATCAATGTCGGCGGCGACCGTATCACGATGGCGGATCTGGTCGGCGCGCTGACCAGGCACGGCTTCGCCGATGTCGAGACCGTCGTCGCCAGCGGCAATATCCTGTTCGACCCGCCAACCGGCGTGTTGGGAAAGGAACTGCCCGACCGGATTGCCGATATTGTACGCAGCGAACTGGGCGTCGATACCTTCGCACTGGTACTCAGCGCCGCCGAACTGGAAGCGGCGATCGCGGAAAATCCCTTCTCCGGCACGGGCGAAGACAAATTCGTCCACGTCCACTTTCTCACCGCGCAGCCCGGACCGGAACGCTTCGAACGGCTCCTTGCCGACCATGCCGGGCGCGGGGACGAGCGGATCGCCCCTGGAACACGCGCACTCCATATCGATTATGTGAACGGTGTCGGCACCAGCAAGCTGACTGCCGCCTTTATCGAGCGCCGCCTCGGCTGCCAGGGCACGGCGCGCAACATGCGATCGCTCAAGCGACTTACCGAAAGACTTGCCTGATGGCCCGAAACGACTCCACTCCCGAACAGCAATCGGTCCGCGTCCTCAAGGTGGGCGAGCGGGTCCGCCATATCCTGTCCGAACTGCTCGCGCGCGGCGAGGCGCATGACGACGTGCTTTCCGCCAGCAACATCGCGGTGACGGAAGTGCGCATGACACCCGACCTGCGCAACGCCAAGGCCTATGTGAAGCCGCTGCTCGGCGAAGACGAGGGCCAGGTGCTCAAGGCGCTGCGGACCAACACCGCGTTCTTCCAGAAGGAAGTCGCGCAGCGGCTCGGTCTGAAATTCGCCCCCAGGCTCAATTTCCAGCCCGACGAGAGCTTCGACGAAGCCAGCCGGATCGAAAAGCTGCTGTCCGACCCCAAGGTCGCGCGCGACCTCGACGATACCGACGACTAGGCGCGCGCCCGGGGTTCCACGCACCTGCGGTTCGTCATTCCCGCGCTGACGGGAATGACGAACGCATGGATCAATTCATGAGCGGCGCCGTGGGCGCGGCGACTTCCGGCAGCATGTAGCTGACCGGCGCATCCGGCCCGAGCGGAATGCCGAGGTAGAACCACAGCACGATCAGCACCGTCCCCGAGATGAGCAGCCAGACCGAATAGGGGATCATCATCGCGGTCAGGCTGCCCAGGCCGAAGTCCTTCTGCCAGCGCTGCGCGAAGACCAGGATCAGCGGGAAGTAGACCATCAGCGGGGTGATGATATTGGTCGCGCTGTCGCCGACGCGGTACGCCGCGGTCGCGCCTTCCGGGCTGATCCCCAGCAGCATGAGCATCGGCACGAGGATCGGCGCAAGCAGTGCCCACTTGGCGCTTGCCGAGCCCACGAACAGGTTGAGCAGCCCGGTGAACAGCACCATCAGGCCGAGCACCAGCGGAAGCGGCAGGCCGGTCGACTGGATCGCCGCCGCGCCATGCACCGCGCTGATAAGGCCGAGGTTCGACCAGCCGAACATCGCCACGAAATGCGCAGCGGCGAAGGCGAGCACGAGGTAATAGCCCATGTCCTTCATGCTCTCGGCCATCATCTCGACCAGGTCGCGGTGCGACCTGATCTTGCCGGTCGCGCGGCCATAGGCCCAGCCGGTCAGCAGGAACAGCAGGAAGAAGGCGGCGACGAGGCTGCGGTAAAGCGGCGCAAGCTGCGTATGGATCGAACAATCGGCCGCAGGGACCGCCTCGCATGCGGCTTCGTCGACCAGCGGCGTGCCCGGGGCGAAGACCATCAGCAACCAGAGCGCGACCACGAACAGCGCGGCATAGCCGGCATGCCGCAGCCCCTTGGCTGCCAGCGCGCCGCCTTCGTCGGCGGGATCGGGGCTCATGTCGTCGGCCTGCGCGCCGGCAGTCGCGCCGCCTTTCCACGGGCCGAGCCGCGGTTCGACGATCTTGTCGGTGACATACCAGATGATCGGCAGGTACACGAAGGTCATCACGCTGATGAAGAACCAGTTGCCCGCGATATTGGCAGTCCACAGCGGGTCGAGCGCACTCGCGCCCACCGCTTCCTCGGTGATCCCGAACAGCAGCGCATCGAGCTGGCCGGGCGAGATATTGGCCGAGAAACCGCCCGACACGCCGGCAAATGCGGCGGCGATCCCGGCCAGCGGATGGCGCCCGGCGGCGGCGAAAAGGATGCCGGCGAGCGGGATCAGCACGACATAGCCCGCATCGGCGGCATGGTTGCCGAGCATTGCGACCAGCGCAACCACCGGGGTGAGCAGTGATTTGGGCGCGCTCTTGACCGCTTTCGACATGCCGGCGGCGAAGAAGCCCGAACGTTCCGCGACGCCCGCGCCGAGCATCACGACGAGCACGTAGCCGAGCGGGTGGAAGTGCGTGAACGTGGCGGGCATTTCGACCCACAGGCGCTGGATGTTCTCGGGCGAAAGCAGGCTGACCGCGTCGATCCGCAGCGCGGACCCGGTCGCTTCGTCGATGGCGGTGGGGTGGAAGGCCGACACGCCCGAGAGCGCCGCGACGATCGATACGATCACCAGCGCGATGATCAGGTAGAAGAAGATGAATACCGGGTCGGGCAGTTTGTTGCCCGTCCGCTCGACCCAGCCCAGAATGCCGGTCTGGGTGTTTTCCGCTGTCGTTGCCTCAGCCATCGAAGTTCCCTGGTCTCTTGTCGTCTCTCGTCCGGGCGATCATCCCCGATCGCATGTGACGCCCTTCTTAACAGCCACGCCGCCGGGGGCTAGGGCCAGCGCATGGCCAAGCTCTATTTCTATTATGCCAGCATGAATGCGGGAAAGAGCAGCACGCTGCTGCAGGCCGCATTCAACTACAACGAGCGCGGAATGCGGGTCTCGCTGTGGACCGCTGCGCTCGACGACCGGCCGGGTTTCGGCGCGATCTCGAGCCGGATCGGCCTGGCCAGCGAAGCGCATCGCTACGACGCGCAAACAGATATCGAAGCGCGCGTGCTGGGCGACCATGCGGAGGAGCGGGTCGCCTGCGTGCTGGTGGACGAAGCGCAGTTCCTGTCCGAAACGCAGGTATGGCAGCTCGCGCGGCTGGCCGATGCGGCGGACATTCCGGCGCTGTGTTATGGGCTGCGCACCGATTTCCAGGGAAAACTGTTCCCCGGCTCCGCCACGCTGCTGGGCATTGCCGATGCGCTGGTCGAGCTGAAGGCGGTGTGCGATTGCGGGCGCAAGGCGATCATGAACCTGCGCGTCGATGCGGAGGGACGGGCGGTGAGCGAAGGCGCCCAGACCGAAATCGGCGGTAACGACCGTTATGTCGCGCTGTGCCGCCGGCACTTCGTGGACAAGCTGGGCGGGGCCTATCCCGGCGAACCGCTGGCGGGTTAGTCCGGCGCACCCTATCTAGCCTGCCATGACTGAAACGCTTCTTCTCGCGGTGATTCTCATCCCGTGCCTGATTGTCGCCATCGTGTTTCACGAGGTGGCGCATGGCTGGGTCGCGCTGGCACTGGGCGATCCCACCGCCAAGGAACAGCGGCGGCTGTCGCTCAACCCGATCCGCCATGTCGACCCGATCGGCACGCTGCTGGTGCCCGGAGCGCTGGCGCTGTTCGGCGGGCCGATCTTCGGCTGGGCCAAGCCCGTCCCGGTGCGCGGCGAACGGCTGCGCGATCCGCGGTTCGGCATGGTCGCGGTGGCGGCCGCCGGGCCGGGCACCAATCTCGTGTTGGCATTGGTCGGCGCGCTGTTGCTCGGCGCAGTATCGGGGGCGATCATCGCCGCCGGCGCCATGCCGCCCGAATGGCTGGTCACTGCGGGCGGGACATTCATCCTGATCAATGTCTTCCTCGCCTTGTTCAACCTCCTGCCGATCCCCCCCTTCGACGGTTCGCATATCGTCGGCGGCCTGCTGCCGCGCAAATGGGCGGGCAATTGGCAGAAGCTGCAGTCGCTGGGCATGTTGTTCTTCGTCGTCCTGATCGCCGCGACCTGGGCATTCCCCGATAGTGGGCTGGTCGAGAATACCGTCCTGCCGCCGGTGCTGTGGCTGCAGGAACACTATTTCGCCATCGCCGAATGGGTTGCACGCGGGATCGCCGAATGACCGATCGGAAGGCGCCTCCGCATGGCTGGCTGATCCTCGATAAGCCGCGCGGGCTGGGTTCGACGCAGGCGGTCGGCATGGTCAAGCGCGTGCTACGCCAGGGCGGCTATGCCAGGACCAAGGTCGGGCATGGCGGCACGCTCGATCCGCTGGCCGAAGGGGTGCTCCCGATCGCATTGGGCGAGGCGACCAAGCTTGCGGGGCGCATGCTCGATGCCGACAAGATCTACGCCTTCACCATCCAGTTCGGCGAGGAAACCGCCACGCTCGATACCGAGGGCGAGGTGACCGAGCGTAGCGATCGCCGGCCGCCGATGGCAGCGATCGCGGGCGTACTCGACCATTTCACCGGCCCCATCGAACAGGCGCCCCCCGCTTATTCGGCGCTGAAGATCGACGGCAAGCGCGCCTACGATCGTGCCCGCGCTGGCGAAACGGTCGAAATGAAGACTCGCACCGTGACAGTTCACGACCTTTATCTTGCCGGTCATCCCCGCGAAGGCGGGGATCCAGATAAGGGCAGCTCTCTCCCTCGGGGGCGGCTGGTCCCCCGCCTTCGCGGAGGTGACGATAGTGATGCTGGCCTCGTCAGCACATTCCAGACCACTGCCGGGCGGCCCGACCCCTACGATCCGCAGGCGCCGCTCGAACTGGCGGACAGCGTCACGCTGGTCGCGCATGTCTCCAAGGGGACATACATCCGGTCGCTGGCACGGGACATCGCACGCGCGCTTGGCACGCTGGGTCACGTCACCTATCTCAGGCGCATCAAGGCCGGCCCGTTCCGCGAGGAACAGGCGATTTCGCTGGACAAGCTTGAGGAAATCGCTAAGGGCGCGGCCATCGAGAACCTTCTCTTGCCGCTCGAGGCCGGACTGGACGACATCCCGGTTCTGACACTCGATCCCGACAGCGCGCAGGCGGTCCGCCAGGGCCGGGTATTGTCGGAACTGCCCCATACCGACGGGCTCCATCTCGCCAGCTTGCACGATGTGCCGGTGGCCCTGGTGGAAGTCGACGGTGGCACGGCCAAGGTCGTGCGGGGTTTCAACCTGCCGGATGTCGCGGAGTAGAATACATGTCGGTTACTGCCGAAAAGAAACAGGAAATCATCAAGGACAACGCCCAGGCCAAGGGCGATACCGGTTCGCCGGAAGTCCAGGTCGCCATTCTGACCGAACGCATTCGCAACCTGACCGAGCACTTCAAGTCCAACCATAAGGACAATCACTCGCGTCGCGGTCTGCTGATGATGGTCAACAAGCGCCGCAACCTGCTCGCCTATCTCAAGAAGACGGACGTCGAGCGGTACAATGCGCTGATCCAGAAGCTGGGTCTTCGCAAATAAGAGTTTCTCGAAGGGGTGGCTCAGGCCGCCCCTTTGTTTATCCGGCCTGCGCGCAATACGGCGCGGGGGCTGGAAAATGGAGGCGCGAAAAGCCTCGGACCGGACCGGGACGGAATACCCGGCACAGTAGGCCCCGCACCGCAATAAGGCCGTGCGGGTTCATAAGGAAAATACATGTTCGACACGAAAACCGTATCGCTGGAGTGGGGCGGAAAGACCCTCACCCTCGAAACCGGCCGCATCGCCCGTCAGGCTGACGGCGCCGTTCTGGCCACCTATGGCGAAACCGTGGTGCTGTGCGCCGTGACCGCCGCCAAGAGTGTACGCGAAGGGCAGGACTTCTTCCCGCTGACCGTCCACTACCAGGAAAAATTCTCCGCTGCGGGCCGCATTCCCGGCGGCTTCTTCAAGCGCGAAGGCCGCGCCACGGAGAAAGAAACGCTCACCTCGCGTCTCATCGACCGCCCCGTACGGCCGCTGTTCCCCGAAGGTTTCTACAACGAAATCAACGTGATCTGCCAGGTCCTGTCGTATGACGGCGAGACCGAGCCCGATATCGTCGCGATGATCGCCGCTTCGGCTGCGCTGACCATCAGCGGCGTGCCCTTCATGGGTCCGATCGGCGCCGCACGCGTCGGTTTCCGCAATGGCGAATACGAACTCAACCCGAGCCTCGAAAGCGCGCTCGACGAAGAAGGTCGCCTCGACCTCGTCGTTGCCGCAACGCAGGACGCGGTGATGATGGTCGAATCCGAAGCCAAGGAACTGACCGAAGAGGAAATGCTCGGCGCCGTCATGTTCGCGCATGAGGAAAGCCGCAAGGTCATCGGCGCGATCGTCGACTTGGCCGAGCAGGCCGCCAAGGAACCGTGGGAAATCGACACTTCGGACGATACCTCGGCGATCAAGGAAAAGCTGCGCGGCATCGTCGGCGACGACATCGCCGCCGCCTACAAGTTGACCGACAAGTCGGCGCGTTCCGATGCGCTCAACGATGCGCGGGCCAAGGCCAAGGAAGCCTTCGCCGAAGAAGAAGCGCAGACGCAGATGGTCGCCAACAAGGCGGTCAAGAAGCTGGAAGCGGAAATCGTTCGCGGCGCCATCCTCAAGGACGGCCAGCGCATTGACGGCCGCAAGCTCGATCAGGTCCGCCCGATCGAGGCGATGGTCGGCCTGCTGCCCCGCACGCATGGTTCGGCGCTGTTCACCCGCGGTGAGACGCAGGCGATCTGCACCACTACGCTGGGCACCAAGGATGCCGAGCAGATGATCGACGGTCTCGAAGGCCTCTCGTACAACAACTTCATGCTGCACTATAACTTCCCGCCCTATTCGGTCGGCGAAGTGGGCCGCTTCGGCTTCACCAGCCGCCGCGAGACCGGTCACGGCAAACTTGCATGGCGTGCGCTGCACCCGGTGCTGCCCAAGCATGAAGACTTTCCCTATACCATCCGCATCCTGTCGGACATCACCGAGTCCAACGGCTCTTCCTCGATGGCGACCGTCTGCGGTGGCTGTCTGTCGATGATGGATGCCGGCGTTCCGATCGAACGCCCGGTGTCGGGCATCGCCATGGGCCTGATCCTCGAAGGCGACGACTTTGCGGTCCTGTCGGACATCCTCGGTGACGAAGATCACCTAGGCGACATGGACTTCAAGGTTGCCGGTTCGGAAAAGGGCATCACCTCGCTCCAGATGGACATCAAGGTCGCCGGCATTACGCAGGAGATCATGAAGACCGCGCTGGAGCAGGCCAAGGGCGGCCGTGCACACATTCTCGGTGAGATGAACAAGGCGCTGACCGGCGCCCGCACCGAGGTTTCCAAGCACGCCCCGCGCATCGAGACGATGCAGATCGACAAGTCGAAGATCCGCGACGTTATCGGCACGGGCGGCAAGGTGATCCGCGAGATCGTTGCCGAAACCGGCGCCAAGGTCGACATCGACGACGAGGGCGTGATCAAGATCAGCTCCTCCAACGCCGACGAGATCGAAGCCGCACGCAAGTGGATCGAAGGCATCGTCGAAGAGGCGGAAGTCGGCAAGATCTACAATGGCAAGGTCGTCAACATCGTCGACTTCGGCGCCTTCGTGAACTTCATGGGCGGCAAGGACGGTCTCGTCCATGTCAGCGAGATGAAGAACGAGCGCGTCGAGAAGCCGACCGACGTCGTGTCGGAAGGCCAGGAAGTGAAGGTCAAGGTCCTCGAGATCGACCAGCGCGGCAAGGTCCGCCTGTCGATGCGCGTGGTCGACCAGGAAACCGGCGAAGAGCTGGAAGACACCCGCCCTGCGCGCGAACCGCGCGGTGACCGTGGCCCGCGTGGCGGCGGTGGTGGCCGTGGCGGCGATCGCCGCGGTGGCCGGGGTGGCCCGCGCCGCGACCGTGATGGCGGCGGGAACAAGGACGGGGGCGGTGAAGCCCACGTGCCCGACTTCCTGAAGGACTGATCCTTCGCTAGGCATTACAGGGGGTCGCGGGTCCGCCCGCGGCCCCCTTTGCTATGGAGAATAGACGATGCTTCCGCGCGAAACGCTCGCCACTGCCCAGGTCCCCGACGGCGAAACGCTGACGCTGGTCAGCCACGGCCGCGATTTCATCATCATGCTCGGCCGCGACGAGCTGATGGGGACGCGCATGCAGTTTTCCGAAGAACAGCTGGCCGAGCTGACGCTGGCTGAACTGGATGCGCCGCGCCCGCGGGTGCTGATCGGCGGCTATGGCATGGGCTTTACCTACCGCGCGGCGCTGGCGAAACTGCCCGAGGGCGGCGCGGTCACGGTGGCCGAAATCGTCCCCGACATCCTCGAATGGGCTGCAGGGCCGCTGGCGCATCTGACCGGCGACAGCCTGTCCGACCCGCGTGGCGAAGTGGTGATCTGCGATGTCGCGGCGTTGATCGACGATGCCAATGACGGCACGACGCCGAAATACGACGCCATATTGCTGGATGTCGACAACGGTCCCGACGGGATCGTGCGCGATGCCAATTTCCGGATCTATACGAAGACCGGGCTGGGCAAGGCGCGCGATGCGCTGCGACCCGGCGGTATCCTTGCCGTGTGGTCAGCCGCGCCCGACCACAAGTTCACCCAGCGGCTCAAGGACAGCGGGTTCAGCGTCGAGGTGCGCGAAGTGCGGGCGCGGCCCAACAACAAGGGGCCGCGCCACACGATCTGGTTTGCGCGCAAACGCTAGCGCTTGATCCGCATCCGGCCCATGAAGTCCATCTTGCCCACGGGCAGGCCCTTCATCCGCAGGATGTTGTAGGCGGTGGCGCAGTGGAAATAGAAGTTCGGCTGGCTGAAGGTGAGCAGGAAGTCCTCGGCATTGAAATCCATGCCGCGGTCCTTGAACTCGAACCGCATCGGTTGGCCGATCCAGCCTTCCATTTCCTCTTCGGTCAGCGCTTCTAGCATTTCGCGCGCGCCCGATAGCTTTTCGCGCAACGCGCCGAAGCTTGTCGGCGGCGGGTTGAGATCGGGCGAATAAAGTCCCGCCCGCACGCCCTCGATCGACCCCTGTGTATGCTCGGCCACGCATTTGACCTGGTAGGACCACGGCAGCATGTCGTCGAACACGCGCGCATTGATGAAGTCGTCATGCCCGCAATCGTGTTCGCTGCACCATTTTTCTGCTGTATCGACCAAGTGGCGGGCGGTCCCCAGCATTTGCAGGGCGCTCGGAACATAGGCAGCGTGTAGCGAAAGCGGCATGTAAGTCTCCTCTCTGAAAGCGCGCGAACATAGGCAAGATGCCCGGCGATGCCAGCGGCAATCGGCGTCAGACGCCGTGCACCAGGCGCGGCTGTGAATGCTTCCCGTCCTGCCACAGCAGCAGCTGGTCCCTGCCGGCGTCCTTCGCCGCGTAGAGCGCCTCGTCGCCGCGCTTGACCGCGCTGTCGAGCGTGTCGTTCGGCCGCACTTCGGTCAGCCCGGCGCTCGCCGTGACGGGGAAGGGGACCTCAGGGACCTTTTCAAGTACCGACAGGGTAATCTGCCGCCGGACGGTCTCTGCCAGCCGTTGATAATCCTCGCCATAGATCAGCACGACGAACTCCTCTCCGCCCTGCCTCGCGGGGAATACGTTCTCCTGCTTCAGGCCCTCGGCAACCGCGATCAGGACCTCGTCGCCGGTATCGTGGCCGAACATGTCGTTGATGCGTTTGAAATGATCGCAATCGATGACCGCCAGCGCGGCAGGGCGCGGATGGGCGGGATCGCGAAAGCGCAGCGCGAGCCCGCGTCGGTTGGCTATCTCAGTCAGCGGATCGGTAGCGACCGCGATTCGCGCTTCGCTGACGTCGGCCCAGGCTTCGTCGCGTTCGCGCTTGACCGTGAGATAGCCGTTGATGACGCCGCCAGCAGTGACCATGAAATCGACCAGCACCGCAAGCAGCGCGGCCACCGGCCAATAGGGAACGGGCGCGCCGGTACTCAACTCATACGCAAGGACTAGCAAGCCGAGGATGATCAATGGTGCATAGCCGACAGCCTGATACTGCGCGAACCTGCTGCCTGATCGGACGGCTGCCGTAAGACCAGCCGTCATGCCGAGGATCATCGTGAGCAGAAGGAGGTCGTGCACCAGGTCGAAGCCCGGCCATAGCGGCGCCAATGCTGTAGCGATCGCCCCGACGACGCCGACGATGAAAAGGGTCCGCAGCCAGTAGCGAATCCGCGCAAATCGAGGCCGGTTTTCGATATAGGCGGCGAGAAACGGTCCGGTACTGCCGATCGCGATCGACAAGGCGATCTCGCCGATATCGGCCCGGAATTCGCCCCCAAGTGTCGGGCTGGTGAGCGCTACCGGGAACAAGGCAACGCTCATTATGGCGAAACACAGCGCGCGCAATGCTACCCAAAGCAGGAAGCTGCGCCGCACCAACGGATACACTGCTAGAGCCAGCAGCCCGACAGTCAGTGCAATCCCCAAGAATGCGCCAAGACCGACGCTACCCCATTCCATCTCTTCCGCCCCCCAACGGTTCCGCACACCAAGCCGCCCCCCGCGCTGCGGGAGGTGGCCGAGTGTCCTTGGGTGTAAACGCCGTCCCGTTGTGGGCTAGGCGAGGAGCGACCCGCTAAAATCCCGGTTAGCGTACCCGCGGTCCGCCGAACGGCAGCGGCGGAGGGGGACGGCGCGCGCCGCGCGGCAGCTGGGCCTGGTAGGCCCGGCCGCAGTGTTCGACGCAATAGGGGAAGCCGGGGTTCACGGCCTCGCCGCAGAAATGGAAATCGGGTTCGCCCGGGTGTCCCATCGGCCAGCGGCATACCTTGTCCGACAGATCCAGCAGGCTGGTCTTGTCGGCGATTTCGGGGCTCGGCTTGGCCGGGACCAAGCGGCGCGGCGGCGCTGGGGGAATCGGGGGCTGCTGGTCACCGGGACCCTGGCGCAGGAAGCCACCCGGCCCGACCGAGACGATCTTGGGCAGGTTGGAATTCTTGTTCGGCATCGGCTGCGACGGGTTGCCGGCATCCTGCCGCGGTGCAGGCGGCGGTGCTGCCGGTTCCGGCGGGGCGGCCGGCGCAGCAGCAGCGGCCGGCTTGGCTGCGGGCTTCGCCGCTTTCTTGGGCGCCGGTGCCTTGGGCGCGGCCTTGGGGGCAGCGGCGGCCTTCTTCTTGTCGTTGGCCTTGACCGGCGACGGGCGCGACTTGAGACCGAGGCGGTGCGCCTTGCCGATCACGGCATTGCGGCTCACCCCGCCCAGCTCGTCGGCGATCTGGCTGGCGGTCGAACCGCCTTCCCACATCTTCTTAAGCGTTGCGATCCGTTCGTCGGTCCAGCTCATGTACAGTCCTGTATCTCGTGTCTTGGCGCCGCGGCTTGCATGCCGTGACGCTTGGGCCTAGGCGCGCCCTATGGTCGATCAAGCTCAGCCCAAATCGCTCGGAAGCGATCATCCGGACGCATCCTTCGTCGAAGGTAATGCCGGAGGGGAGAGCAGGTTTCCGCCGCGGGGTCGCCCGGTGATCCGCGGAATCAACCGGATTGGCCTGTGGAGCCTCTATATGAAGGAGGTCCGCCGGTTTCTCAAGGTCCAGACGCAGACAATCTGGGCCCCGGCAGTCACCACGGTGCTTTTTCTCGTGATCTTCTCGGTCGCGCTGGGGCGGGGCGGGCGCGAGGTGCTGGGCGTCAATTTCCCCACCTTCGTCGCACCCGGCCTGATTGCCATGGCGATGATGCAGAACGCCTTCGCCAATTCCTCCTTCTCGCTGCTTTCCGGCAAGATCCAGGGGACCATCATCGACCTGCTGATGCCGCCGCTGTCCGAAGGCGAGCTGATGTGCGGTATCGTAGGGGCAGCGATGACCCGCGCAGTGGCGGTCGGCTTCGTCGTCGCGGGGGCAATGATGCTGTATCCCGGAGTGAGCCTGGCGATGGCGCATCCCTGGGCGGTGATGTGGTTCGGGCTGATGGGCGCGATGATGCTCGCGCTGCTTGGCCTGCTCGCATCGATCTGGGCGGAGAAATTCGACCACAATGCCGCGGTGACCAATTTCGTCGTCGCGCCGCTGGCGATGCTGTCGGGGACGTTCTACGTCATCGACCGGCTTGCACCGGCCTTCCAGGCGGTCAGCCGCGCCAATCCCTTCTTCTACGTGATCTCGGGCTTTCGCTACGGCTTTCTCGGACGCAGCGACATCGGCGATGCGGCGGCGGTGACGATGGCCGCGCTGGGCCTGTTCGCGCTCAACGCAGTGCTGGCCTTCGCCACCTACCGGATCCTGAAGTCGGGCTGGAAGATCAAGAACTGATCGTTCGCCGCGCGCCGCTCAGTGGGTCAGGCTGACCCGCATGCGGTAGCGCCCGTTTTCGAACTGTTCGAAATACTGGTGCACATCGGGGTGCGACACCGGCCCCGAAACCGAATCTGTCACCAAATTCTGCTGGCTGACGTAGGCGACGTAATCGCTGTCATCGCTTTCGGCGAGCAGGTGGTAGAACGGCTGGTTGCGATCGGGGCGGATATCCTCGGGGATCGCCTCGTACCATTCGTCGCTGTTGGCGAAGACCGGGTCGATGTCGAAAATTACGCCGCGGAAATCGAACACGCGGTGTTTGACCACGTCACCGATGGCGAAGCGGCTCTTGACGCGGCGCGGCACATCGATGGTGCGACCGGCCTGGGCGGAGAAATACTGTGCTCGTTCCATGAGAAGCGACGATATGGGGTCCAGGCGCCTGCTTACAATGGCGATTGGCGAAGCTTCCCCCGAATTCTGACGAAAAGGGGCTTGGCAAGGCACAGGCGCTCGGCTAATCGGCGCGCCTTGCTTCGACCGGGGCCCTGGGCCCGAAGCGCACCCGACATATGCGGAGAGGTGGCAGAGAGGTCGAATGCGCTGCACTCGAAATGCAGTGTACTGGCAACAGTACCGTGGGTTCGAATCCCACCCTCTCCGCCACGGGATTTCTCGACAATCCAAACCTTAGGGCACGCATCCGCCCACGAATGCGTGCCTGATGTCCGTGTGTCAGCCGCGTCCGCGATAGGATGAAACGCCCTGGTCGGGCAGCCACAGGGCCGCCGGCGGTGCGCCGCTTTGCCAGAAGACGTCGATCGGGATGCCGCCGCGCGGATACCAGTATCCGCCGATGCGCAGCCATTGCGGCTGCATTTCGTCGAACAGCCGCTGGCCGATCCCCACGGTCACGTCCTCATGGAAACCGCAATGGTTGCGGAACGAGCCGAGGAACAGCTTGAGGCTCTTCGATTCGACGATGGTTTTCCCCGGCGCGTAATCGATCACCAGATGCGCGAAGTCGGGCTGGCCAGTCACCGGGCACAGCGAGGTGAATTCGGGCGCGGCGAAGCGGACCATATACAACTGGCCGGCGCGCGGATTGGGGACGTAGTCGAGTTCGGCCTCTTCGGGCGAGGCGGGCAGCGCGGTGTTCGCGCCAAGGAACTTGGGGGCAGGTGTGTCGCTCATGCCGCGCTCCTGCCGCGAAGCGCGGCGCAGCGCAAGGCGGGGCTTGGAAGCCCGCGCTTCAGTACCTATTCACCGCCGCCCCGCACACTCGCGGTCCCTTTCTCACGAAACGACCCGCAATGGCATTTGTCACCCGTATCCCGTTGATTGCACTCGCCGCAGCGCTGCCGGCCGTGGCGCAGGAGCAATCGGTCAATGATTTCACACTCGAACCCGCGCCGACGCCCAGCGCCACCCCGCAGGTGCAAGGGCCCGCGGATACGCGAAGCGGAGTCGAGATTCGCCCGCGCGCCGTGGCAACCCCGACTCAAGCGCCGACAGCGAGCCCCACCGCCGCGCCGAGCCCGGCTCCGATGCTGTCACCGGCACCCGGGCCATCCGGGGACAGAGCGCCGCGCGCCCCGGTCACCCAGCCATCCCCGCGCGCTACGCCGCTGCCTGCGGTGACGCCGCGCACTCTGGATCCAGGTGAAGCGGCGGCCATGAGCTCCGCGCCGGACGAGCCGCCATCGGTCGAGGACCCCGCGAGCGATACACGCGCCGCTTCGTCCGTCGCAGAACCCGCAGTGCCCGCAGCGCCGCTTCCAGACCCCGCTGCGAACGAGGAGGGCGGGCGGACCCCGTGGCTGCCGCTTGCGGGCGGTGCAATGTTGCTGGCGCTGCTCGGCGCAGGCTTCGCCGCCTGGCGTCGCCGCCGGCGCCGGCACGTCCCCGAAATCCAGCGCCCGTTTGTCCGCAGCGCTCCGCCCGCCGGTCCGGCGGCGCTGGGGGACGCCCTCCGACTGTTCGTCGAGCCCGACAAGATCATCCGCAGCGCCGCTTTCGTAACAGTCAAATACCGGCTGACCCTGACCAACCGCAGTGAAACCCCGCTCGGCGCGATCGGCGTCGGGCTCGATCTGGTGTCGGCTCATGCCCAGGCACCGATGGATCAGCAGGTCGCGACGGCCGAAACCGTGCTTGAAGAGCGCCATGTCGTCGCGCGGCTGGCGCCCGGGCAGAGCATCACGCTCGACGGACAGGTGCAGCTTGCGCTCGCACAGGCGCAGGTGATCCGGCAGGGACGGCATCCGTTGCTAGTCCCCTTGCTGCGCATGCGTATCTCGGCACGCGGCGGGGACGCGCTGCTGCGGACCTTCGTCGTCGGACAGGCCGCGCCGGGCAGCAGCCGCGTGCAGCCCATCCGGCTCGACGAAGGGCCGCGCAGCTATAGCCCGGTCGCGCAGCGCGAGCTTGCCTAACTCGACTTCGCCGGGCCGCCGCGCTACCCGGTTGGCGATGGACAGTCTCGTTTCGACCCAATGGCTTGCCGACCAGCTCGGCGCTGCGGACCTCGTGGTGCTAGATGCGTCGATGCATCTGCCCGACAGTCCGCGCCAGGCGGCGCAGGATTTCGCGGCGGCGCATGTACCCGGCGCGCGGTTTCTCGACCTTGTCAGCTTCGTCGATCCCGGTTCGCCGGTACCCAAGGCCCTGCCAAGCCCCGAACAATTCGCGGCGCGGCTGGGGCAGCTCGGGGTGGCACCGTCGTGCCGGGTCGTGCTGTATGACGACAGCCAGATCCGCAGCGCGGCCCGCGCGTGGTACATCTTCCGGCTGTACGGCTTCGCGCAAGTGGCGATCCTCGATGGCGGGTTGGCCAAGTGGACCGGCGAGGGGCGCGCGCTCGAAAGCGGCGGGGTTTCCGGCAGCCCGGTCGATTTCCCGGCGCCGAAGCGTGCTGCCGGCGTGCGCAGCAAAGAGGACATCCTCGCCAACTGCGCCAGCGCGGCCGAACAGGTCGTCGATGCGCGCGACGCGGCGCGCTTTGCCGGCGAAGAAGGAAGCGGATCGCGGGGCCATATCCCGGGCGCCGCGAACGTGCATTTCACGCAGTTACTGACCGAAGCGGGCACCTATCGTACGCCAGCGGAAATCGCTGGTCTTTTCCAAAGCGCCGGCATCGATCTTGACCGTCCGGTCGTCACGAGCTGCAACAGCGGCATGACCGCGGCGGTGCTGTCCTTCGGGCTTCACCTCGCGGGCAAGGACGATACCGCGCTGTACGATGGCAGCTGGCTGGAATGGGGGGAGGATCCGCAAACGCCCAAGCAGGCGGGGAGCGGGCGATAGACATGGCAGGGGGAGATGACAGCACCCATCGCGCGGCGACACGGCTGGTGACCAGCGGGCGATCGGGCGATTTCGCCAGCGATGTGGTCAACCCGCCCGTGTGGCGCGCGAGCACGCATCTCTACCCCGACTGCGCCGCATTGCGCGCGCGCAAGAGCGACAACCGCGATGGGCAGTTCTTTTACGGCCGCCGCGGATCGCCCACGCAATGGGCGCTCTCCGAAGCGCTTACCGCGCTCGAGCCGGGGGCCGCCGGCACCGTCCTCTATCCCAGCGGTCTCGCCGCGCTGGTCGGCGCGTTGCTCACGGTCCTGCGCAGCGGCGATGTGCTGCTGGTGGCGGATAATGCCTATGATCCCACGCGCAGCGCGGCCACGGGTCTGCTGAAGGATCTCGGTATCGAGCACCGCTTCTTCGATCCGCTCGACCATGAAGCCTTTGCCGGGGCATTCTGCGACCGCACGCGCGCGGTCATGCTGGAAGTGCCGGGCAGCCTCACGATGGAGGTCTGCGATATTCCCGCGCTTTCGGCCATCGCGCGCGGAAGGGGAGCCGTCAGCCTGATCGACAACACCTGGGCCACCGCGCTCGGATTTCCCGCTCTCGAGCATGGCTGCGATATCGCCATCACCGCGCTGACCAAGCATGTCGGCGGCCATTCGGACGTCATGATGGGTGCCGCCAGCGCGGGCGGGCGCTGGTATCGTCGCCTGCGGCTTGGTGCGCAGCGGCTGGGCCACGTCGTGTCGCCTGACGATGCCGCGCTGGTGCTGCGCGGGCTGAGGACGATGGGCGTGCGTCTCGAGCGCCAGACCGCGACCGCGCTGGCGATCGCCGAATGGCTCGATGCGCGCAGCGAAGTGGCGCATGTGCTGTCGCCCCTGCTTCCCGGTGCGCCCGACCATGACATCTGGCAACGCGATTTTACCGGCGGCTGCGGTCTGTTCAGTTTCGTGCTCAAGGGCGGGGACGATGCCGCGAGGTGCCGGCTGGTCGATCGGCTGGAACTGTTCGGCATCGGTTACAGCTGGGGCGGGTTCGAAAGCCTCGCCCTGCCGTTCGACGTCGAACCGGTGCGTTCTGCGATGCCCTGGCCCAAGCCGGGCTGGAGCGAAGCGGACCGCCATGGCATACGGCTGTCGATCGGGCTGGAAGACCCCGCCGATCTGATCGCCGATCTCGACCGCGGTTTCGCGGCGCTTAACGAAGGATAGACGTGCAAGGCGAAACCCCTCCCACCGCCGAACCGACCGCTGCGACACCTGCGGTCGAACAGGCATGGAACCTGGCCGAGCCGGTGGTCGAGGAAAGCTCTGTCGCCGCGGCCGAAGGCGCCAAGGAAGCGCTGAGTTCGCAGAGCGAGACTGTCGGCTCGGTCATCGACACGGTCGATACCGTGGCGCTGTCGTTCGGCGATTTCCGCATCTCGCTGTTCGACGTGCTGGTCGTTGCCGCGGTGATCGTAGGCATCCTGTTCCTTGCATGGTTTGCCAGCCGGATGAGCCGGCGCCTGGTCCGCCGCATGACCCGGCTCGACGAGGCGCAGCAATTGCTGGTCGAGAAGGTGATCACGATCATCGTCTGGGCCGCCGCCTTCTTCCTCGGCATCGACCTGCTCGGGATCGATCTGACTGCACTGGCGGTGTTTTCGGGCGCCTTCGGCCTGGCGATCGGTTTCGGCCTGCAGAAGACCTTCGGCAATCTGATCGCAGGGATCATCCTGCTGATGGACCGGTCGATCAAGCCGGGCGATGTGATCGCGGTGGCCGATCTGGCGGGCAACGAGAGCTTCGGCCAGATCCGCAAGATCGGCATCCGCGCGGTCTCGGTGACCACGCGCGACCAGCGCGAATATCTGATTCCGAACGAAAACCTGATGATCAACCAGGTCGAGAACTGGTCCTATTCGTCCAAGAACGTGCGGATGCAGGTGCCGGTCGGGGTGAGTTACGAAGCCGATATGAAGCTGGCCGAGGAACTGATGCTCGAGGCGGCGAAGTCCTGCGACCGGGTACTGAGTGCGCCGCCGCCGACGGTCTGGATGAGCGAATATGGCGACAGCTCGGTCAATTTTGTGATCCATTGCTGGATTACCGACCCCGAGGACGGGGTCGGCAACGTGCGCAGCGCGGTGCTCAAGAAGCTGTGGTGGCTGTTCAAGGACAACGGCATCGAGATCCCGTTCCCGCAACGCGACCTGCATATTCGCGGCAGCGACCAGCTCGAGCGGCTGGCCGAGCTCATGGTGCAGGGGCGGGGGCCTGCGGGCAGCGCGAAAGAATAGGTTGCCGCGCGCACAGCGCCGGTTTCAAATCTCGCCTTCCTAGCCGGACACGCATTCTGATTGGCGCAACGGCCGTGCCCCTCGCATCTTGCGATCATGGCACAGACCGGAACCATCTATCTCGTCGGCGCGGGACCGGGCGATCCCGATCTCCTGACGCTGCGCGCTGCGCGGCTGATCGAGAGCGCGCGGGTGATCGTCCATGACGGACTGGTCGACCCTGCGATCCTCGCACTTGCGCGCGGCGATGCGCAGCTGATCAGCGTGGCCAAGCGCCGTTCGCATCACACCTTGCCGCAGGAAGAGATCAGCGAACTGCTGGTCCGCGTGGCCCGTTCGGGCCAGGACATCGTGCGGCTCAAGGGCGGGGACCCCTTCGTCTTCGGCCGCGGCGGCGAGGAAGCCGAAGTCGCCCGCGCTGCCGGCGTTGCGGTGGAGGTGGTGCCCGGGATCAGCGCGGCCAACGGGGCCGCGGCGGCGGCACAGATCGCGCTGACGCATCGCGACGCGTCGAGCATTGTCAGCTTCGTGGCCGGCCAGTGCAAGGGTCTGAAGGACCAGGACTGGGCGGGGCTTGCCGGCAAGGGCCGGACGCTGGTGATCTACATGGGCGTGAAGACCGCTCCGCAGATCGCCGAGAAACTGATGGAAGACGGGCTGTCGCCCGACATGCCGGTGGCGGTGATCGAGAACGGCACGCGTCCCGACATGCGCGTGCTGCGCGGCCTGCTCGCCGGGCTGCCCGATCTGGTGGAAAATGAAAAGGTGGTCAGCCCTGCGCTGATCGTGATTGGTGAAGTGACCGCGCGCGACGATGTCGCCCTGGCGGTCGCCGCGCAGGAGGCGGCACGATGAGATTGCTTACCGGAAACGATTTGAAGACCGGCGCGGTGACCTGGTGGACCGGCAGCGACTGGTCGATCCACGTCGAGGATGCGGCCGATGTGGCAGGTAGCGAAGACGAGATCGCGCGCCGCGAAGAGGCCGCCCGGCGTGTCAATTCGCCTTATGCAGTGGACGCCGAACTGCAGGATGGCAGCCCCCGGCCGTCGCATATCAAGGAGCGCGTTCGTGCGCTTGGCCCGACCGTCCGTCCCGACCTGACCCTCAAGCCTGCCGATCCCGAAATCGGTAACTGGGTGATCTGATGTACAAATACGACCAATACGACCAGGCGATGGTCGATGCCCGCGTGGAGGAATTCCGCGACCAGGCGCGCCGCCGTCTCGAAGGCAAGCTGACTGAAGACCAGTTCAAGCCGCTCCGGCTGATGAACGGGCTCTATCTGCAGCTGCACGCCTACATGCTGCGGGTGGCGATCCCCTATGGCACTTTGAACAGCCAGCAGATGCACGCGCTAGCCGATATCGCGGACAAGTATGATCGCGGTTACGGCCACTTCACCACGCGGCAGAACATCCAGTACAACTGGATCAAGCTGGAGGATGCCGGCGATATCCTGGCCGATCTGGCCAAGGTCGAAATGCACGCCATCCAGACCAGCGGCAATTGCATCCGCAATATCAGCTCGGATCACTTTGCGGGCGCTACTGCGGACGAGGTGGTCGATCCGCGGCCCTATGCCGAGCTGCTGCGCCAGTGGTCGAGCTTCCATCCCGAATTCAGCTATCTGCCGCGCAAGTTCAAGATCGCGGTGATTGCCAGCGACACCGACCGCGCCGCGATGCGCCTGCACGATATCGGTATCCAGATCGTCGAGAACGATGCGGGTGAACTGGGTGCTGCCTTCTACGTCGGCGGCGGCATGGGACGCACGCCGATGATCGCGCCGTGCATCAACCCCTTCGTCCCGCTCGACCGGCTCGTCACCTATGCCGAGGCGTGCCTGCGGGTCTACAACCGCTATGGCCGCCGCGACAACAAGTACAAGGCGCGGATCAAGATCCTCGTCCACGAGATGGGCGCGGAAGAATACACGCGCCAGGTCGAGGCGGAATGCGCCCACCTGCTGGAAGAAGGCGTCGAACCGCCCTTCGCCGAGCTCGAACGGATCCGGACCTATTTCGAGGACCCGCTGTTCGAAGCCGGCGCAAGCGAGGAGATCGACCGCAGCGACCCCGATTTCGCCGTCTGGGTCGACCGCAACACGGTCGCGCACAAGGAAACGGGCTATGTCTCGGCGGTGATCAGCCTCAAGCCGGTGGGCGGCATCCCCGGCGATGCGACCGCCGAACAGATGCGCCTGATGGCCGATCTGGCGAAGGATTACAGCTTCGACGAACTGCGCGTGATGCACACGCAGAACATCGTCCTGCCGCATGTCCGCAAGGCCGATCTGCACGCGCTGTGGACAGCGCTCGACGAAGCGGGGCTGGGCAGCCCGAACCTCGATACGGTCGAGGACATCATCGCCTGCCCGGGGCTCGATTACTGCAGCCTCGCCAATGCCCGGTCGATCCCGGTCGCGCAGCGCATTTCCGAACGTTTCGCCGCCAATGGCAAGACCGGGACGCTGGGCGAACTCAAGCTCAAGATTTCGGGCTGCATCAATGCCTGCGGGCATCACCATGCGGGCCACATCGGCATCCTCGGCGTCGACCGTAAGGGGGTGGAGAACTACCAGCTCCTGCTCGGCGGCAGCGAGGCGCAGGATGCCAGCCTGGCCAAGATCACCGGTCCCGGTTTCAGCGAAGACGGCATCGTCGACGCGGTCGAAACCGTGACCACCGTCTTCGAACGCGAACGCCAGGACGGCGAACGCTTTCTCGATACGTACCGCCGCATCGGCATGAACCCCTTCAAGGAGGCGCTCTATGGCTGAGACGCTACGCTATCGCGACGACCAACCGGTCGACCATCCCGCCGTGACGGTGGACGCTTTCGTCGACCAGTCGAATGCGCAGGCCGTGCGTATCGAACCAGGCGACGACACGCGTGAATTGCTGCCGCATCTCCAGCGGCTGGCGCTGGTCGAGGTCAACTTCCCCGCATTTGGCGACGGCCGCGGCTACTCCTCGGCACGGATGCTGCGCGAGGCGGGCTACGAGGGCGAATTGCGCGCGGTGGGCGACGTGCTGGTCGACCAGCTGGCCTATATGCGCCGCTGCGGCTTCGATGCGTTCGAGCCCGATCAGCAATTCGACATGGACGATGTGAAGGCCGCTTTCGAGCGGTGGCCAGAAGTGTACCAGAACGCGGCGGACGACCGCACCCCGATCTGGACCAAGCGGCACTCATGAACCGTCTGCGCGCCATCGACCGGATCGACGTGGGTCCCCGTTTCACCGAGCAGGATGCGATTCGTCTCAACCGCATGTTCCGCGGGACCGAGACCGAGGAATGGCTGCGCGCGGTGATCGAGGGAAACCTGGTCGGCGATACCGCCGTGGTGTCGAGCTTCGGGGCCGAGAGCGCGGTGCTGCTGCATCTGATCGCGCAGGTCGATTCGACCGTGCCCGTGCTGTTCCTCGATACCGGCAAGCATTTCCCCGAAACGCTCGCCTACCGTGACGAGCTGACCGAGCGGCTCGGGCTCAACCGCGTCGATCTCTATCCCGAGATCGCCGATCTGCAGACGCGCGACGATACCGGGCTGCGCTGGTCGTACGATCCCGATGGCTGCTGCGAACTGCGCAAGGTCAAGCCCCTGGAAAAGGCGCTCGCCAATTTCGATGCCAGCTTCACCGGACGCAAGGCGTTCCAGTCGGCGACGCGCGCCAATCTGCCGCGCTTCGAAGTGGATTCGGCCGATGTGCAGGGCCGGCTCAAGATCAACCCGCTGATCGACTGGTCGGCAGAGGACATCGCGGCCTATTTCGAGACGCATGGCCTGCCGCGCCATCCGCTGGTCGATCGCGGCTTTCCCAGCATCGGCTGCTCGCCGTGCACGCGCCAGGTCGGCGAGGGCGAAGACCCGCGCGCGGGCCGCTGGTCGGGCTGGGACAAGGTCGAATGCGGGATCCACAAGCCGGGCGAGGAACCCTTCCTCTGATCCGGTGGGCGGTGCTGGTGCCGGCTGGAGGATTCGAACCCCCGGCCTGATGATTACAAATCAACTGCTCTACCAACTGAGCTAAGCCGGCGCCCGCAAAGCGCGCCCTTTCGAGCAATCGCGCGCAAATGTCCAGAGCTTCAGAGCCAGCCGTTGTCGCGATACCACCGCGCTGTCGCGGCGAGGCCTTCTTCACCGCTTACGCTGGGTGACCAGACGGCTTCGGGCACTTTCATCGCCGACCGCGCGACCCAGTTGGGATGCGTCATATAACCCACCCTGTCGGCGGTAAGCCGGGCCTTGTCGCCGCGCACCATCCGGTCGACTTTCACTGCCGCATCCAGCACGCTGCGGGGCAGGTGCGGCGCGAAGACCGGCCGCTCAACCGCCTTGCCGATCGCACGCGCCAGTTCCTTGTGCGACCAGCCGCCTTCGCGCGCATCGTCGGGTTCGAAAACGCGGCGGCGCACCAGCGCGGGCGGGGCATCGACCAGCGCCAGCAGCAACCGCGCCAGATCGGTGACATGGATGATCGAACTCGCGCCGCCGGGCGGCAGCGGGACAAAGCCGAACCGTGCGCTGCGGAACATCTCGAAATAATCGACGTCGCGCGGACCGTAGACGCCCGGCGGGCGCACGATCGTCCAGTCGAGCCCGCTGGCCTCGACCAGCTTTTCCGCTCGCGCTTTCGAGGCGCCATAGGCCGACAGTCCGGGCTCGCGCGCCGAGAGCGAGGAAACGAAGACGAACCGCTTGGCGCGGCTGTGCTTGGCAGCGGCGATCAGTCTTGCGGTGCCGCCGACATTGGCCTCCTCGAACGCCGCGGGATCGGGCGCATTGGTCAGGCCCGCCACGTGGACGATCGCATCGCAAGGCTCGCACAATGCAGCCAGTGCGGCGGTATCGGACAAATCGCCAGCAACCCATTCGACATTGGCGCGCGGGGCCTGGGCGCGGCGGGTCAACGCGCGCACGGTCTCGTCAGACTGCGCCGCCTGGTCGAGCACGGCCTGGCCGACGAAGCCGGTGGCACCGGTCAGCGCGATCGTCACAGGCGCACCATGTGATCGCGGTGGACGACGGCGGCGCGCGGGGCATAGCCGAGCGTGCGTGCCTGCTGGTCTTCCCGGAGACCCATGATCGCGCGGCATTCGGCAGCGGCATATTCGACCAGTCCCTGACCAAGGCGTTCGCCTCCGGGGCCGTGCACTGCGACGAGATCGCCGCGGACGAAATCTCCCTCCACCGCGGTAACGCCAGCGGCCAGGACGCTTGCTCCGTTATCGAGCGCGGCCATGCACCCCTGATCGACCGTCACGCTGCCTGCCGGGGCCAGCCGTCCGCCGAGCCAGGCCTTCCGTGCTGACGCGCCCGACTGCGGCACGAACACGGTGCCGCTGTCCTGCGCCAACGCGGCCGCGAAGGGCGCGGGCCGGGTGCCGTTGATGATTGCCAGCGCGATGCCCGCGCGTTCCGCGATGCGTGCGGCCTGCAATTTGGCGCGCATGCCACCCGAACCTAGGCCCGAGCCGGAATCGGCAGTGGCCATTGCCATGATCTCGGGCGAAACCCCGTCCACGCGCGCGATCCGCCGCGCGCCGGGCTCACGCGGATCACGGTCGAACAACCCGTCGACGTCGGACAGCAGCAGCACCGCATCCGCGCCCGCCGCTTGCGCGATGCGCGCGGCCAGCCGGTCATTGTCGCCGAAGCGGATTTCCTCGGTCGCCACGCTGTCGTTCTCGTTCACCACCGGTACCGCGCCCGCGGCCAGCAGGCGTCCGAGCGTGGCGGAAACATTGAGATAGCGGCGCCGGTTCTCGAGATCGCCGAGCGTGACGAGCATTTGCGCGGCAGTGATATCCTGTGCGCCGAGCGCATCGGACCACAGGCGGGCGAGTTCCACCTGTCCGACCGATGCCGCGGCCTGCGCGTCGGCGAGGCTGCCGCGGCCGCCGTGAGGCAGGCCGAGCCGGGCGGCGCCCAGCGCGATCGCCCCCGATGAAACGAGCAGGACTTCGCAAGTCAGCCGCAACTCGGCGATTTCCTCCGCAAGCGAGGCCAGCCATGCGGTCCGCGCACGTCCCTTGTCGACCAGCAGGGCAGAGCCGACCTTGATGACAAGGCGGCGCGCCTGGCGCAGGTCGGAAAGGGCGGCGATGTCCATCGGCAGGGGACTAGCGGCTGCGGGCGGCGCGCGGAAGCCGTCTTGCCTTGCCGCGCTGTTACCGTGCCTTCACGGTCAGATCGGCGACCATTCCGGATTGCTGTCGTCGGACGAATCCTCGACTTCGACGGTCTTCGTCTCGGTCGAGGTGTGATCGGGCAGATAGCCGAGCAGGGCGTCGAGCAGTTCGCCGGTCCCGGCGCCGGTCGCACCCGAGATGGGAAAGACCTTGTCCGCCCCCGCGGCCAGCAGTTCCTCGGCGAAGGCTTCGCCCAGTTCCTGGTCGGCGAGATCGAGCTTGTTCAGCGCCACCACCTGCGGCTTGTCCGCCAGTTCGCTGCCATAGGCTTCGAGTTCGGCATTGACCGTGCGATAGGCTTCGGCCGGATCGTCGCCCGAAATGTCGATCAGGTGGATCAGCACGCGGCAGCGTTCGATATGGCCGAGGAAGCGGTCGCCGATCCCGGCGCCTTCGGCGGCGCCTTCGATCAGGCCCGGGATATCCGCAAGCACGAATTCGCGGCCCTTGTGCGTCACCACGCCCAGCTTGGGGACCAGCGTGGTGAAGGCGTAATGGCCGACCTTGGCCTTGGCATTGGATACCTGGTTGATGAAGGTGCTCTTGCCCGCATTGGGCAGACCGAGCAGGCCGACGTCGGCCAGCAGCTTGAGCCGCAGCCAGACCCACATTTCCTCGCCCGGTTCGCCGGGCTGGTGCTGGCGCGGTGCGCGATTGGTGCTGGATTTGTAGCTGGCATTGCCGCGGCCGCCCATGCCGCCTTCGAGGAACACGAGCCGCTGGCCGACCTCGGTGAAATCGGCGAGCACCTCTTCCTTGTCCTCGCTGAGCACCTGGGTGCCGAGCGGAACCTTGACGACGAGGTCGGGTGCGCCGGCCCCGGTCCGGTCCTTGCCCTGGCCGTGATTGCCGCGCTTGGCCTTGAAATGCTGGGCGTAGCGGAAGTCGATGAGCGTGTTGAGGCCCTGGACGGCTTCGAACACGATGTCGCCGCCCTTGCCGCCATTGCCGCCGTCGGGGCCGCCGTACTCGATATATTTTTCGCGGCGGAAGCTGACCGCGCCGGGGCCGCCTGCGCCGGATTTCAGGAAGATCTTGGCTTGGTCGAGAAAGTGCATGGCGCGCCCTCTAGCCGCTTTCGCGGACATAGGCGAGGGCGCGCATGCTTATGGCGTATCAGTCTACGAAATCGTCCACCCGCTCGACGATGATCGCGGGGGCCATCCCGCCGGCAGCGCACATGGTGACGAGGCCGTAACGCTTGTTCTGGCGTTCGAGTTCGTCGACCATCGTACCGATGAGGATCGACCCGGTGGCACCGATCGGGTGGCCCAGCGCGATCGAGCCGCCGTTGACGTTGACCTTGTCCCAGTCGAGCCCGAGATCCTTGACGAATTTCGCGGCGACGACGGCGAAAGCCTCGTTGATTTCGAACAGGTCGATATCGTCGGTGGTGAGTCCGGCCTTGGCGAGCACCTTTTTCGCCGCGGGTACGGGGGCATTCAGCATCAGCGTCGGATCATCGCCCATATTGGCCGTGGCAACGATGCGCGCCCGGGGCTTGAGCCCGTGCTTCTGCGCATAGTCCTTGCTAGCGACCAGCACCGCGGCGGCGCCATCGACCACGCCCGAGCTGTTGCCGGCGTGGTGGAAGTGCTTGATTTCCACATCGGGGTATTTGGCATTCACCAGCCCGGCGAAGGTGGTGCCGCTCTTGTCGAGCGGGACATTGGCGATCTTGGCAAAGGCGGGTTCGAGTTCGGCCAGGCCTTCGCGCGTGGTCTGCGGGCGCGGATATTCCTCCTTGTCGAGCACGACATTGCCCTCGTCGTCCTTCACCGGGACGACCGACTTGTCGAAACGGCCTTCCGCGATCGCCTTGGCGGCGCGCTGCTGGCTGCGATAGCCGACTTCGTCGAGCTCCTCGCGGGTGAAGCCTTCGATCGTGGCAATCGCGTCGCCGCAGACGCCTTGGTGGCTCTGCGGGTGCGAGCGCATCAGGCGTTCGTTATAGCTGCCCATCATCGGCGGCTTGAGCCCGGCGGCCATCTTGTCCTTGGTCATCTGAGCGGTGAGGCTCATCATTTCGGTGCCGCCGGCGACGACGCAGTCTTCCATCCCGCTCATCACCTGTGCCGCAGCCAGCGCCACGCTGGTGATGCCGCCGCCGCAGAACCGGTCGAGCGTGGTGCCGCTGGACGTTACGTCATAGCCTGCATCGAGCGCGGCCATGCGGCCCAGGTCGCCCGCTTGCATCCCGTCCTGCGTGCTGACCGACCAGATCACGTCGTCGACCGTCGAGGTATCGAGATCGTTGCGATCCTTGATCGCGGTGAGACAGGTGGCCGCGAGGTGCTGCGGGTGCATGTGCGCGAGCGCGCCCTTGCCCTGCTTGCCGATCCCGCGCGGGGTGCGGACAGCGTCGATGATATAGGCTTCGGCCATGGCTTCTGACTCCTCTCGTTTTGTCTTTTTATGCGGCGAATGCCGGTTGACGTTTGCGTAAACGTCGCGCAGCAAGGGCGCAAGACAAGTTTCGATTTGAAATGGGAGAGAGCGGCTATGTCCGAGGAAGTTCTGACGAGCGAAGAAGACGGCATCCTCGTCGTCACCATCAACCGGCCCGATGCCAAGAACGCGATGACCAAGGCCGCGGCCGAAGGCATTGCCGCAGCGATGGACCGGCTCGACAGCGACGACAATCTGCGCGTCGGCATCCTGACCGGCGCGGGCGGGACCTTCTGTTCGGGCATGGATCTCAAGGGCTTCCTGCGCGGCGAATCGCCCAGCGTCGAAGGGCGCGGTTTCGGCGGCGTGGTGCAGCAGCCGCCCGAAAAGCCGCTCATCGCCGCAGTCGAAGGCTATGCCTTGGCTGGCGGGCTCGAACTGATGATCGCCTGCGACCTGGTGGTCGCCAGCGCCGCGGCCAAGTTCGGCATCCCCGAAGTGAAGCGCGGTCTTGTCGCTGCAGCCGGCGGCGTGATGATGCTGCCCGACCAGATCCCCGAACGGATCGCCATGGAGCTGGCGCTGACCGGCGATTTCATCGACGCACCGCGCGCCTATGAGCTGGGCCTCATCAACCGCGTGACCGATGGCGATGCGCTGGCCGGGGCCAAGGAACTCGCCGCGCGGATCGTCGCCAACGGCCCGCTGGCGGTGAAGGTGTCGAAGCAGGTGATCAAGCAATCGCGCGGCTGGTCGATGGACGAGCGCTACAAGCGCCAGACCCAGCTTATCGCTCCTGTCTTCGTGTCCGAAGACGCCCGTGAAGGCGCCGCCGCCTTCGCCGAGAAACGCGCGCCGAACTGGAAGGGCAAGTAAGACCCTTCGGCGCGTCACAAGAACATTCGAGAGGATCCGAGAGATGCCAGCAATCAACGTACCCCAGCCCGAGTTCATGGAAGACGAGGAGATCTCTATCTTCGCCGATGCCGTGGGCAAGTTCTACCAGCAGCATGCGCCAGAAAAGCGCGTGCTCAAATGGCGCGAGGACGGCCAGGTCGAACGCGAGTTCTGGAACGAGGCGGGCGAAGCCGGCCTGCTGGGCGTCTCCGTGCCCGAGGAATACGGCGGCCACGGCGGCGATTTCCGGCATGACATGGTGGTGATCGACCAGCAGGCGAAGCACGGCGTCGAGGGCTTCGCCGCCAGCCTGCACAACACGGTCATCCTGCCCTATCTGGTGCGTCACGGGACCGAGGAGCAGAAGAAAAAGTACCTGCCCAAGCTCGTCACGGGCGAACTGGTCAGCGCCATTGCCATGACCGAACCGGGGGTCGGATCGGACTTGCAGAGCATCACCACCACTGCGCTCAAGGACGGCAACGGTTACCGCATCAACGGGGCCAAGACCTATATCTCGAACGGCCAGACGGCGGACTTCATCATCGTCGTCGCCAAGACCGATCCAAACGAGCGCGCCAAGGGCATCTCGCTGATGCTGCTCGAGACCGAGGGCGCCGAAGGCTTCCAGCGCGGTAAGAAGCTCGACAAGGTCGGTATGGACGCGGCGGATACCTCCGAACTGTTCTTCGACGATGTCTTCGTGCCGGCAGAGAACGTGCTCGGCGGCGAGGAAGGCAAGGGCTTCTACCAGCTGATGGGGGAGCTGCCGCAGGAACGGCTGATCATCGCCATGGGCGCGATGACCGGGATCGAGAAGGCGCTCGAAGTCACCATGGACTTCGTCAAGAACCGCAAGGCGTTCGGCCAGACGATCTGGGACTTCCAGAACACGCAGTTCGTGCTCGCCGACCTCAACGCGCGCGGCACTGCGGCGCGGGTGTTCGTCAACGACTGCATCGCCAAGCACCTCAAGGGCGAGCTCGACGTGCCGACCGCGTGCATGGCCAAGTACATGGTCACCGAACTGCAGGGCGAAGTGGTCGACAAGTGCCTGCAGTTCCACGGCGGCGCGGGTTTCATCAACGATTACCCGATCGCACGCATGTTCCGCGACAGCCGCATCACGCGGATCTTCGGCGGCTCGAACGAAGTCATGAAGATGGTCATCGCCCGTTCGATGTGACCGCATCCTCCGGCGCGGCGGAGACCGGCTGCTTCAGTCGATCCCGCCGCGGCGGAGCATCGCGTCGATGCTGGCGACCTTGCGTTCATAGCGCGGATCGTCGGTCGCGCCGTAGCGCGCTGCGAATTGGGCATCGGTCAGCCCGTCGCTGAGCGCGAGCGCCGCTGCGGGCAGCAGGTCTTCGTCCTGCGCGCCCAGCAAGGCCGCGCGCGTGTCCGCCATCCGCTCCGGATCGGTCAGGCGCCGCGCGATCTTGATCCCCGATCGGTCGCTGGCGAGATCGACGAAGGAGAAGCCGCTCGGGTCCTTGGGAGCCAGCAGCGGATCGCTTTCCAGGCTGTCGGCCAGTTCCTTCCATTCGCCGATCGCCGCGCTGATGCTGCTGCCGGTGGTGGTCTCGAGCGCTGCCGACAGCGCCCAGTGTTTCGCCCAGTCCGCGCGGCCCTGCAGCGTCAGCGTGACCGGCCGGGCCGCGCAGGTGCCGATCGTGCCGTCGACACCGCCGAACAGTTCGGCCGCCTCGGGCCCGAGCGAGAACAGCGCAAGCGCAACGAGCGCGGCGGAATGCCCTTCGGGGCTGGGCTGCGAAGCCGCGAGCGCGCGGCGCAGTTGCTGCGCCAGCAGCGGGGCAGGCTCGCCGCGCTGCCGTTCGGCGAGCGTGCAGTAGATGGTGCCCACCATGTCTTCATCGACCGCGGGAACGCCGGTTGTCCGGGCATGCGCGAGCAGGCTGCCCTGCGGCATAAGGACCCGCGCGATGACGCTGTCGGGCCCGATCCGCATGCTGCGCACGATCGTGTCGATCGGCGGGAGGGTGCCGCCCTGCGCGGCCATTCGCCGCTGGATCAGCGCCAGTCCCCATTGCGAGAACCAGTCGGGCAGTGGCAGCGCGCCGATCTTCACGGCGAAGGTCGGCAGCCCCTCGCTGGCCCCTGACGCCTGCGCGCGGATGTTGATCCAGCGGAAGAGCATGGGCCGGCTGCCGGTCAGCGTGAGCACGCCATCCTCGACGCGCGCGTCGAAGCGGTTGGGCGCAAAGCCCTGCGTCACCATCGCCGAGGTCGCGGCCAGTTCTGCTTCGGCGAGCGTGAGTTCGACCGGCTCCCCCGTCGCCCGGCTTTGCCGCGCCTGATTGACGAGCGCGCGCGCGGCCGCGACCTGCTCTGCCGTGGCATGCCGGCTATCCGGTACGGCCGGTTCGGAACTGGTCAGGAGCAGCGCCAGCGCCAGCACGCCGCCCACGATCAGGGCGAGCGCGAGGCGCCAGCGATGCCCGCGGGTCGGGGGGGCGGACATGATGCGGTTTTCGGTCAGCTGGGGCCCGTCAGGCCTCCACCACCGTCTGTTCGATCGCCCCGAAGATCGAGTGGCCGTCGGCGTCCTTCATCTCGACGCGGACGCTGTCGCCGGGGACCATGAAGCGCGTGCTCGCTTCACCCTTGGCGATGGTTTCGATCATGCGGATTTCGGCAATGCAGCTGTAACCGAGACCGCCTTCGGCCACCGGCTTGCCCGGGTCACCGTCGGGGCCCTGGTTCGAGACGGTGCCCGAGCCGATGATCGTGCCTGCACCCAGGTCGCGCGTCCTGGCGGCATGCGCAACCAGTTCGGCGAGGCTGAAGGTGGCATCGACGCCGGCATTGGCGCGGCCGAAGGGCTGGCCGTTGTAATCGACCATCAGCGGCAGGTGGATGACGCTGCCCTGCCAGGCATCGCCCAGTTCGTCGGGTGTCACCGCTACGGGGCTGAACGCGCTGGCGGGCTTGGACTGGAAGAAGCCGAAGCCCTTGGCCAGTTCGCCCGGGATCAGGCCGCGCAAGCTGACGTCGTTGACCAGCATCACCAGCTTGATGTGATCCGCTGCGTCGTCCTTCGACACGCCCATCGGCACGTCGTCGGTGATCACCGCGATCTCGCCTTCCATGTCGCAGCCCCACTTGGTGTCGCCCAGCGGGATATCGTCGCGGGGCGCGAGGAAGTTGTCGCTGCCGCCCTGGTACATCAGCGGATCGTGATAGAAGCTCTCGGGCACTTCGGCGCCGCGCGCCTTGCGGACCAGTTCGACGTGGTTGATATAGGCCGAGCCGTCGGCCCACTGGTAGGCGCGCGGCAGCGGCGAATGCGCTTCGCGTTCGTGGAACCGTTCGCACGGCACCGCCTCATGCTCGACATCGGTGTACAGCGCTTCGAGCTTGGGCGCGACTTCGGCCCAATCGTCGAGCGCGGCCTGCAGCGTCGGCGCGATGTTATCCGCTGCGCAGTAACGGGTGAGGTCCTTGGAGACGACCACCAGCTTGCCGTCGCGCGTGCCGTCCTTGAGTGTTGCGAGCTTCATGTCGGTTGTATCCTCTCGGGATTGTCGGGTTGGTTGTCCGGATGCGCGCGCTGGAACGCGGGCAGCGCGAGACAGGCGGTTTCGATCCGGGTGATGTGGGGCTTGTCGGCAAAGTCGAAGCCGAAACGCTGGGCGTTGTACACCTGCGGCAACAGGCAGACCTCGAACAGGCCGGGCCGCTCGAACAGGAAGTCGCCGCTGCCGAGCTGCGCCAGCCGCGCTTCGAGCGGGTCGAGCGTGCGCGCCAGCCAATGGCGGTACCAGATCCCGATCTCGTCCTGCGACTTGCCGTATTCCTTGGCGAGATATTTGAGCACCGGCAGGTTGAGCGGGGCGTGCAGTTCGGTCGCGATGGCATAGGCCAGTTCGCGCGCGAGATAGCGGTCACCGGCATCGCCGGGCAGCAACGGCGCATCGGGATAGGCTTCGTCGAGCCATTCGAGCTGCGCCATCGACTGGACATAGTCCTTGCCGTCGACCTCGAGCAGCGGGACCGAACCGAAAGGGTTGCGACTGGTGAAGGCGGCGCCTTTCTGTTCGCTTTCGAGCAGGTTCACCGGCACGTATTCGTAGTCCAGCCCTTTCAGCTCCAGCGCGATGCGCAGGCGGTAGCTGGTCGAACTGCGATAGTAGCCGTGAAGGCGGATCATGATGCGGCTCCCGATGTCGCGCGGATGTTGGAACGGCCGAAGGCGCGTCCACGACATGGACCGCATGTTACACGGTCCAGGCGGAAAAAACCTGCCCTCTGCACACGCGGCCGGAACCAGGTGCAAACGGGGCGGGTCGGGGTGCGGGGCATGGTGCCCCTGTGGCACAAGGCCGGACTGTAGGACAGGATCGCTCGCGCGCGAGGGGTCAAAACGCCGCGATCCCCGTTATCGCCCGGCCGAGGATCAGCGCATGGACATCATGCGTGCCTTCATAGGTGTTGACCGTCTCGAGGTTCACCATGTGGCGGATTACCTGGTATTCTTCCGAAATGCCGTTGCCGCCATGCATGTCGCGCGACTTGCGCGCGATATCGAGCGCCTTGCCGACATTGTTGCGCTTGACGATGCTGATCATCTCGGGCGCGAACTTGCCTTCGTCCATCAGCCGTCCGACGCGCAGGCTCGATTGCAGGCCGAGCGAGATCTCGGTGATCATGTCGGCGAGCTTGAGCTGGTAGAGCTGCTTGCTTGCCAGCGGCACGCCGAACTGGTGCCGGTCGAGCCCGTATTGGCGCGCGGCGTGGAGGCAGAACTCGGCCGCACCCATCGCGCCCCAGCTGATGCCATAGCGCGCGCGGTTGAGACAGCCGAACGGACCCTTGAGGCCCTGCACTTCGGGAAGCAGCGCGTCTTCACCCACTTCGACTTCGTCCATCACGATCATGCCGGTGGTCGAGGCGCGCAGGCTCAACTTGCCTTCGATCTTGGGGGCGGACAGCCCCTTCATGCCCTTTTCGAGCACGAAGCCGCGGATGCCGCCGCCATGCGCCTCACTCTTCGCCCAGACCACGAAGACATCGGCGAAGGGGGCGTTGGAAATCCAGGTCTTGGAGCCGGAAATGACATAGCCGCCATCGACCTTCTTGGCGGTGGTTTTCATCCCGCCGGGATCGCTGCCAGCATCAGGCTCGGTCAGGCCGAAACAGCCGATCAGCTTACCGCTGGCAAGGCCGGGCAGGTATTTCTTGCGCTGATCTTCCGAACCATAGGCGAGGATCGGATACATAACGAGACTCGACTGGACCGAGGCCATCGAACGATAGCCGCTGTCGACGCGCTCGATCTCGCGCGCGATCAGGCCATAGGCGACATAGCTGGCACCCGCGCCGCCATATTCCTCGGGCACGGTGGCGCCCAGCAGGCCCGCCTCGCCCATCATCGGGAAAAGTTCGGGGTCGTCGACTTCCTTGCTGAAGTTCTCGATCACCCGCGGTTGCAATTCGCCCTGCGCAAAGGCGTGGGCAGCGTCGCGGATCATCCGCTCGTCCTCGGTCAACTGATCGTCGAGGTTGAAGGGATCGTCCCAGGCGAAAGGCACCATAGCGGCCATGTGGTCTCCTCTGTTCCACCCCAGCCACTGGCAGGGTTGCCCGCGCGGGGCAAGACCCGCGCGGGCAGCGACGGTCACTTCACCAGCGGCAGCGCCTTGCGGCAATCTTCCGCGCATTCGCGGCACATCTTGGCACACAGCGAGCAGTGCGGATTGTCATGGCTCTCGCACTCGGCGGCGCAGGTTTCGCAGGCGGTGATGCAGGCTTCGAGCTGGGCGCGCAGCACGTCAATATTCTGCGCGGTGCGGCGGACAGCGAGCCGCGCGGTCGCGGCGCAGACATCGGCGCAGTCGAGGCAGTTGCGGATGCACTGCGCCATGTCCATGTCCTCGGCCACGCAGGCATCGGCGCAGCTGGTGCAGAACAGCGAACACAGCATTGCATGGCGTGCGGCAGTGACCAGTTCCTCGGTCTCGTCCTCGACCTGCGGGTGTGCGGCGATCATTGTGGGGAGCGACATCGGCATTTCCTTCCTTGAGAATATTGCGTTCGTTCAAGGAATGGTTCGTCGCCGCGCAATGTTCCGGCGATGGCGGGCGAAACCCGCCCGCTGCGGTCAGGCGTGCGCGGCGGCGCGCTGAATCGAGTCGATCACGGCAGCTGGCGGGCAGGGCTTGGCCAGCGCTTGCGCCCGCGGGAAGCGAAGCGCCACCTCGGCGGGGGACAGCTGACCCGAATGGAAGATGACCGGCACGTTTTCCGCCATCATCTGTTCGGCCAGCGGATAGACGATGCCATCGCCTAGCTGGACGTCGAGAATTGCGATATCGGGTTTGGACTTCTGGTAGGCCAGCATGGCCGACGACAGATCATCATACGGCCCTTCGACCATGTAGCCCGCTTCTGCCACCGTATCGCACAGATCGTAACCGACGATCAGTTCGTCTTCGGCGACGAGTACTCGTAGTTGACGACTCATCTGACCTCTCCTCGACTGCGGACCCACGTAACCAAATACCGCAGCCGGAAATCGGTTCCCGGTCGCGTCAGCTGAGTTTCCCGAAGCGGTCGGCGAAACCGGCTTCGTCGCCAGCGGCGAGCATGGCCGCCTGGCCGACCCAGTCGTCGCGCCGGATGCGGCCCTGGAAGCGGCCCATCTGCGCATCCACGCGGTCGATTTCGGCGTCGTCCCAGGCGGCGATCTGCGCGAATGTGGTCACGCCCATGCCGTGCAGCGTGGCCGACAGCTTCGGACCCAGCCCCTTGATACGGGTCAGATCGTCGCCGCCAGCCGGAGCCGATGCGCTTGCGGGCGTTGCGGATGCGGATGCGGATGCGGGTGCCGGGGTCGGGGTCGGAGTCGGGGTCGGGGTCGGAGCTCGGGTTGCGGCGGGGGTAGTGGCGGCCGGCTCCGTCGTGGCACCGCCGGCCGGCACGCCGGCCGCGGGCTGCATCGGGGTCGCCGCCGGGGCGCTGTCGATCAGCGCCTTGTTGCGCTGCGCCGGGGCGGCGCCGTCATCGAGCACGTCACGGCTGGTGCTGGTGACGCGGGTCTTGCGCGAGCTGTTGAACAGGTACCATGCGATCACCAGGCCGAGCAGCAGCGCGGCGACGATCAGCGGCCAATAGGTCTGGAGCAGTTCGCTCATGGTCTAGTCCTCTTGTTGGTCGTGGCGGCCCCACAGCGCCCAGCCGATGCCGATCCCCGCACCGTAGGCGGCGACCATCAGCGCGGCCAGTTCGAACCATAGCGGCATGTCAGCGGGCTCCCGGCGTGTCGACGGGGGTGGGACGGAGCGGTTCGGTGCGAATCACCGAGAATTCGATGCGGCGGTTGGCCGGGTCGCTGGGGGCCAGCCCCTCGACCGGCTGGCTGGAGCCGACCCCGCTGGCGCGCAGCCCGTCGCGCGGGATGCCGCGCTCGATCAGCGCCTGCCGCACCACGCGCGCGCGTTCCATGCTCAGCGCCAGATTGCCGGGCTCGGTGCCCGCCTTGTCGGTGTGGCCGGTGATCGCGATGATCGAGCCGAGGCACGGCCGCAGCGCGTCGGCAACTTCGTTGAGCAGCTTGCGGCTCGACGGCAGCAAGGCGCTGCTGCCTTCCTCGAACCGGATCGAACGGGTGCGCAGCAGCCCTTCGACGTCTTCCTGGCAATGCAGCGGTTGGTAGGTCGGCTCGTCGCTCTCGGCGCGCACCGTCCCGTCGCTCCAGGTCACGCCGCCGACGCCGGGAATGTCGTAGACTTCACGCGCCACGCGCGTGCGGACGCTCTCGTCCAAATCCTCGCCGCCGCTCAGCAGCGGGTGGCGCGAAAGCGACCCGGTGGCGCTGGCGAAACGTGCGGTGACCCCCGTGCCGCCCGCTTCGGCTATCGCTGCGGCGGACTGCGTTTCGAGCCGGTCGATGAAGTCGGCCGCCATCGGCTCGGCCAGTGCATAGCCGGCGAGGCCGGTCGCCATGGCACCGACAAGCATGACAAGGGGAGCACGGATCGACATGGGCTGGCTCTTAGCCGCCAGCCGCCCCCCCTGCCAAGCGCCCTGCGCGCGGTTATTCCAAACCCTCGGCGGTCATCACCAGCTGGAGGAATTCCTGCCGCCAGAAATCGCGCTGCGGCCCGGCCAGCGCGGCGATCTGCGGATAGGCATAATCCGCCAGCAGCGGGTCGCCGCGCAGTTTCTGGCCGAAGGCGGCGACCGCGCTGACGAAGGCGAAATCGCCGCGCGGCACCGCGCTTGTCGCCAGCGCGGATGCGGGCAGGGCGTAGGTCAGCAGCTGCGAGGTATCGCCATCGGGCCGCTTGTAACGCAGCTTCACATAGGCCGCCTCGCTCGCCAGTTCGCGGGCGCGGTCATCGACCATGTCCTCGTAACGCCGCGCGGGCACCCACCCTTCGCCGCCGGCGGGGATCACTTCATACAGCGCGGTGACCTGATGACCCGCGCCGATATCGCCCGCATCGACCGCGTCATTGTCGAAGTCCTCTTCGCGCAGCACGCGGTTTTCATAGCCGACGAGGCGGTACTGGCTGACCACTGCCGGATTGAATTCGACCTGGATCTTTACGTCCTTGGCGATGGTGAACAGCGTCGCGCCCATTTCATCGCCGAGCACCTTGCGTGCTTCCAGCGCGCTGTCGATGTAGGAATAATTGCCGTTCCCGTTGTTGGCGACCTGTTCCATCATCGCATCGTTGAGATTGCCGCGGCCGAAGCCGAGCACCGACAGCGTGACGCCGCTTTCGCGCTTCTTCTCGATCAATTCGACCAGCGCCTCGCGATCCGAAGTGCCGACGTTGAAATCGCCATCGGTCGCCAGGATCACGCGGTTGACGCCGCCCTCGATGCGGTTGGCCTCGGCCACGCGGTAGGCGAGTTCAATCCCCGCACCGCCCGCGGTCGACCCGCCGGCATTGAGCTGGTCCAGCGCGTCCTTGATCTTGCGTTCGTCATTGGTCGGTTCGAGCACGAGGCCCGCGGCCCCGGCATAGACGACGATCGAGACACGGTCCCGTTCGGTCAGCTGTCCGGCAAGCTGGCGCATCGCGGTCTTGACCAGCGGCAGCTTGTCGGCGCTGCCCATCGATCCCGAGACATCGAGCAGGAAGACGAGATTGGCGGCGGGGCGTTCCTGCGTGGGCATTTCATACCCGGCAAGCCCGATGCGCACCAGCCGCGCGTCGGCATTCCACGGGCTCACCGCGACATCGGTATTGACCGTGAACGGCTGCTCAAGGCTGCCCGGCCGGTCGTAGTCATAGCGGAAGTAGTTGATGAATTCCTCGGTCCGCACCGCGCCCTTGGGCGGCAGCTGGCCATCGGAAATGAACCGGCGGGCATTGGTATAGGCGCCGGTGTCGACATCGACCGAGAAGGTCGAGACGGGGTCGCTGGCGACCAGCTTGACCGGCGACACGTCCTCGCCGTCATACTGCTCGCGGCTGGGCGGTGCGGGCACGAAGACCGGCGGGAAATAGCGATAGCCCGGTTCGATGACCGATGTTTCGGTGGATGGGGTCGCCGCGTCGGCACGAACTCGGGACCCCATGACGATAGGTGATGGGCTGGCCATATGCGCTGACGGAGGCGGCGGCGGGGGAGGAGGTGGTGGCGGCGGCGGCGTGCTGCCCGCTTCGGTCCGATCGGCCTTGCCGCTGGCGATGATGATGGTATCGCCATCGGGCTGCGTGGCGCAGCCGGCGATCAGCGCGGCTGCTGCACAAGTGACGGTAAATCTTGCGAAACGCATGGGCAGTCCTCCCCTTCCTTGCGAGTGCTCCACGCTACCCGTTCCTAGGGTGAATACCTACTGAACGTGTCTTTTCCGCGACGAGCGGTCAGATGCGCTCGGGCTCTTCCTTGTCGAGATTGCGGCGGAACAGGACCCGGTCCTCGGGCCCGAAACCGCGCTTCCAGATGATGATGCCATAAACGCCGAGGATCGCGGGAATGCCCACGATCAGCTCGGCCCATTCGGGCAGCTGCGTCGCGCCCCAGCCGACCAGCACGGCAGGCGCGACCGCCCACACCAGCGGCCAGCGGAAGGTGTTGATCGACTGGCCGAGAATGCGCGAGAGCAGCATCGCCTTGACCAGGCTGGCAGTGCCCAGCGCCAGCATCAGCGCGATTGCCGCGGCGGCGGCCTTGTACGGCTCGCCATAGCCGCCCGCGACCATCGCTTCGATCAGCACCACGGTAAGCACGGCCTGCAGCGCGATCGTGCCGATCGAGATCCACAAGTTCCGGACCCGCGCGACATAGACGAGCACCGCTTCGGACACGACCGCGGTCGCGGCGACCACTTCGGCCACCAGCAGGAAGGCAAGCGCCCCGGTGCCGCCGACGAATTCAGGCCCGACAAGGCCCATCACCGCTTCGCCGGGGACGCCCAGCGCCAGCGCGATGCCGGCCTGCATGGCGACGATCCAGAAGCCGACCTGGCAGATCTGGCTGGCAATCGCCTGGTAATTCTGGGTCTTGAGGTTCTTGGTGATGACGGGGCCGAGGATCGGCTCGAAGCTGGTCTTGAGCTTCTGCGGCAGGCTCGCGACCTGCTGCGCGATGTAATAGACGCCCACCGCGGCGGGCGCGGCAAACAGGCCGAGGATGAAGATGTCGACGCGCCTCGTGCCCCATTCGATTGCGTCGGCCGTCGCCAGCGGCAGCGCGCGCATCGTCAACCGGCCCATATAGACCGGATGCGGCCGCCAGCCGCGCGGACGGCCATAGCTGCGGAAGAAGGCCCACAGCCCGGTGGCGAGCCCGGCGTAGATCGACGCGAGATAGGCCAGCGCGAGCCCCGAATCGCTGACCACCGGAAGGAAATAGAACACCCCGGCCATGATCGAGATCGTCCACGGTTCGATCACCGCCCGCGCGCGCACGGTGGTGGCGATATCGTATTTGTACGCCTGCGCGGCGAGGACGATTTCGGTCAGCGCATAGGCGGGGATCGCCAGCACGATGAACCGGTCGAGCTCGGTGTATTCGCCGCTGGGAAACAGCGGGGCGGGGACGAACCAGAAGAACGCTGCCGCGAGGCCCGAGAACAGCAGCGCCAGCAGCATGCCGTCATAGACCAGATTGGCGGGATGGCTGTCGTCGCCGTCGGCGAGCCGCTGCGCCAGTCCGCGCTTTTCGCCCATCGCGCACAGCAGCGCGACCAGTTCGACCACCACCAGCGCCGAGGCGAAGCGGCCCAGCGCATCGGGGCCGTAAAGGCGCCCGGCGATGAACAGGAAGGGCAGCCGCGCGACCAGCCGCAGGATGAAGCCAAAGAAGTTCTGCCTTCCGCCCTTGGCCAGCGCGGAAAGATCTTCGTCCGGTTTTGCGTCGGTCACCCGGGGTGGCCCTGTTCGGCGCGCAAGGGCCGGGCGAGCAGGTCGGATACGACGGCGCGCGGGTCGTCGCCTTTCAGCAGGCCGTAGACGGCGGTGACGATCGGCATGGCGATGCCGTGCCGCGCGGCCAGTTCGACCAGCACGGGCGCTGTATGCGCGCCTTCGGCCACGGTTTTACGGTCGGCCATCAGCTCGCTCGCCTTGCCGCCTTCGCCCAGCGCGACGCCGAGCGAGAAATTGCGGCTCGAGGTCGACGAACAGGTCAGTACCAGATCGCCCAGCCCGCACAGTCCGGCCAGGGTTTCGGCGCGTGCCCCCAGCGTTTCGCCGAAGCGCAGCATCTCGGCATAGCCGCGCGCGATCAGCGCCGCGCGCGCATTCTGCCCCAGGCCCAGGCCGTCGACCACGCCGCAGGCGATTGCGAGCACGTTCTTGACCGAACCGCCGATTTCGGCGCCGATCACGTCGTCCGAATAATAGGGCCGGAATGCCGGCCGCGCGATGACGGGGGAAATGCGGTCCCACTGCGCTTCGCCCCCGGCACAGGCCAGCGTAACCGCAGTGGGCAGCCCGGCAGCCACTTCATGCGCGAAGGTCGGGCCCGACAGCACTGCGATCGCGCTGCCGGGTGCGGCATCCTGTGCGACGTGGTTCATCAACTGGCCGCTGCCGGCCTCGATCCCCTTCGAACACAGCACCAGATCGCGCGGATGCGCGGGCATCGAAGCCAGCACGCTGCCCGTATGTTGCGCGGGGGTCACCACCAGCAAGGTATCGAGCGCGCCGAGTTCGGCCAGGTCGCCGGTGGCACGGATGGTTTCTGCCAGCGTGGCAGTGGGAAGGTAGATCGAATTGGTACGCGCGGAATTGATCTCGGCGACCAGTTCGGGTTCGCGCGCCCAGATCACCACCTCGCGCCCGTCGCTCGCCAGCATCTGCGCCAGCGCGGTGCCCCATGCACCTGCACCGAGGACGCCGACGCCGCTCATGCCTTCACCCCCGCGCCGCGCACCGGTTCGGCCGCAGGGTCGAGCGGCCAGCGCGGCCGCGCGGAAATGTCGAGCGGGTCGTCCTGCCCCAGCCGTTCGATGCCCGCCCAGGCGATCATCGCGGCATTGTCTGTACACAGCTTGGGCGGCGGCGCGGCAAAGCGCATACCATGCGCGGCGGCAAGCTGTTCGAGCGCAGCGCGCACCGTGGCATTGGCCGCCACCCCGCCGGCCACGACCAGCGTATCGACATCGTCCATGCCCGCCAGTGCGATACGCAACCGGTCGGTTACGCAATCCACCGCTGCCTGCTGGAAGCTGGCGGCAATATCGGTGATTTCGTACTTGCCGCTTTCGTAGGCGCGCAGGACTGCGCTCTTGAGGCCGGCGAAAGAGAAATGCGGTTCGCCGCTGCCGACCATCGGCCGGGGCAGCGGGACAGCGGCGGCATCGCCGTCTTTCGCGGTGCGCTCCACCGCGGGACCGCCGGGAAAGCCGAGGCCGAGGATCTTGGCGGTCTTGTCGAAGGCTTCGCCCAGCGCATCGTCGATCGTGGTCGCCAACCGGCGATATTCGCCCACGCCGTCGACGCGCAGGATCTGGCAATGCCCGCCCGACACCAGCAGCAGTGCATAGGGAAAGGCGATGCTCGCGTCTGCGAGGCGGGGGCTCAGTGCATGGCCTTCGAGATGGTTGATCGCGATCAGCGGCGTGTCGCTCGCCATTGCCAGCGCCTTGGCACTGACCAGGCCGACCATCACCCCGCCGATCAGCCCGGGGCCGGCAGTGGCGGCGATCGCGTCGCACTCGTCCAGGCCGATGCCCGCATCCTGCAACACGCCCTCGATCATCGGGGCGAGCCGTTCGGCATGCGCGCGCGCCGCGATCTCGGGCACCACACCGCCGAAGGGGGCGTGCTCGGCATCCTGCGAGGCGATCCGCTGCGCCACGATCCGGCGATCGCTGTCGACCAGCGCGACCGCGGTTTCGTCGCAGGAGCTTTCTATGCCGAGAACCAGTGCCATCCTGCTTTCCCTTAGCGCCATGGCTCGCTAGGGCAAGCCGACCCTATGCCAGCCCAACCTCTCATCCGTCTCGGAACCCGCCGTTCTCCGCTTGCCATGGCACAGGCGCACGAGGCGCGCGCGCGCCTGTGCGCCGCGCACGGCTGGGACGAGTCGGCGGTCGAACTGGTCCCGGTGGTCGCCAGCGGCGACCGCATCCAAGACCGCCCGCTTGCCGAAATCGGCGGCAAGGCGCTGTGGACGCGCGAACTCGACCAGTGGCTGGTCGAGGGACGAATCGACGGCGCGGTCCATTCGATGAAGGATGTGGAGACGCTGCGCCCCGAAGCGATCGCGATTGCGGCGATCCTGCCGCGCGCGGACAAGGCCGACCGGTTGCTCGGGGCGGAATCGATTGCGGCCATTCCCGCGGGCGCGCGGATCGGCACCAGCGCCCCGCGCCGCGCCGCGCAATTGCTGCATCTGCGCCCCGATCTGACGGTGGTCGGCATTCGCGGCAATGTCGCCACGCGGATGGCCAAGCTCGAGGCGGGCGAAGCCGATGCGACCTTCCTCGCCGCTGCCGGGCTCGACCGGCTGGGCGAAGACAGCGTCGGCGTGCGGCTGGACCCGGCAGAATGGCTTCCCGCCCCCGCGCAGGCCGCGATCGGGATCGAGTGCCGCAGCGGCGATGCGCAGACGCGCGCGATGCTGGCTGCGATCGACGACGCGCCCAGCCATGCCGAAGTGGCTGCCGAACGGCGGTTGCTCGAAGGGCTGGGCGGGTCGTGCAGCAGCCCGATTGCGGCGCTGTCGCGCAGCGGCGATGGCCAGATCGCGCTGACGGCGGCGATCTTCAGCCCCGATGGCACCGTCCGCATCGACGGCGATGCCGAATTCGCCGCGGGCGACGACGCTGCGCCGCTGGCGCTGGCGCGCGATCTGCTGGCGCGCGCACCTGCGGCCGTGACCGAACATTTCGGACCGATATCGTGAAGCCGCTGTTCCTGATCCGCCCCGAACCCGGCTGGTCGGTCAGCGCCGAAACCGCGCGCGCGATGGGGCTCGACGTGCATGGCGCGCCGCTGTTCACGATCGAACCGGTGGCCTGGGATGCGCCCGACCCCGCCGATTTCGACGGTCTGCTGGTCGGCAGCGCGAACACCTTTCGTCACGGCGGCAAGCAGCTCGCGAAACTCACCAAGCTGCCGGTCCACGCAGTGGGCGAGGCGACCGCCGATGCGGCGCGGGCGGCGGGGTTCCTGATCGGCCGCACCGGGCGCGGCGGACTGCAGAACCTGCTCGACGAGCTGAGCAAGCGCGAATTGCGGCTGCTGCGCCTTGCCGGCGCGGACCGCGTGACGCTGCGCCTGCCCGACGGGATCAGGGTCGAGACGCGCACCGTCTACCGCGCGGTGCCCGAGGGGCTGGCCGAGGAAGACCGCGAATTGCTGCGCGGCGGCGGCGTGGTGGCGCTGCATTCGGGTGCCGCGGCCGAGCGGCTCGGCGTCGAATTCGACCGCCACAAGCTCGACCGCGCCCGCGTCGACCTCGCGGTAATCGGTCCGCGCGTCGCGGAACTGGCCGGCGAGGGCTGGCGCTCGGTCTCGGTAGCCGACGCCCCGGGCGACAGCGAGCTACTGGCCTTGGCGGAAGCTTTGTGTCAGACCGATGCATAACGATAATACGGCGCCCCGGCAGGGCGACCGGGTTCGCGGAACGGAACAGATGGACACTTACACCAGCTCCCGGCGCAAGGGGCCTTCGGCAAGGCCGGTGATGATCGCCGTGATCGCCAGCTTCGTGCTGGGCGGGGCAGTGGCGGGCTATGCGGTCTATTCGCTGAGCGATCGCGCGGAACCACAAGCGGGCGCCGCTGCGGATGACCAGCCCCAGGTGCTGGCCAGCCCGGCGGTCGATCCTTCGCCCACGCCCAGCGCCACCGCCAGCCAGGCCGCGCAGGAAGCGGTCGAGCGTGTGGCCGAACAGCAGGGCGGGCTCGACACCCGGCTGGCGGCGGCCGAACAGCGGTTGGCGCGGCTGGACCTGCAGGCCGAGGCCGCAGCCGGCAACACCGCCCGCGCCGAAGGGCTGCTGATCGCTTTCGCCACCCGCCGCGCGCTCGAGAAAGGCGCCGAGCTCGGCTATCTGGCCGACCAGCTGCGGCTGCGCTTCGGCGATGCCATGCCCAATGCGGTCGACACCATCATCCGCACCAGCCGCGATCCGATCACGCTCGACCAGCTGATCGCGCGGCTGGAAGGCCTCTCGCCGCAGCTCGCCGCACCGAGCGAACGGGACGGGTTCGCGCGCTTCAGCGAAGAATTGTCGCAACTGTTCGTGATTCGACGCGAAAGCGCGCCATCGCCGCAGCCCCAGCGCCGGCTCGACCGCGCGCGGCTGTTCCTCGAAAGCGGGCGGACCGATTCCGCGATCGCCGAAGTGCGCAACCTGCCAGGGGCTGAAAGCGCCGAGGGCTGGCTGCGCGATGCCGAACGCTATGCCGCAGCGCAGCGCGCGCTCGACCTGATCGAAACCGCTGCCGTACTCGAACCGCGCCGGTTGCGCGACGGGGCGGGCAACCGCGTCGAACAGCCGAGCCCCGCCGAAGAGGGCTAGGGCTTCAGGCCTTGAGCAGTTCGGGCAGCTCGCCCGAGACGCCGCGCGCCTCGTTCATGAAGAAGCCCTTGAGCCAGCTGGTGCGCTGGATCCCGGCCATGCCGAAGCGGCGCAGCGCGCTGGCGGTTTTCCCGCGAATGCCGAAAATGCGCGTGAGGCTGTCGGTCGCGCCCATCACCATCAGCGAATCGAGTGCGCGCCATTCCTCGTATTTCTTGAGCACCTGCGCATCGCCCAGATCGAGGCCGAGCCGCAGCGCTTCATCGAGAACTTCGACCAGCGCGCCGACATCGCGCAGACCAAGGTTGAGACCCTGGCCCGCGATCGGATGCATGCCGTGCGCGCTGTCGCCGACCAGCGCGAGCCGGTGGTCGACGATTTTGGCGGTATGCTGGAAGCTGAGCGGCCAGGACGAGCGCGCGCTGTTGAGCGTCAGCTCGCCCAGCAGGTCCCCCATCCGCTTGTGCACTTCGGCGAGAAACGCGCGATCGGACAGCTTGAGCACGCCCGCCGCGTCCTTCTCGTCGACCGTCCATACCAGCGCGCTGCGATGCTGGCCATCGGGCCCGTCGAGCATGGGCAGCAGCGCGAAGGGGCCTTCGGGATAGAAGATTTCCCACGCCACATTGTCATGCGGCTTGCTGTGGTCGATCCCGGCGATCAGCGCGCGGTGGCTGTAATCCCAGCTGGCCATCTTGAACCCGGCTTCCTCGCGGCTGGGCGAGCCGCGGCCTTCGGCGCCGACCATCAGCGCGGCTTCGAGCACGCGTCCGTCGCCCAGCGTGGCGGACACGCCGAACTCGCCGCGATCGCGCGCGGTGACTTCGACCGGCGCGTGCCATTCGATCAGCGGTTCGCTGGCCGCGGCTTCGTGGACTGCGAGCCGCAGCTGGCGATTGGCGAACATTCGCCCCAGCGTGCCTTCATGCGGTTCGGGGCGGAAATCGAGCCGGCCGGGCTTCATCTGGTCGAGCACCGCGATGGCGGCGATGTCGCAGCCATGCGGTTCGAGCGCCTGTTCGAGCCCGATCTGGCGGAACAACCGCCAGCTGGCAGTCGATATGGCCGAGGCCCTTCCGTCGAACCCTTCGGCTGTCAGGCTGGCCGGATCGGCGCGGTCGACGAGGTGGCTCGAAAGCCCCTTTTTCGCCGCGGCCAGCGCCAGGGTCATGCCCACCAGGCCGCCGCCCAGGATCAGCAGGTCTCGCTTGTCTGTCATGGGGCCAATCCCTAGAGCCTGCGGCGTGACCGAGGCAAGGATAATGGAACGGGTCGGCCTGTGGCTGGCGCTCTTGGCGCTGGCCTTTGCAGGCCCGGTCCTTGTGACTCCCGCGTTCGCCCAGGGGCCCGGCAGCGACCGCATGCCGGTCGAACTGGTCGCCGAAGGCGTCCCGCAGCGGGGCGAGCGCTGGATGGTGGCGCTGCATTTCACGCCCTCGACACCCGAATGGCACGGCTATTGGTCGAACCCGGGCGATGCCGGGCTCGGCATGCAGCTCGACTGGGAACTCCCCGCGGGCTGGAACGCGGGCGAGCCGCTCTATCCGCTGCCGCAGCGGCTGGTGATCGGCGGGTTGATGAACCATGTCTATGAAGGCGATTACGCGGTGCTCGTGCCTATCACGGTGCCCGAAGGTGCAGCGCTTGCCGGCGCCGGGACCATCGGGCTGACCGCCAGCTATCTGGCCTGCACCGACACGATTTGCGTTCCGCAGCAGGCGCGCATGACACTGGATCCCGCGCGCGCCGTCGCCGATCCGCGGTTCGGTGAATGGCGCGCCGCCATCGTCCCTCCGCTCGACAGCGCGGCGCGCTTCGAATTCGCGCGCGACCGCTTGCGGATCGGCATTCCGATCCCCGCGGCGACGCAGCTCGGCGCGCCGCACCTGTTCCTCGCCACCGCCGAACTGGGCGGAGACGACCGGCCGGTCTATACCGGCGCGCAGACCTTCCGCCGCCAAGGTGACCTGCTGGTGGCCGAAATCCCGCTCGAGCAGCGGCCGTCCCCGCCGGGCGTCGATGCCGCCGGCGCGGCGCGACCGCAAACTATCGCGGGCATTCTCGATCTTGGCGATGGCCGCGGCGTGCGCTTTGCCGCGCAGCCGGGCGATGTTCCGCTCGAGGATGTGGCGCCGCTGGAAGGCGGCAGCGACGCATCGCTGTGGCAATTGCTGCTGGCAGCGCTGGCGGGCGGCCTGCTGCTAAACATCATGCCCTGCGTCTTTCCCATCCTCAGCCTCAAGGCGCTGGCGCTTGCCAAGGCCGGGGGCGATGCGCGTGCTGCGCGCAGGGATGCGCTGGCCTATACCGTCGGGGTGGTGCTCGCCTGTTCGGCGCTGGGCGGCGCCATCCTGCTGCTGCGCGCAGCGGGCGAGCAGATCGGCTGGGCGTTCCAGTTGCAGGAACCGCTGGTGGTCGCCGCGCTGTTCCTGCTGGCGCTGGCGATTACCGCCAATTTCCTCAGCCTGTTCACGATCCCCGGTTTCGCGATTTCGGGCGGCGCGCCGTCGCGGGGCGGTTCCTTCTCGACCGGGCTGCTGGCCGCCTTTGTCGCCACCCCGTGCACCGGGCCGTTCATGGCGCTGGCGCTGGGCGCGGCGCTGGTGATCGAACCGCTCCATGGCTTGCTGGTGTTCGTCGCGCTGGGTGCCGGGCTGGCGCTGCCCTTCTTGCTGGTCGGCTTCGTCCCGGCGATCCGCCGCCGCCTGCCGCGGCCCGGCGCCTGGATGGAGCAATTCCGGCACTGGATGGCGCTGCCCATGGGGCTGACGGCAGCCGCGCTCGGCTGGCTGGCATGGCGGATCGGCGGCGGCGAATGGCTGGCGCTGGTGCTGGTACTCGGCGCAGCGGCAATCGGCGGGCTGGCGCTGATCGGCCTGTTCCAGCGGCGCGCCCGCGGGGGAACGCTGCCGCTGTTCGCAGCCTTGCTGGCGGCGCTGGCACTGGGGCTCGCCCTGCTACCCGAACCCGAAACACCGGCCGGCGAGGCGGGCGCGAGCCTGCTCGACCCGGTCGCCTTCAGCGACGCCGCACTGGCAGAGGCGCGCGGGTCGGGGCGGCCGGTGTTCGTCTGGTTCACGGCCGACTGGTGCGTCACCTGCAAGGTCAACGAACGTGTCGCGATCGAGCGCGAGACGACACGCGCCGCGTTCGAGCAGGCGGGCGTTGTCGCGATGCGCGCCGACTGGACGCGCCGCGACGAGGAAATCTCGCGCATGCTCACGCGGCAGGGGGCCGCGGGCGTCCCGCTCTACCTGTGGTTCGCACCCGGCGAGGAGGCCGAGCAATTGCCGCAGGTGCTTACGCCGGATCTTCTGGTGCAGCGGGCGCAGGCGACGGATCGCTCTCCGCCGCCTCGGCCGTGACCGCCTGGTCCGGGGCGCGGCACGTCTCGACCAGTTCGCCGGGCAGCGGGCTCGAATTGAGGATCACGCTTCCCGCGCCGGGCACGGTGGCTTCGACCTGGCGCGTGCCGGTCAGCACGTCCATGCGGGCATCGTCCGCCGCCACCGCGCCTTCCCAGCGCCAGACGTCGCCGATCCGCACGGCGTCGATATGCACCCGTGCGACATGGCCGTTGCCGATCAGCGCGAGCACCGCCTTGGCGCCCGGATCGGCGCGGGCAAAGCGGGTGTAGGCCAGCGTCGCCTCGGCGCGGTCGCCCTCGAGGCATTCGACTGCGAACAGCGGGCGTTCGCCCGGCGTGCCGTACAGCAGCCGCTGGCCGCTGGCGGCCGGGGCCCAGATCGCATTCTCGGTATCGGGGGAATCGATCGGTTCGGAGGGACCGGCGGCCGGCTCGCCGATCCGTGTCCGTTCGACGTAATCGTCCGACGCGGGCGGCTTGCAGGCCGCCAGTACGGTCAGCGGGAGGAGGGCGAGAAGGCGGCGCATGCGCGCGCTATGACACAGGCGTGACAGCGTTCAAGCGCGCGCGATGCGCTATCCTCAGCGGTTGCGGATGAAGGCGCGAATGTCGCGCGACAGCTTCGCCCGGTCTTCGTCGCGGACATACATCATGTGCCCGGCATCGTAATAATGCAGCTCCACTCGGTCCTGCGGAATGCCCGTCCGGTTGAGCGAATATTCGGCGCCGAAGAAGGGCGTGGCGAAATCGTAATAGCCCTGCGCATTGAACACGCGCAGCTGCGAATTTTGGCGCATCGCCTGACCGATATAGGGCGCGACATTGAGATAGGCGCCGCGGCCCTGGCCGGTCGACCATTGCCAGTGCCGGCCCGGTTCGCGCCCGATCGACTGGTATTCGCGGGTCGTCTCGAACCCCAGCGTGTCGCGCGCCCAGCTGTTGATCGCCGCGGTGTAGCCCGCATCGATGCCGTAGAAGCTGGGGTCGTTATCGGGCGTCTCGCCGGCATTGTCGAAATCGCGCCCGGTGTAGCGCGCGTCGAGCCGTCCGATGGTCAGCCCGCGGTCGCGCAGCAATTCCTTGTAGAAGCGCTGCGCCGTGACGCGCAGGTCGGCTTGGTCGAGATAGCGTTCGGACAGGCCGGTCAGCCGCGCAAGCTCGGCCCGCACCGCGGCGCGTTCGGCATCGGGCAGGTCCTGCCCCTTGAGCAGCGCGGTGATGAAGGGGCCGATGGCGAACTGGCGCGCTTCCTCGACGATCGCCTCGACCGAGGGCGCCTGCACCTTGCCGTGATAATAGGCCGCCGCCGCCATGTTGGGCAGCGTGACGACATAGGCCATTTCATTGCCCGGCGTGGGTTCGCGTCCGGCGAAATCGAGAATGGTCGAGATCAGGATCAGCCCGTTGAGGCCCACGTCATTGAAGGTGCCGCCTTCGAGCTCGCGCGCGACCATCGCGGTGCGCGTGGTGCCATAGCTTTCGCCGCCGAGATATTTGGGGCTGTTCCAGCGGCCATTGTCGTTGAGCCACAGGCGGATGACCTTGGCCACCGCTTCCGCGTCCTGTTCGAGCCCGTAATACTTCTTTGGGTCGGTCCCTTCGGTAAGATAGCTGAAGCCGGTGCCCGGCGGGTCGATGAAGACGAGATCGGCGACATCGAGCAGGCTGTCGGGATTGTCGAGCAGCGGATAGGGCGGTGCGCCGTCGTCGCGGGCGTCGGCGGGGATTGCCACGCGCTTGGGCCCGAACGCGCCCATCTGCAGCCACACCGAACCCGATCCGGGCCCGCCGTTGAACAGGAAGAACACGGGCCGCGAGGCATCGCGCGGCTGCTTGACGTAGCTGGTGGTGACGATCACCGCTTCGGGCTTGCCGTCGTCCGCTTCCAGCACGGTCTCCGCAATCGTGGCGCGGTACGACACGCGCTGCCCGCCGAACGTCCCGACCATGTCGCGCGTCCTGACCTGCGGTTCGATCGCGGCCGGTGCGGCGGCCTCTACGCTGTCGTCCTGCGCGAGTGCGGCGTGCGGCGCCAATGCGACGGCGCTCGCGGCGCAGATGGCGGCGAGAATACGGCTCGATTTCATGCGGTTCAGTCCCCCTTTGCGGCCATCCTATGACCCCACCGCACGACCCGCGTCAAATACGCCTGTCGATCACGGTTTGCCGCCCATCCGCTTGTAGCGTGTCTTGCCATTGCGCGTCTTGCGCGTTCCCGGGCGGCCCGCATCGCTGCGGCCGACACGCGGCGCCTTCTTTTCTGCATCGCCGAGGCCGAGTTCGTCGTTCTCCAGCCGGCGGATTTCGTCGCGCAGGCGGCCGGCTTCCTCGAATTCGAGATCGGCCGCGGCAGTGCGCATGCGCTTCTCGAGGTCTTCGATATAGGCGCGCAGATTGTGACCGACGAGATTGTTGCGCTCGTCGTCGCCCGTATCGACCGTGACCCCGTCCTGCGACGCGGTATGCGCGACGATGTCGGCGATCTGGCGGCGGATCGTCTGCGGCGTGATGCCGTGTTCCTCGTTATAGGACTTCTGCTTTTCGCGGCGGCGGTCGGTTTCCGCCATCGCGCGTTCCATGCTGCCGGTGATGCGGTCGGCATAGAGGATCACGTGCCCGTCGACATTGCGCGCCGCGCGGCCGATAGTCTGGATCAGGCTGGTTTCGCTGCGCAGGAAGCCTTCCTTGTCAGCATCGAGGATGCAGACCAGCCCGCATTCGGGAATGTCGAGCCCTTCGCGCAGCAGGTTGATCCCCACCAGCACGTCATAGACGCCCAGCCGCAGGTCGCGGATCAGCTCGATGCGTTCGAGCGTCTCGACGTCGGAGTGCATGTAGCGGACCTTGACGCCTGCTTCGTGCATGAATTCGGTCAGATCCTCCGCCATCCGCTTGGTCAGCGTGGTGACCAGCGTGCGATAGCCCTTGGCGGCGGTCTTCTTGCATTCCTCGATGCAGTCCTGGACCTGGTCCTCGACCGGGCGGATGCCCACCGGCGGATCGATCAGCCCGGTGGGACGGATGACCTGTTCGGCGAAGACGCCGCCGGTCTGCTCCATCTCCCAAGTGCCCGGCGTGGCCGAGACCGCGAAGGTCTGCGGGCGCATCGCGTCCCATTCGTTGAACCGCAGCGGGCGGTTGTCGATACAGGAGGGCAGGCGAAAACCATGTTCGGCCAGCGTGATCTTGCGGCGGTGGTCGCCCTTCGACATCGCCCCGATCTGCGGCACCGTCTGGTGGCTTTCATCGACGAACAGCAGCGCGTTTTCGGGCAGGTACTCGAACAATGTCGGCGGGGGTTCGCCCGGCAGGCGCCCGGTGAGGAAGCGGCTGTAGTTCTCGATCCCTGCGCAGCTGCCGGTGGCGGCGATCATCTCGAGGTCGAAATTGGTCCTCTGCTCAAGCCGCTGCGCTTCGAGCAGGCGGCCTTCCTCGTGCAGTTCCTTGAGCCGCTCGGTCAGCTCGAACTTGATCGCCTCGGCGGCCTGCTTCATCGTCGGCCCGGGCGTGACATAGTGCGAATTGGCATAGACGCGTACCTTGTCGAGGCTGGCGCCCTTCTTGCCGGTAAGCGGATCGAATTCGCTAATTTCCTCGATATCGTCGCCGAAAAAGCTGATGCGCCACGCCATGTCCTCATAGTGGCTGGGGAAGATTTCCAGGCTGTCGCCGCGGACGCGGAAATTGCCGCGCGCGAAGGCGGCGTCATTGCGCTTGTACTGGAGCGCGACGAGCTTGCGGATCAGCTCACGCTGGTCGACCGCTTCGCCCTTCTTGATGTCGAAGATCATCGCCGAATAGGTTTCGACCGAGCCGATACCGTAGAGGCACGACACCGAGGCGACGATGATCACGTCGTCGCGTTCGAGCAGCGCGCGGGTGGCCGAGTGGCGCATCCGGTCGATCGCCTCGTTCACGCTGCTTTCCTTCTCGATATAGGTGTCGCTGCGCGGGACGTAGGCTTCGGGCTGGTAATAGTCGTAATAGCTGACGAAATATTCGACTGCGTTCTCGGGGAAGAAGCTCTTGAACTCGCCATAGAGCTGCGCGGCGAGGATCTTGTTCGGCGCCAGGATCAGCGCGGGTCGCTGCAATTCCTCGATTACCTTGGCCATGGTGAAGGTCTTGCCCGACCCGGTCACGCCCAGCAGCACCTGCGTCTGGTCGTCCTCGCGTGCACCGGCGGTGAGTTCGGCGATGGCAGTCGGCTGGTCGCCTGATGGCGTATATTCGCTGACCAGCTTGAACTTCTTGCCCGGCATCGATTTTTCGGGGCGGGCGGGCTTGTGCGGGACGAAATCGCCAGTGGTGTCGGGTTCTTCGAGGCCGCGGCGGATGACGAGTTCGCTCATGCGCGCACATATGGGGAACGCGGGCGGCAGGCGCAACGGTGCTTGCCTCGCGCAGCCCGGCTGCTAGCCTCCTACCTCGACCAGAAGGAGGGATTTTCCATGCGCCGTATCGTGACTGCCGCTGTCGCCAGCTTTACTCTCACCGCTTGCGGAGGGGGCACCGCCGATGCCGACGGCGATGGCGAGATCAGCATGGAAGAGGCCGCTGCGCAGACCGCAGACATGGTCCGCCCGCTTCCCGGCCAGTATCGCGCCACGGTCGAATTCGTGGATGTCGAACTGCCCGGGGCGCCGCAGCAGGTGCAGGACATGATGCGCGGGATGCTCGACCAGGGGCCGCAGACGCACGAATACTGCCTCACCGCCGAAGAGGCCGAGAAGGGCTTCGAGGAAATGGCGCGGCAAGCGCAGGAAGACGGCGACGATTGCAGCTTCGAGAAGTTCGACGCATCGGGCGGCCAGATCGATGCGGTCATGAATTGCGAAGTCGAAGGGCAAGGCGCCGCACGGATGACCATGAAGGGCAGGGGCGGCGAAACCTCGTCGGAAATGACCATGACGATGGATGCCGAGGCGCCCGGCGGGCAGACGATGACCATGACCATGAACAGTTCACAGGAGCGCATCGGCGACTGTGACGCTTAGAAGACCGGGAAGCTTTAAGGGGAGCTAAACCGTCCACGGTGCATTATTACACCGTGATGGCAGCGTTACCGTTCAAAGACACCGCACTCATCGACCGCGAGGAACTGGCCCGGCGCTGGGCGCTGGCGGCCGAACCTTGTCCCGATGATGCCCGCGGCCCGCGCTGGCAATTGCTGCTGCGCGAATTGCTGTGGCCGCTCGAACCGGTCCGCCGCGCGCTGGGCAAGCCGCTGGAGGTTGCCGCTGCCGCACATCCCAGGACCGTGATGCTGCTGCCCGGCTTCGGTGCGCATCCGATCCGCATGCGGTGGATGGCCCGCCATCTCGAACGCGCCGGCCATACGGCCAAGAAATGGGGTCTCGGCTACAATCTCGGCGCGACCGAGTCCCGCTTTCGCCAGGTCGAGCAACGGCTGGTCGATCTGTACCGCCGCACGGGCAAACCGATCCATCTGGTCGGCTGGAGCCTGGGCGGGGTTATGGCGCGCGAAATCGCCAAGCAGCATCCCGACAAGGTCGCCAAGGTCATCACCATGGGATCGCCCTTCTCGGGCAGCCCGCGGGCCAACAATGGCTGGCGCGCCTATCAGGCGATTGCCGGGCACCGTGTCGACGAGCCGGAAATCGATACCGTGCTGCATGAAAAGCCGCCGGTGGAAACCGTCGCGTTCTGGAGTCCGAAGGACGGCGTGGTCCATCCGCGGGCGGCCTGCGGGCGTGCCGGCGAACGCGATCGCGCAGTGGCGCTGCGCTGTTCGCACATGGGGTTCGTGCTGACGCATGAAGCGGTGGAAGCGGTGCTGGACGAACTCGACCGCGACTGACGGGCGGCTGGCGGCTTCTGCCTCCCTGTCCGGTCAGCGGCAGTAATTGCCCTTGCCGTATTCCAGATGGAAATGATCGTGATGCGCGCGGTTGTAATCGGGGCCGAGCACGGTCCCGAAGCGCTTGCACGCGCTCTTGTGGACGACCCGCAGGAATTCCCGCTCCTCGCGCGAGGCGTTCCACCCCGACAGCACCGACACGCGCCGCCCATCGGCCAGCACGAAGGCCGAAACGTCGATCGCCTCGGCGCGTGAATGCGCGCTGCGGCGCGCCGTGCCCGCGACATTGCGGCACGAATAGCTGCCCATGGTCTCGATCCGCTGCAGTGGGCTGCCGAGGATCTGGCGCGCCGCCCGATCGACGCCGAAGCGCGCCCATCCGGCAAAATTGTTCGCCAGCGGGCAGGCCACTGCGCCGAGATTGGTCACGGTGACATGATCGCGATCGCCGCCGACGCCTTCCAGCCTCACGCTGTTGGCGGTCGAACAGCCCTGGCCGTAGAACTTGTCGGGCAGCGGGATGAAGCGCGATCCGGTCATGCCCAGTTCGGCGTGGCACTGCCGCGCCTCGGGGCGGGCGGTGCTGATCGCCGGAGAACCGGCCTGCCGCATGCCGCGATCGGCGGTCTTGCTGTCGGGTACGACGCCGCATCCCGCCAGGATCAGGAGGAGGAGAGCAATGGCGGGATGCGGTCGCATGCCGCGATTATTCCCTCGACATCGTTAACATAGCGCTAACGATGTTCGCGCTGACTAAGCGGGGGCCTGCACCTGCTGCCACAGTTCGATCTTCACCCCGTCGGGATCGAGGATCCAGGCGAACTTGCCATAGCCTTCATCGACATGGCCGAGCACCTTGACGCCCTTGGCTTCGAGCTGCGCCACCATGCCGTCGCAATCGTCGACGCGCAGGTTGATCATGAACCCGCCGCGCCCCGGCTTGACGTATTGGTCGTCGGGAAAATGGCTGATCAGGGAATAGGGCTTGTCACCGGTTTCTTCGGACCAGTCCAGCTGCGGCCCGTATTCGCCGTCGATTCCCAGCACGTCGCGATACCATGCGCGCGTGGCGGCGGGGTCTTCCACCACGTAGAAGACCCCGCCCAGTCCGGTTACCTTGGCCATGTCGCTCTCCTTGTCAGGCGACCCTCAATAGCCCGATGCCTGCCCGTCCTTGCGCATTTCGGTGGCCCCCGTCAGTACGCCCGTTGCGGGATCGCGCGCGATTGCCTGGTAGCCGCCGAACATGATGCCGTTGTCGACCACTTCGACCGTATGGCCCATGGCGCGCAGCTGCGCGATCGATTCCGCCGGAATGCCGGGTTCGACATACAGCGTGCCCAGCGGATCGGCCGAGGGCCCGGCCAGTGCCTCGGTCGGCTGGCGGCCGCCGTCATGGTTGAAGCGCGCGGCATCGCCGGCTTCCTGCAGGTTCATGCCGTAATCGACGATGTTGACCAGCACCTGCACGTGACCCTGCGGCTGCATGCCGCCGCCCATCAGGCCCAGCGTCATATAAGGCTGGCCGTCCTTCTTCACGAAGGCGGGAATGATCGTGTGAAAGGGGCGCTTGCCCGGTTCGTAGGCATTGGGATGCGCCGGATCGAGGCTGAACAGTTCGCCCCGGTCCTGGAACATGAAGCCCGTGCCGGGCGCCACCAGCCCGCCGCCCATGCCGCGGTAATTCGACTGGATGAGGCTGACCATCATCCCTTCGCCATCGACGACGGTGAGATAGGTTGTGTCGCCTTCACCCTCGAGCTTGGGCGCGACCTCGATCTCGCCCGGCGCGAATTCGGGCGTGGCCTTGGCGGGGTCGATCAGCTTGAAGCGTTCGGCGCCGTAATCCTCGCCGAGCAGTTGGGCGGGGATGGCGGCGAAGTCGGGATCGGCATAGAAGCGCGCGACATCGGCATAGGCGAGCCGTTTCGCCTCGACCATGTAATGCAGCGCTTCCGCGCTGCCGCGTTCCCACTGCGAGAGGTCGATATTCTTCAGGATGTTGACCATCTGCAGCGCGGCGAAACCCTGGCTGTTGGGCGGCAATTCGCACAATTCGTAGCCGTCCTTGTAACCCACGCAGGCGGGTTCGACCCATTCGCTGCTATGCCCGGCGAAATCGGCGCGGGTGAAGGCGCTGCCCTGCGCCTGCAGGTAATCGATCATGCCATCGGTCAGCGCGCTGTCGTAGAAGGCATCGCGCCCGTCGCGGGCGATCGCCTCGAGCGTGTCGGCCAGGTCCGGATTGCGGAAGATCTCGCCAGCCTCGGGCGCGTTGCCATCGGCGAACCAGACCTTGCGCGCATTGCTGAAATCGAACTGGTCCTCGCGCGCCGAATAGGCCTTGAGCGAGCGGGCGAGATACATCCCGATGACCGGCGCGATCGGGTGGCCTTCGCGGGCATAGCTGATGGTCGGCGCGAGGTTGGCAGCCATGCTGCGCCGGCCGAAGCGTTCGTGCATCGCGAACCATGCGTCGACTGTCCCGGGCACGGTGATCGGCAGCGCGCCATAGGGCGGCAGCTCCTCGGCCTCGCCCAGCTTTTCGCGCAATTGCACGAGCGTCTGGTTCCGCGGGCTGCGGCCCGAGCCGTTGATGCCGTGCAATTCGCCGGTTGCCGGGTCGTAGATAATGGCGAAAAGATCGCCGCCGATCCCGTTGCCGGTGGGTTCCATCAGGCCCAGCGCGGCATTGGCGGCGATCGCCGCGTCGACCGCGCTGCCGCCGTCCTTGAGCACATCGAGCGCGATCTGCGTCGCCAGCGGATGCGCGGTCGCGGCCATGCCGTGCTGCGCGATCACCGGGCTGCGCGCCCAGTTGGCGCCGACCGGACGGCCGCCGCCGCCGATCTGTTCCTCGACCGCGGGCCGCTCGGCGGTGTCCTGCGCGGTGGCCGGGATGGCGGTGAGGGCGAAGGCTGCAACGCCCGCCAGTAATGCTCGCATGTCCGTCTCCTGAATTTTGGAGACGGTGTGACGAATGCGCGTCAGGCTGGCAAGGGGCGGTCGCTGCTTCCGGCGGTTGCCTTGCTGACCAGGAAGATGGCCAGCCAGGCGGCGATGAAGCCGGGGACGATTTCGTACAATCCCTGGTCCATGCCCGGGAGCGCCGCGTTCCAGCCCAGTGCGATCCACGCGATGACCACTGCCGCACCGGTGACGAGGCCTGCCACGGCGCCGGCACCCGTCATCCGGTCCCATGTCAGCGAAAGGATGATCAGCGGGCCGAAGGCGGCGCCGAAGCCTGCCCAGGCGTTGGAGACGAGGCCGAGCACCTGGCTGTCGGGATCGCTGGCGATGATGATCGCCGCGATCGCGACCAGCGCCACGCAAATGCGGCCGACATTGACGCTTTCACGCTCGGATGCATGGCGGCGGAAGAACAGCTTGTAGAAATCCTCGGTCAGCGAGCTCGAGGCGACCAGCAGCTGCGAGCTGATCGTCGACATGATCGCGGCGAGCAGCGCGGCCAGCAGGAAGCCGGTGATCAGCGGGTGGAACAGCAGGTTGGCGAGCACGATGAAGATCGTCTCGGGATCCTCGACGACGATGCCGTTGCGTTCGGCATAGGCGCGGCCGGCGATGCCGATGCCGATCGAACCGAGCAGCGCCACGCCCATCCAGGTCATCCCGATATTGCGCGCCGGGCGCACCTTGGCGACCGTGTCGATCGCCATGAAGCGCACGATGATGTGCGGCTGGCCGAAATAGCCTAGGCCCCAGGTTACCGCGCTGATGAAGCCGATCAGCGTCAGGCCGTTGGTCAGGCTCAGGAAGCCGTCGACCGGCACGTCGGTCAGCGACCCGCCCGCGCTGCCGCCTTCGCCGAACATCACCACCAACGGCATCACCGCCAGCGCGACGACCATGATCAGGCCTTGCACGAAATCGGTGAGGCTGACCGCGAGGAAGCCGCCGACCATCGTATAGGCCAGCACCACCAGCGCGGTGATCCAGATGCCGAGCATGTAATCGCTCATGCCGATATCGCCGAACAGGCTGGCAAAGCTGGTTTCGAACAATTTGCCGCCGCCGACCAGGCCCGCGGCGGTATAGACCGCGAAGAACACCACCACGATCAGCGCCGAGATCACGCGCAGCGCCACTGCCTTGTCGGGGAAGCGGTTGGCGAGGAATTCGGGGATGGTCAGCGCGTTGCCGTAGCTTTCGGTCTGCGCCCGCAGCCGCGGCGCGACCACGAACCAGTTGGCCAGCGCACCGACGAACAGGCCGATCCCGATCCACGCCTCGACCAGGCCGCTGGCATAAAGCGCGCCGGGCAGGCCGAGCAGCAGCCAGCCGCTCATGTCCGACGCGCCCGCGCTCAGCGCGGCGACTGCGGGTGGAAGGTTGCGTCCGGCGAGCAGATACCCCTCGCTGGTGTCGGTCGAACGCTTCCATGCCCACAGGCCGATCGCGATCATCAGAACGAAATATAAGGCGAGTGAAATATATGTTCCCGTCTGCATGGGCGGGGCATCTAACAGATGCATGGTGCACTTGCCACTGCCGCGATTGCGCCGCTGCGCAGGCCCTCCGCCGGGGAGGGATCGAGCGGGCTGTTGCAGATATGAGACACTTTGCCCGCAGCGCCGAACGGCGGTGGAACGGCTTGGCGATCCACGCGTCTAGCGGACAACAGGGTCCATATAACTCAAAGGTTTTCCAATGAAAAACTCGACAATTCTGGCCACCGCGATTCTCGCGGGTGTCGTTGCTCAGCCTGCTTACGCGCAGGATGCCGATCCCGATTTCTTCAATGGCGTCTATGTCGGCGGCAGCTTCGGGCTCGACGGGCTCGACGACGAAGCGGGCGAAGGCATCGTCTTCGACACCGATGGCGACGGCGAGTATGGCGACACGGTCCGCACCACGACCGGCGCCAATGCGTTCGGCCCCGGCTTCTGCAACGGCATTGCCAACGGCCCGCGTGCCGCCGACGGCTGCAGCGACGACAAGTCGCGCTTCGGCTACGGCGTCCGCATCGGTTTCGACCAGCGCATCGGCGATGGCCCGATCGTAGCCGGCCTGCTGGTCGAAGGCGCGATGTCGGATTCGGAAGAATATTCGAACGGCTTCAGCACCACTCCGGCGAGCTACACCTTCAAGCGCGAGCTCGACAAGTCGGTCGCACTGCGTGGCCGTCTGGGCGTTTCGCCCGGCAGCGGCCGCGGTCTGATCTACGTCACCGGCGGTCTCGCCTATGCCGATATCGACCATGATTTCATCACCACCAACGGCGCCAATTCCTTCACCATGACGGATGATGACGATTGGCAGCTGGGCGGCCAGATCGGCGCCGGCGGCGAACTCTACCTGTTCGACAATGTCTCGCTCGGTCTCGAATATCTGTATTCGCGCTATGACGACAACGACGCCTATGTCGTGGTCGGCGCGGGCAGCGCACCGGCGACCAACCCGTTCCTGCTCGATTCGGGCCAGACGGGCCTGCGCCCCTCGGATCCGAACTTCGACATCCATTCGATCCGCACGACGCTGAACTTCCGCTTCTGAGCGAAGTCCCAGCCGAAACGAAAAGGGCCACCTTCGCGGTGGCCCTTTTTTTATCTGCTGTCGGCGCGGCGGTTACTGCGCGGCGCGTTTCGCGCGCTTGCGCTCGTGCGGGTCGAGGATCGCTTTGCGCAGGCGGATGTTCTCGGGCGTCACCTCGACCATTTCGTCATCGTCGATATAGGCGATCGCCTGTTCCAGCGTCATCACCCGCGGCGGGGTCAGCCGGATGGCGTCGTCCTTCCCGGTCGAGCGGAAGTTGGTCAGCTGCTTCGACTTCATCGGATTGACTTCGAGATCGTCGGGCTTGGCGTTTTCGCCGATGATCATGCCTTCGTAGATCTTCGCCTGCGGACGGATGAACAGTTCGCCGCGGTCTTCGAGCGCGTTGAGCGCATAGCCGACCGCTTCGCCCGGGACCATCGAGATCAGCACGCCGTTCTGGCGGCCCTCGATCACGCCGCGATAGGTGTCGTACTTCTCGAACAGGCGGTTCATGATGCCCGTGCCGCGCGTGTCGGACAGGAATTCGCCGTGATAGCCGATCAGCCCGCGCGACGGCGCGGAGAAGGTGATGCGGGTCTTGCCCTGGCCCGAGGGGCGCATTTCGGTAAGCTCGGCCTTGCGGCGCTGCATCTTCTCGACGACCGTACCCGAATGCTCGTCATCGACGTCGATGACGACCGTTTCGAACGGTTCCATGCGCTGGCCGTTCTCTTCACGGAACAGCACGCGCGGACGCGAAATGCCGAGCTCGAAGCCTTCGCGGCGCATCGTTTCGATGAGCACGCCAAGCTGCAGTTCGCCGCGGCCGGCCACTTCGAAGCTGTCCTTGTCGGCGCTTTCGGTGATGCGGATCGCGACATTGGTTTCCGCTTCGCGATACAGGCGATCGCGGATCATGCGGCTGGTGACCTTGCTGCCTTCGCGGCCGGCAAGCGGGCTGTCGTTGACCGAGAACTGCATCGCCAGCGTGGGCGGATCGATCGGCTGCGCGGCGATCGGCGTTTTCACGACCGGATCGGCGATGGTGTTGGACACGGTTGCCTTTTCAAGGCCGGCAAGCGCGATGATGTCGCCCGCCTCGGCATGTTCGACGGGGACCCGCTCGAGCCCGTCGAACGCCAGCAGCTTGGTCGCGCGGCCGACTTCGACGACATTGCCGTCGGGGTCGAGCGCATGGATCGGGTCGTTGACGTCGATCTTGCCCGACTGGACGCGGCCGGTCAGCACGCGGCCCATGAAGTTGTCGCGGTCGAGCAGCGTCGCGAGGAAGCTGAACGGCGCTTCGGTGTCGAGCCCGGGGGCGGGCACGTGGTCGACGATCAGCTTGAACAGCGGCTCGAGATTGCCTTCGCGCGCATGCTCGTCCTCGCTTGCATAGCCGTCGCGGCCCGAGGCCCACAGGCTGGGGAAGTCGAGCTGGTCGTCATTCGCATCGAGATTGGCGAAGAGATCGAACACTTCGTCGAGCACTTCCTGCGGACGCGCATCGCCGCGGTCGATCTTGTTGACCACGACGATCGGGCGCAGGCCCAGCGCAAGCGCCTTGCCGGTGACGAATTTCGTCTGCGGCATGGGGCCTTCGGCGCTGTCGACCAACAGGATGACGCCATCGACCATCGACAGGATGCGTTCGACCTCGGCGCCGAAGTCGGCGTGGCCGGGCGTGTCGACGATGTTGATGCGGGTGCCGTTCCATTCGACGCTGGTGCACTTGGCGAGAATGGTGATCCCGCGTTCTTTTTCCAGATCGTTCGAATCCATCGCGCGTTCTTCGACGCGCTGGTTGTCGCGGAAGGTGCCCGATTGGCGGAAGAGCTGGTCGACAAGAGTGGTCTTGCCGTGGTCGACGTGGGCGATGATCGCCACGTTGCGCAGGTCGCGGGACATGGATTGTGCTTTCTATTGGCGTGCCGTAGCGTCAACGCATGGTGGGCACGAGACGTTTCGGGCGCGCCCCTAGCCGAGTTGCTGCATTGCGACAAGATGTTGTGGTGTAACGTCAAAGTCACAGTCGCCGGATGAGCTATCATCGCCGCCGCTAAATGCTTGAGAGGCTGGGCAAGTCTGGTAATCGACCGCAGCTTGCGTGATTTTGGGGACTGCGCAGCAGACCAAAAATACGTCTTGAGAGAAGAGGACCATTCATGAAATTCAATGCTTTCGGCCGTTCCGCGTCCGTTCGTACCGCCCTGATGGCAGGTGCTGCCGCCATGGTGCTGCCCGCTGCAGCGCAGGCGCAGGATGCCGAAGACGAAGCCGATGACAGCGCCGTTGCCGCACCGGCCAACAGCAATGTCATCATCGTTACCGCCACCAAGCGCGAACAGACGCTGCAGGAAACGCCCGTCGCCGTCAGCGTGACCAGCTCGGAAGCGATCGAGCAGGCCCAGATCCGCGACGTCGCCGACCTTGCCACGCTGGTTCCCTCGCTGCGCGTCAGCCAGAACCAGAGCTCGTTCGCGACCAGCTATTCGGTCCGCGGGTTCGGCACCGACGGCAACAACATCGGTCTCGAACCGTCGGTCGCGATGTTCGTCGACGGCGTCTATCGCAGCCGCGCGGTATCGCAGATCTCCGACCTGCCCGACATCCAGCGTGTCGAGGTCCTGCGCGGCCCGCAGTCGACCCTGTTCGGCAAGAACGCCAGCGCCGGCGTGATCTCGATCGTCACCAAGGAACCGCAGTTCGACTTCGGCGGCATGGTCGAAGCCAGCTACGGCAATTACGACGCAATGGTCGTCAAGGGCTTCGTCACCGGTCCGATCAGCGATTCCTTCGCGTTCAGCGTGGGCGGCGGCATCAACAAGCGTGACGGCTTCCTGACCAACGGCGCCAATGGCGACGACATCAACGACCGCGATCGCTGGTTCACCCGCGGCCAGCTGCTGTTCGACAACGGCGGCCCGCTGCGTGTCCGCGTGATCGGCGATTACGACAAGATCGAAGAGCGCTGCTGCGGCGTGCTCAACGTGGCGCCCTCGGCCGAAATCGGTGCGATCCAGCTGCTCGGCGGCCAGGTCAACGATTTCCGCAACAACCCCGATGGCGATGTCGTGTTCACCGATGTCGATCCGATCAACAACGTCGAGAACTACGGCATCTCGGGCCAGGTCGATTACGACTTCGGCGCGCTGGGGCTGACCTCGATCACCGCCTATCGCAAGACCCGGCTGGGGGCCGACCAGGACGTCGACTTCACCAGCCTGCCTGCCGTGAGCGGTGCGAACATCGGCGATGCCGACATCGAAACCTTCACCCAGGAACTGCGGATCGCCTCGGATTTCGACGGCCCGTTCAACTTCCTGATCGGCGGTTACTATTTCGACGAGCGCGTCGATACCTCGGACCAGATCGTCTACGGCAGCGCTTTCCGTCCCTACGCCAACCTGCTCCTGCAGGGTGCGACCGGTGGAACGCAGACCGTCGATTCGCTTGAAGCCACGCTGTCGGCGCTCAACGGCACCGATTACACCGGCCAGTTCTTCGCCGAGGGCCAGGGCTTCTTCAACAACATCGTCCAGGACAACGAAGCGTTCTCGATCTTCGGTAATGTCGATTTCGAGATCACCGACCGGCTGGTGCTGACGCTTGGCGCCAACTACACCAAGGACAAGAAGCAGATCGTCACCAATTCGACGAGCACCGATGTGTTCTCGAACATCGATCTGGTGTCCTCGGGCAACCGGGCGATCTTTGCTCAGGGCCTGGCCACGCAGGTCGGCACGCTGCTCGGCCTCGGCCGTCCGGCCAGCCAGACCGAAATCGGCGCCTTCGCTGCGGCCAACCCGGCTGCCTTCGGCCAGGTTTCGGCAGGCGTGCAGGCCTTTGCCGACGCCAACCAGGCGGACCCGTCGGTCAACCCGTTCCTGGCGCTCAATCCGTTCCAGTTCCTGCCGCCGATGCAGAACTGCCCGAACGCGGTCGAGGATTGCTCGACCAATGATGACGACTGGAGCTGGAACGTCCGTCTGGCTTACGAAGTCTCGCCGACGCTTAACGTCTATGCCAGCTGGGCGACCGGCTACAAGGCGCCGAGCTTCAACCTGTCGCGTGACAGCCGTCCGCTGCCGGCCGATTTCGCCGCGCTGCAGGCCCAGGGCCTTGCGGTCACCAACCTGCGTCCGGGCACCCGCTTCGCCAACGCCGAGAATTCGGAAGTCTACGAAGTCGGGATCAAGGGCAATTGGGACCGTGCCGCAGCGAACCTGACCTTCTTCCAGCAGGCGATCGAGGATTTCCAGGCGAACACCTTCACCGGTACGTCGTTCATCCTGTCGAATGCGGGCAAGCAGGAAACCTTCGGGATCGAATTCGACGGCCAGGTCTACGCCAGCGACGCGCTGACGCTGAGCGTGGCGATGACCTATCTCGATGCACAGTACGACAGCTTCGTCGCTTCGCCGGTCGGCGATCTGACGGGCGAACCGGTTGCCGGCGTACCCGAACTGTCGGCGGTGTTCGGCGCGCAGTACAACCAGGAAATCAACTCGCGCGGTGACCGGGTCATCCTGCGGGGCGACTTCTCCTATGCATCGCCGGTGCAGGTTGTAGATGGCCTGACCAACTACATCGTGATCGATCCCGTCACCGGTGAACGCGACTTCGGTCCGGCGCGTGCCGCGGCCGCTGCGTACAAGCGCGAGGTCAACAGCCTCAACGCATCGTTCACCTATGCCTTCGACATGGGTCTGGAACTGACCGTGTGGGGCCGCAACCTGCTCGACGACCGTTACCTGACCACGGTCTTCCCGGCAGTGGCACAGGGCAGAGCGATCTCGGGTTACCCGAACCAGCCGCGCACCTACGGTGTGGCAGCCCGCTTCCGCTTCTAAACGAAGCGAACAATCGAACAGGGGAAGGGGGCCTGCGGGCCCCCTTTTCTTTGCCTGAGGCGGATTCCGCAGCGCTGGTCCGTAAGTGCCAATTGCCATTCGCTGGGATAGAAGCAACGCAGGGTGCCCACTCGGCCTTGCGGCCGATCTCCAGCCTCAGGCTGCTATCGTGGAATGGCGTAAGAGAGGCCGGCCGTTTTGATGCCGGGGCGGTGGGGCCTGCCCCGCCGCGCTACCCGCTGCGACGCCCCGAGTTAGAGCGTCCGCAGCGCCTGCGCGGGCTTGGCGCGCAGCAGGGGCAGCGAGGCGCCCAGCGCGAAGGCCAGTACGGTGACGATGCCAAGGCCCAGAACGGCCAGCACCACCCCCCAGTCGGGCAGCCAGTCGAATTCGAACAGCTGCGTGATGACGAGCCATGCGGCGAGGCTGCCGATACCCAGCGCGACCAGCGCCAGCGCCCCAGCCAGCGCGACATATTCGATCAGCTGCATCACGAGGATCTGGCGGCGGTCCGCGCCGAGCACGCGCAACACCACCGTGTCGTAGGTCCGCGCGGCGCGCGCCGCGGCTATTGCGCCGAGCAGGACGGCAAGCCCGGCCAGTACCGCGACGCTGGCCGCCGCCAATGTGGCGAGGCCCACCTGTTCGAGGATCGTGCGGGCCTGTTCGAGCACGCCGCCCACCTCGATCACCGAAGTGGAAGGCAATGCGGCCACCAGTGACTGGAGCAGCGGACCGGTCGGCGTTCCCGCGCTCAGCTGGATGGTGGCAGCCAGATTGTGCGGGGCATCGCGCAGCGCGTTGGGGCTCAGCACGAAGACGTAATTGAAGCCGAGGCTTTCCCAGTCGATCCGGCGGAGATTGGCGACGCGCACGGTGCGTTCCACGCCCAGCACGCCGAAGGTCATCAGATCGCCGATTTTCAGACCTGCGGCCTGCGCGAAATCCTCGTCGAGGGACACCAGCGGTTCGCCCTCGTACATCGGTCCCCACCAGCTGCCGGCGGTCAGTTCGTTTCCGTCGGGCAGAGCGTCGGCATAGGTCAGCCCGCGTTCGCCGCGCAGCGCCCAGGCGCCATCGGGAATCTCCTCGAGCTCGGCCGTGCGGGTCATTGCCGTGTCATCGCCGAAGGCCAGTACCGAGCCGCGCAGCGCGGGCACGGTGCGCCAGCTGGCATCGGGATCGGCTTCGCGCACCAGCGTCTCGAACTCGGTCACCTGGTCGCGCGGAATGTCGAGCACGAAGTAATCGGGCGCGCGGTCGGGCACACGCTTGGCGATATTGCCGTCGATCGCGGTCTGCACCGCTGCGAGCAGGACGAAGGCGGCCAGCCCGAAACCCAGCGCGGTCACCAATGCGCCGGTCGAACTGCCCGGTCGGTGGAGGTTGGCCAGCGCATTGCGCGCAATCGGGCTGCGCGGGCGCGGGATGGCTCCCGCCAGCTTGCGGATGCCGAGGCCGATCAGCGCAAGAAGTCCCAGTACTGCGGCTGCACCGGCGAGGAAGCCGGCAGACAGCAGGGGATTGCTGGATGTCAGCAGGGCCAGCGCGATGATCGCGGCAAGCCCGCCGCCAACCAGCACCAGCGCCTTGGGATCGCGCGCCAGCGGAGCCACGCGCGAACGCATCAGCGCCATGGCCGGAAACTGCCGCGCGCGCAGCAGGGGCGGGGCAGCGAACACCAGTGCCACCAGCATGCCGTAAGCCAGCGCAAGCAGGATTGCCCCGGGATCGATCACCACGCTGCTCGACACGGGCAGCAGGCCCTGCAGCGCGGTCGCGAGGAGCGGGACGAGCGCGACCCCGACCACGATCCCCGCGAGGCTTCCGGCCAGCGAGGCGGCGACGATCTGCAAGGCATAGATGCGGGCGATGTCGCTGCTCGACGCGCCGAGGATCTTGAGCGTGGCGATGCCCTGCCGCCAGGCGTCAAGATAGGAGGTCACGCCGCCGCCGATGCCGATCCCGGCAATGACCAGCGCGGCGAGCCCGACCAGCGTGAGGAATTCGCTCATCCGGTCGACGAAGCGGTCAGTGCCCGGCGCGGCGCGGTCGGCGGTGTCGATGTCGAAACCGGCTTCGGGGAAGCGGTTTTCGAGCTGTTCCTCGACGGCTTCGAGATCGCGGCCTTGGTCGAACCGGACGCGGGTCTTCGACTGGTACATCGAACCGGGCGCAATCAGCCCCGCACGCATCGGCAGGTCTTCGGCCACGATGACCGTCGGGCCGAGCTGGAAACCTTCGCCAACGCGATCGGGTTCGGTCTCGATAATGCCGCCCACGCGCAGCGTCTCGGTGCCGATCGCGATCGCCGCGCCGGGGGCGACGCCCAGCCGGTCGGCGGCGCCCTGCGACAGCCATGCCTGATCCGCGGGAGGCGCGCCGACCGAGCGGCCGTCGGTTAGCGTCAGTTCGCCATAGAGCGGATAGCCACTGTCGATGGCCTTGAGTTCGATCGGGGCGGCCTGGTCGTCGAACCGCGCCATTGCTTGCAGGCGCGTGCCGGCAGAAACATCGCCCAGTTCCTCCAGCGCGCTGCGTTCATCGGGGGACAGCCCCCGCTGCCACAGTTCGATCTGCAGATCGCCGCCGAGATATTCGCGGCCGTTGGCCTCGATCTCGCCTTCGATCGCCGCGGTCAGCGAACCAATGGCAGCAAGCGCGCCCGTACCGAGGAACAGGCACACCAGCAGCAGCCGTAGCCCCTTGAACCGGGCATTGAGGTCGCGCCGCGCAATGCGCCATGCAGTCGCCCAGCTCATGCGGCAGTGTCGCTCGCAATGCGTCCATCGGCAAGCGTGAGCACGCGTTCGCAATGCTGTGCCAGTTCGGGGTCATGCGTGATGACCAGCAGCGTGGCGCCGGTTTCGGCGCGGCGCGCGAACAGCAGTTCGACGATTTCGTGCCCCGTGGCAGCATCGAGATTGCCGGTGGGTTCGTCGGCGAAAATCAGGTCGGGGCGGGCAGCGATAGCACGCGCAATGGCGACCCGCTGCTGTTCGCCGCCCGAAAGCTGCTGCGGATAGTGATCGAGCCGGTGGCCGAGGCCGACCGCTTCCAGTTCGCTGCGCGCGCGGACCTGCGCGTCGTCTGCGCCGGCGAGTTCCATCGGCGTGGCGACATTTTCGAGTGCGGTCATCGTCGGCAGCAGGTGGAAGGCCTGCAGCACGATCCCGATCCGCCCGCGCCGGGCATGCGCCAGCGCATCTTCGTCCATCGTCGCGAAATCGGCACCGGCCACCTGCAGGCTGCCGCCGCTGGCACGCTCGAGACCCGACAGCACGGCCATCAACGAGCTTTTGCCCGAGCCCGAGGGGCCGAGCAGCGCGACGGTCGATCCCCGGGCGATGTCCAGATCGATACCGCGCAGGATATCGACCGGCGCTTCGCGCGTGCCGAGTGAAAGGGTGAGGTTGCGGGCGGAAATCGCGGGTTGAGAGTTGGTCACAGTGCTGCGATGGCAGGCAGCCCAAGGTTGCACAAGGAAACTCGCCGATGCGGATACGGCATTTATCGATAACGGTAATCGGTCTTTCGCTGGCTGCATGCGGGGGCGGTGCCGAAGATGCGGTGGTGCCGGCGGAAGCGCAGGAGCAGGCGGTTGCCGCAGCCGAGCAGGAAGTCGCCGGGCCCGAGCGCCGTATCCTCGCCTTCGGGGACAGCCTCTTTGCCGGTTACGGGCTGGACGAGCAGCAGGGATACCCCGAACAGCTCGAGGATACGCTCCGCGCACGCGGCACAAATGCGCGCGTGATCGATGCCGGCGTATCGGGCGATACCAGCGCCGCGGGTCGCCAACGGCTGGCGTTCACGCTCGACGCGCAGGATACGCCGCCCGATCTGGTCATTCTCGAACTGGGCGGCAACGACATGCTGCGCGGTATCCAGCCCGACCAGACGCGCGCGAATTTCGCAGCCATGCTCGAGGAATTGCGCGCGCGGCAGATACCGGTGCTGCTGATGGGCATGCGCGCGCCGCCCAATTACGGAACCGAATACCAGCGGCAGTTCGATGCCCTCTATGCCGACCTCGCGCAGGAATACGGCACCGCGCTGGTGCCGTTCTGGCTCGAGAGCATCTATCAGGATCCCGCCCTGTTCCTCGACGATCGCATCCATCCGACCGCCGCGGGCATCGCCGCGCTGGTCGAAGATACGGTGGACGATGTGGAACGGGTCCTGCCGCAGGAGTAGCGCGGCCCGCCCGCAGGCGCAGGTCAGAGGCGTTCGACGCCGCCTGCGTCCACCCGCCATACCGCCGCATCCGCCGCAATGCTGCTGAAGGGGGCCATCTCGGTTCCGGTCATCCAGACCTGTGCGCCGCTGGTGCGCAACTGGTCGAACAGCGCGGCACGGCGCACCGGATCGAGATGCGCCGCGACCTCGTCGAGCAGCAACAGGCTGGCGCGACCTTCCGCGGCCAGCGCGGCATGCGCCAGCGTCATCGCGACCAGCATCGCCTTTTGTTCGCCGGTCGAACTTTGCGCGGCAGGCACGCGCTTGGCCGCATGGATGACATCGAGCTCGTCGCGATGCGGCCCCGCCAACGTTCGCTGCGCCGCACGGTCGCGCCTGCGATTGTCGAACAGCGCCTGCGACAGGCCATCGGCATGCGCCGGAGCGCCCGGGGCATATGTCAGGGCCGGCCGGGCGAAGGGTTCGGCAGGCATGGTGGCGAGCCGCACGGCGAGCGTGTCGACCAATGTGGCGCGGCCCTGCATCAGCGCGGCGCCATGCTGGACCATCTGCGCTTCGACCGCATCGAGCCAGGCACTTTCGGGTTCGCGCAGGTCGGACAGCAGGCGATTGCGTTCGCGCAGCGCGGCGTCGTAACGCGCGGCATGGCTGGCATGCGCAGGGTCGAGCGCAAGTGCGAGCCGGTCCATGTACCGGCGCCGGTCGCCAGCCGGACCAGTGAAGATCCCATCCATCGCCGGCGTGAGCCACGTCACTGCCATCCATTCGCCAAGGCCGGTGGCACTGCTGTCGGCGCCGTTGATCCGCACGCGGCGCCGCGCGGGCAGGGGGCTGTCGGTGTAGGTCGCCAGCCGGACGGCCTCATCCTGCTGCTGGCGCAGGCTGGCCCCGATCCCGAACCCAGTCTCGCCGCCGCTGCGCACCAGATCGGCCAGCGCCGCGCGGCGCAGCCCGCGCCCTGGCGCAAGCAGCGACAGCGCTTCGAGAATATTGGTCTTTCCTGCGCCGTTTTCACCAACCAGCAGGTTGAACTGCGTGGTCGCTTCCAGCTCGGTCGCGGCATGATTGCGGAAGTCGGTAAGGGAGATGCGATCGAGCGCCATGGGTCGCCAGCGCGATAGCGCGCCCTTCGTTCCGCCGCCACTCGAAACGGTAGATTCCAACAGTTGGTAAAAATCACCAACCTTTCGGATTGATGAACGGCGCCCAACGCGAGCGTTCAGGCAAAAACGCCGGATTCCTGCGCTTCTTGAAGTTTGGCACACCCGTTGCAAAGCATGGGGCAACCCGGATGACCGGGGGGAAACAAACCAAGGTTCAAGGAGATTACCCAATGTCCATTCTCGAAAACGCCAGCAGCCGCGCTCTCGCCGCCGTCTTCGCTTTCGGCGTGTCCGCCATGTTCATGGCCGCCGCCATCGTCCCCGCCAGCCCCGCCGGCCTGATCGCCTGATCACCCCGCGCATAACTCGAACGGAAAGGAACCAGACATGTTCAACTCGGACAACAGCAGCAAGCTCTTCGCAGCGGCGTTCTCGCTCGCGATTTCGGCGGCCTTCTTCGCCACCGCCATCATCCCCGCCTCGCCCAATGGTCTGATCGCATGAGCAAGCTCGAATTCCGCGAAGACGACCACGCCGTCCGCCCCGCCAAGAGCTTCGCGCTCGATCGCCGCAACGGCAAGCTGATGGGCGTTTGCTCCGGCATCGCCCGCTACTTCGGTATCGATGCCACCTGGGTCCGGATCGGCTTCGTCGCAGGAACGCTGCTGGGCTTTGGCAGCTTCATCCTGATCTACCTCGCGATCGGACTGATCGCAGACTGACCACGGCCTTCGCGCTGACCGTCCCGGTTTTCGTGCCGGTCGTGGCTCACATCGAGAGAAACCGGGAGGGGCCAAGCGGCCCCTCTTGTGCATCCGGCTTCGGCAGACATCACATTGCCGATATACCGCCGTCGAGCTTGATCTCGGCCCCGGTCATGAACCGGCTTTCATCGCTGGCCAGATAGACCACCGCATTGGCGATATCGTTGGGCTCTCCGACGAACTTCAGCGGGATCTGCCGCGCCAGCTTGTCCATCAGAACGCCCTTGTCGATATTGTGGTTCTTCGCCGTCCCGTCGAGGATGGGCGTGTCGACGAAGGTCGGATGGACCGAATTGCAGCGGATCTGCATGTTGTTCTTCGCGCAATGCAGCGCGATCGACTTGCTCAGCATCCAGACCGAGGCCTTGCTGGCGTTGTAGGCCGGCATGGTGTCGCTGGCGATCAGCCCGGCGATGCTGGAGATGTTGACGATCGAACCCGGCGCATGCTCGCGCATCAGCGGCAGCGCCTTCTGGCAGCCGTGGAAGATCGAATCGACATTGATCGAGAAACAGCGCTTCCAGTCGTCGAAATCGCAGGTTTCGATATTGCCCGCCACGCCGATGCCCGCATTGTTGACCAGGACATTCAGCCCGCCGAGATTGTCGCGCGCGGCATCGACCGCGGCTTCCCAGGCGGCCGGATCGGTCACGTCATGGGCGATCGAGAAGGCCGTGCCGGCGCCGATCGCGTCGTTGATCAGCTGCGCGGTTTCAGCTGCGCCTTCGCCGTTGATGTCGGTGCACAGCACCCGGGCGCCTTCCTCGGCCAGCCGCGTCGCATGCGCGCGTCCCAGTCCCTGCGCCGCGCCCGTAACGAGGGCCAGCTTGCCCGCACACCGTCCTGCCATGTCTCACTCTCCTGCCAGTATGTTCTGTCCCAGCAGCAAGAGCATGCGCACGTCGATCCCGCAACCATCGGCACGCTTGGCGTCGATAAAGCTGCGGATGTCTGCCAGCGGCACGCGGTGGACGGTGATGTTCTCCTCGCCCACGCCGCCGCCTGCTCCCACCTTGGCGAGATCGCGCGCGCGGACCAGCGTGAAGCTTTCGCTGACCATGCCGGGCGACGACCAGAAGCAGCCGAGGTCTTCGAGCACCGCGGCGCGGTAGCCGGTCTCTTCCTCGAGCTCGCGCCCGGCGGCGACGAGCGGATCCTCATCGCCGCGCCCGTCCTCGTCGCCGATCAGCCCCGCGGGGAGTTCCAGACAATACTGGCCCAGCGGCACCCGGTACTGCTCGACCAGCAGCACATGGTCATCGTCGTCGACGGCGAGGATTACTGCAGCGCGGATATTGCGCGGGCGCCCGACATATTCCCAGCGGCCGCGGGTCTTGGCGGTGATGTAATCGCCCTGCCAGACGATCCGCTCGTCGGCATCGTGGTCGGGGACGGGCACGATCAGACCTCGATCAGGCGATCGGGCAGTTCGTTCTCGTCATCCTCGGAGCGGGGGAAATGCTCGGACAGGACCTTGCCCACGTCGCGGACGCCCGCGGCGAGGCCGAGGGCGATATGGCCCTGCTTGATCTCCGCCAGCATGTCCGCCATCGCCTCGCCCCAGACCTCGGGGGGGACGATTTCGGCGATCGGTTGGTCGGCGACGATTTCCGCGCGGTGCTCACGCATCGACAGATACAGCAGCACGCCGGTGCGGCCATGCGTGCGGCGTTCCGCGCCAACCTTGAAATGCTTGATCGCGCGGGCATGCGCACGTGCGGTCTTCACCGGGCCCGGCGTCAGCGCAAAGCGCAGCGGATCCCAGCTCAGCAACAGCCAGCCGGCCACGAAAGCCACGAGACCGAGCGCAATGGTCATGCTGGCGAGTTCGCCGGTGGTCCACACATGCGACCAGCCGCCCACCAGCGCGTCCCACAGGTCCATGAAGGGCTGCGGCAGGACCGCGAACAGGCTCATGGCGGAGAATGCCAGCGCCGCGGCCCAGACCAGCACGACATCGTCATACGCATCGCTCCGGTCGGCCAGCACGGTAACGATCTCGCCGCTGGTGGTGAGCTCGGCCTCGGCGACCGCATTCGAAACGATCTCGTGATCGGATTGCGAGAGATATCCCATTACCACCCCCCGGAGGCGCCGCCGCCCCCGAAACTGCCACCGCCGCCGGAGAAGCCGCCGAAGCCGCCGCCGCCGCCACCAAAGCCGCCACCGCCGCCCCAGTCATCGCCGCCGACACCGCGCGCGATCGCCTTGCCGGCTTCCCACAGGATGATGTCGCCAACGACCCCGCCGACACCGCCGCGGCGATAGCGCCGCCGCCGGCCGCCGCTGAACATCGGCAGGATGAAAAAGAAGAATATGAAGCCCAGCCAGATCAGCGCGCCGATGGGAAAGCCGCCCTCGTTCTCCCGCGCGGCAGTGCGTTCCTGCGCGACGCGGGCCGCTTCTTCGGGGGGAAGTTCGAGCTGGGTGACGATCTCGTCGGCCGCCCAGGCGATCCCGCCCGAATAGTCGCCCTGCCGGAAATAGGGCTTCATGCCTTCGACATATTCGAAGGCGAGCCCGTCGGGAATGATGCCTTCGAGGCCGTAGCCGACCTCGATGCGCATCTTGCGTTCGTTCGGCGCGACGATGAGCAGTATGCCATCGTTGCGCTCCGCATCGCCCAGCGCCCATTCGCGGCCCAGCCGATAGCCATAGTCCGAGATATCGTAGCCCTGCAGGTCGGGGATGGTGGCGATCACGAACTGGCGCTGGTTGTTTTCCTCGAACTGGTCGAGCTTCTGCGTCAGCGCCGCTTCGGTCGCGTCGTCGATGATGTTGGCGGCATCGACCACCGGCGCGGTGCCCCGCTCGGGGAAGTCCTGCGCGGCGGCGGGCAGGGCCAGGCCCAGCGCCGCCACCAGCGTCAGCATCGATTTCATCAGCAGGCGCATGTCAGCGCCCCTCAATTGGCCGCATCGTCATCCCCGCGCATGTTCAGCGTCGGCGCAACCTCGGCGCCTTCGGTCACTGCCGCATAGGGCACCATCGGTTCGGCGCCGTGGATGATGTTGGCACCGATCGTATCGGGGAAGGTGCGGATGGTCGTGTTATACTGGCGCACGGCCTCGTTGTAGTCGCGGATCGCCACGCGGATGCGGTTTTCCTGCCCTTCGATCTGCGTCATGAAGCGGCCGAAGTTTTCCTGGCTGCGCAGTTCGGGATAGGCTTCGACATTGGCCATCAGCCGCGACAGTGCGCCGCCGAAGGTGTTCTGTGCTTCCTGGTACTGTGCCATCTTGTCCGCATCGCCGAGATCATCACCGTCGAGCTGGATTTCCGGACGCGTGGCCGAGGCGCGCGCCTGGATCACCGATTCCAGCGTTTCGCGTTCCTGTTCGGCCGAGCTCATCACGATCTGTTCGAGATTGGGCACCAAATTGGCGCGTTCCTGAAACGCGGCTTCGACATCGGCCCACTTGGCCTTGGCCGTCTCTTCGGCCGCTGGCACCGAGTTAATTCCGCACGCCGACAGGACGAGGGCGGCGGCAGCAACGATGGAGGTGCGAAAGGCAACCAGGCGGTTCATGGAACATCCCTTTTGTGGTAAGTGTGTCTTGTCCAGATAGCACACCTTGGCCGCCATACAAGATTAACGCGGACTTTTCGCCGATCCTGTTTAAAGCGCAGACAGCGGCGTGTTTCAGCATGAACGCGCCTGCGACCAGACAACCCTTTGGCGGAAAAATCAGGGGAAATGCATGTTCAAGGAATTCAAGGCCTTCATCGCGAAGGGCAATGTCATCGACCTTGCGGTGGCAGTAATCATCGCGGGCGCATTCGGCGCCATCGTCAGTTCGCTGACCGATGATATCATCATGCCGGTGATCGGCGCGATTTTCGGCGGGGCCGATTTCTCGAGCTATTTCATCTTGCTGAGCACGCCCGAAGGCTATGATGGGTCGCTGACCGACTATGCCGCGCTGAAGGAAGCGGGAGCCGCCATGATCGGCTATGGCGCATTCGTCACCGCGATCATCAATTTCGTGATCCTCGCCTTCATCATCTTCCTCTTGGTCCGCTATGCCAAGAAGGTCATGGCCGAATTCGAGGAAAAGAAGGCGGCTGCCGCGCCCGCGGGGCCGACCGAAATCGAGTTGCTGACCGAAATTCGCGACGCGCTGAAGAAATAGGCCGGTCGGCCAGGCGCCCGTATACACTTCACATTAAGCGGGCAGGGCCTATATGGGTCCTGCCCGTTACGGCGGGCTATGGCGATAAATGGCGCTGTGCAATAGGTACAACGGACCCGGGGGCAGTACCCGGCGGCTCCACCACAAACCGCTTCATTGGCGGGTTATGACGGGGCCGAACTAGGATCGACGTGTGCTGAAAGACAGTGTTTTTGCTCGGGCTGAGTATCCCGTAAAAATGTTCACAACACACAAGTGCCAACGATAACGAAGCACTCGCTCTCGCAGCGTAATTTGACGGCCTAACGGCCTGAATTTACAAAGCTAAAGCGCGGTTGGACCCACCGGGCAACAGAAGCGGATTCCGGGGCTCCGGGGGTAGCTAGCAACAGAAACCCCCACCTTACCTTATCGAATTGTGCGATTGCCCGGTCGGCGCGGCTCAGGGCTGTAGGCCGGCTTTCTCTGCCGTGTGCGTGCCGGCTTCGCGTGCCTCGCGTTCGTAACGCAGCGCGTCGAGGATCTTGGCGCCGCCGAGAAAGACCGCACCAGCGGTTGCTGCAAACAGCAGGTAACCGCCGACACCGGGATATTGGACCGTGTAGTGCGCGCCGCGAGTCATCGCGCCGAGGGCAAGCGCAAAGATGATCAGATACGCTTCGAAGCGCGTCTTGATCACGAACAGCCGTTTTACCCTCGTCAGCGAAATAGTCCGGTCTCCACGGTTAATCCCTTGGAACTGCAATTCCCGTGCCAGCGTCGCGTTCCCGCGACTCGCAATGATTAATGCGTCATTGAGTGTAAGACCCGCCGACGCGGCGGTCCAGAGGTGGACGACAGAACCGGGTCAGGCGAGCTCGTCGAGCGAGAGCACCGCGAGCAGTGCCTCGCGCGCTTCGATCACGGTCTTGGCCAGCTTTTCCGATCCGATTTCTTCCGGTTCGATCCGTTCGGGCCAGGCCTGGGCGATGACCGATTCGATCCGCTGCGCCTTGGCCTCGTCGAGCAGGAACCGCGCGTCGACCGTGGCGGGATCGGCCACCACCCGCAGCCGCAGGCATGCGGGCCCGCCGCCATTGGCCATCGACTGGCGGACATCGACGGGGATCACCTGCCGGATCGGTCCGTTCGAGGCGAGCATCCGTTCGCACCATGCCCAGACGCTGGCGCTCTCCTGGCATTCGCTTGGGACGACTAAGGCCATCTCTCCGCTCGGCAGGCTGACCAGTTGCGCGTTGAACAGATAGGTTCGGATCGCTTCCTCGAGCGATACCGCGCTGGCCGGCACTTCGACGACGTGCAGCGCCGGGAAGGCCGCGTGCATCGCTTCATAGGCATCCTTGCGATCGGCAAAGGCCTGTTCATGCGTGAACAACACGGTTTGGTTCGCAACCGCGACGACATCGTTGTGGAACGCGCCCGCCTCGATCGCGGCGGGGTTCTGTTCGATGAAGACGCAGCGCGCAGGATCGAGCCCGTGCTTGCGGGCCACGGCGCGGCTGGCCTGTTCGTGCTGGCGCGCGGGGAAGCGCCCGCCGGGCCGGCCATAGACGAATACCTCCACTCCGGGCTGCCCGTGGCTTTCGCACAGCCGCATGTGGTTGGCCGCGCCCTCGTCGCCGAAACTCGGCGGGACCGCATCGTGCACTGCGAAATGACGGGTATCGCCGAAGGCGAGCTTCAGCTGCGCCTGCGTATCGCGCCATTCCTGGCCGCGATGCAGCATGGTGACGAGATTGGCAGGGGTCAGGTGACAGCGCCCGTCCGCGGTATCGGGCGCGGGGCTGACCGTTGCGGCATTGGCGGTCCACATCGAACTGGCCGACCAGGCTGCGGCCAGCAGCGCTCGGTCGCTTGTGCCATCCACCGCGAGATCGTCCAGCAGTGCAAAATTGGGCCGCGGCAGCGGGAGCAGGAAGCCCTGCGCGAGCCCGCGTTCCATATTCGCGCGCATCTTCGCCACGCCTTGCAGCGCCGCGGCACGCGGATAGGAAGCGCTGCCCTTGTGGCTCGCGCTGGCGATGTTGCCGAGACTGAGGCCGGCGTAATTGTGGCTCGGCCCGACGATGCCGTCGAAATTGATTTCCCTGAGCATATGCTATCCGTTCGGTTCGAGCGAAGTCGAAGGCCAGCCGCGCCGCCGCGTCCCGACTCCATTGGACGCGCGCGGCCATGTTCGCGTCAGCGGGCGACGCTCCAGACTTCGTCGCCTTCGCCCACTTCGAGCGTTTGCGCAGCCATCGCGTCGATCGCGATCGATCCGTCCTCCGCGATTTCGCGCATGCCGTAGACACTGCGGAAACTCGCCAGCGTGCCGGTGGCAATCAGCGCTCGTTCGCCGATGTCGAGATCGGTGTCCGAAACCTTGCCCGGCTGCGCCTTGCGCACGCTGCGCACCTGGCTGGTGCGCGCGGTCATCGTCGGCCCGCCGTCGAAAATGTCGACATAGCCTTCGGCGGCGAAGCCCTCGTTCTCCAGCATCCGCATGGCCGCCCGGCCGGAGGGGTGGGGCACGCCGATCACCTTCTTCGCCTCCTCGTCGAGCATCGCGATATAGACCGGATGCTTGGGCATGAGGTCGGCGATGAACTGGTTGCCGTTGATCGCATTGAAATAATCGGCTTCCTGGAAGGTCATGCCGAAGAACCTGCCGGCAACGCCGTCCCAGAAGGGCGAGCCGCCGCGGTCGTCGATCACGCCGCGCAATTCGGCAATGACGCGATCGGCAAAGCGCGCCCGGTGCATGGCGATGAACAGATACCGGCTGCGCGCCAGCAGCAGGCCGAACCCGCCGGCACGTTCGGCGGGATGAAGGAACAGCCCGCCGACTTCCGAACAGCCCTCGAGGTCGGTGACGAGGCTGAGCAGTTCGGCGCGCACGGTCCGGTCGAGTTCCTGGCTGTGCTGCGTCAGCGTGGTCATGCGGTAACTGTAGAAGGGCCATTGCTGCCCCACCTGGCTGAACATCTGGCAGGTGCCCCGCACCTGGCCGGTCTCGGTGTTTTCCAGCACCAGCGTGAACTGGTCGTCGCCCAGATCGTCATAGGTACGCGCAAAGGCTTCCTCGGCGCGTTCCAGCTTGCGCGTCAGCGCGGTGCGGTCGGCGGGGAGGTTGGTGAAACCGCCGCCGGTCAGCTTGGCCATTTCGTAGAGTTGTTCGAGATCGGCGATTTGCGCGGCGCGCAGGCGAAAGGTCACAAAGGGTCTCCGGTCGAAAGCCTGGCCAGGACCAGCGCGGACAGGGCGGCGCGCTCGCGCAGGCTGGGCACGATCATGAATTCATCGGGCGAATGGATGGCGCCGCCGCGCACGCCCATCGTATCGACCACGGGCACGCCGGTGGCAGCGATATTGTTACCATCGCACACGCCGCCGGTGCTTTTCCAGCCGATCTGCTGGCCCAGTTCGGCGCCGCATGTCTTGACGAGATCGAACAGTTTCTGCGCCTTGGCATCGACGGGTTTGGGCGGGCGCGTCACGCCGCCGTGGCGATGGATGGCAACCTTGCGTTCGCTGCGGATAGCATCGAGGATCGCGTCGAGCTGGCCGTCGAAGCGGTTCATCGCATCGGTCGATTGGGGGCGGATGTTGAAGCGCAGGATCGCCAGGTCGGGCACCACGTTGTTCGCACTGCCGCCTTCGATCTTGGCCGGGTTGACCGTGATGTCCTCGGCCTCGAGCGCCTTGATCCGCAGCACGAGGTCGCTGGCGGCGACGATGGCATTGCGGCCGTCATGCGGATTGCGCCCCGCATGCGCCGACTTGCCGGTGATCGTGATCGAATAATTGCCCGTCCCGCCGCGCGCATGCGCCAGCGTGCCGTCGGGCAGCGCGCTGGGTTCGTAGGTCAGCGCGGCATATTTGCCGCGCGCCAGTTCCTCGATCAGCGTACGGCTGGCAAGACTGCCGGTTTCCTCGTCCGAATTGATCATCACGTCGTATCCCACGCGCGACGCGCCTGCCATCGTTTCGAAGGTCTTCAGCGTGTGGAGGATGACATTCAGCCCGCCTTTCATATCGGCAGTGCCGGGCCCGTTGATCGTCTCGTCGTCGAGCCAGCTGACCTGCTGGAAAGGATGATCTTCGGGGAAGACGGTATCCATGTGCCCCGTCAGCACGAAGCGCCGCTCCGCTTCCGGGCGCACGCGCAGCACCATGTGCCTGCCATGCGGCTTCTCGAACTCGCGGCCCTCGGGCGAGATCGCGGTGACCGTGGCGGGTTCGACCAGATCGACGTCGCCGGGCAGGGTGCTGAAGGCATCGGCGAGGATCCCCGCCATCCGGTCCAGCCCGGCGATATTGCCGGTGCCCGTGTTGGTTGCCGCCCAGTTCTGCACCTCGCGCAGCATCGTGTCGCCATCGATTGTGTCGAGCAGCGCTTGGGGGGCGGTATCCGGTTTCATGTGCAACGTCCTTAATCCTGCCTTGGCCCGAGTCCAGCCCGTGCCTTGCATTGATCAACGGCTGGCGGCATAGACCGTGCCACTCCTCCCCGGGTACGACATCGCCGTTCTACTACTGCTCGAGGAGTTCCATGACCGAATTTGTCACGCGCGCCGGAATCGAAGCCGATCCGCTGCTTGCCGCCTTTATCGAAACCGACGTGCTCGGGCCCCTCGGCCGCGACGTCGATGCCTTCTGGAAGGGTTTTGCCGACCTCCTGGGCAGGTTCGGTCCGCGCAACGCGGACCTGCTGGCCAGGCGCGAGGATCTGCAGGCGAAGATCGATGCCTGGCACACCGAACGGGCAGGGCAGCCGCATGAAGCGGGCGCCTATCGCACCTTTCTGGAAGACATCGGCTATCTCGTCCCCGAACCGGGCGAGTTCACTATCGGGACCGAGAATGTCGATCCCGAGATCGCGACCATGGCCGGCCCCCAGCTGGTGGTGCCCATCCTCAACGCACGCTTTCTGCTCAACGCCGCCAATGCCCGCTGGGGCAGCCTCTACGACGCGCTATACGGCACCGATGCGCTCGACGCGCCCGCCGCACGGCCGGGCGGGTATGACGAGGAGCGCGGCGCCGCGGTCATCGCCGAGGCGCGCAAGCTGCTCGACGAGATCCTCCCGCTCGCATCGGGAAGCTGGAAGGATCTCGACAGCCTCGACACCCTCGAACTGGCCGATCCTTCGCAGCAGGTCGGGCAGACCGACAAGGGCCCGCTGTTCCGCCACAACGGCCTGCATATCGAGATCGTCGTCGATCCGGACAGCCAGGTTGGCAAGACCGACCGGCTGGGTATCGCCGATGTCAATTTCGAGGCCGCGCTGACCACCATCGCCGATTGCGAGGATTCGGTCGCGGCGGTCGATGCCGAGGACAAGCTCACCGCCTATCGCAACTGGCTCGGCGTGATCCGCGGCGATCTGGAGGAAAGCTTCGAGAAGGGCGGCAAGACGCTCACTCGCAAGCTGGTGGGTGACAAGACTTACACCGACAGCGACGGCGGCGAACACTGTCTGCCCGGACGCAGCCTGATGTTCGTGCGCAATGTCGGCCATCTGATGACCAACCCGGCGATGCGCTGGGACGGCAAGGAAATCCCCGAAGGCATTCTCGATGCGGTGGTCACCTCGGCGATCGGCGCGCAGGACGTCGCCGGACTGGGGAAGTACGGCAATTCGCGCTGCGGCAGCATCTATATCGTGAAGCCCAAGATGCACGGGCCCGAGGAATGCGCTTTCACCAACGACCTGTTCGACGCGGTGGAAGACCTGCTCGGCCTGCCGCGCCACACGATCAAGGTCGGGGTGATGGACGAGGAACGTCGTACCAGCGCGAACCTTGCCGCCTGCATCCACGCGGTGAAAGACCGCATCGTCTTCATCAACACCGGCTTCCTCGACCGTACGGGTGACGAGATTCACACCTCGATGCGTGCGGGGCCGATGATGCGCAAGGGCGAGATGAAGAACTCGGCCTGGCTCAAGGCCTACGAGGCGCGCAATGTCGGCATCGGTCTCGCGCATGGCCTGTCGGGCCGCGCGCAGATCGGCAAGGGCATGTGGGCGGCGCCCGACCTGATGGGGCAGATGATGATCGACAAGATCGGCCATCTTCGCGCCGGGGCGAACACCGCCTGGGTGCCGAGCCCGACCGCCGCGACGCTGCACGCGATCCATTATCACCGCGAGGACGTGTTCGAGATCCAGAAGGGCCTGCCCGATGCGGCGAAGCTCGACGAACTGCTTGCCATTCCGCTGGCTGACGGCACCAACTGGTCGGAGGACGAGATCCGCGAGGAGCTCGACAACAATTGCCAGGGCCTGCTCGGCTATGTCGTGCGCTGGATCGATGCCGGTGTCGGTTGCTCCAAGGTCCCCGACATCAACGATGTCGGCCTGATGGAAGACCGCGCAACGCTGCGCATTTCCAGCCAGCATATCGCCAACTGGTTGCTCCACGGCGTCATCAGCGAAGAACAGGTGATGGACAGCCTGCGCCGCATGGCCGCCAAGGTCGACGAGCAGAACGCGGGCGATCCCTTCTACCAGCCGCTGCTGGAGAACGAGGACGGCGCGGCATTCAGCGCGGCGAAGGACCTCATTTTCAAGGGTGTCGAACAGCCCAGCGGCTACACCGAACCGCTGCTGCACGCCTGGCGGCGCAAGAAGAAGGCGCAGGGCTGACCACAGCCAGTCGCGATCGAAGGAAAAGCCCCGCCGACCAGCGGGGCTTTTTCGTTGAGCCTCACCCTTCTGCGGTGAGTGCGCGCGCGAGGGTCACGAATTCGCCGACCGTCACCGTCTCGGCGCGGCGCTGCTGGTCGATGCCGATCGCCTCCAGCGCGGCAACTGCACCGGGCACGCCCTTGAGGCTTTGGCGCAGCATCTTGCGGCGCTGGCCGAAGGCGGCTTCGGTCAGCCGTTCGAGCAGCCGGGCGTCGACCCCTTCGGGCATCTCCGCGGGTTCGACATGGACGATTGCGCTCATCACCTTTGGGGGCGGGGTAAAGGCGCTGCGGTGAACCTTCATCGCCAGCTTCGCGCGGCTACGCCACTGCGCCAGCACCGCAAGCCGGCCATAGGCCGAGCCGCCGGGCTGTGCGACGATGCGCTGGGCGACTTCCTGCTGGAACATCAGCGTCAGGCTGGTCCACAGCGGCGGCCATGCATTCTCGCTGCCCTTCGCCCTGGCCAGCCAGCGCACGAACAGCGCGGTGCCGACATTATAGGGCAGGTTGGACAACACGGCGAAGGGTTCGCCGCCCATCAGCTCGGCATGATCGAGCTTGAGCGCATCGCCCTCGATCACGCGCAACTGGCCCGGGAAGGCGTCTTCCAACTCGGCCAGCGCGGGCAGGCAGCGTCGGTCCATCTCGATTGCGGTCACGCGGGCGCCGGCGCGCAGCAGGGCGCGCGTCAGCCCGCCGGGACCCGGACCGACCTCGAGCACCTGCTTCCCGGCAAGATCGCCGGGCACCGCGGCGATCCGGTCGAGCAATTGCTCGTCGAACAGGAAGTTCTGCCCCAGCGCCTTGGACGCGCTGAGGCCGTGGCGGGCGATGACTTCGCGCAGAGGCGGCAGGTCAGCCATGCGCGGACCGGTTGGCAGCTATCTGTCCCGCCATGCGAATGGCGGCGATCATCGCGCCGGGATCGGCGAGCCCCTTGCCCGCGATATCGAAGGCGGTGCCATGGTCGGGGCTGGTGCGCACGATCGGCAGGCCAAGCGTGACATTGACCCCCTCGTCGAAATCGAGCGCCTTGAGCGGGACCAGAGCCTGGTCGTGATACATTGCCAGCGCGGCGTCGTAGGTCTGCCGCGCGCGCGGTGTGAACAGCGCGTCGGCGGGATGCGGCCCGGTAATGTCGAACCCTTCGCCCCGGAGGGTCTTGATCGCCGGCGCGATGATTCGCGCTTCCTCGGTGCCGAACCGGCCGCCTTCGCCCGCATGGGGGTTAAGCCCGCATACCGCGAGCCGCGGCGCGGCGATGCCGAAATCGGTCGCCAGCGCGCGTGCCACGATCCGCGCGCGTCGCTCGATCAGCTGCTGCGACAGCCGGCCGGACACTTCGGACAGCGCGCAATGGACGGTCAGCGGCACGGCGCGCAGACTGGGCCCGGCGAGCATCATTACCGCCTGGTCGGCTTCCATTCCGCAGACTTCGGCGAAGAATTCGGTCTGGCCCGGATGCTCGAAGCCGACGGCCGCCAGCTGCGCCTTGGCAATCGGCGCGGTGACGATCGCTGACGCGGTACCCAGCAGCACGCAGCGCGTCGCCTCGGCCAGCGATTGCAGCGCCAGCGCGGCGCCCAATTCATCGGGCTGTCCGGGATACGCAGCGACATCTTCGCGGCCGAGCACCGGCAGCGCACGGCCGAACAGTCCCGGCACTTCGGCCGGATCGTCGATCAGGGCGATGTCGAGCGCGAGCCGGCGGCTGCGCGCCGCGGCTTCGAGCACGCTCTTGCCGCCGACCACGAAAAAGGGCGCGAGGCTTGCTTCGGAGCGCCGCGCCCAGCTTTCGACGATGATTTCCGGCCCGATCCCCGCCGGATCGCCAATCGATACGGCGAGGGGTGCCATGACGGGCGTCAGTTGTACTCGATGAAGGCGTCGTTGCGCAGGTCGCGCAGGTAACGTTGGGCGCGTTTCTCGATGCGCTCGTCCTCGAGTTCGCCCATGATCTGGTTGAAGTCGGGGCCGGCGGCCACTTCGGGATCGTCGCGTCCGCACAGCATCAGCACGCGCACGCCTTCCTCGAACGAGCCGAACGGGGGCGTCGCCTGGCCGACCTGCAGTTGCAGCAGGATGTTCTGCAGCGCCTCGGGCAGCGACCGGACACGGATCTGGTCGTTGGTGACGACATTGGCGCCCAGACGGGCAGCCGCGCTCTCGGCATCACCGCAACCGCGGATGTCGCGCACGCCTTCGGTGAAAGCCGCCACACGCTGCTGGGCCAGCGCTTCGCTGGTACCAGGTGCGAAGCTGATCTGGATCTGCTTGAGGCTAAGCATCGCATCGCGCGGATCGGCCATCAGCACCTGCCGCTTGTCGATCAGGTAGAGGATCGAAAAGCCGCCCGGGATCCGGATCGGGCCGACCAGCTGACCGGGGCTCATTTCCGCGGCCACCGTTTCCAGCTGCGGGTTCTTGAGCTGCGCCAGCTGGATCCAGCCCAGATCGCCGCCAACGGCAGCGGTGGAGGCTTCGGAGAACTGCCGCGCATAGGCCACGAAACTGCCGCCCTGGCGGAGCTGTTCGACGATCTTGCTCGCATTGGCCTCGACCGCGGCTTCGGTTTCGGGCGTGGCCGAAAGATAGATTTCGCCGAGCCGGAATTCCTCGGTCCCGCGCGAGGCCTCGAGCCGTTCGATCAGTTCGGTCACTTCGTCCGACGAGACGTTGACGAAGGGGGCGATGTTGCGGCGCAGCAGGCGGTTCCACGCCAGTTCGCCGGTGATCTGCCGCTTGAGCGAGGCGGGCGAGGAGCCGATGGACCGCAGATATTCGTCCATCTGCTCGGCGGCCTGACCGAAATTGCGGGTCGCGACGCTGGTATAGGTCTGCTCGACTTCTGCTGCAGGGACTTCGAGCTCCTGCGCTTCCGCAGCCTGAATCTGCAGCGTTTCGTCGATCAGATTGCGCAGCACCTGCATGCGCAGGCGGACCAGCTCTTCTTCGCTGACCGGCGTCTGGTTGGCCGCCAGCAGCAACGCCGCCCGCTGGTCGACATCGGTTTCGGTCACGACATAGCCATTGACGACGGCGGTGGCGACGCGGTGGTTGGGATCGCTGTCCTGCAGCATGCTGAGGTCGCTGGGCAGGCCGAGCAAATTGCCCTGGCCCATGGTCTGCTGGGCCTGGCCCGCAATCGGTGCGGCGACGAGGCCGGCCGCTGCGGCAAAGGAGAGCAATCGGGAAATCATGTGTGCAGTCACCTGTCGAACCTGTCTTGCGGCATCGCCGGGATGCCCGAATATGCCGGGCGTCTTGCAGCGGCGCGGCTTAACCAAAGCTGATGATTGCGCGCCGGATAGCGCGTTTGGGCCGGGGTGCCAATAAGCGCAGCCTAGCGGAAACCCAGATTTCTCAGGCTGAAGTAGAACTGGAAGGTATCGCCGCGTTCGGCATCGCCCGCGGTGATGTAATCGCGCCGCCAGGTAACGCCCAGTTCGAGGCAGTCGTCCTGATAGGCGATGCCCAGCCGGGTACGGATCGGATCGAACCCGTCCGATGCCAGCGTGGGGTCCTCCTCGCGGTCGGTCAGGTTGAACACGCCCGAGCCGAACAACGACCAGTAATTGGCAAAAGCCACCCGCACCGCGCCGCGCAATTCCTCGCGGTCCTGCAAATCCTCTACCTGCGTGATATCGCGGTCGAGCCGGACGTAACCGATCTCGGCATAGGTCCGGCTCGACCCGACGGTGGCGTCGATCTCGTTCCGGCGGATCGCCAGATTGTCCTTGTCCAGCCGGAAGCGGTGGGTGAACTTCAGGAAGTTCTTGTACCGCACCTCGGTCCGGCCGACGAAATCGGAGAACCGTTCGGACAGGCCGGTCCCCACCGGCAGGATGTCGCGGTCGCTGTCGAGACGGTAGGATTGCCCCACATTGGTCTTCAGTTCCCAGTCCGGAATGCGCAGTGACCAGTCGAATCCGTAGGTGACCCGCGCGCCGTCCTCGACCCGGTCGTAGCCGGGGAAGCGGTTGAGCGCGAAGAGGTTGGAATCCTCGAGGTCGATCGCACGGGCATCCTCGTTGGGGATGGCCAGATTCTTGATTGGCGGGGTGGCGACGAATTGCACGCGAGGGGTGAACACCTGCGTGCCGCCGAAGGCTTCGCCGACGAAGGGCCATTGCACGTCGAGCGCGCCCAGCGCCACGCCGCGGTATTCCCAGCCGGGATTCCCGCGATAGCTCGGCGTGGTGGTGAGGTAATTCTCGTCCGAATGGTAGACGTCGCCGCGCAGCATGCCGGTGAGCGTGACGACCTGGCCAAGCGCGGTCACGCGGCGCAGGTCCCATTGCGCGCGGGCGAAGGCGCGCTGCGTGTCCTGCCCGATATCGCGCATGATCGCGAGCGTGTTGCCCTGCAGTTCAAGCTGTCCGCCGAGGATATTGGCATCGGGCCGCCAGCGCACGTCGAGCACGGGCAGCGCGATCGGCACTTCGCCTTGCGGCTGGTCGAGCCGCAGGGTCTGTGTGGCCCAGCCGGCCAGCGAGAAATAGGTGTTGCCGGCAATCCGCTCCAGCTCGAGCGTGGAGCGCAGCCGGTCGTCGCGGCTGATGTCGTAGCGGCGCAGGAAGGTGCGGTCGGTGGTGCGGCGGACCGATCCGGTCAGGCTCCAGTCGGGCGTCAGCTGGAACCTGCCATTGGCGAACAGGTAGCCGCGGAATTCCTCCGCGCTGTCGGCCACGCCGGTGAAAGTGGAAATTCGCTGCGAATGGGTGGCGTAACCGGTGATCTGGTAGGCGCCCGCTTCGGTCAGGTGGCGCCACTGCCCCGCGACCATCGGTGCCGCCCCGGTATAGACATGGGTGGTCAGCGTAAGGTCTTTGTTGTCGCCGAAGCGCAGGTAATAGCTGCCCGATACCTCGACTCCGTTGCTTTCGGAAAAGCGCAGGTCGGGCACGAGGAAACCCGAAACCGCACCGCCATCGGTGCGGATCGTCAGCCCCGGCAGAGGCAGCAAACGCGCGCCGAACAATTCCAGATAGGCGCCCGAAAAATTGATCCGGCTGGTCTCGGGGTCGTAAACGACGCGTTCGGCGGTGATCCGCCAGCTCGGATCGCGCGGGCAGCCCTGCGGGTCGACGACGGCGCAGCCGCTATAGGCCGCTTCCTCCAGCGCGACGGTGCCGTCACTTTCGCGAATGCCGCGATTGGCGGCGAGCCGCCCGCCCTGCCGCAGCGCGAGCAGCAGATCGTCCATCGCGCCGGCTTCGAATTCGTCGGTTAGCTCGACCCGTTCGGAAAACAGCTGGTTGCCGTTTTCATCGACGAACCGGACGCGCCCCGTGGCGAGGATTTCGCCGGTCTGCTCGTTCCAGCTGACCGAATCGGCGCGCAGCGACCGGTCGCCGCTGCGCAGCACGACGTTGCCGCTGGCGGTTACGACATCGCTGTCGGCACTGTACTCGAGGATATCGGCTTCGAAGTCGATCGCGCGGTTGCCGGCCGCATCCAGCCCGTCATCGCCGGTGGGGGCGGGCGGCGGGTCCAGCCCGGCGCCGGGATCGGGTACGGTGAGCAGATCGTCGACGCCGGCGCCCTCGTCCAGCGTGGGCCGGTCGGGCTGCGGGTCGCCGGGCTCGCCCTGCGGGTCGATGACGTTGCCGACATTGTCGGCCGCGCGCTGCGCAGCGGCCGGGCTGGCCGCGCATAGCGCCAGCGCAATGGCAGTCAGAGTCGCGGGACGGATGGCCTCCCGGATGGCGTGCGGGGCTGTCTCGGCAGGCGGGAGCATCCCTTGCCTATCGCACCGGCCACGCCTAATCGCAATCGCCATCCTCGATGGGCGTGCGCGCAGCGTATCGGCCCTGACCAAAGACAATTCCGGAGATCCCATGCACATTCAGTTCAGCCAGTCCCGCCCGCAGGTTGCGCGCCTTGTTGCGCAAGTTACCGACAAGGACAAGGTTCCCGCTGGGCTGGAAAAGCCGTTCGCCGAAGGCATGGAAGCCGCCCGGTTCAAGGGCAAGGCGGGGCAGGTGTTCGACGGCTTCGTCGAACGCGATGGCCAGGTCCTCCGGCTGGCGCTGGCCGGCCTCGGCGACAAGAGCGATGAAGCCCGGCTCGCCAATTGCGAGAAAGCGGGCGCGGCGCTGGCTGCCAAGTACCAGTCAAGCGGCGACGAGGAACTCGTCCTCGACCTCGCGGACAGCGGCCTGACTGCCGAACAGGCAGCCAGCGTCCTGCTCGGCCTGCGGCTGCGCAACTGGCGCTACGATGTCTATCGCACCAAGATGAAGGACGAGCAGAAGATCACGCTTGCCACCGTCACCGTGATCGGCGCTCCCGAGGGGAGTGAGGCCGCGTGGGACGACATGGCGCATGTCGCCGAGGGCGTCGAGTTCACCCGCGTGCTGATCACCGAACCGGCGAATATCCTGTACCCGGAAAGCTTCGTCGAGCGCTGCCGCGAACGCTTCGAAGGCACCGGCGCCGAGCTGATCGTTCTGGACGAGGCGCAGATGGAAGAGCTCGGCATGGGGTCGCTGCTGGGCGTCGGTCTCGGGTCGGAGCGCGAATCGCGCATCCTCGCGATCCGCTGGGACGGCGGCGAACCGGGGGCCGCCCCGACCGCCTTCGTCGGCAAGGGCGTGACCTTCGACACCGGCGGCATCTCGATCAAGCCGGGCCCGGGCATGGAAGACATGAAGTGGGACATGGGCGGCGCAGGCGCCGTGGCGGGCGCGATGCTGGCGCTGGTCGGGCGCAAGGCCAAGGCCAATCTCGTCGGCGTGGTCGGGCTGGTCGAGAACATGCCCGATGGCAAGGCGCAGCGTCCCGGCGACGTGGTCACGAGCATGAGCGGACAGACCATCGAAGTGCTCAACACCGATGCCGAAGGGCGGCTGGTGCTGGCCGATGCGCTTCACTGGACGCAGGAAGAATTCAAGCCCGCGGGCATCCTCGATTTCGCAACGCTGACTGGCGCCATGATCATCGCGCTCGGCCACGAGTTCGCGGGCGTCTTCTCGAACGATGACGCGCTTGCCAGCCAGCTGCATGATGCGGGCGAGGTGACCGGCGATCGCAACTGGCGCCTGCCGATCGGCCCGGCCTACGACAAGCTGATCAATTCGCCGATCGCCGACATGAAGAACATCGGCGGGCGCGCGGCCGGATCGATCACCGCCGCGCAGTTCCTGCAGCGCTTCATCGCCGACGGGACGCCTTGGGCGCATGTCGACGTGGCGGGCATGGTCTGGTCGGACAAGCCGGGCCGGACCTGGGGCAAGGGCGCGACCGGTTATGGCGTGCGCCTGCTCGACCGGTTCGTTCGCGACACGCTGGAAGGCTGACGGATATAATGGCCAAGGGTACCGGCAAGATGCGGCGGATGGGCGACTTGCCCAGCAAGACGTGCCTGACCTGCGGCTTTCCGTTTACTTGGCGCAAGAAATGGGCGCGGGACTGGGAAGGGGTCAAATATTGCTCGGACAAATGCCGCCGCAACAAGCCATCCTCGTCGGGTGAGGCGGCGGGCCCCGAATGACCACGACCCGCGTCGATTTCTACCAGCTCAGCCGCGATCCGGTGGACGTGACGGTGGCCAAGCTGGCCCGCAAGGTGTTGCAGGCGGGCGAGCGGCTGGTGGTCGTCAGCGGTGACGACGCGCAGCGCACGCATCTGTCGCAACTGCTCTGGCAGCAGGGCGGGGCGGCCTTCCTCGCCAACGGCATGGCCGGCGGGGCGCATGAAGCGCGCCAGCCGATCCTGCTGTCGGGCACCTGCGGTTCGCCCAATGGCGCGCGCATGGCCCTGATCGCCGATGGAAGGTGGCGCGAAGAGGCGCTGGAATTCGACCGCGTCCTGCTGCTGTTCGATGCCGCCCAGCGCGACGCGGCCGCGGCTTTGTGGCGCCGCTTCGCGCAGGACGAGACGATCGACAACCGCATCAACAAACAGGATGAACACGGCAGCTGGCGCGAGGGTCGCTGACGGAACCGTTGCGCGCTTCAAGCATCGATAGGGCATGACACGCAGCCCGCCCGCCGCCCGCCTAGCCGCTTTCACTGCCGCCGCGCTGGCAGTTGGGGCCTGCGGGGGCGAAGCCGAGAACGCGGGCGAAAATGGCGGCGACGGCGCCGAACCGCGCGGCTCCTACGATATCGATGCGGAAACGGGCGAAACCCGCGCGCGGCATACGGGCGACGACGGCACGGTCACGACCATGCGTTCAGGCGAGCGCGTCCCGGTCGAACTGCCCGCAGGGTTTGCCCTCTATCCCGGCGCACGGGTGACCAACAACACGCGGGTGGAACAGGCCGCTGGCGTGCTGGTCCTGCTGACGCTGGAGAGCGCCGCGCAACCGGCGGATATGGTGGCGTATTATCGTGAACAGGCAGCCAGCGCCGGGATCGACGTGGCGACGTCGCTCGACAGCGGGCCGATGACGATGATCGGCGGTGAAAACGCCGACGGCACCAGCTTCTCCTTCACCGCGACGCGCGAAGGCGAGGTCACCCGGGCGCAGCTGTCGATCGGACGTGGTCTCGAATGAAACTTGCCCGGGCGGGCCCGCGGCGCTAGGGGCGCGCGCGAGAATTTTCTCCCCCGCATACTCCACGCAAGGAAATCACCATGGCGGTTACCCGCACCTTTTCGATCATCAAGCCCGATGCCACGCGCCGCAACCTCACCGGTGCGGTCACCAAGATGCTGGAAGAAGCCGGCCTGCGCGTCGTCGCCTCGAAGCGCATCCAGATGACCCGCGAGCAGGCCGAAGGCTTCTACGCGGTGCACAAGGAACGTCCCTTCTTCGGGGAACTGGTCGACTTCATGATCTCGGGCCCGGTCGTCGTGCAGGTTCTCGAAGGCGAAGACGCGGTCAAGCGCAACCGCGACGTGATGGGCGCAACCAACCCGGCGGATGCCGATGAAGGCACCATCCGCAAGACCTATGCCGAATCGATCGAAGCCAATTCGGTTCACGGCTCGGACAGCGACGAAAACGCCAAGATCGAAATCGACTTCTTCTTCAACGAAGACGAAATCGTCGGCTAAAAGCCTCTGCGGCCATGTCTTTTGGCCGCACATCATTTGTTTATAGGCTCAGGGGGCGATCCGTTCTAGGATCGCCCCCACTATGGTCTTCGGCTTCTTGAACAAGCGCCTGTCGCGCAAGACCCGCGCGAAGATGGTCGGCCAATTGGTCGATGCATTGAACAGGTTCGATTACGAAGCGGTCGAAAGGCTGATCTCGCCCGACATGAAGGTCGTCGATGCGGGTGGGTACAGGCTGGAAGGCGCCGCCGCGGTTATCGACGCCGACCGCACCTTCCGCGAGCAGGCCGACCGCCCGCAGATCATCGTCGATACGCTCGACCACTGGGGCAAGGGAATGCTCCTGCGGGGCCATCTGGAAAGTCCGATGGCGGAAATTGACGGGCCGCTGATGTGGCGGATCGAATTCACCGGCAATCGTATCGGCCTGATCGAAACCACCCGCCCGCTTGACCGGATGACAGCACCGATGTTCGCCTCCCGGCGCAGCGCCCAGGCGGCCCGCTAGGCGGCCTCGCCCGCGGCGAAATTCTCGATCTGCACCTTGTGCGCCGTATGGCTGCCGGCCGCGGCCTTGCGCTGTTCGCGCCGCATCGCGGCCAGTGCAGCGCCCGATAGCGGCATGTCCAATGCAGCATAGACGTGGCCGATCTCGGCTTCCCAGTCCGCATTCAGCCGATCGAAATCGACATGCGCAACCTGTCCGGCAAAGCCCGCCAGTGCGCGTTCGATCCGCTGCTGGCGCAGTGCCAGCTTGCGCTGCCATTCGGCGGTGATGGCGGACAGGTCGCGGCGTGTGCCCTGGGGCGCCATCTGGCTCGCCACTAGCGATACCGAACTCTCGACGATCGCGGCCGCGTCGCGGTGCGTCACCACCAGCCGCGCACCGGGGAAGTGCTGCAGCAGCGCGGGCAGGTCTTCGGCGAATTGCGGGCATTTCAGCACCCGCGGGCGGTCGGCATTACCCATCGTCGCCGCGTCCGTCCGCAGGATGCGTGCGAATTCGGCATAGACCGGACCGGGATCGCGCGCCTCGCTCCACGCCACGAAGGACGGGATGTGCCACTGTGCCTCGAAGGTCGCGGGCGATAGCGCTGCGGCAAGCCAGCCGATTTCCTCGTCGATACGGGTCGAACCGAACGGATGCAGCGCATCGAGCCAGGGATTGATCCGCCGCGCGATCGCCAGCGCCGCGGCGGCCTTTAGGGGGCGCCAGTCGGGCGTAACCGGAACCGGGTTGTGGCTGTCGCAGAACCGCGTACCGGCATGGTCCGGGTCCGCGGCCAGGAGCCGGTGCATTCGCGTGGTGCCCGCGCGCATCTGTCCGACGACGACGATCGGGGATGCGATGTCACCCTGCGGCAAGCTCGGGTCGGTTCGCCATGCGCGGCCCAGTGCATGCCGCTTGCGGATGGCCGAGGTCAGCTGGCCATAGGCCATCGTGTGGCCCAGCGCATTGAGTTCGGCTTCGCAGCGCAGGCTGGCGCACAGGCGTTCGAGGCGCAGGCGGAAGTCGGCAACTTCTGCCTCGCTGCGGCCCGCATGTTCGTTCTGCGCGGCAAAACCGCGGCTGCCCACCTGCCAGAGATATTCGGGGTCGAGCGGCGGCTTGGCGGTGATGCCCTTGCGCCACAGCGCGCCCACCGCGCGGTCGGCCCAATCGGCGGCGCGGGCGGTGGCCAGCGGATGGGGGCGCGGCGGCATGGCCATCGCGCTCAGGAAGCGTCCGCGGTGTCGAGCAGGCCGGCGATGCTCTTCGGGGCTACCTGCTGCCAGCTGCGCCGCAGCCAGTGGGCGACATCGTCCCAGTCGAGGTCCGCCCGGTTGAGGATGACGCCGATCCATCCACTGGCGCCGTAGTAGGCCGGCTTGTGATAGGCATGCGGCTGTGCCTCGACCAGGGTTTCCAGCTCGTCCAGCCCCGCGCATTTCACCAGCAGCGAGATGTGGGGGGCGCCGTGATGCCGGTCGGAGAAATGGGCGAAGAACTTGCCCGATTTCTCGGTCCCGACCCGAAAGCCCGGCGCACCGTGGCTTTCGCGCTCATGTGTTTGCGGCAACGCCAGTGCCAGCGTACGCACGCGGGCCAGCAGGTGTTGCGGGTCGTTCCAGCGCGAAACGTAATCGGCCAGAACGCGGGGATAGAGCTGGTGCTCGGCCAGCCGGACGCGGGCGGCCAGCGCAGCGGGTGTGTCGCCGGGCTGGATCGCAATCGGGATCTGGCCGAGGATTTCGCCCGCATCTAGCTCTTCGGTCACCAGGTGGACACTGGTCCCGCCGTGGCTATCGCCCGCCGCAATCGCGCGCGCATGCGTATCGAGCCCGGGATAGGCGGGCAGCAGCGAGGGGTGGATATTGAGCATGCGTCCCTCCCAGCGCCCGACGAAGCCGGGCGTCAGGATGCGCATGTACCCCGCCAGCACGATATATTGCGCGCCGGCATCGCGCGCCGCCCGTTCCATGGCCGCATCGTGGTCTTCGCGGGCCATGCCCGCGTGCGCCAGCGCGAAGGTGGGGACCCCTTCGGCCCGGCCCAGCGCAAGCGCGGGGGCGGCGGGATCGTTGGCTGCGACAAGTGCGATTTCATAGGGCGAACCGGGCAGGCGGCTGGCATAGAGCAGCGCCGCCATATTGGTGCCCGTGCCCGACACGAACACGGCGACCTTGGCGGTGGCCGTCGCGTGGTCAGGCAAGCTGCGTCGCCGACCAGTCCTCGCGCGCGGCCCAAGTGCCGGCCGTGCCGTGCACGCTGCATCCCTGGTCGCCCGCCTCGATGCGGCCCACAGCCAGCACGGTTTCGCCCGCGTCCTCGAGACGGGTGCGAACGATTCCGGCATTGGCGGGCTCGACCGCGAGCACCATCCCTACCCCGCAATTGAAGGTCCGCGCCATTTCGGCGGGTTCGATATTCCCCTGGGCCTGGAGGAACGCCATCAGGCCCGGTTGCTCCCAGCCATCGGCTTCGACATGGGCATGCGCACCCTCGGGCAGGACGCGGGGGATATTTTCCAGCAGGCCGCCGCCGGTGATATGCGCCATGGCGTCGACCAGCCCGTCGCGCACCAGCGGCAGCAGGCTGCGCACGTAGATCCGCGTCGGTTCGATCAGTGCGTCGATCAGCAGGCGGTCGCGATCGAACAGGGCCGGGCGGTCGAGTTTCCAGCCCTTGTCCTGCGCCAGCCGCCTCACCAGCGAATAACCGTTCGAGTGCACGCCCGAACTGGCGAGGCCAAGCAGCAGGTGGCCGGGCGCGACGCGTTCGCCGGTCAGCTGTTCGCCGCGCTCGACCGCGCCGACGCAAAACCCGGCGAGGTCGTAATCGCCCGCGGCGTACATGCCGGGCATTTCGGCGGTCTCGCCCCCGATTAGCGCGCAGCCGGCCTGTTTGCAGCCCTCGGCGATGCCCGCGATGACGCGCTCGGCCACGCCGTTTTCCAGCTTGCCGGTGGCGAAGTAATCGAGGAAGAACAGCGGTTCCGCCCCCTGGACGATCAGGTCGTTGACGCACATGGCGACGAGGTCGATGCCCACCGTGTCGTGGCGGTCGCTGTCGATGGTCAGCTTGAGCTTGGTGCCCACACCGTCATTGCCTGCGACCAGTAGCGGATCCTTGTACCCGGCTGCCCTGGGGTCGAAAAAGCCACCGAAACCGCCGATCTCGCCATCCGCACCGGGACGCATCGTGGCCTTCACCAGCGGCCCGATCGCCTTGACCAGCGCATTGCCCGCCTCGATCGAAACACCCGCCTGTTCGTAGGTATAGGAAGGGCTGCTGCTGCGCGGTTGGTCACTCATCTGACCCGCCTTACGCTTTCGCGCTTGGATTTCCAGAAGCCTTTCGGCAAAAGGCGCCCTGTTTTCCCCATGATCCGACCGATATCCTCCCCCTTCGCGTTCCGCCGCTTCGCCATCCTCGCCGTGGTCCTGGCCACGCTGTGCGCGCTCAGCGTGGTCGTATGGGCGCAAGTCGGCGGCGAACGCGGGATCGCCCCGGTTGCCTCGAGCAGCGATATCGAAGTGTCGGGAATCGAAGTCGATGTCCGCGCCGAAAGCGGCATCGCCGCGCGCGAACAGGCTTGGGAAGAGGCGCAGCGCAAGGCCTGGGACCGCCTCGAAGGCCCCAGCCTCAGCGATTCGCAGATCGCCGGCCTGGTTTCCGCCGTGGTCATCGAGCGCGAACGGCTTGGACCGAGGCGCTACATCGCCACGCTCGGTGTCGTGTTCGACCGGCAGCGCGCGTCGCGCTATCTCGGTTCAGAAGGCGAAGCGACGCGCTCGGCGCCGATGCTGCTGCTGCCGGTGACCGTGTCTGCAGGCACGCAGATGGTCTACGAGCAGCGCAATCCGTGGCAGCGCGCCTGGGCCGGCTATCAGGCAGGACAAAGCCGGATCGATTATGTCCGTCCGGCGGGTGCCGGGGGGGATTCGCTGCTGCTGACCTATGGCCAGACCGGGCGCCGCAGCCGCACTTGGTGGCGCAATGCGCTCGACCAGTTCGGCGCTGCCGATGTGCTCGTCGCCATTGCGAGCCTGCGGTACACCTATCCCGGCGGGCCGATCGAGGGCACATTCACGGCGCGTTTTGGCCCCGACAACGCCTATCTCGACGGGTTCGACATGACCGCGGCATCGCCCGCCGAACTTCCGACCATGCTCGAACGCGCCGTGGTGCGCTTCGACCGGATCTTCGAACTCGCGCTGGCCGAAGGCAAGCTGCGGCCCGACCCAACGCTCGACATCGGCACGCCCGAACTCGATCCCGCGCTCCAGCGGCTGCTCGACCTCGGCCGCGCATTGCGGGCGCAGGAGCAGGCTGCGGCTGCCGCGGCATCGCAGCCCACTGCCGAAAGCGGCGATGCGATCACCGCAGCGCCCATCCAGACGCCGCCGCCCGAAGGATCGGTCGCGCTCTACACCGTGCAGGTCGCCACGCCCGATGCCGCCAGTTTCGACGGCGCGGTCTCCAGTGTGCGCGGGACGCCTGGCGTGCGGGCAACGGGCATCCGCAGCACTGCGATCGGCGGAACCTCGGTGATGACGGTCAGCTATTCCGGTTCGATCGGCGAACTGGCCGATGCCCTGCGGGCGCGCGGCTTCACCGTCCGCCAGGGCAGCAACGCGCTTGCCATCAGCCGCTGATTCGCGGGCGATGACCTCGCAGATCGCTCTTCCGCTGATTCCGGCCGGCGCCGGCGAGCCGTCCTCGATCGTGATCGGATCGGGGAACCGCGCAGTGGCCGAAGCGCTGGCGGCGCCGGCCAGCTGGCCGTTCCGCACCGCCATCCTCCACGGGCCGCCGCGCGCGGGCAAGTCGCTGTTTGCGCGCTGGTTCGCCGCGCAGCAGGCGGGGGAGGCGATCGACGATACCGAAACGCTTGATGAGACCGCGATCTTCCACCGCTGGAACCGCGCGCAGGAAAGCGGCATCCCGCTGCTGCTGGTAGTGGGCGGCGGGGGCTGGGACATCGCCTTGCCCGACCTGCGCAGCCGGATGGGGGCTGCATTGCAGCTCGAAATCGGGCCGCCCGACGATGCGCTGGCGACCGACCTCATGCTGTCGCATGCCGCCCAGCGCGGCCTGGTTCTGGGCGAGGGTGCACCCGCCTATCTCGTGCCGCGAATGGAACGCAGCTATGCCGCGATCGAGAAAATCGTTGGCGAAATCGACCGGCTGAGCCTTGAACGGCAGGTTCCCGCCACCCTATCTGTATGGCGTGATGCACTGGAAGCGGTGCAAGGCCCGGACCAGGGACGCTTGCTTTAACCGCTTCCCGATGGGAGAATAGTGCCCATGTTCGAACGGCTAGTCGCCTATCTCGACAGCGTGAAGGCACGCGATCCGGCTCCCCGCAGCCGCTGGGAAGTGCTGACCTATCCCGGTGTCTGGGCGGTGTTCTACCACCGCATCGCGCATTGGCTGTTCGAAGCGGAACTGTTTTTCCTCGCCCGGCTGGTCAACCACTGGAGCCGGATGGTCACTGCAATCGATATCCACCCGGGCGCGAAGATCGGCAAGAACCTGTTCATCGATCACGGTTTCTCGGTAATCGGCGAAACCGCCGAAATCGGCGACAACGTGACGATCTATCAGTGCGTGACGCTGGGCGGGACCAACCCGACCAATGGCAAGGGGGGCAAGCGCCACCCGACCATCTCGGACGAGGTGATCATCGGCTCCGGCGCGCAGGTAATCGGCCCGATCACGGTCGGCCGCCGCGCGCGCATCGGTGCCAATGCGGTCGTCACCGACGAGGTGCCCGAAGGCGCCACCATGATCGGCCTCAAGGCGCGCAGCACGCTGGTGCCGGCCGAACAGTGGCTCAAGGAATTCATTCCCTACGGCACGCCGTGCGACGACCCGTGCGAACCCAGCCGGGATTGCATCGAGAAGCTCGACAGCGAGCTGAAGGCACTGCGCGCCGAAGTCGCCGCGCTGCGCGCAGAACGCGAACCGGCCCAGCGCAACGGGACTGCAGATTGATGGGTTCTTTCGGCGATACGGTCGTCGCCTTCCCGGGTCGCAAGCCGCTGCAGATCGGTTTCAGCCGCGAGGAACTGACGCGGATCCTCGATCTCTACGGGCGGATGGTCGCAGCCGGGCAGTGGCGCGATTACGCGATGGATTTCACCAAGGATTGCGCCGTGTTCGCCGCATTCCGGCGCGCGGCGGAACGGCCGCAGGCGCGGATCGAGAAACGCCCCGCCTTGCGCAACAAACAGGGTATGTGGACGCTGTTCGGCGAACATGGCCAGGTGCTCAAGCGCGGTCACGAATTGCCCGGCGTGATCGCGCCAATGGAACGGCGCCTGCTCAAGACGGTCGACAGCTAGGCAGCGGCCGATACGAAAAGGGCCCGCGCCGCAGCACGAGCCCCTTCCTCGATAAATTGCAAAGCGGATCAGCCGCGGGCGCTGCCCGGGCCGGTTCCGGTGACCTTCTGCATCGCGGTCAGGATCGCGCCCGACTGCTCGCTGCCCGACTGCGGGGCCTTGAGGTTGGAGAAGTCGCTGATCTTGTCCCAATTGGCAGCAAAGCCTTCGACGGTGCGCTCTTCATCGGTGAGCCAGACCGCGTCGTTCATAACCGTCCAGGCCGAGTGGAAGCCGCCCGCACCCGCGCCCACGATGGCGTTGGTGGGCGCGTCTTCGCTGACGAGGAACAGCGCGGCCGGGACCACATTCACCGGGTCGAACAGCTTGAAGGCTTCTTCGGGGAACAGGTCTTCGGTCATGCGCGTGCCCGCCACCGGCGAGATCGTGTTGACCTTGATGTTGTACTTGGCGCCTTCGAGCTGCAGCGTCTTCGTCAGGCCGGCGAGGCCCAGCTTGGCGGCACCGTAGTTGGCCTGGCCGAAATTGCCGAACAGGCCGGTCGACGAAGCGGTCATGAGCACGCGGCCATAGGCCTGCTCGCGCATGGTTTCCCATACCGCCTTGGTGACGTTTGCCGAACCGTTGAGGTGGACGTCGACGACGAATTCGAAATCATCCATCGTCATCTTGGCGAAGGTCTTGTCGCGCAGCACGCCGGCATTGTTGATGACGACGTGGACGCCGCCCCACTTCTGCTTGGCGTCGGCAACCATCTTTTCCATCTGTTCGTATTCGGTGACCGAGCCGCCGTTCGAAACGGCTTCGCCGCCGGCCTTCTCGATTTCCTCGACCACCTGCAGTGCCATGTCCGAATGGCCGGTGCCGTCGCGCGAACCGCCGAGATCGTTGACCACGACCTTGGCGCCGCGGCGGGCGAGTTCGAGCGCGTATTCACGGCCCAGACCGCCGCCTGCGCCGGTTACGATGGCTACCTTGTCCTTGAAATCGATGCTCATGGGGCTGCTCCTGCTTTATCGTTTACGTAAAGGTCAATTGCGCGGCTGGGTGGCATGTTCGCTTCGCACTTGCAACACCGGGTATGGCGGGCCGCCGTTCCGTAGCGGCGGACCGCTCAGCCCAGCCTGGCCAGCGCCGGAACCAGTTCCGCCAGCGAATCGATCTCCGCATCGGCGCCCAGCTCGCCGCGCGGCTTGTCGCAATAGCCGTAGCGCGCGCCGATCACGGGGACGCGGGCCGCGCGCGCTGCGGCAACGTCATACGAGCTATCGCCGACAAAGGCGAGGCTGCCGCCGCCGCCGCGCCGCTGCGCTTCGAAGATCGGGTCCGGCGCGGGCTTGGCCTTGCCCTTGCCCATGGTATCGCCGCCGATGATCGCGACGAAATGATCGGCGAGGTCGAGCGCAGCGAGGATCTGCCGCGCGAAGCTTTCGAACTTGTTGGTCACCACCACCATAGCGATGTCGCGTTCGCGCAGCAGCGCGAGCGTTTCGCGGGCATGCGGGTAGGGCTGGGTGTGGACCGCGTTGTTGTCCGCGTAATAGGCCAGCATGGCCTTGTAGAGCTTGCGGAATTCGTCGTCGGGCAGGCCGCCCTGCTCGTCCACCGCGCGCTGCAGCATGATCTTTGCGCCGCCGCCAATGAGGTCGCTGGCGTGGTCCGCCGGGACGGGCGCGAAGCCGCCGAGGTCAAGCGCGTGATTGACTGCCGCGCCAAGGTCGCGGTGGGTTTCGAGCAGCGTTCCGTCGAGATCGAAACCGATGATGGAAAAGGGCAGGTCGCTCATGGCAGCGGCGGTGGCGGAAGGTTCTTCAAACTGCAAGCGAATGGTGGCAAGGCACCGCGCATGAACATGACACGCGATTTCGCCGCCATCGTCCTTGCCGCGGGCAAGGGCACCCGTATGAAAAGCGACCTGCACAAGGTCCTGCACCCGATTGCCGGTCGCCCGATGCTCGACCACCTGCTGGCGACCGTCGATGCGCTGCAACCGGCCAAGAAGGTCGTGGTGGTGGGCGCGGGGCGCGACCAGCTCGAAAATGCGCTGGCCGGCAGCGCAGAAACCTGCCTGCAGGAACCGCAGCTGGGTACGGGACATGCGGTCCAGCAGGCCGAGGAGAACCTTGCGGATCACAGCGGCGATGTGCTGGTGCTGTATGGCGATGTGCCCTTCGTGAAGGGCGAGACGATGCAGGCCATGCTCGACCGTCTGCATGCCGAGGATCGGCCGAAAGTCGTGGTATTGGGCTTCGAACCCGACGATCCGGGACATTACGGGCGAGTCATCGCCGATGCCGACGGGCGGATCGACAAGATGGTCGAATTCAAGGATGCGAGCGAGGAGGAGCGCGCCTGCCGCCTGTGCAATTCGGGCGTCATGGCAGCGCGCAGCGCCGACATGTTCGAGCTGCTCCGCCGCGTGGGCAACGACAATGCGCAGGGCGAATATTACCTCGTCGACATCGTCAACATCGCCAATGCGGACGGCGATAGCTGCGCGGTCGTATCCGCCGACACGCCCGCCGAGGTCACCGGCATCAACAGCCGCGCCGAACTCGCCCGCGCTGAAGCGCAATGGCAGGAGCTCAAGCGCGAGGAAGCGATGACCGAAGGCGTCACGCTGACCGCGCCCGACACGGTGTTCTTCAGCTGGGATACCGACCTTGCCGCCGATGTGACGGTCGAACCGCACGTGGTCTTTGGCCCCGGTGTCAGCGTCGCCCGCGGCGCGCGGATCCGCGCGTTCAGCCATCTCGAGGGCGCGCGCGTCGGGGAAGGGTGCTCGGTCGGTCCCTACGCCCGCCTGCGGCCCGGCGCGGTGATGGAAAAGGACAGCTTCGTCGGCAATTTCGTCGAGATGAAGCAGGCCACGCTGGGCGAGGGGGCCAAGGCCAGCCACCTGACCTATCTTGGTGATGCCGAGGTCGGCGCGGGCGCGAATATCGGCGCGGGCACGATCACCTGCAATTACGATGGCTATTTCAAGCACAAGACCGTGATCGGCGAACGCGCGTTCATCGGTTCGAACAGCGCACTGATCGCGCCGGTGCGGATCGGGACCGATGCAATCGTCGCTGCAGGCAGCGCGGTCAGCCGTGATGTCGGCGACGGCGATCTGCGCATGGTGCGCGGCGAACAGGTGGTCAAACCCGGCTGGGCCGACCGTTTCCACGATGCGATGAAAAAGAAGAAGGCGGCGGACAGGAAGTGAGGGCGCTGCTCGGCTGCACCCTGTTGCTCGCGTCCTGTGGCAGTGCCGGCGCGGGAAATGATGGTGAACCAGTGGAGCAGCGCGCCGAACAGGCGCCGCCGCCTGCTGGGCCCCTCTCGCCGGTACCGGTCACAGCTGCGTCAGGTTCGCCCGGCCGGACGGTCGAATGCGCTTCGGGCGAAGCCGAGGTGTTTTCGTGCAAGGTTGCAGGCGGCAAGCGGATTGCCATTTGCGGCACGGGCAAGGGCACGGGGAGGGGCGAGGCCGAATACCGCTTCGGTGACGGCGAGCCCGAGTTGGTCCTCAGCGGCGGGCGCTGGGCCAGCGTGCCCTATTCCGGCGGCGGCGAAGCGCAGGTTGCCTTTGCCAGCGGTGATACGCGCTACGTCGTCTTCAGCCGCATCGTGCGGACCAATTTCGCTGCCGGCGAACCGAACGACCCGGCCATCAGCGACGGAGTGATCGTGCTCGAAGATAAAGAGGTGATCGGCATCCAGCTATGCGACGATCCCGATGTCGCGGCAATCGACTACGATCTTGCCGAAGCCCATTTCCCCCGCGCCGACGATCTTTTCAGCTGGGAGACCGACCTCGCCGAACGCCGAACCCGATAACTGCTGGCTGTGTGGGCGCGCGCTCGGGCGCAAAGTCCAGCAGCATCATCTCGTGCCCAAGGCGAAAAAGGGGCGCATGACCGTGCCGGTGCACCCGATCTGCCACCGCGCGATCCACGCCAATTTCACCAATGCGCAGCTGGCGCGGATCGGCACCGACCGCGACGCGCTGCTTACCGACGAGACCCTCGCGCGGTTCGTGGAATGGGTGGCCGACAAGCCGCCCGATTTCCACGCCCCGACGCGCAGGCCGCGCTGATCAATCCGCCAGTCGCTGCAGAAGATAGACCATCTGCAGCGCTTGGATCTTGGCGCGCTGTTCGTTGTCGACGCCGCCCGAATGGCCGCCGGTCATGTCCTCGAAGTAGTAATACTCCTGCCCCAGTTCCTTGACCCGCGCGGCGCCCTTGCGCGCATGCGCCGGGTGCGTGCGGTCGTCGGCGGTCGAGGCCCAGAAGAAGGGCGCGGGGTAGTCTTTGCCCTCGAGCAGCTTCTGATAGGGTGAATAGGGCTCGATCCAGGCGCGCTGCTCGTCGATGCGCGGATCGCCATATTCGCCAGTCCACGACGCGCCGCGCCCGATCACGTGATACCGCAGCATGTCGAACAGCGGGATCTGCACGATCGCTGCGTTGAACAGGTCGGGACGCTGGGTGAAGGCCGTGCCCACCAGCAATCCGCCCTGCGAACCGCCCTGGATGCCGAGATGGTCGGGACTGGTGATCCCGCGCGCGACCGCGTCTTCGGCGATGGCGAGGAAATCGTCCCAGGTGCGCTGCTTGTTCTCGCGGATCGCGCTCTGGTGCCAGCCAGGGCCGAATTCGCCACCGCCGCGCATGTTGCCGAGGATGTAGGCGCCGCCACGTTCGAGCCAGATCTTGCCGATCGAACCGAGGTAGGAGGGCAGGCGCGGCACCTGGAAGCCGCCGTAACCGGTCAGCAATGTCGGATTGCTCCCGTCCATCACCATGCCCTTGGGCTTGACGAGGAAGTAGGGGATCTTGGTCCCGTCCGCGCTGGTCGCCTCGTATTGTTCGACTTCCATGCCTTCGGCGTCGAAATAGCTGGGCGAGGTCTTGATCACTTCGGGCGCGCCGCTGCCGTCTGAATAATAGAGCCGCGACGGGGTGAGGAAGTCGGTGACCGAATACATGATTTCGTCCGACCCTTCCGATGCGGCAGCCACATCGAGGGTCGAATTGTCGGGCAGCTCGATCTCGCTCGAGACCCATTCGCCATCGACGTGGTCGAACTTGAGCACCCGGCCGCGAACGTTGTCGAGCAGGCTGACGTAAAGGCTCTCGGCGGTGTTCGCCGCGCCCTGCTTGGTCTGCTTGTCCTGCGGGGCCCAGACCAGTGTCTTGGGCGCGCCATTGGGATCGGTCTTGAACTGTTCGAGATCGACCGACACCAGCGCATCGGCCGGGAAGGTCTGGCCGCCGACTTCCCAGTCGACATCGGTCGAGAACAGGAGCTGGCCATCGATCAGGCCGTAGGGCGAAGCCTTGAGCGGCAGCTCCAGCCGGAGCCATTCGCCGTCATGCTGCCAGAAATATTCGGTTTCGTGGAAGCTGACCGCGCGGAAGGCATAGGTGCCGTGAACCTCGCCCGTGTGATCGCGCAGCAACGCCGCGCCCGACCAGACATCGGCTTCCTCGCCGCGCCAGATCTCTTCCGCCTGTTCGATCGGCGTGCCGCGTTTCCAGATGCGCGCTGTGCGCGGATACTGGCTCTCCGTCAGCGTGCCTTCGCCGAAATCGCGGCCCACCAGCAGCGTATCGGCATCGATCCACTCGATCCCGCCCTGGCTCTTCTCGTCGAGCACGAAGCCGCCCTCGACGAAGCTCTTGGTGGCCATGTCGAATTCGCGCAGCACGGTGGCATCCTCGCCCCCGTCGCTCAGCGCGATCATGCATAGGCGATCTTCGGGCGGCAGGCAGGTCGAGCCCTTGTACACCCATTCGCGCCCTTCGGCCTCGGCCAGCGCATCGACGTCAAGCACGGTTTCCCATTGCGGGTTGTCGGAGCGGTAGCTTTCCAGCGTGGTCCGGCGCACCAGCCCGCGCGGGTTCTGTTTGTCCTGCCAGAAATTGTACAGGCCGTCCGGGCGGATCGTGACATAGGGGATGCGATCTTCGCTATCGTAAATCGCCAGCGCCTCGGCCTTGACCGCGTCGTAGCGCGGGTCGCCCGCGAGCAGCTCCATCGTCCGCTCGTTCTCGGCGCGGACCCAGTCGAGCGCCTTGTCGCTACGGGCTTCCTCGAGCCAGATGTAACTGTCCTGCTCGGGGCCGGGAATGCCGTCCTGCGCGGCGACGGGGGTGGTGCTTGCAATGGTCATGGCAGTGGCAATGGCCAGCGCGGATGCGAGTTTCAAGGGCAGCTCTCCAGATTTGCTGGAGCATGTTCTGCCCCGGCGTCAGGCCGGCGACAAGCCTTTCCCGGTCACCGGCTGGTGGAAAGAAGATCACGCCGCAGCCATACTGCGAGCCCGCGGTCATGGATGCGTTCTTCGGCGATCACGATGTACCCTTGCGGCAGCGTGGTCTCAACGTAGTCGAGCGTTTCCAGGTTCTGCTGGGTGAATGGCCGGTCGGCGGTCACGACCACCGGCGGACCGGTATCAAGAATACGGCGGACCTCGTCGATCTGGCGCACCTCGAGAGAATTGCGCTCGAGCGCGTTGTTGAGATGGTCGGGGTAGATCAGCCGGGTGGGAAGGCAACTGCCGGTAGCGCTATAGAGCGCCGTAGGACCGTCGAAGACCCACAGACAGGCTTCCTGTTCATCGACATGCGGCTGGATCGCGGCGACCAGTCCATCCATCGCTTCGCGGTGGTGCTGGGAGGCTTCGTAGCGTTCGGGCAGATAGAGCAACCCGATGCAGGCCACGGTCGCCGCGGCCAGTGGGGCCAGCCCCGCCGGTCCTTGGCGGTGAAGGAAGGGCAGGGCGACCAGCAGCACCCCGGGGACCAGCGCGGCGAAGTAATAGGCATAGACGGTCGACGGCAGAAATACGGTTGCGACCGAAGCACCGAGCATGGCGCAAAAGAACCGATAGCTCCGCCGATCGGCGGGAGGAGACATGCGCAGGCTTGCGTAGAACCCGGCGAGAGCAAGCACGACGAGCGGCATCAGGAAGAGCGTATGCCGTTCTGCAAACCGCCCCATGGGGGCAGGTTCGCGCAGGAAGAAACTGACGAAATTGGCGAACCAGAATTGGTCCCATCCGCCGATGGCGAAATAGAACAGCCCGACGAGAAGCGTGGGCGCCAGACCCAGTGCAGCGAACGCGATGCCGATCGCCGACAGCTGCGCCAGCGATCGCCCCGAGCGGTACTGCCCCCACAGCGCCCAAAGCCCGAAGAAAACGCATTGTGGCACGACGGTGTACTTCACCTGCAGCGCCAGACCGCCGATCACCATTGCAAGGAGCGCACGCTGCAAGGCCTGAGGGTGGCCCGTATCGCGGACCAGCAATGCCATCCCCAGCATGGCCGGGACATGGTAGATCTCGCTCTGTGCCGAATGCGAGCCATAGATCGTCATCAGCACGATATAGAGAACCGCGGCCGCGCTTGCGGTGACGCTGTCCGTCAAATGGATGGCCAGATTGCGCAGCAGCACGGCGCCCAGCACTATGAAGCCCGTCGCGAGCAACTGGTACGACCACGGGGCGGGCAGCCCGGTGGCATCGGCAAGGCCGAACAATGCGAAGAGACCGAAGGGCTTGCGGTCCCACAGGTCCACGAAGGGCAACTGGCCCTGCCACATCTGGCTGCCGATCAGCGCATAGAGTTGTTCGTCGATGTCGGCATTGTGATCGCCAAGGAATGGAAACCGCACGGCCAGCGCGAACAGTGCGAGAAACAGGACCAGCCACAGACCACGCGCTGCATGGCGCCGCGTCGGCGGCGCTTGTGCCATATCGAAGCTGATTGCCGTCATCGGACCGAATGTCTTCCCGCATGCATGCGGAAACGGCCCTCGCAGCTTGTGGTTAATTATCGGTTGCCACAGCGCAGGCTGCTGCAAACGAAAAGGGCGACCCGTGGGCCGCCCTTTGTAAGGTGCTGTATGGTTAAAGGGTCAGCCTTCGACGTGTTCGGCGAGGACCGTCAGCCCGTTTTCGCCGACCTCGGCAAAGCCGCCGCGGACTTCGATCGTCTCGGGTTCGGCGCCTTCGGTCTTGTAGACCTGCACCGCGCCGTCGCGGATCGTCGACATCAGCGGCGCATGGCCTTCGAGCACACCGAATTCGCCTTCCGAGCCGGGGACGACCACCATGTGGACATCCTCGGAACGGACCAGCTTCGCCGGTGTGACGAGTTCGAAGCGGAGAGCCATGTGCTTACGATTCCTCGGCCAGCTTCTTGGCCTTTTCGACCGCCTGGTCGATGCCGCCGACCATGTAGAAGGCCGCTTCGGGCAGGTGATCGTATTCGCCGTCGACCACCGCCTTGAACGAGGCGACCGTGTCTTCGAGCTGGACGAACTGGCCGGGAATGTTGGTGAACACCTCGGCGACGTGGAACGGCTGCGATAGGAACTTCTGGATCTTGCGCGCACGGGCCACGGTCAGCTTATCTTCTTCCGACAGCTCGTCCATGCCCAGGATGGCGATGATGTCCTGGAGGCTCTTGTACTTCTGCAGCGTTTCCTGGACGCGGCGGGCGGTGTTGTAATGCTCCTCGCCGACAACGCGCGGTTCGAGCACGCGGCTGGTCGAGTCGAGCGGGTCGACGGCCGGGTAGATACCCAGTTCCGAGATCGCACGGTTGAGCGTGGTGGTCGCGTCGAGGTGGGCGAACGAGGTGGCCGGGGCCGGGTCGGTAAGGTCGTCGGCGGGAACGTAGATGGCCTGGACCGAGGTGATCGAACCCTTGTTGGTCGAGGTGATGCGTTCCTGCAGGTTACCCATGTCGGTCGACAACGTCGGCTGGTAACCCACGGCCGAAGGAATGCGGCCGAGCAATGCGGACACTTCCGAACCCGCCTGCGTGAAGCGGAAGATGTTGTCGACGAAGAACAGCACGTCCTGGCCTTCGACGTCGCGGAAGTATTCCGCCATGGTCAGGCCCGACAGAGCAACGCGGGCACGTGCGCCCGGAGGTTCGTTCATCTGGCCGAACACCAGCGCAACCTTCGAACCTTCCGAGATGGCGTTGCCGTCGGCGTCCTTGGCGATAACGCCGGCGTCGAGGAATTCGTGGTAGAGGTCGTTACCCTCGCGGGTCCGTTCACCGACACCGGCGAAGACGGACACGCCGCCATGGCCCTTGGCGATGTTGTTGATCAGTTCCTGGATCAGCACGGTCTTGCCGACGCCGGCACCGCCGAACAGGCCGATCTTGCCGCCGCGTGCATAGGGCGCGAGCAGGTCGATGACCTTGATCCCGGTGACGAGGATGGCCGCGTCGGTCGACTGGTCGACGAACAGCGGGGCCTCGGCGTGGATCGGCATCGTCTGGTCGGCGCCGACCGGGCCGCGTTCGTCGATCGGCTCGCCGATGACGTTCATGATGCGGCCAAGCGTCTTCGGACCGACCGGGACCGAGATCTGCGCGCCGGTGTTGACGACTTCCTGGCCGCGGACGAGGCCGTCGGTGCCGTCCATGGCGATCGTGCGAACGGTGTTTTCACCGAGGTGCTGCGCCACTTCGAGGACCAGCGTGTTGTCGCCGTTCTTCGTTTCGAGCGCGGTCAGGATGGCGGGCAGTTCGCCTTCGAACTGCACGTCGACGACGGCGCCGATAACCTGGCTGATGGTGCCGTTGGGCGATTTGTTGAGTACGGGTGCGGTGGCCATGATCTATGTCCTGACTTGGGGTTTATCGCGTCTTAACCGACGCAGACATTTTCCGGATCGGCGAAGGTCCATTCGCCTTCGCCAGCAGTGAGTGTCGCCTTGTTGCGCAGATATTCGTCGTCGCCGAGGCCGAACTCGCACACGACGTCGGGCGAACCCATGCCGGCGCGCTTGCACATCGCGGTGTTGATCGGTTCCTCGTCCGGGCAGGCTTCGGCGTATTTTTCCGTCAGCAACGCCTGGTCGGGCGCAGGCAGGGTTTCGATCGGTTCGGGCGTCACGACCTGTTCGGGCGCAGTCTGGGCGGCGGGTTCTTCGCCGCAGGCTGCGAGCAGGGCGAGGGGCAGGAGGAGGGCAAGCTTGTTCACGTAGGGTCCTTAGAGAGCTTCCGCACCGGCGATGATTTCGATCAGCTCGGTGGTAATGGCGGCCTGGCGGCTGCGGTTGTACTGGATGGTCAGCTTGTTGATCAGATCGCCGGCGTTGCGCGTGGCATTGTCCATGGCGGTCATCGAGGCTCCCTGTTCGGACGCCTCGCGTTCGAGCAGCGAACCGAACAGCTGCGTCTTGACGTAGCGCGGCAGCAGTTCCTCGAGGATTTCCTCCTCACCGGGTTCGTAATCGACCACCGCGTCGCCGCCGGTCCCGGCATCGCTTTCGGGCGAGGGGACGGGGATCAGCTGGTCGACGGTCGGGTCCTGCGCCAGTGCCGAGCGGAAGACCGGGTAGATCAGGTGGGCAATGTCGAATTCGCCCTGCTCGAAGCGGCCGATCAGATCGTCGGCGATCGCTTCGGCTTCCTCGAACCCGGGGGTGCGGACCTCGGAGGTGTCGAAATGCTTTTCGATACGTTCGGCGAAATCGCGCTTGATGGGCGCGCGGCCCTTCTTGCCGACGAGATAGAAGCGCACTTCCTTGCCTTCGGCGATCAGCGCCCGGGCCTTGGCCTTGGCGGCCTTGACGATGTTGGCGTTGAGACCGCCGCACAGGCCCTTGTCGGTGTTGACCACCACCAGCAGGTGACGCTGGTCGGCGCCATTGCCGGCCAGCAGCTGAGGCGCGCTGTCGCCGCTGACCTTGCCGGCCAGCGATGCCATCACGCCCGAAAGCCGTTCGGCATAGGGGCGTGCGGCTTCGGCCGCAGCCTGCGCACGGCGCAGCTTGGCCGCTGCCACCATCTGCTTGGCCTTGGTGATCTTCTGGGTCGACTTGACCGAGTTGATACGGCCCTTGAGTTCCTTGAGGCTAGCCATTTCGGCTCCCTATCTTCGTGTCTCTGGGCTCAGGCGAACTGCTTGGCGAAGGTCTTGAGCGCGTCGACGACCTTGTTCTTGGTGTCGTCTTCGAACTTGCCGGTGGTGCGGATCTCTTCCAGCACGCCAGCGTGTTCCGTGCGCATGTAGCTGAGCATCTGCTCTTCGTACTCGGTCACACGGTCGACGGGGACGCTGTCGATATAGCCATTGGTGCCGGCGAAGATCGAGACGGTCTGCTCTTCGAACGGCATCGGCGAGAACTGCGGCTGCTTGAGCAGCTCGGTCAGGCGTGCACCGCGGTTGAGCAGACGCTGCGTCGCAGCATCGAGGTCCGAACCGAACTGCGCGAAGGCCGCCATTTCACGGTACTGCGCGAGGTCGAGCTTCATCGAACCCGAAACCTTCTTCATGGCCTTGGTCTGGGCGGCGCCGCCGACACGGCTGACCGACAGGCCGACGTTGATCGCCGGACGGACGCCCTGGTAGAAGAGGTCGGTTTCGAGGAAGATCTGGCCGTCGGTGATCGAGATCACGTTGGTCGGGATGTAGGCCGAAACGTCGCCTGCCTGCGTCTCGATGATCGGCAGCGCGGTCAGCGAACCGCCGCCCTCGGCCTTGCTCATCTTCGCCGCGCGCTCGAGCAGGCGGCTGTGCAGGTAGAACACGTCACCCGGGTAGGCTTCGCGGCCCGGAGGACGACGCAGCAGCAGCGACATCTGGCGATAGGCCACGGCCTGCTTGGAAAGGTCGTCGTAGCAGATCACGGCGTGCATGCCGTTATCGCGGAAATATTCGCCCATCGCGCAGCCGGTGTAGGGCGCGAGATACTGCAGCGGGGCAGGCTCCGAAGCGGTCGCGGCGATGACGATCGAATATTCCATCGCGCCGTTTTCTTCGAGCTGCTTGACGATCTGCGCCACGGTCGAACGCTTCTGGCCGACCGCGACATAGACGCAGTAGAGCTTCTTGTTCTCGTCGTCGCCGGCGTTCGCTTCCTTCTGGTTGATGAAGGTGTCGATCGCGACGGCGGACTTGCCGGTCTGACGGTCGCCGATGATCAGCTCGCGCTGGCCGCGGCCGACGGGGACGAGTGCGTCGACGGCCTTGAGGCCCGACTGGACGGGTTCGGAAACCGATTCGCGCGGGATGATGCCCGGCGCCTTCACTTCGACGCGGCGGCGTTCGGTCGATTCGATCGGGCCCTTGCCGTCGATCGGGTTGCCGAGCGCATCGACCACGCGGCCGAGCAGGCCCTTGCCGACGGGGACGTCGACGATGGTGTTGGTCCGCTTGACGCTGTCGCCTTCGCCGATTTCCTGGTCCGAGCCGAAGATCACCGCACCGACATTGTCGGCTTCGAGGTTCAGCGCCATGCCCTGAACGCCATTGGCGAATTCGATCATCTCGCCGGCCTGCACGTTGTCGAGGCCGTGGATGCGGGCGATACCGTCACCCACCGACAGCACGGTGCCGACTTCGCTGACTTCGGCTTCGGTCCCGAAATTGGCGATCTGGTCCTTGATGACCTTGGAGATTTCTGCGGCGCGGATATCCATGATGTGTGTCCTTTAAGCCTTCATGGCTTGCGAAAGCGAATTGAGACGGGTGCGGATCGAGGCGTCGATGCGCATCGAGCCGATGGTGACGACGAGGCCGCCGAGCAGATCGGGCTCGACCTTCGTGGAAAGCTTGACCGTACGCCCCTCGCGGGCGGTCAGCCTGGCCTTGAGATCGGCCAGCTGGGTATCGGTAAGTGAATGGGCGCTGGTGACTTCGGCCGTCACTTCGCCGCGCTGCGCGGCAGCGATCGAGCGGAAGGCGCGGATCACCTTGGGCAGTTCGGCAAGGCGGCGGTTCTGCGCCAGCACGCCGAGGAAATTCTGCGTCAGCTCGGTCACGCCGAGGATCGCGGAAACACCCCACAGGGCCTTCTGCGCATCGCTGCGGCCAACCTTGGGATTGGTGGTGACGGCGGCGAGCTCGCTCGATTCGGCGAGAGCGGTCTCGAGCTGGCCGAGATCCGATTCGACCGCAGTCACGGTTCCGTTTTCGCTGGCGAGATCGAACAGGGCCGAAGCGTAACGCCCTGCCAGGCTAGCCTGAATACCGGCGGAATTATCCACGCGCTTAAGATCCTCTCGGGTCCGGAAGAAAAGTCTGTGTGACCAAGCCGGTCATGGGCCGACGGGAGTCGCCCCGGAAGGTCGGCGCGCGCCTAGCAAAGCCCCCCGACGATGGCAAGCCGCCTGCGGGTGGGGAATCTGGACTCCGGGCGGCGTTTGCGTAGAGTGGGTGGCATAAAACAACCGTTCACCGGGGAGAGAAACGTTGGAAATGGTGCCCTTGGCGCCCCGCTGCGGGGTGGAGATCAAAGATGTGAAGCTGGCCGAGGCGCAGGGGCCGGTGCTCGATGCGATCCGGCAGGCGATCTACGAACACGGCGTCGCCTTGTTTCGCGGGCAGGACGATTTCACCCCCGAAGCGCATATCGCCTTTGCCCGGCGCTGGGGCGGGATCGACATCAACAATTATTTCCCGCTCACCGCCGAACATCCTGAAATCGCGGTGGTTCGCAAGCGCGCCGACCAGGTCACCAATATCGGCGGCGGGTGGCACACCGACCATTCCTACGACCAGGTGCCCGCGATGGGATCGATCCTCGTGGCGCGCACCCTGCCGCCAAGCGGCGGTGATACGCTGTGGGCGCATATGGGCGCGGCCTATGATGCGTTGCCGGACACGCTCAAGCAGGAGATCGAGGGACTCGAAGCCTATCACACCGCCGACCATATCTATGAGGAAGGCGGGCTCTACGCCCAGACCGACATGGGCCGTGACCTGCGCGGCCAGTCGATCACCACCGGGGCCACGCATCCGGTGGTGATCCGCCACCCGCAGACCGGGCGCAAGCTGCTCTACGTCAACAGCGCCTTCACCATCAATATCGTCGGGCGAAGCCGTGAAGACAGCCTGCCGCTGCTCCAGCGGCTCTATGATGCGGCGACAGCGGCGGACAACACCTGCCGGGTGGCATGGGAACCGGGCTCGGTGGCGATCTGGGACAATCGCACGACCTGGCACCTCGCGATGAACGACTATCAGGGCCATGCCCGCGAAATGCACCGCATCACGCTGACCGGCGAACCGCTGGCGGCCTAGTTCCTGGCGTTACATTCGTAGACCAGCCGCTCGTTGGCCTGCTGCGGCAACTGGCCAAGCACTTCGCCCTGCAACTCGCCCAGCCGCGCGGCGGCATTGTCGCTGCCGCATTCGGGCGCGGTGTATTTGCTGCGTGCTTCGCGGGCTTCGGTCATCGCGCTGCGCGGCAGCAGATAGCGTTCGGAGCGGAAGATGCGGCGGTCGGGGTCGAAGCTGTTGACCGAGACCGCGTCTTCCGAATTGGGCACGAACACCCGGCTCCAGCTGCCGCCGGCAAAACCGTATTGCGTGCGGGTGTTCACGCATCCGTCGGGCGTCCAGTCGAATTCGATATCCTCGACCTTGGCGCTGGTGATCCGGCTGCGTTCGGGGATCAGCCGGCACAGGAGCGCATAATCTTCGCCGCCAGCGGCGGGGCCGGGTTCGGCGGCGCCTTGCCCGTCCTGCATCGCGGCGGCGACGCGCCGGTCGATCTCGTCGAGCCCGGGACGGGTCAGATAGGCCGCCAGCGCCGCAAGCACGACCACGGCGGTCGCGCCCGCCGCGATCCGCAACCGGGTCTCGTCGCGCGGCTCTGCGCGCCACAGCGTCATCGCCCACTGGCCCAGCCCGAAGGCCACCAGCAGCAGGACGAACGACAGGAAGACGCGGTCCTCGCGCTCGACGATCACGCCCTGTTCGGCTTCGAGCAGCGCGCGCTCGCGCCGGGTGCGGCGCTCTTCGGCGCGTTCGGCCAGATCGGCGCGCGCAGCCATCTGTTCGCGCTCGAGCCGCTCGCGTTCGGCCTCGTCGAGATCGGCCATCGACCGGCAGGTGCTGGTGTTGATCCGCGGCTCGACATCGTTGGCGCGTAGGAAGGGCACCAGCTCGCGGTTCGATACGGCGAAGAAGAACTCGGCGTCGCCGCCGTCATTGTCCGCCCCGAAGCTGTTCACACCGACCACCCGGCCGCACGGATCGAGCAGCGGGCCGCCCGAATTTCCGCGCGCGATGGGGGCGGTGTGCAGGATGGTGTCGAATTGGCGGCTGGGCCGCGCACCCGATATGAACCCGCGGCTCTTGACCGGGGGCTGGCTGCGGAAGATATCGCTTATATCGAGCCCCTGCGCACGATCGACATTCATCGGATAGCCGACGCTGGTCACCTCGCCGCTGTCGGGCGGCATCCCGCCGGCCAGCGCCAGCGGGGGCAGGCGCAGGTCCCCGGTAATGCGGATGAGTGCCAGATCGTTGCGCGCCAGCACCGCGATGATCCGGCCATAGACCGCTTCGCCGCCGCCGTTCGGGACGATGCCGATCTGCATTCCCTCGTCACGCAGTGCATCGCGCACCACATGCGCATTGGTGACCACCGTATCGCCAGTGACCGCGAAGCCGGTGCCATGGCTGATCGGGAACAGTTCGCCGTCGCGCTCGCCCACGATCACCACCCGCACCACGCCGCGCGCGGCCGCGTCGATATCCGCGGGTTCGGCGTGGGCGGGCACGGACGCCAGCAGCGGCGCGAGCAGCGCAAGCAGCGCGGCGATACGGGTGAAAAAGCGGGCCATTGCGGCGCCTTGTGACGATCATTCGCTTTGACCGCAAGGCGCGGGATGCCAGCGCAATTCGGTGCGGGCACAAGCGTTGCCCTTGCGCTATGAAGGGCACTGCGATGATCGACGACGATACAGCCTGGGCCGCCGTGGAGCGGCGCGACCGCACCTTCGACGGACGCTTCGTCACCGGCGTGCTGACGACCGGCATCTATTGCCGTCCGTCCTGTGCCGCGCGGCACCCGCGCCGCAGCAACGTGCGTTTCTTCGCCGATGGTACAGCGGCGCGCGCGGCGGGATTGCGCGCCTGCAGGAGGTGCCTGCCCGATGATGTCGGCCGCGACGAGGCGGCAGTGCTCGCCGCGATCGACGAGATCCGCCAGGCCGAAGATGCGCCCTCGCTCGCCGCGCTGGCGCAGCTGACCGGCTATTCGCCCGCACATTTCCAGCGGGTGTTCAAACGCGCCATCGGTCTTTCGCCTGCCGCCTATGCCCGCGCCTTGCGCGAGGAACGCGCGCGCGATGCGCTGTCGGTTGGCGACAGCGTGACCGGCGCGATCTACGAGGCCGGCTATGGCTCGGCCTCGTGCTTTTACGAGAATACGAAAGGACGGCTGGGCATGGCGGCAAGCGCATGGGCGAATGGCGGGGCGGGAGTGACGATCCGCTGGGCAGTGGTCGACACCACGATGGGGCGGATGCTGGTGGCGGCGACGGACAAGGGTGTGTGCCGCCTGTCCTTCGGCGAAGACGACAGCGAATTGCGCCGCCGCTTCCCCAGGGCCGAGCTGGTCGAAGGCGGCGCGGCGTTCGGCAAACTGCTCGCCGACGTCGTCGCCAGCGTCGAGGCACCGGGCGATTTCGCGCATATCCCGCTCGACGTGAAGGGCACCGCTTTCCAGGAAGCGTGCTGGGAAGCCTTGCGCGCGATCCCGCCGGGCGAAACGCGCACCTATGCCGAAATCGCCGCGGCCGCGGGCAATGCCAAGGCGGTGCGCGCCGCGGGCAGCGCCAATGCGCGCAACAATGTCGCGGTGCTGATCCCCTGCCACCGCGTGGTGCGCAAGGGCGGCGATCTGGGCGGCTATGCCTATGGCCAGGACATCAAGCGCGAATTGCTCGAACGGGAGCGGAAATGATCCGCAGGGTCGACGCATTCACCGCGCTGCCAGCCATCCTTGTATTGCGATCCATTCGCATTAACTAGTGGCCATGAGCACTAGACCTCCCCCGCGGACGCTTACCGTTCTCTCGCGCCAGTCCCTTTCGCCCTCGATGATCCGGGTATCGCTCGGTGGTCCGGGCCTGGCGGGGTTTCCGCCCGATTTCGCTGGCGGCTACGTCAAGCTCATGCTGGCCCCGGCTACCGCGGGCGGCAAGCCGGTGGTCCGCACCTATACCATCCGCCACCAGGCCGAGGATGCGATCGCGATCGATTTCGCCCTGCACGGCGGCGAGGCTGCAGGACCCGCGACCCGCTGGGCGCTGTCGGCCACGCCCGGCGACACGATCAAGGTGGGCGGTCCGGGCCTGCCCAAACCGCTGCCGCAGGGGCGCGATTTCTATCTCGTGGCGGGCGACATGACTGCGCTGCCGGCGATTGGGGCCAATCTCGAAGCATTGCCGGCCGATGCGCGCGGGTTCGCTGCGATCGAGATCCAGGACGAACGCGACCGGCAGGACATCGCTGCGCCCGAGGGTGTCGAGATCGCCTGGCTGGTCAATTCCGAGCCGGGGCAGCGGCCCGCACTGCTGGTCGATGCGCTGCGCAGTGCCGCGCGGCCCGAAGGCTCGCTCGCCGCATGGGCAGCGTGCGAATTTTCCGCAATGAAGCGGCTGCGCGAATATCTGCGCGGCGAACTCGCGCTCGCGCCCGCCGATCTCTACCTTTCCAGCTATTGGAAACACGGCATGATCGAGGACGAACACAAGCTCGCCAAGCAGCAGGACGCCGCCGCGCAGCCTAGCTGAATCAAAACGGGGCGGACCCAAGGCCCGCCCCGCATGATCCGAATTCGAAGCCCGATCAGAGGCCCGAGTTCATTCCGTCGACGCTCTTGCTGACGAGGATGTTGACCGCCACGCGGCGGTTCTGCGCCTTGCCCTGTTCGGTGGTGTTGTCCGCTGCCGGATCGGCCTCGGCCATGCCGGTGGGGGTCAGCATCCGGTACGGTGCCCAGTCGCATTCCTGCTGGAGGAAGTTGACCACACGCGAGGCGCGCTTTTCGCTCAGCTCCTGGTTGTATTCATAGTCGCCGGTCGAATCGGTGTAGCCGACCACCAGCAGCAGCGCGTTGTCGGTGTTCTTTGCCTGCGCCGCGGCCTGGCACAGCTCGTAGCGCGCCTGCTGCGACAGATTGTACTTGGCCGTGTCGAAATAGACGTTGGTCGTGCCCTTGATATTGTACTGGTCGATATTGGCGACGCGGCCACGCAGCGCCTCGGTCGCGGCTTCATTGGCGGTGAAGCGCTGGTCGGTCCCGGTGTGGATCATCCGCGCGGTTTCGAGATGCTTGCTCTTGAGCGCGACCTTGGTGGCGATCAGCCCGCGATTGGCCCATTCGACCGTCTCGACTTCGACCGGCAGCCCATTGAGCAGGTCGGCGGCCGAAAGCTGGTCCTTGTCGAGACCCAGGAAACCACCGCTGCTGCGGATTTCGGTTGCGGGGCTGAGCGCAATTACGGTGCGCGTGCCATCGGCGCTGGTCACCTGCACCTTGTCGCCGTCGCGCGCCGAAATGACGCCTTCGAATTCGGGGCCTTCGGGCATGCCCGACAGGTCGCTGGGCGTCGTGCCGACAACGGTCATCGGTTCGCCGCCGCTATTCGCGCCGCCCTGGGGCTCAAGCTCCTGCGCCTGCGCACCGGCAGTGACGGGCAGGACGAGCGCGGCGAGCGCTGCGACTGTCTTCGAACTCTTGGACAAGGCAATCATATTCATACTCCTTCAATTCGAACCGACACGGGCCGTCGAGCGGGTGAGGAATACCGCTTTCTCCCCAATTGCGCCTGTGCGGTCAATCAGCCCCCTTCATTCGGTAACGGCTTGGTCGAGCGGCGCGGGGCCGCAGGCGGGGGCTGGTGTTGCCCGCAGCCTGTCTCGCAAATGAACCGGGACGCGCAAACCTTTTGCCAAGCCGGTGGGCGGGGCAGGAAGTGCGATGAACCGACGCTTACCCGTTCCGCGCCCAGCCGGCGCGCGCCGGTTCGAGCCGGTCGAGGAAGGCCTCGGCGCTGTCGAGATAGTCGCGCTGGCGCTCCTCGCCCATGCGGTCCCAGGTCGCATAGATGCGCCCGATCCGGTGGTTCTGCTCCAGCCGCTCGCGGTGCCGGTCCATGAAATGCCAGTACAGCGGGTTGAACGGGCAGGCGCCTTCGCCGGTCTTCTTGCTGGGCGAATAGGTGCAGCCCGCGCAGTAATTGCTCATCTTGTTGATGTAATTGCCGCTGGCCGCATAGGGCTTGGACGCCAGCTTCCCGCCATCGGCATAAAGGATCATTGCCGCCACATTGGGCAGCTCGACCCATTCATAGGCATCGGCATAGACCACGAGGTACCAGTCCTGCACCTCGCGCGGGTTCACTCCAGCGAGCAATGCGAAATTGCCGAGTACCATCAGCCGCTGGATATGGTGCGCATGCGCATTGTCGCGGGTCGAGCGGATGCAGTCGGCGAGGCAGGCCATGTCGGTTTCGCCGGTCCAGTAAAACTCGGGCAGGCCGCGCTGCGCGTTGAGCGCATTGGCTTCCTGCAGATGCGGCATCTGGTGCCAGTAGAAGCCGCGCACATATTCGCGCCACCCGATGATCTGGCGGATGAATCCTTCGACGCTGTTGAGCGGCGCGCGCCCCTCGCGATAGGCTTCCTCCGCGCGGCGGCACAGCTCGAGCGGGTCGAGCAGGCCGAGATTGATGCTGGTCGAAAGCATCGAATGGAACAGATCGTCCTCGCCCGCGACCATGGCGTCCTGATAGGGGCCGAAGCACTCGATGCGTTCGGCGAAGAAAGCATCGGCGGCCTCTTCGGCCTCGTCGCGAGTGACCGGCCAGCCGAATGTGTCGAGCGATCCGAAATGGTCGCCGAAGCGCGCCTCGACCAGCTGGATGACCTCCTGCGTCACGGCGTCGGGTGAGAATTTGGGGCGTTCCGGGGCGGCGAGCCCCTCCTTGGGCGGCTTGCGGTTCTCGCTATCGTAATTCCACGCGCCGCCTTCAGGCTTGCCGTCCTCGGCCATGAGCAGCCCGGTCTTGCGCCGCATCTCGCGGTAGAAGAACTCCATCCGCAATTCCTTGCGGTCCTGCGCCCATTCGTCGAACTCGGCCTGGGTGCAGATGAAGCGGTCGTCGCGCAGGATTTCTATTTCGCAGGCGAACTTGTCCGCCCATTGCTCCATGTCCTGCCTGACGCGCCATTCGCCCGCCTCGACCACGCTGACCAACCGCGGGCCGTGCCGTTCGATCGCGCGCGCGACCTCGCCGGTGAAGCTGCCCGCATTGTCCGGATCGCCAAGGTCGGTGTAGTCGACGCTCCATCCCGCATCGCGCAATTCCGCGGCGAAATGGCGCATGGCGGAAAAGATTAGCGCGATCTTCTGCTTGTGATGGCGGACATAGGTCGCCTCGTCCCACACCTCCATCATCAGGATGACGGTATCGTCCTTGGTGCGCCCGCGCAGGCTGGCAAGGTCGCGGGTCAGCTGGTCGCCGAGGATGGGCACGAGGACGGGGCCGGGCATGGTTGTTCCAATGCCCGGCCCCCGCGATGGTGCCTTACAGCTTGGCGATTTCCTGCTTCGCCGCATTCATGCCCTGCTCGATCGCCTCGGGACCGAAGCCCGCCTTCTCGACGCGGACGAAGTGCAGATCATCCACTCCGATGAAACCGAAGAAGGTGGTCAGCAGGCTTTCCTGGTTCTCGGCCAGCTGGTCGGTCGAATATTCGCCGCCGCGTGCCGAGGCGACCACGACCTTGCGTCCGCCGGCGAGGCCCTCGGGGCCGTTTGCGCCATATTTGAATGTCACGCCGGGCACGCCGAGCCGGTCGAGCCATGCCTTGAGCTGGCTGGGGATGGTAAAATTGTACATCGGCGCGCCGACGATCACCACGTCGCTGGCGAGAAATTCGTCGAGCACCGCGCGCTGTTCGGGATAGGCTGCGGCAACCGCTTCCTCATGCGTTTCGGGCGGGGTGCGGATCGCGCTGGTGGTGATCGGGTCGATATGCGGCAACGGTTCGGCCACGAGATCGCGCGTGACGACCTTGGCCTCGGGATGCTTGGCAGTGAAATGGGCGAGCAGTTCGTCGGTCAGCTTGCGGCTGATGGACTGGTCGCCGGTGGTCGAGCTGTCGATACGAAGGATTTGCATAGGGGGAACTCCATAGTTACTGTTGATAACCTGGAGGCCATATGGAAACTGTACCCCACCCCGCGCAAGAAGGCACTTCGTTGTCCGATAGGGACACGGGTGTTCCCCTTGAGGTTCATAATGCGCCGCAATGCACCGCGGTGAACGACATCCTCGCGCGTGTCGGCGACAAATGGTCGGTCCGCGTGGTGATGGGGCTGGCCGACGGGTCGCGGCGGTTCAACGAATTGCGGCGCGATATTCCGGGTATTTCGCAGCGCATGCTTACGCGCACGCTGCGCGGGCTCGAACGCGACGGGCTGGTCAGCCGCACGGTCACCCCCAGCGTGCCGCCGCGCGTCGACTATGCGCTCACCGCGCTGGGGCGCTCGCTGTGCGATCCGGTGGCGCAGCTGGGCAATTGGGCGATTGCCAATATCGGCAAGGTCGAGGCCGCGCGTGCGGTCTATGACGGCGGTCAGGACTAGGCCGAAAGGTCGAGCTTTTCGCGCAGCATGTCGAGCGCGGCGCGCAGCGCGGCGATCCGCACGCCGTCGCGGCCGATCGGCCCGAAGTGTTCTTCGCGGTGAGTCAGCGTGCCGGTGGTATCGGCGAGCGCAAAATGTACGAGGCCTTCCTCGTCATCTTCGCCCCCGGGGCCAGCGAAACCGGTGATCGAAACCGCCAGCTGCGCGTCCGATCGTTCAAGCGCGCCTGCGGCCATCGCTTCGGCGACCGCGCGGCTGACCGCGCCGCAATTCTCGACCATGTCACTTGCGAGACCCAGCAGATCGCATTTGGCCCCATCCGAATAGGACACCACGCCGCGGTCGAACACGTGGCTGTAACCCGGGACGTCGGTGAACAGCGCAGCGAGCAAGCCGCCGGTGCAGCTTTCGGCGGTGGCCAGCTGCCAGCCGCGGTCCTTGGCGGCGGCAAGGATTCGCTCGGCCAGCCGGCAGACGTCGTCGGGAAGGGCAGCTTCGAGTTCTTCGGCCATACGGCGGCAAACGTACCGGAGAAACGCCGGGTTCCCGAACTTGCGCGGCCCACGTCTAGACGAAGCTGTAGGGGTCGATATCGACTGCCACGCGCACGCCGGGCGGGTGGTCGATCGCGGCCAGCCAGCGGCGGATGACCTGCTGCAATTGCACGCTGCGCCGCGCGTTGATGAGGAAGCGGTAGCGATAGCGGCCGCGCAGCAGCGCCATCGGGGCGGGCGCGGGGCCGAGGATCATGCATTCGGCGACATGGGGGCGGAAGGCGCCGATGCGGTTGGCCGCCTCGCGTGCCTCGGCATCGTCCTCGCTCGAAATGATGATCGAGGCCCAGCGGCCGAAGGGCGGGGCGCCCGCCTCGCGGCGCATCTCGGTTTCTGCGGAGTAGAAGGCATCGCGGTCGCCCGCGGCCAGCGCGGCAATCACCGGCGCGTCGGGGTGGCGGGTCTGCAGCAGCACTTCGCCCGGTTTCGAACCGCGCCCCGCGCGTCCGGCGACCTGCGCGACCTGTTGGTAGGTCCGCTCGCCCGCGCGCAGATCGCCGCCCTCGAGCCCGAGATCGGCATCGACCACGCCAACCAGTGTCAGCTCGGGGAAATGGAACCCCTTGGTTACCAATTGCGTGCCGACGATCACGTCCACCTCGCGCGCCTCGACTGCGGCGATGAATTCGGCGGCTCTGCCGGGCGAATTGAGCGTGTCCGAAGTGGCGACGAAGACACGCGCCTGCGGCAGGCGTTCGGCCACTTCGTCGGCGATCCGTTCGACCCCCGGGCCGCAGGCGACGAGACAGTCGGGTTCGCCGCATTCGGTGCAGGTCTTGGGGGCAGGGGCCTCGTGCCCGCAATGGTGGCAGGCAAGCCGGCTGGTGAAACGGTGTTCGACCAGCCATGCGCTGCAATTGGGGCACTGGTAGCGAAAGCCGCAATTGCGGCACAGCGTCAGCGGCGCATAGCCGCGCCGGTTGAGGAACAGCAGCGATTGTTCGCCGCGTTCGAGCCGCGCCTCGATCCCGTCGACCAGCCGCTGCGCCAGCCACATGCCCTGCGGCGGCTTTTCCTCGGTCAGGTCGATCGTCTCGATCGTGGGCATTTGCGCCCCGCCGTAGCGGCTCGGCAGGTCGATCTTCGCGTAGATCCCGCTTTCGGCCATCTGCAGGCTTTCGAGCGCGGGGGTGGCGCTGGCGAGCACCACGGGCACCTGCTCGAAATGCCCGCGCATCACCGCGACGTCGCGCGCATTGTAGCGCACGCCTTCCTCCTGCTTGAAGCTGGTCTCGTGCGCTTCGTCGACCACGATCAGGCCAAGCCGTGCGAAGGGCAGGAACAGGGCCGAGCGCGCGCCGACGACCACCTGCGCGCTGCCTTCGGATACGGCGCGGTAGGCGCGCCGGCGTTCGGTCGATTTGAGCGAGGAATGCCACAGCACCGGCGGCGCGCCGAACCGCTCCTCGAAGCGGTGGAGGAAGTTTTCGGTCAGCGCGATTTCGGGCAGCAGGACCAGCACCTGCCGCTCCATCCGCAGCGCCTCGGCAACGGGTTCGAAATAGGTCTCGGTCTTGCCCGATCCGGTCACCCCGTCGAGCAGGAAGGGGGCAAACTCCGCCTTGCGCACCGCGTTGGAAAAGATGTCCGCCGCCTCGCGCTGCTGCGCGCTCAGCGCGATCTCGACGAAATCGGGCCGCGCGGGCGGATAGGGGCGGTCGCAATCGACCTCCACCGGTTCGAGTGCGCCGTGATTGACCAGCCCGCGCAGCACGCCTTCGGAGACCCCGGCGATCCCCGCCAGTTCGCGGATCGTCGCCTGCTCGCCTTCCAGCGCCCCCATCGCCGCCTCGCGCTGCGGCGTCATGCGCTCGGGCATCCCGCCGGTGAGGCGGTATTCGGTCATTGTTGCGGGACCCTTGAGCGCGCCGCCCGATGACAGCGCCATCCGCGCCACGCTGGCGAGCGAGGCGACGTAATAGTCCGCGGTCCATTCGATCAACCGTCTGAGCGCGGCGGAGAGCGGCGGCACGGGCAGCACGCCGCGCAGCGGGCGCAGCTTTTCGGCCGGAACCTCGGTTCCGGCAAGCCGTTCAGCTTCCCAGACAATTCCGATCACTGTGCGCGGGCCCAGCGGGCATTCGACCACGGAACCCGGTCCGACATCCATGCCCTCGGGCACCTTGTAGTCGAGCGGGCCGAGAGCGGCATTGAGGACGAGGCAGCGCACGCGGTTCATGGCCCGGCCATATGGGCGGCCACAGGTGTGCGAAACAAGGGCAGGATACAATGAGGACCAGCGATATGACCGATATTCTCGTCAAACCCACCGGACGGCGCGGCTTCCTCGGTGGGGCCATGGCCGGGGGCGGCCTGCTGCTGCTGCCCGCCTGTTCGACGATACCCGGTTTCGGCATGGTCGATGCGGTCCAGCGGATCCTGTTCCTGTCGAGCGAACGCGCCTTTGCGCGGATGCTCGAAGGCGGCGGCTTCTGGGACGAACAGGTCGCGCAGGTCGGCTTCGGCGAACTGCTGGGCACGCGCGGCGATGTGGTGTCGCGCATCCTCACCTCCGCATTGTTCAAGAGCCGGCTCGAAAACGCTTTCGGCGATATCGCCTATGAAGGCGCGCAGCGCGCGGCACCGCTGGTGACCGATGCGGTGCGCACCATCGGCATCCAGAACGCGATCGACCTCGTGCGCGGCGGCCCCATTGCGGCGACCAGCTTCCTGCGCGATTCGATGGGCCGCAGCCTGGTCGAGGCGATGGTACCCGAGCTGGGCGACGCGCTGCGCGTGGCGCAGGACCCGCTGGTCGCAGAGCTGGTGCAGGGTCTCGCCGGGGTCGATCTGGCGGGCGCGGTTACGCGCTTCGCAGGCACTATCGACACCACCATCTGGCGCGAGATCGGGACCGAGGAAGCGGCGATCCGCCGCAACCCGCAGGCCACGCGCGACCCGCTGATCATCGGCGTGTTCGGCGCGGGCGCGCAGTACTAGCCGCAGGCCATATCGGGCGCTAAGGCTCTGCGGGAATCGCAATTCCCCCGGAGCCTTCGCGCATGAAATTCTTTGTCGACACCGCCGATATCGCCGACATCAGGGAAATGGCCGACACCGGCCTGCTCGACGGCGTCACCACCAATCCGTCGCTGATCGCCAAATCGGGCCGCGACTTCATGGAAGTGACGAAGGAAATCTGCGATATCGTGGATGGCCCGGTCAGCGCCGAAGTCGTCGCGCTCGATCACGACACGATGATGAAAGAGGCCGAAACGCTGCGCAAGATCGCGGACAATGTCTGTATCAAGGTGCCGCTGACGATCGACGGGCTTAAGACCTGCAAGAAGCTGACCGGCGATGGCACGATGGTCAATGTGACGCTGTGCTTCTCCGCCAACCAGGCGCTGCTGGCGGCCAAGGCGGGCGCGACCTTCGTTTCGCCCTTCGTCGGGCGGCATGACGACAACGGCTTCGACGGCATGGCGCTGATCCGCGATATCCGCCTGATCTACGACAACTATCCCAATTTCTCGACCGAGATCCTCGTCGCCTCGATCCGCAATCCGGTGCATGTGCTCGAAAGCGCGCGCATCGGTGCCGATGTCGCGACCATGCCCGCGGCGGTGATCAAGGGCCTGTTCAAGCATGTTCTGACCGAAAAGGGCATCGAAGGCTTCCTCAAGGACTGGGACAAGACGGGCCAGTCGATCCCCACCGCATAAGTGAGCGAACAGACCCCTCTCGACCGCTTCAAGCAGGCGCTGACCGGCGCCAGCCGCGCGCTTGCGCATGAAGCGGAGGTCGAAGTCGCGTGGAGCGCGGATACGCCGACCCAGTCGGGCAAGAACTTCCGCGTGCCGCTGCCCGGGCGCAATCTCCCGCGCGAGCAGGCGATCGAAGCGCGCGGATTTGCCGACAGTTTCGCGCTGCGGCTGCGGCATCACAGCGAAGCGCTGCACGGCAAGGGCGCGCCGCCCGAACCGATCGCGCGCGCCTGCTACGACGCGATCGAACAGGTCCGCTACGAAGCGATCGGCTCGACGCGCTATGCCGGCATTCGCGGCAATCTCGACGCGGCGGTCGAGATGCGTACCGCGTCCGATCCGATCGTGCGCGCCGAGGCGGCGGGCGATGTCCCGCTGCCCACCGCGCTGTCGCTGATGCTGCGCGAGGCGCTGACCGGCGAAGCGGTGCCCGAACGCGCCCGCGCGGCGGTTGATCTGGTGCGTGAGGATATCCTTGCCAAGATCGGCACCGACATGGACGGGCTGGCCGATGTGCTCGACGACCAGCGCGCCTTCCAGAACCTGACGCTCGACATCCTGCGCGATCTCGACCTGACGCTGCCCGAGAGCCCCGAACCGACCGATGCCGAGGATGGCGAGGACGAGGAGGGCGAGAACCCCGAGGACCATGACGAGACCGACGAGGAAGACGAGGGCGGGGCCGAACCCGATGCCGCCGATGCCCGTTCGGAAGTCACCGACGGCGAGGCCGAGGGCGACGCCGACCAGGACGTCGAGGGCGAACAGGAAATGTCCGATGGCGATCCGTCGGACGATGGCGAGGAAGGCATGCAGCCCGTCCGCCCCAATCGCCCGTGGACCGACTTTCCCGAAGGCTTCGACTACAAGGCCTATACCCAGAAATTCGACGAGGAGATCGAAGCCGCCGAGCTGTGCGACAATGAAGAGCTCGACCGGCTGCGCACCTATCTCGACAGCCAGCTGGCGGGCCTGCAGGGCGTGGTCACGCGGCTGGCCAACCGGCTGCAGCGCCGCCTCATGGCGCAGCAGAGCCGCAGCTGGGATTTCGACCAGGAAGAAGGCATGCTCGATGCCGCGCGGCTGACCCGCGTGGTGGTCAGCCCCGGCCATGCGCTCAGCTACAAGATCGAACGCGATACCGAGTTCAAGGACACGGTCGTCACGCTGCTGATCGACAATTCGGGCAGCATGCGCGGGCGGCCGATCTCGATCGCCGCGATCAGCGCCGATATCCTCGCGCGCACGCTCGAACGCTGCGGCGTGAAGACCGAGATCCTCGGCTTCACCACCCGCGCGTGGAAGGGCGGGCAGAGCCGCGAGATGTGGCTTTCCGACGGGCGCCCCGCGAACCCCGGACGCCTCAACGATCTGCGCCACATCCTCTACAAAAAGGCCGACGAGCCGTGGCGCCGCGCGCGCCGCAATCTCGGCCTGATGATGCGCGAGGGGTTGCTCAAGGAAAACATCGACGGCGAGGCGCTGATGTGGGCGCACGACCGCCTGCTGCGCCGCCCCGAGGACCGACGCATCCTGATGGTCATTTCCGACGGCGCGCCGGTCGACGACAGCTCGCTGTCGGTCAACCCGGCGGGCTTCCTCGAAAGCCATTTGCGCAAGGTGATCGACTGGATCGAGAACCAGTCGCCCGTGCAACTCGCCGCGATCGGCATCGGCCACGACGTCACGCGCTATTACAAGCGTTCGGTCACGATCATGGACGTCGAGCAACTCGGTGGAACGATCATCGAGCAATTGGCCGATCTGTTCGAGATCGAGAAATAGGACACGCCTGTTCGCGCATCGTCATCCCCGCGCAGGCGGGGATCCTGCTACTGTGAAGCTGGCGAGGAAGTGAGCGGGACCCCCGCCTTCGCGGGGGCGACGGGCCGAGGGGGCAAGTTAGAGCCGCAAATTGGGGCGCCTGCTTGCAGGCGAGGAGGAGCGACAAGCTACAATGAACGTTACCGAAGCCGTCCAAACGCGCCGTTCCGTCCGTGCTTTCACCGATCGGCCGGTCGAGCGCGAAACGCTCGCCCGTATCCTCGAGAAGGCGCAGCGCAGCCCCTCGGGCGGCAACACGCAGCCGTGGCACGGGATCGTCCTGACCGGCGAGCCAATGCAGGCGCTGTTCGACCGCGTCGCGCAGGATTTGCCCAAGGGGCGCGCGGCGTTTGCACCCGAATACAATGTCTATCCGCCCGAACTCGACGGCGCCTATGAACAGCGCCGCCGCGGAGTGGGCGAGGACATGTACGGCGCGCTCGAAATCTCCCGCGAGGAGAAGGGCAAGCGGCTGATGTGGTTCGCAAACAATTTCCGCGCTTTCGGGGCACCGGTGCTGATGCTGGTCCACACGCCCCGATACATGGGCCCGCCGCAGTGGAGCGATATCGGCATGTGGCTGCAGACACTGGGCCTGCTCGCGCGCGAGGAAGGGCTCGACACCTGTTTTCAGGAAGCCTGGGCCGTTTATGCGCCGCAGATCCGCGAAATGGTCGACATCCCCGAGGATCACACCTTCTTTTGCGGCGTCGCCATCGGCTACCGCGACGAGGAAGCCGCGGTGAACAATTTCGCCGTGAAGCGCGCCGGGATCGAGGAAAGCGTGCGCTGGGAAGGGTGGTAGTACCCTGACCAATAGTCATTGCGAGCCGCAAGGCGAAGCAATCCATCACCCGACAATAGCGAAATACACCAGGTCGGAAGATGGATTGCCACGTCGCCTCCGGCTCCTCGCATTGACTGCTTGTTGACCGCCCCCCGCCTCCGCGCCATTGCGCTTCGCATGACCCAAACGCCGCTCAAGCTGTTCAACTCGCTGACCCGCGAGCTGGAGGAATTCACCCCCGTCCACGAGGGCGAAGCGCGCGTCTATTCCTGCGGGCCGACGGTCTACAACTACCCCCATATCGGCAACATGCGCGCCTATGTCTTCGCCGACGTGCTCGGCCGCACGCTGAGCTGGAAGGGCTACGATCTCACCCACATCATCAACATCACCGATGTCGGCCATCTGACCGACGATGGCGATGCGGGCGAGGACAAGATGGAGAAGATGGCTGCCGCCAAGGCGCAGTCGATCTGGGACATCGCGAAGCACTATACCGAGGCCTTCTGGGCCGATGTGAAAGCGCTCAACATCCGCGAGCCGGCCAAGTGGTCGGTGGCGACCGATTACATCGACGAGATGATCGACTTCGCGAAGGGCATTGCCGACCGGCATTGCTACGAGCTCGACAGCGGGCTCTATTTCGATGTCTCGACCGTGGCCGATTACGGCCGCCTCGCACGAGCGGTGACCGAGGAAGGCGAGGGCCGGATCGAGACCGTCGCGGGCAAGCGCAACGCCGCCGATTTCGCGATCTGGCGCAAGACCCCGGCGGGCGAAACGCGGCAAATGGAATGGGATTCGCCCTGGGGTAAAGGCGCGCCCGGCTGGCATCTCGAATGCTCGGTCATGGGCGAGAAGCTGCTCGGCTTCCCCTTCGACATCCACACCGGCGGGATCGACCACCGCGAGATCCACCATCCCAATGAAATCGCGCAGAACCAGGCCTTCTGCGGCTGCGGCGGATTGTCGGAAGCGTCCCATTCGGGCGCGAAGATCTGGATGCACAACAACTTCCTCGTCGAGCGCAGCGGCAAGATGAGCAAGTCGTCGGGCGAGTTCCTGCGGCTGCAATTGCTGATCGACAGGGGCTACCACCCGCTCGCCTACCGGATGATGTGCCTGCAGGCGCATTACCGCAGCGAGCTGGAGTTCTCGTGGGAGGGCCTCGGCGCCGCGCTGACGCGGTTGAAGCGGATCGTAATGGCGGTCGGACCACTGAAGGATGCCGCCTCGGGCACTCCCGACCATCCCAAATTCGCCCCGATACGCGAGAAATTCGCCGCCGCCATGGCCGACGATCTCAACACGCCGATTGCGCTGGTTGCGCTGGAGGAGGCGCTCGCGGTCAAGAAGGTCGATGCCGGAATCAAGCGCGCGGTCATCGCGGAAATGAACGCGGTGCTCGGGCTGGGCCTGTTCGACCTGTCCCGCGCCGACTTGCGGCTGCGGCCGGAGGGCGCGACCATCACCGAAGAGGAAATCGAGGCCGAACTGATCCGCCGCAAGCAGGCGCGCATGGCGAAGGATTTCGCCACTTCGGATGCGATCCGTGAAAGCCTTGGGGAAAAGGGTGTCGAGGTAATGGACGGCGACCCGCTGGGTTGGGATTGGAAGCTCTGACGATGGCCGACGCGCAGACCCTTCTCTGGCAACATCTCAAGGACGCGCCCCAGGGCCTTTCCTTCGTGCGCGATCACGATGCCGAAGGCTTCACCCTGCCGTTCTATTGCGCCGATGCGCATCTGGCGATCGAGGTCGATGATGATCCGTTCCGTCACAGGGAAGACGGGGCGCGCGAACGCTGGCAGGAACGCCACCGCGTCGACATCATGCAGGTTCCACCCAGCCATGTGCAGCGCAATGCCAGCGAAGTGGCCGAAGCGATCCTCGACATCGCCGCGCGGCGCAAGGAACGGTTTGCGAAATAATCCCTGAACGGCAATGGAGGTTTCGAGGGAGAAATCGATGACCAAAGCCGTCCTGTCCGCCATGATCCGCCCGCTGGTCGAACCGCGCCTGCCCGAATGGGTCGAGCCGCTGTGGTTTGCCAGCAAGGAACAGGCGCTCGAATTCGCACCCCAGGCGGAAATCGGCTGGTTCGACCTCAACGAGAAGGAGCCGATGGTCGAGATCGCCACCGCTGCCACGCAGCTCAAGTGGATGAACTCGATCTATGCCGGGCTCGATTTCATGCCGCTCGACTTGCTCGCCGAACGCGGCGTGGTGGTTACCAATGGCGTCGGCATCAATGCGATCACCATCGCCGAATATGTCGTCATGCTGATGCTCGCGCATGCCAAGGGCTACCGCGAAGTGGTGCGCGCGCAGGACCGCCACGAATGGCTGCTCGATAGCCCGGGCAAGCGCGAACTGGCGGGCGAGCGCGTGCTGTTGCTGGGCATGGGCGCGATCGGATCGCTCATCAAGACGCGGCTCGAAGCCTTCGACATGAAGGTCGTTCCCGTGCGCCGCTCGGGCGCCGATGGCGCGCTCAAGCCGGGCGAATGGCGCGGGCGGCTGGGCGAATTCGACTGGGTGGTGCTGGCGGTCCCCTCGACCCCCGAAACGCGCAATATGATCGGGGCGGTGGAACTGGCCGCGATGCGGCCCAACGGCGTCCTGGTGAACATCGCGCGCGGGGATGTGGTGGACCAGCCGGCACTGGTCGAAGCGCTTCGGGACAACAAGATCGAGGGCGCGCTGCTCGACGTAACCGATCCCGAACCGCTGCCCGAGGATCATCCGCTGTGGGGCCTCGACAATGCGCAGGTCACCATGCACCTGTCGGGCCGCGCGCAGACCAAGATGTTCCAGCGCAGCGCGGATCGTTTTATCGAAAACCTCGCCCGCTGGCACCGCGGCGGAGCGGTGCAGCCGCAGCTCGATCTCGATCTGGGCTATTGACGGAACGCACCGCTCGCCCGGGCGGTTAAAGGGTCAGACCCACCCCCGGTCCCTCCCGCCCGCGGGAGGGTGGAGATGCCGATGCCCACGCTGAAGGATACCTACCCGCTCTATCTCAACAACAAGGCCGCCCAGCCGAACACCGATCTGGCGGTAACCGACAAGTTCACCGGCAAGGTGGCTTTTCGCACCGCGCTCGCCAGCCCCGAGATCATCGACGAGGCGATTGCGGGGGCGGTAAGGGCGGCCGAACCGATGGCGCGGCTTGCCAGCTATGAACGCCAGGCGGTGCTGCAGCACTGCGTCGACCGCTTTACCGAGCGCTTCGACGAGCTTGCCTACGCGCTGTGCGTCGAAGCGGGCAAGCCGATCAACGACAGCGAGGGCGAAGTCACCCGGCTGATCGACACCTTCCGCATCGCGGCGGAAGAATCTGTCCGCATGGTTGGCGAGGTCATGCCGCTGGATATCTCCGCGCGCGCCAGGGGCTACCAGTCGATCTGGAAACGCTACCCGATCGGGCCGTGCAGCTTCATCTCGCCGTTCAACTTCCCGCTCAATCTCGCCGCGCACAAGGTCGCGCCCGCGATCGCGGTGGGCTGTCCCTTCGTGATGAAGCCCGCCAGCAAGACCCCGCTCGGGGCGATCATCATGGGTGAGGTGCTGGCCGAGACCGACCTGCCCGAAGGCGCGTTCTCGATCCTGCCCGCCAGCCGCGACGGGGCGGACCTGTTCACCGTCGACGAACGGCTCAAATTGCTCAGCTTTACCGGTTCGCCCGCCGTCGGCTGGGATCTCAAGGCGCGCTGCGGCAAGAAGAAGGTGGTGCTCGAACTGGGCGGCAATGCGGCGGTGGTGGTCGACCACGATGCTGATCTTGACGATGCGCTCGAACGGATCATTTTCGGCGCCTTCTACCAGAGCGGGCAAAGCTGTATCGGCGTCCAGCGGATCATCGTGCACGAAGACATCTACGACCGCTTCAGGGACATGCTGGTCGCGAAGACCAAGACGCTGGTCGCGGGTGATCCCAAGGACCGCGACACTTTCATTGGCCCGATGATTTCGGAGGGCGAGGCCAGCCGCCTCAAGGGCTGGATCGACGAGGCGGTCGCGGGCGGCGCGACGCTGCTGACCGGCGGCGGCTGCAAGGGCAATATGCTCGAGGCAACGCTGCTTGAGGGCGTGCACAAGGACGCCAAGGCGCTTAACGAGGAAGCCTTCGGTCCGCTCGCGATCCTGCAGAAGTTTGCGGACTTCGACGAGGCGCTGGCCGAAGTGAACCGCTCCACTTTCGGCCTACAGGCCGGCATCTTCACCCGCGATTTGTTCAAGATGTTCGACGCCTGGGACCGGCTTGAGGTTGGCGGCGTGGTGATCAACGACGTGCCCAGCTACCGCGTTGACAACATGCCCTATGGCGGCGTGAAGGACTCCGGGCTGGGACGCGAAGGAATCAAGTTCGCGATGGAGGACATGACCGAGATCCGGAACCTGGTGATCCGGCGCGGGTGATCAGGAGCGGGGCGGGGAAGGGCCGGTTCGTGCTTTGTCCGCCTGAAAGCAGACGGTCTGTAAACGACCCGTTTGCGGCCGTTCGGCATTTCCCTTATCGTAATACTCCGACACTGAAGGGTTGTGATGGCGGGCTCCAAACAAGTATCGTTAAACTTCGTGACGGGGGCGGCTATTTGGGTAGTTATTTTCCTAGTCGCTTCCGCCCTCAACGCCATCGCTCCGGAGGAGTTGGCGCTTATCCTCGCGGTCGTCCTAACGCTACCGCTCTATTTGTTGATCGATAAGCGGCTCAATTTCAGGCGACAACCAATCGCTTTGGGTGTTAGCGGCATTGCTTTTTCGGCTGGAGTAGCTGCGCTCTCTTTCGCACTATACGTGCCCGAACCTATCAGACTCGTATTTTTACCCGCGTTCCTTTTGGTGTTATTATCCGCAGGCTATTCGATGTTTGCACTTTTCACGGTCAATTGACCAGGGTCAGAATGACAACTTAAACCTAAGGGAAGATGTCCGCTTTCCACCCTATTCTCAGACCTTCGCGCATGGCGCGGCGATCGTTAGGAGCCGTCAGGCGGCTTCCGTGCTTTTTGGGCTGAAACCGGACTAGCCGGTAACGACCCAATTGCGGACATAGAGCTGCTGTGAGCATAACTGAAAACATGCGCAATTCCCTCACGATTTGGCTCGTGGTTGCATCTCTATCGGTCTCCTTGGGAGCGTGCTTCTCTGAGCCAGACATTAGAAGACACTTGGGAACTGGTAGCGACGGTTCTCCGAGACCCATGGCTGACGATGAGAGTTTGTTCCTTGAGGTGCGAGCAGACCATTACATGCGAGGTGAAGAAGTCGGCGAACTCGAATCAAGCAATGTGTTTGTTGAAATCGCACCCGATCGCATGATCTATTCGAAAAGATATCGGGTTTTTGGGTCTGGTGAAATCGTGCCGGAGATCGAGTTTGAAGTTCTGGACAGCAAGCGCCTTTCTGATGATGAGTATCGTAGCTTCAGGCAGCGGCTATCTGCATATCTTCCAGCTTCAGATTCCGAGCAAGACGTAGCAATCACTCCTAAGAATTGTGCCATCGGCTTAGGTTCAGTTTCGTCAGCGATATTTTCGGTTGGCAGGAAATTTGAGGAAGCCAACAGTCGCTTTGTTTTCCCAAGCAACTGTGGAAGCTCAAGTGGAGCTGCTGTCAGAAGGGATCTGAATGCCATCCTCGAAAGCCTGCCACCTCTGAAGGGGCTTGAAGGCTACATAATGACCTGAGGGCTCCACGTCCGCTTTCCACCCAAATTCAGCCGTCGCCACAATACGTAACGCGTGACGAAAGCTGCCATGCTTACAGCGTCAGCTCTCTTCGAGAAGGAGCAATTCGCACCGGACCACCAGCCGTGGCTCGGGGGTGAGGCGGTGTTCGACTTCGACCACGCCCGCATCGGCGACCAGCTGACCAGGGATGGCGAATTCGTGTTCGGGCAGGGCGGCGACGAACTCTTCGCCGGCCTCCACAGCTTCCTCGCCTGCGAACAGGATCGTGAGGCTGTGCCGCGTGCCCGCAAAGGTGATGCTCGCCCACGCCTTCTCGGTATGCATCAGCACCTCGCCATGGTGCGCGTGCAGCTCGGCCAGTGCGGCGCGCAGGCGGTCGGCGGCGGTACGGCGTGCGCGCGGCGCGCGGGGCGGGGCTGTTTCATCCGACATGCGCGGTCTCCCGCGTGGTTGCGACATCGCGCGCCGCCTCGAACCCGGCCATGAAACCGCGGATGCGCTGTTCGGTGCGATCGCGCGGTTCGCGGCCCATGCGCAGATCGAGCACGAAACGCGGGTCATGCGCCGCAAGGCGGCCGAACTTGGTGGCCGCCATCTCGTGTTGGCGGAGGAATTTCTCGACGGATCGGATCAGCATGGCGGGCTCCCCAAATGGCTGCCGGAAGTGGCGATTCGCTGGCTGTGTTCCGCATTTGTTCCAATCCAATTCCTACTTGTCTAGGAAAAATCCTATGCTATGGGAAATTTCTCGCATCCACCGTCCTGCGTCACGCGGGGTGGATGGTGGCGGACTGGAGGACACAGTCTTGTGAGTGACGGAATGACGCCGGACCGTGCGAAGCTGGTCGAACTGGCCGAGGCCGGGCGCACCAGCCTTGCCTCGCTTTCGGCCATGCTCGGCCGCAATCCCAGCTATCTGCAGCAATTCGTGCGCAAGGGTTCGCCGCGCAAGCTGGAAGAAGCGGACCGGCGGCGGCTGGCCGAGTTCTTCGGCGTGTCCGAGGTCGCGCTGGGGGCCGATCCCGACCATGTGCGCGCTTCTGCCCCGGACGAGTTCATCACCGTGCCCCGCCTTCCGCTCGACGCCTCGGCGGGGCCGGGCGCGTTTTCGGCAAAGGAAATTTCCTTCGACAGCTTCCGCTTCAGCCGCCGCTGGCTGCGCGAAATGGGGCTGGAGGGCGCCGATCTCACCGCGATACGGGTGGAGGGCGACAGCATGGAACCCACGCTGCGCAGCGGCGACGAGATCTTCGTCGACCGCAACAAGCGTTCGGGCGAGGGTATCCACGTCGTGCGCATCGGCGATGCGCTGCACGTCAAACAGGTCCAGGCCAGCGCGCCGGGACGCATTGCGCTGATCAGCGCCAACGACAGCTATGCGCCGATCGACCTCGCGCGCGAAGAGGTCGAGGTGATCGGCCGGGTTGTCTGGAAAGGGGGGCGGGTGTGACCCGCCGCCCGATCACGACGGGCGCTTGACGTAATCGTCCGAGCGCAGCGTCAGCATGTAGTCGGCAACCAGTTCGATATCCTCTTCGACCAGGTCGACATCCATCTGCATCGGGTAATTGTGCGCATCCGACAGGAAGGTCACCAGCGTCGCGCGCGTCAGGCCCGGGCTGTTGGCGATGTCGGCAAAGCCGGGGGCCTGCGGGTCGAGCGACACCGTATCGCTCGTCACGGCATGGCATTCCCCGCACACGCCGGTAACGAAGTCGGGCGCGGGCGCTGCGGCGCTGGCCCCTGGGCCGCCCGGCGGGGCGTGGCGATCGGGATAGGTCTGGCATGCTGCCAGCACCGCGCAGCCCGCCGCGATGGTTGCGATATGCTTCATGAATCTGCTCCTCTACCGCGGTGTTAGCACTTTGCCGCAGATGCGGCTTGTTTTCGATCAAGAAGCCGACCATTTTTGCGGATATATGGAAACCGATACCCAAAAGCCCGCCACTCCGCCCATGAAAGCCGGTATTGTCCCGGTCACGCCGCTGCAGCAGAACTGCTCGCTGATCTGGTGCACCGCGACCAACAAGGGCGCGCTGGTCGATCCCGGCGGCGATCTTGACAAGCTCAAGGCGGCGGTTGCCAATTCGGGCGTGGAACTGGAGAAGATCCTCATCACGCATGGCCATATGGACCATTGCGGCGAGGCGGGCGTGCTGGCGAAGGAACTGGGCCTGCCGATCGAGGGCCCGCACGAGGCGGACAGCTTCTGGATCAGCCGGCTCGAGGAAGACGGCGCCAGATACGGCATGCAGGCCGAGGTGTTCGAACCCGATCGCTGGCTGGTCGATGGCGACACGGTCACCGTGGGCGAACTGACGCTCGAGGTGATCCATTGCCCCGGCCATACGCCGGGCCATGTCGTGTTCTTCAACCGGCCGAGCAAGTTTGCCATCGTCGGCGACGTCTTGTTCCAGGGCAGCATCGGGCGCACTGATTTCCCGATGGGCAACCACCAGGACCTGATCGACGCGATCACGCAGAAACTGTGGCCGCTCGGCAATGACGTGACCTTTATTCCCGGTCACGGGCCGACCAGCACCTTCGGCCAGGAACGCCAGACCAACGCCTTCGTGAGCGATTACGCGTTGAGTTGATATTTGTGGGGTGCGCTATCGACCTCCGTCGATAGCTTGCGCAAGGTCGGGACGGATGTCCCGACCGTACGCCGCAAAATTTCCTTCTCTTACATCACGCCAAGCGTGATCAGCACCGCAACCACCGCGAGGCCGAGCAGCGTCAGCATCGTCACCAGCGTGCCGATCATGCGCGGCTTGGTCGCGCCTTCGCCGTCCATGCCGAAGCCGTGCGCCACGCGGCCAAGCATGTAGATCGCCGCCACCCAGGCCAGCCAGGGATCGCCCTTGCCGGTCAGTTCGATGGCCGCAATCAGCACCAGGACGAACGGTGTGTTCTCGACGAAATTGAGCTGCGCGCGCATCCGCCGCGTCAGCGGACCGCCCGCATCGTCGCCGTGGATGGTCTTGGTCGCGCCGCGCATCTGCCCGACTCGGATCGCAAGCCACAGGTTGATGATCGCCGCTGCAGCCGCCGCGGTCAGTGTAACCGGCAGGATAATGCCCATTTTTCTCTCCCTTGCGTTCCCCGTGAACGCTACCCGCCTGCGTGCTAGGGCGAAGCCCGTCGCCGTGCAATCCCGCCGCGGCATGCGGAATCGGGTTGCATCGCCTGCAAATTTGGCTATTACGCGCGCCTTCACCGTCACGGTCGGGATTTTCGGGTTCACGCGCTCTTGCAGCGTGCCGGACCATCCCCTAGGGCGGCCACCGAAATTGATTGTAATTGTTTGAGGAACAGGTGCCGCCATGGCCGTCCCCAAGAGGAAAGTATCGCCCCACCGTCGCGGCAACCGCCGCTCGCATGATTCGCTCAAGGTCGAAGCTCATCACGAGTGCTCGAACTGCGGCGAACTCAAGCGGCCGCACAATCTGTGCCCGCACTGCGGATATTACAACGGCCGCGAAATCATCGCCGTCGGTCTGTAAGACCGTCAGCCAAGCCGGAGACAGCGCATGAGCCTGCCGCGTATCGCCGTCGATGCGATGGGCGGTGATGAAGGTGTGCGCGTCATGGTGGAAGGCGCCGCGCTTGCGCGTCGCCGCCACGACAAGTTCCAGTTCCTGCTGGTTGGCGACGAAACACGCATCAAGGCCGCACTCGACACGCACCCCGGCATGGCCGGGGCGTCCGAGATCTTGCATTGCACCGACGTGGTCGGCGGCGACGAGCTGCCGAGCCGCGCCTTGCGCCGCGCCAAGACCACCAGCATGGGCCTTGCCGTCAATGCGGTGAAGCAGGGCGATGCCGGCGCCGCCGTGTCGGGCGGCAACACCGGCGCGCTGATGGCGATGAGCAAGCTCGCGCTGCGCACCATGCCCGGGCTTGACCGGCCGGCGCTGGCCGCGCTGCTGCCGACGCTGACCGACGACGATGTCGTCATGCTCGACCTCGGCGCCAATCGCGAATGCGACGCGCGCAACCTCATCCAGTTCGCCATCATGGGCGCGGCCTATTCGCGCATCGTGACCGGCCGCGAACGCCCGCGCACACGGCTGCTCAACATCGGGACCGAGGAAACCAAGGGCACCGAAGATATCCAGGCCGCCGCCGAGGCGCTGCGCGCCGCCACCGGGCTGGCGATGGATTTCGAAGGCTATGTCGAAGCCGACAAGATCAACCGCGGCGAATGCGACGTGGTGGTCTGCGACGGGTTCTCGGGCAATATTGCATTGAAGGCGATCGAAGGCGCGGCGCGCTTCGTCACCGACCTGCTGCGCAATGCCTTCACCAGCTCGCTGCGCTCGAAGATCGGCTTCCTCGTCTCGCGTCCCGCGACCGATCTGCTGCGCCACCATCTCGACCCCAACAACCACAATGGCGCGGTCTTCCTCGGCCTCAACGGCGTGGTGGTGAAAAGCCACGGCAGCGCCAATGCCAAGGGCGTTGCCAATGCGGTGGAAGTCGCCGCGCGGCTGCTGGAGGACGACATCACCAACCGTATCAAACGCGATCTGGGCGAAATCGAAGCGGCGGGCGTTACCGCGAAATGATCCGTTCGGTGATCACCGGCACGGGTTCGGCATTGCCCGCCAAATGCGTCACCAATGCCGATCTCGCCGCCAGGGTGGACACCAGCGACGAATGGATCGTCGAGCGGACCGGCATCCGCCAGCGCTATATCGCGGACGATAGCGAGACGACCTCCACTCTCGCCACCGCGGCAGCGCGCAACGCGCTCGAAGCGGCGGGCGTCGATGCGCAGGAAATCGGCCTGATCGTCCTGGCTACCGCAACTCCCGACCATACCTTTCCCGCCACCGCCACGCAGGTGCAGGCGGCGCTGGGGTGCGGCGGCGGGGTCGCCTTCGACGTGCAGGCCGTGTGCTCGGGCTTTCTCTATGCGCTGGCCACTGCCGATTCGCTGCTGCGGACCGGAATGGCGACAAAGGCGCTGGTGATCGGTTCGGAAACCTTCAGCCGCATTCTCGACTGGGACGATCGCACCACCTGCGTATTGTTCGGCGATGGCGCGGGGGCGGTCGTGCTCGAGGCGCAGGACGTCGCCGCGGACGGCCCCGGCATCCTCGCCAGCCGCCTGCATGCCGATGGGCAGCACAAGGACATGCTCTATGTCGACGGCGGGCCTTCGACCACGGGCACGGTCGGCAAATTGCGCATGAAGGGCCGCGAGGTGTTCCGCCACGCGGTCGTCAATCTCGCCAGCGTGCTCAGGGAAGTGCTCGAGGAATCGGGCACCAAAGCCGCCGATATCGACTGGGTGGTGCCGCACCAGGCCAATGCCCGCATCCTCGATGCCACCGCGCGCAAGCTCGACCTGCCGGCCGAAAAGGTCGTGGTGACGGTCGACCGGCACGCCAACACCTCGGCGGCCTCGGTCCCGCTCGCGCTCGATACCGCGATGCGCGACGGCCGGATCAAGCCCGGCGATCTGGTGATGTTCGAGGCGATGGGCGGTGGCTTCACCTGGGGCGCCTCGCTCGCGCGGATGTAAGGGCAGCCCCGTAGCCGCGGGAACCCGTTTGCCAGCGCGCTGCCAAACCTCTATATTGCTTGGTGAAGTTCGAGTTGGGGTCGCATTCCCGTTCAGGGTCGTTTCTGGGGGAAGGATAGAATGGATATGATGCGCTCCGTAGGCACGCTTACCCGGGCCGATCTGGCCGAGACGATCAACCGCAAGATGGGGCTGTCGCGCGCCGAGTCGCTCGACATGGTCGAAGCGATCCTCGGCAAGATGTGCGATGCGCTGGCCGATGGCGAGAACGTAAAGATTTCGGGCTTCGGCAGCTTCGTGCTGCGCGACAAGAAGGAACGCATCGGCCGCAACCCCAAGACCGGGGTCGAAGTGCCGATCACGCCCCGCCGGGTGATGACCTTCCGCGCCAGTCAGCTGCTCAAGGAGCGGATTGCAAACGGCTGAGGCCGGGACAAGGGTGCGCGATGGCTGAATTCGACGACGGCAAGGAAGAGGGCGCGCTGCGCACCATCGGCGAAGTTGCCCGCGCGACCGGGATCAAGGCGCATGTGCTGCGTTACTGGGAACAGCAGTTCCCCATGCTCAAGCCGCTCACCCGCAGCGGCGGCCGGCGGTACTACCGCCCCGAAGACGTGGCGCTGGTCGAACGCATCGACGCGCTGGTCAATCGCCAGGGCTATACGCTGAAAGGCGCCAAGGCGGCGCTCAAGGGCGCTCCCGATCCGCAGGCAGCCGCGCAGGCTGCCGATCCGCGCACCGCTCCGGTCGATGGCGACCTGGTCGCGCGCCTCAAGTCCATCCGCGCCGACCTGGCGGCTGCGCTGGCAGCCTGAACCCGGCTCAGTCGCTGGGGATCAGCGTCAGTTCGGTCTGGCGCCCGTCGAGGAAGCGCACCGTCTCGCCATCGAAGAACGCGTCTTCCTCCGAACGGAAATCGACCACCTGTCCGCCCCATTCGGGCACCGCGTTGTAGGACGTCAGTTCGATCGACCACGCGGTGTCGGGCTGGAGGATGTACTCGCCGCGCGGATCGCCGTCCTGATTGTCCCAGAACCCGATCGGCGTGCCCGCGCCGTGGCCGTGCAGCCCGATGGGGTGCGAATAGATCGAGGGATCGAGCCCCTCCGCGATCGCCTTGCGCCGCGCGCGGGCGAGGATCTCGTTGCCGCTCGATCCTGCCGCGAAGCTGCCGATCAGCGCGTCCTGCACGCGGTTGGTGGCTGCCAGCCCGGCGCGGAGGCCCGCGGGCGCCTCGCTTTCGCCCGGCTTGAGGACATAGGCGAGATGCTGCGTATCGGTGTTGAGCCGCAGGTAGGTGATGCCGAAATCGGTCCACAGCAGGTCGCCCGGGAGGATCACCGTCTCGCCGCGGAGCATCCCTTCGGCGCCCTCGCGCTGGATGCCGACCGAGGGGTGGAACCACAGCGTCAGGCCGTGCGCGGCGAGCGTGTCGCGATACCACCACTGAACATCGGCGGCCGTGGTTTCCCCCGGCGTGATGACCGCGCGCGAGAAAGCCTGCGCGATCAGCGCATGCGCGATTCGCACGACCCCGGGGTAAAGCGCGATCTCGGCGGGTGTGCGCGTTTCGAGCCAGCGGGTCGCCAGCCGTTCGCCCGACACGATCCGCTCGCGGTACTCGGGCGCGAGCGCCTCCTTCATCATCCGGTACTGGCTCAGCGTCATCCCGTCGCCGAAGGCTGACAGATCGGACGTGTTGATCGCGATGTTCGCCGGATCGCGCTGCGCGATAATGTCCGCCACCGCCTGCCACTGGTCGGGCTGCTGCTCGGGATCCCAGGCCGCCTCGAACAGGTCGCCAAGCCCATAACGGCTGACGGTCAGCCGCTCGATTTCCTGCCCTTCGCCGGGATCGTGGAAGATCAGGATCGTCCGCCGCCGCGCATGCATGCTTTGCGCATCCAGCATCGTCGCAATGACCGGCTCCTCGAAATATTCGCGCGCCATCAGCACCCACATGGCGATGCCCTGTTCGCGCATGATTGCGGGAACGACCGTCTCCAGCCGCTGTGCCAGCACCGCGTCGATCACCTCGGCGCGCGCGCGCATGGAAAGCAGCGGTGGCATGGCGGGGGCCGCCTGTTCGGTTTCGCTCATGCCGATCTGCGTTGGCGCGGCGGACGCGGCGGCGAGCGCGGCGGGGCTGTGGGCGGCGCAGCCCAGCAGCAGGGCGGCAAGTGGCAGGCGCAGCGACATCATCGAATTCTCCCCCGTGGCAGCGCGGCTATTCGGCCGCGAGCAGTTCTTCGGCCGCGCCCAGATCGACGCTGACCAGCCGGCTGACGCCCTTTTCGATCATGGTCACACCGAACAGCCGGTGCATCCGGCTCATCGTCACCGCATTGTGCGTCACGATCAGATAGCGGGTCTGCGTCTCGCGCGTCATCGCGTCGAGCAGGTCGCAGAAGCGGTCGATATTGGCATCGTCCAGTGGCGCATCGACCTCGTCGAGCACGCAGATCGGCGCCGGATTGGTCAGGAACAGCGCGAAGATCAGCGCGGTCGCGGTCAGCGCCTGTTCGCCGCCCGACAGCAGCGTGAGCGATTGCAGCTTCTTGCCCGGCGGCTGCGCGAAGATCTCGAGGCCCGCTTCGAGCGGATCGTCGCTGTCGATCAGCGCGAGATGCGCTTCACCACCTTCGAACAGTCGCATGAACAGGCGCTTGAAGTGGTCGTTGACCTGTTCGAACGCGGCGCGCAGGCGTTCGCGCCCCTCGCGGTTGAGATTGCCGATCGACCCGCGCAGCCGGCTGACCGCTTCGCGCAGTTCCTCCTGCTCGGCGGCATTGCTGCCATGCTCGCTCTCGATCCGTTCGAGCTCTTCGGCGGCCACCAGATTGACCGGACCGATCCGCTCGCGGCTGGCGGTGAGCCGGTCCATCTCCTCGCTCTCCGCCTCCGCTGCGGCAATCGCTTCCTCGTCGAATTCATAGCGCTGCGGCAGCAGCGGGGGCGGGCACTGGAAACGCTCTCCCGACACCCGCGCCATCTCGATCCGGCGGCCATCCTGGTTCTCGGCGCGCTCGGCCAGACCGGCGCGGCTCTCGCGCGCCCTGGCCAGCGCTTCATTGGCTGCGGAAAAGTCCTTGTCGGCCTGCTGCGCCTGCGCGCTGGCGGCGCTGACCGCCTGTTCGGCTTCCGACAGCGCGCGCGTCAGCCGCTCGCGGACCTGGTCGCCCTGTTCGATCTCGCGCATCAGCCCTTCGGGCTTGGCCGCGGTCACCGCGCGTTCCTGCTCTATTTCCTCGGCACGGATTTCCATGTCGGACAGCCGCCGCGCGGCATCGCCGCTGCGCGCCTGCCAATTGGCCATGTCGCTGCGCTGCGCTGCGGCGCGCTCGCGTGCGACCGCCAGCGCCTGGTCGTGGCTGGCGAGTTCGGCGGCACGCGCCTGCAAGGTCGCCCGCGCCGCCTCGTTCTTTGCGCGCGCGGCTTCGAGCGCGGCGCGCCCCGCTGCGGGATCGGGCAGCGCATCGCGCCGCGCCTGAGCGGCATCGAGTTCGGCGGCGGCCGCGGCGATCAGCTCGCCCTGTTCGTTTTCACTGCGCGCGAGTTCCTCGAGCCGCGCGGCCAGCCGTTCGCGAGCCGCCTCGGCCTGGTCGAGCGTGCGCAGCGCTTGGCGTTCGGCATCCGCAGCGCCCGCCAGCTCGCGTTCACGCACGACGAGATCGCGCTGCAACTGCGCCAGTTCCTCGCCCGCGGTGTCGAGCGCGGCCTGTGCGCCGTCTGCAGCTTCGCGCAGCGCGGGCAGGTGTGCATCGAGCTCGGCAAAGCGGTTTTCCGCCTCCAGCCGCGCGGCTTCGGCCGAACTTTCGCCGCGCACCACCAGCCCGTCCCAGCGGCGCAATTGCCCGTCGGTGGTAACCAGCGCATGGCCCGGCGCGAGCGCGCGGCCGTCATCCTCGTCGGCAACCTGGACCAGCGCCAGCAGCGCGCGCAATTCCTGCGGCGCGCTCTCGACATGCGCGGACAGGCTGCCGTCGACGGGCGCGGGTGGTTCGGCCCCGGTCCAGTAGCGCCCCTCGGCATCGCCATCGGGCGCGCCGAGCAATGCCTTGCCATCGCGCCCCAGCGCCGCCGCCACCGCGCGTTCATAGCCCTTGGCCGCGCGCACGCCGTCGATTGCCTGCTGGCGCCCGCTGCGCTTGGCCGCGGCGCGTTCGCGTGCATCGCGGTCGCGCTTCAGCGCTTCCCATTCGCGCTGGACGCCCGACAGTTCGGCGCGGGCCTCGGCCAGCTGCGACGATGCCGTATCGCGCGCCGCCTGCAGTTCCGCCTTGCGCGCCTGCATCGTCTCGATCGTGCCGCGCATGTCGCCGAGGCGCGTGCCTGCTTCTTCCGCTGCCGCACGCGCCGCGGCGACATCGGCGTCGGGATCCTCGCCCGCCAGCGCGGCGCGTTGTTCGGCCATGCGCCGAGCCTCTGCCTCGACCCGGTCGAGCCGCGTGCGCGCCTGCGCGATCGCAGCTTCGGCGACGCGCCATTCAGCCTCGACCCCGGCATTGTCGGCAGTCGCGCGCGCCAGCGCGAGTTCGGCGGCGCGGCTGTCGCGCTCGGCCTGTTCGCGCCCGCGTTCCAGCGCCGGGCGGCGCTCCTCGTCGGCGGCCAGCGCCTGTTCGCTTTCGGCGAGCTCGCGTTCGAGCCGCGACAGCGCCTCGGCGGCGTCCCGCGTCAAGCGGTCGGCATCGCCGCGGTCGGCCTCGAGCCGTGCCTTCTGGCGGTCGAGATCGGCCAGCCGCTGTTCGGCGGCCTCGAGCTGGCTGGTCAGCGCGGCCATGCGGTGGCCATGCGCGCTGGCATCGTCGCGGCGATCGGCCTGTTCCTCGCGCGCTTCGGCCAGCGCTTCCGCTGCGCTGCGCTGCGCCTTCTGCGCTTCGTCGGCGGCCGTCTGCGCCTCGTTCACGCGCGCTTCCGCATCGGCGGCAGCGGCCTTGGCCTGTTCGGCTGCCGCGGCGGCATCGCGCCAGCGCGCGAAGACCAGCCGGGCCTCGGCGGTCTTTATCTCGTCGGACAGTTTCCGGTAGCGCTCGGCCTGCTTCGCCTGCCGGCGGAGCGAGGCGATCTGGCTGTCGAGCCCGGCCATGATGTCCTCGAGCCGTTCGAGATTGGTCTCGGTCTGGCGCAGCTTGCTTTCCGCATCGCGGCGACGGACATGCAGTCCGGCGATTCCCGCGGCTTCCTCGAGCATCTGGCGGCGTTCGGTCGGCTTGGCGGCGATCACCTGCGCGATCTTGCCCTGGCTGACCAGCGCGGGGCTGTGCGCCCCGGTGGCGGCATCGGCGAAGATCAGCGCCACGTCCTTGGCGCGCACATCGCGTCCGTTGAGGCGATAGGCGCTGCCCGCGCCGCGCTCGATCCGGCGGACGACTTCCATCTCGTCGCCGTCATCGTCCGCGCCGTGCAGCACCACTTCGGCGAAATCGCGCTGCGGGCGGCTCTGCGTACCCGCGAAGATGACATCTTCCATCCCGCCCGAGCGCACCGACTTGGGCGAGTTTTCGCCCATCACCCAGCGGATCGCCTCGAGCAGGTTGGACTTGCCGCAGCCATTGGGGCCGACGACCCCCGTCAGCCCCGGTTCGATATGCAAGGTGGCAGGTTCGACGAAGCTCTTGAAGCCGCTCAGCCGGAGCTTCGAGATCTTCATCCGCGCCTATGCCCCCCGCGTGCCGGACTTACCTGGCGCCGGCACGCTGGAGAATGGGTTCCAGTGCGCCCCAGGTGTTGGCATCGACCTTGTTGCCGTTGAGTTCGAAGGTCGGGGTGCCGGTGATGTCGAATTCGCTGCTGTAGCGCTGCGTGTAATTGGCCATGTCCTCGAGCGCGCCGACATCGGCCAGGCACTGGCGGCCCTGGTCTTCGCTGATCCCGCGCGCGGCGAAGAAATCGAGATAGCCCATCTGTTCGGCGGCGACCACGAAACGCTCTTCCATCGGGCGCTGCATCGCGGCCTCGAAGGCCGCCTGGTTGGCCTGGATCGGCTGCATGATGGTTTCGTAATTGGCCCAGACCTGGTCCGACAGCGGGATCACCGCTTCGACCGGGCCGCATTGCGTCATGCGCTGCAGCAGCAGGTCAAGCGGGCCGTGCACGGCGAACTGGCGCAATTCGAAGCTGACCACGCCGCTATCGACATATTCGAGCAGCGGTTCGCCGCCTTCCATCGAGAAGCGCGCGCAGGTGGGGCAGGTAAGCGAGCCGTATTCGACCAGCTTGAGCGGGGCGTCGGGATTGCCGACCAGCGTGCCGCCTTCTTCGGTCATCACCGCGGTGGTGCGCCATTCGCTGCCCGCAGGCGCGGGAATGGCGGCGATCGCGTCGCCTTGGATTTCGCCGCTCTGCTCGGCGCCCGATCCGCAGGCAGCAAGAGCCAGGGCGAGCGGGGCGGCAAGGGCGAAGCGCAGGGTCTTGGTCATCGGATTCCTCGTGTCTGGATGGCGAAGGCTAGGCCGGAGGGCGGGGGCAGGGGAAGCCGCCGCGCGGCGTATCCACAGGGCTTTCCCCCGAAAAGGCGGTTCATTCGCCCGCTAGAGCGCGTCGGCGAGCTGGGGTTCGAGCGCGGACCAGTCATGCGTTCCCTCGAGCAGTTCGCCGTCGAGCACGAAGCTGGGCGTGCCGGTGATGCCGTAGCGTTCGGCATCGGCGGCCGAGCGGTCGGCCAGCGCGCTGGCCTTGGCTTCGTCGGTCAGGCATTGGTCGATCTCGGCACGTTCGTAGCCGCGCGTCTCCATGATGTCGTAGAAATCGAGATCGCTGGCGATCGCCTGGAAGCGCGCCGACAGGCTGCCGAACTGCCAGCGCGACCGCTGCGCCTGCGTGGTCTGGCGCGCCTTCTCGATCCATTCGTCATAGCGATACATGATCGCTTCGTGATTGCCGCCGAACCTCTTGGGATCGCCGCAATGCGTCAGCAGTGTGGCGGTAAGGTCGATCGGGTCGCGGATCAGGTGCCGGATTTCGTAGCTGAAGCGGCCGGTCGGAACCAGCGTCAGCTTGATCGCGCCATCGCCCTCGCGCGCGAAAGTGGCGCAGTGCGAGCAGGTGTAGCTCATGAATTCGACCAGCCTGGTCTTCGCTTCGGGATTGCCGAAGCGGTGTCCGCCATCGGTTTCGTCGAGCATTCCGGCCCAGTTGCCGCCGGGCAGCATCGGCCGGTCCTGCGCGCTGGCGGAAAGCGCCAGCGTTCCCGCGCCGGCCAGTGCCAGCGCAGCGATCATCGCGGTTTTCGTCTTCACCTGTTGTCGTTCCCATCCTCTTGCGATTCGAGGCTGCGCGCGAGCGATTCGAGCACGGTGCGCAGTTCCGGATCGCCGATATCGCGCAGACTGTCGCCCAATTCCATCGGAATGGGCTTGAGCGACGGCGGCGCCTTGGGCTTTTCCCTGTCGGGCGGCGGCTTAACCTCACCTTGCCGCAGCTTGATGCGGGCCACCGCGCGGTAGCCGAAGAAGCGGTTCACGCGGTCGATGATTTCGGGGATGACCTGCTGCACCAGCGGCGCATGTGCGGGTTTGACCACCAGGTGCATGATCCCTTCGGACTTCTCGCCGGGGGGAAAGCGGATCATTTCGGGGGTACAGGTCCGCGCATGCACGGTGCCGACGATTTCGGGCCACCGGCTGACGATCGAGCTCTGCACGAAACCGAAGCGGCGGAACGCGCTGCGGCCGATCTGCGGCATCAGGTCGCTGATCGGCTTGGCGCTGCCGCCGCGCGGGCGGCTGTACTGCTTCGCCGCGGGCTGCTTGCCGCCCGATCTCGCGCCGCGCGGGGGCTTTGCGCCGCCCTTGGTCTTGTCGCTTTCCATGATGGCGATGCTCATGCCATAGGCGCGCCGTGGCCGCCACCGTCTCCGAAACTTTGCTTGCCTGGTACGATCGCCATGCCCGCGACCTGCCGTGGCGCGCGCGGCCCGGCGCGGCGCCGCCGGATCCCTATCGCGTGTGGCTGTCCGAAGTGATGCTGCAGCAGACCACGGTGGCGGCGGTGAAGCCCTATTTCGCAGCCTTCACCGCGTGCTGGCCCGATGTCGAGGCGCTGGCCGCCGCGCCCGAGGATGACGTCATGGCGGCGTGGGCGGGGCTGGGCTATTACTCGCGGGCGCGCAATCTGGTGAAATGCGCGCGCGCCGTGGCGGAACGCGGCGGGTTTCCGGCGACCGAGGCTGAATTGCGCGAATTGCCGGGGCTGGGCGCCTACACCGCCGCGGCGGTGGCGGCGATCGCCTTCGGCCGGCGCGCGGTGGTGGTCGATGCCAATGTCGAGCGGGTCGTCGCCCGGCTGTTCGCAATCGAGGACCCGCTGCCCGGCGCGCGCAAGGCGATCCGCAGCGCCGCGGACAGCATCACCCCCGATCGGCGCGCGGGCGATTTCGCGCAGGCGATGATGGATCTGGGTGCGACCGTCTGCGCCGCGCGCGATCCCAGGTGCCTGCTGTGCCCGCTGGCGCAGGCGTGCGCGGCGCGCGCAGCGGGCGATCCTGCACGCCTTCCGGTCAAGGCGCCGCGCAAGCCCAAGCCGCTGCGCCAAGGCCGCGCATTCTGGATCGAGCGCGATGGGGCGGTGTGGCTGGTTCGCCGCGCGGGCACGGGGATGCTGGGCGGAATGCGCGCGTTGCCCGACGACGGCTGGAGCGCGCAGGGCGACGGCACGGCCGAGCCGCCGTTGGCGGGGACATGGGAGAGTGCGGGCGTGGTGCGGCATGTCTTCACGCATGCCGCGCTCGAACTGTCGGTGCTGGTGCAGCGCGGCGCGCCGCAGCCCGCGGGGCCGGGCGAATGGTGGCCGCTCGATCGGATCGAGGAGGCCGGGTTGCCGACGTTGTTCGCGAAGGCCGCGCGGCTGGTGCGCGCGTCCTAGATCAGCCCGCCGCCGATGCTCAGCCGGATTGCGGCGATCAGTAGCACGACCAGGCAGAAATTGCGTCCGCCATTGGTCGAGGACAGCTGGCCGACGACCACGCCGAGGACGATCAGCGGCAGCGCCAGCCAGTTCGCCCAGCCGAGCAGCGGGATGGTCGCGGGGATGACGATGACGAGCGAGAGCAGTCCGAGGAGGATCGAAAGGAGGTTCAGCATGTGTCGTATATGGATAGGACACTGCCCGAATGCAACCGTTTCAATTCGCAATTGACGCTCCGCCGCCGGTCCCGCAGAACCCCGTCAAAGAGCTTCCGGAGAGACGTCAATGGCCTATCGCGAATTCGACACCCCCAACCTGTCCCGCCGCGCGCTGCTGCGCGGGGGTGCCTGGCTAACCGCGGGGGCTGCGCTCGCCGGTGCGCCGCTGGGCCGGGTGGCGATGGCGCAGGCGCAGGCGGGCACCGCCAGCTGGCCCGCGGTCACCGCGCTGGCCGACAAATACGTGTCCGAACGCAAGGTCGCCAACATGGTCGCCACGCTCGGCTGGGGCCGGCAGGATCCGCTCACCATCGCCCGCGGCACGCTGGCGCTGGGCGGGGCGGCGCAGGCCGATGCCGACAGCCTGTACCGCATCTATTCGATGACCAAGCCGATCACCGGCATGGCCGCGATGATGCTGATCGACGAGGGCCGGCTCGGGCTCGACCAGCCGATCGCCGAATTGCTGCCCGCCTACGCCGACATGCAGGTGCAGAAGACCTATGACGGCTCGGTCACCGATGTGGTCCCCGCCGAACGGCCGATCACCGTCCGCCAGCTGCTCACGCACACCGCGGGGCTCGGCTATGGCATCGTCCAGAAGGGCCCGATTACCGAGGCCTATGCCGAGCAGGGCCTGATCCCGGGCCAGGTCAGCCGCATGCCGATCCCCGGGCTTGGCCGTGCCAAGGCGGTCGAGGGGCTCGATGTCTTTGCCGACCGGCTGGCCGAGCTGCCGCTGGTGCTGCAGCCGGGGACCAAGTGGAGCTATTCGGTCAGCCTCGACCTGCTCGGCCGCGTGATCGAGGTCGCCTCGGGCATGGCCTTCGACGAATTCCTGCGCACGCGGATCTTCGAACCCACGGGGATGACCAGCACCTGGTTCACCGTGCCCGACAGCGAAATCGGCCGCTTCACCACCAATTACGGCATCATGAACGGTACGCCGCTGCCGGTCGACCCGGCCAAGGCCTCGATCTATCTCGACCCGCCGCCGTTCCCCTTCGGCGGGGCGGGGCTGGTCTCCAGCCCGCGCGACTACGACCGCTTCCTCCAGATGCTGCTCGGCTACGGCGTGATCGAGGGCAAGCGCGTGATGGGCGAACTCGCGGTCCGCGTGGGCACGTCCAACCTGCTGCCCGAAACCGCCACCACCGAAGGCACCTGGGTCGAAGGCCAGGGCTTTGGCGCGGGCGGCCGCGTGAGCGACGGGTCCTATGGCTGGGGCGGCGCGGCAGGCACGATCGCCTTCGTCAATTACAAGGCGGGGCTGCGTGCCAATTTGATGACGCAGTTCATGCCGTCGGACAGCTACCCCATCCACGAAGGCTTCCCCGAAGCGGTGACCGCCGATCTGGCCGCGATGCAGGGGGCGAAGGCGTAAACCGTGCTGTCGTTTACCGGGTCGCGGCTCGACCGCGCCGATCACGTCCGCGCCGACCCCGAACGGCTGGCGGGATACATGAACTGGAAGGCGCGGGTGCTCGCGCTCGACGGGCTGATCCCCGCGCTCGACGATAGCAACCGGCTGGTCTGGGGCACGCTGGCCGACGTGCCCGAAGATGCCGAGCTTTGCTTCCTCGGGCTGGACGAGGGCAAGGCCTGCTTCGCCGCGGTTCCGCCGCGCGGCGACGCCACCCCGCGCATGGCGAACCCGCAGCTGTGGTCGCTGATGGCGACGCTGCCGCCCGACGACCTGGCGCTATATGGCGGTGCGCGCAGCCTGACCGACTGGCATGCGCGGCACCGGTTCTGTGCGCAGTGCGGCGGCGATACCAAGCTTGCCAAGGGCGGCTGGCAGCGCAATTGCACCGCCTGCGAAGCGAGCCATTTCCCGCGCACCGACCCGGTCACGATCATGCTGGTCGAACACGAAGGCCGGCTGATGCTGGGCCGCGGGCTCGGCTGGCCCGAAGGGCGCTTCTCCGCGCTGGCGGGCTTTGTCGAACCGGGCGAAAGCATCGAGGAAGCCGTCGCGCGCGAAGTGCTGGAAGAAGCCGGCGTGCGGGTGCGCGACGTGACCTATGTCGCCAGCCAGCCGTGGCCGTTCCCCAGCCAGCTGATGATCGGCTGCCACAGCCATACCGACAGCGACGAGCTGACGATCGACGAGACCGAGATGGCCGAAGTCGAATTCTTCACTCGCGCGCAGGTGCAGGCGGCGATGGCGGGCGATGGGCCCTTCGTCGCCCCGCCGCCGCACGCGATCGCGCATCACCTCATGCAATGGTGGATCGAGCAATGAGCGAAACAAGAACCCTGCGGATCGATATCTGGTCCGATGTCATGTGCCCCTGGTGCCTCGTCGGCTGGGGCAGCCTGCAGAAGGGCCTCGCGCAGCTCGAGGGCGAGATCGAGGCCGATATCCGCTGGCACGCTTTCGAACTCAATCCCGACATGGCCCCCGAAGGCGAGGAACGCACCGCGCATATCGCGCGCAAGTACGGCACCACGACCGAACAGTCGAAAGCGGTGCAGGGGCGCATGCGCGAGGCCGCGGAGAATGCCGGCGTCTCGCTCGATTACGAGGGCGGCGACCCCGAACCCACGGGCATGATGTGGAACACTTTCGCGGCGCACAAGCTGCTGACCTGGGCGGGCGAGGAACATGGCCCGCAGCGCCAGACCGCGCTCAAGCTCGCGCTGTTCCGCGCGCACTTCAACCACCGCCGCGCGCTGGGCGATGACGCAGTGCTGCTCGACATCGCCGAGGAAGAGGGTTTCGACCGCACCGCTGCGCGCGCGGCTCTGGCCAGCGAGGAGCTGGCGCACAAGGTCCGCGCGGAAGAACGCGCGGCGTGGGACCTCAACATCACCGGCGTGCCCGCCATGGTGGTGGAGAACAAGTTCATGATCCCCGGCGCGCAGCCGGCCGAAGCCTATGCCGACGCGCTGCGCCGCGTGGCGGAGAAAACCGCGGCCTGAACGCAAACGCCCCGCCGGGAAGGGCGGGGCGCTGCATTATCGGTCATGGGCGAGGAATCAGCCGCGCGAATCCTGCATGGCGGCCAGCGTCTTGTCGCCCTTCTGTGCATCCTGCGCGGGATTGTCCGAACCCGTTTCGGGTTCGCGATTGTCGGGATCGGTCGCGCTGTTCAGCTCGCCGCGTTTGCCGACCTGGCGGTTCACTTCGCCGCCGGAGGAACCCTGCTGCGACGGGGTCGCATTCTCTGTCATCTCGGCGATCAGTTCGTTGTCGGGGTGAAGCGATTGGCGTTCGGGCATAAGTTGTTTCTCCTTTGCCCTACCAACGGACTGCCCCGCCCGGATGTTCCATTCCGCGCCGCCGCGTGCGGTCAGATCAAGCCGAGCCGTTCGAGCTTGCCCGCCAGCTTGCCCGGCAGCGCATCGCCGATATCCTCGCCGGGGGCGAGGTCGCGCGGGGGTTCGCCTTTGAGATAGCGCCAGCCCTGGTGCGCACGCTTGGAGCGCGGATGGACGCGGACGAGTTCGGGCTTGAGGTCGATCGACCAGCGCCCGTCGCTGGTCTCGCTGAACCCGAGGATCTCGCTGCGTGCCACGATGCTGTGCTGGTGAATCCAGTAGAGCGACCCGCCGATGCATTCTTCCCACTTTGTCGGGCGATAGCGCGTGGTCAGATTGGGGCTGCGCCGCGCGGCGTACCAGTTCTCGATATCGCCATAGGTCTGCGCACCGAAAGCGATCTTGGTCAGGTTGAGCGGCATGGCGTGGATGTAGCGCTTCGCCCCCATATCTCAACCGCGATCCGGAGCCGGTCCTCAATCTCAATCGTCGCCCCTGACGTGATCCGGGGCTGGTGCTTCCTTTTCGCAAGGGCGCGCGGGGGGCCAAGGCAGCCCCGACCCCGGATCAAATCCGGGGTGACGTGATGGGGACGGCAAACTCACTGCTTTCCTACACCGACCCGCCACTGGCAGGATCGGGCCATGCGCGCATCTCCAACCCTCCAGCTCCCGCAATTCCGCGGTTTCGCAACGCAGCGACCACCCGTGGCGGTTTTCGCCCTGGACCGTGTAACAGGCGGTCCATGTGTAGGCTTGCTAGCCCACCGCGCCGCTGGCCACGGCCAGTCCGAGGAAGGCGAAGAAGCCCATCGAATCGGTGATCATCGTCACGAACACGCTGCTGGCCACTGCCGGGTCCTGGTCGAGCCGTTCGAAGGCAACCGGCACCATCACCCCGGCAAAACCCGCGGTGACGACGTTGATCACCATCGCCAGCGCGATCACCGCGCCCAGTGTGGGGGTGAAGATCACCCCCGTCGCCAGCCCCACCAGCACCGCGATGGTCATGCCGTTGAGCACCGCCACGCGCATCTCGCGCAGCAGGATGCGGCGCGTGTTGCTGCGCGTCAGCTGGTTGGTGGCAATCGCGCGGACGGTCACCGCCATGGTCTGCGTGCCGGCATTGCCGCCAATGCTGGCGACGATCGGCATCAGCACCGCCAGCGCGACCAGCTTTTCGATCGCCGCGCCGAACAGCGCGATGATCACCGAGGCGACCAGCGCGGTGCCCAGATTGGCGACCAGCCAGCGCACGCGCGCCGAATAGGCTTCGCGGATCGGCTCGTTGATGTCGCCTTCGCCCGCGCCGCTCATCAGCAGCGCGTCCTCGCCCGCTTCCTCGGAGATGATGTGGACCACGTCGTCCACCGTCATCTGGCCGACCAGCCGGTCGTTCTCGTCGATCACCGCGGCGCTGATGAGGTTGTACTTCTGGAACATCAGCCCGACCTCTTCCTGGTCGAGCAGGACGGGGATCAGCGTCTGGTCGCGCTTCATCACGTCGGCCAGCGGGATCGTGCGCGGCGCGCGCAGCACCCAGCTCAGCGCGCAGGTGCCGACCGGGTGGTGCTTCTCGTCGACCACGAAGATCTCGTAGAAATCGTCGGGCAGGTCGCGCCCGTCGCGCAGGAAATCGATCAAATCGCCCACGGTCAGGTGCTCGGGCACGGCCACGAAATCGCGGCTCATCAGGCGGCCGGCGGTTTCCTCGGGATAGGAGAGCGCGGACTGGATCGCGATCCGGTCCTCCATCTCGACTTCGGCCAGGATCGCGCGCTGGTTGGCCTCGTCGAGATCCTCGATCAGCTGGACTGCATCGTCGGTCTCGAGCTGGTCGACGATCTGCGCCACCGCTTCGGGCGGCAGCGCTTCCATCATGTCTTCGCGGACGTAGTCGTTGAGTTCGGCGACCACTTCCGAGGTCATCAGGTCGGTGATCGCCGCGGCCAGCTGGTAGCGCTGTTCGCGTTCAAACAGTTCGAGCAGGTCGGCGATATCGGCGGGGTGGAGCGGTTCGACCAGCTCGTACACCGCCTTGGTGTCGCCGTCCTCCAGCGCCTGCTCGACGGCTTCGACATACTCCTTCTTGAGCGTGTTTTCCTCGTCCATCCGCTCGTCGTCGATGCGGTCGTCGGGGCGCGCTTCGTCGGCCGACTCGCGCGCCAGCAGGAAACCGTCATCGTCGAGGGGGCGGTCGCTTTCGCTCATGGCAGCGGTCTAGGCAGACCCGGGGGGAATGCAAGCGGCCGGTGCCATTCGACTGGTGACTCTCGGCCCACAATCCCTATGTAGGCCGCCAAACACTCACAGGAGACACGATCCATGGCCGACAAGCTGACTTTGACCCTCGACACCGGCGACGGCGAAAACAAGGATGTAGTGATCAAGCTGCGCCCCGATCTCGCGCCCGGCCATGTCGAACGCATTACCACGCTGGCCGGAGAAGGCTTCTACGACGGGGTGGTCTTCCACCGCGTGATCCCCGGCTTCATGGCGCAGGGCGGCGATCCGACCGGCACCGGCATGAGCGGCAGCGACAAGCCCGACCTCAAGGCTGAATTCAACAGCGAACCGCACACCCGCGGCACCTGCTCGATGGCCCGCACGCAGGTGCCCGACAGCGCCAACAGCCAGTTCTTCATCTGCTTCGACGATGCCGAATTCCTCGACGGCCAGTACACCGTCTGGGGCCAGGTCGAGAGCGGCATGGAACACGTCGACGCGCTGCCCAAGGGCGAACCCCCGCGCGAGCCGGGCAAGATCGTCAAGGCGACCGTTGGGTAATTTCTAGCCGGGGGTCGGAATTTCCATTCCGGTCCCCGCAACATATATGATGGCTAGCACGAAGGCTAGCAGCGGCAATGCTACGAGGCCTGCTTTCCGAATGAGTTTGATGGACGTTTGTCGTTTGCCAAGGACCATCAAGCGTGCAGCCCAACCGAGCCACAATATTAGACCCAAAATGGCCCCAAATGTGAAGGAGCCCGTCATCTCTCCGAGGATAAGCAACGGGAAGGTTACGACGATAAGAGGCGAGAGGGCCAGGGCAAAAAAGCCTAGGACAGATAGGCTGGCGACGTATACGATCGACCAAAGGATCAGTGTCAAGCTCCATACTAGCCATGTCGATGGAGGGATTAGTAGAGACCAATCGGTGGGTTCTTCGAAGTCATCCATCTGATCAAGTATTGATCGGCTAATAAATCCAGTCAATCGCAATTACGCCCATTCTCAAAACTCAACGTTAATGCGCAATTTATCATGAAGCCAACCACTATTCCTCCAAAGACCTACCGGGTCAAAAGCTTCGGCTGCCAGATGAACGTCTATGACGGCGAGCGCATGGCTGAGATGCTCGGCGCGCGCGGCATCGTGCCTGCGGCCGAGGGCGAGGATGCCGATCTCGTGGTGCTCAACACCTGCCACATCCGCGAGAAGGCGGCGGAGAAGGTCTATTCGGACATCGGCCGGCTGACCAAGGGCAAGACGCAGGACAAGGCGCCGATGATTGCGGTCGCGGGCTGTGTCGCGCAGGCCGAGGGTGAGGAGATCATGAAACGCTCGCCGGCGGTGAGCATGGTCGTCGGCCCGCAGGCCTACCACCGCCTGCCCGAAATGCTGGACCGCGCGGTGCAAGGCGAACGCGCGACCGATACCGACATGCCCGCGATCGCCAAGTTCGCCGCGCTGCCCGAACGCCGGCGGATCGGCCCGACCGCCTTCCTCACCGTGCAGGAAGGCTGCGACAAGTTCTGCACCTATTGCGTGGTGCCCTATACGCGCGGGGCCGAAATCTCGCGTCCTTACAGCGATCTGGTGACCGAAGCGCGCAAGCTGGTCGAAGCGGGCGCGAAGGAAATCACGCTGCTCGGCCAGAACGTGTCCGCGTGGAGCGGCGAGAACGACAGGGGCCACGCAGTCGGTCTCGCGTGGCTGATCCGCGACATCGCGGCGATCGATGGCCTCGCGCGCATCCGCTACACCACCAGCCACCCGGCCGACATGGACGACGACCTGATCGCCGCGCATGGCGACACGCCCAAGCTCATGCCGTTCCTCCATCTGCCGGTGCAGGCGGGCAGCGACCGCGTGCTGAAAGCCATGAACCGCAGCCACAGCGTAGAGAGCTATCTCAAGCTGCTCGACCGCTTCCGCGCCGCGCGGCCCGATCTCGCACTGTCGGGCGACTTCATCGTCGGCTTCCCCGGCGAGACCGATGCCGAGTTCGAGGAAACGCTGCAGCTGGTCGGCGAGGTTGCCTATGCGCAGGCCTTTAGCTTCAAATATAGCCCGCGCCCCGGCACCCCGGCCGCGACGATGGACGGGCAGGTCGCGAAAGAGGTCATGGACGAGCGTCTGCAGCGGCTCCAGGCCGCGCTCAACCGCGACCAGCTGGCGTTCAACCAGAACACCGTCGGCCGCACCTGCGAGGTGCTGGTCGAACGCAAGGGCAAGCTGCCCGGCCAGTGGCTCGGCAAGACGCCGTGGCTGCAGAGCGCGTGGTTCGAAGGCGACGTGCAGATCGGCGACCTCGTGCAGGTCGAACTGGTCGAGGCGGGCCCCAACTCGCTTGCCGGGATGCTGCGCGAAACCGTCGCCGCCTGATTACAGCGGGATGACTATCCACCGTCCCGCGCCGGGGACCAGCTTGCGCGTCATGCGTTGAAGCCTAAACTCCGACTCGCATTTGAAAGGAGCCTATGGCCCGCAAACCCATACAGAAGGACGCCCAGGCCTTCTCCCCGCCGCCTTCGCCGCAGCGCGAGGTGCGCCGCGCGCAAATCGATATCAGCTTCGAGAACCAGAGCTTGCTGGCCGCCCTGTTCGGCCAGTTCGATGCCAATCTGGTACAGGTCGAGAACCGCCTCGGCGTGTTCATGTCGGCGCGCGGCAACCAGCTGCATATCGAAGGACCCGAAGATAGCGTGGCGCGCGCGCGCGATGTGCTCACCGCTATGTATGACAGGCTGGCGGTGGGGCAGGATCTCGACGCCGGGGCAATCGAAGCGCTGATCACCATGTCGGACGAACCCACCCTCGACGGGATCGTCGATGCCGATGCGGGCAATGGCAAGGGCGGTCCGCCGATCATGATCCGGACGCGGCGCAAGACCATCGTTCCGCGCAGCGCGATGCAGGCAACCTACATGCGCAGCCTGGTGCGCGACGACATCATCTTCGCGCTGGGTCCGGCGGGAACGGGCAAGACCTACCTCGCGGTGGCGCAGGCGGTGGCGCAGCTGATCACCGGCAGCGTGCAGCGCCTGATCCTTTCGCGTCCGGCGGTGGAAGCGGGCGAAAAGTTGGGCTTCCTGCCCGGTGACATGAAGGAAAAGGTCGATCCCTACCTGCGCCCGCTGTACGACGCGCTCTACGATTGCATGCCGCCCGAACAGGTCGAGCGGCGGCTGGCCTCGGGCGAAATCGAGATCGCGCCGATCGCCTTCATGCGCGGCCGCACGCTGGCGGATGCCTTCGTCATCCTCGACGAAGCGCAGAACACCACGCGCGAGCAGATGAAGATGTTCCTCACCCGCTTCGGGCAGAACAGCCGGATGGTGATCTGCGGCGATCCGCGGCAGGTCGACATTCCCGGCGGCGACGGGATGAGCGGGCTGGCCGATGCGGTCGGCAAGCTGGAGGGCGTCGATGGTTTCGGCACCATCCGCTTCACCGCCGCCGACGTGGTCCGCCACCCGATCGTCGGGCGCATCGTCGAGGCCTACGAGGGGCCGAACGCATAATGACAAAAACCATTATGTCGTCACCCCCGCGCAGGCGGGGGTCCCGCTACCTTCGGGCGTGACTTTCGAGAAAGGCGGCTACGTTTACATCATGGCAGACCGCTACCGCGGTACCATCTATGTGGGCGTGACTGCCGATATTCCCGCGAGGGCAGTGCAGCACCGCGAAGGGAAGGGCGGGTCGTTTACCCACCGGTATGGGCTCACACGGCTCGTCTATCTCGAGCGCTACGATGACATTACCGATGCTATCGCGCGCGAGAAGGCGGTGAAGAAATGGAACCGCGCGTGGAAGATCAGGGCGATCGAGGAGCAGAATCCCGAGTGGCACGATCTGTTCGACACGCTGAACATGTAGCAGGAGCGCGATCCCCGCCTGCGCGGGGATGACGAAGGATTAGAACGGTGGATTTCGACATCGACATCGACGGCTGGCCCGCGGACGTGGAGTGGGATGCGCTGACCGTGCGCGCGCATGCGGCGCTGGGCACTGTCGAGCGCGCGCTGCACAATCCGCGGCTGACCGCTTCGGTGCTGTTCACCTCCGATGCGGACGTCCACGCGTTAAACAAGGAATGGCGCGGCAAGGACAAGCTGACCAATGTGCTGTCGTTCCCCATGCTCGAGCGCGAGGACCTGCTCGACCTTGCACCCGAGGGGCCGCCCGAAATGCTCGGCGACATTGCGCTGGCCGCGGGCACCTGCGCGCGCGAGGCAGCGGAGAAGGGGGTGCCGCTGGAAACGCATGCGACGCACCTGCTCATACACGGTTTGTTACACCTTGCCGGGCACGATCACGTCGATTCGGACGCGCAGGCCGAGGCAATGGAGGCGCTGGAAATCGCAGCGCTTGCAAAACTGGGTATCGGCGACCCATATGGGGACCGCAATTGACTGGAGTACACTGGTAGGGCCATGCCCGATTCTTCATCACCCGCGGGAGACGCGGAGAGTAGCAGCGGGCTGATCCTCGCTATCCGGAAATTCTTCGACCCCGATCACGGCGAACGCTCGCTGCGTGCGCAGCTCGAAGACGCGATCGACGAGCACGAGGACGAGAACGGCGAGGATACGCCCGAACACAGCGGCACGGGCGACCTGTCGCTGGTTGAACGCCAGATGCTGCGCAACCTGCTGCATTTTTCCGAGCACGACGCCGACGATGTCGCGGTGCCGCGCGGCCAGATCATCGCGATCGAGGCCACGGCGAGCTGGGACCAGCTCGTCGAGACCTTCGCCGAACACGGCCATTCGCGCATGCCGGTTTATCGCGAGCAGCTCGACGATGTGATCGGCATGATCCACATCAAGGATGTCTTCACCATCCTCGCGCGCGGCGAGACCCCGCCGGGCGACTGGACGGTGCTGCTGCGGCAGCCGCTCTACGTCCCGCAGACCCGCAACGCGCTCGACGTGCTGGCCGACATGCGCGCGCAGCGCATGCATCTGGCCATCGTGGTCGATGAATTCTCGGGCACCGACGGCCTCATCACGATCGAGGATCTGGTCGAGGAAATCGTCGGCGAAATCGAGGACGAGCATGACGATGCGCCCGAGCAGTGGATCGTCGATATCGGCGGCGGCATGTGGGATTGCGACGCGCGTGCCGAGCTCGAGGATGTCGCACGGCAGGTCTCGCCCGCGATCGTCGAAGTGGAAGAATCGGTCGATACGCTGGGCGGCGTGGCCTTCGTCCTGGCCGAGCAGGTGCCTGAAGTGGGCCGCGTGCTCGAACACCCCAGCGGCTGGCGGATCGAGGTGATTGACGGCGACGAAACGCATGTCACGCGGCTACGGCTGCATGCGCCCGACCTGGCTGCAACGCCGGGCTAAGTGAGTTGCAGATTTCTGCACATTCATGCTCGACAGGTGCGTTTGACGCTCATAGCATGCAACGGTCATGGCTACCCGGCGACTTCCCCCTCTTCGCGCCCTCGAGGCTTTCGTGCGCACTGTCCGACTGGGCTCCGCGCGTGCCGCGGCAGACGAACTGGGGCTGAGCCCTTCGGCGCTGTCGCGCCGGATCGGCAATCTCGAGGACTTCGTCGGCAAGAAGCTGTTCACGCGGGCGCGGCAGTCGATGCAGCTGACCGATGACGGGCATGCCTTCTTCGAAGCGGTGAACCCGCAGCTCGAAGCGCTGGCGCGCGCAGTCGAAAGCCAGTCGGAAAACCTGTCGGTCCTGCGCCTGCATCTGGGCGTCCTCCCGCTGTTCGGCACGCAGCGCCTGTTTCCGCGGCTGGCCGAACTGCGCGAACGGCATCCGCTGCTGCATATCGACATCGATACCGGCGCGCATCTGGAGGACCGGGTGGGCGATGTGCTCGACGCGGCGATCATCCTGTCGCGGGGCCCCTCGCGCGGACTGCACGCGGTCCGGCTCGACTACAACAAGGTCCACGCGATTTGCAGCCAGGACCTGGCCGCCAAGATCGGGGAAGAGCCCGATGCCGAAGTGCTCGGTCGCCAGACGTTCCTGATCCACAACGAGCTGCCCGAAAGCTTCACTGCGTGGCGGGCCGAGATCGGCCTGAACGATTTCGAGCCGGCGGCGATCGATCATTTCGATTCGGGCCAGATCATGCTCGAGGCGGCGGCGCAGGGGCTGGGCATCGCGATCATGCACGACGACCACATGCGCCGCGCTGCGGACAACCGTCTGGCGACGCTGTTCGGCGCGGATGTCGAAAGCCCGTACAGCTATTGGTTCGTGTGCAAGCCGACCGCGCTGGAAGAGCGCCCGGTGCGGCTGTTCCACGACTGGCTGGTCAAGGCCGGGCTCTAGCGCAGGTCCGCGCCTTCAGGTCTCGTCCAGCGCCGGCGCGGTGTAGCGGATCGCTGCGACCGTATGGCGGAAATCGCGCAAAGGCTCGTCCAGCGTCGCGCCCAGTTCCTGCTCGATTTCCATGCGTGCCTGCGCCGCGATTGCCTTGCGCCCGCGATAGTCTTCGGGGCTGAACGGTTCGAGATAGGTGATGCGAAGCGGGAAGCTGCCCTTGCGGCCCATTACGCGCATGGCGTTGTTGACCCCGCCTTCCTCGCCGATCCAGCCGATGAACTCGGCCACGTCGCCGTAATCGAGCACCACGGGCTGGACGAGCACGCCGGCGGGCGGCGGTTCGAGCACCGACAGCATCGAACTCTTGAAGGGCAGCAGCGACCGGCCGTCGGTGGTGGTGCCTTCGGGGAAGACGGTGACCGACCAATTGTCGGCCAGCGCCTCCTTCAGCGCATTGATCTGCTGGGCCACGCCCATCCGGTTCTCGCGCTTGACGAACACCGTGCGGTTGAGCCGGCACAGCCAGCCGATAACGGGGACCTGCGACAGTTCGAACTTGGCCACGAAGGCGGTTCCGGTGGCGCCGGCCAGCGCGAGTATGTCGACCCACGAGACATGGTTGGCGATGAAGAACACATCGCGCCGTAGCGGTGTCCCGTGGATTTTCACGCGCGCGCCGATGATCCAGGCGGTGTAGCGCAGGAACAGCATGGGGAAGGGCGACCCATAGGCGAACACGCGGTAGAGGTAGTGCAGCGGCACGCTAACCAGCAGCCCCAGCAGGATGCCCAGCGTCCGCAGGACGAAGCGCACCCATTCGCGCGGGGTCAATGGAGTGGTCTCGCCGCGCATCGCGGCAAGCCTGCGAGCGGATAGGGCGGCGAGGCGACGCTCGGCGTCGGCGCGATCGCTATCCTTCGCGGTCGAGACGGACGCCATAGAGTTCCAGCCGGTGGTCGACGAGGCGGTAGCCCAGCTTGGCCGCGATCTGCTTCTGCAGCGCCTCGATCTCGGGATCGACGAATTCGACGACCTTGCCGGTTTCGACATCGATTAGGTGGTCGTGATGCGCTTCGGGCGCGGCTTCGTACCGTGCGCGGCCATCGCCGAAATCGTGGCGGTCGAGAATACCCGCTTCTTCGAACAGCCGCACGGTCCGGTAAACCGTGGCGATCGAGATGCCCGAATCGATCTTGTTGGCGCGTTCGTGCAGCAGTTCGACATCCGGGTGGTCGTCGCTCTCGGACAGCACGCGCGCGATCACGCGGCGCTGTTCGGTGATCCGCAGGCCCTTGTCGGCGCACAATTGTTCGAGATCGATCTTCTGATGCACAGTCATTTCCAAATAAAACGCCCCGTACCCTTATCGGGCCGGGGCGTCTTGCTCAAGGCGAACCGGAAGCCTCAGGCTTCCTTCTTCTTGCGGCCGCGCTTCTGGCCTGGCTTGCGGCCCAGTCCGATCTTGACCGCAAGATCGCGGCGCGTGGCGGCATAGTCGGGAGCGACCATCGGATAGTCGGCGGAAAGGTTCCAGCGTGCACGATATTCTTCGGGCGAAAGACTGTGCTCGGTCGACAGGTGCCGTTTGAGCATTTTCATCTTCTTGCCGCACTCGAGACAGGCGAGATGGTCTTTCTTTACCGACGAACGGATAGAAACCGCGGGTTCGGGCATTTCCTCGGCCGCGCTATCGCCCGTATCGAGACCCGACAGCGCTGAATAGACATTCGAAATAAGCGTGGGCACGTCCTCGACGGAAACACTGTTGTTGCTCACGTGAGCGGCCACGATGTCCGACGTCAGCGTGATGAGGGTTTCAGCCATGTCGGTATGGAATTCTTCCATCAGGGTACCTTCTATATTGTGGAAATCACTAGGGTGCGACCCCGTGTGGGTACCATTGTATAAAATGGACAAGAAATTGCAACAATTGTTGGCAATTCTGACTTTTGGCGCGTTTTTACAACTTTCGCGCGAAGGTAATGGCGTCGAGTTTCGCGCCATCCAGCGTCCGGTAATAGGCCGGTCGGCGGCCGATCGGCTCGAAACCGCAGGCCCGATACAGGCTTTCCGCCGGGTTGTTCGCGCGCATTTCGAGGAAGACCCGGTCTGCGCCGCCGTCACGCGCGCGCCTGGTGAAGGTCTCGATCAGGAACCGGCCGAGCCCTCTCCCGCGCATTTCCGGGCGGACGCCGATCAGCAGCAGTTCCTCTTCGCCCGGCGCCCGCCGAGCGAGGATGAAACCCGCGGCCGGATCGCTGCCGTTCGCGAGCTTCACGCTGGCGTCGGCGAGAATGGCGTAAGTGTGCGGCATGGCCAGCGAGTTGGCGACCTGCTGGCGGGTCCAGGCTTCGCGCCAGTGCGGGTCGAACGCCGCTTCCATCACGGCCATCAACTGGTCGAGCTGCTCCATTACCCCGGCAGCTTCGCATCGGGCGGGCGGCCGTAGAGCGGCGCCAGATTGTCGGTCAGCAACGCATCCGGCAGCGCGAGCGCATGGCGGGCGTCGGGCAGCTCGACCGCGCTGGGCTCGATCTGCGCAAGTTCGCCCAGCGCTGCTGCCTTCGACCCGGCGATCAACGGATGCACCGCCCGCGCCGCCGCGGCCTCGGGTGCGAGCGAGGCGACCGCGCTTGCGGGCATGGCGCCCGCATCGAAATCCTGGACGAACCATTCGCCGTGCCCGCCGGTCATGCATACGGTAACCGGACCGCCCGCTTCGCCCCGCGCGATGGCCGCGACCAGTGCCAGCGTGGGATAGCCCCGCACTTGCGCGTGCCAGGCGATGCCCAGCGCCCGCGCGACTGCGAGACCGATCCGGACCCCGGTGAAACTGCCCGGCCCCAGCGACACGCGGATTTCCTTGGCGCGACCCTTGCCCGGCAGTTCGGCGATCATCGGGACGAGTCGTTCGGCATGGCCGCGCCCCAGCACCTCGTGCCGGGCATCGAGCAGCGTGCCGTTATCGAACAGCGCGGTCGAACAGGCCTCGGTCGCGGTTTCTATCGCCAGAATGCGCATCAGCGCCCACTGCCCCAGCGCAAACCGGTCCGCAAGTCAGTCGATACGGTTGAACTTGTCGAAATCGGGCCGCGGGCTGCGATCGAAAATGCTTTTCGGATCGCCTTGCCCGATCGCGCAGATGAAATTGCTGCGATGGCGCGGCTGGTCGGCGAAGAACGCCTTGTCGACCGCCTCGCTGTCAAAACCCGACATCGGCCCGCAGTCGAGCCCGAGCGCGCGGGCGGCGATCATCAGATAGGCGCCCTGCAGCGAGGAATTGCGGAACGCGCCTTCCTTGCGGCCGTCTTCATCGCCGTCGAACCAGCTCTTGGCGTCGGTATGCGGGAACAGCCAGGGCAGTTCCTCGTGGAAATCGATATCGTAGCCGATGATCGCGACCACCGGGGCCGAGGTGATCTTGTCCTTATTGCCGTCGGACGCGCAGTCGGCCAGCTTGGCCTTGGCCTCGGGCGACTTGGCCCAGACGATGCGCGCGGGCTGCATATTGGCCGAGGTCGGCGCCATCTTGAGCAATTCGTAGATCGCGTGGATCTCGTCATCGCTCACCGGCTGGTCGAGCCAGTCGTTGTAGCTGCGGGCTTCGCGGAAGATGAGGTCGAGCGCGTCGGCGGAAAGGGTATCGGCCAAGAGGTTTGTCCTTCGCTTCGTGGAATTCAGGCGGCGCGGACTTCAACGACCTCGGGGACGTAATGTTTCAGCAAACCTTCGATGCCGTGCTTGAGCGTGGCGGTCGAGGAGGGGCAGCCCGAACAGGCACCCTGCATCTGCAAGTGGACGACGCCGTCGCGGTAGCCGCGGTACTGAATATCGCCGCCATCGCCCGCCACTGCGGGCCGAACGCGCGTTTCGAGCAGTTCGTTGATCTGCGCGATGATGTCGCCGTCTTCCTCGCGCTCGTCGACAAGCATGCCTTCGTCTTCGGGCGGAACCGCAATGCCGCCGGCGGTGCCGGGCACGAACAGCGGTGCCTGCGCCACGAAATGGTCGAGCAGGATCGCGAGTACCTGCGGCTTGAGATCGCTCCAGCTGACGCCGGGCGCGGCGGTCACGGTGACGAAATCGCCGCCGAAGAACACGTTCACGACTTCGCCCGTATCGAAGATCGCCTGCGCCAGCGGGCTGGCCTCGGCGGCTTCGGGGGTGGCGAATTCGCGCGTGCCCTGCTGCATGACCGGCTGGCCGGGCAGGAACTTGAGGCTCGCGGGGTTGGGCGTGGTTTCGGTCTCGATGAACATGCCAGCGATGTAGGGAGGCGGGCGGTCCGGGGCAAGGAAGGAACGCTTGTACGCGACATTCACCTAGCCTTCACGCATCGCCTGCCTATATGCTCAACCATGACCGATTTTACGCGCGCCTTGCGGCGTCTCGCGCTCATCCTTCCCGCCGTGTTGCTCGCTCCGCAGCCCTTGTTGGCGCAGGAGCCGGCCCCGCCGACCCCGCAGCATTTGACCCCGGCCGGCGGGACGCCGTGGATCTACGAAGGCAGCGACGTCCCCCGGGACAAGGAATGGATTTTCGGCGAACTGCCCAACGGGTTGCGCTATGCAGTGCGCAGCAATGCCGTTCCGCCCGACCAGGTCTCGGTCCGCGTGCGGATCGATGCGGGTTCGCTGCACGAAGACGAGAGCGAGCTCGGCTATGCGCATCTGCTCGAACACCTGCTGTTCCGCGAAAGCAAATATCTCGGCCCCGCAGAGGCGATTCCGACCTGGCAGCGGCTGGGCGCCACTTTCGGCAGCGATACCAATGCCGAAACCAGCCCGACGCACACCGTCTTCAAGCTCGACCTGCCGAATGTCGACGCGGGGAAGCTGGCCGAAAGCATGAAGCTGTTGTCGGGCATGGTCCGCAGCCCGGTGCTGAGCGATGCCAATGTCCAGGCCGAAGTCCCGATCGTGCTGGCCGAGAAGCGCGAGCGCGGCGGGCCCGCCGAACGCGCGGGCAACGCCAGCCGCGAAGTGCTGTTCGCCGGCCAGCGGCTGGCCACCCGCAGCCCCATCGGCACCGAGGCCACGCTGGGCGCGGCCACCGGCGCAAGCGTGTCGGCCTTCTATCGCCGCTGGTACCGGCCCGAAAACACCGTGGTGGTGGCCGCAGGCGATATCGACCCGCAGCAGCTGGCTGCCGAGATCGAAGCGTGGTTCGGCGACTGGGAAGGCGAGGGTGCCCTGGTGCCCGCGCCCGATTTCGGCGATCCGGTCGCCCCCGCGGGCGCCGACCCGGCCAATCCGGTGGGCGAAATCGGCGTGGTGGTCGAACCTGACCTGCCGCGCAGCTTCACTTATGCAGTGATGCGGCCCTGGCGCCCGGTGCAGGACACCGTTGCCTACAATGAAGGCCTGCTGCGCGACGCGCTGGCGCAGGCGCTGATCAACCGGCGGCTCGAATCGCGCGCCCGGGCCGGTGGCAGCTATCTCTATGCGCAGGTGTCGCAGGACGATGTCAGCCGCTCTGCCGACATGACCTTCGTCAATTTCGCGCCGCTCACCGGCGACTGGAAATCCGCGCTCGATGATATTCGCGGGGTGATTGCCGATGCGCTGGCGACCCCGCCGTCACAGGAAGAGATCGACCGCGAGCTGGCCGAGTTCGAGATCGTCTTCACCAGCCAGGTCGAACAGCGCCGGGTGCTGCCGGGACCGCGGCTGGCTGACGACATCGTCAACGCGGTCGATATCCGCGAGGCGGTCGCCGCGCCAGAAACCGTGCTGATGGTGTTCAACTCGATGCGCGAGACGATCACCCCCGAACGCGTGCTCGAGCATACCCGCGCGCTGTTTGCGGGCGATGTGATCCGCGCCGCCTACGTCACGCCCGAAGCCGGCGAGGCGAGCGAAGCGGCGATCCGCGCCGCGCTGGGCGAAACCATTGCCGCCGATGCCGAGGCCCGCATCACCGCGCAGGCAATCGCGTTCGACGATCTGCCTGCAGTGGGCGAACCGGGCGAAGTGGTGGCGCAGGCGCCGATCGGCGTGCTCGACATCGAGCAGGTCGAATTCGCCAATGGCGTCAGGGCGATCCTGTGGGCGAACGATGCCGAACCCGGCCGCGTTGCAGTGAAGGTGCGGTTCGGCACGGGCTATCGCGCCTTCGCGCCCGACGAGGCGGTCTATGCCAACCTCGGCTATGCCGCGCTGATCGGCTCGGGCATCGGCGAGCTGGGGCAGGAAGAGCTCGACGTGCTCGCCACGGGGCGCAAGTTCGGCTTCGACTTCCAGACCGGCGACGGCGCCTTCAGTTTCTACGCGCAGACCCGCGAACAGGATCTGGAAGAACAGCTTTATCTTTTCGCTGCGAAGCTGGCGATGCCCGGCTGGGATCCCAACCCGGTGATCCGCGCGAAAGCGGCGGGCAAGCTCGCTTACGAAAGCTATGGCGCCAATCCGAACGGCGTGCTGCAACGCGACCTCGAATATCTGCTGCGCGATCAGGACCCGCGTTTCCAGACCCCCACGCCTGCGATGTTCGATGCCGCGACACCCGCGGGCTTCCGCGAAGTGTGGGAACCGCTGCTTGGGCAGGGGCCGGTCGAAGTGCTGGTGTTCGGCGAATTCGACAAGGCCGCCACGATCGAGGCGCTGCGCAAGACGTTCGGCGCGCTCGATCCGCGCGAGACCGCGCCCGCAGAGGTTCTCGAACGCGCGATCGACTTCCCCGACGCGGGCGAGACGGTCATCCGCCGCCATCGCGGCGATGCCAATCAGGCCGCCGCGGTCATCGCCTGGCCCAGCGGGGCCGGGGTCGACGGGCTGCGCGAATCGCGCCGTCTCGAAGTGCTGGTGTCGCTGTTCAACAACCGGCTGATGGAAGCGATGCGCGAACATGCCGGCGCCAGCTATTCGCCCGTCGTACGGTCCGACTGGCCCAGCGATGTCGACAGCGGTGGGCGCATCGCCGCGCTCGCGCAGCTGCGACCCGAGGACGTGCCGGTGTTCTTCGCCGAGGCCGAACGCATCGCGCAGGAACTGGCCAGCACGCCGGTAGGCGAGGATGAATACAACCGCGTGGTCGAACCGCTGCGGCAGTATGTCAGCCGCGCATCGACCGGGAACCTGTTCTGGCTCTACCAGCTCGAAGGCGCGACCGTCGACCCGCGCAGCATTGCCGACCTGCGCTTCCTGCTGGCCGATTACACGCAGACCGATCCGGGGGTGTTGCAGGCGCTGGCGCAGAAATACTTCGGTTCGCGCGCGGGCTGGCGCCTCGCAGTGCTGCCCGAGGGACAGGAACTGGCCACCGCGAGCGGACCAGCCAGTGCCGGCGAAGGGCGCTGATTCCGCTTACTGCAATCGCCCTTTTACGCTGGCCAAGCAAATGCTGCTTGCGACATGATGGGCGCTCGTCTGCTACAGACGGGCAATCAGGCGCCATTCCCGGCGCCGCAACCGGAAGATACCATGGCGACCAATTGGGCACCCGATAGCTGGCAGGGATACGAGGCAAGGCATTTGCCCGACTATCTCGACAAGGCCGCGCTCGAGGCTGCGACCACCACCCTCGAAACGCATCCGCCGCTCGTGTTTGCGGGCGAAGCGCGCGCGCTCAAGGCCGATCTCGCCGAAGTCGCCGAGGGCCGCGCCTTCCTGCTGCAGGGCGGCGATTGCGCCGAAAGCTTCGCCGAATTTCACCCCAACAACATCCGCGACACCTTCCGGGTGCTGCTGCAGATGGCGGTGGTGATGACCTTTGCCAGCAAGAAGCCGGTGGTGAAGGTTGGGCGCATGGCGGGGCAGTTTGCCAAGCCGCGCAGCTCGAACACCGAAACGCAGGGCGATGTCACGCTGCCGAGCTATTTCGGCGACAACATCAACGGCATCGAATTCGACGCCGCGACGCGCACCAACGACCCGCAGCGCATGGTCCGCGCCTATTCGCAGGCGGCTGCCACGCTCAACCTGCTGCGCGCCTTCGCCACCGGCGGCTATGCCAATCTGCGGCAGGTGCACCAGTGGACGCTCGAATTCATGGGCCGCAGCCCGTGGGCGGACAAGTTTTCCGACATTGCCGACCGGATCGGCGAGGCGCTCGATTTCATGGAGGCCTGCGGGGTCGATCCGCAAGTGCTCCCGCAATTGCAGCGCACCAGCTTCTACACCAGCCACGAAGCGCTGCTCCTGCCTTACGAGCAAGCGCTGACCCGCCGCGACAGCCTGACCGGCGACTGGTACGATTGCTCGGCGCATATGGTGTGGATCGGCGACCGCACCCGCTTCGAAAACAGCGCGCATATCGAATTCGCGCGCGGCATCGGCAATCCGCTCGGGATGAAGTGCGGGCCGAGCCTGGAAACCGATGCGCTGCTCAAGCTGCTCGACACGCTCAATCCGGCACGCGAACCCGGCCGTATCACGCTGATCAGCCGGTTCGGCCATGACAAGGTCGAGGACGGCCTGCCGCGGCTGGTGCGCGCGGTGAAGGCGGAAGGCCATCCCGTCGTGTGGAGCTGCGACCCGATGCACGGCAATGTCGTCAAGTCGGACAGCGGCTACAAGACGCGGCCCTTCGACCGGATCCTGTCCGAAGTGAAGGGTTTCTTCGCCGTGCACCGCGCCGAAGGCACGCATCCGGGCGGTATCCATATCGAGATGACCGGGCAGGACGTGACCGAATGCGTCGGCGGCGCGGTGGCTATCACCGACGAGGCGCTGAAGGACCGGTATCATACGCATTGCGATCCGCGCCTGAACGCCGCGCAGTCGCTCGAACTGGCCTTCCTGATCGCGGAAATGCTCAACGAGGAACACGGGATCCGGCAGGCCGACGCCGCCTGAAACCGCCGCTCCGCGCGACCGGCGGGGAACCGCCCCGGCCGCGCGGCATTGTTCGGGAATGCGCGACAGGCGATTGTACGGACACGGTTTTATACCCACGGCCTTTAAACCGAAATGGATTTCGACCATGATGGATCATGGTCGCCAGCGTCCGGTGACTGCTACCTAGGGGGGACCGGCGATGTCCCAGTTGCAGCCCAGTTCGCGCCCATCCACCGGGGAAAGCCTCGACGCACGCTACGATACCGTCCGCTCGCTCAGCGAAGCGCTCGCCGCGCCGCTGTCCGATGCCGATGCGACGATCCAGTCGATGGAAGACGCCAGCCCTGCCAAGTGGCACCTGGCGCATACCACATGGTTCTGGGAAACCTTCCTCCTGCGCGACCGGCTGGAAGGGTACACGCTGTTCGACGAACGCTGGCCGTTCGTGTTCAATTCCTATTACGAAGCCGAAGGCGAACGCATCCACCGTTTTTCGCGCGGGATGCTGTCGCGGCCGACGCTGGAGGAAATCCTTGCCTGGCGCGCGCATGTCGATGCCGCGATGGAGCCGCTGTTCGCGCGCGAGGACCTGGCGCCGCTGATCGAGCTGGGCCTCAGCCACGAACAGCAGCACCAGGAACTGCTGCTCACCGATATCAAGCACGGCCTGTTCCAGAACCCGCTGGGCGCCGCGATGTGGGACGCACCCGCAGCCGCTGCCCAAGCGCAGCCGCAGGAGTGGCACGAACATCCCGGCGGGATCGCGCGCATCGGCCACCAGGCGGACGGGTTTTCCTTCGACAACGAAGGCCCCGCGCACCGCGTTCTGCTCGAACCCTTCGCGCTGTCGTCGCGGCTGGTGACCAACGGCGAATGGGATGCCTTCATCGCCGATGGCGGCTACGACACCGCCAGCCTGTGGCTGTCCGACGGCTGGGCCTGGGTGCGCGAACACGCAGTCGGAGCGCCGCTCTACTGGCGCCAAGGCGAGCATTTCACCCATTCCGGCTGGCAGCCGCGCGACCCTGATGCACCGGTCACGCATATCTCCTATTTCGAGGCCGATGCCTTCGCCAGTTGGGCGGGCCAGCGGCTGCCCACCGAATTCGAATGGGAAGCGATCGCGCGCGGGCAGGAAGGGCAGGCGCAGGCGCACGATCCGTGCGGCGGGAACCAGCTCGACGACGCCGCGCCGCCGCTGCCCCGCGGCAGCGAAGGCCTGTTCGGCGATTGCTGGCAGTTCACCCGCTCGGCCTATCTGCCCTATCCACGCTTCAAGCCGGCTGCAGGCGCCGTGGGCGAATACAACGGTAAGTTCATGAGCGGGCAATTCGTGCTCAAGGGCGCCAGCTGCGCCACGGCGCGCGGCCATTCGCGTTCCAGCTACCGCAATTTCTTCTACCCGCATCAGCGCTGGCAGTTCACCGGACTGCGGCTGGCAAAGGACATCTGATGGCTACCGACAAGGGGATCGCGCTCGTCGACCGCGACGAGGACGGCGTCGACCGGGCGTTTCGCGAGGATGTGCTGGCCGGGCTGCGCCATGATCCCAAGGCGATCCCCGCGCGCTGGTTCTACGACGCGGAAGGCTCGCGCCTGTTCGAGAAGATCACGCAGGTGGAGGAATATTATCCCACCCGCTCCGAAACCGAAATCCTCGGCGCGCGCGGGGCAGAGTTTGCCGAGCTGATCGGGCCCGGACGCGCGGTGGTCGAATTCGGTTCGGGCAGCTCGGTCAAGACGCCGTTGCTGCTCGAGGCGATCGATCCCGCCGCTTACGTCCCGCTCGACATTTCGGGCGATTTCCTGCGCGAAAGCGCGGCCGCGCTGGGGGCCAAGTTCCCCGGCCTGCCGGTCCACCCGGTCGAGGCCGACTTCATGCGCCGCGTGACCCTGCCCGGCGAAGTGGATACGCTGGGCAAGCTCGGCTTCTTCCCCGGGTCGACGATCGGCAACATGGTCCCGCGCACGGCAGTCGACCTGCTGCGGTCGATGCGCGCGACGTTGGGAGCGGACGAAGGCGCCAGCCCGCTGCTGCTAATCGGCATGGACCTGATCAAGGACCGCGCCGTCCTCGAAGCCGCCTATGACGATGCCGCCGGCGTCACCGCGGCGTTCAACCTGAACCTCGTCACCCGGATCAACCGCGAACTCGGCGGAACCATGCCCGCCGATGCCTTTGCCCACGAAGCGCGCTGGAACGACGATCTGGCGCGCATCGAGATGCATCTCGTTGCCACGCGGGCCGTCGCTTTCGAGGTCTCGGGCCAACGCTTCGCGATGGGGAAGGGGGACACCATCCACACCGAGAACAGCCACAAATTCACCCCGCGTACCGCCAGCCTGCTGTTGCTCGCCGGTGGCTGGACCCCGCTCGAACGCTGGACCGATGAGCAGGACCGCTTTTCGGTGATCCTCGCCCGGGCGACCGACCAGCGCGAGGCGCCCTGACGCGCCGAGTTCATGGACGCGACACCGGCGCGTTCCTATATGTGCCGTATGGAACTCGAACCCGTCTTCAGCGCCGCCGCTGACACGCTGCGCGCAATCCCGCGTTCGGAACTGCTTATCGCCGCCGTCGCGGCCATGGTGCTCGGCTGGATCGGCGCGATCATCGCCAAGCGCTCGGCGCTTGGCCGGGTGCTGCGGCTGGCCAGCTCGGTGGCGCTGGGCGCGATCCTGCTCACGGTGGTGCTGCAGCTGTCGCGGTTCGACCCGCGTTTCGATGTCGCGGTGCCGCAGATCGGCCTGCCCGAACAGGTGGTGGAGGGCGGCGAAACGCAGATCCCGCTATCAGCCGACGGGCATTTCTGGGTCCGCGCCGAGGTCAACGGCGTGCCGGGCAATTTCATGATCGATACCGGCGCCACGCTGACCGCGATTTCCGCGCCGCTGGCCGAGCGCGCCGGGCTCGAGCCGCGCCGCGGCGGTATCCCGATCATGCTGGGCACTGCCAATGGCACGGTGCAGGCGCATGTCGCGACGATCGACAGCCTGACCTTCGGCAATGTCAGCGCCAGCGGGACCGATGCGGCGATCGCGGAAAGCTTCGGCGATTTCAACGTCATCGGGATGAATGTGCTCGCGCGGCTCGGTTCGTGGCGGGTGGAGGACAACACGCTGATCCTCGTGCCCCGGGCCGAGGATACGATTTCGTGAATTCCCCCGTTGGACCACGCGCGCCGAAACGCTAGGGCAGCGCGCGATGGACGGCTCGACAACGCTTCCGCCCCCGCCGCCGCTGGCGCAGCTGCTTGACCGCGGCCCCGCTGCACTGTTCCTCGATTTCGATGGCACGTTGGTGGAGATCGCGCCGCGCCCGGGCGACATCCACGTGCCCGAGGGGCTGCTGGACCGGTTGCACGCGCTGCGCGACCGCCTGGAAGGCCGGCTGGCGCTGGTCAGCGGGCGCGCGCTCGACGATCTGACCGGGCACCTGGGCGAACCGGCGATCTGCCGGGCCGGGTCGCACGGCGCCTCGCGCTTCCTCGCCGATGGCACGCGTCTCGGTGACGAGCCACGCGGCTTGTCCGAAGCCTCGGTGGACGAATTGCGCGCCTTCGCCGAAGCGCATGGCCTGTTCTACGAAACCAAGACGCATGGCGGCGCGCTGCATTTCCGCGGCGCACCCGAAAAGCGCGAGGCGACCCTGGCCTTCGCAGTGGAATTCGCCGCCTCGCGCGAATTGTGCGTCACCAGCGGCAAGGGCGTGGCCGAACTGGTGCGCCCCGGTGCGACCAAGGCGGCGGCTGTGTCGGCCTTCATGGAAGTCGCGCCTTTCGCGGGCGCCGTCCCGGTATTCATCGGCGACGATGTGACCGACGAAGACGGGTTTGCAGGCGCGGGCGAACATGGCGGTTTCGGGATCGCCGTGGGCGAACGTCCGAGCCGGCAGGCACGATACGGACTCGACAGCGTTGCTGCAGTGCACCATTGGTTGGAGATATGATGCAGTCGGACCTTGAGCTCTCCCCGATCGGCAACTGCCAGGTCAGCACGCTGGTCGATAGCGAGGGGGCCTTCGTCTGGGGCTGTGTCCCGCGCGTCGACGGCGATCCGGTCTTCTGTTCGTTGCTCAACGACAATGCGCGCGATCGCGGCATCTGGCGGTTCGAACTGGAAGGGCAGGCGCGCAGCAGCCAGCGGTACGAACGCAACACCGCGATCCTGGTCACCCGGCTCGAGGCCGAGGACGGCAGCGCGGTCGAGATCCACGATTTCGCGCCGCGCTTCGAACGTTCGGGCCGGATGTACCGCCCGGTTGCCTACGCTCGCATCGTGCGCCCCGTGGCTGGCGCGCCGCGGCTGCGCATCGTCCTCGCGCCGATGAACGGCTACGGCGCCTCGCTTGCCGAAACGACCAACGGCACCAATCACATCCGCTACATGATCGGCCCGCAGGCGCTGCGCCTGTCGACCGATGCGCCGGTGGGTTACGTCCTCGAGGGGCGCAGCTACCGGGTCGAGAGCGACCAGCATTTCTTCCTCGGCCCCGACGAGCCCTTCGATGGCAATATCCGCAGCGAAGTGCGGCGGATGGAGGCGATGACCGCGCGCTACTGGCAGCACTGGGTGCGCGGGCTGCATATTCCGCTCGAATGGCAGGAAGAGGTGATCCGCGCCGCGATCGCGCTCAAGCTGTGCCAGCACGAGGAAACCGGCGCCATCGTCGCCGCGCTGACCACCTCAATCCCCGAAGCTGCCAACAGCCAGCGCAACTGGGACTATCGCTACTGCTGGATCCGCGACAGCTATTATACCGTCCAGGCGCTCAACCGGCTGGGCGCGCTCGACGTGCTCGAGAAATATCTCGCCTATCTGCGCAACATCGTCGACCAGGCGCGCGGTGGGCAGATCCAGCCGCTCTATTCGGTGATGGGCGCGGACGAGCTTCACGAATTCGAGGCCGAGCATCTTGCCGGTTATCGCGGCATGGGCCCGGTGCGCGTGGGCAATGCGGCCTACAAGCAGGTGCAGCACGATTGCTACGGCCAGATCGTCATGCCGACCGCGCAGGCGTTTTTCGACACGCGCCTGCTGCGAATGGCGGACGAACGCGATTTCGAACATCTGGAAGAAGTCGGCGAAGCGGCCTGGGCCAAGCACGACCAGCCCGATGCGGGGCTGTGGGAGTTCCGCACGCGGCAGGAAGTGCACACCTATTCGGCGGTGATGTGCTGGGCCGCCTGCGACCGGCTGGCCAATGTCGCCGCGACGCTGGGCAAGGGCGACCGCGTGGTCCATTGGAAACAGCGCGCCGACGCGATCCGCGCCAAGATCGACGAGAATGCGTGGAGCGAGGAGGGCGAGCATTACGGCGCCAGCTTCGAAAGCGACTATCTCGACGCCAGCCTGTTGCAACTGGTCGAATTGCGCTATCTTACGCCCGACGACGAACGCTTCCTCAAGACCTTCGCCGCGGTCGAGCGCGATCTGCGGCGCGGCGATCACATGCTGCGCTACGCTGCAGAGGACGACTTCGGTGCACCCGAAACCGCGTTCAACGTCTGCACCTTCTGGCTGATCGAGGCGCTTGCGCTGGTCGACCGCCGCGAGGAGGCGCGCGAGATGTTCGAGGCCATGCTCAGCCACACCACCGCATCGGGCATGCTAAGCGAGGATCTCGACTACGAGACCGATGAATTGTGGGGCAATTTCCCGCAAACCTATTCACTGGTCGGTATCATCAACTGTGCCGGCCTGCTGAGCAAACCGTGGAGCGAAGTACGCTGACCGATCAACCCCGACTCGTCGTCATCTCCAACCGCGTTGCAGTGCCCAAGGCGCGCGGCGCAGCGGGCGCGCAGGGCGGCCTTGCCGGCGCGCTGCATGCGGCGCTCAGCGATCGCAAGGGGCTGTGGTTCGGCTGGTCGGGGCAGGAAAGCGAAAGCGGGCGCACCGGGCATATCGACACGCAGACCAATGACGGCGTGACCACCGCGACGATCGATCTGTCGCAGCGCGATATCGACGAATATTACAACGGCTATGCCAATTCGACGCTGTGGCCGCTGTTCCATTACCGCCTCGACCTCGCGCAATATGAACGCGAAACGGGCAAGGGCTACGAACGCGTCAACGAACGCTTTGCCGACCAGGTCGCGCCGCTGATCGAGCCCGACGATGCGGTCTGGGTGCACGATTACCACCTCATCCCGCTGGGCGAGCGGCTGCGCTCGCGCGGGCTCAAGAACCGCATCGGTTTCTTCCTGCACATTCCCTGGCCACCGACGCGGCTGTTCGTGTCGCTGCCCTATCACGAGCGGCTCGTGCGCACGCTGCTCTATTACGACGTGGTCGGCTTCCAGACGCAGGAATGGCTCGAGAGCTTCCTGCATTACTGCGAGCACGAGCTGGGCGCCGAAGTCGACGGCGCGAAAGGCACCGTCAGCTTCGAGGGGCGGACCACGATCGCGCGCGCCTATCCGATCGGGATCGACTGGGACCACTTCTCGCAGCTGGGCAGTGCCGGCGAAGCGCGGCAGGCGCAGCAACGGCTGCTCAGCTCGTCGCGCCGACGCACCGCCATGATCGGGGTCGACCGGCTCGACTATTCGAAGGGTATTCCCGAGCGCATCGACGGGATCGGGCGCTTCTTCGACAAGCATCCCGAGCGGGTGCAGGATCTTGTCTTCATCCAGATCGCGCCGCCCAGCCGCGAGGATGTCGACAGCTACCAGGCGATCCGCGCCGAGCTCGAACAGAAATGCGGCCGCATCAACGGCGCGCGCAGCGAAGTCGACATGGTCCCGATCCGCTACGTCAATCGCGGCTACAGCCATGAAGAGCTGTTCGGCTTCTTCCGCGCCGCCAAGATCGGGCTGGTCACTCCCTTGCGCGACGGGATGAACCTGGTTGCCAAGGAATATATCGCGGCGCAGGACCCCGAGGATCCCGGCGTGCTGATCCTCTCGCGCTTCGCCGGCGCGGCGGCGCAGATGCCCGATGCGGTGCTGGTCAATCCGCACAGCCCCGACGATATCGCGCATGCCATCCAGACCGCGCTCGACATGACGCTGGAAGAACGCAAGGCGCGCTACCAGAAGCTGATCGCCACCGTGCGCGACGACAATGTGCAGGACTGGACCGCCAATTTCCTGCGCGATCTGAGCGAGGCCTGAGCGCGTCGCCGATCGCTGCGATTGCGCATGTCCTGCCGCGCTGCCACCGTCGCGCGCATGATTCGCGAACCTTTTCTGAAAACCCGGGGCATCCACAATTTCCGCGATTACGGCGGCTGGCGCACGCGTGACGGCGGCCAGGTGCGCACCGGTCTGCTGTTCCGCTCGGGCCACCATGTCGAGGCGACCGACGACGATCTCGCCGCGATTGCCCTGCTGGGCATCCACACGGTCATCGACCTGCGCGGCGAAAGCGAGCGCGCGGCCAATCCCTGCCGCCGGGTCGAGGGGTTCGACGGGCAGGTGCTGTTCTACGAAGGCGAGACCACTTCCAGCCCGCCGCACATGGATATCGGCCCCGACACCAGCGCCGCCGATTTCGCGCGCGAACGCATGCTCGCGGTGTACACGCGCATGCCCGACAATCCGGCGATGATCGACATGTTCGGCCGCTATCTCAACATCCTCGCGCAGCGCGAGGGTGCCAGCCTCGTCCATTGCTATGCCGGCAAGGACCGCACCGGCGTGGCGGCGACCATGCTGCTGCACATCCTCGGCGTGGCCGAGGAAGACCAGCGCCGCGAATTCCTGCGCACCAACGACAGCCCGACCTTCGATGTCCTCGCGCGGCAATCGCTGCCCGGGATCGAGGCGCGGCTGGGCCGCAAGCTCGACGAAGGCGCAGCCAAGGACCTGCTCGGCGTGCGCGAGGAATATCTCGACCGCTATCTCGAGATCGCGACCGAGCGCCACGGCAGCTTCGACACCTATCTCGAGGCCGCGATAGGTGTGGATGACGCGCTGCGCGAGGCGCTGATCGCCCGCTTCGTGGCGTGACTCTGCGGCTGCGGCTTCCCATATAGCCGCGAACACCCCTTCAGACTGACGGAAATTGACGACATGGCTACCCATCGCACCAAGATGCTCATCATCGGCTCGGGCCCCGCGGGCTATTCGGCTGCCATCTATGCGGCGCGCGCGATGATGGAACCGATCGTGGTGCAGGGGCTGCAGCCCGGCGGCCAGCTGACCATCACCACCGATGTCGAGAACTATCCCGGCTTCGCCGATGTCGTCCAGGGCCCGTGGCTGATGGAGCAGATGCAGAAGCAGGCCGAACATGTCGGCACGCGGATGATGTGGGATACGATCGTCGATGTCGATGTATCGAACGGCTCGCCCTTTACCGCGACTGGCGACAGCGGCGACCAATATGTCGCCGACGTGCTGGTGATTGCCACCGGCGCGCAGGCCAAGTGGTTGGGCGTCCCGGGCGAGATGGAACTGGGCGGCAAGGGCGTTAGCGCCTGCGCCACCTGCGACGGCTTCTTTTACCGCGGCAAGAAGGTCGCGGTGATCGGCGGCGGCAACACCGCGGTCGAGGAAGCGCTCTACCTCACCAACCATTCGGACGATGTCACGCTGATCCACCGCCGCGACGAATTGCGCGCCGAGAAGATCCTGCAGGAACGCCTGCTGAACCATCCCAAGATCAGCGTGATCTGGAACAAGGCGGTCGAAAGCTTCGAAGCCGGGCCGGCCGGCGCGCTGGGGCATCTTAAGTTGCGCGACACGGTTACCGGCGAAGACAGCACGCTCGAAGTCGATGGCGCCTTCGTCGCGATCGGTCATGCGCCCGCGACCGAACTGTTCAAGGGCAAGCTGCCGATGGACGAGGGCGGTTACCTGCTAACCGAGGCGGGATCGCCCAAGACCGAAGTGCCCGGCGTCTTCGCCGCGGGCGACGTCACCGACCACGTCTATCGCCAGGCGGTCACTGCCGCTGGGATGGGCTGCATGGCCGCGCTTGACGCCGAACGCTTCATCGCGGGCTTGGAGATCGACGCCGACGGCCACGCGCACGAAGCCGAAGCGGCCGAATAACGGTTGGCGGCCCCGCCGCGGCGGGGCCGCCTGATGCCGTATCTCAGGCGGCGAACACCGCGCTCGCCGCGTTGAACACCAGCGCGATCAGCGCCACGCTCGACAATGCGTAGAGCACGAAGCGCACCATCACGACATTGGCGGTCGCCTGCACCAGCGAATGGATGATCCGCAGGCCGACGTAGATCCACGCGATCAGCGCGTTCATGCCGTCGCCCAGGCCGATCATCGCCAGCACCAGCGCAACCGCGTAGAACACCGTCGGCGCTTCGTGCAGATGGTTGTAATTGTGCGCTTTCCACTGGACGTTTGCGGGCAGCGTTTCATCCAGCGCCTTGGTCCGCCGCGCGTCGTTGGGCTCGATCCCCGCCTCGGACATCGCCGGGATGCGGGTGGCGTACATCCACAGCCACATGATCATGGTCCACGCCAGCAACACGACGACGGGCTGGAGGATTTGCGATTGAATCATGGAAGTCTCCGTCAGACCGCAACGAGTGCGGGATCGTGGAACAGCGTCAGCGCAAGCGCGCGATAGGCGAGATAGATCAGTGCCACGGTCGAGGCGATGAACAGCAGGAAGCGGATCTTCACCACATTGACGGTGGCCTGCCAGATCGAATGGACGATCCGCAGCGCGACGTAGATCCACGCGAAGACCACATCCACCGCGCCAGCGCCCATCAGAGCGATGATGACGGTGGCAGCGTAGAACAGCGTCGGCTGTTCCATCAGATGCGCGTAATTGTGCGCCTTCCAGTTGATCCGGTCGGGCAATACGCCTTCCAGATCCTGTCCGCGTCCGCCGGGTTTGGCTTCGCCGAGCCCCCCGGCCTTGCCCAGCGCGGGTAGCCGCGTGAAGGCCATCCAGAACAGGACCACGATCGACCATGCGACAAGCACCGCGGCGGGTGCAAGCATCTGGGCTAGCATCAGTTATTCTCCCCTTAGACCCGTTTGCGCGCGAGAGTGGTGGTCCGCATCCGGATTGTCAAATGCAACCTATCGCGCTGCGGCTCAGCCGCGCAGCGTTTCGGCAAAGCTCGCCGCATCGGTATTGCCGCCGGTCACCATGATGACCGTGTCCGCATCGACCGGCACCTTGCCCGCCAGCGCTGCAGCCAGCGCCGCCGCGCCGCCGGGTTCGACCACCAGGTTGAGCTGCGCGAAAGCGAAGCGCTGCGCTGCGCGCACTTCGTCATCGGTTACGGCAACTCCCGGCTCGGCGCGGCCCTGCAGCACCGACAGCACGATTGGTGCGCTCGCATCGGGTTGCAGCGCATCGCAGATGGTGGAGAGCGGGTTGGCACCGACGCGAACCACTTTGCCGGCTTCGAGCGCCTGTCCGACCATGTCCCAGCCTTGCGGTTCGACCACGTGCACCGCGCTATCGGGGCAGGCCAGCGCCAGTCCCGCGGACAGCCCGCCGCCCCCGCAGCAAGCCATCAGCCGCGATGGCGCGCGGCCAAGCTGCGCGGCGATCTCGACGCCCGCGCTGCCTTGCCCTTCGATCACCCACGCATCGGCGAAGGCATGCACCAGCGTCGCGCCGGTCTCGGCCACGATGGACGCCGCCACTTCGTCGCGGTCCTCGCCCGGCCGCTCGTAGAGCACGATGTCCGCGCCCAGCGCGCGCGTCGCGTCGAGCTTCACCTGCGGCGCATTGCGCGGCATCACGATGGTCGCCGCGACCCTCAGCCGCCGCGCCGCCCAGGCGACGCCCTGCGCGTGATTGCCCGAAGACACCGCGACCACGCCGCGCGCCTTCTCCGCATCGTCGAGGTTCGACAGCCGCCACCAGCCGCCGCGGATCTTGAATGCGCCGATCGGTTGCAGGCTTTCCGCCTTCACATGGCAGCGCACCCCGCCGATCTCGACCGGCAACAGCGGGGTCGGCGGAAGCAGTTCGGCAATGGATGCGGCCGCGGCGAGAACGCCTTCGCGGGTCGGCTTGCGCATATCGTCTCGGATCATTTGGCCCCCGTAGCGCATTTCGCTAGAGGGCGCGCAAGATTCGAAATTCCACGAAAGAGGTTTACCCATGTCCACAGTCCTGGTGATCGGTGCGGGCGGCGTCAGCTCGGTCTGCGTCCACAAGATGGCGATGAACGCCGATATCTTCGGCGACATCCACCTCGCCAGCCGCACGAAAAGCAAGTGCGACAGCATTGCCGCGAGCGTGAAGGAGCGTACCGGGCAGGACGTGGCGACGTATGAAATCGATGCCGAGGAAGTCCCGGCGATGGTCAATCTGATCCGGAAGGTCGGCCCGAGCCTCGTCGTCAATCTCGCGCTGCCCTATCAGGACCTGCCGATCATGGACGCCTGCCTCGAGGCAGGTGTCGATTACCTCGACACCGCCAATTACGAGCCGAAGGACGAGGCCAAGTTCGAATACAAGTGGCAGTGGGCCTATCACGACCGCTTCAAGGATGCCGGGCTGATGGCGTTGCTGGGTTCGGGCTTCGATCCGGGCGTCACCAGCGTCTTCACCATGTGGCTCAAGAAACACAAGCTGAAGTCGATCCGCCAGCTCGATATCCTCGATTGCAATGGCGGCGATCACGGGCAGGCCTTCGCCACCAATTTCAATCCGGAAATCAACATCCGCGAAGTCACCGCGCCTGCGCGCCACTGGGAAAACGGCGAGTTCGTCGAGACTCCGGCAATGGGCAAGAAGGTCGAATTCGACTTCGAGGCGGTCGGCCCGAAGAACATGTACATGATGTATCACGAGGAGCTCGAAAGCCTCGCCAAGTTCAACCCCGAGATGGAGCGGGCGCGCTTCTGGATGACCTTCGGCGATGAATACATCAAGCACCTGACCGTGCTGCAGAATGTCGGCATGACACGGATCGACCCGGTCAAGTATCAGGGCAAGGAAATCATCCCGCTGCAGTTCCTCGCCGCGGTGCTGCCCAAGCCCGAAACGCTGGGCGAAACTACCAAGGGCAACACCAATATCGGCGTGATCGCGACCGGCGAGGCGCTCGACGGCTCGGGTGAGAAGACCTTCTACATCAACAATATCTGCAGCCACGAAGCGGCTTACGAGGAAACCGGCAACCAGGCGGTTTCCTATACCACCGGCGTCCCCGCAATGATCGGCAGCGCGATGATGGTAACCGGAAAATGGACCGGCGACGGCGTGTTCAACATGGAAGAAATGGATCCCGATCCCTTCATGGACATGCTGAACGACCACGGCCTGCCCTGGCAGGTCAAGGAACTGGACGGCCCGGTCGGGTTCTAGCGGGCAAGCCCGGCGTGCGGACGCGACCTTGATCACCGCGAGCGAGGGGGCGACGACCGCCGCGGCAAGCCAGATGAATACCGCTTTAAAAGGGAATTGACGCCATGGAAACCAAAGCTGGCGATCCGGGCGCTTTTGCCCAGTTCGACCTCGACCGAGTGGACAGTCCCGCCTTCGTGGTCGACGCGGCGAAATTGCGCGCCAATTGCCAGATTCTGGCCGAAGTGCGCGATGCGGCCGAGATCAAGATGCTCAGCGCGCTCAAGGCCTTCTCGATGTGGGCGACCGCGCCGATTATCGGCGAATATCTCGACGGCGTGTGCACGAGCGGTCTGTGGGAAGCGCGGCTGGCGAGCGAGTTCTACGACGGCGAGATCGCGACCTATTCGGCGGCCTACAAGCCGGAAGAACTGGAAGAGGTGTGCCGCCTGTCGGACCACGTGATCTTCAATTCGCCCGGCCAACTCGAACGCGCGACGCTGATCCTCGAGAATGCGCGCGCCGCGGGGCAGGATTTCGATGTCGGGCTGCGGATCAACCCGCTGCATCCCACGGGCGAGGTGCCGCGATACGATCCCTCCAGCCCGGGCAGCCGGCTGGGCTTCCCGCTCGACCAGCTTACCCCAGAAATCATGGCGCAGGTCGACGGGATCCATTTCCACAATCTGTGCGAACAGGATTTCGAACCGCTGCTGGCCACCTGGGACAAGGTGTTCGATGCGATCGAGCCGTGGTTCGGCCAGCTCAAATGGATCAACATGGGCGGCGGGCACCACATCACCCGCGCCGATTACCAGCGCGACGAGCTGGTCGAGTTCCTGCGCGACGCGCGCGAGGATACCGGCGCCGAAATCTATCTCGAACCGGGCGAGGCGGTCGCGCTCGATGCGGGCATTCTGGTGGGCACGATCCTCGATACCGGCTTCAACGGCCTGCCGGTCGCGGTGGCCGATGTTTCGGCCACTTGCCACATGCCCGACGTGATCGAGGCGCCCTATCGCCCTGCCATGCTTGGCGAGAGCATCGACGAGGCAACGCCCGCGGTGCGGATCGGCGGCCCGTCATGCCTCGCAGGCGATGTGATCGGCGATTACCGGATTCCCGGCGGGGCGGAGGTCGGCAAGCGTTTCGCCTTCCTCGACCAGGCGCATTATTCGATGGTCAAGACCAACACCTTCAACGGCGTCCAGCTGCCCAGCATCTACCTCTGGGACAGCGACAGCGACCAGCTCGAGCTGGTCAAGGAGTTCGGTTACGACACCTTCCGCGACCGGCTGAGCTAAGGTTGCGGCCGGGGCGCGGAACACAGCGCCGTCTCAGCCTTTGATAGGGTAAGACGACGAGGCTGAACGCTGCGATTCCGCTTGCTTTATCGCGCATCTCGCTTATGTGCGCCGCTCCGCTGCCCCAAGGGGATCCGATCCGCAAGGCAGCCTTGTCTGAAACCTAGCCGTTTTGGGGGTCCCTTGAGTTGCACACATTTCCTGACGCCCGGTCCGTAGTTCGCGCTCTCCAGCCGGACGAACCGATCATCCTTAATCGCCCGCACGCCGCCGCGCGCGCCGCCCGATTCTTCGTCGAGAAGTTTCCGGGCAAGTCGCTCTATGCGGTAAAGGCGAATCCCTCGCCCGACCTGCTGCAGGTGTTGTGGGACAATGGCGTGACGCATTACGACGTCGCCTCGATCGCCGAAGTGCGGCTGGTGCGCGCCACGCTGCCCGGCGCGACGCTGTGCTTCATGCACCCGGTCAAGGCGCCCAGCGCGATCCGCGAAGCCTACCGCCAGCACGGCGTGCGCACCTTCAGCCTCGATTCGGTCGAGGAACTGGAGAAGATCGTCGAGGCCTGCCGCGACGACGCGGGCGAAGCAGCGCAAGACCTGCGTCTGTGCGTGCGCCTGCGCGTCTCGAGCGAATATTCCGAACTCAGCCTCGCGTCGAAATTCGGCTGCGACCTGACCGAGGCGCCCGCGTTGCTGCAACAGGCGCGCCAGCATGCCGACTGGCTGGGAGTGTGTTTCCACGTGGGCAGCCAGGCCATGACGCCCTTTGCCTATGTCCAGGCGCTCGAACGCGTGCGTATCGCCATCGGCGAGGCCTCGGTGGTGATCGACATGATCGATGTCGGCGGGGGTTTCCCGTCGGTCTATCCGGGGATGGAGCCGCCGCCGCTGGAGGATTACTTCCAGATCATCCACCAGAACTTCTACAATTTGCCGATCGCGTACAACGCCGAGCTGTGGTGCGAACCCGGCCGTGCGCTGTGCGCCGAATATTCGTCGCTCATCGTCAAGGTCGAGAAGCGCCGCGGCGAGGAGCTCTACATCAACGACGGTGCCTATGGCGCGCTGTTCGATGCGGCGCATGTGGACTGGAAATTCCCCGTCCGCGCGCTCGAGGACGACCTCATCAAGCCGGACATGGATTTCGCCTTCTACGGCCCGACCTGCGACGATGCCGACTACATGCAGGGCCCCTTCGTCCTGCCCGATGATATCCAGGCGGGCGATTATATCGAGATCGGCATGCTCGGTGCCTATGGCGCGGCGATGAAAACCGATTTCAACGGTTTCGGCGCGGCCGACCGCGTGCTCGTCAGCGACGAGCCGATGGCCAGCCTCTACGACGGCAGCCGCCAGCGTCCTGCGGCGGACAATGTGGTGAGCCTGCGCTAACCATTTGCTCGACGGATCGACTCAATAAGCCCCGGCAGCCTCGCGCTCGCCGGGGCTTTTTGCTTGCATCACCCGGCGCGGACCTGAATTCTCCCTCGTGAGAGAGAAGGGGAGAGACTGCCGCATGATCGAATTCTTCACCGCGCCTGCGCCCAATGGGTGGAAGGTCGCCATCATGCTCGAGGAATGCGGGCTCGCCTACGAGCCGCGCTGGGTTAATCTGGCGGCGGCCGACCAGCATTCGCAAGAATATCTCGCGATCAATCCCAATGGCCGTATTCCCGCGATCACCGACCACGCGCCCGGCGACGGCGGCGAGCCGGTGACAGTGTTCGAATCGGGTGCGGTGCTGCTGTATCTGGCGGAGAAGGCCGGGCGCTTCCTGCCGACCGATTTGCGCGGGCAATCGCGCGTGCGGCAGTGGCTGTTCTGGCAGGTCGGCCACCTCGGCCCGACGCTGGGCCAGCACGGCCACTTCCACCTCTATGCCGAAGAGAAACTGCCCTATCCGATCGAGCGGTTCCACCGCGAGGCGCTGCGTGTCTACGGCGTGATGGATCGGCAACTGGCACAGGAGGAACACCTCGCCGGGGCGGATTACACTATCGCCGACATGGCCTGTTTCCCGTGGGTGCGGACATGGAAGGCACAGGGCATCCCGCTGGCCGACTTTCCGCATGTTAAGCGGTGGTACGATGCCCTCAAGACGCGCGAGGGGCTGCGGCGCGGGGTGGCGCTGGGCAGCGACATGGCGCGGCGCGGGGAAATGAGCGCGGCAGAACGCCAGAACCTGTTCGGCACTGCCAAGGCGCGCGTGCAATGACCGTGCGGGTGGAGTTCTTCTTCGACCTGTCGAGCCCGTGGACACGGCTGGCCTTCGCCAACATCCGTCCCGCGCTGGACGGACTGGACTATTCCATCGCCTGGCGGCCCTTCTTGGTCGGCGGGGTGTTCAACGCGGTGAACCCGTCGGTCTATGAAAGCCGCAAGCCTGAAAACGCCGCGCGGATGGCGCGCAGTTTCGGCTGGCTGAAGCAGTGGGCCGAACTGGCAGGCGTGGGGATGAACTTCCCGTCCGAGCACCATCCGCTGAAATCGGTCAACGCGATGCGCTTCTGCTGCGCGCTCGAGGAAGAGCAGGAGGCGCTCGAGCGCTTTGCCCATGCCGCGTTCGAGGCCTATTTTACCCACGCCCGCAATCTCGACGACCCGGCCGTGCTGGTGGCGGTGGCCAATGAGGCAGGGCTGGGCGGCGCGGCGCTGGCCGAGCGCGCGGCCAGCCAGCCGGTCAAGGATCGCCTGCGCGCCAACACCGACGAGGCGATCGCGCGCGGGGCCTTCGGGTCGCCGACGATCATCGTCCACGATCCCGCCGGCGAGGAGCAGCTGTATTTCGGCAACGACCAGCTGCCGCTGGTGCGCGCGAAGGTGGCGGCGCTGGCCTAGCCGTATTCGGCGCGGTGGGCGTCGAGCACCGGTTTGACCCGGCCCAGCGCCGCGCCGATAAGCTCGGGCAGCTCTTCCGCGTCGAGCGGCAACAGCGCATTGTGCGCGGCCGCGATGCAGCCCGCGTCGGCCCAGTCGATCCCCAGCTCGATCGCCCATTCGCGGAATTCGTCTGCCGCGCCCGCACGCGGTTCGAGCGCCTTGGCCAGCGTCGGGTGGAAGCCGAACCGTCCGGTAAAGGGCAGCAGCGACAGCGGGAAACCCTTGCGCAGGTAGACGAAGGTGTCGTCGACGTGGACCGTGCCGCTCGCGCGGTGCAGCGCCAGCACCGAGGAGAAGTGCACGCTCTCGTCGTCGCTCACCAGCGTCACCCCGCGCGGGACCGAGAAGGCGAAATCCTCGGCATACAGCTCGGCCAGCGCATCGTGTTCGCAGCGCAGCGTTTCCCACGGCAGTTCGGGCAGGTGTTCGACATGGCGCGCCGTGCCGTAGAGCTTGGCCTGCGGGAAAGCCGAATGCATCCATTCGCAGTGCAGCGTGTGGAAAGGGTGGAGGTTGAGAATCGCCTCGACCTTCGTCCCGCCATCGGTCAGCGCGTCCACTTGGGCGCGGATCGCGTCGGTCAGCGGATAGCTGTCGAGAAAGACGAAATTGCCGCTCGCCAGCCGGACGAGCGCGCATTGCGTGCCGATATCCACGATCCCGCCAAGCCGCAGGCTGCCGCGCAGGCTCCAGAAGCCTTCTCCGAGGTCGACGAGCCGGTCGCTCATGGAAAGCCGACGAAGCGGGCGGCCTCGTCCACGCTCTTGCGCTCGCTGACCACCGCATTGGCGGGGAAGCTCTCGTCGGGCCAGCCCATCGCAACCGCCTTCATGATCACCTGGTCGTCCGGAATGCCGGCATGTTCGCGCACCACCGGGCTCTGCATGATCCCCTGGCTGTTGATCACGCAGCCGAGCCCGCGGCTCCATGCGGCATTTACCAGCGCAGTGGTGACCGCGCCGCAATCGAAGGGCGTGTCGTCGCTGCCCGACAGTTCGCGGTCGTATGTGACGATCACGCAGACCGGCGCGTCGAACTGGCGGAAGCCGCGCAGCACCCAGTCCTGCCGCTTGTCCTTGTCGTCGCGTTCGATCCCCATCGCGCCGAACAATTGCTTGGCGACGCCGACCTGGCGTTCGCGGTGCACGCCCGCGAAGGGTTCGCCGCGGCGGAACTCGCGGCTGTCGGGCTCGCCCGCGAGAATGCGTTCGGTATTGCCCTTGCGGATCCGGTCGAGCGGTTCGCCGGTGATGACGTGGAAATGCCACGGCTGCGTGTTCATCGAGGTGGGCGAGCGCATGGCGAGCGTCAGCACTTCCTCGATCACCGCGCGCGGCACCGGCTTGTCGAGATAGCCGCGGATCGAGCGGCGTCCCATCACCACTTCGTCATAGGTCATATCCGGATTGCCGCTCATTCAGTCTCGCTCCCATAAGTTTCACTGCCATGCCTAGCGCGCCATACCGACGCGGACAAATCCCCTACGGGATTGCGGGCAGGCAGGTTCCGATGTCCGGCGCGGAAAACAGCCGGCAATCGAAGAATATTGCTTCGCCGCCATTGGCATTCGCCGCGGCGAAACTGAACCGCAGGCTGCGCCGTGCTGCATCGCTCAGCGGCAGGCTGGCCGGGACCTGCGCGGGATCGCTCCACCCCTGCACGCGGCAGTAGCCGCCGCCCGCGCACAGGCTGCGCGCCCGCTCGACCAGCGCGGCCGGCGAATCGCCCGGCGATACGAGGACGAAATGCACGCCTGCGCCCGGGCCGGGCTGGCCGGAGGATGCGGCTGCGCGCGGCGGCTCGCCGGCGGCGCGCGCCACGCTGTCGCGGGTGATGCTGCGCACCGCCTCGCCGCTGCCCAGCAGTCCGGGCAGCGGATTGGCGGCAGCGGTGGCGAGCGCGGTGTCGCGCAGACGCAGCGGATCGGGTTCGCCGCCCGCATAGCGTGCCGAGAGCGCCTGCCTGCTGCCCCAGAAGCCGCGCCAGCGGAAGAAAATATGCGGCCCCACCTTGGCCACCTTGTCGAGCCGGTCGCTCCACCACGGATAGACGTAGTCGGCATGGAAATGCGTGGCATTGCCGACGGGAGCATGCGTCGCGCCGCCCAGCATGTCCTCCGCCCGCGCGCGCGCCGCACGCCAGGCCGGGTCGGAATAGCGCCACGCGAGCGAGCCGTCGCAGGTGAAGCTGAACTGGCAGCCGGTAGGCCGCTGCGAGCCTTCGAACACCACCCCGCAGACGGTGCTTGCAAACGCCGGATGGCGCACGCGGTTGAGGATCACCTGCATCACCGCGCGCTGGTCGCCATCGGCGCCGCCCGCCTCGGCCATCCCGGCGAGCGCTAGGCAGTCGCGCGCGCGGAGGCGATCGGCCGCATTCCCGGCAAAGCCGAAGGGTAGGGGCGCGCCCGGGCCGATGGCTGCGAACGCCACCGCGGCATTGCGCGCCTGCGCATCGCCGGCGGCCAGTTCGGTGCCGACCACAGTGTCTTCGGGCGAGGCGGGGAGGTCGGGAAGCGGTCCGTCCGCAGCGGCAGGTGCCGGGTCGGCCGGGGCCACGCCAGACGCAGACCAGCCGCCGACCATTGCGAGCAGGACGAGCGGGAGCAGTACCAGCGCCGCGAAGGCGGCCAGAGCGGCGCTATCGCGCGGCGGTTCGGCAGAGGGGGCGGTGCTGTCCATCACGGCTATCTAGGCGCAATTCGCGCCCGCACCAGCCGCGCGGCGCGCCGGTCAGGCCGCCTTGGCCAGTTCCATGTCCATCCGGTCCCAGATCTCGACCAGCGCGCCGACCAGATCGTCCATCATTTCGGCGGTGTGCGCAGGGCCGGGGGTGAAGCGCAGACGCTCGGTGCCGCGCGGGACGGTGGGGAAATTGATCGGCTGCACATAGACGCCGTATTCGGCGAGCAGGATGTCGCTGATCTTCTTGGCATGCACCGGGTCGCCGACCATCAGCGGGACGATATGCGTGACGCTGTCCATCACCGGCAGGCCCGCGTCGCGCATCTTGGTCTTGAGCAGTTCTGCGGCGGCCTGCTGGCCTTCGCGCTCGACGCTGCTTTCCTTCAGATGCCGCACCGAGGCAAGCACGCCCGCCACCAGCGCGGGGCTGAGCGAGGTGGTGAAGATGAAGCCCGGGGCATAGGAGCGGATGCAGTCGATGATCTTCTTGTCGGCCGCGACATAGCCGCCCATCACGCCGAAGGCCTTGCCCAGCGTGCCTTCGATGATGTCGATCCGGTGTGCGGCCTCGTCGCGCTCGGAAATCCCGCCGCCGCGCTTGCCGTACATGCCCACCGCGTGGACTTCGTCGATATAGGTCAGCGCGTTGTATTTTTCCGCAAGGTCGCAGATTTCGTGGATCGGGGCGACGTCGCCATCCATCGAATAGACGCTTTCGAAAGCGATCAGCTTGGGCGTGTCGGCATCCTCGGAGGCGAGCAGTTCTTCCAGATGCTCGAGATCGTTGTGGCGGAAGACTCGCTTCTCGCAGCCCGAATTGCGGATCCCCGCGATCATGCTGGCATGGTTGAGTTCGTCGGAGAAGATCACGCAGCCCGGCAGCAGCTTGGCCACGGTCGACAGCGTCGCATCGTTCGAGACATAGCCGCTGGTGAACAGCAGCGCGGCGTCCTTGCCGTGCAGGTCCGAAAGCTCGGCCTCGAGCTGGACGTGGTAATGCGTGTTGCCGCCGATGTTGCGCGTGCCGCCCGAACCCGCGCCGACATCGTGCAGCGCCTCTTCCATGGCGGAGATCACCTTGGGGTGCTGGCCCATCGCGAGGTAGTCGTTCGAACACCAGACGGTGACCGGCTTGGGCCCGTTGTGACCCGCGAAACAGCGCGCGTTGGGGAAGGCGCCCTTGTTGCGCAGGATATCGATAAAGACGCGATAGCGGCCTTCCTCGTGCAGCCGGGAAATCGCTTCGTCGAAGATCTGGTCGTAGTTCACTGGCGTAGTCGCCCGTATCTGCGCCGCCTTCCGCGGCCATCCTGTGCGGGTCGCCCTAATCGAATACGTTGCAAATCGCCACCGCGATCTTTGCGAGTGGTTCGCAGATCAGAACGCGCGCAGATCGTCGATCCCGTAGCGCGCGAAGGCCGGCGCAAGTCGTTGGAAATCGGCCAGCTCTCCCGTTCCTACCGCGAAATCGGGGGCACTGCGCGCGAAATCCTGCCCCTCGGTCAGCGATACGATGCGCCGCGCGATCCCCTCGGCGCCGTGGATGAACGCCACGCCTTCGCCGAACGCCTGCCGCAATTCGTCCTCGAGCAGCGGGAAATGGGTGCAGGCGAGGATCACCGTGTCGAGTCGCTCACCGTGGTTCTGCAGCACCAGCCCCGCCGCAGCGCGCGCGACATCGTCGACATCGACGCTCTCGCCGCGCAGCTTGGCCTCGCCCAGCGCGACGAGGTTGTTCGCGCCGTAGCGCAGCAGCGTGCAGTCGCCGACGAATTCGCGTTCGAGCTCGTCGACATAGGCCTGCCGCATCGTCGCCTCGGTGCCCAGCAGGCCGATTACGCCGGTCCGGGTCATCTTCGCCGCGGGCTTGATCGCGGGCACCGTGCCCACGATCGGCGTTTCGAGCACGTCGCGCACCATGCCCAGCGCGATCGTGCTGGCGGTGTTGCAGGCGATGCAGATCAGCCGTGGCTGGTAGCGTTCGGCCATCCGCCCGAGCAGCCCGGCAACCCGGGCGGCGATTTCGGCCTCGCTCTTCGCGCCATAGGGCAGGCCGGCCATGTCCGCGGCGTAGATCACCGGCGCCTGCGGCAGCAACTCGCGCAGCTCGCCCAGCACGGTCAGCCCGCCGACGCCCGAATCGAACAGCAGGATAGGTGAGTCTTGGGCCGGTTGATCCAATTCCGTGTGTCCTGCGCTTGTCGAGTGGCCGTGTTTCCATTTAGGGCGGTAGAAGAAAGTGCGGGGTTTCGACAAGCTCGGCTCGAACGGTTTCCTGTTTTGCGGAGTGTGCTGTGCCGACCGATATGACCACCAATCTGATCTGGGCCGCGCTGCTCGGCTATCTGATCGGCTCGATTCCCTTCGGTCTGCTGCTGACCAAGGCGGCGGGCATGGGCGACGTGCGCCAGATCGGGAGCGGCAATATCGGCGCCACCAACGTGCTGCGGACCGGCAACAAGGGGCTTGCGGCGGGCACGCTGGTGCTCGACCTGCTCAAGGGCTTCGCGCCGGTCGCGATTGCCGGGCATCTGTGGGGCGAAGTGGCGATGGCATTTGCCGCCGGGGCCGCGGTGCTCGGCCACTGTTTCCCCGTCTGGCTCGGCTTCAAGGGCGGCAAGGGCGTGGCGACCAATGCCGGCGTGGCCTTCGGGCTCGCCTGGCCGCTGGGGCTGGCCTACGCCTTCGTCTGGCTCAGCATATTGGCGGTCTTCCGCATTTCCTCGCTTGCCGGGATGGCCGCGGTGGTCGCGGCGGCGGCCGCCGCGCCGCTGTTCGGCTATCCGCAGTTCTTCCCCGTGCTCGGCGCGATCGCGCTGCTGATCATCTACCTCCACCGCGAAAATATCGCGCGGCTGGCCAAGGGCGAGGAGCCCCGCGTCGGCGGCAGCAAGGACACCGCGGGGGGATGACCGGCGCGGCGACCTCGGCCCTGTCGCAGGACGAGGCTTTCGCCCGCATCCGGCTGCTGCGCTCGCCCAATATCGGCCCGGTCATCTATGCCATGCTGCTGCAGCGTTTCGGCGGCGCGGTGCAGGCGCTCGAGGCGCTGCCCGATCTGGGCCGGCGCGGCGGGCGCCAGTACCGCGCCACCGCCGCCGAGACGGTGGAGCGCGAGGTCGAGGCAGTGCGCAAGGCGGGCGCGAAATACCTGTTCCACGACCAGCCCGATTACCCCGCGCTGCTCGGCCAGCTCGACAGCGCGCCGCCGATCCTGATCTGGCGCGGCGATCTGGCGCTGGCCGCACGCCCCTGCGTTGCCATGGTTGGCGCGCGCAATGCCAGCGCGGCAGCGGTCAAGCTGGCGCGCGATTTCGCCAGCGGGCTGGCCGAGGCGGGGTTCACCGTGGTCTCGGGGCTGGCGCGCGGGATCGACGGCGCCGCGCATGAGGGCGCCTTTCCGCACACCGTGGGCGTGATCGCCAGTGGAATCGACATTGCCTATCCGCCGCAGCACGCCGATCTGCAGGAGCGGATCGCCAGCGAGGGGCTGCTGCTGGCCGAACAGCCGCCGGGCACCGAACCGCGTGGCAGCCATTTCCCCAGCCGCAACCGGATCATCGCCGGGCTGGCAGGCGGGACGCTGGTGGTGGAAGCGGCGGTCAAATCGGGCAGCCTCATCACCGCGCGGCTCGCGGGCGAGGCGGGGCGCGAGGTCATGGCAATCCCCGGCAGTCCGCTCGAGCCGCGCAGCCACGGCTGCAACCACCTCATCCGCGAAGGCGCGGTGCTGGTGCAGGAACCCGGTGAAGTGGTCGAACTGCTGAGCACCTTCGCCGGCGAACCGCGCTCGACCTTTCGCGAACCCGCCAATGGCTTCGACTACACGCCCGAGGACATCGCTGCGGCCGAGCCCGCCGATATCGCCGCGCGGCTCACGACCGCACCGGTGGGGATCGACGAGCTAATCCGCCAGTCGGGTGAAAGCGCCGCGGCAGTGCAGCTCGCGCTGCTCGAACTGGAGATCGCCGGTCGGCTCCAGCGCCATGCCGGGGGCCGCGTCAGCGTACGCTGACGGCATGCGCGGCCAAGTCGGCGCGCGCGGGCCTGCATGTTTTGCCGCTTGACGCCTTCCGAACCCCGGCCCCATTTTCGCGCGTATACGCACGTACACACGTAAGGGACTGCCCACACCACCATGCAACTGGTCATCGTCGAATCGCCCGCGAAGGCGAAAACCATCGAGAAATATCTCGGCAAGGACTTCAAGGTTCTCGCCAGCTACGGTCACGTCCGCGACCTGCCGCCCAAGGACGGCAGCGTGCGCCCCGACGAAGGCTTCGCGATGGACTGGGAACTCTATCGCGACAAGCAGAAGCGCTTCAAGGAAATCAGCGACGCGTCGAAACAGGCCACCCGCCTCGTCCTCGCGACTGACCCTGACCGCGAAGGCGAGGCGATTTCGTGGCACGTCCAGGAACTGCTCAGGAAGCGCAAGACGCTGCCCGAGAAGGTCGACCGCGTGACGTTCAACGCTATCACCAAGCAGGCGGTGACCGAGGCGATGAAGGCCCCGCGCGAGCTCGACCAGCCGTTGATCGACGCCTATCTGGCGCGCCGCGCGCTCGACTATCTCTATGGCTTCACGCTGTCGCCGGTGCTGTGGCGCCGCCTGCCCGGCGCCAAGAGCGCGGGCCGCGTGCAGTCGGTCGCGCTGCGGCTGATCGTCGGCCGCGAAGTCGAGATCGAGCATTTCCGCGCCGACGAATACTGGTCGGTGATCGCCAAACTCCAGCAGGACGGCAGCGAGTTCGACGCGCGGCTGGTCAAGTACGACGGCAAGAAGCTCGACAAGCTGACGCTGGGCGATGAAGCCAGCGCCATGGCCGCCAAGGCGGCGGTCGAAGCGGGCAATTTCACGATCGAGGAGATCGAGACCAAGCCGTTCAAGCGCAATCCCGCGCCGCCGTTCACCACCTCGACGCTGCAACAGGAAGCCGCGCGCAAGCTGGGCTTCTCCGCCAGCCACACGATGCGGCTCGCGCAGTCGCTCTATGAAGCGGGCGCGATCACCTACATGCGTACCGACGGCGTGCAGATGGATGGCAGCGCGATTTCGGAATGCCGCAAGGCGGTGTCCGATCGCTATGGCGGCCATGCGCTGCCCGAAAAGCCGCGCATCTACCAGTCGAAGGCCAAGAACGCGCAGGAAGCGCACGAAGCAATCCGGCCGACCGATTTCTCGCGCGACCGCGTGGGTTCGGGCGACGAGGGCAAGCTTTACGATCTCGTCTTCAAGCGCGCGATGGCCAGCCAGATGGCGGCCGCGCAGTTCGAGCGCACCACGGTCACGCTGCGCGAAGCCACCGGCCAGCACGAGTTGCGCGCCACCGGCCAGGTGGTGAAATATCCGGGCTTCTTCGCGGTCTACCAGGAAGGCCGCGACGATGCCGATGACGACGAGGACGGCCTGCTTCCCGCGATGAGCAAGGGCGACAGCCCGCTCAAGCGCGGCGTCGACGCCAACCAGCACTTCACCCAGCCGCCGCCGCGTTTTTCCGAGGCCAGCCTGGTCAAGCGGCTCGAGGAACTCGGCATCGGCCGCCCCTCGACCTATGCCAGCACCATCCAGACGCTGCGCGACCGGGCCTATGTGCGGATGGAGAAGAACCGCTTCTTCGCCGAGGAAAGCGGGCGCCTGCTGACCGCTTTCCTCGAACGCTTTTTCCCGCAATATGTCGCCTTCGACTACACCGCTGGGCTCGAGGACGAGCTCGACACCGTCAGCGACGGGCGCGAGGACTGGAAGAAGCTGCTCGAGGCCTTCTGGCGCGACTTCAAGCCCAAGACCGAAGAGGTGATGGACAAGAAGCCTTCGGAAGTGACCGAGGTGCTCGACGAATTCCTGTCCGACTACCTGTTCCCCGAACGCGCCGACGGCAAGGACCCGCGCCATTGCCCGCTGTGCGAAACCGAAGGCCGCGAAGGCGGCCGGCTGGCGCTGCGCGGCGGCCGCTACGGCGCCTTCGTCGCCTGCGCCAATTACCCCGACTGCAAGTTCACCCGCCAGTTCGCCAAGCCCGGCGGCGAGGGCGATGACGGCGCCGATGACGGGGTGATGGGCGAGGATCCCGAAACCGGCCTCCCGGTCGAACGCAAGACGGGGCGCTTCGGCCCCTACATCCAGCTGGGCGAAGGCAAGGAAGCCAAGCGCGCGAGCATCCCCAAGGACCTCGACGATTTCGATCTCGAATGGGCCCTGAAGCTGCTCAGCCTGCCGCGCATCGTCGGCCAGCATCCCGAGACCGGCAAGGATATCGAAGCCGCGATAGGACGTTACGGCCCGTACCTGCGGCATGATGGCAAATACGCCAAGCTGCAGAGCACGCGCGACGTGTTCGACACCGGCATGAATGCGGCGGTCACGCTGCTTGCCGAAGCCGCCAACCGCAAGGGCGGCACGCGCGGCAAGGCGGAGCCGATCAAGCCGCTGGGCGAACACCCGACCAGCGGCGCCGAGATGAAGGTGATGCCGGGGCGCTACGGCCCCTATGTCACCGACGGCACCACCAATGCGACGATCCCCAAGGACATGAAGCCCGAGGACGTCACCGAGGCGCAGGCGATCGAACTGATCGATGCGCGCGCCGCCAAGGGTCCGGCGAAAAAGAAGAAGGCCGCGCCGAAGAAGAAGGCGGCAGCGAAGAAGAAGCCCGCCGCCAAGAAGGCCCCCGCCAAGAAGAAGGCCCCGGCCAAAAAGGCCGCGGCCAAGAAGGCGGAGGCCGGCTGATGGCGAAGGAGCGTTTCGAACGCCACAAGCAGCCGTGGAAGTCCGAGGAGGCGGGACAACTGCGGCTGCTCGCGGGCAAGGGCAAGGGCCTCAGGGAAATCGCCAAGGCGATCGGCCGCAGCGAGGAATCGACCAAGGACTTCGCCAAGAAGAACAAGATCGAGATCCTGAAGAAGCGGTAGGGGGACCGCCCGATCAGAGGCGCACGTAACCCGCGGCGAGGCTGGCCGCCAGCGCCACCATGCTTGCGCCCAGCGCCCATGCCGCGGGGCGGGCCTCGCGTCCGCCATAGGCGAGCGTGACGCCCAGTTTCACGCTCATATTGGCAAGGATCGTTCCCGCGATGGCGAGCGCGGCAAGCCGGGGGGCGATGGTGCCCGGCTCCAGCCCGCCGGCGGTGACGATGGCGGCATCGACGTCCATGCTGCCCATCAGCAGCAGCAGGACTGCGATCCCTTCCTCGCCGAAGCGCGTCTCGGCCCAGCGCGCGGCGACCGCAGCCACGGCCACGAAGGCGACGAAGGTCAGCGCGGGCAGCATGGCGATCGGATTGCCGGGCGGGGCGGGGCCAGTGGTTGCGGGCGCCGCTCGGTAGAGCCACAGCGCCGCAGCGAAGCCCGCCAGCAGCGCCGGGGCGACGAGGATCGCGAAATCGGCCAGCAGGCTCGTCGCGAGCACCGCGACCAGGATGATCACCCGCAGATACATGACCGCGCTGGCCAGCGCGATGCCCGCGTTCTCCGCACCGTGCCCGGCGCCTGCGCCAAGCCGCTGGGCGAAGGAATGCGTCACCGCGGTGGAACTGTAGGCGCCGCCGATGACGGCGGTCGCAATGGTCCCGCGGCGCGCGCCGAACAGGCGGTTGGCGACATAGCCGGCGAAGGAAAAGCCGGTGACGATGATGACCACCAGCCACAACGTGCGCGGCTCCCACGCGTCGTAGGGACCGTAGCGCCCTTCGGGCAGGAAGGGGAACACCGCCAGCGCGATCACCGCATAACGCGTGAAGGCCTTGATATCGGCTTCGTCGAGCGCGCCGACCCAGCGGTGGACTTCGGTGCGCAGCGCAAGGATCAGCGTGACCACCGCCGCGCCCGCGACCGCCAGCGCTTCCTCGCCGATCCCGGCCAGGAACCCGAGGCCCAGCGTGACCATGGCGGCGATGGCGCTGGTCGCATCGGGCCTGCCGCTGTCGAGCACCGCGCGTGAATAGCCGATCGCGACGATGGCGGTGGCCGCTGCAAACAGGAGACCCGAGGCCGCTGCGAAGCCATGGCCCGCGATGATTCCCGCGACGCCTGCCGCGGCGCCCAGCAGGGTGAATGTGCGAATCCCGGCAACCCGCATGCCGGGGGTTTCGTCACGCAGCTTCCATCCCCGTTCGATCCCCACCAGCAGCCCGGCCGCGAGCGCGGCAGCCATCTGGGGGAGGGAATCGATCGCGAACATCTGCTGGATGAAGAGCTCCTAGCTCTTCCAGTCCAGTCCCATTTCCTCGAACATTTCCTTGTCCTCGCTCCAGCGTTCGTCGGTCTTCACGTGGAGGAACAGGTGGACCTTCTGGCCGAGCAGTTCGCTCAGCTCCTCGCGCGCGGCCTGGCCGATCGCCTTGATCCGGCTGCCACCCTTGCCGAGCACGATCATCCGCTGGTTGTCGCGCATCACCACGATCTGCTGGTGGATCTCGACGCTGCCGTCCTTGCGCTGGATGTATTTCTCGGGCCGCACCGCGCTGTCGTAGGGCAGTTCCTCGTGCAGCTGCTGGTACAGCTGCTCGCGCGTGATTTCGGTGGCGAGCAGGCGTTCGCTGGCATCGCTGACCTGGTCTTCGGGATACATCCACGCGCCTTCGGGCATCATGGCGGCGAGCGCGTCCTTCATCTCGTCCACTCCGTCGCCGGTCAGCGCAGAGACGAAATAGACCGTTTCGAATTCGACCTTCCCGGTCAGCTCCTGCGCCAGCGCCAGCAGCGGTTCCTTCTTCGCCCGGTCGACCTTGTTGAGCACGAGGATCTTGCGTTCGGGCCGCGCGGCGATCTGTTCGAGCAGCGGTTCCAGCTCGTGCCGTCGCTGCTTGAGCGGATCGACCAGCAGCAGCAGCGCATCGGCCGCCTCGGCGCCTTCCCACGCGGCGCTGACCATCGCCCGGTCGAGCCGCCGCTTGGGCGCGAAGATGCCCGGCGTGTCGACGAGGATCATCTGCGTGTCGCCATGCAGCGCGATGCCCATCATCCGCGCCCGCGTGGTCTGCGCCTTGGCGCTGGTAATCGCGACCTTCTGGCCGACCAGCTGGTTCACCAGCGTGCTCTTGCCCGCATTGGGCGCACCCAGCACTGCGACCACACCGCATTTGGTTGTTTCCTGCGTCACCCGAATGTCTCCATGAATATGCGTGCCGCCTGTTTTTCGGCTTCCTGCTTGCTGCCCGCGGTGCCTTCGGCCTCGCCGACCTTGTGGACTTTCACCCGCACGGTGAAACGCGCCGCGTGATCGGGGCCCGACCGCTCGATCAGCTCGTATTCGGGCGGGCGCCGCTGGTTACCCGCGGCCCATTCCTGCAACGCGCTCTTGGGGTGTTTCGACTTGCCCGCGCCGCTTTCCAGCGCCGGACGCCACAGCAGGCGCACGACCTCGCGCGCCGCGGCGAAGCCGTTGTCGAGGAATTGCGCGCCGAGCAGCGCTTCCATCACGTCGCCGAGGATGTTGTCGCTGTCGCGGCCGCCATCGCTGCTCGCCTGGCGCGAGATCCGGATATGCGGCGCCAGCCCGATGCCGCGCGCCACCTGCGCGCACATCGCCCGGCTGACGATCGCGTTGAGCCGCTGCGCCAGCTTGCCCTCGGGCGCTTCGCTTTGCGCATAGAGCCAGTCGGCGATCGCGAGGCCGAGCACGCGGTCGCCGAGGAACTCGAGCCGTTCGTAATCGCGCGTTTCGCCCATGCTGCCATGCGTCAGGGCGGCGAACCACAGCGCTTCGTCCTGCACGGTGAAGCCCGTGCGGGCCAGCCAGTCGCGGGCATCCGGGTCGAGCGCGCTCATATGTCGGCCCCGATCCGGTCCCAGCGCGCGGCGGTGAACCAGGTCCACGGCAGCAGCCATTCGGCGCTGCCGTCGGTCGACCACAGCACGCGGCTGGCGCGGCCCACCAGCAGGTCGGTATCGACCAGTCCGACGCCGCCGTCGCGCACGGCCGGGAAACGGCTGTCGAGCGAATTGTCGCGGTTGTCGCCCATCACGAACAGCTGGCCTGCGGGAACCACGATCGGCGCGGCATTGTCGGGGTCGATGCGCAGCGGATTGCCGCGTTCGTCGGTGGCGACACCGCGCGCGCCATCGCTGAGAAAGCGCGGGCCGACGGTGCCGAAATCGATCGTCAGGTAGCTTTTGCCCGACGGCAGGGTCTCGCGGAACTGGCGGTAGCGGCAGGTGGTCCCGCCATCGACCACGACCCCGCCATCGCTGCGGCAGGCGGTGTTAGGGCCCATGGCGATATCGGCGGCGCCCGCGGGCTGCTTGGGCAGCGGCGCGCCGTTGAGGATCACGCGGCCGTTTTCCAGCGCCAGCGTATCGCCGGGCAGCCCGATCACGCGCTTGACGTAATCCGCGCCGGTAACCGGATGCTTGAAGATGACGACATCGCCGCGGTCGGGCAGGCTGGCGAAGATGCGCCCGTCGAACAGCGCCGGTTCGCCCGGCAGCGACAGGTTGGAAAAGCCGTAGGGCCACTTTGCCGCGACCAGGTAATCGCCATTGCGCAGGTTCGGCAGCATGCTCTCGCTGGGAATGGTGAAGGGCGAGAAGATGAAGCTGCGGAAGATCAGCACCGCGATCACCAGCTTGGTGACGAACCACAGGAAACTGCCAAGGCTTTCCTTTTTCTCGGTCTCGCCCAGGCCGGCGGCAGGCGTAGCGGTATCCAGCGTTTGCTGTGTCATGCGGGGTTCTCAATCATTGCCGAGTTCCCTAGTCGCAGGAGCGCAGCCATCAAAGGATTTTTGCCCGCCATGACCACCGCCGCCCAGCTCTGGACCCGCCTGGAAACCCTGCCGCGCCCGACACTGGGCGAATTGTTCAGCGCCGCGCGCGATGGCGGCGAAGGCGCTGACGAGCCCGGCGGAGCCGACCGGGTCGCGATGCTCTCGGGCCGGATCGAGCTCGAGGAGGGCGGGATCTTGTTCGACTGGTCGAAGACGCATCTCGACCGCGCCGTGGTCGCGGGCTTCGAAGAGCTGGCCGAGGCGATGGACTTCGCCGGCATGCGCGCAAAACTGTTCGCCGGCGAAGTGGTCAACCCGACCGAAGGCCGCGCCGCCGACCACGCGACGCTGCGCGGCACGGGCGAGGGCGCCAAGGTCGAGGAAGCGATGGCGCTGATCGACCGCATGGGCATGCTGGTCGAGGCGATCCACCAGGGCGCGCTGGGCGAGATCGAGCACCTGATCCACATCGGTATCGGCGGCAGTGCACTCGGCCCCGCGCTGGGGGTCGACGCGCTCGGCCGCGATCTGTCCTATTGCGACGTCCATGTCGTCTCCAACATCGACGGGGTCGCGCTCGAGGCAGCCTTCGCGAAATGCGATCCGGCCAAGACGCTGATCGCGGTGGCGAGCAAGACCTTCACCACGATCGAGACCATGACCAATGCCGCCAGCGCGCTCAAATGGTTGGGCGACAATGGCGTCTCCGATCCCGGCGGGCGGGTGATCGCGCTGACCGCCAATCCCGAAGGCGCGGTCGAATGGGGCGTCGACGAAACGCGCATCCTGCCGTTCCAGGAAAGCGTCGGCGGGCGCTATTCGATCTGGTCCTCGATCGGCTTTCCGATCGCCATGGCGGTGGGGATGGACGATTTCCGCGCCATGCTCGCGGGCGCCAAGGCGGTGGACGAACATTTCCGCGACACCGACGGCGCGGCCAACCTCGTGCTGCGCGCGGCCTTTGCCGATCTCTACTACACCCGCGTGCGCGGCTGCCAGACGCGCGCGGTCTTCGCCTATGACGAACGGCTGGGGCTGTTTCCCGACTATCTCCAGCAGCTCGAGATGGAATCGAACGGCAAGCGCGTCACTGCCGAAATGCAGCCGGTCGACGGCCCGACCGCGCCGATCACCTGGGGCGGGGTGGGCACCGATGCGCAGCACGCGGTGTTCCAGCTGCTCCACCAGGGCACGCATCTGGTGCCGGTCGATTTCATCGCCAGCATCGCCCCGGGCGACGAGCTCGACCCCGCGCACCACCGCATCCTGCTGATGAACTGCTTCGCGCAAGGCGCGGCGCTGATGGCGGGCAAGCAGGGCGCCGACCCCGCGCGCAATTACCCCGGCGACCGCCCCAGCGCGACGATCCTGTGCGACGATCTCGACGCCGCCGCACTGGGCGCGCTGATCGCCTTCCACGAACACCGCGTCTTCGCCAGCGCGGTGCTGATGGGGATCAACCCCTTCGACCAGTTCGGCGTCGAACTGGGCAAGCAGATGGCCAAGGCGATCGAACAGGGCGGCGAGGAATTCGATGCAAGCACCGAGGCGCTGCTGGATGCCGCTGGGTTGGGGTGAGCAACTTCAAACCAGCACGAAATACATCACAGCCAACGCGCCCATCACCACTGTGCCCGTCAGGCTCAGCGCCTTGATTGCGGTGCTTGGCCTCGCGTCGGTGGGCAGTTCGCAGCGCGTCACAACGAGGTAGTTCAGCAGCGCGAGCAGCGGCGCGACCACGAAGGTGGCGCTGGTCACGAAGTCGAGGAAGCTCGTGAACGCGCCCATCGCGGTGAACAGCACTAAGATCGACAGTCCGGCCAGCGCCAGCGTGCTTAGTACATATTGCGTGCGCGTGCCGCTCTGCTGTTCCGCGCCGCGCAGGACTTGGATCGCGGCGGGCAGGGTGCGGGCATAGGCGTCGATCGCGGCGATCACCGTGGTCAGCATCACCGAGAGCGCGGCCACGGCGGCCAGCGCTGCGGCGGTCGGCCCGAGCGCTTCGCGGTAGAGGTTCACCAGCTGGCCCGCGAAGCCCGGCGCATCGGACAGCGGGGCGATATCCTCTGCATGCATCACGCCCGCGCCCATGATGCAGAAGCACAGCGCCATCAGCGTGGTCATGACATAGGGCCACAGGAAGCTGCTGCGCGCCTGCGCTAACGTGGGATGTGCGCCTGTGGGCAAAGTGCGGTCGGCTTCCACCTTCCACAGCGACAGAGCGACCGAGACGTCGAGCGGGTTGGGCATGAAGCCCGCGAGCGCGACGATGAATAGCAGCGCGGCGGTTTGCCGTGTCCAGCCGAAATCGGTCAACGTCGCCCATTCGACGCGTGGCAGGACCATGATGGTGGTCGCCACCGTCGCGATGACGAGGAAGGCGAGCAGCACGCCGTTGACCCGATCGAGCAGCCGGTACCCGCCGGCGAAGAGCAGCGCGGAGGCGAGCGCGATCACCAGCGATCCCATGACCGGCAGCGGCAGCAGCGGGCCGAAAACGGCAGCGAAGATTCCTGCCGTCGCTGCGCCCAGCGCGGCATAGACGATCGGTACCAGCGGGATCACGGCGACGAGGAACAGCCACACCGCCCATGGGCCCAGCTCGCGATAGCCGGACAGCAGCGAACGCCCGCGTGCATGTGCGTAATCGACGCCGAAGCGGTAGGCGGGATATTTGAGCAAGGTCGAGAGCACGATCACGCCCAGCAGGGCGACCCCGAACATCGCACCCGCGCGGGTCGATTGCACGAGATGCGAAGTACCGATGGCAGAACCGGTAAAGATCAGGCCGGGGCCCGCTAGACGGCGCAGGATCGCGTTTCTCATCTTATATCCCCAAGGCTCCGCAAGGCGCGGACGATGCTTCCGAAATTGCCGGTCACGCAAGCGAAATGATCGTTCGTTCTTGCGAAACAAATTGACATTCCGCGCCTTTGCGCCCATCTGCTCTCCATCGAAGCGCGCTAGCCAGCGTGAAGCGGCGATCGGTTTACAGCGATTGCCCCGGCCGCGCCTCGGTTCCTTTTTCCAGACTTCCCTATTCACGCGGGTGGTTTCAAACCCCGCGCCCGCGCCCGGATTCCGTCATGGAACGCTGAGCGCGCCGCATTACGAATGCGAGTTTTCATGACACAGTTTTCCGATCTTGGGCTGTCGCAGCCCGTCCTTCAGGCGCTTGACCTCAAGGGCTATTCCACTCCCACACCGATCCAGGAAGGGGCGATCCCGCCCGTTCTCGAAGGGCGCGACCTGATGGGTATCGCGCAGACCGGCACCGGCAAGACGGCCGCCTTCATGCTGCCCAGCATCGATCGCCTGCGCGAAGCCGACAAGCAGACGCCGTTCAAGTCCTGCCGCATGCTGGTGCTGGCGCCGACGCGCGAACTGGCCGGCCAGATCGCCCAGAGCGCCAAGGATTACGGCGCGCTGGCGGGCCTCAAGGTCCATTCGATCGTCGGTGGCACCTCGGTCAACAAGGACCGCAACAAGCTTCACCGCGGCACCGACATCCTCGTTGCCACGCCCGGCCGGCTGCTCGATCTGATCGACCAGAAGGCCTTCACGCTCGACAAGGTGGAAGTGCTGGTGCTCGACGAGGCCGACCAGATGCTCGACCTCGGTTTTATCCACGCGCTGCGCCGGATCAGCCAGCTGGTCCCCGAAGACCGCCAGACGCTGTTCTTCAGCGCCACCATGCCCAAGCAGATCCAGGAACTGGTCGGCAAATACTGCCGCAACCCGGTCAAGGTCTCGGTCACGCCCGAAAGCACCACTGCCGAACGCATCGACCAGTATCTCTTCATGGTCCAGCAGGACGAGAAGCAGACGCTGCTCGAGATGATCCTGTCCGAACGCCACCAGGTGCCGGGCAAGTTCGAGCGCGTGCTGATCTTCGCGCGCACCAAGCATGGCTGCGACCGCGTGGTGAAGAAGCTGGCGCAGGTCGGCATCCCCGCCAACGCCATCCACGGCAACAAGAGCCAGCCGCAGCGCGAACGCGCGCTCGACGAGTTCAAGCGCGCCAAGACGCCGATCCTGATCGCGACCGATGTCGCCGCGCGCGGGATCGACATCCCCGGTGTGAGCCATGTGATCAATTACGAACTGCCCAACGTGCCCGAGCAATACGTCCACCGCATCGGCCGGACCGCGCGCGCGGGCAAGGATGGCATCGCGATCGCCTTCTGCGCCGAGGACGAGCGCGATTACCTCAAGGACATCCGCAAGAAGACCGATGCCGAGTTCGAACGCCTGCCGCTGCCGGACAATTTCCGCGCGGTCGTCGAAGGCGTCGGCCCGACCAAGCGCGCGGCCCCCGGCCAGCGCATGGCCAAGCCCAAGGTGCGCCCCACCGGCGACGCGGCGAAGCGGGCCAAGCCCAAGGACAAGCATCCCGCGCGCAAGGGCCGTCCCAGCGGGTCAGGCGGTCCGGGAGGCGGCGGAAACGCCGGAGCCGGCAGGCCCGGCGGTGGCCGCAGCCGCAATCGCCGGCGCAGCAGCGCCGCACGCGGCTAACTGTCAGGGGCGGGGCCGGTCGTTTCCGGCTCCGCTTCCTCGTTCATCAGCCGCAGCCGCGCAAAGGCTGCGGGCTGGTGGTCGGCCAGCCATTCGAGCATCCCTTCGCGGATGTCGCAGCGCAGGTCGAACAGCGTGGGCGAATCCTTCGCGCTCATTAGCAGCCGCACCTCGATCGCATCGCGCTTCGTGTCGGTCACCTGCACCACCTGCACGCGGCCGTCCCAGCGCGGATTGTCCGCGATCTGGCGTTCGAATTCGGCGCGGATCGGGCCGATCCGGGTCGCCGGGTCGAGATAGAGCATCACCGAACCCAGCAGCTTCGCGGTTTTCTTGGTCCAGTTCTCGAACGCGCCCTCGAGGAATTGCGATGTCGGCACGATCAGCCGCCGCTCGTCCCAGATCTTGACCACCACATAGGTCGTGCGGATGTCCTCGATCCGTCCCCATTCGCCTTCGACGATCACCACGTCATCGATATTGATCGGCTCGGTCAGCGCCATCTGCACGCCCGCGATCAGCGATTTGAGCGCGGGCTGCGCCGCCGCGCCCACTGCGAGGCCCGCGAGGCCCGCCGAGGCGACCAGCGTCACCCCGATATCGCGCACGCCGGGGATCGACAGCAGCACCAGCCCGACGGTCACGAAAATGATGATGAAGGTCGCGATGCGGCTGAGCATGGTCAGCTTGGTGCGCTGGCGCCGGGCGGAGAGATTGTCCTCTACCGAGATATCCGCGCGTAGCTTCATCGCCTCGATCAGCGCCTGCAAGATCGCCAGCGCGATCCACCCGATCACCGCGGGCATGACAAAGCCGGCGACGCGTTCCCACACCGTCTCGAAGGCAGGAATTTCGCGCGCGGTCAGCACCAGCGCCAGCGCCACCAGCGCAAAACGGGTGGGCATGGCGAGCCGCCGCACCAGCATCTCGTCCGCCTCGCTCCGCGTGCGTCCCACGACGCGGCGCAGCAGGCGGAACACCACCCAGTGCAGCACCAGCGCGGCCAGCGTCGCGGCCACGGCCAGCGCCAGCAGATTCCATGGATGCGGCAGGATCGCCGTCCCGCGGGCGGCGTAATCGGCAAGCGTATCGGTCATGCGGTCTCCCGTTGGATGCATGCGGACAGGGCCGGCATCCCCTCCCAGGGACTTGCCCTTCCAACCCCGGTTCCCGCCGCGCGGTTCCCGCTTGCCTCTTGTGCCGCTGCGCGCGAGGCCCCAAGTGCGGCGCGCATTCACAACGGAGACAGGCTTTGGCGTCAGCACCCACCGGCGAGTACGATTTCGACCTTTTCACCATCGGCGCCGGTTCGGGCGGGGTGCGCGCCAGCCGCGTGGCGGCCGCGCATGGCGCGAAGGTGGCAGTGGCCGAGGAACACCGCGTCGGCGGGACCTGCGTCATCCGCGGCTGCGTGCCCAAGAAGATGCTCGTCTACGGCGCGCATTTCGCCGAAGACCTGAAGGACGCGCGCAATTTCGGCTGGTCGACCGAGAACGCGACCTTCGACTGGATCACGCTGCGCGACAATGTGCTGAAGGATGTCGAGCGGATCGAGGGCGCCTATACCAACACGCTCGAAAGCCACGAGGTGACGATCTTCAAGGAACGCGCCGAGATCACCGGCCCGCATGAGATCACGCTGGCGAGCGGCAAGGTCGTGACCGCAAAAACCATCCTGATCGCCACCGGCGCCCGCCCGCGCATGCCCGAATGCCAGGGCGCCGAACATGCGATCAGTTCGAACGAGGCGTTCCATCTCGACGAACTGCCCAAAAAGATCATCATCGCGGGCGGCGGCTATATCGCCAATGAATTCGCCGGCATCTTCAACGAGTTCGGCAGCGAAGTTCACATCGTCAATCGCGGCGACCGCTTGCTGCGCAGCTATGACGAGGCGGTGCGCGACCGGCTGCTGCAGATCTCGACGATGAAGGGGATCCAGTTCCGCTTCAACACCACCTTCGAATACATCAAGCCGTGTTCGGAAGGCGGCTATTTCGTGAAAATGTCCGATTGCGACGAGGAAAAGGCCGATCTGGTCATGTTCGCGGTCGGCCGCGTGCCAAACACCGAGGGGCTGGGCCTCGAGAATGCCGGCGTCGAACTGGGCGAGGGCGGCGAGGTCAAGGTCGACCGCTTCAGCAAGACCAATGTCGATCACATCTATGCCGTCGGCGACGTGACCGACCGCGTGCAGCTGACCCCGGTGGCGATCCGCGAGGGCCAGGCCTTTGCCGACAGCGTGTTCGGCGACGGCGAGCCGGTGGCGGTCGACCACAGCTGTATCCCCAGCGCGGTGTTCAGCCACCCGCCGATCGCCGCGGTCGGCATGACCGAGGGCGAGGCCAAGAACCAGCTCGGCAGCGTGAAGGTCTATCTGTCGGACTTCCGCCCGATGAAGAACGTGCTTGCCGGACGCAACGAACGCAGCCTGATCAAGATGATCTGCGACGGCGACAGCGGCCGCATCGTCGGCATCCACATGATCGCCCCCGAAGCGCCGGAGATGATGCAGGCTGCCGCGATCGCGGTGAAGGCGGGGCTGACCAAGGAAGACTTCGACGCCACCACCGCAATCCATCCGACCATGGCGGAGGAACTGGTGCTGATGCGCTAGGACGCCGTCATCGGCCCCGCGCCCGCGCGGCGGGGAAGAGTCGACAGCTGCGCATTGCGAAGCGCTCGGCCCGGTGCTTAGGCCGGTACGATGGAACACCCGTCGTCCGCCAGCTTTACGCGCCCCAAGCACGTCGACATCGAACTCGTGTCGGTGGCTTATCGCAACCGCAGCTTTCCGGTGCACATGCACGACCAGTATGTGGTGGGCGTGGTCGAAAGCGGCGGCGAAACACTGACCATCGATGGCGCCTCGTATGTGGTCGGCGAGGGCGACATGATCACTATCGATGCGGGCACGGCGCATGCCAATGCCACGCTCGGAGACGCGACCTTGCGCTACCGGGTATTCTACATTCGCGCGGACGTGGCACGGTCCTATGTCGGCCGCTCGGACCTGCGCTTTCCGGCGCCGGTGCGCTGCGACCCCGTGTGCGCCCAGCGGCTGCTGGAGTTGCACCGCTGGTTTGAAGCGGGGACCGGCGACAGGCTGGAAGAAGACACCGCGCTTGCGGAAATAGTCGGTATCGCGTTCGCCGCAGCTGTCGAACCGGATCGAGACGACCGGCTACCGGAGGCAGTTCGCCGGGCGAAGGGGTATATCGACGCGCGCTATGACGAGAATTTCGGTCTCGATGAACTGGCAGATGCCGCCGGTGTGACCAAGTACCATCTGGCGCGGAGTTTCACGCGCGCGCACGGCCTCAGCCCGCTTGCCTACCGCACGCAGCGGCGCATCCATGCGGCCAAGGAAATGGTTCTGGCGGGTGCGCCACTGGCCGATGTCGCATCCGATCTGGGGTTTGCGGACCAGAGCCATCTCACGCGCCAGTTCCAGAGCATGGTCGGAATCTCGCCCGCCCGCTATCGTGAGCAATGACGTTCAAGACAGGTCTGGAGCGCCCGGCTAGGCCCCGTTGAAAGGCTTGTCAGGGACCATACCATGAAGAATTCACGCTCGATTATCACCACTCGGTCGCAGACACTGAAAGCGGCTGTGCTGGCCGCAGTGGCAGCAGCCTGCGCTGCTCTCGCCGGTCCTGCGAACGCCGCAGCGGCGGGCCAGGACGTTGAAGCCGATCGCCAGGCCTCGGGTGAAGCCAGCAGTCCATACGCGACCTTCCTCGCGAATTATGTCGAATGGGTGAGAACCATCGAAATCGAGGGGCAGGCACACGGCATCGCGCTGACGCCGAAGCAGATCGAGCTGGCTGCCCGGATCGGGATCGAGCATCCGGAAAAAGTGCGGCTGGTATACGTCGACGAAATACCCTTTCCGTCGGAAGATCCGCAAATGCGCAAGATCGGCGAGGAGCTGGGCTTTGTCGGACCGGGTATCACCAATAACGCGCAGGCGTTCGGTTATACCATCTGGGTGCGCAACGGTTTCGATCTGACATGGCCGCTGCTCGCCCACGAACTGGTCCATGTGCAGCAGATCGAGCGCAATGCGAGTTTCGGCGCCTTCGTGGAAAAATACATGAAGCAACTCATGGCCTTCGGGCACGAAAACATGCCGCTCGAGGTCGAAGCCTACGAAGCCAATCGGATCCACGCCTCGCAACCCTGAGACGGGCCGGTCCGCTTGCCGCAATGCCCGCCACCCGATTGCGCCTGCGGCGTTCCCGGCCTAGCGTGGCGCGGTTCTGCGGCGGATGACAAGGGGAGCTTGCGTGAAGGGTTATTGCGACAATATCGAGCGGCGGACTGTCGAGAACGACAATTTCCGTCAGGTTCTCTACACCGGCAAACACCTGCAGCTCGTGGTGATGACGCTGCCGCCGGGCTGCGACATCGGCGAGGAGGTCCATGACGACCGCGACCAGTTCTTCCGCTTCGAGGAAGGCAAGGGCGTGGTCGATATCGACGGCGTAAAAAATCCCGTCGCGGACGATTTCGCGGTGATCGTGCCGGCCGGCGCGCGGCACAATGTCCGCAACACCGGCAGCGAACCGCTGCGCCTCTATACCGTTTACGGCCCGCCCGAGCATCTGGACGGCGTGGTCCATGCGACCAAGGCCGATGCCGAGGCGCGCCATCACGACGAGGAATGGGACGGCGGCACCACCGAGTGATACGCTGCCCCGCGCCGCAGCAGTGCAGGCGCATAGCCCGATCGCAGGAGTACCGCATATGACCACCGCACCCGATGCCTTTCGCATCCGCGAGGCCGTCGCCTATTTCGACGCCAGCACGGATCTCGAGGAAGCGATCGACGAGCTGCTCAGCTCGGGTTTCGACCGCGCGGAAATCAGCCTGCTGGCGACCGAGAGGGCGGTCGAGGACCAGCTTGGTCACCGCTATCACAAGGTTGCCGAGCTGGAGGACGACCCCGCCGTGCCGCGCGCGATCTACATTCCCAGGGAAGCGATCGGCGAGGCACAGGGCGCGCTGGTCGCCACGCCGCTCTACCTGGCGGCGATGACCGCGATCGGCGGTATCGTGGCCTCGGGTGGCTCGCTGCTCGCAGTGATCGTCGGCGCGGCGGTTGCAGGCGGGGCAGGGGGCGCGCTGGGCGCCGGGGTGGGCCGATTGGTAGGTGACCGGCACGCCGAAAACCTGCAGAACCAGCTTGAACATGGCGGGCTGCTGCTCTGGGTGCGCACCTGGGACAGCGGCGACGAACAACGCGCGGTCGACATCCTGACGAAGCATTCGGGTCACGATGTCCATGTGCATGGCTCGCCGCAGAACTGAACGCATGATGGGAGAATTACAGTGATCGCGAAGATGGTGGCACTCGGGCTCGCAGGGCTTGCCGGATACGCGCTGTTCAAGCGCAAGGATGCATCCCGCAATGCTGCCTTTGCGAAGGACCAGCCGCATAATTTCCATACCGACGTACGCGATGCCGGACCCGGCGCTATGCGCGACCCGGAGGCGCGCGAATGGACCGAGACCGACGAGGATCTCGACGAAAGCTTCCCCGCCAGCGATCCGCCGGGTGGCTATTGATCCGCGCGGGGCATGACCGGGTGAATTGAATGGCGGCCAGGCTCGTCCAGATCTATCTGCCCGAAGACCGGGTCCGCGATCTGGAGGTGATCCTCGATCGCCACACGCGCCGGTTCTGGCGGGCAACCGTGCCCGGGGCGCAGGAAAAATACACCTGCATCGTCCAGCAACGCTATACCGAACGCCTGCTTGCCGATCTCGACGGCGCCTTCGGAGACCTGCCGCAATTCTCCGCGCTGGTGTCCGAGCTGCAGGCGGTCCTTCCGGTGGTCGAAGAAACGCCGGTCACCGAATTGCCGCTGTCGGCCGACCTGCCGACCCCCACGCGGATCGAGCGGTTCTTCAGCCGAGACCGGCTCAGCACCGATGAACTCTACGACGACATCGAGGAAAGCCTGCATCCCGGGCCCGCCTATTTGCTGACGGTGACGCTGTCGGCGATCATCGCCGGCCTGGGGATGCGCAGCGGGCAGACCGCGGTGGTCATCGGCGCAATGATCATCGCGCCGCTGCTCGGGCCGACGATGGGGTTGGCGCTGGCGGCCACGGTCGGCAATTGGAAGCTGGGCCGGCAGGCGGCCGCGACGCTCGCCATCGGCTGCGTCCTCGCAGTGCTCGCGGGTGTCGTCCTCGGCATGACGGTGGCAATCGATCCGCTGGTGCCCGAACTGAAGAACCGCACGCTGGTCCAGCCCGCCGATATCGCGCTGGCGCTGGCCTGCGGTGCCGCGGGCGTGCTGGCGTTCAGTCGCGGCGCCTCGCTTGCGCTGGTCGGGGTGATGATCGCCGTCGCGCTGGTTCCGCCCCTGACCGCAGCAGGCATCTATACCGGTGCGGGCATTCCCGAAGCGGGCGCCAACGCGCTGTTCCTGTTCACCGTCAACCTCGTCTGCGTCAACGTCGCGGGGATCGCGATGTTCTTGTTCCAGGGCCTGCCGCCGACCAGCTGGCGGATGACCAGCGGGATCATGCTGGTGTGGGTGGTGTTGCTGATCCTGCTGATGTCGATGATGGCGGGGCGGATTTTCCTCGGCTTCGGCTCGTGGGACTTCGTTATGGACTACCTGACCGCCAGCCGCTGAACGGTGGGGATTGCCGCCGCGATAGCGCCCGCCGGCTGCGCTGCGCGTGTGTGGCACACCTGCCCGGGGGACCTGGCAGCGGACCAATAAACCTAGGCCCGGCGGATTTCCCTGCTATCGGTGCGGGATGACACCACGTCTCCATCCCCGGGAAGAAGAACGGCTGCGCGAGCTGCGCCGCTACAATATCCTCGACACCGAGCGTGAACGCGATTTCGACGATCTGGTCGAGATCGCGTCGCAGATCTGCGAGGTCCCGGTTTCGGTCGTCAATTTCATCGACGAGGGCCGGCAGTGGTTCAAGGCCGAGGTCGGGCTGGGCGTGCGCTCCACCCCGATCGAAACGAGCCTGTGCGGGCATGTGATCCTCGAAGGCGATTTCGTCGAAATCCCCGACACGCTGAAAGACGAGCGCATGGCCGACAACCCGCTGTGCACCGAGGACCCCGGTTTCCGGTTCTACGCCGGCGCGGTGCTGCGCACCGAAAAGGGGCTGCCGCTGGGGACGCTGTGCGTGCTCGATCACAAGCCGCGCACGCTCACGCCGCACCAGCGCCGCGTGCTCGAGGTGTTGTCCAAGCACGTGATGCGCGAACTCGAACTCCGGCTTGCGCTGGCGCAGGAACAGACGCTCCGGCGCGAGGTCGACCACCGGGTCAAGAACTCGCTCGCCTCGATCGGGGCACTGCTGTCGATGAAGGCGCAGCGGGCAACCGACGAAGCGGTACAGACCGCGCTCGAAGACGCCAGCATCCGTATCCGCTCGCTCTCGTCGCTGCATGCCGAACTGCACGATCTGGCGCAGGGCGAGCGGGTGGAACTGCGCTCGCTGTTCGAACGGATCGAACGCGATCTGCGCCAGCTGCTGCCCGACGGGATCAGGCTGGTGATCGAGGTCGGCAACGACCGCGTCTCGCCCAGCCTCGCCAATGCGCTGCTGCTGATCGTGAACGAATTCGTGTCGAACAGCGTCAAGCACGGGCTGCAGGACCGCAGCGGATCGATCGCCATCGCCATCCGCGCGGGCGACGACGGCTGGTCGATCGCCTGCAGCGACGATGGCAGCGCCACCAGTGCGGATGCCGAACGCGCGGCGCTGGCCAAGGGGCTGGGCACGCGTGTTATCCAGTCGCTCGCCTCATCCTTCGGCGTGACGCCCGACTGGAGCGCAAACGGGTCGGGGATGCACCTGAGGATCGACGCCGCGGCCTAGGCGGGCTGCTATGCCGGCGGCGTTCGGAGGCGTTCCACTGCCAGCATCGCGCGGGTCACGCCCACCGCGCGCAGCTCCTCGGGCCACGGCCCGCCGGTCGCGGCCGATTCCACGGCCAGCGCCATGGCGGGCGAGGTCTGCAGGCCGAACCCGCCCTGTCCTGCCAGCCAGAAGAAACCCGGCGCTTGCCGGTCGAAGCCCGCCACGGGCAGCCGGTCGGGGGCAAAGTTCCTGAGACCCGCCCATTTGCTCGCCAGCTGCCGGATTGTCAGCGTGGTGGCCTGTTCGACATTCCACGCCGCCAGCGCGACGTCTTCCTCTTCGGGCTGCGCGTCGCAGGGCGCGCTCGGGCCTTCGTCCATCGGGCTGGCGAGCAGCCGGCCATTGCCCTCGGGCTCGAGATAGAAGCCGGGGCCCACAGTCTTGGTGAAGGGCCAGTCGCGCACCGCGTGCTCGGTGTCGAAAGTGATCACCGTGCGCCGCAGCGGGGTGATGCCCAGCGGCGCGATACCGGCCAGCGCCGCGACCGGGTCGGCCCACGCGCCCGCGGCATTGACCACCACGCGTGCGCTGTAGCTTGCCCCCGGCGTATCGGCAGTCCAGCGCTCGCCCGCGCGCGCCAGCCGCTCGACCGGGACGCCGTTCGCCAGCTTGCCCCCGCGCGCCAGTAGCTCCTTGCGATGCGCCTCGAGCATGGCATGCGCGTCGAGCTTGCGTGCATGTCGGTCGAGCAGCGCGCCGCTGATGGCGCCGTCGCCCTCGCGCAGCACCGGGGTGAACGCGCGCGCCTCGGCGGGGGTCAGTCGTTCGACGCGCGGCTCCCAGTCGCGGTAATTGGCATCCAGCCTGTCGAGCGCCGCTTCCTGTCCTTCAAGCGCGATGAACAGCGCGGGATGCGGCGTTGCCCCGGGTTCGGCCAGCAGCGGCATGCTCGCCGCGGTCAGCGCGCGCACCAGCCAGGCGTCCATGTCGAAATGCGCGAAGGCGGCGCTGCGGCCCGAGGAATGCACACCGGGCGCGGCTTCGGCCTCGACCACCTGCGTGGTCCCGTGCCGTGCCAGCCGTGCGGCGGCGGACAGCCCCGCGATCCCGGCGCCCACCACGAGGAAATCGACCTGTTTCATAGCGACTCCGTTGCCCGCTGCGGCCATTCTGCCTAGTCTCGCGCCTAGCAAAACAGCGGGGGCGCAGACAGATGGCAATGACGATCCTGGTGACCGGGGGCACCGGCTATATCGGCGGCGAGGTGATCGAGCAGCTGCTGGCGCGCGGGCACAGCGTCCACACCACGGTCCGCGATGCCGCGAAGAGCGAACCGCGGCTGCGCGCGCGCTGGAACGATGCGGGTGAGCGGCTGAAGGTGTTCCAGGCCGATCTGCTCGACGATGCCGGCTGGGCCGAGGCCAATGCCGGCTGCGACGCGGTGGCGCATGTCGCCTCGCCGTTTCCGCTGGCGACGCCCCGGGACAAGGACGAGCTGGTGGTGCCCGCGCGCGAAGGCACGCTGCGCGCGCTCGATTTCGCGCACCGCGCGGGCATCACACGCTTCGTCCAGACCAGCAGCGCGGCCGCGATCGCCTATGGCCAGCCGGACAAGGACCATTTCACCCATCTCGACTGGACCGACCTGACCGCCGGCGTGCCGCCCTATATCGAGAGCAAGACCGTGGCCGAACGCGCCGCGCGCGACTGGGTCGCGATGCACGCGCCGGGCATGGCATTCTGCTCGATCAATCCGGTGGCGGTGTTCGGTCCCGTCCATGACGACGACCTGTCGACCAGCGTCGCGATGGTGAAGAAGATCATCGACGGTTCGATCCCGCTGCTGCCCGACATGGGGATCTGCGTGACCGACGTGCGCGATGTGGCCGAAGCGCATGTCCGCGCGCTCGAGGCCCCGGCACAGCAGGTTCGCGGCGAGCGTTTCCCGACCAGCCAGAAATTCCTCTGGCTGCGCGAAATGGCGGCGATCATCCGCCAGCGCGTGCCCGAGCATGCGGGCAGGGTGCCGAGACGCGGCATGCCCAACTGGCTGGTGCACATGCTTGCGCCCTTCATGGATGAAATGAAGCAGGTGCGCGGCGAGCTCGGCAATGTCCGCGACGTTTCCGGTCGCCACACCGAAGAGGTGCTCGGCTTCACCTTCATCGCCGCCGAACAGACTCTGGAGGACACCGTGCGGAGCCTCGCGGCAAAGGGCATCGTCACGCACTGACGGGGGCATTGCATTGCCAGTCCGCCGGGGCTTCGGCACAAGACGCATGAAACGAATCGTTGACGGGAAATTGACATGAACATGCTGGCGTCGCGCGGGCAGCTGCGCGCAAGTTTCCTTCGCTGGGCGCTCTTCACCGTGCCGCTCTGCGTGCTGCTCGGCTTTCTGTCCGGCCAGCTGGGCAGCCCCGACACCGCGTGGTTCCAGTCGCTCGTCAAGCCCGGCATCTATCCCGAACCCAAGTGGTTCGGCATCGTCTGGACGATCCTCTATGTCATGATCGGCTTCGCGCTGGCTCTGGTCGCCTCGGCATGGGGCGCGCGCGGCCGCACTGCGGCGCTGTGGGTCTTCGCCGTGCATTTCGCGCTCAACCTCGCGTGGAGCTATGTCTTCTTCGGCGCCCAGCAGATCAGCGGCGCGCTGGCACTGCTGGTGGCGATCGTGCTGACGCTGCTGGTGGTGATCGCGCTGTTCTGGCGCGTCCGCCGGCTCGCCGCGGTGCTGCTGCTGCCCTATCTCGCCTGGGTCTGCTTCGCCACCGCGCTGAATTACCAGTTCCTCCAGCTCAATCCGCAAGCCGATGGCGGCACGCCCGAAGGCGCGGTCGAGCGGGTAAGGATCTAGTTTTTGCTTTTCGCACCGACATCCGTCGGTGCATCCTCGGGCTGTTCCTCCGCTTCGCTCCGGGCCCCTGCGGTCGCGCGGTCGCGCTTGCCGTTCGCTGGTCGCAAACGGGACTCGCGCGTTACCATAGCGGCTCGCACTGGTTCCGAGCCGCAGGCGAGGCAAGGGCGACCGCCCGCCCGCAGCGGAATCGAAGCGACAGCTGAGATGGCTGAAAGCCACCCGACCTTCAGGTCGCATGAGCGGGGATAGCCTAAGGCCGCGGACGCGGCCGCCGGCGCTTGAGGCTAGACAAAAGCAGCATCCCGTCCCATCTGAACCCTATGCAGAGCCAGAATCCCCTGATCGCCGATTTCGTCAAACTCGCCAATTCGGCAGCCGGTACGCTGGCCGGCATGGGGCGCGAGGCCCGCGACGCCGCGCGCGAACGGGCCAAGGAAAGCTTCGGCGGGATGGACTTCGTCACCCGCGAGGAATTCGACGCGGTGAAGACGATGGCCAGCAAGGCGCGCACCGAAGCGGAAGACCTCAAGGCCCGCGTCGAAGCGCTGGAAGCCAAGATCAAGTGACCGTCGCCCCTGCGCAGGCAGGGGCCCAACTGACGTCGCAGTCCGCGATAGAACGCTCCATAAGTCGACTTCGCCGTCTTCGCAGGATCGATGCGAGCGGCTAAGGCCGCCCCATGCAGCTTTCCGCTCCCGCCATCCTGCTTGCCGCGCGTGCGCATGGCGAGACCGCGGTCATTGCGCGGATGCTGACCGAGCAGCATGGCATGGTCGCCGCTTATGTCGCAGGCGGGCGCGGGCGGCAGCTGCGGCCGGTGGTGATCCCCGGCAATATCGTCCAGGCGGAAATCCGCGCGAAGTCGGATAGCCAGCTGCCCTTCGCCCGGCTCGAACTGGTCGCCAGCCGCGGGCCGTGGCTGGGCGAGCCGCTGGCGGCTTCGGCGATCAACTGGGTCACCGCGCTCACTGCGAGCGCGCTGCCCGAGCGCAATCCCTATCCCACGCTCCATTCCGCGCTCGGCGGCTTGCTCGATGCGATCTGTTCTGCCGACAGCGCACGGCAGTGGGTCGAGGCGCTGGCGGTCTATGAAGCGCTGCTGCTGCGCGAGCTGGGCTATGGCGGCCAGCGGCCCGCGATGGCCGGCCTCGGGCAGGCCTTGGAAATTCTCGACCGGCAGGAGCCGCTGATCGCGCGCTATTTGCTCGCCGACACCCGCGCCGACGTGATGGGCGCGCGAACGCTGCTGCGCCAGCGACTGGAACGGATGGTTTAGCCGCGTTCAAGAATGGTTCGTCGCCCCGGCCCATGCAGGGGCCTAGACACTGTCCGTTGAGCGCCCCGAGGGGCAGAAAGGCTCCTGCGCAGGAGCGACGAGGCTGGAGAAACACGCTTGAAAATCGCAATTTTCGCCGGCGACGGCATCGGGCCCGAAGTGATCGCACAGGCGCGCCGCGTGCTGGAAGCGCTGTCGTTGCCCGGATTGACGCTGTTCGAAGGCGATGTCGGCGCCGCCGCCTATCGCCGCCACGGCCATCCGCTGCCACCCGAAACGCTGGAAATGGCGCGCGCGGCCGATGCGGTGCTGTTCGGCGCGGTGGGCGATTTTTCCTGCGACGACCTGCCGCGCGAACTGCGCCCCGAGCAGGCGATTCTCGGTCTGCGCAGCGAGCTTGGCCTGTTCGCCAACCTGCGGCCAGCGGCCGGCTTCCCGGGGCTCGAACACCTTTCCTCGCTCAAGCCCGAAGTCGCGCGCAGCATCGACCTGCTGGTGGTGCGCGAACTCAATGGCGATGTCTATTTCGGCGACAAGGGCGAACGCGGCAGCGATGGCGGGCGCGAGGGCTGGGACGCGATGTCCTACAACGAGGCCGAGGTTCGCCGTATCGCGCACGCCGGCTTCCGCGCCGCGATGGGGCGCGGCAAGAAACTGACCAGCGTCGACAAGGCCAACGTCCTCGAAACCAGCCGCATCTGGCGCGAAACCGTGATCGAAGTCGCGCAGGAATATCCCGAGGTCGAACTTGACCACATGTATGTCGACAATGCCGCGATGCAGCTGGTCAAGTCGCCGGGCCAGTTCGACACGATCGTCACCGGCAATCTGTTCGGCGATATCCTGTCCGACCAGGCCAGCGCCTGCGTCGGCTCGATCGGCCTGCTCGCCAGCGCGTCGCTGGGCGAACGGCAGACCGACTACGGCACCTTCGGCCTGTACGAGCCGATCCACGGCAGCGCGCCCGACATTGCCGGGCAAGGCAAGGCCAATCCGGTCGCGGCCGTGCTCAGCCTCGCCATGCTGCTGCGTCACTCGTTGGGGCGCGAGGAGGACGCCGTCCGGATCGAGCGCGCCGTGGAGGCGATCCTTGCCGATGGCGTGCTGGGCGGTGACCTCGGCGGCAGCGCTTCGACGCAGGAAGTCGGCGATGCGATTGTTAGGAAGATTGTAACCATATCTTGAGGATTGCCGCATAACCGGGTCATGCAATGGACATGACACCGCAGATGCAGCCCGATCCGGCTACCTCCACCGCTGCCAGCGCTCGCCCGTTGGAGCTGGCGATCATCCTGCCCACGCTCAACGAGCGCGACAATCTCGCCCCGCTGGTCGAGCGGATCGAAGGCGCGCTGGGCGCATCGGGCTGGGAAGTGCTGGTGGTGGACGACAATTCCGCCGACGGTACCAGCGACGAAGCGCGGCGTCTGTCGCTCTCGGATCCGCGCGTGCGGGTACTACAGCGCATCGGCCGGCGCGGCTTGTCGAGCGCGGCGATCGAGGGCTTCTGCGCCACTGCGGCGCCCTATGTCGCGGTGATGGATGCTGACCACCAGCACGATCCCAAGCTGCTGGTCGACATGCTTGGCGCGGTGAAAGCGGGGGACGCGGATGTCGCGGTCGCCAGCCGCTTCGCCGAAGGCGCGAGCATGGAGGAATGGGGCCGCCCCGACCGCGAGAAGCTTTCCAGCGTCGCCAACATGCTGGCGCGCAAGCTCACCGGGGTCGAACTCAGCGACCCGATGAGCGGCTTCTTCCTGCTGCCCAGCGCGACTGCACGGCGGCTGGTGCCCAGCCTTTCGGGCATCGGCTTCAAGATCCTGCTCGACCTGCTCGCCACTTCCGAAACACCGCTCAAGGTGAAGGATTTCCCGATGAATTTCTCCGCCCGCCGCTCCGGCGAAAGCAAGCTCGACCGCGCGATCGCGCTCGATTTCCTCGCCGGGCTGTACGACAAGAGCTTCGGTCGGATCATCCCGACGCGCTTCGCGCTGTTCGGCACGGTCGGGGTCATCGGCATCGGCGTGCACATGGCGATCCTCTATGCCTTCATGCTGGTGGCAGGGACCAATTTCGGCTGGAGCCAGGCGGTCGCGACTTTCGGGGCGATGACCTTCAACTTCTGGCTCAACAATTTCCTCACCTATCGCGACCGCCGGCTGAAAGAGGCGGACCGCCTGTTCTGGGGCTGGCTCAGCTTCATCGCCGCATGTTCGATCGGCGCCTTCGCCAATGTCGCGGTGGCCACCACGCTCAACGACCGGGGCTTGCACGAAGTCTTCGCCGCGCTGGTCGGGATCGGCATCGGCTCGGTATGGAACTACGCGCTGTCGAGCCGCTTCGTGTGGGGGCGGTATTAGGTTTGCCGCCGCAAGGTTAGGACATCCGTCCTGACTTTGCGGCGGCCTCAGCCCACGCCTGAGTTTTTGTTGTGTGCGCCTTCGACATCCGTCGAAGGCTTGCGGCACCAGCCCACTCCCCCACCCGGCCACCCAGTCAGTATGATCCCGTGGGTGGCCGGGTGGGGGAGTGGGCCGGTGCCGCCGCAAGGGAAGCGCGGATGTGCTTCACTTACCCCACCAAAACCCTATCTCCAGCTTTCCATCCAGGTCCACACGGCGAAGCTGTCGGGGCCGGCGAGCGGCGCGGCGCTGATGATCGGGTAGAACCACGCGAACACCAGCACGCTGCCGATCACCGGCGCCAGCGCGCTCTTGCGCCAGCCGCCCTGCCACAGCGCATCGCACACCAGTGCCAGCGCGGCGAGCAGCGCCATGCTCGGCAATGCGTAATGGTAGTAGAACTGCACCGGCTTGGTTGCGACCACCCAGAAACCCAGGCTCGCCGGATAGAGCAGCGCCGTGCCCAGCGCCGCCCAGTGACGGCGCATCACCCCGTGCCAGGCGCACCACGCCAGCGCGGGCAGGCCGAGCAGCATGGTCAGCGGATTGCCGATCAGCATGATCCCGCGCTGCACCCCCGCGACCGGTTCGTAGAGATACCAGATCGACCGCGCATTGAGCACCCATTGCTCCCACGTTGACTGGTAGGGATGAGCCTTCAGCACCTGCTCCTGCTGCGACAGCATGAACTGGTGGTGGAACACCAGCCCCTCGGTGATCGGGTGCAGGCGGAAGAAGAAGGCCGGCAGGTAGGTCGCGGCATAGACCGCCAGCGGCACCGCGCCGAGCCACAGCGCGGCCTCGAGCAGCGTGGTCCCCGGGACGGGCGCGCCGCGGCGGCTGAGCAGCAGCCGGCGGCGACCCGCCAGAGTGCGCGCGACGAGGAAGGTCAGCCCCGGGAGCATGGCGACGACCAGCGCGTTCCATTTCGCGCCCATCGCCAGCCCCAGCGCGATCCCCGTCAGAGCCAGCCGCCAGCGGCCCTGTTCGGGCTGGCGGATCGCGGCGGCGAACTGCCATGCGGCCAGCGCGAGGAAGGCGAGGTAGACGATGTCGAGCATGGCGATGCGCGCATGCACGAACAGGTGGAAACCGGTCGCCAGCAGCACGCCGTAGGCGAGGGTGGCGAAGCGGCTGGCGCTGGCGAACCACAGCGCGCGCATCGCGCCGAACAGCGCCAGCGTGCCCAGCAGCGTGGGCAGCAGCCGCCAGCCGACCGGATTGTCGCCGAACAGCGCAATCCCCAGCGCGATCAGCTGCTTGCCCAGCAGCGGGTGTTCGCGATTGGTGAATTCGCCCAGCACCAGCAGCTCGCGCGCGGCGGGGAGGTAGTGGACCTCGTCGAAATAGGGGTGCGGCACCGCGGTCAGATACGGCAGGCAGCCGAGCCAGAAGACGAGCGCCAGCGCGGCGCACCAGCGAAGCGGATCCTGGACCTGTTCGGGCGCGCGGCTCATCGCGAACCGGCTTAGGTAAGCCGCGCACCCGCATCAAGGCGGATCAGCCGGTTGTGCGCCGTTCCAGCCAGAACAACCGGGCGACCATGGCGAGCAGCCCGATGCTGGCAGTCGCCGCCACGAACAACAGCCACAGCGGCACCGCCATCCCCTGCGCGCGGGCGCGCGGAACGACGAAAAAGCACGCGATGCCCAGCGCGAACAGCAGGTCCCACCACACCTGGATGCCCCACAGGTTCGAAGTATGGTTGACCCACACCGGCATCACGCCGTCGCGGGCGATCGTCACGGCGCTAAAGAACCCGAAGCCCGCCGCAAGCAATGCGGCGAGGAGCGGATTGCCCGTCTCGGCACGAGCGGTCAGGATATGGGCGAGGGCGGCCAGCACTCCCACCAGCCCGGCAAGGAAGAGGATTACGTAGGGTGTCACGGTAGTCGGCTCCCGAATCGGATGTAGCGAGTGCTACACTTGTAGCCCTTTGTAGCGACTGCTACAAGATGCGCATGTCACCCGCCCGCATGTCCCGCGAAACGCTGCTGCCATTGCTGGCGGCGCATGTGATGGCGCACGGGCTCGCCGATGCCTCGCTGCGTCCGCTTGCCAGGGCGGCAGGGACCAGCGACCGCATGCTGATCTACCATTTCGGGAATAAGGACGCGCTGGTCGCAGCGCTGCTCGATTACCTTGTCGCGCGGTTCGCCGACGCGCTCGATTCCGCTTTCCCGCAGGCGCGCAGTGCCTCGCGGCGCGCCTGTGCGGAAACGGTCTATGCGGTTACGGGGCAGCCCGCATTCGCACCCTTCCTGCGGGTATGGTGGGACATCGTCGCGGGCTGCTCGGCCGGGAATGCCGCCTATCTCGCGGCGGCCGGCGGGATGATGGAGGTCCTGCTCGACTGGGTGGTCGATCACCTGCCGGCAAGCGATCCCGATCCGGCTGCGGGCGCCCGCGCAGTGCTGACCGCGATCGAGGGTGCCCAGGCGCTGCGCGCGGTGGGGCGCGGCGACATTGCCGAAGCGGGGCTTGCAGCCTTGGAAGGGCGACCCGCTTGATGCGCGCCGCGCGCGTGCTATCGCGCCTGCCATGAAGAACACCACCGGCATCGACCGTTCGATCACCTCCCGCTGGCGGCCCGCGACGCAGGCGGTGCGCGGGGGCACCTGGCGCAGCGAGCAGGGCGAGACCAGCGAAGCGCTGTTTCTCACCTCGGGCTATAGCTACGACAATGCGCAGACCGTCGCCGACCGCTTCGCGGGCGAGGATGCGGGCATGACCTATTCGCGCCTGCAGAACCCCACCGTCGCCATGCTCGAGGAGCGCATCGCGCTGATGGAAGGCGCCGAGGCATGCCGCGCGCAGGCCAGCGGGATGGCGGCGATGACCACCGCGCTGCTGTGCCAGCTTTCGGCGGGCGACCACGTGGTCGGCGCGCGCGCGGCCTTCGGTTCGTGCCGCTGGCTGCTCGATCACCTGCTGCCGCGCTTCGGGATCGAGACCACCGTGGTCGACAGCGCCGATAACGATGCGTGGGAAGCCGCGATCCGGCCCAACACCAAGGTGTTCTTCTTCGAAACCCCCGCCAACCCCACGCTCGACGTGGTCGATCTGGCGCATGTCTGCGCCGTCGCCAAGGCGCATGGCATCACCACCGTGGTCGACAACGCCTTCGCCACCAGCGCGCTGCAGCGCCCGATGGATTACGGCGCCGACGTGGTCGCCTATTCGGCCACCAAGCTGATGGACGGGCAGGGCCGCGTGCTCGCGGGCGCGGTGTGCGGATCGCAGCAATGGATCGATGAGGTGCTGCTGCCCTTCCAGCGCAACACCGGCCCCAATATCTCGCCGTTCAACGCCTGGGTGGTGCTCAAGGGGCTCGAAACGCTCGACCTGCGCGCTCGCCGCCAGAGCGCGAATGCGGTCGAACTGGGCGCCTTCATCGAACCGCGGCTGCCGCGCATCCTGCACCCCGGGCTGGCCAGCCACCCGCGGCACGATCTGGCAATGGAACAGATGGTCGCCACCGGCCCGATCTTCGCGCTCGACGTGGGCGACCGGGCAACCGCATTCAAGCTGCTCGATGCGCTGCAGCTGGTCGATATCTCGAACAATATCGGCGACTCGCGCAGCCTGATGTGCCATCCCGCCAGCACCACGCACGCGGGCATGACGCAGGAGGCGCGCGACGCGATGGGCGTGACCGAAGGCCTACTGCGGATCAACGTGGGGCTCGAGGATGTCGAGGACGTAAAGGAAGACCTCGACCGCGCGCTTACCGCCGCGGGGCTCTAGCCCGCCGCCGCGTTCAGCCGCGCCACGCGTTGCGCGTCGCCACCCGCTCCAGTTCCTCGCCCAGCGCATGCGCGGTGGTGAGCGCATCGGTGCAGCGCGCATCGTCGGTCAGCGCGCCATGCACGTCGAGCCCGCCGCCGCCGATCAGCGCCATCAGCAGCCCTTCGTCGCGCGTCATCCCCGCCGCGCAGCACGGCGCGAGCAGGATCTTGCGCCGCGAGGTGCGCGCCAGGTCGACGACCAGCGCGCGCGTCAGCACCAGCAGCCGCCGGAACTCCGCGCCGCTGGCATCGAGCGCGAGCATGGTCGCCCGCGCATCGTGCAGCCCGTGACCGGCGATCCGGCGGACGAGGACAAGCCCCAGCGTCTGGTGCCGCCGCGCAGGTAGCGGAAGGTCGAGTGTGGTCGAATCGTGCGAATGGGCCATGCAATCTCCTTTGCCGGCCGCCATCCTATGCTATTGCAAATCACTCGCAAGTATTATCTGCGGCTCTTCCACCGCCCGATCTCCCCCGCGGCACGCCCTATCGCCCGCGATAGGGTTCGCAGGCGACTCCGTCATTGTCGCGGTCGAGCGCGGGGCGATAGCCCGGCTGTTCGCGCAGTATCGGCGCGGCGCGTGCGGCGCGGGCCGCATCGCAATTAGCGAAATAGACGCCCCCGCGCAGCTGCGCAGTGGGGGCTTGCGGGCTGGATCGGCGGTTGCGGTGACAGTGATAGCCGCCGCTCTGCCGGTTGTTGTGGCATCCCTCGGCGTTCAGTCCGCCCGCGTGCGCCTGTGCGGGTGGTGACGGCAGGGCCAGCAGTGCACAGGGCAGCAGCAGGGAAAGATGTTTCATCCTCGCCTCCCTAGCACGCAGGCGTTATCGCAGTGAAAAGGGGAGGAACACGATGACTGCAACCGTCGAATTCATTTTCGATATCGCCGCGCCCAATGGCTATCTCGCCTGGTATCCGCTCAAGGACATCGCCGCGCGCACCGGGGCGCGGCTGGAGGTCACGCCGGTGTTCCTCGGCGGAATGCACAAGCTGACCGGCAATGCCCCGCCAATGATCCGCGATGCCGGGGTGAAGGGCAAGGTCGCCTATGCGGCGCTCGAGTTCCAGCGCTTCATCGACCGTCACGGCATGCACCGGTTCAGGATGCACCCGGCCTTGCCGTTCAATTCGATCCTGCTCCAGCGCGTGCTGACGGCGGCGGCTGACGAAGCGCAGCGCCAGGCGCTCGTCGAAGCGCTGCTTCCGACAGTGTGGGAACGCAACATCGATTGCAGCGATGTCGACGCGGTGGGTGCGGAATTGACGCAGGCGGGCTTCGATGCACCGGCGCTGCTGGCCGCGGCGCAGGACCCGGCGGTGAAGGCGCGGCTGGCCGAAAACACCGAACGCGCGGTCGAGCGCGGTGCCTTCGGCATCCCGACCTTTTTCGTCGATGGCGAGATGTGGTTCGGCAAGGAACGCCTGGGCCAGCTCGAGGATTTCCTCGGCGGCGGACAGCCTTAACCGAGCAATACCGCAATGATCGGCAAGGGCAGCGCCAGCGCCATACCCGATAGCAGATCGCCGCCTTCGTCGCGCACAAGACGCCTCAGCAATGCATAAAACATATTCCGACTCCCCCCGGTTGTCGGACCAACCAATCGGCCGTGCGACCCGAATGGCTCCGGCAATAATCAGGTGCGACCCTGCCATCCGTGATGCACCCGAGGGCTTGGGAATATCTCTACGATCCCGGTAAACCGATGTTAACTTGCCGCATTGCGGAGGAAAATTTTGCCCGTTTCCTTGCGCCACACGGTTGGCGCGCTAGATTGGGGGGGTGATCAAGGAGCTCTTCCAGCATGCCGCCATGACCGACGGGATTACCGTCCGGGTCGCGGTGAACTTCCTGCCCGAACAATCGCAGCCCGACGCGGGCAAGTGGTTCTGGGTCTATCACATCCGCATCGAAAACGGCTCGCACGAACAGGTCCAGCTGATGACGCGCCACTGGCGCATCACCGACGGGGCCGGGCTGGTCAGCCATGTCGATGGCGAAGGCGTGGTCGGCGAACAGCCGGTGCTGAAGCCCGGGCAGAGCCACGATTACGTTTCGGGCTGTCCGCTCGACACGCCGCATGGCTCGATGGAAGGGTTCTACACCTTCAAGGCCGAAGATGGCTCGCCGCGCGAAGTGCGCATTCCTTTCTTCCCGCTCGCCGCGCCCGCCACCGCAAACTAGGCCGCGCGGCCGCAGGCACGCAAGCGGCGCGGGCTGGCTAGCGCGCCAGGCCCGCCTCGGCTTCGACGGGGCCTGATACCGGGCGATCAAGCACGGTTTTCGCCTCGGCTTCCAAGCGAGGCGTCAATTTGGCGGTACGCGGTTCCAGCGGCGTGCCGTCCCCGCGTTCGCCATTGGCCTCGATATCGGCCAGCAGCAGTTTCATTTCGGCGATTTCCCTTACCTGTGCCTCGATGATGGCATCGGCCAGTTCGCGCACGCGCGGATCGCTGATTGCGGCGCGCTCGCTGGTGAGGATCGCGATCGAATGGTGGGGGATCATGGCCTTCATCCACGCCTCGTCCTCGACCGTGTGCTGGCTGCGCACGAGGAACAGGAACAGCGCGAAGCCAACGCAGGCGAGGGCCATCACGGCGATCTTGGTGGCGAGGCTGCGGTACATGCCCCACATGAAGCCGAGCATGATCACGATCATGGCCATGCCCATCATCAGCGCCATCCACATGCGCGTCTGGCTGAAGAAGGCGTGGTCGAGCTCCCACAGCGCCGAATATTTCAGCACGAACATGGTCACGATGGAGGTCGCGATCATGGCGCAGAAGGTGGGCCACATGCCGTGGCCGGAACTGCGCTGTTCGTCGGTCATCGATTCTCCCCTTGTCGGGAAAGCCAACGGGCGGGCGCCGCGCGTTGTTCCGGCCCGCGGGGGGTTACTCTTCTTCCTCTTCCTCGCCGCCGAACTTGAAGCTGCCGATCTTGACCTTCGGTTTCAGGCCGAGCCAGTCGGCCAGTGCCTCGAACTCGCGCATGGCGGGATAGGTGGCCAGCGCCGCGCGGCTTTCGTCGAGCCGCAGGACGAGGCTCTTCTTCTTGCGCCTCAGCGCGCTGGTGGTGAGCGACATGCGGCTGCCGCCGCCCAGCCGCCGGGCGAGGCGGTAGCCCAGGCCCCAGGTGATGCCCTCGCGCAGGTCGTCGTCACTTGCCAGTTCGCTCAGCTTCTCGGGCGCGTCGGTGCTGCCCATGCTGCCGAACAATGCGGCGCAGATCATCGCGCGGCCGCGCGCGTCGAGGTCGATCCAGCGCTTGCCCAGCGGCCATTCGATCGCATGGCTGACGCGCAGGTTGGGTTCGACCCGCTGCAACGCGCCCGACAGCTGCGCGGCGGCCAGCCGCAGCCGCTCGTTGACGCTGCCATCGCCATCGGTGAGGCTGACCGTCCAGGCGGACAACAGCGTCGCATCGGTGATCGAGGCGTCGCGCGGCGAGGCATAGGCGGTAACCCCCGCGAGCAGCGGGTCGGCCTTCATCTGCGCCGGTTCGAGCCGCGCGTAGAGCAGGCCCTCGCGCAGGCCCCAGGACGAGAATATCAGCTCCTCGGGACCGATCGTGTCGAGCAGCGGGCGCAGCAGCGCGGCGGCGTCGGGCAGATAATGCGCGCGCATCGCGCTGATGCCCGAGATTTCCATCAGCTGCTCGGGGTCGGCGGCGACCAGCTCCTGCGCCAGCCGGTGTGCGTCCTCGGGGGCGAGGGAAAAGCCGTGCGGGTCGGTCAGCGGATAGTCGAAATAGCGCATCGCATAGGCCGCCAGCGCGCGCCACGTGCCGCCGATCATGTACATCGGCCCGGGGTGCGCCGCGGCCCAGCCGGCCGAGCCGAGCTGCTTGCGCACCGCCTGTTCGAACGCTTCGGACCCGCGCGCGCGCAAGGCCGGCAGGCGCAGCGTGCCGAGCTGCAGGCTGGCGGCCTCGTGGCAGCTGTTGTCCGCCACCGAGACGAGTTCGAGGCTGCCCCCGCCGAGGTCGGCAACCACGCCGCGCGCGCCCGGGAACGCGCCGAGCGCGCCCATCGCCGAGGCGGTGGCTTCCTCCTCGCCCGAGAGCAGGCGCGGCTCGAGGCCGAGCGCGGCCACTCTGGCCAAGAATTCGTTGCCATTCGTCGCGTCGCGCGCGGCGGCGGTGGCGACGGTCTGGACGTCCTCCACCCCCAGATCATGCAGTATCAGCGCATAGCGCGCCAGCGCGGCGAGCGCTTCCTCGGCGGCTTCCTCGGGGATCGCGCCGCTATCCGCCAGGTCGCGGCCGAGCCGGGCGGAGACCTTCTCGTTCCACACCACTTCGGGCGCGCGCGCGGTGCCTTCGTAGATCACCATGCGCACGGTGTTGGAACCGATGTCGATGACCGCGCGCGGCGGCTGGATCAGGCGGCGCTGCCACTTGGCCGAACGCGACTTGTTCATTCGCTCGCTCCTCCCAGCGTGAGGCGCGGGACCCCGTGCTCGGCCAGCGCCGCACCGCGGCCCGACAGCGAGGGGTTGGCCATGAAATACTGGTGGCAGTTGAACCCGCCGTCGCCTTGCCGCAGCCGGTGGTACTGGCCATCGGGTTCGAGCTGCCAGCTCTGTTCGGTATCGAGGATATTGGCGAGCATGACCTGTCCCAGCACCTGATCGTGCACTGTCTTGTTGGTGATCGGCACCATCACCTCGACCCGCCGCAGCAGGTTGCGGCTCATGGCGTCGGCGCTGGTCAGATAGACCTTCGCCTGCCGGCTCGGCAGCGCCTTGCCATTGGCAAAGGCCCAGACGCGCGAATGTTCGAGAAAGCGGCCGATGATCGACTTGACGCGGATGTTCTCCGACACGCCCGGCAGGCCCGCGCGCAGGCTGCAGATGCCGCGCACCATCATGTGGATCTCGACCCCCGCCTGGCTGGCTTCGTAGAGCTTGTCGATCATCGGCCGGTAGGTGATCGAATTGAGCTTCGCCCAGATCCCCGCCGGCTTGCCCGCGCGCGCATTCGCGATCTCGGCGTCAATCAGGCTGAACAACCGCGCCTGAAGGTCGATCGGCGACAGCGACAGCTTTTCCAGATCGTCGGGCTCGATATAGCCGGTGATGAAATTGAACACCTTGGCCGCATCGCGCCCCAGCGCCGGATCGGCGGTGAAGAAGCTGAGGTCGGTGTAGATCTTGGCGTTGATCGGGTGGTAATTGCCCGTCCCGAAATGGCAGTAGGTGCGATAGCCGTCCTCTTCACGGCGCACCACCAGGCTGACCTTGGCGTGCGTCTTCCATTCGGTGAAGCCGTAGATCACCTGCACCCCGACGCGTTCGAGCTCGCTGGCCCACTGGATGTTGCGTTCCTCGTCGAAACGCGCCTTCAGTTCGACCACCGCGGTCACTGCCTTCCCGTTCTGCGCCGCCTCGATCAGCGCCGCGATCACCGGCGACTGGTCGCCCGCACGGTACAGCGTCTGCTTGATCGACATCACCGCCGGGTCGCGCGCGGCCTGCCGCAGGAAGTCGACCACCACGTCGAAACTCTCGAACGGGTGGTGGATCACGAGGTCCTTCTCGCGAATGGCGGAAAAACAGTCGCCGTCATGTTCGAGGATCCGCTCGGGATAGCGCGGGCTGAAGGGTTCGAATTTCAGATCGGGCCGCGGTTCGTTGCAGATCGTGGCGAGATCGGCGAGGCCGAGCATCCCGCCCGACTTGACGATCATGTTCTCTTGCACCTCGAGCTCCTCGCGCAGCATCGTCTCGGCGATGTCGTCGCATTCGTCGTCGAGTTCGAGCAGCACGGTACGGCCGCGGCGGCGCCGCTGGATCGCCGTGCGGAAGTAGCGCACGAGGTCCTCGGCTTCCTCCTCGACCTCGATATCGCTGTCGCGCAGCACGCGGAACACCCCGTCGCCGAGCACCTTGAAGCCGGGGAACAGCTGGTCGGCGAAGCGCGTCACCAGCTGTTCGATCGCGACATAGATCGCCTTTTCCCCCGGCACGCGGACGAAGCGCGGTGCACCGCTGGGGATCAGCACCATTTCGATCAGGTCGGCCTGGCGCTTGCCGCGCTTGAGCCGGAAGATCACGCCGATCCCCTTGTTGGCAACGAAGGGGAAGGGGTGGCTGGGGTCGATCGCCTGCGGGGTGATCAGCGGCAGGATGTCGCTTTCGAAATATTCGGCCAGCCAGTCCTGCTGTTCGGCGGCTAGCGCGCTGGCCGGGGCCAGCACGATGCCTTCTTCGGCCAGCAGCCCGCTCAGCCGGTCGAGGCTCTCCTGCTGGCGGTCTTCCAGCCGCAGCAGCTCGTCGCGGATCGCGGCCAACTGCTGGCGCGGGCTGGCCCCGTCAATCGCCTGCGTTTCGATCCCGCGGTTCACCTGGCCTTCCAGCCCGGCGATGCGGACCATGGTGAACTCGTCGAGATTGCTCGCCGAAATCGACAGGAAGCGCAGCCGTTCGAGCAGCGGGTAGCGTTCGTTCTCGCTTTCGGCGAGCACGCGGCGGTTGAACGACAGCCAGCTCAACTCGCGGTTGGTGTAAAGGTCCTGCGCGGCGGCCGGGACGTCTTGCGATCCGGCATCATTGGCCGGCGCCTGGGGGGAGGTTTCTGCAGTCATGGTGGTGCGGTGTGGAACATGGTCCTCGCATATGACGGTTGCGCGACAGTGTGGCCGACCGGCGCGCTAAAGGAAAGGGCGGGCGGTGGCATCTTGTTTCCTGCGGCTGCCGCATTTATGTCGCAACGCGCAATGAAGCGTACACACCTGCCTCTCAACGCCCTGCGCGTTTACGATGCCGCCGCGCGGCATCTCTCCTTCACCCGCGCCGCGGACGAGCTGGCAGTGACGCCCGCCGCCGTTGGCCAGCAGATCCGCGCGCTCGAGGATCACCTCGGCACGGTGCTGTTCCGCCGCACCAGCAAGGGGCTGGAGCTGACGCAGGAAGGTGCCGCGGGCCTCGACGCGCTGCGCGAAGGGTTCCTCAAGTTCGAGGAAAGCGTCTCTGCCATGCAGGCGGGCCAGGCTTCCGACAGCTATACGATCGCCTGTCCGCGCGAATTCTACGCGCAATGGCTGGCTCCGCGGCTGGCAACCTTCGGCGAGGCGAACCCCGATATCCGTTTCACCTTCGTTGCCGACGAGAACGCCGATTTCACCGAGGCGAACCTCGATTGCGCGATCCGGCTGGTCGACGGGCCGGGCGACCTGCAGGGCATCGAACTCGACGAGGCGCGCCGCGTCACGGTGGCCCGGCCTGCGCAGCACGGCGGCGCCCCCGACCAGTGGATCGATTGGGGCCTGCCGCTGCAGGACGGGATTGCGGCGCATGTCAGCGTGTCCAACGCGGGCCAGGCGCTGTCCTCTGCGCTGGCCGGGCTGGGCAAGGCGATCCTGCCCGAACTGCTGGTCAAGGATGCGATCGATGCGGGCCGGCTCGAAGTGCTCGACGGGCCGCACACCGGCACGCGCGCCTACTGGATGGTGGCACCGACGCCGCAATGGCGGACCAAGAAGGTCCGCACGCTGGTCGAATTCCTGTCCGCGGAACTGTAATCCGGCCGCGCGCGGCGCGCCCCGATCCGTCACCGCAGGCACCGCCGAAGACGGGGGGCCGTTAGCGTCCAACTTCCCCCGTTCCACCCGCCCCGCGGCAGGCGCGGACGCATGCGCATGGTGAACCGATTTCAACCGGTTCTTAACCCGCGCAGGTAAGGTGATCTTAACGGTGGGGCGGTTAGTCCGGGGCCACAGGGGGCTGGCTTTGTGAACCGTATGCTGCAAAATCTTCGAACCGACACCAAGGGCAACGCGCTGGCGATCTTCGCCGCAGCCTTGGTGCCGCTTGTCCTAGTGGTCGGCAGCGGGCTCGACCTGAGCTTCGCCTACATGGCGAAAGCCAAGCTGCAAAACGCCTGTGACGCCGCGGCGCTTGCGGGTCGCCAGTCAATGGACGGCACCAGATGGACGAGCGCGAACGAAGCGGAAGCCGATAAGTTCTTCGACTTCAACTTCCCCGAAGGAACGCTGGGCGCGCGCGACCGGGTCTTCAACATCGCCAAGGATCCCCTCGACAACACGCAGCTCCTGGGTGAGGCAAGCGCCACGATCCCCACGATGCTGATGTATATCTTCGGCTATGATTCAATCCCGATCGAGGCCGAGTGCAACGCCAAGCGCGACCTGGGACATAACGACGTGATGCTGGTGCTCGACACCACGGGGTCGATGGCCGAGCGTCCCTCGACCGGCGGCAGCAAGGACAAGATCGAACTGCTGCGCACGGGCACCGCGGGGCTGTTTCGCGCGCTCGACGATACCAGCAACGGCTCGATCACCCGCTTCGGCATCGTGTCCTATTCGCACACTGTGAACGTCGCGAGCAGCCTGGGGAATCACGATGTCCTCAAGGACCAGCTCTACGCAGGCGAGCAATGGGAGCAGACCGTTTGCTACCAGTACTATTCCCGCCGACGGTGGCGCACCGATTATTGCACGACGAACACCTACAACGACGAAGACGATGCCCCGAGCCGCGGCTACAGAAACCAGAGCAGTACGCGGCGCACTTATACTTACGATCCGCAGTACAAATATCCCGGCGACGTTACGGTAAAGATCAACGATACCAAGTGGAGCAACACCAACGGTTTCCGCAGCACGAGCGAAGGGTGCATCGAGGAACGCTCGAGTGTCGGGCAGCGGGGCAGCCCGGTGACCATCCTGCAGACGGTAAGCCAGGCTGACATCGACGAAACCGCTTCGAACAACGGCAACAGCGCCGCCTATCAATGGGGCCGCTACGATCCTGACAGTCAGAACGGCCAGTCGCAGAACGGGTGCCCTTCGCAGTCGCAGAAGCTGAAAACCTACGCATCCGAAACCGCGTTCCAGAACGCCGTGAATGCCGCCACCGCCAACGTCACCGGCGGTACCTATCACGACATCGGTATGCTGTGGGGGGCACGCTTCCTGTCGCCGACGGGTATGTTCGCCTCCGAAAACCCGACGCAGCACGGCATCGTGCCGGTCAACCGCCATATCGTCTTCATGACCGACGGGAAGCTCGATACCGGCGATACGCTGTATTCGGCCTTCGGCGTCGATCGCTATCACAACCGGATCCAGGGGTCGCAGTCGCAGACGACCAAGCACATCAACCGCTTCGACTCGATATGCGACCGCGTGAAATCCACCGGCACGACCATCTGGGTGATTGCGCTCGACGTCACCGATACCGACGATATCGAAGACTGCGCAACGACCTCCGACCATTTCTATACTTCCGACGGATCGGACCTCGAGAGCATCTTCGAACGGATCGGTCGCGGGATCGGCAATCTGAGGCTGACGCGGTGAGGCAGGCGATATCCAGGCTGCGCCGCATCCGCCGGGACGAAAGCGGCGCGACGATCGTCGAGTTCGCGATCATCCTCGTCCCGATGGTCATCCTGCTGATGGGCGGGATCGAACTGGGGTACAACAGCTACGTGCGCTCGGTCCTGCAGGGGTCCCTCAACGATGCGGCGCGCCGGGCTGCGGTGGAAGCCCCCGCGATCAACGCTTCGGGTTCGACAGTGGAGGAAAAGGTCGAGAACCTTATCCGCGGCACGGTGCGCAAGGTCTCGCCGAATGCGACGGTAAACGTCACCCAGCAAAGCTATTTCGATTTTTCGAACATCGGGAACCCGGAAAAGCTGATGACCGATCACAACAGCAACGGCCAGTTCGATGCCGCCGACGGCGACTGCTGGGAAGACGCGAACGGCAACGGCCAGTTCGATACCGATGCGGGCAAGACCGGGCAGGGCGGGGCCGAGGATGTCGTGCACTATGTCGCCGATGTCAGCGCGCCGCGGTTGTTTCCGCTCCACGCGTTCATTCCCACGATCAACCCGACCATCGAATTCGAACTGCAGGCTGCAGTGCGCAACCAGCCCTTCGGGCAGCAGGCCAACGCGGCGGTGATCTGTGCTTGAGATGCTGCGCTCCCTGCGCCGCGACAGCCGCGGCCTCGCACTGACCGAGTTCGCCTTTGCGGCGCCGATCTTCCTCACACTGGTGCTGGCCGGTCTGGAACTGACGAACCTCGCCCTGGCCCACCTGCGGGTCAGCCAGATGGCGATGACCGTGGCCGATAATGCGGGCCGCGTGACCTCGGGGATCGACGAAGCCAATATCTACGAAGTGTTCAGCGGGGCGGAGGCGAATTCCAGCGCGCTGGGGTTCAAGGAAAACGGCCGTATCGTGCTGTCCAGCCTCGAGCACAACGGGCGCTCGGGCAGCAGGGAAGGGCAGACCATCGTCTGGCAACGCTGTTGGGGCGACGATACGGCTGTCTCGTCGTCCTATGGCGTCGAAGGCGACGGCAAGAACAACGACGACCTCGAGTTCGGGATGGGCAATGGGAGCAACACGATCACTGCGCTCGAAGGCACCGCGGTGATGTTCGTCGAGGCGACCTACGACTATCAGCCGCTGGTCGACACCGGTTTCTTCGATCCGCCGACGATCCGCTACGAAAGCGCGTTCAACGTGCGCGGGCGCCAGAACAACGAGATCAGCAACACGCAGAACCTCGACGAGATGGACTGCTGAGCGCAGCCCGCGCGGTTCCCGCCGTTCCTAGCCTGCAGGGCCATCGAAATGCGCGAAGATGTCGCTCACCCCGGGCGGGTGGCGTTCCTCGCGCAGCCGGTCGAGCGCGGGAGCGACCTCGAGCCGGTATTCGGCCTGCGGTCCGTCCTGCCCGACATGCACCCCGCCGAGCCGCTTGATGAAGCTGCGCGCGGCGTCGTTTTCCGACAATACATGCGCACGCATCGCTTCCATCCGGCCCGCCGCGGCGTCGATCAGCAGCGTCGCGGTGAGCAGCCGGCCCACGCCGAGCCCGTGATAGGCATCGACCACCCCGACAGAGAATTCCGCAACCGCGTCGCCCGCATCGGGGCGCATCGCGTGGACCACGCCCATCGCCGGCTGCGCGGGATCGGTCAGGTCGAGCGCGCCCCAGGCGAGGTGCAGCACGCCATCGGCATCGAGCAATCGTTCGATCACCCAGTCGGGCGGGCTCGCCCCGCCGGAGAAGAACCGCAAATAGCGCGAGCGCGGGCTCATCGCCGCGATGCCGGCGCGCAGACGTCCCTCGTCGCCGGGGGTCACCGTGCGGATGCAGATCGCGCGCCCGTCTTCCAGCCGGGTTACGATCGACGCCTCGCCGCAATCGTCCGGCGCGCGCAGTCCCGCAGGTATGTCGCCGCTGTCGGCCATCGATCCTCTCCACGCTGTGCGGCACTCGCCGCGCGCGGCCGAGCCTAAAGCCATTCGCCGCGCCGCGCCAGCACCTCCGTCGCCCACAGATCGCTCACCCGGCCGAGCCCCCGCGCAGCCACGCCAGCGCGCCCGCCGCCATGCCCTTGAACTTGGGCCAGCCGTCCGGATCGTCCGCCAGCGGCGCGCAGGCGAGCGCGGCATCGCCGGGCAATTGCCACTTGATCCGGTGATACAGCTTCGAGCGGCTCAGCGGCGAGCGCACCAGCCACAGCCCGTCGGCCAGCGGATGCCCGTCGCCATGCAGGTCGAGCGGCCCCGCGGGCGCGGCCTCGGGGTCGTGCCACACGAGGTACAGCGCCGCCGCTTCCCCGGCGGTATCGGTGGCTGCGGCGGGCGAATCGCTTGCGGTTGGCGGCATCGTCGATCTCCTTTGTAACCCAAAGGTAAAGGCCGCTTCGTGGTTCCACCTGCTTGACCGACTCGCGGTGCCATTTTACCCCGTAGGCATGACCTTGGCCTCTCCCTGTATCGGCGTTTGCCGCCTCGATCCGGCCCAGACCTATTGCACCGGCTGCGGCCGCAGCTGGGGCGAGATCGGCGAATGGACCGTGGCGAGCGAGGCGCGCCAGCGCGAGATCCTCGCCGCAGCCGAGGTGCGCGCCGCTGCCGCGCTGGCCGGCGATCCGCCCACGGGCGTGCTGCGGCTGGAACGCCGCGCGCCCGCGCACACCCCGCGCGACATCACGCATCTGGTCGACCCGATGACCGGCGGCCGCGCGCTGCAGCGCTGAACCGTTCCGCCATCTCCCCGGCGCCTTGCGCATAGCGCTCAGAACGGCGGGTCCGCTTCCATCTCTGCCAGGATCGTCCGCGCGCGGCGCACCGCGGCATCGTCCCACGCGGGCAGCTGCGGCTTGCCCTCGGCGTCCTCGGCCTCCCACGCATCGGTGATGTCGCCCGCCCTGGCGCCCGCCGCCTGCCGCTGGCGCCACAGCCGCCGCCGGCGGAAGGTCTGCAAGGCGATCGCGCGCGCGGCGACCTCGTCCTGCAGGGTCCGCTTGATTTCGGCCACTTCGGCGCGCGCCTGCGCGGCCAGCTCCTCCCACACCGGATGGCCGGGGCCGATCTCGCGCGCCTGCGCGCCGTAGCGCGCGGGCAGGCGGTGCGCGAGGAGGAAGCGCAGCAGCGCGTTGTCGGGCTTGTCCCAATGGCCGAGGATCTCGCCGCCCGAGACGATCGGCGTGCGCGTGCCCAGCAGCGCGCGCTCCATCGCCATGTCCTCGAGCCGCGCCGCCCCGCGCTCGAGCGCCGCGTCCCAGGCACCGGCAAACCCCTCCGCCCCCGGCCGCGCGCGCAGCTTGTAGAGCGCCTCGAGGCTCTTCCCGATCCGCTTGGCCGCCACCTTGACGATGCCGGTGGCGGCGAGCGTGGCGACGAAGCGGCGCTGGAGCTCGGGCGTGATCGAATTGCGGCGCGGGGCTGTGTGGAAGAAGGGCGCGAAGGCGAGGAGGGGGTCGTCGGCCTCGGGCTCGGGCGCGACATGCGCGACGGCAGAGGTGGCTTGGCGGGCGATCTTGCGGGTGCTTTCGGTCATGGCCCGCGCCACGATGCACATTTCGGCGGGGTAGGAAAATCTCGATCATTCGCCCGGTGCAGCCCTGTATCAGTCAGACATTCACGAGCTTCTCAGGCGGATCGTAGCTTTCGAAATTGATCCAAAATGTCTCAGAGATGAAAGATGAGTGGAATCTTTTTTGTCATGCCTTGCGAAAGTCGAAAAGATGCGAAAAATCGGGCCTGTTAATGGAGAGACGTGTGGTTAATTCTGACAATCAAGAATTCAAATTTCCCGAAGGATTCGACCCTAATGAAACGGTTTTGTTCTTGGGGTCAGGATTCTCTTATGGAGCAAAGGCCGTAAACGGGGAGGGATTGCCCCTTGGTGGCCAATTGGATGATCGTCTCGCTATTGAATTGGGGTTAGAGCCTGGCAGGTATTTGGGAAAGACGCTGGCCCAATTCGCAACCAAAAACGAAGATTTGGATTTACGGACTTTTCTTCATGAAAATCTTACCGTTAAGTCCTATATGGACTATCATAGGCAGATTTTATCAAAGAAATGGTTTCGAGTATATACGACCAACTTCGATGACTTGGTGGAGGTGGTTCGCGATGATCTTGGGGATAAGGTTGAACCGATAACTTTTCGAGACTCCGTCCCGAATAAGATAAGAGAAAATTCAGTTGTTCATTTGCATGGATATATTGGGAGGGTGCAGCAAGGAAACGCTTCATCGGAATTGATTTATGCGATGAATGCCTATGCGAGTCTGCAGACTGAACGGCCCGAATGGTTCGCCGAGTTTAATCGCAGCATCAAATTCGCTAAAAACGTAATGTTTATAGGGTATTCAGTCGAGTACGACGAGCACGTACGGGATATGCTCAATCGAGTTCCCGACCTGAAAGGTAAGAATTGTTTCGTGCTTGGGGGGAATGTCGATCCCGTGCAGGATGCGGTTCTATCTGATTACGGAAGTGTTTACTGGGGCGGGGCGGAAGGTTTCGCTCGAGCATTGAATGAATTGCAAGATCAAGAGCGGCCTCCCATCGATGTGAGAAGGATGAGGTCATTTGATCTGTTCGACCCTACAAAAGACCAGAAAGCAGTTTCTGCTGTTACCTTCTCTGAGGTTCGAAATCTGATCGCATTTGGTAGCTACAACCGTAACCGATTCTACCGAGATCTGGACGATGGCAACTATCTCATTTTTCGAAATGGGAATATCAAGAAAGTAATTAATTTGATGGAGGGTGGAAGTTCCGTTCTTCTGCACTCTCATCTGGGAAATGGAAAAACGCTATTCCTAGAGACGCTTTCGGGCCGAACTTTACAGCAAGGGATTCAGTCCATTTCTATTTAAGGGGGAGACCTCTTCGATGATGGCCGAGGTGGAGTACATTTCCGGTATAAAGCGCGCTGTGATCTTGTTCGATGATTACACGATTTCCCGCGAGGCTCTTCCAGCCATCAGGCAAATGGCACCAGAAGCAAGTTACGTAGCTACAATACGATCTGGAACGCTCGATTATCGTTCCAAAGAAGTATCAAAGTTATTTGGGAGAAAGCTTGCTACTCTAGATTTGAATTGGGTTGAACGTGACGAATTTCAGAAGTTCGACAATTGGGCTACTCAGGCCGGTGTCGTCGCCTCCGAGCATCGAGAAGGTTATGGTCAGCTAAGGCATATCCGAGAGTTCATACTCGACAAATATGAGAACAGTCAGATTCTTCGGGATCGCGTTGCCGGTTTGGCTGATGCTCTGAAAACTGATCGGTCGGCGTTCCGATCGTTCGTGGTGCTTATGATCTTTCGTCATATTGGCGAAGCTCATCAGTCTGACATGATTGCGTATCGAGTTTTGGGCTATGATGCTCAGACGAGCATGGTGGATTTTGCGGATCTTTGGGGTGAAGTATCGGACGAAGCTGGAACCGTTGGTTCAAGTATCTTCTCAGAATTCGTAATCGCGAATTTTGTCGATGCTGACGACTTGCTACGGATTGTTGAGGAGATAGTCGGCGCAGTATCCGAGGAACGGAGGACGAGCAAAAGAGATGACGCGATTTTTGCCAAATGCTTGAATTTTGGTCAATTATATAGGCTTTGCGGTGGCGATGACGCCGCCACAGACGCGATTGTGAGCGCCTATGATAGACTTCGGAAGAATGCATTTGTCTCGGATCAGCCCCTTTTTTGGCTTCAAGTAGCAATCGCGATGACTGCCAAGGAAGATTATCGTCGGGCGTGGGAGTATATTGAAGTCGCATATTCGAAGGTGAATAAGGATTTCGAGCCATATCACATCGATACAAAGGCGCTGGAGGTGCTCTTCCGCCTGGGCGCTATTCAGGGTGAGAAATTCGGAACTAAGGAACTTAGGGGCTTGTCTCACGCCCTTGAACGTTGCGTGGCCATGATTTCGAATGATCGAAACAGGACCGACGTGCTGCGTGCTCTTTCGCATTCCGTAGGATTTTTCCAAGTTCGTGCAGCGGAATTGTCTCAAGCGGATTCCGTTCGAATGATGGTGTATCTTGGCAAGGCGTCGCAACAACTTGGGAACTTAAGCGCAGAGGCAAGAGCCTACCAAGGTACCGATGAGGTCAAGGCGCTTGTCGATGCCGCGATCAACGAGATCAAATCGGTCGGCTAGGGTCTCCCCTCCCTTGACCAATCCCCCCTCCCGCACTAAGTGCGCGCCCATCCGGCGTAGGATTCGTCCAACGGGCTGATTTGACGCTGGCCAGATAGAGCTGAACATTGCCGGTCATGTCCCGGAGCCTGGTGCGTCATGCGCCCGGGCTTTTTCTATTGCAGCGATCCTCATGGGGACGCTCGGGGCAGCCGTCAAAGTAACCCGGTGGCCATGTGGGCCGTGGGTGGAGTGATTCAGTTCAGTCGTCATTCCAGCGAACGCTGGAATCTCGTGCCGCTTGCGTCGCGCTTGCGGAAACAGGCCCCAGCTTGCGCTGGGGTGACGCTGGACCAAATCACACCGCCGATAACCCGCTAGTCGCCACCTTCAACGCTTTGGCCCATCCGGGCCGGGCACACGGTGAAGAGAGAACTCATGCCGACGATCAACCAGCTGGTCCGCAAGGGCCGCGTTCCGCAGAAGGCCAAGAGCAAGGTCCCTGCGATGGAACAGAACCCGCAGAAGCGCGGTGTCTGCACCCGCGTCTATACGACGACCCCGAAGAAGCCGAACTCGGCTCTGCGTAAAGTGGCCAAGGTCCGCCTGACCAACCAGCGCGAAGTCATCTCCTACATCCCCGGCGAAGGCCACAACCTGCAGGAACACAGCGTCGTGCTGATCCGCGGCGGCCGTGTGCGCGACCTTCCCGGCGTGCGCTACCACGTCCTGCGCGGCGTGCTCGACACGCAGGGTGTCAAGGACCGCAAGCAGAGCCGTTCGAAGTACGGCGCCAAGCGTCCGAAGTAGGGTTTTTGTTTTCGGGTGCGGTCGACACATCCGTGTCGACCTCTGCGCCAGCCCGTCTCCCCCTCCCGACCACCCATGGCATTGTCCGATAGGGTGGTCGGGAGAGGGAGCCGGGCCGACACAGAGCCCGGGAATTGGTTTTCACGCGGATCCGGTTCGATCCTCCTCCCGGCTACCCCACCAAGGTAGTCTCTGGGTGGCGCTGAGGGGGAGCGGGCCGGAGCCGCAAGGCGAAACGGAGGTTTCGCCGCACTCCGAAGGAGTTTGAAAAAATGTCACGTCGTCGTCGTCCCGAGAAGCGGGAAATCCTGCCCGATCCCAAGTTTGGTGATCAGGTGCTGTCGAAGTTCATGAACAACCTGATGTATGACGGCCGCAAGGCGGTTGCCGAAGGCATCGTCTACACCGCGCTCGACGTGGTCGAGGCCAAGGCCAAGGCGAACCCGGTGGAAATGTTCCACACCGCGCTGGAAAACATCAAGCCGCAGGTCGAAGTGCGCAGCCGCCGCGTCGGCGGTGCGACCTACCAGGTCCCCGTCGAAGTGCGTCCCGAACGCGCCCAGGCGCTGGCCATCCGCTGGCTGATCTCGGCGGCGCGCAGCCGTCCGGAAACCACCATGTCGGCACGCCTCTCGGGCGAGCTCATGGATGCGGCCAACAACCGCGGCAATGCGGTCAAGAAGCGCGAAGACACGCACCGCATGGCGGACGCCAACCGCGCCTTCTCGCATTATCGCTGGTAGGGCGCCCTGCTTGTAAGGCCGGGGAAGGGGGTTTCCTTCCCCGCGGTCTTCAAGCGGTCATACTGATACCCATATGGGGCGTGCAGCTGCGCTAACCCCGAAATCGAGGAAATCCACATGGCTCGCGAATATCCGCTGGAGCGGTACCGCAACATCGGCATCATGGCCCACATCGATGCCGGCAAGACCACCACGACCGAGCGTATCCTCTACTACACCGGCAAGTCCTACAAGATCGGCGAAGTCCATGACGGCGCCGCGACGATGGACTGGATGGAGCAGGAGCAGGAACGCGGCATCACCATCACCTCGGCCGCCACGACCACGTTCTGGCAGAACGAGGACGGCAAGGGCGAGAAGCACCGTATCAACATCATCGACACCCCCGGGCACGTCGACTTCACCATCGAAGTCGAACGCAGCCTGCGCGTGCTCGACGGTGCGGTTGCCGTGTTCGACGGCGTGGCCGGGGTCGAACCCCAGTCCGAAACCGTCTGGCGCCAGGCTGACAAGTACGGCGTCCCGCGCATGTGCTTCATCAACAAACTCGACCGCACCGGCGCCGATTTTTACTATTGCGTGCAGTCGATCATCGACCGTCTCGGCGCCACCCCGCTGGTGCTCTACCTCCCGATCGGCGCGGAAAGCGACCTGTCGGGCGTAGTCGACCTCGTGAATAACCGCGGTATCGTCTGGGAAAACGACGGGCTTGGCGCTGACTTCAAGTATGTCGACATCCCCGCCGACCTCGCTGACAAGGCCGCCGAATATCGCGAAAAGCTGATCGAGACCGCCGTCGAACAGGACGACGACGTCATGGAAGCCTATCTCGAAGGCGAAGAGCCCGACGCAGCGACGCTCAAGAAGCTGATCCGCAAGGGCACCATGGCGCGCGACTTCGTGCCCGTGATCTGTGGCTCGGCGTTCAAGAACAAGGGCGTCCAGCCCCTGCTCGACGCGGTGGTCGACTACATGCCGAGCCCGCTCGACGTGCCGGCCATCAAGGGCGTGCTGCCCGACAGCGACGAAGAGCAGACGCGTCCGTCGTCGGACGAAGCACCGTTCTCGGCCCTGGCCTTCAAGATCATGAACGACCCGTTCGTCGGCTCGCTCACCTTCACCCGTGTCTATTCGGGTCACCTGACCAAGGGTTCGGTCCTGAACTCGGTCAAGGAGAAGAAGGAAAAGATCGGCCGCATGCTGCTGATGCACTCGAACAATCGTGAAGACATCGATGAGGCCTTCGCGGGCGACATCGTGGCGATTGCCGGCCTGAAGGAAACGACCACCGGCGACACGCTGTGCGATCCGGCCAACCCGATCATTCTCGAACGGATGGAGTTCCCCGAACCGGTCATCGAACTGTCGGTCGAACCCAAGACCAAGGCCGACCAGGAAAAGATGGGCGTCGCGCTCAACCGCCTGGCTGCCGAGGATCCCAGCTTCCGCGTGTCGACCGACCACGAAAGCGGTCAGACGATCATCAAGGGCATGGGCGAGCTTCACCTCGACATCCTCGTCGATCGCATGAAGCGCGAGTTCAAGGTCGAGGCCAATGTCGGTGCGCCGCAGGTGGCTTACCGCGAATATCTCGGCAAGCCGGTCGACGTCGACTACACCCACAAGAAGCAGTCGGGTGGCTCGGGCCAGTTCGGCCGCGTCAAGGTCAAGGTCACCCCGGGTGAGCGCGGCCAGGGCTTCGTCTTCGAGGACGAGATCAAGGGCGGTAACATTCCGAAGGAATATATCCCCGCGATCGAGAAGGGCTTCCGCGAGCAGGCCGAAAGCGGCCATCTCGTCGGCTTCCCGATCATCGATTTCAGCGTCACGCTGTACGACGGTGCGTATCACGATGTCGACTCGTCGGCGATCGCGTTCGAAATCGCCGGTCGCGGTGCGATGCGCGAAGTGGCCGAGCGTGCCGGTATCAAGCTGCTCGAGCCGGTGATGAAGGTCGAAGTCGTGACTCCCGAGGACTACCTCGGCGACGTCATCGGCGACATCAACTCGCGTCGTGGCCAGATCCAGGGCACCGACAGCCGCGGCAATGCCCAGGCGGTCGATGCTTTCGTCCCGCTGGCCAACATGTTCGGCTACGTGAACGAGCTGCGTTCGTTCACTCAGGGCCGTGCGCAGTACTCGATGCAGTTCAGCCACTACGACGAAGTGCCGGCCAGTGTCGCGCAGGAAGTCAAGGAGAAGCTTGCGTAAGCCAGCTTTGAGGTCTAGGGGCGGCGCCTGATTCAGCGGGCGCCGTTTCCTCCCCGCAGAAATCCCAAATTTTAAGACAGAGGTTATTGGAAAATGGCGAAGGAAAAGTTCGAGCGTAACAAGCCGCACGTCAACGTGGGCACCATTGGTCACGTCGACCATGGCAAGACCACGCTGACCGCGGCGATCACCAAGGTCCTCGGTTCGGCCGTCGACTTTGCTAACATCGACAAGGCGCCCGAAGAGCGCGAGCGTGGCATCACCATCTCGACCGCACACGTCGAGTATGAAACCGACAACCGCCACTATGCGCACGTCGATTGCCCGGGTCACGCCGACTACGTGAAGAACATGATCACCGGTGCTGCCCAGATGGACGGCGCGATCCTGGTCGTGAACGCAGCCGACGGCCCGATGCCCCAGACCCGCGAGCACATCCTGCTTTCGCGTCAGGTCGGCGTTCCCGCACTGGTTGTCTACATGAACAAGGTCGACCAGGTCGACGACGAGGAAATCCTCGAACTCGTCGAACTGGAAGTTCGCGAACTGCTGAGCGAATACGGCTTCGACGGCGACGATATTCCCATCGTCAAGGGTTCGGCTCTGGCCGCTCTCGAAGGCCGTGATCCGGAAATCGGCGAAAACTCCATCCGTGAACTGATGGCTGCTGTCGACGAGCACATCCCGCAGCCGGAACGTCCGGTCGACCAGGCATTCCTGATGCCGATCGAAGACGTGTTCTCGATCTCGGGTCGTGGTACGGTTGTCACCGGCCGTGTCGAAACCGGCGTTGTGAACGTTGGCGACGAATGCGAAATCGTCGGCATCAAGGACACCACCAAGACGACCGTCACCGGCGTTGAAATGTTCCGCAAGCTGCTCGATCGCGGCGAAGCCGGCGACAACATCGGTGCGCTCATCCGCGGTGTTGCACGTGACGACGTCGAGCGTGGCCAGGTTCTGGCCAAGCCCGGTTCGGTTACGCCGCACACCGAGTTCAGCGCAGAAGTCTACGTCCTGTCGAAGGACGAAGGCGGCCGTCACACGCCGTTCTTCGCGAACTACCGTCCGCAGTTCTACTTCCGCACCACCGACGTCACCGGCGAAGTGATCCTTCCCGAAGGCACCGAAATGGTGATGCCGGGCGACAACGTGACGATCAACGTCAAGCTGATCGCGCCGATCGCCATGGACGAAGGCCTGCGCTTCGCAATCCGCGAAGGCGGTCGCACCGTCGGCTCGGGCGTCGTGGCCAACATCACGAAGTAAGCTTCGTCGATCACAGTCAAATCGCGGGCCCGCTCCTCGTCACGAGGGGCGGGCCTTCGTTTTATGAGAGCGTGCTAACCGTTCTTCGGGCACGGGTCGCCGTGTCATATTCCGTCATCTTCAGATCGGCGGGATTGAGGGGTTGCCAGACCGGTGACTCACCCGTATAGGCGCGCTCACAGGATGAGGAATCACCGCCATTGGCGGCCTCGACAACGAATTCATGAAAGGTCGCCCGTTCCGGGAAACCGGGCGCTGACAGGGTGGGCCTTTCTTTTTTGTGGACCTTTGTTGGTCCATTGGCTCTTTCGCATCGGTGTAGGTAATGGAAGCTCAGAATATCCGCATTCGCCTCAAGGCGTTCGACCATCGCGTTCTCGACCAGGCAACTGGCGAAATTGCAGACACCGCGCGTCGTACGGGTGCACTTATTCGCGGCCCCATTCCCATGCCGACGCGCATCGAGAAGTTCACCGTGAACCGCGGCCCGCACATCGACAAGAAGTCGCGCGAGCAGTTCGAGGTGCGTACCTACAAGCGGCTGCTCGACATCGTGCAGCCGAACGCCCAGACGGTCGACGCGCTGATGAAGCTCGACCTTGCTGCGGGCGTGAACGTCGAAATCAAGCTCGCTTAAGAGTTTGCCGCAAGTCCCGCATGGCGGGATTTGCCGTCGAGCTGGCCAGACGCTAACTGGCCGCAAAGTTTCGGGGCACTCGATAGCCCCGCTGGACCGCGAGGTTCGGCAAGACATCGGGATACCGCCGGATTGATCCGGGTCTGCGTCCCCCGTCTCGCTACCAAGGCAATTTGCCGAGGTGGCACTCAGCCCGGACGGGGCGACGCATCTTAAAACGGGCTGGCAAGCACCTCGGATGGGCCGGGGTGCCTCTGTGTTAGGAGTTTTACGATGCGCACAGGCGTTATCGCAAAGAAAGTCGGGATGACCCGCCTCTTCCAGGAGGACGGCCGGCACGTGCCGGTTACCGTTCTCGCTCTGGAAAATTGCCAGGTTACTGCTCACCGCACCGAAGATCGCGATGGTTATTTCGCGGTTCAGGTCGGCTCGGGCGAAGCCAAGCAGAAGAACGTCAACAAGCCGCAGCGCGAAGCTTTCGCCAAGGCTGAAGTTCCGCTTAAGATGAAGGTCGCCGAATTCCGCGTCGACACCGAAGAAGCCCTGCTTCCGGTCGGTGCCCGCATTTCGGCCGAACACTTCATTGCCGGCCAGAAGGTCGACATCACCGGTCACACCCAGGGTAAGGGTTTTGCCGGCGCGATGAAGCGCTGGGGCTTCGGTGGTCTACGGGCAACGCACGGCGTTTCGCTCTCGCACCGTTCGCACGGTTCGACGGGTAACCGTCAGGATCCGGGCCGCGTGTTCAAGGGCAAGAAGATGGCCGGCCACATGGGCGACCGTCAACGCACCCAGCAGAACCTCGAGATCGTTCGCACCGACGCCGATCGCGGCTTGCTCTTCGTCAAGGGTTCGGTCCCGGGCGCGAAGAACGGTTGGCTGCTGGTCAAGGATGCGGTCAAGATTGCGCACGGCGAACTCCCGTTCCCCGGCGTGATGTATCGCAACCGCGACGAGTTCGAGCATCAGGAAGCTGATGCCGGCCTGGTCGAGAGCGCTGCCGAGCACGAGCCCGGTACGGAAGTTTCCCCCGAGCAGCAGGAAGCGCTGCTGAAGGAACAGGAAGCTGGTGCCGAAACCGAAAACACCACCGATACGCCCGCAGCCGACACCGGCTCGGACGAAAACAAGGAGGGCTGATCCGTGAAGGTGAAGGTCCAGAAAATCGACGGCAAGGCGTCGGGCGACATCGAACTGAACGATGACGTCTTCGGTGTCGAGCCGCGTGCCGATATCCTGCATCGCGTTGTCACCTGGCAGCTCGAAAACCGCCGCGGCACCGCCCGTCCGACGCGTGAGCGTTCGGATGTCGCGCGTACCGGCAAGAAGTTCGGCCCGCAGAAGGGTTCGGGCGGCGCTCGTCACGGCGACCGCGGCGCTCCGATCTTCATTGGCGGCGGTAAGGCTCACGGCGCGCGCAAGCGTGACTTCGAGCAGTCGCTGAACAAGAAGGTCCGCGCACTCGGCCTCAAGATGGCTCTGTCGAGCAAGGCGAAGGACGGCCTCGTCGTCGTCGACAGCCTCGAGCTCAAGGACGCCAAGACCAAGGCGCTCAAGGGCCTGTTCGACAAGGCTGGCTGGAACGGCAAGGTTCTGGTCATCGACGGCGCAAGCGTCGACGATGGCTTCAGCAAGGCGGCCCGCAACCTGCCCGGCGTCAACGTACTGCCGGCCATGGGCGCGAACGTCTACGACATCCTGAAGCACGACACGCTGGTCCTCACCAAGGACGCGGTCGAAAAGCTGGAGGCCCGGTTCAATGGCTAAGAAGCAGGAAGTGGAAGCGCGTCACTACGACGTCGTGCTCGCACCGCACATCACCGAGAAGGCCACGCTGGCGTCGGAAAACAACGCCGTCGTCTTCAAGGTCGCCAATGATGCGAGCAAGCCGCAGATCAAGGAAGCGATCGAGGCTATCTTCGACGTCAAGGTCATGGGCGTGAACACCATCGTGACGAAGGGCAAGACCAAGCGCTGGAAGGGCAAGCCCTACAAGCGCACGGACATGAAGAAAGCCATCGTCACTCTGAAAGACGGCGATTCCATCGACGTCACCAGCGGTATCTGAGGGGCTAGAGAGAAATGGCACTCAAGAACTACAAACCAACGAGCCCGGGCCGTCGCGGCCTGATCCTCGTCGACAAGTCGGGCCTCTACAAGGGCAAACCGGTCAAGTCGCTCGTCGAAGGCAAGCGCAAGACCGGTGGCCGCAACAACAAGGGCCACGTCACTTCGCGCGGCATGGCCGGCGGCCACAAGCAGAAGTACCGCTACGTTGACTTCAAGCGTCGCAAGTGGGAGGTCGAAGGCACCGTCGAACGGCTTGAATACGATCCCAACCGGACCGCGTTCATCGCCCTGGTCAAGTACACCGATGGCGAACTGGCCTACATCCTCGCTCCGCAGCGTCTCGCTGTCGGCGACAAGGTCATCGCTGCCGAGAAGGCCGACACCAAGCCCGGCAACGCCATGCTGCTCGGCCAGATGCCGGTCGGTACGATCTGCCACAACGTGGAAATGAAGCCGGGCAAGGGCGGCCAGATCGCCCGCGCAGCCGGTTCCTACGTCCAGTTGGTCGGTCGTGACCGCGGCATGGTCATCGTGCGTCTCAACAGCGGCGAGCAGCGTTACCTGCGTGCCGACTGCATGGGAACGGTCGGTGCCGTGTCGAACCCGGACAACCAGAACCAGAATCTGGGCAAGGCCGGTCGTCGTCGCTGGATGGGCATCAAGCCGCTGACCCGTGGTGTCGCCAAGAACCCGGTCGACCACCCGCACGGCGGCGGTGAAGGCCGCACCAGCGGTGGCCGTCATCCGGTCACTCCGTGGGGCAAGCCGACCAAGGGCGCCCGTACCCGCAAGAACAAGCAGACGGACAAGATGATCATCCGTTCGCGCCACGCGAAGAAAAAGAGGTAATCCGACATGGCTCGTTCCGTCTGGAAAGGTCCGTTCGTCGAGCTCAGCCTTCTGAAGAAGGCAGAGACCGCCCAGGACGCCGGTGGCTCCAAGCCGATCAAGACTTGGTCGCGCCGTTCCACCATCCTGCCGCAGTTCGTTGGTCTGACGTTCAACGTCTACAACGGACACAAGTTCATCCCGGTCTCCGTCTCGGAAGAGATGGTTGGCCACAAGCTCGGCGAGTTCGCGCCCACGCGCACCTTCCCGGGTCATGCTGCCGACAAGAAGGGTAAGCGCTGATGAGCAAGCAGAAAGCACCCCGCCGCGTTGCGGATAACGAGGCTCTGGCCGTTGGTACCACGATCCGTGGTTCGGCGCAGAAGCTCAATCTCGTTGCCGGTCTGATCCGCGGCAAGAAGGCCGAAGAGGCGCTCAATATCCTCGCTTTCTCGAAGAAGGCGATGGCTAGGGACGCCACCAAGGTCCTCGCATCGGCGATCGCCAATGCGGAAAATAACCACAACCTCGATGTTGACGCGCTGGTCGTTGCCGAGGCTTCGGTGGGCAAGTCGATCACCATGAAGCGGTTCCACACGCGTGGCCGCGGCAAGTCGACGCGCATCCTGAAGCCGTTCAGCCGCCTGCGCATCGTCGTCCGCGAGCAGGAAGAGGCGTAAGATGGGTCAGAAGAGCAATCCGATCGGTCTGCGTCTGCAGATCAACCGCACCTGGGACAGCCGCTGGTACGCCGAAGGGCGCGACTATGCCAAGCTGCTCAGCGAAGACATCGAAATTCGCAAGCACATCGTGAACAGCCTGCCGCAGGCGGCGATCTCGAAGGTCGTGATCGAACGTCCGGCCAAGCTGTGCCGCATCTCGATCTATGCTGCCCGTCCCGGTGTCATCATCGGCAAGAAGGGCGCGGACATCGAAAAGCTGCGCACCAAGCTGGCCAAGATGACCGCAAGCGAAGTGAAGCTGAACATCGTTGAAATCCGCAAGCCGGAAATCGATGCCAAGCTCGTCGCCCAAGGCATTGCCGATCAGCTGATCCGCCGTGTCGCCTTCCGTCGCGCCATGAAGCGTGCGGTGCAGTCGGCCCTGCGGCTTGGCGCCGAAGGCATCAAGATCGTTTGCGGTGGCCGTCTCGGCGGCGCCGAAATCGCCCGCGTGGAATGGTATCGCGAAGGCCGCGTTCCGCTTCACACGCTGCGTGCAAACGTCGACTATGCGGAAGCCGAAGCGCTGACCGCCTACGGGATCATCGGCATCAAATGCTGGATCTTCAAGGGCGAAATCCTGGCGCATGACCCGACTGCCCATGACCGCCTGATGATGGAAGCCCAGACCTCGGGCGTCCGTCCGGCGCGCTGATTGCAGGATTAGGAAAGAACCATGCTGCAACCGAAGAAAACCAAGTACCGCAAGGCGTTCAAGGGTAAGATCCATGGCCAGGCCAAGGGTGGCACCACGCTGAACTTCGGGTCCTACGGCCTGAAGGCGCTCGAGCCCGAGCGGATCACTGCACGCCAGATCGAAGCGGCTCGCCGCGCGATCACGCGCCACATCAAGCGTCAGGGCCGTCTCTGGATCCGCGTCTTCCCCGATGTGCCCGTGTCGAAGAAGCCTGCCGAAGTCCGTCAGGGTAAGGGCAAGGGTTCGGTCGAATACTGGGCCGCTCGCGTCAAGCCGGGCCGCATCCTGTTCGAACTCGATGGCGTTGCCGGCCCGCTGGCCGCCGAAGCATTCGAACGTGCAGCAATGAAGCTGCCGATCAAGACCAAGGTCGTTGCCCGTCTGGGCGACACCGCCCACCTGGGAGGCGAATGATGGCCAAGACCGAAGACCTGCGCCAGAAGTCGGACGACCAGCTGTCCGAAGAGCTGACGACGCTCAAGCGCGAGCAGTTCAACCTCCGCTTCCAGGCGGCGACGAACCAGCTCGAAGCTCCGGCCCGCATCCGCGAAGTTCGCCGGACGATCGCCAAGATCAAGACGCTGCAGAGCGAGCGTTCGCGCTCGGCTGAAGCGAAGGCTTAAGGAGTAGACCATGCCCAAGCGTATCCTGATCGGGACCGTCACCTCCGACAAGACCGACAAGACCGTTACCGTGCTCGTCGAGCGCAAGGTGAAGCATCCCCTCTACGGGAAGATCATCCGCCGCTCGAAGAAGTACCATGCCCATGACGAGAAGAACGAGTTCACTCTCGGCGACGTCGTGCGCATCGAAGAAACCAAGCCGATCTCCAAGACCAAGACCTGGCAGGTGATCGACCGCGTTACCGCAGGTGGCACGCAGGCTGTCGAGGCTGACCTCGCTGTCGAAGCCGCCGGTAACTGAGCTTTATTGACGTAGGAACTGCCGGGCAATCGTCCCGGCAAGCCATTGAGAAGGAAACGGATCGATGATCCAGATGCAATCCAATCTCGACGTCGCGGACAACAGCGGCGCAAAGCGCGTCCAGTGCATCAAGGTGCTGGGCGGCTCGAAGCGCCGGACTGCTTCCGTAGGCGACGTGATCGTGGTTTCCGTCAAGGAAGCCCAGCCGCGCACGAAGGTGAAGAAGGGCGATGTCCATCGCGCCGTCATCGTGCGCACGAGGAAGGACGTACGCCGCCCCGATGGCAGCGTGATCCGCTTCGACAGCAATGCCGCGGTGCTCGTGAACAAGAGCGAAGAACCGATCGGTACCCGTATCTTCGGCCCGGTGGTCCGCGAACTGCGCGGCCGCGGTTTCATGAAGATCATCTCGCTTGCTCCGGAGGTGCTGTAATGGCTGCCGCAAAGATCAAGAAGGGTGACAGCGTCGTCGTCCTGTCCGGCAAGGACAAGGGCAAGACCGGCACCGTCGCGAAGGTCATGCCGAAGGATGGCAAGATCGTCGTCGAAGGCGTCAACATCGCCGCGCGTCACCGCAAGCCGACCCAGCAGAACCCGCAGGGTGGCATCGACCGCTTCGAAGCGCCGATGCACCTGAGCAAGGTTGCGCTGGCAGACCCTAAGGATGGCAAGCCCACTCGCGTCCGTTTCGAAGAAAAGGACGGCAAGAAGGTTCGTGTCGCCGTAAAGTCCGGGGAGACTATCGATGGCTGATTATACGCCCCGCATGAAGCAGCGCTATGACGACCAGGTCGTCAAGGCGATGACCGAGAAGTTCGGCTACAAGAACGCTCTCGAAGTCCCCAGGCTGGAAAAGATCACGCTCAACATGGGCGTCGGCGAAGCCAGCCAGGACAAGAAGAAGGTCCAGACTGCGGCCGAGGAAATGGCCCTGATCGCCGGTCAGAAGCCGGTTATCACCAAGGCCAAGAAGTCGATCGCGCAGTTCAAGCTGCGTGAAGGCATGCCGATCGGTTGCAAGGTCACCCTGCGCCGCGAACGCATGTACGAGTTTCTCGATCGTCTGGTGACCGTGGCCATGCCGCGCATCCGTGACTTTCGCGGGCTCAACCCGAAGTCGTTCGACGGCCACGGCAACTATGCCATGGGCCTGAAGGAACAGATCATCTTTCCCGAGATCAGCTACGACCAGATCGACAAGGTCCGGGGGATGGACATCATCGTAACCACGACGGCGAAGACCGACGACGAGGCGCGCGAACTGCTCCGCCTGTTCGGTTTCCCGTTCCCGGCTGAAGAGTCGGCAGAGAAGGACGCGGCGTGAGCCGCTAATAGAGGAACTTAAGTCCAATGGCGAAACTGAGTTCGATCAACAAGAACGAGCGTCGTAAGAAGCTCGTCAAGCAGTATGCGGAAAAGTTCGCGAAGCTTAAGGCTATCGCTGACGATGAATCGCTCGACGAGACCGAACGCCTGATGGCGCGTCTCAAGATGGCGGAACTGCCGCGCAATGCGAACCCGACCCGGGTGCGCAACCGCTGCTCCACCACCGGCCGCCCGCGCGGCTACTACCGCAAGTTCGGGCTCAACCGCATCGAACTGCGCGACCTCGGCAACAAGGGCCTGATTCCGGGCCTGACCAAGTCGAGCTGGTGAGGTAAAGACAAATGGCTATGACCGATCCCCTGGGTGATATGCTCACCCGTATCCGCAACGGCCAGCGCGCGAAGAAGGACAGTGTCCTCTCGCCCGCCAGCAAGCTGCGTGCGAACGTCCTCGAAGTGCTCCAGCGCGAAGGCTACATCCGTGGCTACAGCGATGACGCTTCGGCCAAGCATGCACAGCTGCGGATCGAATTGAAATATTTCGAGGGCGAACCTGCTATCAAGCACGTTGCCCGCGTCTCCAAGCCGGGCCGCCGCGTCTATTCGGGTTCGAAGGAACTTCCGATCGTGCGCAACGGCCTTGGCATCACCATCGTCTCGACGCCCAAGGGGGTGCTTTCGGACGCCGAAGCGCGCACCGAAAACGTCGGCGGCGAAGTGCTGGCGGAGGTGTTCTGATGAGCCGCATCGGCAAACGTTCGGTAGCGATCCCCAGCGGGGTCACTGCCAACATCAATGGCAACACGCTCAGCGTGAAGGGTCCCAAGGGCTCGCTCGAAATGGGTCTTTCCGACCTGATCGAATACAAGCTGGAAGACGGCGAGATCTCGGTCAAGCCGGCCAACGAGACCCGTCAGGCGCGCAACCACTGGGGCATGCAGCGCACGATGGTTTCGAACCTGGTCGAAGGCGTGACCGAAGGCTTCACCAAGGTCCTCGAGATCAACGGTGTCGGTTACCGTGCGCAGGCGCAGGGCAAGAAGCTCAAGCTTCAGCTCGGCTATTCGCACGACGTCGATCTCGACGTGCCCGAGGGCATCGAGGTCAAGACGCCCGACCAGACTACCGTCGAAATCAGTGGTATCGACAAGCAGGCCGTGGGCCAGTTTGCGGCGAACGTCCGCAAGTGGCGCAAGCCCGAGCCCTACAAGGGCAAGGGTATCAAGTACCGCGGCGAGTATATCTTCCGCAAGGAAGGGAAGAAGAAGTAAGATGGCAAAGCTCTCTCTCTTTGAACGTCGCCGTCGCCGCGTCCGCACCGCGCTCCGCAACGTGTCGGGTGGCAGGCCCCGCCTGTCGGTGCACCGCACCGGCCAGCATATCTATGCGCAGATCATCGACGATTCGGCCGGCAAGACGCTCGCCGCAGCATCGACGCTTGGCGCGGACGGTACGGGTGCCAATATCGAAGCCGCCAAGAAGGTTGGCAGCGATATCGCCGCTGCTGCCCAGAAAGCCGGCGTAACCTCCGTCGTGTTCGATCGCGGTGGTTTCCTGTTCCATGGCCGCGTCAAGGCGCTGGCCGACGCCGCTCGTGAAGGCGGGCTGGAGTTCTGATGATGGCTGACGAAAACAAAACCGAAAACACCGAAGCCGAAACCAAGGTCGAAACGACCGAGGCCAAGGCCGAGACCACGCCTGCGGTCACGAAGGAAGAGCCGGCTGTCGCCGACACGCCTTCGGAAGCTGCAGCGAACCAGAGCCCTGCACAGGGTGCCGAAGGGCAGCCGCAGCAGCGCGAAGGTCGAGGCCGTGGCGGTCGTGACAACCGTGGCGGCGGTGGCCGTGGCCGTGGTGGCCGCGACAACAACCGTCGTGGCGGACGCCGCGAGGAAGAAGACGACGGCATCATCGAGAAGCTCGTCCACATCAACCGCGTCAGCAAGACGGTGAAGGGCGGTAAGCGCTTCGGGTTTGCAGCGCTGGTGGTGGTGGGTGACGGCCAGGGCCGCGTCGGGTTCGGCAAGGGCAAGGCCCGCGAAGTTCCCGAGGCGATCAGCAAGGCGACTGCCGCTGCACGCAAGATGATGGTCCGCGTCCCGCTGAAGGAGGGCCGTACCCTCCATCACGACGGCAAGGGTCGTTTCGGCGCGGGCAAGGTTACCGTTCGTAGCGCGCCTCCGGGTACCGGCATCATCGCCGGCGGTCCGATGCGTGCCGTGTTCGAAAGCCTCGGCGTTGCCGACGTGGTGACCAAGTCGGTCGGTACGTCGAACCCCTACAACATGATCCGCGCCACGTTCGACGCGCTGACCAACCAGACTTCGCCGAAGTCGGTGGCCCAGCGTCGCGGCAAGAAGGTCGCTGACCTGCTTGGCCGTGGTGGCGCTTCGGTAGCAGAGGCTGAAGCCGACGCCGCCGCTATTGCGGAGTAAGATCGATGGCCAAAGCGAAAACCGTCAAGATCAAGCAGATCGGTTCGCCGATCCGGCGCCCGGAAAGCCAGAAGAAAATTCTGATCGGCCTGGGCCTCAACAAGATGCACAAGATCGTCGAGCGCCAGGACACCCCCGAGGTGCGCGGCGCAATCGCCAAGATCCCGCATCTGGTGACCGTGGTCGACTGATCGGGCAGCCTGTCTGCCGAACAAGAGGGCCGGGCCGCGTTCGATCGCTGCCCGGCCTTTTCGTTTGGACGACAATTTCGTTTACCGCGTGCGCGCCGTCCAATTGAGAGTCGACATGATCGGCCAAACAGACTATCGGCGCGCACTTCCCAACAGCGCGAACCCCGTCACGGGGCGTTAGAAAGCGAAAGCGAGTGCATTATGAAACTGAATGATATCCGCGACAATCCCGGCGCACGCAAGACCCGCATCCGTATCGGACGCGGCATCGGCTCGGGCAAGGGCAAGACCGGCGGCCGCGGCCAGAAGGGCCAGAAGAGCCGTTCGGGCGTCGCCATCAAGGGCTTCGAAGGCGGCCAGATGCCGCTGCACATGCGCCTGCCGAAGCGCGGGTTCAACAACCCGTTCGGCAAGGACTTCGCCGAAGTGAACATCGGCATGGTCCAGAAGTTCATCGACGCCGAAAAGCTCGACGGATCGAAGGTGCTCGACCATGAAACGCTGCGGGCCGCCGGCCTCGCGCGGGGTGGCAAGGACGGTGTCCGTCTGCTGGGCAAGGGCGAGCTCAAGGCCAAGGTCACCTTCAAGGTCGCCGGTGCCTCGAAGGGCGCCATCGATGCGGTCGAAAAGGCTGGCGGCAAGGTCGAAGTGATCGCCGCCGACAAGCCCGAGCACGAGAAAAAGGCTGCTCGCGCCGAAGCCAACAAGGCCAAGAAGGCTAAGTAAGCGGGATAATTCGGGGGGACGGGTTCGACAATCCGTCCCCCTGTCCCTATCTAGCCTTCCTGTGCCGGGAGGGGCCGGCGCCAATTCAGGATTGAACAGATTCCCATGGCATCACGCGCCGACAATATCGCGAGCAACATGAGCCTCGCAAACTTCACCAAGGCCACCGAGCTGAAGAACCGTATCTGGTTCACCATCGGGGCCCTGATCGTCTTCCGTTTCCTCAGCTTCGTTCCGCTTCCGGGCGTGAACCCGCTGATCCTGAGCGATCTCTACGATCAGACGCGGGGCGGGATCCTCGACCTGTTCAATACCTTTTCGGGCGGCAGCCTTGAGCGGATGAGCCTCATCGCGCTCGGCGTCATGCCCTACATCACTGCCTCGATCGTCGTGCAGCTGGCTGCCGCGCTGCATCCCAGCCTCGCCGCGCTCAAGAAGGAAGGCACGGTCGGGCGGCAGAAGCTCAACCAGTACACCCGCTACGGCACCGTGTTCCTGTGCGCGATCCAGGGCTGGTTCCTCGCCTCGGGTCTCGAAAGCTTCGGCGCGCAGAGCGGGCTGCAGGCGGTGGTCGACCCGGGCATCATGTTCCGTGTCGGCGCTGTCATCAGCCTGGTGGGCGGGACCATGTTCCTGCTGTGGCTGGGCGAGCAGATCACCAGTCGCGGCATCGGCAACGGCGTGTCGCTGATCATCATGGCAGGCATCGTCGCCCAATTCCCGACCTTCGTGTCGAATCTTGGGCAGGGGTATTCGGAAGGCTCGATCCCGACCGGCATCATCGTCGGCCTGATCGCCATGGTCGTCGTGCTGATCCTGGTCATTTGCTTCATGGAGCGCGCCCAGCGCCGTCTGCTGATCCAGTATCCCAAGCGTGCGACGCAGCGCGGTGTGATGCAGGCCGATCGTTCGCACCTGCCGCTCAAGCTCAACACCGCAGGTGTGATCCCGCCGATCTTTGCCAGTTCGCTGCTGCTGCTTCCGCTGACGATCACGCAGTTCGCGGGCAATTCGGTCGATACCGACAGCGCCGCGGGCGGGGTGCTCCAATCGACGCTGCAATATCTGCAGCACGGTCAGCCGCTCTACATGACGCTCTATGGCCTCGGCATCATCTTCTTCTGCTTCTTCTACACCGCGATCGTCTTCAATCCCGAGGAAACCGCGGACAATCTGAAGAAGAACGGCGGGTTCATTCCGGGCATCCGTCCGGGCAAGCGGACCGAGGAATATCTCGATTATGTGCTGACGCGCATCACCGTGATCGGCGCAATCTACCTGACGCTGGTTTGCGTGCTGCCGGAATACATGATCGCCCAGACCGGCGTGCCTCTGTTCCTCGGCGGCACCAGCCTGCTCATCGTGGTCAATGTCACGGTCGACACGATCAGCCAGATCCAGTCGCACCTGCTGGCGCACCAATATGGTGACCTCATCAAAAAAGCGAAGTTGAAGGGACGCCTGCGTTAAGGCACAGCACGGGCGAAGGGGACTTTACGCAATGGATATCATCCTCCTGGGCCCTCCGGGCGCCGGCAAGGGGACGCAGGCCCAGCGCCTGGTCGAACACCACGGAATGCTGCAGCTTTCGACCGGCGACATGCTGCGCGAAACACGCAAGGCCGATACCGAGCTGGGCCACAAGGTCGCTGACATCATGGATTCGGGCGGGCTCGTATCTGACGAGATCGTGTCGGCCATGATCGATGCCAAGCTGGCCGATATGGGTCCGGAAACGGGTGCTATCTTCGACGGCTATCCCCGCACTGCGGCCCAGGCCGACCAGCTCGACGATATCCTTGCCCGGCACGGCCGCAAGCTCGACCATGTGATCGAGCTCGAAGTGAATGAGGAAGCTCTGGTCGAACGGATCACGGGCCGCTTCACCTGCGCCAATTGCGGCGCCGGCTATCACGACGTGTTCAAGCAGCCGGCGACACCCGGCGTATGCGACAAGTGCGGATCGACCGAGTTCAAGCGCCGTCCCGACGACAATGAGGAGACGGTGCGCAAGCGGATGCAGGAATATCGCGGCAAGACCGCGCCGATCCTGCCCGGCTACGAACAGCGCGGCATCGTCAGCCGGGTCGATGGCATGGCCTCGATCGAAGACGTTACGCACGCGATCGACGCTATCCTCACCCGCTGATCCCACTCGGGTTTCCATGACCCGGTACATGGCCTAAGGCCGACCTCTCGACAGAGGGAGATTGGTCTTATGCGCCTTGCCGGAACCCTGTTTGCCGCTGCTGCGCTTGGCTGTGCGGCGCCATTGTCCGCCGAGGTCGCGGAAACTACCGCCAGCGGCTTCGTCACGCGTGACATGGCCGAGGTTGCGGCTACCCCGATGCAGACCTGGCTGGCATTGATCCGTCCGGGCACGTGGTGGAACGATGCGCATACATGGTCGGCAGATGCGGCCAACATGACGCTGACCCCGCAGGCGGGCGGCTGCCTGTGTGAACGCGTGCCGGGCGAGGACCGTGCCGACGGCTTTTCGCTCGATGGCAGTGTGCAGCACATGGTCGTGGTCCAGTCTTACCCGTTGAAGAACCTGCGCATGCGTGGGGGACTGGGTCCATTGCAGGGCGAACCCGCCACCGGTGTACTGACGATTACGCTGGAAGAGATCGGCGGCGGGACACGGATCCGCTGGGAATATGTAGTCGGCGGCTACATGCGTTACGAAGTGCCGACTATCGCTGCCGCGGTCGATCAGGTGATGAGCCAGCAATTGCACGGGCTGCTCGATCATCTGGGCGCGCTCGGCGGAGCCGCGGCGACCGTGCCACAAGACAGCGATCCTGCGCCGGCTGAAGAGGCAAGCCTCGAAGACCAGATCGACGCGCTGGACGGGGCGGGGTAGGCGAAGAGCCAGGTCGGGGACGCCAAGGGGCGGGCGCCGCTCATGCCTGTCTAAGGGTTTTGACGTATGGCGGCCGATGGGCTAGGGCCTGATCTTCTCGGACGACAGCGGCCGCATGGGTCGCTGTGGATCTCGCTGCGTGCTGGGCAGTTGACCTTGGCGTCGAATCCCCCTAAGCGCGCGGTTCATTCGACATTGCGGCGATTCCGGCGGATGGCAGTGATATCTGCGTCGAGCCGGATTTTGCGTTAGGCAGGGGCCGCAAGCGTCGGATTGAGCGATGAGATAGGACCGCCGGCCTCACCGGCGCCTGTGGAGCATGGAGAAGTAAGTGGCTCGTATTGCCGGGGTAAACATCCCCACCAACAAGCGCGTGATCATCGCGCTCACCTATATTCACGGTATCGGCCGTAACAACGCCGTCGAGATCGCCGACAAGCTCGGTATCGATCACACCCGCCGCGTGCAGGACCTGTCCGACGAGGAAGTCCTGCGCATCCGCGAGACGATCGATGCGGATTACACCGTGGAAGGCGACCTTCGCCGCGAAACCGCGATGAACATCAAGCGGCTCATGGACCTGCGGTCCTACCGCGGTCTGCGTCACCGTGCCGGTCTGCCCGTTCGCGGCCAGCGCACTCACACCAACGCCCGCACCCGCAAGGGCAAGGCCAAGCCGATCGCTGGCAAGAAGAAGTAAGCGCAGGGGCATTCCCCGCGCTTTTGCCTTCTTGATAGATTAGAGGAATACAGACCATGGCACGCGAACCCGGCCGCGTTAGGCGCCGCGACAAAAAGAACATTTCCAGCGGCGTTGCGCATATCAACGCCAGCTTCAACAACACGATGATCACCATCACCGACGCACAGGGCAATGCGATCAGCTGGTCCAGCGCCGGCATGATGGGCTTCAAGGGCAGCCGCAAGTCGACTCCCTATGCTGCGCAGGTCGCCGCCGACGACGCGGGCCGCAAGGCCGCCGAGCATGGCGTGCGCACCCTCGAAGTCGAAGTGAAGGGCCCGGGCTCGGGCCGCGAAAGCGCGCTGCGCGGTCTCGCGGCAGTGGGCTTCACCATCACTTCGATCCGCGACGTGACGCCGATCCCGCACAACGGGGTCCGTCCTTCCAAGCGTCGTCGCGTCTGATCCGTACCTGCCTGGCGGCTCGCTGACGCGGGCCGCCGACACCCTCTCACGGACCGGACGCTCTTACCGAAGAGCGCCGGTCCTGCCCGCATCCGAACCAGGGGATTTTCATGTCCGTCAACATTAAGAACTGGCAGGAACTCAAGAAACCCAGCGTCCTTGATATCAAGGCAGCTAGCGACAAGCCTCACAAGGTCACCTTCGTCGCCGAACCGCTCGAGCGGGGCTTCGGCCTGACGCTCGGCAATGCGCTGCGGCGCGTGCTCCTGAGCTCGCTGCAGGGCGCTGCGATCACTTCGATCAAGATCGAAAACGTACTCCACGAATTCAGCTCGCTCGCCGGCGTGCGCGAAGACGTGACCGACATCGTCCTCAACGTGAAGCAGATCGCGCTGAAGATGGAAGGCGAAGGCATGAAGCGCCTGCAGCTTTCCGCAACCGGCCCGGGTGAAGTGACCGCGGGCGATATCGCCGTTTCGGGCGACATCGAAGTGATGAACAAGGATCTCGTGATCTGTCATCTCGATGAAGGCGCGACGCTCAACATGGAACTGACCGCGGACACCGGCAAGGGTTACAGCCCCGCCGTGATGAACCGTCCGGCTGACGCGCCGATCGGCCTGATCCCGGTCGACAGCCTGTATTCGCCGGTTCGCCAGGTCAGCTACAAGGTCGAGAACGCCCGCGTTGGCCAGGAACTCGACTACGACAAGCTGTCGATCACCATCGAAACCGACGGCACCGTCTCGCCCGAAGATGCCGTGGCCTATGCCGCCCGCATCCTACAGGACCAGCTGACGCTCTACGTCCACTTCGAAGACGGCATCCCGCAGCCGACCTCGGCCAGGATCGGCCAGGCCGCCGAGCCGCAGGAAAGCGACACCAACCAGCTCAACCGTTACCTGCTCAAGAAGGTCGACGAGCTGGAACTGTCGGTCCGTTCGGCCAACTGCCTCAAGAACGACAACATCATCTATATCGGCGACCTGGTCCAGAAGACCGAAGCCGAGATGCTCCGTACGCCGAACTTCGGCCGCAAATCTTTGAACGAAATCAAGGAAGTGCTCTCGTCGATGGGTCTGCGCCTCGGCATGGACATCCCCGGATGGCCGCCGGAGAACATCGAGGAAATGGCCAAGAAGCTCGAACAGGAACTTCTGGGCTAACGCAATTAGGGTGCCCCGGCGCAGGTCGGGGCTCCCTTCCATCGGCACAGCGCCGGTGGGAATACGAATGGGCGTAGGTGACGGCCCGCAACGGTCACCGGCTTCGGGCTACCTAGAACGGGCCCTTATCGAACTAAGGAAGAGATACGATGCGTCACAAGATTTCCGGCCGCAAGCTGCAGCGCAAGACCGGCCACCGTCATGCCATGCTGCGCAACATGGCTGCCGCGCTGATCAAGCACGAGCAGATCATGACCACGCTGCCCAAGGCCAAGGAAATGCGGCCCTACATCGAAAAGCTGATCACGCTCGCGAAGCGTGGCGGCCTGTCGAACCGTCGTCTGGCAATGAGCCGCCTGCAGGACGAAACGCAGCTCAAGAAGCTGTTCGATATCCTTGCCGAACGTTATTCGGACCGTGAAGGCGGCTACAGCCGCGTCATCAAGGCCGGCTACCGCGCCAGCGACGCCGCGCAGATGGCAATCATCGAGCTGGTCGACCGCGACGAAGACGCCAAGGGCCAGGATTCGGGCCCGGTGATGAATGAAGACAGCGAGTTCGAAGACGCCTGAGGCGCTCTCGAATGAAGACATGCGGGGCCGGGCGGGAAACTGTCCGGCCCTTTTGTTTTGCATGGCTGCGGCGGCATGGCACAAGGCGCGCATGATCAGACATGCCATCACCGCCGCAGCGCTGCTCGCCGCTGCTCCGCTTGCTGCCCAGTCCGTCACGCAGGAGCAGATCGAGACGCGCTACGACCGCTCCCTCGCTGCGGGGTACAAGGCGCTGTTCCTGTGCAGCGCAATCGCGAATGCTGAGCGCAACGGTGCCTTGCGGACTGCCGAAAGCGTCTTCGAATGGGAACTGTCGGGCATTCAGGCACTCCTGGGGCCGCTGGCCGATACGATGCCCTACCGGATCGCGCGCGGCGCAGACGGGACCGTCGAAACGGTCTCGGTCGAATGGGCTGATGACGCACCGCCGCGGACTGCCGTGCATGATTCGCGAATGGGTTGCGCGCAGCTTCCGATCGGGGGGCGCCCCGATCCGGTCGTCACCAAGCGGCCCGCCAGCACGATCGAACGCAGTGCGCCGATTGCTGCCACGGGCGCATTGGCTGGCACGTTCGCGCAAGGGTTCGGCGATACCTATGGCGAGGGAACGCGCACGACGGCGGTGCTCGCCATGCGCGATGGCGAGGTACTGGGCGAACGTTATGCGCCAGGGTTCGGGCCCGCGGTGCCGCAGCGCACATGGTCGGTCGCGAAAAGCATCGCCGCGACGCTGGTCGGCATGGCAGTGCACCGCGGCGAGGCGGCAGTGGACCAGTCCGCCGGGCTGGGGATCGACATCAATGACGCGCGCACGCAGATAACGCTCGATCACCTGCTGCGCATGGCATCGGGACGCTATTCGGACACCGCGGGCAACCGCACTGATCCGCTGTATTATGGCGGATCGACCGTGGCCGAAACCGCTCTTCACTGGCCGTTGGTGCATGAACCGGGCAGCATCTTTCGCTATGCCAACAACGATACGCTGGCTGCAGTCAAGGCGATCGAAGCGTCGCTGGCGAAGCAGCCGCCCGCGCAGGTTTTCGCGCAGCTCGGCATGTTCGATACGGTCGCGGAAACCGACTGGCGCGGCGATTACATCCTGTCGAGCCAGGTATGGTCCACCCCGCGCGATCTCGCGCGGCTCGGACAGCTCTATCTGGATGACGGCGTGCTGGCGGATGGCACGCGGGTGCTGCCGGAAGATTGGGCGGATTACGTCTCCGCCCCCGACGGCCCGCAGCCCGATGGCCCCTTCGGCTACGGTGCCGGCTTCTGGCTGCTTGACGCGGTGGAGGGCGTCCCCGCCGACACCTTCGCCGCGATGGGGAACCGTGGGCAGTTCATCGTAATCGTGCCGAGCCGTGACACGGTCATCGTCCGGCGGGGCGAGGACCTGGCCGGGCACCGGTTCGATATCGCCGCCTTCACGCGCGACGTGCTGGCTTCGCTGGAATGACCCATTCATAAAAACGGCGCCTAAACTGAACAATGGCTGTCGTCCAGGTTCAGCCTCGTCTCACGCCCGTTCATCTAGACCGATTCTCACAGCCGGGGCATTCCCGCCGCGGCCCTGATGAGGAGACCCTCGAGATGAAACAGTTCAGCAAAACGTTCGCGAAGGGTGGGATCGCAGCGGCAACGGTCGGGGCAATGGCCCTGGCGGGTGCCACACCGGCACAGGCACGCGGCGACGACGACGGGATTTCGGTCGGCGAGGTAATCGCCGGCGCAGTGATCATCGGGGGTATCGCTGCCATCGCCGGTGCTGCCAGCAAGGACCGCAACCGCGACCGCTACGGCTATAATGGCGGCGCCTACCGCTATGACAATGACTACCGCCGCGATGCCTACGCCAGGCACGGCAACCCGCGCGCCGCAGTGCAGCGCTGCGTCAGCGCCGCACAGGTCGACGCGCGCCGCTCCGGCTATCGTCACGCGTCGGTCACCGATATCCGTAGCGTGAAGGACACGCGCTATGGCTGGAAAGTCAGGGGCACGATGGTTGTCGATGGCCAGCGCGGTTACCGCGATGCGCGCTACGATCGCCGCCGCGACCGCTACAGCGCCCGCGATAGCGGCAAGTTCACCTGCTACATCGAACGCGGCCGCGTTGCCGATGTCGACTACAGCGGTATTCGCGGACTGCGCTGATCGCGTTTCACGCACCACCACGGGCGGTTCAGGCCTCGTTTAGCCCGGGCCGCCCATTCCTGCCGTATTGCCATACGCGTGCCGGGGTGAGCGCGCGACCACAGGGGATCCATATGCCGACCAGACCATCCATTGCCGCGTTGCCGGCGCTGCTGGCAGCCACCTCGCTGGTGGCCATGCCCGCGCAGGCGGCCGAACTGCCGGTCCAGGCCGCGCCCGCGATAGCACAGCCGGTTGCCGCGGCTCCGGCCTGGGCACCGGGCGATGACGATGCCGCGAAGCATCGCCGCTACCGCGATCGCCGTTATCGCGACCGCGGGACCGATGTCGGCGACATCCTCACCGGACTGCTGATCATCGGCGGCATCGCTGCGGTCGCCAGCGCGGTCGACAAGTCGGACGAGCGTGCATACCCGCGCGATGCGCGTTATCCCGATCCCCGCCGCGACACCGATCGCGCCGACGATGTACGGGGGCTCGACCGCGCCGCCGCGATGTGTGTCGAAGCAATCGAACGCGATGCCCGGGTCGACACGGTCGATGCGGTCAACCGCGATGCGAGTGGCTGGAGGGTCGATGGCCGCATGTATGATGGCCAGGCCTTCACTTGCCGGATCGGACCGGACGGGCGGATCGACGGGATCGATTACGGCAGTGGCATGGCCAGTTACGACGCGGGCGGGGCAGGCAGCTACGGCTATCAGCCGGCGACCGACCGGCAATACGGCGCCGAGGTCTACGCGGCGGCACGCGCGCGGGCCGATGGCGCGCAGCCTGCCTATCCGGGCGGCCCCCTGCCGGGCGACGACGTGATCGACGGGGATCTCGAATACGGGACCGCCTATCGCGGCACCGGCGGCTAGTCGCGGCCGTAGGCCGGCAGCGCGAGGTTCCAGCGGATCGCCGCAAGCCGCAGGCCATATCCCGCGGCGGTTGCAGCCACCCACACCCATTCGCGGCGGATGCCTGCCAGATCGCCCAGCACGGTAACGCTGGCAGAAAGCGCGGCGGCGGTGACATAGAGTTCGGGGCGCATGAGGATCGATGGACGCCCTGCCACCACATCGCGGATGATCCCGCCGACGCAGCCGGTGATCACGCCCATCAGCGCGGCGGTTACGGGCGGTATCCCATATTCGAGCGCCTTGGCCGCGCCGAGCACGGCGTAGGCCGCCAGCCCGAGGCCGTCGGCAATCGATAGGAACCGGCCGGCCCACCATCTCGTCGGGATGAACCACGCGAACAGCGAGACCGCGAGGCAGACCACGGCCACGCCGCCATCGTGGATCCAGAACACCGGAGCCCCGATCAGCAGGTCGCGCACGGTGCCGCCGCCAACCCCCGTGACCAGCGCGAAAAATGCCAGCGTGACGAAGGTCTGCCGCTCCTTCGCCGCCACCAGCGCACCGGTCAGCGCGAAGATGGCGACGCCGGCAAGATCGAGCCAGTCGAGCAGGGGGGTCAGGACCTCGGGATTCATGCGATAGCCGCGTGCGCGCCGTGCCCTGGCACGATCGCGTCCTCGCCGGCCATCCGGCCCGGCTGCTGTTTCCGCTTGCGGGCAGGGCGCTGAAGGCCGCGCTGGTATTCCATGTCGTCGAGGCTCCCTAGCCGTGGAGTATCGTGCCGATCGACTCCGCCGCGGCGATGCAGTCGAGATCGGCCCACCTGCGCGAGATCACCTGCATTCCGCAAGGCAGCCCGCCGGTTTCGCCCACAGGCAGGACGGTAGAAGGCAGGTTGGGATAGGTCGCGAGCCCCGCCCAGCACAGCGTGCTGCCACCGGGCTGCTGCGTCCCGTTTATCATCACCGGGCCATCGAACACGCGCCCTTCGCTGTGTTCGACCGCGAGGACGGGGGCGGGGGGCGCTAGCACGAAGTCGTAAACTGCGAACAGGCGGGCCCAGGCATTCTCGCCGCGCGCCTGCAGGTCGAGCATGTCGAACCAGTCGCTGGCGCTGGCCCGCTTGCCGCCGGGCCCGGGCATGCCGCGCGCCATCGCGACATTGAGCATCCGCATATATTCGGCATGCTCGGTTGCCAGATCGGGGACGAGCTCGCTTGCGCGGTCGATGGCCATGCCCGCGCGCTCGAGCTCTGCCGCGGCCGCTTCGATGGGTGCGCGCACCGCTGCATCGGTCGGGCAGGATGGGTGGTCGAGCAGCAGCAGCGCCCGGCAGTCTTTCAGCGGCTTGCCGCTTGCCTGAAGCGGGACCGAGCGGGTCAGTTCGACCAGCAATCGCAGATCGGTCGCATTGCGGGCCAGCGGGCCGGCAATGCCCAGCGCGCCATCATGCGCTTCCCTGCCGGCAAGTTGCGGGTGCACATGGCCCTGCAAGGGGACGAGGCCCCAGCTGCTCTTGTGCCCCCAGATGCCGCAGAAATGCGCGGGCACGCGGACCGACCCCCCGATGTCGGTGCCGAAGTCGCACGCGACCATGCCGCTGGCCACTGCCGCCGCCGCGCCGCCCGACGATCCGCCCGGAGAACGGCCTGCATCATGCGGGTTGTTGGTCCGGCCATAGACCGGATTGCGCGATTGCCAGTCGGCCAGGTCGGGCGGGACATTGGTCTTGCCGAGGATAACCGCGCCCGCGCCCTTTAGCAGGCTGACGACGCGGGCGTCGGCTTTCGCGATATTGTCGGCATAGGCCTGGTGCCCCCAGCAGGTGGGAAGGCCTTCGACATCGAAGCTTTCCTTGATCGTCATGGGCACACCGAACAGGGGCTGATCGGCCGCAAACCCCGTATCGGTCAGCGTGCGCGCGCGTTCGAGCGCGCGGTCGAAGTCGGTGACCACCACCGCGTTGATGTGCGCATCGAGCCGTTCGATCCGCGCAATGGCCGCTTCCACGGCCTCGTATGGGGACATCTCGCCATTGCGAATGGCGGTTGCCGTGGCGATCGCGCCGGGCTTGTCGGTAAGTGCGGGGTAACCCATGCTGTCTCCTCTTGCCCCCAATGTCGGACAAGCGGCCAGCGTGGTCAATCGCGCTGTTCTAATCCTGGCGCGTATGCCGCGCGAGCGCCAGCGCGAGCCCATATCCAAGGATCGGCGCGGCGCCGTAGCCGATCAGCACGCTGGGATAATTCGACACGAACGCCGCGAGCGAAAAGCCGAACAGCGATCCCGCCAGCGCATGGCGCGTGGATTTTGCCGCGGGCAGGGCATGCGCAATCATCAGGAAACCGGCAAGCAGTGCCATGCCGAGACCGAGTGCAGCCAGCGGCTCGCGAAGCGCCAGATCGACCAGCACGCGCTCGACGAAGGGCTGTGCGGGCAGTTCGCCGCGCAGCACCGCGCCGATGCTGGCAAGAAAGGCTATTCCCGCGACGGGCACCATGCGCCAATCCTGGCCGGCATTGTAAAGCCCCACGGCGGCCATCATCACGGCAAGCGCGGTCGCGGCATCGGGTTGGAGGCTGGCGGCGAGCAGCGCGGCCAGCAGGATCGGTGGTGCGTAATCCTCGTCTCGCGCTGCCAGCACGACCAACGCGGGCAGCGCAAGCGCCCCGGTATGCAAATTGACTGGTCCCAGAGGCAGCCATCGCGCCACTGTGCCGAGATGGGGCCCGCTGACTAGCGGGACGAATAACAGGGCGAGCAGGACCAGCGTAAGGACGCGCTGCTCGCGCTCGGCAAGCCGCAGCGGCGCAAACGCCGCGATCGGCACAGCTATGAGCAGGGCCAGTGCGTTGGCTAAGGGATAGGCGAGCGGTGCGCCGCCCAGCACGAGGTAGAGCAGTCCTGCAGCTACGGGAATGCCGAGCGCGAGCATGATCGCCGCGCGCCCGGCCATTCAGCGGTCCTTGCTCGTCGCAGGAAGGGCCGCGCCGTCAGCCACCCGATCAGACGTGGATGGGCTTGCCCTGGACCGCCATCGCCGCTTCCTTGATCGCTTCGGAATGCGTCGGGTGGGCATGGCAGGTGTAAGCGATATCTTCGGACGTAGCGCCGAATTCCATCGCCTGGGTTGCCTGCGCGATCATCGTCCCGGCAACGCTGGCAATCGCCCAGACGCCGAGCACGCGGTCGCTTTCGGCTTCGGCGATGATCTTCACGAAGCCGTCGGGTTCGTGATTGGTCTTGGCGCGGCTGTTGGCCATCATCGGGAACTTGCCGACTTTGACCTTGGACTTGTCGCCGCCCATCTTCTCAATGGCTTCTTCCTGGGTCAGGCCGACACCGGCAAACTCGGGCCAGGTGTAAACCACGCCGGGGATCAGATCGTGGTTCACGATGCCCGTCTGCCCGGCGACATTCTCGGCGCAGGCAATGCCTTCATCCTCGGCCTTGTGCGCCAGCATCGGACCCGGCACCACATCACCGATCGCCCAAACGCCGTCGACCTTGGTGCGGAAATCGTGATCGATCTCGATCTGGCCGCGCTGGTTGGTTTCCAGACCGATGTTTTCCAGCCCCAGCCCATCGGTGTTCGGGCGGCGGCCGATCGATACCAGCACGCAATCCGCCTCGAGCGTTTCCTCGTCCCCGCCAGCGGCGGGTTCGAGCGTGAGCGTGGCTTTCTTGCCCTTGACCGTGCAGCCGGTGACCTTGGTCGACAGGCGCAGTTCCATGCCCTGCTTCTTGAAGATCTTGGCTGCTTCCTTGCGAACATCGTCGTCCATGCCGGGCAGCAGCTTGTCGAGATATTCGACCACGGTCACCTGCGCGCCGAGCCGGCACCAGACCGAACCGAGTTCGAGCCCGATCACGCCGCCGCCGATGACGACCATCTTTTTCGGCACTGCGTTGAGTTCGAGCGCGCCGGTGGAATCGACCACCACCTGCTTGTCGTTATCGACCTCGACACCGGGCAGCGGGGTCACCGAGGAGCCGGTTGCGATGATGATGTTCTTCGCGGTGACCGTTTCGTCGCCGACCTTGACCGTATGCGCGTCCTGGAAGGTGGCGTGGCCGTTCTTCCAGTCGACCTTGTTCTTCTTGAACAGGAAAGCGACGCCCTTGGTCAGCCCCTCGACCGCATCGCGGCGCTGCGCATGCATCTTGTCGAGATCGAGCTTGGGCGTGACCTCGATGCCCATCTCCGCCATCGTGCCGTTGCTGGCGGCGTTGAAGTATTCCGACGCGTGCAGCATCGCCTTCGACGGGATGCAGCCGACATTAAGGCAGGTCCCGCCCAACGTGTCGCGGCTTTCGGCGCAGGCGGTCTTCAGGCCGAGCTGGGCCGCGCGGATCGCAGCGACATAGCCCCCCGGGCCAGCGCCGATGACAAGGACGTCGTAGTCGTATTCAGCCATTATTCTTTCCTCAAAGGTCGATCAGCATCCGGGTCGGATCTTCGATCGCTTCCTTGATGATCTTGAGTGCGGTGACAGCCTCGCGGCCGTCGATCAGGCGGTGGTCGTAGGACAGCGCGATATACATCATCGGGCGGATCACGATCTCGCCGTCGACCACGACCGGGCGGTCCTCGATGCGGTGCAGGCCGAGGACGGCGCTCTGCGGCGGGTTGATGATCGGCGTCGACATCAGCGATCCGAACACGCCGCCGTTGGAGATGGTGAAGGTGCCGCCCTTCATGTCGTCCATCGTCAGCGTGCCTTCCTTGGCGCGCTTGCCGAAATCGGCGATGTCCTTCTCGATCCGCGCGAAACCCTTGTCCTGCGCGTCACGGATGACCGGAACGACGAGGCCGTTGGGTGCCGACACGGCGACCGAGATGTCGACATAGTCGTGATAGACGATCTCGTCGCCCTCGATATAGGCGTTGACCGAGGGGACGTCCTTCAGCGCCAGGCAAGCGGCCTTGGCGAAGAAGCCCATGAAGCCGAGCCGGATGTCGTGCTTCTTGGCGAACATGTCCTTGTACTTGCCGCGCGCCTCCATCACCGCCGACATGTCGACGTCGTTGAAGGTGGTCAGCAGCGCGGCGTTTTCCTGCGCGCCCTTCAGCCGCTTGGCGATGGTCTGACGCATGCGCGTCATCTTGACGCGTTCCTCGCGGCGTTCGCCGCCCGTGGACGCGGGTGCCGGGGCGGAGGATGCCGGCGTGCTGCCACCGGCGCGCTTGGCGTTGGCGGCGGCGATGACGTCTTCCTTGGTCAGGCGGCCATCGCGGCCGGTGCCCTTGATCGTCGACGGGTCGACCCCGTGTTCGAGTACTGCGCGGCGCACGGCCGGCGAAAGCGTCTGCGCGGCGTCCGACGAAGCGGCGGGTGCAGGTGCAGGCGTGTCGGCGCGTTCCTGCTTGCCTTCTTCGCGCTCTTCCTGCGCACGGCCGGCCTCGGCGCCCTTGGCGGCGGGCGCGGCGCCTTCCTCGATCACCGCGATGATGGCGTCGATCTCGACCGTGTCACCGACCGCGACCTTGAATTCCTTGATCACCCCGGCGACGGGCGAGGGGGCCTCGACCGCGACCTTGTCGGTTTCGAGACTGACGATCGGCTCGTCGACGGCAACGGCATCGCCGACGTTCTTGAGCAATTCGCCGACGGTCGCTTCGGTGACCGATTCACCCAGCGTGGGAACTTTGACTTCGGTGGCCATAATCTCGCTTTCCCGAGTTACTTGCAGTCACTGCGGACGTTGGGCGCGGTGCCGTTCAGTCCGAGTGCGATGTTGACGAGGGCTTCCTGCTGCACCTGGTGGCGGCTGGCGTAACCCGTGGCGGGCGAGGCAGCGACTTCGCGGCCCGCATAGCACGGGCGCATGCCCGACTTGCCGGCGGCTTCGGCAGCTTCCTCGATCAGGCGATCGACGAAGAACCATGCGCCGTTGTTCTTCGGTTCTTCCTGGCACCAGACGATCTGTTCCAGATTGGTCATCCGGCTCAGACGCTTTGCCAGCGGTTCGCCCGGGAAGGGGTAAAGCTGCTCGATCCGCACGATCGAGACGTCTTCGAGTTCGGTCTCGTCGCGGCGCTGCAGCAGGTCGTAGGCGACCTTGCCGCTGCACAGTACGAGGCGCTTCACCTTCTCGTCGGGAATGGTCTTCGTGTCGGACTTGATCCGCATGAAGTGGTGATCGCCCATGAACTCGGCCGCGTCCGACTTGGCCATCGGATGGCGCAGCAGGCTCTTCGGCGTCATGATTACCAGCGGCTTGCGGAAGCTGCGCAGCATCTGGCGGCGCAGCACGTGGAAATAATTGGCGGGCGTGGTGATGTTGCAGACCTGGATGTTGTCGTTCGCGCACAGCTGCAGGAAGCGCTCGAGGCGCGCCGAACTGTGTTCGGGACCCTGTCCCTCGTAGCCATGCGGCAACAGCAGGACGAGCCCGTTTGCGCGCAGCCACTTGGCTTCGCCGGCGGCGATGAACTGGTCGATCATGATCTGCGCGCCATTGGCGAAATCGCCGAATTGCGCTTCCCACATCACCAGGCTCTTCGGATCCGCCATGGCAAACCCGTATTCGAAGCCAAGCACGCCGTATTCGGACAGCGGGCTGTCATAGACCTCGAACTTGCCGTGCGGCAGCGTGGTCAGCGGGATGTACTTGTGCTCGTCCTTCTGGTCGACCCAGACGGCGTGACGCTGGCTGAACGTCCCGCGCCCCGAATCCTGGCCCGACAGGCGCACGCCGAAGCCTTCGGTGACGAGGCTGCCGAAGGCAAGCGCTTCGGCGGTGGCCCAGTCGAACCCTTCGCCGCTGGAGAACATGTCTTCCTTGGCCTTGAGCACGCGGCCCAGGGTCTTGTGGATCGTCAGGTCGTCGGGGGTCGTGGTCAGTGTCCGGCCGAGGCTGTCGAACAGCTTCTTCTCGATCGCGGTTTCGACGTTCCGGCGGGCGGTTTCCGGATCGGCGGGCTTGTTCATGCCCGACCACCGGCCACCGAACCAGTCGGCCTGGTCCGGCTTGTAATCCTTGGCTTCCTTGAATTCCTTTTCGAGGTGATCGGTGAATTCGGCGATCAGCCCGTCGGCGAAGCCCTTTTCGATCACGCCTTCTTCCTCGAGCCGCGCGGAATAGATCGCGCTGACCTTCGGGTGCTGGCGGATCTCGTCATACATCAGCGGCTGGGTGAACTTGGGCTCATCGCCCTCGTTGTGGCCGAAGCGGCGATAGCACCACATGTCGATCACGATGTCGCGGCCGAAGGTCTGGCGGTATTCGACGGCCAGCTTGCACGCGAAGGTGACCGCTTCGGGATCATCGCCATTGACGTGCAGGATCGGCGCCTGGACGCCCTTCGCCACGTCGCTGGGATAGGGCGAGGAGCGCGCGAACTGCGGGCTGGTGGTGAAGCCGATCTGGTTGTTGATGACGAAGTGCAGGCAGCCGCCGGTGTTGTAGCCGCGCACGCCCGAGAAGCCGAGGCATTCCCACACGATGCCCTGGCCGGCAAAGGCCGCATCGCCGTGCAGCAGCACGGGCAGGACCTGTTCGTGCTGCTTGAGATCGTCGCGGATCGCCTGCTGCGCACGGCTCTTGCCGAGCACCACCGGGTTGACCGCCTCGAGGTGGCTGGGGTTGGGAACCAGCGACATGTGCACGTTGATACCGTCGAATTCGCGGTCGGTGCTGGTGCCGAGGTGGTATTTCACATCGCCCGAACCACCGACGTCGTCGGGATTGGCGCTGCCGCCCGAGAATTCGTGGAAGATCACCTTATACGGCTTGCCCATGACGTTGGCGAGCACGTTCAGGCGGCCGCGGTGGGCCATGCCGTAGATGATCTCGCGCACGCCCAGCTGGCCGCCATACTTGATGACCGCCTCAAGCGCGGGAATCATCGACTCGCCGCCATCGAGGCCGAAGCGCTTGGTGCCGACGTATTTCTTGCCGAGGAAGGCTTCGTACTGTTCGCCGCGGATCACTGCGGCGAGGATCGCCTTCTTGCCTTCGGGGGTGAACTGGATCGTGTCTTCGGGGGTCTCGAACTTGTCCTGCAGGAAACGGCGTTCTTCCGTATCCGTGATGTGCATGTATTCGAGGCCGACATTGCCGCAATAGGTCGCGCGCAGCGCGTCATAAAGCTCGCTGACCTTGACCCATTCGAAGCCGAACACGCCGCCGACATAGACCTCGCGGCCTTCCTGTCCGTCGAAGCCGTGCCATTCGAGCGTCAGGTCCTCGGGCACCTCGCGATGCGACAGGCCCAGCGGATCGAGATTGGCGGCCAGATGGCCGCGCACGCGATAGAGCCGGATGAGCAGCATGGCGCGGATCGAATCGTCCGCCGCCTGCTCGATCGCCTTGGGGTCGAGCGTCTTGCCCGCCTTCTGAGCCGCCTGCGCAACCGCCGCACGCATCTGCGTGGGGTCGAGCGCGGCGGTCAAATCCGCCCCGCTGTCGACCACTTCGGCGAGCCATTTGGGGTTGCCCCAGCTCGGGCCCGGCTGCGGGCCTTCCTGGTCACCCATTTCGGGAAGGAAATCGTGGCTTTCGTTACCCATCCGGGTCACCTTTCGCGCGCCGACCTGCTGTCGGCTCTCTATGGCAATGCCTCAGCGGCGCGGACGGTCCCGGGGAGGAGGGGGTCCGCGCCGAATGTCAGGCGTGTTCCTTCAACAGTGCGTCGAGCGTGGTGCCGAGTTCGCTCGGGCTCGGCGAGACGCGGATGCCCGCATCTTCCATGGCCGCGATCTTGTCGTCGGCGCCGCCCTGGCCGCCCGAGACGATGGCGCCCGCGTGACCCATGCGGCGGCCCGGAGGCGCCGTGCGGCCGGCGATGAAACCGACCATCGGCTTCTTGCGGCCCTTGGCGGCTTCCTGCTTGATGAATTCGGCGGCTTCTTCCTCGGCGCTGCCGCCGATTTCGCCGATCATGATGATCGATTCGGTTTCCTCGTCGTCGAGGAAGAGATCGAGCACGTCGATGAAATTGGTGCCATTGACCGGATCGCCGCCGATGCCGACTGCGGTGGTCTGGCCGAGGCCGACCTGCGTCGTCTGGTGGACGGCTTCATAGGTCAGCGTGCCCGAGCGCGACACCACGCCGACGCTGCCCTTCTTGAAGATGCTGCCGGGCATGATGCCGATCTTGCATTCGCCCGGGGTCAGGACGCCGGGGCAGTTCGGGCCGATGAGGCGCGACTTCGAGCCCTGCAGTGCGCGCTTGACGCGAACCATGTCGAGTACGGGAATACCTTCGGTGATCGCGATGATCAGCTCGATCTCGGCGTCGATCGCCTCGAGGATCGAATCCGCGGCGAACGGCGGCGGGACGTAGATGCACGAAGCGGTCGCACCGGTTTCGGCCTTGGCTTCGGAAACGGTGTTGTAAACGGGGAGGCCGATATGCTCGCTGCCGCCCTTGCCGGGGGTCACGCCCGCGACCATCTGCGTGCCATAAGCAAGCGCCTGCTCGGTGTGGAACGTGCCGGTATCACCGGTCATGCCCTGCGTGATGACCTTGGTGTCTTTGTTTACGAGGATGCTCATTCGGCGCTCTCCTGAGGAATTGCGGTAACTTCGAAACGGGCGAACGGGCGCTTCGCGTCGCCCGCGGGATCGACACGCACGGACTTGTCCGCATCGACCCAGTAATAGCTGAAACCATCCTGCCGCTGGGGCATGCCGATTTCCTGCGAGACCTCCTGGAGGAGGGTGCTGTAGGAGGCGGTGTCGGCCAGGAATGCCTGAACGACGCAGCTGCGCTCACGCTCCTGCTGCTTGCCGATCACGATGAAGGCGCTGTTGCCTTCCTTTTCGTAGACACCGCGAACCACGAGCTCCGACCGGCTGCCGCGACGCTTGGCCTCGTCCCAACCCGAGGCCGGCAGGCGCTCGGGGTCGACGCGATCTTGCGTGACGACAGCCTGGCAGGCCGCAATCGCTTCTGCTGCATGCGCCGCCTCGGTGGCCGCATCCTGCGCCGCCAGCGGGGCGCAGCATGCGATCAGGGGCAGCAGGATCAGCTTGCGCATGGGTGGATCAGGCCAGCGAGCTGTCGAGGCCCTTGCAGGCTTCGAGCAGCTCCTCGACCGCGTCGGTCGAGACCTTGAGGTTGGCCTTTTCCTCGTCGCTGAGTTCGATCTCGATCACCTCTTCGGTGCCGCCCGCGCCGATCATCGTCGGTACGCCGACATACAGCCCGTCGAGGCCGTACTTGCCTTCGACATAGCTGGCGCAGGGCAGGATGCGCTTGGTGTCGCCGAGATAGGCTTCGGCCATCGCGATCGCGCTGGTGGCGGGGGCGTAATAGGCCGAGCCGTTGCCGAGCAGGCCGACGATCTCGCCGCCGCCTTTGCGGGTGCGGTCGACGATTTCGTCGATGCGGCTTTCCGATACGCCCTTGATCTTGGCGAAGTCGTTGACCGGGATGCCGTTGATCGTGGTGTAGCTGGTGACCGGGACCATGGTGTCGCCGTGGCCGCCAAGCACGAAGGCGTTGACGTCCTTGACCGAGACGTCGAATTCCCACGCGAGGAAGGTGGCGAAGCGCGCGCTGTCGAGCACGCCGGCCATGCCGACGACCTTGTTGTGCGGCAGGCCGCTGAATTCGCGCAGCGCCCAGACCATCGCGTCGAGCGGGTTGGTGATGCAGATCACGAATGCGTCGGGGCAGTTGTTCTTGATGCCTTCGCCGACCGCTTTCATCACCTTGAGGTTGATGCCGAGCAGATCGTCGCGGCTCATGCCGGGCTTGCGCGGCACGCCGGCGGTGACGATCACCACGTCGGCACCGGCGATGTCGGCATAGTCGTTGGTGCCGGTGATCTTGGCATCAAACCCTTCGACCGGGCCGCACTGGCTGAGGTCGAGCGCCTTGCCCTGCGGCATGCCTTCGGCGATGTCGAACAGGACGATGTCGCCCATTTCCTTCTTCGCCGCGAGGTGGGCGAGCGTTCCGCCGATCATGCCGGCGCCGATGAGGGCGATCTTCTTGCGTGCCATGGAAATGAGGGTCCTTGTTCCTGCCGTGCGGGACAGTAATGATACCCGGACCGATGAGCGGGCCGTGCTTCACGTGTCCCGCAAAGGAGGCACAGCACCCGGTCGATTGCGAATGCGCCCTAGGCCCGTGCCCGAGCGATTGCAACCGCCAATCCCAAGCGGCGCAAAACTATGTTTGCAAATGGTTATCAATTGCAATAAGCGCGCGTGCGCGTCGTGATACCATGGCCGGGCGCGGGGCAGTTTGCCGGTGGTCCTGGTTCCTCGCAAAGCACGCGGCAAGCCAACGCGCGATGGCGTTCAGCGAGCGCGCGAAGTCAGCCAATCAGCGCGGTTTCCGGCATCACCCGGCTTTCGAGCTGCCGCGCGAGGCGCGCGTCGAGCGTGCGGCAGATGCCCAGCCACCAGCGATAGCTGTCCTCGTCACCGGCACGGAATGCCTCTTCGGCCATGTCGCGCGCGGTTTCCGCCGCCTTGAGGCCATGCGCGCCGAAATGGCGCAGCGCCGCGCGCATTGCGCGGTCTAGCCCGGCTACCGGTGGCTGCGACGACGATCCCCCGGCCCCGCCATTGTCGTTCGCTGCCCTGCCATGTGCCTTCCTCGCCAATGCGCGCGCGATCGGCGAATGGGCGGTGGAGCGGGCGGCAGCGAAATGGAGGGGCATGCCTGGAACCTCGTGTAGCGACTGGGGGACGTTCTCCCTAGCGCAGCGCGCGCTAAACTTCGGTTCCGTGACATGGTTGGGGAGATGTAAAGGCCCCCCTGTGCCAATCCCTTAGGGTTGCTGCCCGGGCTGCGAAATCCAGCGTCCCGAATTGGCGTATTCCTCGCGCACGGTGCCCGATTGCGGCAGCTTGCCCGCGTCCCGCGGCGTATCGGCGGCCGCGGTTGCGCTGGCTGCCGGGGCGGCGGCCTCGAAGCCGGTCCGGGCCGTGGCAGCACTCGAGACGGGGCCGCTGTCCAGTTCGCGAACATCGGCGCGGCGGACGGTGGGTGCTGCCAGCGGTTCGCTGCCCGCATAGGCGTCGGTGAAGGCGCCTGCGGTCCCGGCGCCGCCCTTCCAGCGGTAGAAGCGATGCGCCCCGATCGTGCGGACATAGTCGAGGCTCGCCGCCCAATAGGGGTTCACGTAATTGGTGTGGTAATGCGTCGCCAGCCCGATCGGCCGGTAGACCTCGCCCGCCAGTGCAGCCAGTGCGACCGACTGCGCAACCGCCCAGCCGCGCCGCGCCGGCGTGCGCCTGAGCGATCCGTCGCAGGTGAAGCTGAACTGGCACCCGGTCGTTCGTTCGGACCCTTGGAACACGACACCGCAGACGCTTGCCGGATAGGCCGGATGCGCCACCCGGTTGAGCACCACCTGCGCCACCGCCTGCTGCCCGCCGTAGCTCTCGCTCGCCGCCTCGTAATAGACCGCCATCGACAGGCATTGCAGCGCGCGCGCCTTGTCGACCCCGCTGCCCGCCTGGCGGAAGGCCTCGGCTGCGGCGCCCGCGCCGTGGCTTTCGGCAAACTCGACCGTTTCCAGCGCGCCTTCGTCTTCGCGCAGCTCCGCATAGTCCGTCGCCAGGCGCGGCGCGTCCTCAAGATAGTAGAAAGCGGAACCGGGAAAGCTTTCCCCCGGCGTCTCGAACGGCATGGCGGTGAGGCCCGGCTGTTCGTCCACCTTCTCCATGGCGCCGGCGAAATCCCACCATTCACCCTGCGCTGCAAAGGTCGGCAGGGCGATCGCGGCTGCCAGCAACCCGCCGCGCGCCGCGATCTTGCGGCGCTGGCGCCGGCGCGCCTCGTGGCGCAGCGCACGCGGCGAGGGCGCGCGCCGGGCGCGCCGCTGATCCCTCGCTGCTGGTGTCCTCTGGCTCACGTTCGGTCCTGTTCTGCGCCGCAGCAATATAGCGCGCCCGCGCCATTCTTACAGGTGCACGGGCGGGGCATCCCGCGGCGGGACGCCGGTCTCGCGCCATGCTTAACAGATATTTGCTTAACGAAGAGCGTCTCTTGCGCATTGCAAAAACCCGCGTTAAGCGCCTCGGCGAGTCACGGGTTGGCCTGTTCACGCAGGCCCGAAGAGGGAAGGAGGTGCAAACCCTCCGCTGCCCCCGCAACTGTGACCGGGGAGCGATCCTGCTACATGCCACTGGGCCCTGGCCCGGGAAGGCGGCGGGAAAGCGTCGATCCGGGAGCCAGGAGACCTGCCCATGACTGTCGTTCGGCCGCGGGCGGGGTGTATCGTAGGCAAACGTGGAAGGAGCAATACTGCTCCCTCCCGTCATGGACGGCATTTCGTCTGTGATAGGAGGTTACGTGTACAAATACCTGTTTTTCCTGACGGCTTCGGCCGTGCCCGCTGCTGCATTGGCGCAAAGCCCGAGCGACCAGGCGCTCGCTGAAATCATTGACCGGCAGGATGCGGAAGGGGCCACGCCGGCCGCAGTCTATGCTCCGGCAGCGGCGCCGCGCGATGCGGCGGTGATCACGGTTACCGCCAACGGGCTCGGCACCGATCTGCGCAACACCGGCCAGTCGGTCACCGTCATCGAACGCGACGAGATCGAGCAGCTGCAGGGGGCCGACCCGGCGCGGGCATTGAACCGTGTCCCCGGCCTGTCGTTGTCGCGCAGCGGCGGGATCGGCCGGGTGACCAGCGTCAATCTGCGCGGGGCCAGTTCGGACCAGGTGCTGGTCCTGATCGACGGCGTGCGCGTGGCCGACCAGGCCAGCCCCTCGGGCGGGTTCGACTTCGGCAATCTGCTGCTCGGCACTGCGGGCAAGATCGATGTGCTGCGCGGTTCGAACAGCACGATCTGGGGTTCCGAAGCGGTCGGCGGCGTCATTGACATTTCCACGCGGACCGATCGCGGGCTCAGCGGCAGCATCGAATACGGCGCGCGCGATACGGTGTTCGCCAGTGCGGCGGCAGGCGCGGGCAATGATCGCGTGTTCTTCGGCCTGACCGGTTCATGGTACGAAACCGACGGGTTTTCGGCAGCCGCCTCTGGCACCGAGGCCGACGGTTCGCAGCAATTCGCGCTGGGCACGACCGCCTTCGTCAATCTGACGCCAAGCCTCGAGCTGTTCGCGCATGGCAATTTCGCCGAGGGCGAGGTCGATATCGACGGCTTCCCTGCACCCGCTTTCGTGCTTGCGGATACCGAGGATACGCAGAAGACCACCCGCTACTGGGGCGATGTCGGGCTGGCCTATTACGGCAACGACCTCACGCTGCGCGCCGCCTACAGCCGTTCGGACACCGAACGCGCCAATCGCAATGGCGCAGGCACCGAAACCTTCGCCAGCGACGGCAGCTCCGAACGCGTTTCGCTGCGCGGCGAATATCGCCTGCTGGGCGGACTGGCGCTGGCCTTTGGCGGCGACCACGAATGGACCGCGTTCGAAACCAGCTTCGATGCTTCGGCCGAAACCGAGATCAGCGGCGCCTATGCGCAGCTTGGCTGGGTGATGGGCCGGCTGGCAGCGCATGCCGGGGCACGCGTGGACGACCACGAACAGTTCGGCACGCATGTCAGTTTCGGCGGCGATGTCAGCTATGGCTTCGGCAGCGACTGGCGGCTGCGCGCCAGCGTGGGCGAAGGCTTCAAGGCGCCGACGCTGTACCAGCTGCTGTCCTTCTACGGGAACACGCAGCTCGAACCCGAGGAAAGCACCAGCTACGATCTCGGGATCGAGAAGGGCCAGCGCGGTTCGGGCCTGCATCTGGCGCTCACCGGGTTTCGCCGCGACAGCGACAATCTGATCGGTTTCGGCTTCACTGCCGAGCGCCCGTCGGGGGTCTATCTCAACACGGCGCGCGCGCGGGCGCAGGGAGTCGAGGCCGAAGCCGGCATCGACTTGCTGCGCGGGTTGCGGCTGGCGGGGATCTATTCCTATGTCGACGCCGAGGACCGCACCACCGGGCTCGACCTTGCGCGCAGGCCCGAGCATTTCGGGACGATCTACGCCGACTGGCAAAGCGCTTTCGGCCTCGGTCTGGGCGCGGACCTGCGGATCGTCGGCCCGAGCTGGGACAATGGCGCCAACACCAACCGGCTCGACGGTTACGAACTGCTCGACCTGCGCGCTTCCTTCGGGATCGGCGACAATCTCGAACTGTTCGGCCGGGTAGAGAACGTCTTCGATACCGATTACCAGACCGTGGCCGGTTACGGCACTGCCGGACGCAGCGTGTTCGGCGGGATCAGGGCGAAAATGTGAAACCGCTGATCGTCGCATCGGTCCTGCTGCTCGCCGCTTGCGCGGGGGGCGGGGCCGGTGCGCCGCCTCCCGAACGCGGGCCGACGATTGTCAGCCTCAATCCCTGCACCGACGCCATCCTTGCCGAGGTTGCGGCTCCCGGGCAGTTGCTGGCGATTTCGCACTACAGCAAGGACCCGCGCGCCAGCTCGATGGAAGCGGCAGTCGCGGCGCGGTTCGCGGCGACTGGCGGGACGGTCGAGGAAGTGCTCGCGCTCGATCCCGACGTGGTGGTCGCGGGCAGTTTCCTCGCGCCGGCGACCCGTGCGGCGCTGGCCGAACTGGGGATGGAGGTCGTCACCTTCGATATCGCTGCGGATGTCGCTGCCAGCAAAGAGCAGATCCGCGATCTCGCCGCGCTGGCGGGCGATGTACCCGCGGGCGCGCGGCTGATCGCCCGCATAGACGCCGCGCTTGCCGCCGCCGCGCCGAAGGACGGCGAAAGCGTCGCCACGCTGCTGTGGCAGCCGGGCGGGATCGTCGCCGGAGAACAGACACTGGTCAGCGACCTTCTGGTCCGCACCGGCTTCGCCAATGCCGCCCCTGCGCGCGGGCTGTCGCAGGCGGATTATGTCGCGCTCGAGGACGTCGTCGCCGCACCGCCCGAGGTCCTGTTGATCGCGGGCGGCGAACTGGGGCAGTCGCACCCGGTTCTCGGCCGCCTGGGCGATATGCACCGGGCGCGGTTCGATACCAGCCTGCTCTATTGCGGCGGCCCCACGATCATCCGGGCGGCCGAGCGGTTGGCCGCGATCCGGGCGGCCGCATCGTGAACCGCGCGATTCCGATCTTCGCCGGACTGTTGGCCATCGCATTGCCGCTGTCGCTGCTGGCGGGGCGGGTGTGGCTCGACCCCGCAAGCACGCCCAATGCCGCGCTGATCCTTGCCGAATTGCGCCTGCCCCGCGCGGTGCTGGCGATCGTCGTGGGCGCGGGGCTGGGAGCGAGCGGCGCGGCCATGCAGGGATATTTGCGCAATCCGCTGGCCGATCCGGGCCTGTTCGGTATCGCGCCGGGCGCGGCGCTGGGCGCGGTCGCCGCGCTGTGGTTCGGCTATGCCGCAGCGCCCTATCTGCTCCCCGCCTTCGCGCTGGTCGGCGCGGGCGGCGCCATGGCGCTGCTGGCCGCGATTGCCGGCCGGACCGGCGGGATCGCGCTGTTCACGCTCGCCGGGCTGATGGTCGCCAGCCTTGCCGGGGCGCTGACCGCACTGGCAATCAGCATGGCGCCCAATGCCTTTGCGATGAGCGAGATCGTCATGTGGCTCAACGGCGCGCTGACCGATCGCAGCTGGCGCGATGTCTGGGTGGCCGCGCCGCTGGTGGTGCTGGGGGTGGCAGTGCTGTGGCGCAGCGGCCGCTCGCTCGATGCGTTGATGCTGGGCGAGCCGGTGGCGCGGTCGCTAGGTGTCGACACGCACCGCTTGCTGTGGCTGCTGATCGTCGGGGTCGGATTGACCGTTGGCGCCAGCGTCGCGGTGGCGGGCATCATCGGCTTCGTCGGGCTGATCGTGCCGCATCTCGTCCGCCCGCTGACCGATCGGCGGCCCTCGCAGCTGATCCTGCCGAGCGCGCTCGCAGGGGCGCTGCTGGTGCTGGTCGCGGACAGCGCGGTGCGCGTGCTGCCGCTGGTCACCGAATTGCGGCTGGGCATCGCGCTCAGCCTGCTCGGCGCGCCGTTCTTCCTGTGGCTGCTGCTGCGCATGCGTCGGGGGCTGGCATGAGACTGGCGGCGGCACAGCTGTCGATTGCCGAGCGGTTGGACCGGGTTTCGCTGATCCTCGAACCCGGCACGATAACCGCGATCTGCGGCCCCAATGGCGCGGGCAAGTCGAGCCTGCTCGAAGCGCTTGCCGGGCTGCTTCCGGCCGGCGACGGGGCGGTGTTTCTCGACCGGCAGCAGATCGCCGCGCTGCCCCTGCGCGAGCGGGCACGGCGTATCGGCTATCTGCCCCAAGCGCATGAAATCGCATGGGATGTGCCCGTGCGCAGTCTGGTCGAACTCGGCCGGCTGCCGCATGGCGACCGGCTGGCGGCACCGGTCGATGCCGCGCTCGACGCGCTCGACATCCGCGACCTTGAAAACCGCCGTGCGCAGTCGCTGTCGGGCGGCGAGACCGCGCGGGTCCTGCTAGCACGTGTGCTGGCGGGCGAACCGCAGTGGATCCTCGCCGACGAACCGCTCGCCGCGCTCGATATCGCGCACCAGCTTTCGCTGCTGAAGCATTTGCGGCGGGCGGCGCAGGGCGGGGCGGGCGTGGTGCTCGTGCTCCACGATCTCGCGCATGCGATGAACCATGCCGACCGCGTGGTGGTGCTCGACCGCGGCGTGGTGGCCGCCGACGGCGCATGCGAAGACGCGCTCGACCAGCAGGTGATCGAGCGCGTCTGGAAAGTGCCCGTCCGGTGGATCGGCGAACCGCGCCACCGGGCCTTGGTCAGCCGGTGATCAGTTGACCGTGCGCGGCGGCAGCTTGCCGTCGGAAGCCTCGCTGTCCGCCGCTTCGTCGCCCGCGATCAGGCCGCGCGCTTCGAGCATCGGGGTCACGTCGGGCTCGCGCCCGGCGAAGTTCCGGAACATCTCGAAATAGTCCATGGTCCCGCCCGTGCTCAGCACGGTCTTGCGATAATGGTCGCCATTGGCGCGCGTGAGGCCGCCATTGTCCATGAACCACTTGCGGCTGTCGCGGTCGAGCATCTCGGTCCACAGATAGCTGTAATAACCAGCGCTATAGCCGCTGGGCGAGCTGAAGATGTGGTTGAAATAGGTCGTCCGGTAACGCGGCGGCACCAGGTCGATTTCCAGCCCCAGTTCCTCGAGCGACTTGCGTTCGAAGGCGGTGACCTTCTCGGGCGTGTCGATCGCGGCGGCTTCTTCCTGCGACAGCGCGGCCCACTTCATGTCGAGCAGGGCGGCTTCGACGACTTCGCCGAAATCGTAGCCCTGGTTGAACTTCGAGGCCGCCTCGAGCTTCTCGATCATTTCAGCCGGGATGGTTTCCCCCGTCCGGTAATGCTTGGCGTAGTTCGACAGCACTTCGGGATAGGTGGCCCACATCTCGTTGACCTGGCTCGGATACTCGACGAAGTCGCGCGCGACCGCGGTGCCCGACAGGCTTTCGTAGCGCTGGTCGGCGAAGAAGCCGTGCAGCGCGTGGCCGAATTCGTGGAACAGCGTGTTGACGTTGTCGAAGCTGACCAGTTGCACTTCGCCTTCGGGTGCCTTGGGGATGTTGAGCACATTGTAGATCACCGGCTTGGTGCCCCACAGATCGCTCTGGTCGACGAAGTTGCTCATCCACGCCCCGCCGCGCTTGGACTCGCGCTGGAACGGGTCGAAATAGAACAGACCCAGCTCGCTGCCGTCACGGTCGAACACCGTGTAGGTCGTCACATCGGGGTGATAGACGGGCAGGTCGCTGCGCTTCTCGAAGGTCAGGCCGTAGAGCTTTTCCGCGGCATAGAACACGCCGTCCTCGAGCACGGTATCGAGCTGGAAATATTCCGCCATCGCATCTTCGTCGAGGTCGTAGCGCTCGGCCTTGACCTTGTTGGCATAGCGGTACCAGTCCCACGGCTGGACTTCGAAATCGCCCCCTTCGGCAGCGATCGCCTCGTTGAGCATGGCGGCTTCGCGGCGCTGCGTGTTGGCGAGCGCGGGGACCATGCGTTCCATGAAGCCGAGCGCGGTGGCGGGTTTTTCGGCCATGCGATCCCACATCGCGTAGCTGGCCCAGTCGGCTTCACCGAACAGCGCGGCTTTCTCGGCGCGCAATTCGGCGATCCTGGCAACCAGCGGGCGGGTGTCGATCGCGGTCGTGCCATTGGCGCGGTTGTAGCTTGCCTTGAAGAGCTTCTCGCGCGCGGCGCGATTTGTCATCGTCGGCAGCAGCGGCTGCTGCGTCGTGTTCTGCAGCGCGATCGCATATTTGCCCGCATAGCCCTTTTCGGCAGCAAGGTCGGCAGCCGCCTTGATGTCCGAATCGGTCAGCCCGGCGAGTTCGGCGCGGGTGTCGAAGATCACCGGCTGGTCGGCCATTGCAGCACGTGCTTGCTGGCCGAATTCGGTCGTGATCTCGGACAGTTCGGAATTGATCTGCTTGACCCGCTCGCGCTCGGCCTCGGTCAGCAGCGCGCCGGCGTGGACCATGCCCTGGTAGGTCTCTTCGAGCAGCCTGGCGTCTTCGCGCGTCATCGCCATCGCGGCGCGGTTGTCGTACACAGCCTTCACCCGCGCGAAGAGTTCGGGGTTGAGCGTGATGGAATCGCCATGCGCGGTCAGCTTGGGACTGATTTCGGTGTTGATCTCATCGAGCCGGTCGGTGGTGTTCGACCCCGTCACGGCAAAGAACACGCGCGCCACGCGGCCGAGCATGCGGCCCGACTTTTCCAGCGCGACGATGGTGTTGCTCATCGTCGGCGGTGCGGGATTGTCGATGATCGCCTGGATCTCGGCCTTCTGGATCGCCATGCCCTGTTCGAAAGCGGGCAGGTAATCGTCTTCCGAGATCTTCGAGAAATCGGGGGTCTGGAAGGGAAGCGTGCTGTCCGCGGCAAAATAGCCGGTTGCCTCGGGCAGGTCGGCGACCGCCATGTCCGGTTGGCCGATGGTATCGAGGTCTTCGCCGTAAGCGGCGGAGCACCCTGCCAGCAGTGCGGCGGATGCGACGGTGGCCAGTATCTGGGCCTTCATAGTGTTCCCCTCAGGATTGGCGCGCCGGCGGGTAAGCCTGGCGCTGGAATACGAAGATGACTTGCGCGGATGGACGCCCCGGCACGCGCGCGCAAGCGTGGACACGTCACCGGTCGGCGCGTTTCCTACATTGGTCGAACGGCACGTGCTAACGCTGGTTCCGACCGGCTGGCGCAGCCGCTGCGTCACGCGCCTCGCCCAGCGCGCGGCGATTGACGGTCATCAGCCGCGGACGGCCGCCTTCGCGGTCGACCACCAGCCATACTGCACCCAGTTCGAAAAACCCGCCCTGGTCTTTCGCCACGCTCATTTGCGACAGGTCCAGCCGTTCCAGCAGCGCGAGCATGTCGGCATCGAAAATTTCGTCGAACACAGCCTCGACCCCTGCGCGATCGGCGATCTCGCGGCGTTCCCCATCGCCGTCGATATAGAGCAGCGGCAGGCCGACCTCGCGCAACAGCTTTGCCTTGTCGCCGCTGCGCGCTGCGGCGCGCAATGCAGCGATCGCGGCCTCGAACTGGCTCGCGCTGGTGCCGGTTGCGCAGGAAATCGCGCCGCCGTCGACGATATCGTGCGCGCGGTCGAATTCGGTGCGGCGTTCCTCCTGCGTGGACCACACCAGCAGCAGGCAATCGTCGGGCTGTGCGCTTCCTTCGGTAAGCAGGTGGGCGCGCACTTCGCTCTCGCGCTCGTCCTCGGGCATGCACCCGGCGAGCGCGCAACCAAGGGTCAGCGACAGGGGAAAGGCGGTTGTCGGTTTCATTCCGGTTCAAGCGCATATCGCATTACGGGCTCGTAGACAGAGCCTTCGGGACGCAGGAAGCTTTCGTATAGCAGATAGGCATCGACCTCCCACGGGCCAAGACGCAAGCTCGCGGTCCGGGCCTGGAATGGCTCGAGCGAGCCGCTGGCTCGGTTGGCGCGCGCCAGCGTGACATGCGGATGGTACTTGCGGTGATCGGGTTCGACGCCGGCGGCAATGCAAATCTGGTCGATCCGGCGCCGCAGGCGCTGCAAGGCGACGTTGGGTTCCACGCCCGCCCACAGCGTATGCGTGCGGCCATTGCGGGCGAAGATACCGGTGCCCGAAAGCGCCATCCGGAAGCGGGGGAGGGCGGCAGCGCGCAGGCGCTCGGCCAGCTCGTCCGCCAGATGGGCGTCGACCTCACCGATGTAACGCAGCGTAACATGCAGTTGGTCGTCATCCTGCCGCCGCACCGCATCGACGCCCTCCATCAGGTCGATCAGCGCGTCGCGGATCGCTGCGGGAGGGCGGATGCCGACGAAAAGGCGGTGGTACATGGTTCGGGTCTACAGGACGGTAGGGGACAGTCCGCCGCCTTTGGCGGAAAATCCCGTGGATGATGAGCTGAAAGCGATCAGGTGGAGGCGAGCCCGGGCATCTCGCGCGGGTCTTCATAGGCCGCTTCCATGAAGATTTTCGCGCGACGTTCGCTGCGATATTGCAAGCCCTTGGCGAATTGGCCGCCGGCATGCGTATAGTCCAGCTCGGCCGCGATCGCGTCGTAATCGCCGGCATCGATCGCGGCGTTCAGCCGCGGGCTCTCGCTCGGCGACACATTGCCGACACCGACATTGTAAACCAGGTCGAGAAGCGCATCGAATTCGTGCTGGTGCAGCGGCAGGTCGCCGACCAGCTGGCGCACGCCTTCCTCGGCTTCGGCGAGATCGGCATCGAGAAACGCCAGCACCCGTTCCTCGCTGACCCGGTCACCGACGCGCAGCCTGTCTTCCGGTTCGACCAGATGGCCGACGCCCACCGTGGGGTAGCCCGCGACATCGCGGTAGACGGTGTAGCGCACGCCTTCCTCTTCGATCAGCGCCTGCTTGAACGTGTCGCTCGCTGTCAGCAGCGGTGCCGGCTTACGCACGCCTTCGGCATATTGCGCGGTCATGTCCGCCGTATTGGACGGGGCGACGGGCGCAGGGCGGGGCGGGCCGGTAAAGGCTGCAAGGCCGAGCGCCCCCGCACCCAGCATCAGTGTTGCCCGCTTGCGGGTCGACAGCTGCGGCCTGACATCGAAGGCCTGTGCGGCGGCCCGGCGCGCACGGCGCAATTCACGGCGGTGCTGGCGTTCGCGGCGCAGCCGCTTGAGCAGGCTTCGCGGGCCTTCGCCGCGGCTGCCGCGCAATGTCGTATGCGACCAGTCGACCGCGTCGAGCGGCCGGTCCAGTTCGTCGAGAATCGCCTGCAGTGCGTCGGCGTTCCGGTTGTTTCGCGCTGTGATCTGCCCATTGGGGCCTGATGATTGCTTCCTGTGCGCGGTGTCCATTTCCATTGGCAGGGCACCTTTCGTTGATATTCGAATGAAGACACCTGCAAGTCTGGTCCGGGGTACGCGATTTCGTGAACCCGGCGCGGTGTCGGTCTTTCCCAATCAACGGGTAGGGCGGCTCGATGGTCCTCGGCTCGTCCCGGCGGGGCAACGCCCGGTCGGTGGCGGGTGCCCGTCAGGCGGCGCGGCGCACGCGGTTGCGGCCGGTGTTCTTCGCTTCGTAGCACGCTGCATCGGCGCGCAGCAGCGCATCGTCCAGGCCCTCGCCGAAGCGCCAGCCGGTCAGGCCGATCGAGGCCGAAATACGGATATCGGGGTGCTCGCTGAACCCGCGGGCGATCTGCGCGATCGCGCTGCGGAGGCGTTCGGCGGCGTCGGCCGCCGCGCCATCGTCCAGCCCGCGCGTGATCACGAGGAATTCCTCGCCGCCCAGCCGAAACGCCTGGTGCCCGGCGGCTGCGGGAAGGGTGCCGCCCCATTCGCGAATGGCATCGGCCGTCGCGATCAGCACGTGGTCGCCCACGCCGTGACCGTATGTGTCGTTGATCGCCTTGAACCGGTCGAGATCGATGGTCATCAGGTGGCGCGGCTGGGTGCTGCGTTCGATCCGCGTTTCCTCGAACAGCTTGCGGCGGTTGAACAGACCCGTAAGCGGATCGCGCCAGCTGAGGAATTCCGCATGCGCCAGCGCATCGGCCAGGTCTTCCGACAACTGGCGGTTCTCGACCAGCACTTTCGCCGCGCTCTGGATGTGCTCGCCGGTGGAAGCGCTGTAGATGCGTATCCCGATGACGATCAGCGCAAGCATGACCACCAGCGCAGGATGCTGCACCCCGGGATGCAGGACAATCATCCCCAGCACGGTGAGCCAGAAGCTCGCCAACATGGCGTCGCGTGCCACTGGCAGGGCGGCAAGGGTGACGGCGATGAGCGTCACGACGATTACCACTACGCCGCGCACCAGATTGACGGCCACGACCGAACTGTCGGGCGGCGGCGGCCACAGCATCAGCGCCAGAGTGATGCCGGTCAGGCACATGGCGAACAGGACGACCCGTCTGGCCGATTGCGCAGGCTTGCGTGCTCGCATCACGCGTTCGAGCTCGCCGACAGCCTTGTGCGTATAGACGAAGGACGCCGCGCGCAGCAGCAGGAGGACCGTCATGGCAGCCGCGTTGGGCAGCATTGCGACACCGGCGGCGAGCATGGCCAGCCCAATCATGCTCGCCAGAACTGAGCGACGCTCGCGCTCGAGCATGGCAATGACCGCCTCGCGCTCGATCTCAAAAGGATCGACCGCCAGCCGCGTGAGCCCCTGGCTCGCAGTGTCGTCAAAACGGCTATCGGTGAACAATGGTGCGACCCTTCGTGTCCCGCGCATCGCGGGCGCTGCGGCATAGCGCCAACTGGTTAACGAACTCCAACGCGAAAATCACCATGTAGTGGCCTGCCACGACCGTACCCCTACCGGTAGCTCGATTGTGACAATGGTTTGACAATCGATCGGTGCCCGCCGCCCGCTGCAATCGATCGGCAGCGTTGTAAATCGCGCCGGCGAACCCACATTCGCGGCACCACTGCGGCCGCCCTTGCGTTCGGCCCGTACCCGCCCTTGACCCTAGCGAACAATTCGGGAACACGTTTCCTTCATGGCACTCACCAAAATCTCCGTCCGCGGCGCGCGTGAACACAATCTCAAGGGCGTCGACATCGACCTGCCGCGCGACAGCCTGATCGTGATCACCGGCCTCAGCGGTTCGGGCAAGTCGAGCCTCGCCTTCGACACGATCTATGCCGAGGGGCAGCGGCGCTATGTCGAGAGCCTCAGCGCCTATGCGCGCCAGTTCCTCGAGATGATGCAGAAGCCCGATGTCGAGCATATCGATGGGCTCTCACCCGCGATCTCGATCGAGCAGAAGACCACCAGCCGCAACCCGCGCTCGACCGTCGCGACGGTGACCGAGATCTACGATTACATGCGCCTGCTGTGGGCGCGCGTCGGCGTGCCCTATTCGCCCGCCACGGGACTGCCGATCGAGGCGCAGACCGTCTCCAACATGGTCGACCGGGTAATGGAACTGCCCGAGGGGACACGCATCTACCTGCTCGCCCCCGTGGTGCGCGGGCGCAAGGGCGAATACCGCAAGGAACTGGCCGAATGGCAGAAGGCGGGCTTCACCCGCGTCCGCATCGACGGCGAGCTTCATGCGATCGAGGACGCACCCGCGCTCGACAAGAAGTTCAAGCACGACATCGAGGTGGTGGTCGACCGGCTCGCGGTGAAGGAGGGCATCGAGATCCGTCTCGCCGACAGTTTCGAAACCGCGCTCAAGCTCGCCGAGGGGCTCGCCTATGTCGATCTCGCCGATGGCGCAGTGCCCGGGCGCGAGGACGAGGAAGCCGCAGCCGGCGGCGCGATGAAGGGCGCGGGGCTGCCCGCCAACCGCATCGTCTTTTCCGAGAAATTCTCCTGCCCGGTCAGCGGCTTCACGATCGAGGAAGTCGAACCGCGATTGTTCTCGTTCAACGCGCCGCAGGGTGCCTGCCCGACCTGCGACGGCATCGGCGAGAAGCAGCTGTTCGACCCGCAGCTGGTCGTCCCCAACGAAGCGCTCAGCCTCAAGAAGGGCGCGGTGGTGCCCTGGGCGAAGAGCAACCCGCCGTCGCCCTATTACATGCAGGTGCTCGCCTCCCTCGCGAAGGAATACGAGTTCGACCTGACCACCCCGTGGCAGGAGTTCGACAGCGAAATCCGCGACATCATCCTCCACGGCACCAAGGGCCGCGCGATCCCGCTGACCTTCAAGGACGGGCGCAAGAGCTACACCGTCAAGAAGCCGTTCGAGGGCGTGATCGGCAATCTCAACCGCCGCATGCTCCAGACCGAGAGCGCGTGGATGCGCGAGGAGCTGGCCAAGTTCCAGACCGCTCAGCCTTGCGAGACCTGCAATGGCAAGCGGCTCAACCCCAAGGCGCTCAGCGTCAAGATCCCCGGCCCCGCGGGCCCGACCGACATCGCCACCCCGACGCAGATGAGCGTCGCGGATGCCAAGGCGTGGTTCCTCGGGCTCGACGGACATCTGACCGACCAGCAGGCGCAGATCGCCAAGGCCATCCTCAAGGAAATCAACGAGCGGCTGGGCTTCCTCGACAATGTCGGGCTCGACTATCTCAACCTCGACCGCACTTCAGGTACGCTGAGCGGGGGCGAGAGCCAGCGCATCCGCCTCGCCTCGCAGATCGGCAGCGGGCTGTCGGGCGTGCTCTACGTGCTCGACGAACCCAGCATCGGCCTCCACCAGCGCGACAACGACCGGCTGCTCGAAACATTGAAGCGCCTGCGCGACCTCGGCAACACGGTGATCGTGGTCGAGCATGACGAGGACGCGATCCGCGCCGCCGATTACGTGGTCGATCTCGGCCCCGGCGCGGGCGTCCACGGGGGCGAGGTGGTTGCCGAAGGCACGCTCAAGCAGGTGCTCAAGAGCAAGAAATCGCTCACCGCCGCCTATCTCACCGGCCGCCGCGAAATCGCGGTCCCCGCCACTCGCCGCAAGGGCAACGGGCACAAGCTCACCGTCCACGGCGCGCGCGCGAACAACCTCGCCAATGTCACCGCCAGCCTGCCGCTGGGCACCTTCACCTGCGTCACCGGCGTCTCGGGCTCGGGCAAGTCCAGCTTCACCATCGACACGCTCTACGCCTCCGCCGCGCGCGAACTCAACGGCGCGCGCATCGTCGCGGGCGCGCACGACAAGGTCACCGGGCTCGAATATTGCGACAAGGTGATCGAGATCGACCAGTCGCCGATCGGCCGCACCCCGCGCTCCAACCCCGCCACCTACACCGGCGCCTTCACCCAGATCCGTGACTGGTTCGCGGGCCTCCCCGAAAGCCAGGCGCGCGGCTACAAGCCCGGGCGCTTCAGCTTCAACGTCAAGGGCGGCCGCTGCGAGGCGTGCCAGGGCGACGGCCTCATCAAGATCGAGATGCACTTCCTGCCCGACGTCTACGTCACCTGCGAACAATGCGGCGGCAAGCGCTACAACCGCGAAACGCTCGAGGTGAAGTTCAAGGGCCACTCGATCGCCGACGTGCTCGACATGACGATCGAGGATGCGGAGGAATTCTTCAAGGCGGTCCCGCCGATCCGCGACAAGATGCACATGCTCAACGAGGTCGGCCTCGGCTATGTCAAGGTCGGCCAGCAGGCGACCACGCTGTCGGGCGGCGAGGCGCAGCGCGTCAAGCTGGCCAAGGAACTCGCCAAGCGCAGCACCGGCCAGACGCTCTACATCCTCGACGAGCCCACCACGGGCCTGCATTTCGAGGACGTGCGCAAGTTGCTCGAAGTGCTCCACCGGCTGGTCGAGCAGGGGAACTCTGTCGTGGTGATCGAGCACAATCTCGATGTCATCAAGACGGCGGACCATGTGCTTGATCTGGGGCCGGGCGGCGGTGTGCGCGGGGGTGAGGTGGTTGCGCAGGGTACACTGGAAGAAGTCGCGGCGGTCGAGGAGAGCTATACGGGGCGTTATCTCAAGCCGTTGCTGGAGCGGCAGCGGGAGGCGACGGAGTAGTGGCGTAGTTTTATACTTCTCCCTGGCGCTCGTCTTCATCGTCTACGAAGGATCGCTTCTAAAGCCCCATTTCTAATGCCGCAATTATTCACTCTTTTTTATCTTTAAGATATCCGCCTTGAACGGTGGGAAACTATGTGAGCATTTTCTTTCCAGTTCGGCTAAAGAAATATGCTCAGCGATGGCTCTTCGTGTCTCGCGGTTGTCCGATCGACCTGCCTTGTAGCATTGTCGCCTGAAAACATGCTTTGGGTGGTTGGCTGCAGGGTCTGATCTTTCACCCCACAGATTTTCGGGATTGCTAAACTCCTCGAGCCTCTCGTCAGGATTTGGCCACGATTTTGTGTCCCCAAGCAACCAACATTCTGATGTCGCCATCGGCACACACGGGACTCCGAGGAGACTGCCGGAAAACTCGTTTATACCGGCGCTTATATCGCTGCACTTCTGAGACCAATCCTTGGCCGAGGTGGAATCATTGTCTGCCATGAAAACTATGGCTGCACATCCCTTGCTTTTGGCGAAATAAGCTGCCGCAAGCGCCTTAGCTCCATGGCCTTTCGGTAATGGTTTGTGTTGGTCCTGTACACGCGGAAGGAGCACGACATCGGACCGTTTTGCCGATACCAATTTGATATCAGAACCTAAGATTCGTCTTATCAATGGATGGAGCCATCCCTCGCCAAAATGCCAATCTTTGGCTCGATTATCCCACTCATCAGCGCCCACATCATGGGGGCCCTCACCGCACACCAATATTTTCGTCATGCGCGCAGATACTTCCGTGCCCGACGGTCTGCAGCGACCGCTTGGGTGCGCAAGGTAGCCCGAGGATTTCGGGCCTGACGAACCTCATCATAGAATGTCGTGCGATCTGAGTTGGCCCAAATTTCTCCACTTCCGAAATATTCGAGACCTTCGCGAAAGTTTGCCAATTCGTTGGGTTGCGCAGCATGAGATCTCCCAGTGCGATCCCGAGCTATAAAAATGATCTGTTCGTGAGAGAAGTTATTAACCAGCAATGGAGAATGAGAAGTCATAATGAGCTGCGCCTCAGTCTCGGCATCGATCTGTTTGATCAATTTCGGCAGAATGTGAGGTTCTATCCCGTCCTCCACCTCATCTAAAAGAATAATTGAGGAGTGGTGTTCAAACTCTGGAATTGCGCACATTCCAAGTAAACGGAAAAAACCGTCACTCATATGCGAAGGATTGATCCTTTGAAAATTTCTGAACTGCTCGAATACCTGCATATCAACCCAGCCAGCACGTTTCCGCGTAGTGTTGAGTTGCTCAAGCGGATAAAATCGTCGCACTCGTTCGACTATGCGGTTTCGTTTGGCAGCGGAGATACTCGCAAGGAAGCTCGCAAGATATTCCCCTCTAGGTCCGATATCTTCCTGTTGGCCTCTGGCACCTCTCCGCATTGCGATTGGCGAAAGAAGCTCAAGGGACGTGATGCCCTTATACCACTTCTCTAGTTGCTCTAAGGCCCGCAATTGGTTGTCGTTTCGGGATAAAGATCCGGCTCTGATCATTGAGGTTAGAGAGCCATCAATTTTGAGCTCTTTAAATGGCAAAGGCTCCGTATCTTCGTCGCGCAGATTTCCGCCAAAGGCGAAGACCAACTCAACCGGGCCTCCATCTGGTTTTACATACAGATACTCTCCTGTCGCACGTTCGGAAGTCGTCGACCAAGCAAACTCCCAGAACATCTTGAACTTAACATGGCGGAATCCGATGGAAATCCGCACCGGCCTCGGCAATGACCTGCGCTTGCTTGAGTCAGCATCGTTACCGCCGAGGCGTTGGGTCTTTGGATAGATATCCTTCGGTTGCCAGCCGCGAGTCTCAAAATAGCTCTCGCACCGTCCTTCGCCAAAGGCTCTTGCAAAAGATATCGCCTGTAGAATCGAACTTTTGCCAACGCCATTCGAGCCGACGAGGAACGTGGCACCATCATCAAGAGGCAACTGGACAGGGTCGAGTGATTTGAACCCCTCGATACGGATTTCTTCTACATGGAGCATTGCGGAGCTCGGACTATCCTATCATTCTCACTGGTCAAGGAGTTTGGTGGCAACTCGTCATCCGCCGCCATAAAAGTACCTATCCGGTTCCCCTACTTTGCTAAGCTCCCTAGGTCCTACGAGTCTTCCAAGGGTTGAGCCAATTCGCTTTCATAAGCTGTCCTACACGCCCCCCGATGTATAATTAATCCGGTTCCCTTCCCCCCAAGCAAGGTGAACCCATGCAAATTCTTTGTTTAGACCCTCAAGCGGCGGGTGGGGCGCATCCGCGCCCCTTGGTTTCCTCGCATAAGCTCGGGCGGCCGGTCGGCCTTGCCTCGGCTGCGCCTCGGATAGTTGTGCCACCCTTGCAGTTCGGAGGCGCAGCATGAGCGATATGTCTACCTATCCCATCGTCCTTCACGCCGACCTCCATGCCGAGGACGAGCGCGCGCCGCAGACGCAGTTCGTGGTCGAGCGGCAGGTGGCCTTCCTCGAGGCGCTGGCGACCACCGGCAGCGTGCGCGCGGCGGCGGCGCGGGCGCGGGTGTCGCACCAGACCTGCTATCGTGCGCGCCGGGCCAGCGCCGCCTTCGGGCGCGCCTGGGATGCGGCGCTGGTGGTCGCGCGCGGCGCGGCCGAGGCCAAGCTCGCCGATTACGCCATGAACGGGATCGAGGAGGAGGTGTGGTATCACGGCGAGCACAGGGGCGAGCGTCGGCGCTTCTCCGACCGGCTGCTGCTGGCGCATCTCGCGCGGCTCGACCGGATGCGCGGCGATGAACGGATCGAGGCACTCGCGGAGGATTTCGACGGCATGATCCTGCGGCTGCGCCGCGGCGAGCCGATCGAGCCCGAACCGGCCGATCCCGACCCCGCCGAACCCGCGCAGGAGGGGCGCGGCACTTCTTCGCCTGGACCGTGTAACAGGCGGTCCATGTCTCCGACCAATTCGCAGGACGATGAGGGGGCCGGGGCCGCCTCCGACCCGGGCGAGCCGCCTTGCGACTGCGTCGGTGCGCGCCACGGGACTGATCGCGGGCAGCAGCATTACCGGCGCGGGGCGCAGGGGCCCGAACCGGTGCTCAACATCGCGGGCGAGGGGCCGTGCTGCGACGCGCCCGACTGGCCGCAGTGCCGCGACTGCCCGCACTATCCCCCGGTCGGCCGGATCCTGCGCGAAATGGAGGAAGCACGCGCCGCCAGCGCCCCCGTTCCGCACGAACAGGGCAACGGTGCCGCGGTCGAGGGCGTGCAGATCGAGGCCTTCTGTGCGGGGCTCGCGCAGTGGTGGCTGCTGACCAGCGAGGAAGAACTGGAGCGCGCGCTGGCGGAGGGGATGGGGGAGGATGAGGAGGGGTAAGGGGTGAGCGTGGGGAGAGAGAGAGAGTCTTTGTGTTACGCACTCGCATCCGCGGGCGCATCCTCGGGGCTGTTCCTCCGTCGCTGCGCTCCTACGGGCCCCTGCGGGCGGCCGGTCGGCCTTGCCGGGCCTCCGCCGGCCCGGTTCTCGTACGCACCGGACATGTTGCGCTGGTCCCGAGCCGCAGGCGAGGCAAGGGCGACTGCCCGCCCGCAGCGGGTGCAGCTTGCTGCACGTCTAGCGAGGACGAAGCCGCGGATGCGGCTTCGAAAAGCAGAGACTCAAACATTGATCAAACCGAACTTGAGCCCCTTGACCGCGGCCGAGGCGCGGTCGGTCACGTGGAGCTTGGCGAAGATGCGCTTGATGTGCGTGGCGATGGTCGGGCGCTTGTTGCCGAGGATCATCGCGATCTCCTCATTGCTCTTGCCGCGCGCGATCCAGTGCAGGATGGTGATCTCGCGCGGGGCGAGGTGCGGGCGCTCGACCTCTTCGGACGCCAGCTGGTCGATCCGCAAATGGGTCGCCTGCGCGACGCTGTGGAGGATCGGCACATCGGCATGCGCGATGCGGTCCTCGTGGTCGATCATGGTGATGGAGAACACCGCGATGTGCTGGCGCGGGCCGAAGGTCGGCAGCAGGAAGCCGTCGGTCAGCCCGTGCTCGCGCGCCGCGTCGATGAACAGCTGCTGGTTGCCGGTCAGCCGGCCTTCGGCGACGTCGACCAGCCGCAGCGGGCCGGCCCGCGCGCGCGGCGAGGCCGGGCAGCGGGTCGTATTCGGCGAGGCGCTCGCGGTAGCTGGCGACGAAGCCCTCGGGGAAGCCGAAGGAGGTCACCTCGCTGCGCCCCGGATCGGTGCGCGAGGGGCGCGCATAGCTCAGCGCGGCGAAGCCCTGCGTGCGGAAGAAGGCGCGCGCGACCGCGAAGACCGCGCCCTCATCCTCGGCTGCGGCGATCTGGCGGATGGCCTGGCTGTCGTCCATGGCGTGCGTCGAACCTCCCCCGAAGGCATGCGGTCTGCGGCATGCCTCCACTGGATGTCATCCACTCGCATGACATGCAAGCGTGTCGGCATGTTGGCGGGCAAAGGGCCGTACATGAATACCGCATCGGGCCCGTTGGCGCTGCGAAGCACGTATCTCTACGTAGTGTCTATGGATGTAGTGCACATGGGTGACATGCATTCAGACGACTAGGGAAAATACCGCGTTAATCATAGGCAATGGGCAGGGCCGGGGGGACCATCGCTTGACCGACCCGGGGGGAACTGACGGAACGGGATCGTCACGCGATGCAAAACTCTACCTTTGTTGTCATCGACAGCAACTATCGGACACGTCACGAGCTGGTGCGGGCACTCGGCACAATGGCCTATGTGGTGCCTGCGGATTCGCTCGAGGAACTCGGCGGGCGCTGGCCCGAACAGGGCTGGCTGCTTGTCCACGACACCGGCACGCAGGTGGCCGACACCCAGCGCGCGCTGCGCGAGGCGGGCCAGTACCTGCCGGTGGTTCCCTATTCGCAAGGCGCCAGCATCGCGCATGTGATGGACGCGCTCTCCGCCGGTGCGGCAGGCTATCTCGAATGGCCCTCGGCGCATGACGCGCTACAGCGCAGCCTGGAAACAATCATGGCGCGCAAGTGGCAGGGCTCGGCGACATCGCTGGCACAGGCCCGCGCCAAGCAGCGCATCGACCTGCTTTCGCCGCGCGAGAAGGAAGTGCTGACCAGCGTGTGCGAAGGCTATTCGAGCAAGGAAGTCGCGCGGACGCTCGGGATCAGCCCGCGCACGGTGGAGCTGCACCGCGCGAATGTGCTGACCAAGCTGGGCGTGCGCAATGTCGCGGCTGCGGTGAAGCTGTCGGTCGAGGCGCAGATCGAGAGCGCCCCTACCGAGACGCCACAGTCCGAGCCATCCGAGATGGGTGCCTGACGACGGGGCACCTGCGGCCCCGGGCCGCCCTATGGTTCGAGTATGGCGAGGTGGACGGTGCCATGCCCGCGGCGGATCAGACCCAGCTGCGATGCCGCGGCCCGGCTGACGTCGATCACGCGGTTGCCATGAAACGGCCCGCGGTCGTTGATCCGGACGGTAACGCTTTTCCCGCTGCTGGGGTTGGTCACCTCGACCAGCGTGCCGAACGGCAGCGTGCGATGCGCCGCGGTCAGCGCATGCATGTCGAAGCGCTCGCCGCTGGCCGTGCGGCGGCCATGGAAACGGCGGCCGTAATAGGATGCCACACCCACACCCAGCGGGCGCGCAGCGGGCGCGACCTCGACCGGTGGTTCGATCGTCGAAAGATCGACGACCCGGCCTGCCGGTTCGGGCGGGGGCGGTAGCGCCTCGAAACGCGCAAAGCTGGTCTCGAAGGCCGGCTGCCCGCCAGCCGCATGTGTGCGTTCCTGCGGCTGCGCGGCAGTCGCCGGCATGGCAAGTGCGGCAAGTATCACCATGCTGCGTAGCGCGCGATTGACCATGATCGGACCTCCCGTTCGGTTCACGGGGATATAGGCGATAGAAACGGGCGAGTCCCACCGACGGGGGCCGGTTGCCCCATTGGCGCCACAGTTCGTCGTGTCTCGCGATGCTCGGTGGAAACTTCCGGGTTCGCCCATCGGCGGTGCCCCGCAAATGCAAATGGGGCCGGCATCGCTGCCGACCCCACTCTCACCGATGCGTGGACTTGCCTTGCGACAAGCACTTGGCATCCAGTGCCTGTCCTTCCATCCTGTCCTGAGACAGGGGCGGAAGGATCCGTCACCGGCGCTCGCACCGGCATCCGACCTCGCCCTCCAGCAGGCCCATCGGGGTGCGTCAGGCCGAAGCCCTCGCTTCCCTTGCCGAGCCGGCCTTCGCCGGGCGGTGCCGCGATCCGGCTTTCCCTTACTGGCCGAAGCTTCAGGCAGAGGGGCGCGGATCGGGTATGAAACCGTCAGCTGCGCCGCCTCCTCGGCATTCGACCAGGTCAGCCCGATCCATGGACAATGAACTTTGCGCTTCCGTCATCGACCGTCTTGCTGCGGGCTTGCGCCTTCCGCAATACGGCCTCTGGAAACACATGGACAGCATTCCCCATGTCTTTCCGGTGTGGAATTCCAAAGCGATTTCAAGCCGTTAAGCCCTGATCGCGTTGGCTTTCCAAGCCGTTCCGATAGATGAAAGCTGCGCCCGGTCGAACGATTCGTCCAGCGCCGGACGGGCAAGTTTTCCACTTTTCCAGCTTTTCGCTGTGGAGGAGAGTGGACAACTCAACCGGCTGCCGCAAACCTGCTCCGAGGCAGGTCCGCAGTCAGCGATCGCGCTTGGCAAGCAGCCTAAGGCGCAGCGCGTTGAGCTTGATGAAGCCTTCCGCATCCTGCTGATCGTAGGCGCCGGCATCGTCCTCGAACGTCACATGCGCTTCGGAATAGAGCGTGTCGTCCGACTTGCGGCCGACCACCATGGCATTGCCCTTGTACAGCTTGAGCCGCACGGTGCCCGAAACCTTCTCCTGGCTGAGGTCGATCGCCGCCTGCAGCATTTCGCGCTCGGGGCTGAACCACAGGCCATTGTAGACCAGCTCGGCATAGCGCGGCATCAGTTCGTCCTTCAGGTGCGCGGCGCCGCGGTCGAGCGTGATCTGTTCGATCCCGCGATGTGCGCGGGCGTAGATCTCGCCGCCCGGCGTCTCGTACATACCGCGGCTTTTCATCCCGACGAAGCGGTTCTCGACAAGATCTAGCCGGCCGATGCCATGCTTGCGGCCAAGGTCGTTAAGCGCGGCGAGCAGCGTGGCGGGGCTCATGGTCTTGCCGTCGAGCGAGACGCCGTCGCCCTTCTCGAAACCGATCTCGATATATTCGGGGGTGTCGGGCGCGTTTTCCGGATGGTCAGTGCGCGAATAGACGTAATCTGGGGTCTCTTCCCACGGATCCTCGAGTACCTTGCCTTCGGACGAGGTGTGCAGCAGGTTCGCATCGGTCGAGAACGGGCTTTCGCCGCGCTTGTCCTTGGGCACAGCGATCTGGTGCTTTTCCGCCCATGCGATCAGCGCGGTGCGGCTGGTCAGGTCCCATTCGCGCCACGGGGCAATGACCGTGATGTCCGGGTCGAGTGCATAGGCCGAGAGTTCGAAGCGGACCTGGTCGTTGCCCTTGCCCGTGGCACCATGCGCGATCGCATCGGCATCGGTTTCCCGCGCGATTTCGACCAGGCGTTTGGAAATCAGCGGCCGCGCGATGCTGGTGCCGAGCAGGTAGTCGCCTTCATACCGGGCATTGGCACGCATCATCGGGAAGACGAAGTCGCGCACGAACTCCTCGCGCAGGTCCTCGATGTAGATGTGCTTGTCGGGAATGCCCATTGCACGGGCTTTCTCGCGCGCGGGTTCGATTTCCTCGCCCTGTCCCAGATCGGCGGTGAAGGTCACCACTTCGAGCCCGCGCTCGACCTCGAGCCACTTGGCGATGACCGAGGTATCGAGACCACCGGAATAGGCGAGGACGACGCGTTTGATATCGGACATTGGGGCACCTTCACTGTTCGAGGCGCGCCGCTAGCAGGGCGAGGGGGCTCTAGGCAATCGATTCACGCTTTGGCGGCAACAAGCGGACATGCGCCGATGTCTTGGCCGCGTCCTGAGGCCGAGGAGGGCGGATAGGGGGCGCCTGACCCGGCAGCGAGCGCGGGGCCACACCGAGTATCACGTGGAAAAGCGTTCAGCGAAGCTGGCTGTCCTTGCTGCCGCGGCGGTTGATCCCCGTGCTGCGCGCGCTGGCATCGAGACCCGACTGGCATCCGACGCAGCGCTTCACGCCCGGCAGCGCCTGACGCCGCCGCTCGGGGATTTCCTCGCCGCATTCGATGCACCACTGTTCGCTTTCGCCCACGGGCATGCGCGACCGTGCGGCGCTGACCGCATCGGAAATAGTGTCGTCGATCTGGTCCTGTACCGCGCCGTCGCGCGCCCAACCACCTGCCATGACTTTTTCCTTTCCGGGCGAATGTGGGTGTCCAACCAGCTGGAATCAACCGGATGCGTAGCGTCAGCGGCTTTCCAGCATGCCGCCAAAGTGCCAGACTACGCCTGCAGGCAGACAGGGAGAACTTGGATGGCCGAGCCAAAGACGCAGCCCCGCGAAACGGACCCGGCCGATTTTCTTGCCACGGTCGAACCCGCGCGCAAGCGAGAGGAAGCGCGCCAGCTCGACGAGCTGTTTCGCCGCGTCACCGGGGAAGAGCCGTGCATGTGGGGACCGAGCATCATCGGATATGGCGCCTATCGCACGACCTATGCGAGCGGGCGCGCAGTGCACTGGATGCGGACCGGTTTCAGCCCGCGCAAGGCACGGCACTCGCTATATCTGATGGGCGGCTATTGCGACGAGGAAACGGGCGATCGCCACGCCGCCTCGCTCGGGCGGCTGGGCAAGCATGCGCGCGGCAAGAGCTGCCTCTATGTGAACAAGCTGGCCGATATCGACCTCGCAGTGCTCGAAGAGATGATCCGGACGGATTGGGAAGCGATGAAGCGCCGCTATCCCGATTGATCAGATCCCCGCATACCACTGGTAGCCGGCGCGATCTTCCCAGTAGCCGCCCTTGCCGAGCCCGATATCGTCGAGGCTCGCGACGGCTTCGATCCCGGTCAGATACTTGGCGTGTTTGTAACCCAGCTGGCGCTCGATCCGCATGCGCAGCGGCGCGCCATTGCGGATGGGAAGCGGTTCCCCGTTTAGCCGGTGCGCCACGATGGTTTGCGGGTGGTAGGCATCGATCAGGTCAACGCTTTCGTAATAGTCCTGGCCGTTGAGATTGTCGGCGCAGCGGAAGACGATGAAGCGTGCTTCCTCGCGCAGACCGGCAGCGTCGAGCAGCAGCGACAATTGCGGTCCGGTCCATTCGCCGATCGCGCTCCACCCCTCGACACAGTCGTGCCGCGTGACCTGCGTGCGCTGCGGCAGCCGCCGGATATTCTCCATGCTCAGGCTGAGCGGTGTTTCGACCAGCCCGCCGACGGTTAGTCGCCAATTGGCAAAGCCTTCCTCCGCATGCGCCGGATAGCCGCCCGTTTGCGGATCGGTCGATCCATTGCCGCGGAAATAGGGCGAGATGGCGCTGCGCGGGTATTCGGGCGCCAGGGCGGTGCGGTCGGTCAGCAGCCGATGGGCGCTTTCGTGCCATTTCTCCGCTGCGCCCAGCAATGCCTGGCCCGGCTGGCTATCGGCCACCCGGTTGCATCCGGCGACGAAAGCCGCACCCAGGGTGACGAGGAAATTCCGCCGCTTCATGCCTGGTTGCCCCCGGAGATCATCGCGCGCATCTGTCCGACGGGGCCGGACAGCAGGACCAGCAGGACATGGACGACGAAAAATCCCGCCAGTGCGAAAGCGAAGATAAAATGCAGCGAACGCGCGGATTGCCGGCCGCCCATCGCTTCGACCAGCCAGCCGAAGGTGGGTTCCATCCCCGGGCTGATCGCGATGCCGGTCAGCACCATCATCGGCAGGAACACCCCCAGTACAAGGCCGTAGGCGAGCTTCTGGAGGAAATTGTATTTACCCGCGCCGTGATCGAACTCGAGCCGCAGGTGCGCGCGGACATCGCGCCAAATCGCAGCGGGACGCCATTCGCTGCGGCGAGTGGCGATGTCGCGGGCGAAGTGCCGGTTGGCAAGCATGGCGACCCACATGAACAACAAGCCCAGCGCAAAGGGCCACGCCATCAATATGTGCCAGTCGCGCGCGACCGCGAGGCTGTAATAGCCCGGAATGGTCATCCAGTCGGGAAAGCGCGGCACTGCCAGCCACGCCTGTTCGGGGGCAAAGCCCCAGTCGCCCCAGTACAGCCAGCGATGCGCATTGGAGATCGTCAGCCCGGACATGAACAGCACGACCACGCACAGCAGGTTGAGCCAGTGCCACAGACGGGTGCTGAGCGCGTGGCGCTTCACGCTGCCTGCCCCGCGCGCGCGAGGTAGATCACGTCGCGCGGCTGCGACAGCAGGTGCTGGCCGCTGTCGATATACAGCGTCTGCCCGCTGGCGAGGTGGCCAGCGGCAAGGAACAGCGCGGCATCGGCCACTTCGTCGGCGCCGGTCTTGCGGCCCAGCAGGTTCATCCGGTGCGAAATCTCGGTTTCCTCCTCGCTCTGGTCGTGGCTGGCAAGGATGGCGCCTGGCGCCAACGCATAGACCCGGTCGCGCGCGCCCGCCGCACCCATCGCGAGCATCGGCACGGTCGCTGCGACCGCATGCTTGCTCATGGTGTAGCTGAAGAAATCGGGATTGGGATTGGCCAGCTTCTGGTCGGTCAGCTGGATCACCCGCCGCCCGCCCGGGGCCTGCGCCCCGGCAAGATAGGCCTGAGCCATGCGTGTCGGGGTGCGCGCGTTGATCTGCATCGTGCGCGCATTGGTTTCCGGATCGAGCGCAGTCACCCGGTCCGGGTCGAATATCGCCGCGCAATTGACCAGTGCGCGCCAGTCACCCAGCCGCTGCGCCAGCGTTTCGACCATCGCCACCGCCGCATCGCCATCGGCAAGGTCGCACTGGAGGCATTCCGCCGATGGCAACGTTTCGGCAAGGCGTTCGGCTTCGCTGCGCGAGGAGCCGTAGTGGATCACGACATGCCAGCCCGCCGCACCAAAGCGGCGCGCGATGGCGGCACCGATCCGTCTTGCTCCACCGGTTACGAGCACTGCTGGCCTGGGATCAGTCATCGCCTACGACCATAGCGCCGCGCGCACCAAAGAAAAGGCGCGCCGCCACCTGAGGGGAGGGTGGCGACGCGCCTCGTGCACAGCCCCCGAGGGATCGGAAGGGGGCTGGGTCAGGGGCGGATCAGGCGGTTACCGGCACTGCAGGCTGCCGCGGTCGATCTCGCGACCGACGAGCCCGCCGACCGCGCCACCGAGTATTGCGCCGAGCGTGCGATCGCCGTTGCCGGCAAGCTCGTGTCCGGCGAGCGCGCCGACCCCGGCGCCGATCACCAGCCCGGTCGTGCCGTTGTCGCGCTTGCAATAATACCGGCCATCACCGCCGCGCCACATGCGGTCGCTGCGGCTGATCCGGCGCGGTTCGTAATAGCGTCCGCGGTCGTCGTAGACGCGGTCCTTGGCGCGCTTGCCGTGGGCGGGGGCCCAGGAGGGCGGGTCCGCAGCGGCCGGGGCGGAAAGGCCGGCACCCGTAAAGGCAAGCGCTCCGGCGGCGAGAGTGAGGGTGAGTTTCTTCATTGTCGTATCCGTTCGGCGATTGTGTCGGTTCGGGAACGGCGAGACATGGCGCCGGGTCCACAACCTGTGATGAACGGGACGCCGAACTGGGAATAACGCGACAGACCGTGCAATATCTCGCGATAAAGCGTTAGGTTTGGAGCCGTGCGCGCGCCTCGCCGCGCAGTTCATCGCTCAAACGGGGGAGCGCAGCCAGCTGTTCGCATTCCTCGCGCGTGGGCTTGTGCGCCGGATCGTAGAACTTGGCGAACACATGCGCGACGCTCCACACCGCATGTCCGATTTCGACGCGTTCGAGCGTATCGCCGGCCTGCGCCGCGCCTTCTTCGATCACCCGGTAATACCAGCCGCAATTGTGCTGCTTGACGATGCGCGCGACCATGCCCTTGCGGCTGAAATGATGTTCGATTTTCCAGCACGGTTTGCGCGGCTGGCTCACTTCCAGCAGCGCGCTGCCCAGCCGGAAACGGTCGCCGATATGGACCGCGTCCTCGGTCAGACCCTCCGCAACGATGTTCTCGCCAAATGCCGCGGGGCGCGAAAGCACGTCGTGCCCGCCCAGCCACGCATCCCATTCGGCATAGTGGTCGCGCGGGTAATGGTGCACCGCCATGTCCGGCCCGCCATGATGTTCGGTATCGGCCACCATGTCGCCTGCGAGGCCGAAACTGCGGATCGCGACGGTTCCTGCCAGTGGACGCTTGTCGATCGCGCTCATCTCGGCGCCGTTGAAGGGCTGGGGCTGTCCGGCACACAGCGCGGTCACATCGATTTTCATGCATGCTCCTTGCGCAGGGTGAAGGCCGCCCAGTCGCGCTGGACGCCGTCGGCACCCTTGCCGCGATAGCAAACCGTGTCGACGATCGCGAACCCCGCCATGCGATAGGCGCTCTCGAGCCATGGCTCGCCGGGCAAATTGGTCAGCCGCCCCAGCGGATCGCGGCCTTCGCCCGTTCCGAGCTTGTAATTGGCAAAATGCCAGCCACCGGGACGGAGCGCATCATGGATGGCGGCCAGCACCGCGGGCAGGTCCGTGCGCGCGACATGCAACAGGCAGGCATGCGCCCAGACCGCGTCATAGGCATCCACCGCATGCAGCTCGTCGAAGCGCATCACCCGCGCACCCACGGCGAAGCGTTCATTGGCCTTGCGCACCATTGCGGGCGTGCCATCGGTCGCATCGAGATCGAAGCCGCGCTCGGCGATCCAGGCGGAATCCCGTCCTGCGCCGGAGCCCAGTTCGAGCACGCGCGCTCCGGGATCGAGCCGGTCGAGAAAGCAATCAAGATGGCGGCTGGGCGCCTGGCCGAAGCTGAAAGTGTAATACGCCGCGTGCGCCTGGTAATAGGCAATCGTCGCGGCGTCGGCGCTCATCCCGCGGCGACCTCTGCCGCAGCGGCTTCGCGATCGCGCTGGGCGCGGCTTTTCTTTTCCGCCGCGGTCTTGAGCTGGCCGCAGGCGGCATCGATGTCGCGCCCGCGCGGGGTTCGCACCGGTGCGCTGATGCCGTGGTCGAAGACGATTTCGGAGAAGCGCTTCACCCGCTCGGGCGTCGAGCATTCATAGGGCGCGCCGGGCCACGGATTGAACGGGATCAGATTGACCTTCGCGGGCAGCTTGTAATGCTTGATCAGCCGGACAAGCTCATGCGCATCCTCGTCGGAATCGTTCTTGTCGCGCAGCATGACGTATTCGAAAGTGATCCGCCGGGCGTTGCTTGCGCCGGGATAGGCGGCGCAGGCCTCGAGCAGTTCCTCGATACCGTATTTGCGGTTGATCGGCACGATCTCGTCGCGCACTTCCTTGGTCACCGCATGGAGCGAGACCGCGAGGTTCACGCCGATCTCTTCGCCGCAGCGCTGTATTGCGGGGACGACCCCGCTGGTCGACAGCGTGATCCGGCGTTTCGACAGCGCCAGCCCGGCGCCGTCCATCACCAGCTTGAGCGCGCCTTTCACATTGTCGAAATTGTAGAGCGGCTCGCCCATTCCCATCATCACGATGTTGGTCAGCAGGCGGCCATCCGACCGGTATTCGCTGCTGTCCTCCTCGGTATCGAGACCCGCCATCGACCCCTTGGGCCATTCGCCCAGAGCGTCGCGGGCAAGCAGCACCTGACCGACGATTTCGCCCGGCGTCAGGTTGCGCACCAGCTTCATCGTACCGGTGTGGCAGAAGGTGCAGTTGAGCGTGCAGCCCACTTGGCTGGATACGCACAGCGTGCCGCGGTCCGCATCGGGAATGAAGACCATCTCGAATTCATGGCCGTCGGGGGTCTTGAGCAGCCATTTGCGTGTGCCGTCGGACGAATGCTGCGCTTCGACCACCTCGGGACGGCCGATGTAGAACCGCTCGGCAAGCCACGGGCGCATCGTCTTGGCGATATCGGTCATGGCCTCGAAGTCGGTCACGCCGCGATGATAGAGCCAGTGGAACACCTGCTTGGCACGCAGCTTGGCTTGCTTGGCATCGAGCCCGGCCTCGGCAAACAGCGCGGTGATCTGGTCCTTCGGCAAGCCGATCAGATCGACGCGGCCGTCGGGGCGGGGCGTGATTTCACGCGCCACGGGAACCGGGTCAACCTGCCCGGGGATGCTCATGAGTGTCGTATCGGCCATGGGAGCGGCGCATATAGGGGCAATCGGCGCGAAAGCAAAGCACAGCTCCATGCACTGCGCTTTCGCACTAACGATCACACAGGAGAGGGGAGATCGCGCGCAGCAAGCGGCTCATTCGGTTCATCGCGCATCAATCACAACTGATGGCGCAACATGTGTTCAAAATGCCACAACTTCATGTTGTGTGAGGTTAATGAAACTCTTTCGGGTTCCGCGCCGTTTTCCCGGTCCACGCAGCGCAAAAGCTGCGGGTCAATCAAACGGAGTTCGCACATGAACAAGATTTCCACTCTGCTCGTTGCCGGTTCGCTGGTCGCCTTCTCGGCACCTGCAATGGCTCAGGACACCGGCAGCTTCGATGGCTTCCGTATCCAGGGTGTCGCCGGTTATGACGCGCTGAAGGCAGGCAGCAGCGTCGATGACGACGCCAATGCGGACAACGATCAGTCGATCGACGGCCTCGTATACGGCGTTCAGGTCGGTTACGATTACGATCTCGGCAATGCGGTCATCGGCCTCGAGGCAGAACTGACCGATTCCACCGCCAAGACCGAATTCGTGAACGGAGATTTCGAAGGCTTCGGCTTCGGCCAGGTCGAAGCGGGCCGTGACCTGTTCCTCGGCGCGCGCGCCGGTGCAAAGGTCGGACCGGACCTGCTGCTCTACGCCAAGGGCGGTTACACCAACGCCAAGCTCAACATCCTCGCGAATGACGGCACGACCGAATATAACGAGGACTTCGATCTCGACGGCTGGCGTGCCGGTGCGGGGCTCGAATATGCGATCAACCCGCGCACCTTCATGAATGTCGAATATCGCTATTCGAACTACAGCGAAGGCGAAGTCGATTTTGACGGCGACCTGGCCGACAGCGACCGTTTCGACGTCGATCTCGACCGCCACCAGATCATGGCCGGTCTCGGCGTTCGCTTCTAAGCGCGCCCGACCGATCCGATCGAGGGCCGGGGAGCGCGTCATGCGCTTCCCGGTCTTTTCGTATCAGCGGCGCGCGCAGGCGAGCGTGGCGGCATCCATCGCAGTGGCCGCCCCGGCCAGCGAATAGGTGTTCGAGAACCGCCGTCCGCGCGTGTCGGTGGCGCGGATTACCATCCGGTCTGCCGAACGCATGGCCGCGACGATCGCCGCATCCATCGTGCGGTCCCTTGCCCAGGCATCGCCGCCACCGCCGGTCAGTTCGAAACGCTTGCCGCCGATCGACATGGTGATCGAGGAATCGCGCCGCAGTTTGCGTGAAAGCCGGAAATGGACCTGCCCGCGAAGGCCGCGCCGCGGCCAGGTGCCGATGGTGGCGAAGGGTTCGAAATCGCGTTGCAGCCTGCTGGCCGCGGGCATGGCGATGGCATAGCAGCGCGGCACGGCGGCATCGCGGAACGCGCCCCAGTCGGAAAATACGCCGAGGCTGTCCTTCGCGGACAGGGGCGTCGTCAGCGCCAGCCCCGCGATCATGGCGAACAGGACGGCGCGAAGCCGCAACGGCTTCGAAGAAGGGCAGGTCTGGAACAGCGTTCGGCGCATGGTTAGCGCCAGCCTTATGGCGCTGCGCGTGATCAAGCTAGGCCCCGGCATGTTCGCGGGCTAGCGGATAGGAAATCGCCACGATCTCCCATTCCTTCACCCCACCGGGCAGCCGGACACTGCGCAGATCTCCGATCGCTGCACCCTTGAGCGCGCGCGCGAGCGGGGACGACCAGCCGATCCGGCCCGTACCGGCGTCCTGTTCGTCGTCGCCCACCAGCGTCACGATGCGTTCCACGTCATCTTCGTCGGCCAGCGTAATCGTGGCGCCGAAAAAGGCGCGCGAGGTGTCCGGCTGGTCGGCGGGATCGATGACGCGGGCGGCCTTGAGCCGCCGCGCGAGATGCGCCAGTTCGCGATCGATTTCGCGCATACGCTTGCGGCCGTAGAGGTAATCGCCGTTTTCGCTGCGATCGCCATTGCCCGCCGCCCAGCTGACGATCTCCACGATTTCGGGTCGCTCGGTGCCAAGCAAATGGTCGTAGCGCGCCTTCATCGCGGCATAGCCGGCGGGCGTGACGGGATTGGATTTGGGCGTCATGGAGCATGCGCCCCTAGCGCAAATCAGCCTGGCAGGTAATTGCGAATATGACGTTCGTAACCCGCCGACTTGTCAGGATGCATATTGGCATAGCTGACTGCGTTCCCGATGACGCGCATGACGTAATAGCGCGTTTCGAAATTGGACGGGATCTGTTCGATCCAAGTCACCCAGTCGACTGCGCCCGTGCGCGGATCGCCGTTGAGCCGAAGCCATTCGTTCACCCGTCCGGGGCCGGCGTTGTAGGCGGCAATGGCCAGCGGATAGGCCCCGCCATAGCGGTCCATCAACCGGGCGAAATGGGCATCGCCCAGCCGGATATTGTAGCTGGGGCTCTCGGTCAGATTGGCCGACATGTAGCGCACGCCGATCTTCCCGGCTTCTTCGCGGGCCGTGCCGGGCATCAGCTGCATCATGCCGCGCGCACCGGCATGGCTTACGCGGTTGCGGTCGAACTCGCTTTCCTGGCGCGCGATCGCGTGGACCATCGTCCAATTGGCGCCTGCATGCGTTTCGACCGTCGGATAACCGATGCGTTCGAACCCTTCGAGACCGTGTTCGCCGGCGACCAGACCCGCGACGACCGCCATTTCGTTCAGTCCGGTATCGCGAGCGAGTTGCCCGACCAGCGCCATCTGCTCAGGCGTGTCGGCCTTGTCCGCGATCGCCTCGAAGAAAGCACGTTCGGTCCGCCAGTCGCGGCGATTGCGCGCGATCGCCCGTAGCGCACCGGTGAGCGGATCGGCTTCGAACGCGGCGCGCTTGGCGCTGTCGGCTGCCGGAACCGCCGCAAAGCCGGGCATCGGCCGCCCGAGCTCGCTCAGCGCCAGCTGGCCGTAATACCAATCGGGATAGTCGGCAGCCATGGCCCAGTACCGCTGCGCGCCTTCGGTATCGCCCGCGCGCGCTGCGGCGCGGCCCGCCCAGTAAAAGCCCTTCGACCGGGTCAGCGGAGTCTTCGCGGCGGTGCCATAGCGATAGAACAGCGGTGCGGCCTGCGCGCCGTCACCCAGCGACCAGAGCGCCTTGGTGCCGCCCAGCCACATCAGGTCGGTATATTTGTCGCGCAGCGTGAAGGAGCCGTCCGAAATATCGGTGCCCGGCGCAAACACATCGTCGACCTTCGATGCAATGCTGACCGCTTGCGTCGCACCTGCGCTCTTGGCGACCGCGAGTGCTTCGCTGATGAACTGCGTCCCGTCGAAAGCGGGCGTGGTGAAGGCGGCGCGGCTGGCAAGCAGGTTGACCGCTTCATAGGGCTGGCCGGAATTGCGGTAGTAGCGCGTCAGATTGTAGACATAGCCGGCATCGCGCATCGCATCGGCGGGAAGGCGCAAACCTGCCTGCTGCGGCGTGCTGCCCTGCAGCAGCGCCAGCCGCGCCTGCGCCGATTCGCGATAGGCGGGGGATACCCGCATGACATGGCGCGAGGCAGCCTCGTAATTGCCCTGCCACAACAGCGCATCCATCCGGGCGTCGTGATCCTCCGGCGCGAAACGGCTGCCGAACAGGCCCTGCATGTAAAGCTCCGCAGGGCCGCTCATGGTGCCGCTGCGCCAGGCTTCGCGTGCCACTTCGAGCGCTTCGGGCCGATCGAGCGAGGCCAGCGCGAGCGCGTAGCGCGCGCGGCCGCTATTGGTAAGCGGGGCATGCCGGTCGAAGAAACCGACCAGCTCCTGCGGGGAGGGCGCTTCCTCGTCGAGAGCCGCCTCGGCGCGGCGCTGAAGCAGTTCCTGCTTGGGGAAATCGGGGTAGGAGGTGATGAACCCGGCATAGGAGGCAAAGGGCAGGTCGTCGCGCGCGGTGAGATATTCCCACTGGCCAACCGCCTGGTCCATCTGACCCGGCTGCTGCGCCACGAGGCTGCTGCGACCGGCCTCCTGCGCCTGCGCGGTGGCGGGGAATGCCAGTGCGGTACCGGCCATCAGTGCGATCGAGTAAATAGTTTTTCGTCCCATGCTGGACATAGTGCCCGGCCCCTCCTTATCAGGCGCTGAATGAATTGTGGCGCACATGCGCCGAAAATCGCCTTGTTTCATACCCCTAACGCAGGACCACCGTAAATGTTCTCAGGCTCGATTCCGGCTCTGGCGACTCCTTTTCGCGACGGATCGTTCGATGAAGCCGCTTTTCGCAAGCTGGTCGACTGGCAGATCGACAACGGCAGCAAGGCGCTGGTTCCCTGCGGCACCACTGGCGAGACTTCGACGCTGTCGAACGCCGAACATCACCGCGTGGTCGAAGTGTGCATCGAACAGGCCGCCGGGCGCGTGCCGGTCATCGCCGGTTGCGGATCGAACGACACGCGCAACGCGTTGATGCACATGCAGTTTTCCAAGAAGGCCGGGGCTGCCGCGGGCCTGTGCGTCGCCCCCTACTACAACCGGCCCAGCCAGGCCGGCCTGATCGCCCATTTCAGCTATCTGGCGGAAAACAGCGATCTGCCGATCGTGCTCTACAACGTGCCCAGCCGGACGGTGACCGACATTGAGGATGAGACCGTGGTCGAACTCGTCCGCATGCACCCCGACCGGATCGTGGCGATCAAGGACGCCAGCGGCGACCTTTCGCGGGTGGCCGACCACCGCATGGGACTGGACAGCGAGTTCTGCCAATTGTCGGGCAATGACGAACTGTGGCTGCCGCATTCGGCCGCGGGCGGCGCGGGCTGCATTTCGGTGACCGCGAATGTCGCCCCCGCGCTGTGCGCCGAGTTTCACGAGGCCATCGCTGCCAATGAACTGGCGAGAGCGCGCGAGCTCAACGACCGCCTGTTCCCGCTGCATTACGCAATGTTTTCAGACGCCAGCCCGGCGCCGGTCAAATATGCGCTCAGCCGCGTGCACGACTGGTTCTCGCCCGATGTCCGCCTGCCGCTGTGCAATGCGAGCGAGGCGAGCCGCAAGGCGGTGGACGAGGCGCTGGAAATCGCCGGGCTGGTCTAGAAGACTTCGTCCTCGTCGAGCATGGGTGCGGCGGGGAAGGGCGGATCGCTGACGGCGAGCGCCTCGACGATGGTGTCGGCATGGTCGCCCGCATGGTCGAGCGCGTCAACCGCGGCAACGTGAAACAGCGCATCGCCCTGGTTGACGATCGGCAGCGTCGCATGGCCGATGATGACCCCGTCGCTGGGGCTCACGAGGTCTTCCTGATCCTCGCCGAAAAGCCCGCCGACGCGCGCCAGCAGGTCTCCCGTGCGTACGATGTCTCCCGATTTGCGGACGCGGTGCGAAACCCCGCCGCGCGGCGCGCGTACCCAGCTCGACCGGCTGGATCGTACGGGCACGTGCACTTCGGCCAGCCCGTCGTCGGCATCGATCATCCCGATATGTGCCAATACGCGGAGCACGCCCGCGACGCCGGTCTCGATCGAGAAGCGGTCGAAGCGCAGCGCCTCGCCCGCTTCGAGCAGCAGCATCGGCACCTCGCGGTCTCCAGCGAGCGCGCGCATCGAACCGGGCCGTAGTGGGCTCTCGATGATGATCGGCGCGCCGAAGGCCATCGCCAGCTCGGACAGGTAGGGGCTGCCCGATGCGATGCGGATCTGGGGCAGGTTGTAACGGTGGACTGCAGCCGAATGGATATCGATCCCCAGCGCGCAGCGGTCGATCACATGGGTAAGGAAGCTATGCGCCAGCTGCGAGGCGAGGCTGCCGCGCTCTGCCCCCGGGAAGCTGCGGTTGAGATCGCGGCGATCGGGAAGGTACCGGCTGTGCGCGACAAAGCCGTAGATATTGACCGCAGGGGCGAAGATGATTGTCCCCGCAAGCATGTCGGGGGCAAGCCGCGTAAGCAGGCGCTGGATGATCGCCGTGCCGACGATCTCGTCGCCATGCACCGCCCCGCTGACGAAGACGCAGGGGCCGGGCCGCGAACCATGCATGACGCGCAGCGCCAGCGCCGCATCCAGCCCGGTGACCTGCTGGCTGACGGGAATGGCGACCGTCGCGCAGGTGCCCGGCATGATCGTCTGGTCGTGAAGGCGGAAGGCTTCGCCCGGATTTTCGCTGCTCATGCGCGCCCCCCGCCATGCAAAACCGGCGCAAGGCAAGAGAATTCCGCGCGCGGCGGTCCCAGATAAGGCAGTCTTTCGGGCTATGATCGCGCAGGAATGTGCCGAGCTCAGCAAGCAATGCGTCGGCAGAGCGAGATGGCGCCCCGCCTGCCGACGCATATTGCTTTTGCCAGCTGCGCTGGACCCGTCAGTCGGCCGGGTTGTGCCGTTCGACGAAGCCCACGGCCGCTTCGAGCATCTGCAGCCGGGTGCTCGACAGCGACAGCCAGTGATCTTCGCCTTCCAGCCGGACGAGCTCGTAAGACTTGCCTGCGTCCTTCAGCGCATCCGCCATTTTGTCCGAGTGGCTGAAGGGTACGACCGTATCGTCTTCGCCGTGGATCAGCATGATCGGAGCATCAGCACGGTCGGCAAACCGGCGCGGGGATACTTCGTCCCAGCGATCGCGCGGGCCGAGCTGGTCGAGCAGCCGTTTCTTCGTGATCCGGTTCTGTGCTGTGCGCGTGTCTTCGTTGTACATCGCGGCAATATCGCTGACCGGGGCGACGGCAACAGCGCATTCATACAGGCCCTGCTGAAGCGTGACACCTGCAAGCGCGGCATAGCCGCCATAGCTTGCCCCGACGATGCAAGCGCGATCACGATCGACAATGCCTTTGTCCGCCAGCATGGCGAGGCCATCCGATATGTCGGTCTGCATTTTCCGGCCCCATTCGCCGTAGCCGGCCAGTTTGAAAGCGTCGTCGCGGTTGGTCGATCCGCGAAAGTTGGGCTGGAACACGGCGTAACCCCGCGACGCAAACGCCTGCGCCCACCAATCGAAAGCTTCGGAATCGGAGCTATGCGGGCCACCGTGGGGGAGCACTACCACCGGGAGGTTCGTTGCCTCACGGCCCGGCGGGAGCGTGAGGACACCGTCCATTTCAAGCCCGTCCGAAGCCGTATATTCGACGGTCGATACCGCACCGACTTCATTGGGGCCGAGCTCCTTGCGTTCGTAGGCGATGGCGTCGGCTTTGCCGGATGTCAGGTCCACCACGAACCAGGTGCCACTGTCCTTGTTGCCACTGGTCCTGACGAGGACCTTCTTGAAGTCCGGCGACCAGTCGACCATCCGCATGTCGAAATCGGCAAAGGCGTTGCGAATGCCAGTCGCCGCAGACTGGAATGCGGGATCGCGGAAGACGGGCCCCTTCTTCTGGTCGAGATAGCCGATCAGATTGCCGGTCCGCTCGTCCCAATACAGGCGGTCGACGTGTTCATCCGGCAAGAACGGCGTGGCCACACCGCCTGCCAGTGGGACTTCGTACCACTGGGTGATGTTGTCTTCGTCACGCTCCGAATAGATGACCGTGGTGCCGTCATATCCGAGGCCGACGAGGCCGACGCGGCCATTGCGCTCATTGCCGCTGGCAATCACATCACCTTGCGGACCAGCAAGTCTCCAGTCGCCGTCATCGGCACTGACATCCATCATCGCAGCGACTTCGCCGCGCGCGTCCAGCAACCAGTCGCGCGAGATGCCCTCGCGCGCGGCAGCGGCAACGCGTGTGGGTTGGTTCTCCCTGGTGTCGACGCCATAGAGGTAACGGCGGCCGTGCTTCCAGATCATGTTGGTGCTGGCAACACCGCCTGCCTTCTCCAACTCGATCGCGCCGAAATAGGCCATCCACCGATTGTCGATGAAGCGTGTGCCATAGCTACCCCAAACCGCATCCACCAAATCGCGCGAGCTGCCGAAGACGGTTTCGATCTCGCCCTTATATGTGACCGGGATCAGGCGGGCGACGTTGAATTCAGCCATGTTGGTGGTGAAGCCCCGGAGATCTTCGGTCTGGCCGGTGACGAGCAGGATCTGGTCGTCGCCGACCCAATCGAAATACCGCACCTTGGCGTCGCCGACCGCCAGGCGGCTGATCAGCTTCATGTTCGAATCGAGGAAGAACAGTTGCCGGGTTCCCTCATGCGTCAGCAGAATTGCGATATTCGCTCCGCTTGGCGAGATCGAGGCGTCTTCGACGTCCGGAAGCGCGCCGAAAGCCGCTAGCGGGACCTGTTCCTGCGCGGCTACACTCGGTGCGGAAAATGCGAGAGAAAACGCGGCGAATGCCGCCGCGAAATGCGGAAATACTTTCATACGACCCCCTGAAAACGTTCGACAATCCTGCCGAAGTGCCCAGCGCGTTTCAAGGGGCAACCTTCAAGGGCTTGGCGTTTCTCCCGCCAGCACCTACATGCGCCCACCCTATGGCACGCCCCAAACCCGCCACTTTCGACAAGCAGAAGACCGTCGCCGACAACCGGCGCGTGCGGTTCGACTATTTCGTCGAGGAAACCTTCGAGGCCGGGCTCGCGCTGCAGGGGACCGAGGTCAAGGCGCTGCGGGCGGGCGAGGCGAGCATCAAGGAAAGCTATGCCGAGGTCCGCGACGGGCAGGTGTGGCTGGTGAATGCCAATATCCCCGAATATTCGCACGGCAACCGGTTGAACCACGAACCGCGCCGGCCGCGCAAGCTGCTGCTTAATGCGCGCGAGATCGAGAAGCTGTTCGGCGCGGTCGAGCGCAAGGGCATGACGCTGGTCCCGCTGTCGGTCTATTTCAACTCGACGGGCCGGGCCAAGGTCGAACTGGCCCTGGCCAAGGGGAAGCAGGCGCACGACAAGCGCCAGACGATCAAGGATCGCGACTGGAAGCGCGACAAGGCACGGTTGATGCGCGATCGTGGATGAGCGGGCCGGCGGGCCCTTTTATTGCGCGCTTGCGTTAACCACATCGACAGTGATGCCGCATTCGTCGCAAGCCCCTTCCGCCGCGCCCTTGCAACCGCCAATGAGGCGGCGCATGGCAAGGGCGTGGCAATGAGCAAGCGCAGATCGAAAACGGCACTCGCGGACTGGCTCCGCCTGCGCATGCCGACGCGCGAGCAAATGGCGCGCAACAAGTACCTCCAGCCGATCGCGCACCGGTTCCTGACGCCTGAACTGTGGCGCTTTACCCGCCGCAGCGTGCCGCGCGGCGTTGCGCTGGGCGTGTTCGCCAGTTTCATCATTCCGGTCGGACAAATCTTCCTGGCCGCGTTCATGGCGCTGCCCGCGCGCGCCAACGTACCGCTGTCCACGCTGGTGACCTTCATCACCAATCCCTTCACCTTCCCGTTCTGGGCAGTGGTTGCAAACAAGCTGGGCGCGTTCCTGCTCAAGGTCGATCTTGCAGCGACTGGCGGCGCGGCGCAGGAAGAAATCACCAGCGGGCGCTGGGCCTGGTTCATCGAACTGTTCGCCGATGTCGGGGTTACCGTGCTCGTGACGATCTTCGGCTTCATCGTCCTGGCACTGGTCGGGGCGGCGCTCGGCTATCTGGTCAGCAGCGTGGTATGGCGCTTCGTCGTCGCGCACCGGCGCAAGCGCAAGCTGCGCGCGATGGCGCGGCCGGCGGCACGGTCCACGGCGGGGAAGCTGCGCGAATGATCGCCAAGGACGAGCATCCGGTATCGACCCTGCCGCCTGTGCCGCTCATGCTCGGCGTGGCGGCGGCCGCGGCCGTATCGGTGGCCCTGGTGTGGCTGAGCACGCCGGAATCGGCCGTCGCGCTCGCCTATGGCGGGGCGCTGGTCACGGTGCTGCTGATGCTGCTGGTCATCGCCCGGCTCAAGAGCCCGCCGGCCGAAGCGCAGATTGCGCAGACCGATTGGTCGATCACCAGCGCGGCAATGGAAAACCGCCGCCGCGCCATTGCAATCATCGACCGTGCCAACCGGTTGGTCTGCGCCAATTCGTCATATGAGGCGTGGTTCGAGAGCACCGCGGCGCCATACGATCTGGCGTTCGAACCGGATGCGCAGGAGGCGGTAATCACGGGAACGCGCAATGCCTGGCGCGACGGATCGGCCCGGGTCGAGGATATTCGCCTGACTGGGTCGGACGCCAGCTACGAGCTCCAGCTCGAGCGCATCGGCCGCGGCGAGGCCTATCTGCTGTGGCGTTTCTCCGAAATGCACCAGGAACGCACTTACGATGGCCTTTCCGAACAATTGTCGGGTGCGTTCGGTGAATTGATGTCGCGTGCGGGGATCGAATCCGCGCTGGTCGCGCCGAATGGTATCGTCCTGACAACGACCCCCGGACTGGCCGAACGCGCGACCGGCAGCCGCGACAATTCGCTCGCGGGGCTCGAATTCGTGCAATTGCTGCGCTCGGACGATCGCGACCGCATCTTCTTCGCGCGCGAAGGACAGCAGGGCTCGCCGCAGACGCTGATCCATATCCCGCTCGATACGCCTACCAGTCCGCGATTGAGCGATGCCGACGAAGCGCCCTCGTTGATGCTGCTGATCGACAGTTCGGTGGGTATCGGCGGGGGAACGGACAGCAATGGCAAGGCGGCGATCCCGCAGCTCGAAGCCCTGCTTTCGGCGCTGTCGCTGGGTCTCGCGCTGACCGATCGCGACGGGCGGTTCCTGTTCGCCAACAAAGCCTTCCTGCGCGCGGTCGAACGCGTCGATCGGGGGCTACCGCAATTCCCCTCCGACCTCGTGGTGGGCGAGGACAAGGCGGCGATGGCCGATACGGTGCGCCGCTTCGCCAAGGGCGCGACCGCCAGCGGCGACATGGCGGTGCGGCTGGCCAACGACAAGGAAGAACCGGTGTCGATGGGCCTCGCCGGGGTGCGCGGTCTCGGCGATGCGGCAGTGCTGCTGTCGATCTCCGATTCCTCGGAGGAGAAGCGCCTGCGCCGGCAGGTGGCTCAAGCCACCAAGATGCAAGCGGTGGGCCAGCTGGCCGGCGGGGTCGCGCACGATTTCAACAATGTGCTGACCGCGATCATCGGCTATTGCGACCTGATGCTGCTGCGCCATACGCCGGGCGACAGCGATTACGACGACATCCAGCAGATCAAGGCCAATTCAAACCGCGCAGCCAGCCTGACGCGGCAATTGCTCGCCTTCAGCCGCCAGCAGACCCTGCGCCCGGTGGTGCTGCAGCTGCCCGACGTGGTGAGCGAGGTCAGCCAGCTGCTCAAGCGGCTGATGGGCGAGAAGATCGAGTTCTCGGTCCGCCACGACCGCGAACTGGGTTCGGTCCGCGCCGACCCGCAGCAGCTCGAACAGGTCATCATCAACCTGGCGGTGAACGCGCGCGATGCGATGCAGGCCAATGCGCTCAAGCGCGGCAAGCAGGACTGGAAGGGGCGGCTCACTCTCGCCACGCGGCGCGTGTCCGCGCGCGACGTGCGCAAGATGGGCATCGATATCATGCCCGCCGACGATTACACCGTGCTGATCGTCCAGGATACCGGCGGCGGCATACCCGAAAGCCATCTCAACAAGATCTTCGAACCCTTCTTCACCACCAAGGAACAGGGCAAGGGCACCGGGCTGGGCCTGTCGACAGTCTACGGGATCGTCAAGCAGTCGAACGGGTTCATCTTCGCCGACAATGTGCAGGGACCCGACGGCACTCCGATCGGCGCGCGTTTCACCATGTACCTGCCGGTGCACAAGGGCGAGCTGCCCGCGAACATGCGCAGCGAGGAAGTCGAGGAGCCCAAGGCGACCGAATGGTCCGCCGGGGGCAAGCTGCTGCTGGTCGAGGACGAGGACATGGTCCGCGCGGTGGCCGAACGTGCGCTGGTGCGCGCGGGCTACACCGTGACGACCGCGGCCGACGGCGAGGAGGGGCTGGCGGCGGTGGCCAATGGCGATACCGAGTTCGATATGATCGTGTCCGACGTGGTGATGCCGACGATGGACGGGCCCGCCATGGCGCGCGCGATCCGCAAGGTTAAGCCCGACATCCCGATCCTGTTCATGTCGGGCTATGCCGAAGAACAGCTGCGCAACGACATCGATATCGCGAACATGCATTTCATCCCGAAGCCGTTCAGCGTGCAGCAGATCAATGCGAAGGTTTCCGAAGTGCTCAGCGAACAGCGCGGATAGGGCTGGCGGGATTAATTTCGTTCCCTACTTGTTCTTTGGGAACAAAGCCGATACATACTGCGCCAGTTGAAGAGTCGGTAGCCGGCTCTGGCCAAGCGCAGGAGGTAGTGTCATGGCGGCAAGTCTGAAGCTCGTAGAGGACAAGAAAGTGAACGCAGACCGCCAGAAGGCATTGGACGCCGCGCTCGCACAGATCGACCGCGCATTCGGCAAGGGTTCGGCGATGAAGCTGGGCCAGAAGGAAGCCATGCAGGTGGAATCGATTTCCACCGGCTCGCTCGGGCTCGATATCGCGCTGGGCGTGGGGGGGCTGCCCAAGGGCCGGGTGATCGAGGTCTATGGTCCGGAAAGCTCGGGCAAGACCACGCTGGCGCTGCATGTCATCGCCGAAGCGCAGAAGGCGGGCGGCACGGCCGCTTTCGTCGACGCCGAACACGCGCTCGACCCGGTCTATGCCAAGAAGCTGGGCGTCGACATCGAAGAACTGATCGTTTCGCAGCCCGACACGGGCGAACAGGCGCTCGAGATTACCGATACGCTGGTCCGCTCCAACGCGATCGACGTGCTGGTGGTGGACTCGGTCGCTGCGCTGGTCCCCCGCGCCGAGATCGAAGGCGAGATGGGTGACAGCCATGTCGGGCTGCAGGCCCGCCTGATGAGCCAGTCGCTGCGCAAGCTGACCGGTTCGATCAACCGCTCCAAGTGTATGGTGATCTTCATCAACCAGCTGCGCATGAAGATCGGCGTGATGTACGGTAACCCCGAAACCACCACCGGCGGCAATGCGCTCAAGTTCTACGCCTCGGTCCGCCTCGACATCCGGCGCACCGGCCAGATCAAGGACCGCGACGAAGTGATCGGCAACGCCACTCGTGTGAAAGTGGTCAAGAACAAGGTCGCTCCGCCGTTCAAACAGGTCGAATTCGACATCATGTATGGCGAAGGGATCTCGAAGATCGGTGAGATTCTCGACCTCGGCGTCAAGGCGGGCGTGGTCGAGAAATCGGGCAGCTGGTTCAGCTACGACAGCGTCCGCATCGGCCAGGGGCGCGAGAACGCCAAGAAGTTCCTTACCGAAAACACCGAAATGTGTGCCAAGTTGGAAGCCGCAATTCGCGGCCGCACCGACGAGGTCGCCGAAGAGATGATGACCGGTCCGGACGCGGACGAGGACTGAAGTCTCTTCAAGCGGGAGCGCGTCGGCCTTCATCCCCTGGCCGGCGTCCCAGCCGGACTGTCCCCCGGCGCTCCCGACAGAACGGAAAGCCGGTGCGCGCCGCTCGATGGCCGCACCGGCTTTTCCGCTTTTCGGCTGGCGACAGGTGCGCGGCAGCGCCCTAGGGTGCGCGCGAATCGCCGAATAGGGGAGCTGCCATGTCGATTACCGTCCATCACCTCAACAACAGCCGCTCGCAGCGGATACTCTGGCTTCTGGAAGAGCTGGGTGCGGATTACGACATCGTGTCCTACCAGCGCGATTCCGAAACCAATCTCGCGCCCCCCGAACTCAAGCAGGCGCATCCGCTCGGCAAATCGCCGCTCATCGAGGATGGCGACACCTGCGTCGCCGAAAGCGGCGCGATCATCCAGTATCTGTGCGAACGCCATGGCGGCGCGGACTGGCTTCCCGCACATGATAGCGAGGCGCATGTCCGGCATCTCGAATGGATGCAGTTCGGCGAAAGCAGTTTCTTCGTGCCCGTGATGCTGAAGATCTACGCGGGACGCCTCGGTGATGCCGCTGCCCCGCTGATGCCGCGCGTGGAAGAACAACTCGCCGCGCATGTCACCTATGCCGAAGAGCACATTTCGAATGATTTGCATTTCTGCGGCGAGGGCTGGTCGGCATCGGATGTGATGATGAGCTTTCCTGCAGAAATAGCGGTGATGCAGGGCTATGCGGAGAAGGCGCCCAAGCTGGCACGCTTCGTCGAGGCGGTTCATGCGCGGCCCGCATGGCAACGCGCGCGCGAACGCGGCGGGCCCTATTTCATCTGGTGACGCGCCAATCCACCAAGGGTTGCAATCGCGTGGGCATCACCACAGAAGGCGGCGCGCTGCTGGTCAGTGCTATGGAAATTTCGTGACGGGACAATCTATGAGAATTGCCGTTTTTGGGCTTGGCTATGTGGGCCTCTCCAATGCGATCATGCTCGCGCAGCACAACACGGTAGTCGGCTGCGATATTTCGGCCGATCGCGTTGCCATGCTTTCACAAAGGCGATCGCCCATCGAAGATGCACTGGTCGAGCAGTATCTGCTGCACGATGATCTCGATCTTTCCTTCACCACCGACTTCGAGAAGGCTATCGCTGGAGCGGACTTTGCGATCGCTGCAGTGCCGACCAATTACGATGTCGAGACCAACTTTTTCGATACGTCAGCGGTCGATGCGGTGATTGAGCAAGTGCTTGCCGCCACTGAGCGGACAGTGATCGTCGTCAAGTCGACCGTTCCGGTGGGTTATGTCACCGAGGCACGAGCGCGCTTCGCCAGCGACCGGATCGTCTTCAGTCCCGAGTTCCTGCGTGAAGGCAAGGCGCTGTACGACAATCTCCATCCTTCGCGGATTATCGTCGGCGAACGATCCGAACGCGCGCAGCAGTTCGCCGATCTGCTGCTGCAGCCCGCGTTGGAAGATGATGTTCCGGTTCTGCTCACCAATGCCGAGGAAGCCGAGGCGATCAAGCTGTTCGCCAACACCTATCTCGCCATGCGCGTCGCCTTCTTTAACGAACTCGACAGCTATGCGCTGTCGCGCGGGCTCGATACCCGGCAAATCATCGAGGGCGTCGGTCTCGATCCGCGCATTGGCGGACACTACAACAACCCGTCCTTCGGCTATGGCGGCTATTGTCTGCCCAAGGATACCAAGCAGCTGCTGGCAAATTATTCGGAAGTCCCGCAGAACCTGATCCGCGCGATCGTCGATGCCAACCGTACCCGCAAGGATTTCCTCGCCGATCGCATTGTAGCCGAGAAACCCAAGACGGTCGGCATCTACCGTCTCGTCATGAAAGCCGGGTCAGATAATTTCCGTCAATCCTCGATCCAAGGCATCATGAAACGAGTCAAAGCCAAGGGTATCGAGGTGATCGTCTACGAACCGGTGATGGACGAGGACAGCTTCTTCGGCAGCCGCGTCGAGCGCGATCTTGGCACTTTTAAGGCAGAGGCGGATGTGATCGTAGCCAACCGGATCGACGATGCGCTCGAAGATGTCCGCGACAAGGTTTTCACGCGCGACCTGTTTGGTGCCGACTGATGGCCGAACAACGTACAGCTCTGATTAGCGGCTCGGCGGGTTTCATCGGTTATTTCATCGGCAAGCGACTGCTCGCCGACGGTTTCCGCGTTGTCGGCATCGACTCACTGTCCGACTACTACGATCCGAACCTGAAACGCCGACGCCAGGCGGAACTGCTTCAGAACGCCGGCTTTTTTGCGACGAATGAGCCGATCGAAACGCCAGGCCTCCTGGCCGATCTCTTTGCCGAACATCGACCCGACGTGGTCGTCCATCTCGCAGCCCAAGCGGGTGTGCGCTATTCAATCGACAATCCGCGCAGCTATCTCGAAAGCAATCTGGTCGGTACCTTCGAACTGCTCGAGGCGGCCCGCGCGCATCCGCCGCAGCACATGCTGCTCGCCTCGACCTCATCGGCCTATGGCGCCAATACCGAGATGCCCTATCGCGAGACGATGAAGGCCGATCACCAGATGTCCTTCTATGCCGCCACCAAGAAGGCGAGTGAGGCCATGGCGCATTCCTACGCGCATCTCTTCGGCCTGCCGGTGACCATGTTCCGCTTTTTCACCGTCTACGGGCCGTGGGGCCGGCCCGACATGGCGCTGTTCAAGTTCACCCGCGCGATGCTCGCGGGCGAGAAGATCGACGTGTACAACCACGGCGAAATGATGCGCGACTTCACCTATGTGGAAGATCTCGTCGAAGCGGTCCGGCGGCTGATCGACACTCCGCCCGTACGGCCCACTGCGGCCGAGGACATCGCCGAAGGCGACAGCCTGTCGCCGGTCGCGCCGTGGCGGGTGGTCAACATCGGCAATTCGCAGCCGGTCCAGCTCGGCGACATGATCGCCGCGATAGAAGACGCGCTGGGTATCAAGGCCAAGCGCAACTTCATGCCGATGCAACCGGGCGACGTCCCCGCGACCTGGGCCGATGCCGAGCTGCTGCGATCGCTCACCGGCTACGTTCCCGGCACCGATATCCGCGAGGGCGTGAGGCGCTTCGTCGCGTGGTATCGCGATTATTACCAGATCTGAGGCGCAATGACCGATCAATCCGAATGGACCGGCAAGGTCGGCAATGTCTGGGCCGAGGAATGGCAGCGCACCGATCGCAGTTTCGGACCGCTGACCCAAAAGCTGATCGCGGTCGCGCGCAGCGCACCGTTCGCACAGGCAATCGATATCGGCTGCGGCGCAGGCGAGATCAGCCTGACACTCGCTGCTGGCGCGCCATCCTCGCATGTACTCGGCGTCGATATCAGCCACGATCTGCTGCAGGTCGCACGGGTGCGGGGCAAGGATCGGCCCAATCTTCGCTTCGAATTGGCCAATGCCGCCAACTGGTATGCGGGCGCGGCGGAGAGGCCCGATCTGGTCGTCTCGCGCCACGGGGTGATGTTCTTTGCCGATCCCACCGCGGCCTTCACGCACATTGCCGGCCAGGCGGCCCCCGGGGCGCGGCTCGCCTTTTCCTGCTTCCGCGAACGCGCCGACAATATCTGGGCGTGCGAACTGGCATCGATCGCGCCGCCGGGCGAAGAACCAGCGCCCGACCCCGAAGCCCCCGGGCCGTTCGCATTCGGGCGGCGTGAACGAACCGAGACCCTGCTCGCGCAGACCGGGTGGACCGATATCGCGTTCGAAGCGGTGGATTACGGCATGGTCGCCGGCGAAGGCGCAGAGGCGGTCGCCGATGCGCTGTCCTATTTCCAGCGCATCGGGCCGGTCGCTCGCGCGGCGGCGGCGTTGGAGGCTGCTTCGCGCGCGACAATGCTGGCGAAGCTGGAAGCACTGCTCGAAGCCCATCACCGCGATGGACAGGTGTCCTTACCCGCGGCCTGCTGGATCGTGACTGCCCGCGCACCCGGTTGATCGTCTCTCCTGCACAGTCTGGCCGGGCATTCGCGCTTGTCGCCCGCGCGCCGATTGCCTAACTGCCCGGTCATGACTTCGACCAACGACATCCGCCGCAGTTTCCTCGACTATTTCGCACGCCATGAGCATGCCGAAGTCGCCAGTGCGCCGCTCGTCCCCTTCAGCGATCCCACGCTGATGTTCGTCAACGCCGGCATGGTGCCGTTCAAGAACTCGTTCACCGGGCTCGAAACCCCGCCCGCGCCGCGCGCCACCAGCGCGCAGAAATGCGTCCGCGCCGGGGGCAAGCATAACGATCTCGACAATGTCGGCTACACCGCGCGGCACCACACTTTCTTCGAGATGCTCGGCAATTTCAGCTTCGGCGACTATTTCAAGGAGCAGGCGATCCTGCATGCCTGGACGCTGCTGACCGAGGAATGGGGCCTCGACAAGGACCGGCTGCTGGTCACCGTCTACCATACCGATGACGAGGCCTTCGACCTGTGGAAGAAGCTGACCGGCTTCGCCGACGATCGCATCATCCGCATCCCGACGAAGGACAATTTCTGGGCGATGGGCTCGGACGGCCCCTGCGGGCCGTGTTCGGAGATCTTCTACGATCACGGCGACCATATCTGGGGCGGCCCTCCGGGATCACCCGAGGAAGACGGCGACCGCTTCGTCGAGATCTGGAATCTCGTGTTCATGCAGTTCACGCAGGAAAACGACCAGATCGTCGGCGACCTGCCCAAGCCGAGCATCGACACGGGCATGGGGATCGAACGCGTCGCCGCGGTGATGCAGGGGGTGCATGACAATTACGACACCGACACTTTCAGGAATTTGATCGCGGCGAGCGAGGGGCTGACCGGAGTGAAGGCCGAAGGCGACAGCACTGCCAGCCACCGCGTCATCGCCGACCATTTGCGTTCGACCAGCTTCCTGATGGCCGATGGCGTCCTGCCTTCGAACGAAGGCCGCGGCTATGTCCTGCGGCGGATCATGCGTCGCGCCATGCGCCACGCGCACCTGCTCGGCGCGAGCGAACCGCTGATGCACCGTCTCGTGCCCGCTCTCGTCACCGAAATGGGCCAGGCCTATCCCGAACTGCAACGCGGGCAGGCACTGATCGAAGAGGTGCTCGAACGCGAGGAAACGCAGTTCCGCCGCACGCTCGACAAGGGCCTCAAGCTGCTCGACGAGGCGACCGGCACGATGGGCGAGGGCGGGACGCTGGACGGTCAGACCGCGTTCAAGCTCTACGACACCTATGGCTTCCCCTACGATCTGACGGAAGATGCGCTGCGCAGCCGCGGCATCACCGTCGACAAGGGCGGATTCGATGCGGCGATGGAGCAGCAGAAGGCAGCTGCCCGTGCGGCGTGGAAGGGTTCGGGCCAGTCGGCCAGCGAAGAGGTCTGGTTCGATATTGTGGATGCGCAGGGATCGACCGAGTTCACGGGCTACAATTCGACCACCGGCGAAGCCGAGGTCGTTGCGATCGTCAAGGACGGTGCGCAGGTCGGGTCGGCCGAGGCCGGCGATGAGGTGGTCGTTCTGACCAACCAGACGCCGTTCTATGGCGAAAGCGGCGGCCAGACCGGGGATGCCGGGCGGATATGGACGCCCGAAGGCCTCGAATTCGCAGTCGAGACCACCAACAAGCCACTGGGTCGGCTGCACACGCATGTCGGCAGGATTACCGGCGGTTCGGTCAAGGTCGGCGACGCGGTCCATTTGGAAGTCGATGCCGAACGGCGCGACCGGATCCGGGCGAACCATTCCGCGACGCACCTTGTCCATGCCGCGCTGCGCAATCGCCTCGGCGATCATGTCACGCAGAAGGGTTCGCTCGTTTCCGAAGACCGCTTCCGCTTCGATTTCTCGCATCCCAAGCCGCTCGGCGATGACGATATCGCGGCGATCGAGGTCGAGGTGAACGAGGAAATCCGTGCCAACGAACAGGTCGGCACACGGCTTATGACTCCCGACGATGCGGTGGCTGCGGGCGCGCTGGCGCTGTTCGGCGAGAAGTATGGCGACGAAGTGCGTGTCCTCTCGATGGGCCGCACGGTCGGCGAAGGGCGCAATTATTCGGTCGAGCTATGTGGCGGCACGCATGTGAAGGCGACCGGCGATATCGGCCTGTTCAAGATCGTTTCCGAAAGCGCGGTCAGTTCGGGTGTCCGGCGGATCGAGGCGCTGACCGGCGAAGCAGCGCGCAAATGGCTTGTCGCGCGCGACGAAGCGGTGCGGGTCATCGCGGGCGCGCTCAAGACTTCGCCCGACGAGGCGCCGGCGCGCGTCACGGCACTGGTCGAGGAACGCAAACGGCTCGAGAAGGAGCTTGCCGAAGCCAAGCGCGCGCTTGCGCTCGGTGGCGGCGGCGCGAGCGAATCCGGCCCCGCCGACGAAGAAGTCGGGGGCGTCACATTTTCGGGCCAGGTGGTTGAAGGGCTTAATCCGAAGGACCTGCGTCCGCTGCTCGATGAGGCCAAGGGCCGGATCGGCTCGGGCATCGCCGCGATCTGTGCGGTCAATGACGGCAAGGGCGCCTTTGCGGTGGCCGTTACCGACGATCTGACCGAACGCTTCAGTGCAGTCGATCTGGTGCGTGCCGGAGTCGAGGCGCTGGGCGGGAAGGGCGGCGGCGGCCGCCCGGACATGGCCCAGGGGGGCGGTCCGGACGGTGCCAAGGCCGACGAAGCGATCGCCGCGGTGCGCGGCAAACTTTCCGCCGGATAGGTTGCTTAGCTACGGTTGCGCGATTTGCGGCCGACTTCGGACTGGCTGCCGCGCGGGAGGTCCTGACCGCCCGTATCGGCCGGCTTGTCGGCATTGGCAGTCGGCGGTTCGACCGTGCTTACCGGATCCTGCACGTTCTGCGGCTTGAACTTCTCGCTGTTCGGCGTCGGCTTGGTGGGGTCGGGGTTGCTCATGTCTTTCTCCTTTGCCCCACCAACGCATGGGGCAGCCGGAAGTTCATGAATTCCGCAGGGCATCCGGATCGAGCGCGGCAAATACCTGTCTGACGTCGGATTGGGCCTTCGCAATGCGGGCCGATTCGCGCAGCGTCTCGCGCGACGCGGCTATTTCCGCCAGTTCAGCCTGGAGCGCTTCGAGCCGGAGGGTCGTGTCCGGGTCGGGCCCGCTGGCAAGCGCGCGACTTACCAGGAAGGCCAGATCGCTCACCGGGCGCATGGCGAGGAATGTCTCGATCATCGGCCCCAGCAATTCCCGGTCGTCGCGCCAGTCGCGCCCTTCGAACAGGGTCTGGACGACATGCTGCCCCGCGCCGAAGCATTCGAAGCGGAGGCAGCCGGCAAAGCCCTGTTCCGCGCGGTCCGCATAGATCGTACAGAGACCGTCATGACCGAGCTTGGGGCAGGGCTGGCCCGCTTCCTTGGCGGCGGCGAAACCAGGCATGTCCTCGGAAGGGTAGGCGATACAGCACAGCGCTGCGCAGCGTGTGCAATCCGAACGGGATTCCAGCCTTGTAGCCATCGGCTAAGCCTCGGTCGTACTGGTCCGCAGCTTGGGCTTGTAGGCCAGCGCGCCTTCCTGCTCGATCTGTCCGCGGAACTCGTCGCGCTTCTCGTGGATCGAGGCGATCACCGGGCCCATTGCGACGCCGATATCGACCAGCACGGCCTCGGACAGCTGCAGCGAGCTTTCGAGCGTTTCGGGCACCGCGTGGCTCGCGCCTGCGCGGTATAGCTGGGCCGCATGCTGGACGTCGCGCGCACGGCACACGATCAGCAAGTCGGGATGTTCGCGGCGCAGCTTGGCGACAAGGCGCTGCACGAGAACGGGTTCGTCCATCGTCAGCACCACCGCCAGCGCGTTCTCGATACCCAGCCGGTCCATCGAATCGCCGCGCGCGGCATCGCCGAAAGTAGCACGGAAACCGCCGCGCTTGGCGCTTTCGATCAGGTCCGGGTCGGCATCGAGCGCGATATAGGGCTTGTCATGCGCGGTGAGCATCTGCGCGACGAGCAGGCCGACACGGCCCGCGCCGACGATGATCACGCGGGGTTCGTCGGCCGTATCCTCGGGCAGTTCGGGGACGGGTTCGACCCGTCGGGCGATGACCCGGCCGAGACGCGCAAGCAGCGGGGTGACGGTCAGGCCGATCGCGGTGACGATCTGCCAGAACTGCGCGGTGCCTGGCTGGATCAGCAGCGCCGAGCTGGCCGCTGCCAGAATGATCAGTGTCGTTTCGGACGGACTGGCCATGAGAATGCCGGTTTCCGCCGCCGTGCTGCGCCGCGCCCCCATCATGCGGAGCAACATCCCGGTGACCAGCGCCTTGAAAGGCAGGATCAGCAGCACCGCTGTCGCGATCAGGCCGAAATTCTCCCAGATCGTCTGGAGGTCGATGCTCATGCCCACGGTGATCAGGAAGATACCGAGCGCGAGGCCCTTGAACGGCTCCATGATCGTTTCGACTTCGGCGTGGTATTCGGTCTCGGCAATCAGCAGGCCCGCGATCAACGCGCCGACGATCGGCGACAGTCCGACCGCCGCGGTGGCCAAACTCGCGCCGATCACCACCAGCAGCGACGCGGCAAGGAACAGTTCGGGGCTCTTGGTGCGCGCAGCCTGCCCGAACAGCCGGGGCAGGGCGAAGCGGCCGAGGATCATCATCGCGGCGATGACCAGCCCGCCCTGCCACAGCGTGGTGAGCATGCCTTCCCAGCCTTCGCCCGCGGCATTGGGGGCCATGGCGCCGAGGATGAAGATGATCGGCACGATCATGATGTCCTCGAACAGCAGCATCGACAGCGCTGCTCGGCCGACGGGAGAATGCGTGCCGGCAATCGGCAGCACGATGGCGGTGGAAGAGAACGCCAGCGCGAAGCCCAGTGCCAGCGCGCCGGTCCAGAACTGGCCCATCATCGACAAGGCGATCGCCAGCGAACTGCCGATCACCAGCAGTTCCATCGCGCCGAGCCCGAAGACCAGCTTGCGCATCTGCCACAGCCGGTTGAAGCTCAGTTCGAGCCCGATCGTGAACAGCAGCAGGATGATGCCGAATTCGGCAAAGGGTTCCAGCGCCTCCGGATCGGATATCGTTATGTGATTGAGCCAGGGGTGCTCGAACACCAGCCGCCCGAGGCCATAGGGCCCCACGAGGATGCCGATCAGGATGAAACCGATGATCGGCGTCACGCGGAAGCGCGTGAACACCGGGATCACCAGGCCGGCCGCGCCGAGGATGACCAGCGCGTCGGATACTGCCGGACTTGCGAATTCAGCCGATGCCATGGGACCTTCCGTAACCGCGCCGTGTCAGGCTGTCACGAAGCGATCCGCGCTAACCCCCACCCGGATGCGCGGGGCCGAGCGGTTCACGGCGCGGGCGGGGCTTGCCCGGGTGCTTGCCGTCCTCGTCCCATTCGATTCGGTAGAGGTCGAAACGCCGATCGGCGAGATTGCGCACCGTCCCTTCGGCGCGTGCCCAGCTGAGATCGGCGAGATTGATGTCGCTGATCGTCAGCGTCTCGACATTCTCGCTCGCCTCGGCGGCGATTCCGTCGCGGGCGAAGGGGAAATCGCAGGGCGTCAGGATACAGCTCTGCGCATACTGGATATCCATGTTCGCGACATTGGGCAGGTTACCGACATTGCCGCTGAGCACGACGAAGCACTGGTTCTCGATCGCGCGGGCCTGTCCGCAATAACGCACGCGCAGGTAGCCCTGGCGGCTGTCGGTGCAGAAGGGCACGAAGATGATTCGCGCGCCTTCGTCCGCCAGGCGACGGGACAGTTCGGGGAACTCGCTGTCGTAGCAGATCTGCACCCCGATCGGACCGCAGTCGGTCTGGATCACCTCGACCTTGTCGCCGCCCTTGATGTTCCACCAATAGCGCTCGTTGGGGGTGGGGTGGATCTTTTCCTGCGCATGCACCGCACCATCGCGCAGGCAAACGTAGGCGACATTGTGGATGTCGCCATCCTCCATCCGCGTCGGATGCGAACCGGCAATGATGTTGATGTTGAACCGCATCGCCATCTCGGAGATGTCGTTACGCAGCCGCGGGGTGTACTCGGACAAGCGCTCGATTGCCTCGACGGGCGAGAGTTCCTTCTCCTCGAAGCTCAACAGCATAAGCGTGAAGAGCTCGGGAAAGACGATGAAGTCCGCTTCGTAATCGCTTGCGACATCGACGAAATATTGCACTGCACGCATGAACTCGTCGTAGTCGGCTACCTGGCGCGCCTGCAGCTGGCAGGTCGCGACACGCACCGCTTCGACCCCGCGGGGCAACCGCTGCTTCACCGGTTGGTCGCGCTCGACATAGGGGTTGCGCCAGACCATCAGCACCGCATTCGCCATCGAGGCCTTGTCCTCGGGCAGGTAGCCTTGCATGATCCGCTCGGGTTCGAACCCGTTGGCCAGCTGGAAGCGCAGCACGGGGTCGTGCAGCTTGCCCTCGACGATCTTGTGGAGGTAATCCTGCGGTCCCTCGACCCGTCGGCGGAACCGGCGGTAATTGGGCATGCGGCCGGCAAAGACGATCCCGGTCAGGTCCTTTTCTTCCGCCAGCGCACGCCGTTCTTCGTAAAGCCGGCGCCCGATGCGCACACCGCGCACCTTGGGATCGACGCACATTTCGTAGCCGTAAAGCCAGTCGCCGGTCGGATCGTGGCGGCTGCCGTAACCATTGCCGGTGATCTCGTCCCAGTCGTGCGGCTGGAAGGCGAGCGCCTCGGCCAGCTGCATGGTAGCACAATAGCCGACGATCTCGTCGTCGAGCAGCGCGACGAAGCAGCCTTCGCGGAAATTGTTGATCTGGCCGCGTATCTCGCCGTGCGTATAGGCAGGCATGTCCTCGTACACCCGGCGCACGAGATGCGCGATGCCGGGAATGTCCTTGATCATCGCATTGCGCACTTCGAGCCGGCGCTGGCCGAACTTCTCGGTGCCCTTGCGCCGCGAGATGCGCTTTTTCTGTGGCGGTCTGGCCATGGTGATTCCTGTCTGTTTGAGCGGCCCATACGACAAGACCGGGGCCGGCGTCACGCCGATCCCGGTCTCTTACGTCAATCGCTGGGCAATGACGAAATGGGTCGAAGGCTTCAGGCCTGCTTGGCCATTTCCTTCTCGAGGTTCTCGACGATCGCTTCGAAGAACTGCTCGGTGGTCATCCAGCTCTGGTCCGGACCGATCAGCAGCGCGAGGTCCTTGGTCATCTTGCCGCTTTCGACGGTCTTGATGCAAACCTTCTCCAGCGTCTCGCCGAACCGCACGACTTCAGGCGTATTGTCGAACCGCCCGCGATAGATCAGGCCGCGCGTCCAGGCGAAGATGCTGGCGATCGGATTGGTGCTGGTTGCCTTGCCTTCTTGGTGCTGGCGATAGTGGCGGGTAACCGTGCCGTGCGCGGCTTCGGCTTCGACGGTGTTGCCATCGGGCGTCATCAGCACGCTGGTCATCAGGCCAAGCGAGCCGAAGCCCTGCGCAACCACGTCGGACTGGACGTCGCCGTCGTAGTTCTTGCAGGCCCACACGAACTTGCCGCTCCACTTGAGCGCGGCGGCGACCATGTCGTCGATCAGGCGGTGTTCGTAGGTGATGTTCGCTTCGGCGAACTTGTCCTTGAATTCGCTTTCGAACACTTCCTCGAACAGGTCCTTGAAGCGGCCATCGTACTTCTTGAGAATGGTGTTCTTGGTCGACAGATACACCGGCCAGCCGCGGTCGAGGCCGTAGTTCATGCAGGCACGCGCGAAGTCGCGGATGCTGTCGTCGAGATTGTACATCGCCATGGCGACGCCCGAGCTCTGGAACTCGTAAACGTCGAGATCGATGTTCTCGCCATTCTCGCCTTCGAAGACAAGGCGCAGCTTGCCGGGGCCGGGAATCAGCGTGTCCTTGGCGCGGTACTGGTCGCCGAAAGCGTGACGGCCGACGACGATGGGGTCGGTCCAGCCCGGGACGAGGCGCGGAACGTTGTCGATCACGATCGGCTCGCGGAAGACGACCCCGCCGAGGATGTTGCGAATCGTGCCGTTGGGGCTGACCCACATTTTCTTGAGGCCGAATTCCTCGACGCGGGCTTCGTCGGGGGTGATGGTGGCGCATTTTACGCCCACGCCATATTGCTTGATCGCATTGGCCGCGTCGATCGTGATCTGGTCATCGGTTTCGTCGCGCTTCTCGATCGAGAGGTCGTAATACTTAAGGTCGACGTCGAGATAAGGCAGGATCAGCCGCTCGCGAATCCACTGCCAGATGATTTTCGTCATTTCGTCGCCGTCGAGCTCGACGATCGGGTTCGCAACCTTGATCTTCGCCATGGGTATCCTGTTCGTTCGATAAAGTGTTGCGCGCGCCATAGCAGAGCGAGGGCCGAGGGCAAGGGACCCGGGCCGGCTTCGACCGCAGTGGCTGCGTGAATAGGATTGCCGGCGAATCGCGTTGGCGGTTCGTGGCCGCTCATTCTACTCTAGCGGCCATCCCGAAGCGTGCGACTCGAGAAACGCTTTCGGAGCGCGCACGAAAAAACCGGCCGCGAAGCAAACCTCCGCGACCGGCTCTTTAAGTTCTAAGACTAACTTAGACGCTTACGGGGGTGTCGTCGTCGTCATCGGCAGCGATGATGACGCCGGCAACCACAGCGATGCCCGCCAGAATGGCGATGATCAGGCCAGCGCCGCCCAGTTCCGAGGTGTCCTTAGCCGAAGCCGACGAACGCTCGACGGCAACCGGAGCAGCCGAAGCAGCAACCGGCGCGAACGCCATAGCAGCGGCCGAAGCCGAAATGAGAATCTTCTTCGCAATCATCTTGTTCTCCATTGTGAATTCAGTTTCTTAACCGACACGCGAATCTCACGTGCCGGTCGCGCCCGTATTCGACTCTTCGTTTAAAGGAAGAGCGTGTGTACCGCAACCCCCGAACGGATCGATCTCAATCGTGTATAGGACCGTATTGATCACGTGCGCTTGATGGCACCACCCAAAATATGCCCGGCCGAGCGTTATCATGGCTGTTAATCTATTTGATTGGCCGAATCGGGTGCTTTAAGTGCTATCGTCAAGCGATTTAATAAGTGTCGTATTTGCATGTAATTCGGCAGATCGGTTTATCGGAGCTGATACCGGCGCCAAGTCGCTTGATCAACAGATTCGCAGCTTGCACTGTATCAACGTTCCGGTCCTAGCTCTTGGCGGTACCCGGAGGTGGTGACGATATTTAGACACTAACTCGGGATCGGGGTACCGAAAATTCTTCCGCACCGGCGGATGGCGAATTGGACCAAGATCTATTCTGAATCTTTGGGCATTGAATTGGATGGCGCGTATGCACTAGAGAGCGATGATGCAGAAGGGACCCTACCGGAGCCCAGCGATGAGAATCGAAACCTGATTTCTGGTCTCTGATCTAAGCTTGGAAAAGAGCGGGCCGTAAGAGCTAAGAGTTCTGGAGAAATGCAGTGTCGGTGAATTTTTCTCCTGCGATCGTGCGTCGCGGCCTTTTGCACTCTTTGCGCTTCGAGATCGCATGCATTCTTGCGATCGGCGTGGCGCTGCCACTCATGTCTCTGGCCCTAATCGAGGGAGGTGTTTCTTCCGATCCAGCGGGTGCTGTTGAATGGGCGACCCAGCCCGTCGTGGTTAACTCGGTCCTCGGCGTGACAATCTGCGCTTGCGTTTCGCTGGCCATCCTTCGCCGTTTGCGCTTCTTTCCAGGTGTCGCAGTCGCAAAATCGATCCTGCCAGTTCTGGCGATCGTTTTCGGAGTATTCATGGCCGTTATTGCCGTTTTTCGACTCGAATACTCGAACAAGGTTATCCTGACTTGCTTCCTTGCGGTTCTCGTGGTCAGGTTTGCAATCGCTGCGGTTCGTACCAAAGCGAAAGGTCTCCTGTACTATCTCGTCCCCGGTGGACGGGTGCATCTGGTGGGCGAGCTGCGCTCCGCGCCGATCCTTTTGCTGCAGCGTCCATCTCTCGACAGATTGCCGGATTGCGTCATCGTCGCTGATCTCTCTGCAGATCTCGACCCGGTGTGGGAGCGATTTCTCGCGGAAGCCGCCATTTCCGGTCGGCCCATCTACCACTACAAACAAGTATGGGAGGCCGAGACCGGGAAGGTGCAGATTGAACATCTGTCAGAGAACGGTTTTGGCGCGCTGGTCCCCAGTTTCGCGTATCAAAAGATGAAGCGGGCAATCGATCTCGGCTTGTCCATCTTGGCCATGCCGTTCATCCTCCCAGTCGTTGCCGTCTGCGCGCTGGCGATCAAGCTGGACAGCGATGGCCCCGTTCTCTTCCGTCAGCGCCGGATGGGATTTCGTGGCAGGGAATTCTTCGTCCTGAAGCTGCGCACCATGACCGAGGGGCACGCCGGCGAAGATCGCAACCTTTCGATCACGCAGCATGGGGACAAGCGTATCACGAGGGTGGGCGGATTCTTGCGCAGGACCAGGCTCGACGAGCTGCCGCAGATATTCAATATCCTGCGCGGGGAAATGAGTTGGATCGGGCCAAGGCCCGAGGCAGTAAGCCTCTCGCAGTGGTACGAAGCTGAGATCCCATTCTATCGGTACCGTCATATCGTTCGGCCCGGGATCAGTGGATGGGCACAAGTAAACCAGGGCCATGTGGCCGCTGTGGAAGACGTCAACGAAAAACTCCAATATGACTTCTATTACATTAAACACCTTTCTTACTGGATAGACATAATTATCGTCTTGAGGACGGTGAAGGTTGTGCTGTCCGGTTTCGGTTCCAAATGAAGATGGAGCTCCTAAATTGGATGTGTGGATTGGAAATGGTCGTAAACTAACTAAAAGCGCGGGGGGCTCGCACTCATTCAATCAACAGCAGGGTGCGGTTCGAAATCGCGGGGGGCTGAGTGTAGTCTTGCAGACTCGGTTCACTAAATCACAACCCTTAAATCCGACCGCGGGATTGAAGAGCGTATTGATTGGCCCATCATATCGATAAGCACCCATGCGCGCTCAGTCGCCGCCAATTTCTCCACTATTCCGAAAAAACTGGCTAAGGATTCGTGGCTGATCTCGACTTTATCTCTTTCTAAGAGGTCGATATGTTCCCGAACACAGCCTTCATCGTCGCACCGGCTCTTGAGCTCTCCGATGAGCTCCTCCGGCACGATCGCGGGTTCGAGACCAAAGCTAACCAATTTTCCGACTCCATAAGTGGAGTGTATTGCTCTCCAAGGTGCATCATCCGACGCGATGCTGACGAACAAGTAGCCTGGGAAAAACGGAGTCTTCACCGGCGTGGGCTGACCTCTTGGTCGACGGGTTCGGCGGTCTAGTGGAAGGGAACATTTAAAGCCCTGCCGTTCCAAGTTGCGCTTAGCTATAGAGGCTGAGTTGGGCTTCACCTGCGTAAGCAGCCAATGCGATGTATATTCAGGTCTCATTTGGCTTTGCCCCTTGGGAAATCTGATGTTTTCGTGAGCAACCAGTTCATTCCGGTGAATAAGACATTCGGCGAGGGCTACGGTTGAACTGCTTGATGATCGCTGGGATCGGTGTAATTCATTTGCCCTTGACCGCTATGCGCAAGCTGGTATCGCTCAAAGTTGAACGATGCAAATGCACTGTCACCAAGATGAGCCAAATTTCGTGCGGGTGGTGTTCACTAGGCTCGGTGCGGTAGCGTGCCTGATTTAGATGTGATCCATGACTGGTGGTCCTACAAAACTCAATGAAAGTGCGCGCTTTCGAGCGCTTCGTCTGCTTGAGAAAAAGCCCGACGTTTCTCAGCGCGAACTCGCGGACGAAATTGGGATCAGCGTGGGTAGTGCGAATTATGTAGTCCGTGCTTTGATTGAGAAAGGGCTGGTCAAGGTGGTAAATTTCAGGGCTGCCGAAGACAAGCGTCGATATTCTTACATTCTCACGCCCAGGGGGCTTGCTGAGAAGGTTGCGCTGACCGACCGTTTTCTCGTAGCAAGATTGAAGGAGTATGAGGCGTTGAGTGAAGAGATTGACGAGTTAAGGTCGGAAGTGAAGTTTCGCCCCGGCGAAGGTTTCGAAGTCACTTCAGTCGATGAAGATGGGGCGGGGTAATTGTATGCAGCGGTACGTTTTAGCCTTTCTGGTCCAACCCCTTATCGTACCGTTGTCGGAAGCATCATGCCGACCACGGAAAATATACGAACCTTGGTTGCGATGCTTTATCGCTAAGTCAGATGCTGAGCTTGCGGTTTACATCTCGCGCTCCGGGCCGACTTGGTGGATGCTCGGAATTTTGCGTTATCGGGGGTTTGGAGAACGAGTGCGCCTCGCAAGAGCGATGACGGATATTTAATGAAACTTGCGAGAGTCATGGCCTTTCTATCCAGTATGCTAGCTTCACAGCAAAAGCGACATTGTCCGACCAAGATCTTACCGACTACACAGACGCGCGAACCGCACATCCATACGACTCTATGTCGTCGCGCAATAACTTTCCTGCGCAGATGTCATCCGCGCCATGTTTCTCTCTTCGTTTGATTAGCGGTCCCGGAACGAACTTCAGCCAGTTGAACTCGCAATCTTGTTGATCAATGAAGCCTATTGATCTGCGATAGGAGGATATCAGTAAGAGTGCCCTCTTGCCGATCCTCTTGCGTGCCTTCCACGTCTGATAACCTCAATTTTTGCCAGCCGATCAAGGCGCCGTTAGTCGAGGAAAGCCTCTCAAAAATGCTGTTTACCAGATCATTGCTAAGAATCGCGCAGTTTGGCTTTATCAAAGCGTTTCCTGGATTAGTTAATATTGCTCTTATCCCAGCACTCTACCAACTTCTTGGAAGCGAGGAATTTGGACATTTCTCATTATTTTTTAGCTACGTGCTTCTTGCCGTTACGGTATTCGGGGCAACAATCGCGCAACCAATGTATCGGTTCTTATCATCCAAAATGAACGCCGGTGATCTTTTTAACGGCCTTACGGTATTTGCGGCAAGCTTTGGTGCACTCATCGGAGGCCTTGTTGGGTATGCATTTTTCGGAGGCTGGAACAACTCCGCGGCAGGATTCTCATTTGTAATGTTCGGAGTATTATACTCTGCATTGACAGTTAATTTACAAGTATCGGAGAAAGTGCGATCTCTTATATTTCTAGAGGTTCTACGCATTTCTTCGCTGGGGCTGACTATTTTTTTATTACATTATTTGGTTGATGGGCTCTCTTACACTAATGTAATGTATGCTTTCTCATTTTCTTTTTTTCTTGCATTTTGCTTTCTTTTACGGGGCACCAAGTTCACGTTACCGACTTGGGGCTGGGCGAGCGATATGATCAAATTTGGCTCATTGTCGGCAGCCTGGCTACTTCTTGCAGGTCTCCCTTTGGTGCTCGGCAAATCTGTGTTGGTGGGCGAAGTCAGCAAAACAGAATTTGGGGCGATATCAGCCAACTTGGATATGTATTACCGAATGTTCAGCATTCTCAATGCTGCGATAGCAATTTGGGCATATCCAACCATGTCGGCGGCATTTGATAGTGGTGACCGCGTCGGAGCCAAAAAGACCCACTTCTTTGCGCTTACAGTCTATATCGCTGCGGGTGCTACTGCGCTGGCGCTGCTCGTTGTGGGGGCGGCTTGGTACCAGCCATTTCCGGCGCGCATATCAGGCGGGCTGCTGCCGTTTGCAATGATTTTGGTAGCCTGCTTTTTGTTGCAAGTCATGTCGCTGGCGCATAAGCCGCTCGAAATGAGCCGTAGCATGATAACCATGATCGCTCTTATGGCGTGCGCATTAGTGGTTTTCGGAGCGTGCGCACTTATCCTGTTGAATGTCGAGACGGTCAATCCTGCCGTTGCAATTGCTGTCGCGTTGGGTTCAGCGGCGATTGTTTATCTAATCGGATCTAGTGCCATCGGGTTTGGGAAAAACGGTAGTGCTGAGGTTGACGACGTGTCATGATCGACATTGTTATTGTTAACTGGAACGCTGGACGATTCTTGTCCAATTGCCTGGATTCCATCGAAGAGAATTCTGAGGGCCTTGTCGCGTCAGTCACGGTTGTCGATAATGGATCACAAGACGGTTCTGACAAATATGCCGAGAGCCGAGAATCCAGCCATTTGATCCGCACAGGCCAAAACTTGGGCTTTGGAAAAGGATGCAATGTTGGCGCGGCAAACGGTGACGCTGACTTCTTGCTATTTTTAAATCCTGACGCACGCCTACTGCCAGGTTCCCTTTCGGCGTGTCATGAATTTATGAGCTCGGAGCGGGGTGGCAGAATTGGTATTTGCGGCGTCCAACTCCTTGATGACAATTCGATATTGTCCAGGACGAGTTCCCGCTTTCCAAGCACCGGCAATTTGATTGCCAGAGCGACAGGGCTAGACAAGCTTTTGCCCAAATGGGGAACGAGAATGGTCGAATGGGATCATTCGGATTCGCGCAAAGTAGATCAGGTGATGGGGGCATTTTTCTTCATTCGCCGTGCCTTATTTGAGGAATTGGGCGGATTTGATGAACGCTTCTTCGTTTACTTTGAAGAAGTGGATCTGAGTAAGAGGAGCAGCGATGCCGGTTGGGCGACCTGGTACCTGGCCGATGCAAAAGCAATGCATTATGGCGGCGGCTCTTCAGAAAATGTGAAAGCTCTCCGGCTGTTCTATTCTCTGAGAAGCCGCATCGTATACAGCCGGAAGCACTTTGGTTACGCTCAATTTTTCGCAGTTCTCTTCTTTACTTTGACAACTGAACCGGTCGTGAGAATTGTTCGGGCATTTGCCCGACTTAAGCCTGACGAAGCAATGCAGACCCTCAAAGCGTACCGATTGCTGGTTGGCTATCTGTCGAAGCCTTCTGGGCACCGCGCACGCAATCACACCGCGAGCTGACGACTTTCGCACACTACCCGCCAAAGCTGACAAACGCCGTTTGAAAACGCTTGATCTTCGTAACCCTTGGCCACATGCGAACGCCGGATGTCCTATCTTAATTCCATTGTGCTGCCCCTTGAGATTGTCACGCTGTTAGCGGCGCTTGCACTTGAGATATTCAGGCCAGACCGGTTTTTTCGAAAATCGATCTACGCGATGCTTGCCGCGGCGTGGACAGTTGCGGTGATGTTTCGACCCTGGGGCGCATCGCCTGACGACTGGAACTATATCGTGCATTTGCGGCTCACTTACCCGCTTTCGGAAGCAGAATTTCAGAATACGCTTGGACATAGCCCGCTCTATTATTTTCTGCTTTCAGCGGTTCGCGTTTTCCAAGACGGGCATATGGCTTTTATGGCTATTGCCGGCGCGGCATTGGCCCTAAAATTCTACATTATCGGAAGAATAACATCGTTCAGCGTGCTGGCCCTGCTAGGATACGCGTCCATGTTCTGGATGCTCCACGACGTCGTTCAGCTCAGGGCAGGCGCCGCAACACTCTTTCTGTTTCTCGTGATCCATCTTTGGAGCCAGGAGAAAAAGGCGGCAACGATATCTGCGGCTATCGTCGGACCATTCATACATATCTCGGCCATGGTTTCTTTGGCCGGTATTCCCTTGAGATGGTTGCTGGCAAATCGATACTGGCTGGCACTTGCAGGGGCGGCCCTAAGTCAGGTTTTGGCGGAACTCGGGCTAGTTCCCCCTTCATCCATCATCGGGCTAGTGGGTATTTCCAATGAACGGGCGACGCTCACTATCGAAACCGCAACCGATTCAGGGGGGCTTAGGGCGACGTCAATCGCAATTCTTTTTGCTCTGGCGATGGCAGTGCCGGGCCTAAAACTGCAAAAGCGCCCCGAACTCGATCTTGCCTTCTACACAGTGATAGCCGGCTTTTTCGTATACTGGCTTACTGCTGATGTTGCGACCGTCAGCAGTCGTTTGCTGCAGTTCCTCGCGGTTCCAGTTGTACTCCTGGCATCGTGCTACAAGCAAAACGCCATAACGCTCGCTGGATTTATTGCGATCTGTGTTGCCTCATTCTATCTTTCTGGCTGGATCAATGGACTGATGAGCTTTGGGGGGAAATGGGGTGTCGTACCCTTGCCCTAACCGGGTTAACTCTCAGGATTCGTGCAGTTTTTTGGTTGCTAATTTTCGTTAGCCCAAGAATTTCCAGAGCTTGTCACTGCCCGCCGGTTGATGGGGCCCAGAGCTTCATAATCCCGGTCGGCGTCAAAAGCTTCATTATCTTGCAATCGGATGGCTTCGTCATCGAAACCCGCCTCAACGCCCCAGTTTCTGCCCACCACCTTGCTCGCGGCATAGGCTGTTCCCGTGTTTGAAACGGTGTTTTCGGAGATGGTTATGTCGCCGATGTTCCAGCCACCGCGTGAAATGTCTTCCCAAGGCGCGCTCTGGGCGACCACCACCCCAAAGGTCTCGCTTTTGCGCATGGGCTGCTTGAACCCACTACGACCGGAAAAATAGTCGCCGGAGATCAGGTTCCGACTAACGCGAATGTTCCGAACGCCAGTGAAATAGTAATTAAGGTCGGAACGCTTGATCGCGTCCTCGTATATGGTCGACTTCAACAGGACGCCCCAGCGAAATCCGCGGATGACGTTGTCCCTGATCGTTATGCCTTGTGCCTGTTGGCCAAATCGAATGGCCGCCCCGGGCGCCCGGAGGCTCTCGGCCCCTCCTCCATCCCAGCTATCGAACTTGCTATCGAGAATGTTGTTAGCGACCAGCACTTCGCGCACACCGTAATACCCCTGCACGCCGGCATTATCGTTCGACATGGTTCCGGATATCCGGTTGCCCACGACTGAAATCTTGTGGGCCCCTTGCGCCATGTGGATGCCAGCACTGTCAGTGTTCTCGACCAGAACTCCGGAGACAGTGACATTGTTGGACTGATGCTGGATGGAGATGGCTCGCGACATTTGCCTAAACTCGCCGCCCAGCACCGAAATGCGTGAACACCTGTGCAATGCAAGGCCGTATTGCCCTTCCTGGGCCCGCCAGTTGACGAACCTGATATCACTGACGTCGTTCGCCTCGCGCTCAGCGTTGCCATACTCCGCGATCGACTTCACATCCCCTTGCGCTTCCGAGCCGACATAGGCGCCGTGCTGCTCATTGCCCGAGCGCCAGTTTGGCCATGTGAAACCGGCGATCGCTTCGCAATCCTCCAGCAAATGGTCGCCACATTTTATGCCTCGTGCGCTCGACGTGATCGAAACACCGCGTTTGTATCGCGTGAAGCTGCATCTCCTGAGGATGCAGTTGGAGACGTCGCGGATGCTGATCCCATAGACGGCTCCGCTTGCCTCGATCGGAATACCGTTTTCCGGTTGGGTGTTGTTGCAGTCAAACGCGACCCCTTCGATCGTCACCCCGTCCGCTGCCATCACGATTTGTGACATGCGCCGGGAGGCGAGGAGCGTTGCCCCCTCTGCATACAGCCTTTGTTGGGAGTGCATTTTGAGCGGAGCCGCCAACGCGAAAACTGCGCTTGCATCTCCGAGAAAAACATTCTTCCCTGTGTTGAGCGCTGTCTGGATTGCCTCGGTGTTGGCCTCAGCGTTGGCAGAATCGCCATCACCGATCGCGTTGAAATCCGCTACGTTGACAAATTCGAGTTGCGGGCCTTGCGGCGGCGCGCGGTTGTTCCCCGATTCTAGGGCATCGTCTGCGTCATTGCCCGCATAAAGACCTCCACGAGCAAGCAGGATTGCGGCAAGGACACCCCCGGACGTGGCCACACCCGCCTTCAAAAGACTTCGGCGCGAAGGCATATCCAAATCCTGTCTCTCCAAAAGAGGTTGCTTGTGATGAAATCCCCTTGGCATGTGCCAGTCGTTCTTTAAAGGGTGAAACAATCCCGAAATGCTGGACCTTCATGCTCAGCGAGCGCAGTGATCAGGCATAAGCAGAGAAGCTGGAATGTGGTTGTGAAGCTGGTATTCTTAACGAGACACGAGGCAATGGGAGCCAGCTCGAGATATCGCTCACTGCAATATTTCGATGCAATTCGCGAAGCCGGGCACGAAGTCACCCAAAGCTACTTTTACTCGGACGCATATCTTCGCGCTCGATACTCGGGGAAAGTGGCCTACTTTGAGATCTTAAAGGCCTTCGTCCGTCGGTTTTTCGCCCTGGTTTGGCTGACGCGCACAGCTGACGCAGTCGTGATCGAAAAGGAATCCTTCCCATTTCTTCCAGCCTTCACGGAGCGGCTCCTGCGGTTGGGCGACGCTGCGATCATCTACGATTATGACGACGCGATCTGGCATAGCTATGAAGCACGCAATTTTGGTCCACTGACCCAAATGCTGAGAGGCAAGATCGCGCGTGTCGTTGCGGGTGCAGATCACGTGATAGTGGGCAGTCAGTATCTCAAAGAGCAAGTCGAGGCATGGGGCGCACCTCGCGTTTCATTTATTCCGACAACTATACCTGCCTCAAAGTATCAGGGCATCGGGCAAGAGGCCGATAAAACCGCAGACCTTGTCTGGATCGGGTCGATGTCGACCGGTCCATACCTGCAGGAGGTCTTTCCCGCCATTGAAAGGCTCCATGCTGAAAGAGGAACATTGATCCGACTTATTGGTTTTCCTGCCTCATATTTCAATGGTGAGATCCCGCCCTATGTGGAGATCTGTAAGTGGTCTGCGGATACCGAGCTGGATCTGCTTGCGAGCGGTAGAATTGGGATCATGCCGCTTCCCGACAGCCCCTATGAGCGCGGGAAATGCGGCTTCAAACTGATCCAGTATATGGGTGTTGGCCTGCCCGTCATCGCCAGCCCGGTTGGGGAAAACTGCTATATTGTCCAGGAAGGGCAAAACGGTTTTCTCGTCGATTCTGCCGAAGGCTGGTACCGTAGGATAAGCGCACTTCTTGACTCGCCTGACCTCGCGGCTCAAATGGGTGCTAGCGGGTATGAGAGGTTCAAAGAGCGATACAGCACAGAAAGTGCCTCGAAAAGACTCTTGGCGACGCTTGAGGCCAGCGCAGTTTCCAAAGAATATGACTCAAGTGCGCCGCTTTCCGATGAGCGCTTTGAATCAGATTAGTTCTACAAGTCTTGTTAGGCCATAGATGTGTTATTTTAGAGCACCATTAATAAGTCAGGTAATTCATTGAGCACTCTCCTCATTGCTTCAAACACCGCCGGGAGCGCCGCTGTATTCAGGCAACCCCTTATCGCCGCCGCTCGTGCGGATGGGTATGCGGTGCATGTCCTGTGCGGGGAGGGCCAGAATTCACCGGCCTATGTCGAAGACATGGAGTCCCGAGGTGCGATCGTGCACCTCATGCGAGGCCTGGAGAGCGACGGCCTCTCACCTCGGACCTTGCGTATCCAGTCTCTGCAGGTCGGCAAACTGATCGACGCAATCAATCCGCAGATCGTCCATTCGTTTACGCATAGAGCCAATGTAGTTTCGTATTTTGCTCTTCGCCAGCGCAAGGACATTCGCTTCATTCCGAATGTCACTGGCGCGGGTCGTCTGTTTGAAGACAATCCAAGCCCGGTGACATTGCTCAAGAGAAAAGCTCTGCTGGCGCTTTACCGGGCGATGGCGGCGCGCTGCGAGGTAATCTTTTTCCAGAACGCGACTGATGCGGAGGAGATTGGCGAAGTCATGAACCTTCCGCCCGACCGCATAAGGCTGACCAATGGATCGGGACTAAGCCCGGAAGGAATGCCGGTTGTTGAAGATTTGGAAGTGACTGCGTTTCGCCAGTATCTTCTGGAAGAGCACGGCATAGAGCCTAATCGCCGACTGTTCCTGTTTCCTGCTCGCGCGTTGCATTCGAAGGGGGTTACTCAGTTCTATGAGGCGGCGCTGCGATATCTCGACCAGTACGATGACTCCGCCTTTGTGCATGCAGGGCTGACAGTCGAGGACTCTACGGTCGGTTTGTCTGCGGCCGACATAGATGGGATGAGCAAGCCGGGGATCGCATATATCGGGTTCAGAACCGATTTGCCGACCGTGATGAGCGCGGTCGAGGCCTTGGTCTTGCCTTCATACTACCGGGAAGGGACGCCGCGGGCTTTGATCGAGGGTCTGTATCAGGGAAAGCCCATCTTTACTACAGATATGCCTGGCTGCCGCGAGACAGTCGTACATGGCTGGAATGGATACATGGTACCGCCGCGATCAACGGATGAACTTTTCTCGGCGCTTGTTCAATTCCGAACCGCCGATCATAAAGCGATGGAAGCCAACAGCAAAGACTTGTTTGAACGAAAGTATCACGCGCGCCACATCGTCGACCTTTACATCAACCTCTACAAGAGCGGAGCCAACGCAGCGGCGCCATGATGTTGAGCTGAGCGAATGCCAGCCTGGCTGACTTGCAAATCGCGTGTCATTCGAGCATTGGGCTAGCGATTTTAATTGGCCCGAAACTCAGGATCGCCATCAATAGCCAAGAGCGCGCCCCCAATCCAAGCTTACTGCCTTGCTCTGTAAAGAACGGATAAACGAAATGAACGGCTTCGCTTGCGTTTGTTGCGCAGAACCCATGTACTACAAGGACGAATACAAGGACTATGCGCGCTATCAGTGCAGCGCATGCGGATATGAACGGTTCAAGAGCGACGGTGTCGTTCAGTCCAGCGATTACGAGGATGATACAGACTATCTCGACGATATCGCTGTCTATCCCAATGTGGACGATCGCATCCTGTGGCACCACAATCAGGCACTCTCGTTCATAGAGGGCACCGCTCCCAAGGATGCCGAAGTGCTGGATATCGGCTGCTTTGACGGGTTCTTCGTCCGCAAGATGCGCGATCATGGCATTGATGCCTATGGTGTAGACTTTAACCGCAGGGCTATTGCCGATGGCGCGCAACGGTTCTCGCTTGGTGATCGACTCTCGAACAAGTCCGCAGCCGATCTTCTAGCCGAAGGTCACCGTTTCGATGTCGTGACGATGTTTGAGGTGATCGAGCATCTAGACGAATTCACGCAGGTGATCAGCGATTGCATTGCGCTGCTCAAGCCTGGAGGCCATTTCATCATTTCCGCACCGAACAATGATATGAGCTGGCGTCCGCCGCTCGACTTTCCGCCTCACCACCTTTCCCGGTTTACACCGCGCTCGTTAGAGAAGCTTGCGGTAGGACACGGCCTCAAACCGCTCAAGACTATGGAGCAGAGCAGCCTGTTCGATCTCACACGTCACTATGTTGGCCTGAAATTCCGCAAGGAAGAGACCGAAAGCATGCGTGGCGGGGAGTTCAAGAACCGCGGTATTGTCGATCCCTTGCGTAAGTTCGTGACGCGCTCGAAATGGCTTGCATATGGCGCGCTAAAGCCTGTCGATGCGGTCCTGCACATGATGGGATTCCGGTATATCGGGCAGTTGATGATCGCCCAAAACACCAAGAACTGACATGAAAGCAGCGATCCTAGGCACTGTCGGGGTTCCCGGCACATATGGCGGTTTCGAAACGCTCGCCGAGAACCTGGTAAAGTATCAAGACGAAAAGGCGCTGGATGTCGATCTGAGTGTCTATTGCTCGTCAAAGGCGTTCGAGGTGCAGCCTGACGAGTTTCGAGGGGCCAGCCTGCGTTACGTCAATCTCGATGCCAACGGCATTCAGTCGATCCCCTATGACATTGTGAGCCTGTTCGATGCGATCATGCGCGGGCGAAAGCGGCTTTTGCTGCTCGGAGTTTCGGGTGCGATTGTGCTACCACTGTTGCGGCTGGTGCCTGGACTAAAGATCGTCACAAATGTCGACGGGATCGAATGGAAGCGCGAAAAGTGGCGAGGCCTTGCGGGGGTCTATCTTCACTTTGCCGAATGGGTCGCCGTGAGAGCATCGCACACGGTCGTTGCCGACAACCAGGCGATCGCTGACTACATCAAGAATGCCTATGGCCGCGACACCGAGATGATCCCTTATGGCGGCGACCATGTCCTTGATCATGAGCCTGATGAAGCGGGGCTGGAAGACCTGCCGGATTCTTATGCGCTGGGCCTTTGCAGGATCGAGCCGGAAAACAATATTGATATGATCCTCGAGGCGTTTGCCGCTCTTGATTACCCTCTTGTCTTTGTCGGCAACTGGGACCGGAGTGAGTACGGTCGCAACTTGAAAACACGATATGCAGGCCATCCCAATATCATCATTCACGATCCGGTGTATGAGTCGGGCCGCCTGCGCGCGATCCGCAACCGAGCCGATCTATACCTGCACGGGCATTCGGCTGGCGGAACGAACCCTGCCCTGGTCGAGATGATGCATTTCGGCGTTGCAGTTCTCGCTCACGGCTGTGACTTCAATCGGCAAACAACCGAGGGCAAGGCGCTGTATTTCAGCGAGGCGGACGATATTCGGAAAGCGGTCGAGGCGCTCGCGGATGAGGCGCGTACCAAGATCGGCGAAGAGATGCTCGAGATCGCACGGCGACGATACACCTGGAACCGGATTGCCGAATCCTACTTTGCACTACTGGAGAACTGAGAGTGGAAATCACACCCACAGACATTCCTGACGTACTGGTGATTACGCCGCGCCGCTTCGGTGATGCGCGCGGCTGGTTTTCTGAAACCTGGAACGCTCCGCGCTTTGGTGAAGCTGGTATCGCGTTGGACTTCGTGCAGGACAACCATTCATTCTCGGCCGAAGTCGGGACTTTGCGCGGGCTACACTATCAGTCGCCGCCGCGCGCGCAGGACAAGCTGGTCCGTTGTACGCGAGGTGTCATCATGGATGTTGCGGTAGACGTCCGCAAAGGATCTCCGACATACGGTCAGTGGGTGCGCGAAGAACTGAGCTCAGAGAACGGAAAGCAGTTGCTCGTTCCCAAGGGTTTCTTGCATGGCTTTGTTACCTGCGCTCCTGACACCGAGGTGCAATACAAGGTCTCCGATCACTACGCCCCCGAATGCGACGGATCGGTGCGCTGGGACAGTTTGAATATTGACTGGGGAACCGCTACAACGCCCGCGTTGTCTGACAAGGACGCGCAAGCGGTTTCATTCGAAGACTGGGAATCCCCCTTCAACTACGAGAAAACAACATGAAAATCCTAGTCACAGGCGGGGCTGGTTTTATCGGGTCCGCGGTTATCCGGCTTGCCGTTAGTCGCGGCCACAGCGTCGTCAATCTCGATGCGCTGACTTATGCCGCGTGCCTCGACAATCTGGCGTCGGTTGCCGACAAACCCGAATACGCCTTCGAGCATGCCGATATTCGCGACCGTGACGCGCTCAACCGAATTTTTGCAGAGCATAAGCCCGACGTGATTATGCACCTCGCCGCCGAGAGCCATGTCGACCGTTCGATTGATGGGCCGGGCGAGTTTATGGAGACCAACATTATCGGCACCTTCAATATGCTGGAGGCCGCACGAAAATACTGGATCGAGAACGAAAAGCCCGCAGGCTTCCGGTTCCACCATATCAGCACGGACGAAGTGTATGGTTCCTTGCCGCCCGATCCGGAGGTTCAGTTCACCGAAGACACTCCGTACGATCCGCGCAGCCCGTACTCGGCCTCCAAGGCCAGCTCCGACCATCTGGTTCGCGCCTGGGCGGAAACATATGGGTTACCAGTTTTGGCGACCAATTGCTCGAACAATTACGGCCCATATCACTTTCCCGAAAAACTGATCCCAGTTGTTATTCTTAACGCATTGCACCGAAAGCAGCTGCCAATCTATGGTGATGGTTCGAATGTGCGCGACTGGCTCTTTGTCGAGGACCATGCTGATGCGCTTCTTAGCGTGGTCGAAAAGGGCGAGGTCGGACGGACCTACAACATCGGAGGCGAGAATGAGTGCTCGAACCTCACTCTTGTGAAAACGATTTGCGCTATCCTTGATGAGAAGCGCCCGCGCGAAGACGGCGCCTCCTATGCCGACCTCATCACCTTCGTTGCCGACCGCCCCGGCCACGATGCGCGCTATGCGATTGACCCAACCCGTATCCGCACAGAGCTAGGCTGGCGTCCTTCGGTGACGGTCGAAGAAGGGCTTGAGCGGACGGTTCAATGGTATCTCGACAATGAAGATTGGTGGCGGCCGTTGATGCAGCGAAAAGGTGTCGGCCAAAGGCTGGGAACCGGGAAGTAGACTTGGCGTGACTATTCTGGTTTTCGGCAAAACAGGCCAAGTCGCCTGTGAGCTTCGCGCTCAAGCGCAACTCACGGCATTGGGTAGGGATGAGGCGGATTTACGTGACCCAGAAGCCTGCGAAGCGGCGATTGTAGCGCGCGCGCCTACCGCAGTGATCAACGCCGCTGCCTACACGGCGGTCGACAAAGCCGAGGAAGAAGAAGCGCTGGCAACGCAGATCAACGGGGCCGCTTCTGCTGCAATGGCGCGTGCCTGCGCAAAGCGCGATATTCCGTTCGTCCATATATCGACTGACTACGTGTTCGATGGGTCGGGGGAGGCTGCATGGGAAGCAAACGACAGGCCTGCGCCTGTTAGCGCTTACGGTCGTAGCAAACTCGCCGGCGAAGAGGGCGTGCTTGCTGCTGGTGGCCGATATGCAATACTGCGCACCAGTTGGGTGTTCTCCAGCCACGGCCATAATTTTCTCAAGTCGATGTTGAAGCTTTCTGAAACACGCCACGAGCTTAATGTTGTCGCAGATCAGATTGGCGGCCCAACGCATGCTGGGGCGATTGCTGCTGCTTGTTTGGAGATTGCCGGCGAGCTTCGTGCCGATCCCTCCAAGGCTGGGACTTACCATTTCAGTGGCATGCCGGATACGTCTTGGGCAGAGTTTGCCCGTGCTATTTTCGCAGAAGCGGGCAGGAATGTGGCAGTGCATTCTATTCCCACGAGCGAATACCCAACGGTTGCAATCCGCCCGCTCAATTCTCGGCTTAATTGTGGCGCGACGCATGGCGCGTTTGGGATTGAACGGCCTGACTGGCGCAGCGATCTGAGAGTTGCAGTACGTCAAATCTTAAGCAAGGAATACTAATGAAACGCAAAGGCATCATTCTCGCCGGAGGATCCGGCACGCGGCTTTATCCAGTCACGATTGGCCTTTCCAAGCAACTTTTGCCGATCTACGACAAGCCGATGATCTATTATCCGCTGTCGGTGTTAATGCTTTCTGGCATTCGTGAGATTGCGGTCATTACAACGCCTGAGGATCAGGCCCAGTTCATTCGCACGCTGGGTGATGGGAGCCAGTGGGGCATCAGCCTGAGCTATATCGAACAGCCAAGCCCTGACGGTCTGGCGCAGGCCTATCTACTGGCCGAAGAATTTCTTGATGGGGCTCCATCGGCAATGGTGTTGGGCGACAACATCTTCTTCGGGCACGGATTGCCTGAACTGTTGCAAGGGGCTGGCGCTCAAGCGGATGGCGGCACTGTGTTCGGGTATCGCGTGTCTGATCCAGAGCGCTATGGTGTCGTGGATTTTGCAGAAGATGGCTCGGTTCATTCCATCGTCGAGAAACCCCAGGTGCCCGCTTCGAATTTTGCGGTGACGGGGCTCTATTTCCTTGATGGTTCTGCTCCGCAGCGAGCAGCGCATGTCAAGCCGTCGGCGCGCGGAGAACTTGAGATCACTTCGCTACTCGAGAGCTATCTTGAGGACGGCTCACTGCAAGTGAGTCTGATGGGACGCGGCTATGCCTGGCTCGATACAGGGACGCATGCGAGCTTGCTTGATGCCGGCAATCTCGTGCGAACGCTTGAGGAGCGTCAAGGTCTGCAAACCGGCAGCCCGGACGAGATTGCCTATGGCCATGGCTGGATTTCTAGCGAACAGCTGACGGCAAGGGCTAAGGTGTTCGGCAAGAACGCCTACGGGCATTATTTGCAGCAACTGCTCTAGTAGCTCGATGCGGCGCCACACAACCGTCAGGTCCCAACGTTTTGCTCGGCCCTTTCGAGATAGCGCACGAGCACATTCAATGACTCCCTGCCACCAGCCCACATGATGGCGACTGTATCAGAACCCCGCTTCAACAGGTCCTACGCGGCCCCTACTCGCATTGAGTGGCCGCTGAACGGAGTCACCTGATCTGCGGAATAGTCACAGCGCTGCGTCGCTTCCTTGATCACTCTTCGGACCGTCGTTGTTTCGAGGAAACGATCCATAACTTTAGTGTGGTAAATCGGGCAGAACAGCCACTCGATCTCAGGGGCGCGACAGGTACGTCGTTGCCGAAGTAGGTTGGCGGTTTCTTGTGACGCAAATGCGATCCGCCTGCAGCCTAAACCGGTAACACTTTTCTGGTGGTATCACTCCGGTAGTTTGCTGACGCAGATTTTGCACTTCCCGCAGCTGTTTAAGTATTTGCGTAATATGATTGGAGAGCATGGTTTGATATCTACTCACCAGCAGCTGGATTTCTATTGGCAGAATGTTTTTCTAAGGCCTGATGATGCTTTGGAGGTAAGCTTCCTAAGGGATCATTGCTTATCATGTCATCTTGCTTAGCCTTCGCCTGTACGTTCAATCGATTGGCTTTCGTCTCAAAGGCTTCAGCCTTCGCAAGGCGGATTTCACGCCAGAACAGAACCGCTAGCCGCTCGACGAATTGATGCTCAATCGCTGTCATTGGGTCGTGTTACTTGACCAGCGCAGCCAGCAAAATTTTAAATAACGCTTCATCTTCATGCTCCGCAACCGCGATACTGCTCTAAGCACCCTGCTTGACCGCACTCTTGCAGCTAGCCGCTTTGCCTGCTTCCGTTTTCGGACCCGTGCTCCGCTGTGCATTGGCTTGGTTCGTCGCGATTTGCTTATTAGTTGCCATGGGCATTCTTTACTTGACTTATTGAAGCCAGATTAATCGCAGCTTCTAGTGCTAAACAACTCGACGGAGACAGATCTTTCGCGATTTCTAAACGAACCCAAATCACCGTTGCAGACCACGATAAACACCGGATAACGTGTTCGGGAGTTCGCTCTCCCGGCAAGAGCACGATATCAAGGAGCTTACTTGCTGGGTTCGAGGCGCCATAAGCCTGTGGACACTGACGTTGCTAAATGTCCGACGCCCTTGCAAACCGCCAAGGCGATTCAAATGCTGCGCAGCAAAAAAATGACGGGGGTGAAAACGAAGATGGTTGGTAGCGGCGAGCGAAGAATGCAGGGGGGAGAAATGAGAGAGGGATTAGATTGGGGCTGGATCATGCTGGCGCTCCTAACTGCCATGGTGGCATTCACGGGTGGGGCATCCAGGTTTGATGCAATCCAAATCGTTCCGCTGCGCTCTCTGTCCGCGCTCTTTTTGGTTTTATCACTTTTTCTTCTAACGAAGGAAAGGCTTAAGGCTGAGCGTGCGCTCGTCACCTTGTTTGCATGTTTTGCGCTAGTCGTCATGCTTCAACTCGTGCCGTTACCGGCTCGAATATGGCAAAGTCTACTGGGGCGCACAGGCATTCCTGAATTGGATGCCGCACTAGGTCTCGAAGGAATCTGGCGCCCCTTGACGCTGACTCCGATGCGGAATTGGAATGTGTTCGGGAGCCTGGTCGTGCCTGCAGCCGGCTTATTGCTGGCAATTGCCGTTCGTGCGTCTTCTCTGACGCTTTTGCGAATTGTTGCAGGGTTGGGCATTCTCAACGCGCTATTTGGTCTTCTTCAGATTGTAACGGGGAAATCGAGCGTTTTCTATTTCTATGAAGTGACCAGCAGGGGCGGGGTAGTAGGTGTTTTCGCTAACGAGAACCACGCGGCAGTTTTTGCGGCTTGTTCCATGCTGGTAGTGACATTGCTCGGTCTAAGGGTTCGTAAGGATCGGAGCGCGGTTTGGGAGCGCTTAATCTATCCTGCTGCCTTTTTCTTGATCCTTTTGGTAGCATTGACCGGGGGGTCGAGGGCTGGCTTCGTAGCAGTCATCGGCACGATTCTGGTCTCAATGACTATGCTCGCTTTGTCTCCGCGCCCTCGCAGGGGGCTTCGCGCTGAGCGGTCAATGGGTCGGTGGTTTGACCAGCATCCACGCCTGATATTGGCCATTCCGGTCATTTTGGTATCGCTGACGGCAGCTGCATTTCTGGCACTTGACCGGACACCAGCCTTTCGTGACATTCTGGTTAGAGATAGTCTTGAAGATCTGAGATGGTCATTGTGGCCGGTGATTGTCGAGATGCTCGAAGGCCATTGGGCGCTCGGGACGGGGTTTGGATCCTTTGAACAAGTATATCATATCTATGAGCCATCGGCATTGCTGATGCCTAAGTATGTCAATCAAGCGCATAACGATTGGGCGCAGTTTATTCTCGAGGGAGGAGTGCCGGCAGGGTTACTTTTGACTGGACTTATCGTTTGGATGGTAAAGGCAATCGGGACCATGTTGTTTCATCGGACGCGGAGGGTCGACGCAATCTTTTGGATGAGCATCTTCGTGATTGTCGCAGCTGCGTCGTTAGTGGATTATCCCTTGAGAACTCCGCTCTTTCAGCTAGTTGCCATTTGGCTTTTGCTCGCCCTTTCGCGAGATGCGCGTGATATCAAAGCAAGATAGTTTGATTGCTGCGCGGGTTTGTGGGGCGACGCTGCTTTCATCGTTTCGGAGTTGCGCTAAGGCGCTTGTTATGAAGACAACAAGATCAGCAGGAAATTTCAGACTAGCTTTGAGCGGGTTGATGCTAACTCTTGCTCTTTCGGGGTGCGCAACGGATCGGACCTATGGTCAGGCGCCCGGAATTGAAATTGCCGAACTGGAAGGGCTTCCGGCTCCTCGCATCGAGAACCTGTATGTTATCGGTCCCCAGGAAGCGCTCGAAATCGAAGTGGTGGGTGCTGAACGTTTGAGTGGGAAGTATCTCACGGATGGCGACGGGCGCATCTCTTTTCCCCTTGTGGGTTTGCTTGACCTTGAAGGGTTGGCGCCCAATGAGGCGGCCGACATGATCGCGAACTTCCTGCGGGGCGGCTATCTGCTCAACCCTCAAGTGCGCGTGATTCCCGAAGAAATTCCTCCCCCTACTGTATCGGTTGGAGGTGAGGTTGATAAGCCTGGCGAGTACCCGGTGCTGGGTCGACAGTCTCTTTTGCGCGTCGTCAATCAGGCCGGCGGTTTGGCAGAGTACGCGAAATTGGACGATGTATTGATTCTCCGCACCGTTGGGGGGCGGCGCTATATCGGCGCTTACAATGTCCAAGCGATCCAGCGAGGCAATTACGGAGATCCGACTGTATATCCAAATGACATCATAATTGTTGGCGATTCGCCAAGTCGGAGGCGGTTGGACAGCATTTTGCGATTCGCGCCCTTACTTTCGACTTCTGCTATTCTCATTGATCGGATCGGACGTTGAACAATCCCAATTTTGCTTCTCATGAGGTCGTTGGACGAGATGATCGTCGTGAGTTGATCGATGATCGTGATTCCAGAGATGACTCCTTTGCCATCGACCTAGAGCGATATTGGCACGAGGCTATTGGCATGAAATACTGGCTGGCGGGGCTAATCACGCTTGGCGTCCTGACCGGAATCCTTATTACGCTATTGGCCACGCCGTTGTATCAAGCTAGTGCGCGCTTGGAGGTGTCTCAAGTCACCGCCGACGTCACCAATCTCGATTCACTTGAAGTCGACAGCAAAGTTTCGGAGCTTCAATATCTCAACACGCAATATGAGCTATTAGTCTCTAGGTTCATGGCCAAGCGTGTTATGGACGCTGGTAATCTCTCTAGGGACGAAGCTTTTCGCGAGGCATTTGGCATTGAAGAAGAAGAGCCACAGGCCAGAAGTATCCAAACGATACTATTCGAAAATGTAGGCATTAGCCCGATCTCGCAGTCAAGCCTTGTTGACGTGACGTTCTCAAGTCCCGATCCAGCAGTTTCGGCTGAGATAACGAACCTTTGGGTTCGGGAGTTCGTAACTGCGAACTACGAAAAGCGGTTTGGTGCAAATATTGAGGCCCGGGATTTCCTACAGAGCCAAATTGCGGAGTTGCGGGAGCGGCTTTCCGATTCGGAGCGTGAACTTGTCGAGTACGCGAATGCCAACGAAATTCTTGTGCTCAATGCTGGTGGTGAGACCGGCTCGGAAAGCGCTGGCCAAACTCTTGTTGGAGCGGATCTACAGGCGCTTAATATGGCGCTCGCCGCTGCAGTTGCAGATCGTGTCAGTGCCCAGGCTGCGGTAGTTGGAGGGAATTTCCCCAGCGGTGATCCGCGCAATCAACTGCTGACAAATTTGAGCGAAGCAGAGGCTGAGTTAGCTGTATTGCGCGCGAATTTCGGACCGGAGTATCCTGAAGTTCAAGAGAAACAGGCGGAAGTGAATTCACTGCGTTCTGCCATTTCCGGCGGGGCTCGCGGTCTGCTTGATTCGGCACGGATCAGAGAAGCAGAACTCCGTGATCAAGTTGAACAGGTTAAACAGCGCTTTTTGAGCCAGCAGGGACAAGGGATAAGCTACGGAATCCTTAAGCGAGAGGTTGATACGAACCGAGAAATTTATGATGCGTTGCTTCAGCGCTTCAAGGAGCTTGAGGCGTCTGGTGCTGGACAAAACAATATTCAGATCATTGACGAGGCGGATGTTCCTGCTGAACCCTACGCGCCATCGCTGATCCAGAATCTACTGATTTCGCTCATCGCCAGTTTGATGATGGCGGGTGGTTTGGTTTACCTGAAGGTTGCGCTCAGCCAGACGTTGCAAGATCCCGAGGACGTCCGCCGTCGTCTGCATCTCGCGTTGCTCGGGGCCATCCCGCGTAACACGGAGGGTGCGATGATCGACCGCATTACCGAGCGTTCGTCGCATATCAACGAGGCCTATACGACGGTGAGGACGAACATGAACTTTCTCACCCCGCGAGGCGCACCCGAGGTGCTTATGTTCACCTCCTCGGTGCCTTCGGAAGGTAAGTCCATTTCCTCGATGGGTGTGGCCACGAGCTTCGCGCAACTGGGCAAGCGTGTCCTGTTGATCGATGCCGATCTACGTAATTCGAAACTCCGGGATACGCTCGGTTTGCATGATTACGACAAGGGGGGGCTGGTGCCCCTGCTCGCCAATCAGCAAACCGATATAGCGTCGCAGATCATCCACCTAGAGGATTTCGGCTTCGACTTCCTGCCCATGGGGCGGACGCCGCCGAACCCGGTTGAGCTGCTTGCAGGTGATCGTTTCTCGCAGATCATCGAAGCGGCGCGCGGCCAATACGACCAGGTGTTGATCGACGGTGCACCGATGCTAGCACTTGCTGATGCAATTGAAATGTCCAAAGCCGTTGATGGTGTGATCTTCGTGATCCAGACCGAGCGGATCAAGCTGCGCGGGATCGAGAACGCGCTGGGTCGTCTGCAGCGTTCGGGTGCGAAGGTCTATGGCGCAATCGTCACCAAGGTCAGCCAGAACAATTCGGCTTACGGTTATGGCTACGGATATGGCTACGGTTACGGATATGGCTACGGTTACGGCTATGGCTATGGTGAAGAGCGTGATGCGGAACCGGCATAAGGCTGCGTGATGAAGGTCGCACGTCCTCTTCGCCTCGGTGTGTCAATAACGCTCGGGTTGGTGCTCGCAGTTGCGCTTGGTGCGCAGTCTGCGGGCATCGCGCTGACAAAGAAAGCGCCCGATACAGCTATCGCGGCGTTCCCGCTAAACGGGTTGGCCTACGAGAACATCGCATCTGCGATATTCTTGGCCACTACCGAGGCGACCGGCTCGCCCGGAGAGGGCGCAAAGGCGGCCCGGCCGTGGGCTCTCGAAGCGTATCGCATAGAGCCCCTGTTGCCCAAGGCACATGCAATTCTTGCGCTTGCCGAGGATGACCCGAAAAAGCGAAAGCAGATTCTCGATGCGGCCTTGGCTTTGAATCGGCGCGAGCCTCGCCTTCAGGCGGTGGTTCTGCAGCAGCAGGTTGGTGACGCGGATTACCCTGCGGCGATCGCGTCGCTCGACCGCATTCTCCGCGTGAAACCGAGCCAATACAACGAGCTGTTCCCGGTTCTCATCAATGTCTTTGCGCAAGAGGGCGCAATCGATGAGTTTGCCAAGATTCTCGATGGATCCTCGGAATGGCACGGGCGCTTTTTCCGCTTTGCGGCTAGCCAGCCCTCTGCGTTACGTAATTTGGCGGAACTGCGTGATCAAATGTCGTTCGACGACGAAGTGACCGACCAGACGCTGTTGCGCAATTTGGTACGCGAAGGCGACATTGTGACAGCCTACTCTCTATATCAAAAGATTACCGGTACAGGCGCAAGCAATGCCGTTGGCGCGTGGTCAAATGATTATCCGCCTTTCGATTGGAGCCTGACGGACCTAGCTGGACTGCGCGCACAACCTAGTCTAAGCGGCAAAGAGCTCGAGATCTCGGTGAAGCCAGGCAAGGGCGGGGTCGTCGCGCGGCGCTTTGTGAGAGCACCAGAACGGCCTTTCTCAATCGTCGTAGAGCACAGCATCGATTCCCAGCAAGCTTTGCAGGATATCGATGTCTTGGTTAAATGTGCCGGACAAACGAGCGCGATACTCGAAGCTAATCTGGCTCGGCAGGGCAATGGATATCGGATCGACAATCGGCCCTCCGGCTGCGCGTTCATTGAAATCACTATCGCGGCGCGAGCTTGGAGCGGTCGTTCAGCGCTGAACGAAAATATCGAGGCGGTTGATATTGTGCAGCGGTGAACTTTCAAAGTGCGCGAGCTGCTGCACTTTCCATAACTAGAGCAGATCCCCCATTTTAGGTTTTCATGAGCATGCGAACTCTATAAGCTGGCAGCGAAAAGGACGAACCTTGAAGTTGCCCCGTTTAAAAAGGGAAGCCTCATGATAGAGGTCTGCCCTAGACGAACGGGATTAGAAGGTTGAATTCATTCCCTCAATGCCCTCTAGGGCGGGCCTGAAAAATCAAATCTGATCTTTGGCGATCTAACTATGGAATAAACCTATCCCGAAGTGATATTTGGGGGCAATTATTATCGATATGCTACTTTATTCAGAGGCTTCTCTTTGCATCAGTCTCTCTATCTGAGCTATGGTTATATTGATTTGGTTCGTTAACATCGTTTGATACCGACCAATCAGCAATTGATCTGTTAAGGTAAGTGACTGGTCCTTCGCCAGACTCACCGCGTAAATATCGCTTTGCTGCGACGACAATTGACTTCGCTCTGTTTGAATCAACCGGCGTTCTCGCCAGAACAAGTTCGCAAGCCTTTCAACAAGTAGGAGCTCCGTTTCCGAACGGGGGCCATACTCGTCCATGAAACTGCTGAGCATACGTTCGTAGATCTCATTTCCTTCGACGTCGGTAGTCACCCGTTGACTAAGAACCCCGTGCTGTTGAGAATTGCGACTGCTGATCTCTCGCCCCTCTGGAGTTCGAGGGCCGGTGCTTAGTTGTGCATTGCGCCGATTTGCCGCGGCCTGTCGCTCGCTTGTCATTCCATGATCTTTCTCGGTGGATTGTTTTCCAAACGAACCCATTGTCGATTTTTTTAATTTTCGCAATCGGTTACGCTGGAGGGGCAGCGAGCCAATCGCTCGCAGATTGAGGCGTAGGCTGGGGGTCGACTTGAAGACCAATCTGCCCAAGCCACGCCGCCGTCGATCGGCCGACATATACCCACCAAACTGAACAGCAGTATCTCAGTGCGCAACAAAAAAGCCCGCCGTTTCCGGCGGGCTTTATATGCCTCTAGAGGCTTCGATGGTGGGCGTAGCAAGGATTGAACTTGCGACCCCTACGATGTCAACATAGTGCTCTACCACTGAGCTATACGCCCGCACCAACGGCGCCCCTTTGCGGGGCAGGCCGGCCCTTTAGCGAGCCTGGGAAAGCCGCGCAAGGGCCTATTGTCGACTTATTGAAACTGGGCGCTGATGCGGTCGTCGAGGACCCGTTCAACCTCGAGAACGAGGTCGCGCAGATGGAACGGTTTGGACAGCACCTTGGCGTTCGGCTGCTCGCGGCTGGCCTTCAGTGTCACGGCCGCGAAACCGGTAATGAACATGACCTTGGTGTCGGGGCTGATCTCGTTGCAACGCTGCGCGAGTTCGATGCCGTCCATCTCGGGCATGACGATATCTGACAGCAGGAGATCGTAGCCCGTCTCCTTCAGCAACGGGAGGGCCTCGGTTCCGCGATCGACCGCATCGACGGCGTAGCCGGCATTGACGAGCGCGCGTTCGAGATAGACGCGCATTGCATCGTCATCCTCGGCAA